>BNJU01000401.1_pt1 | contig 518055 bp, 646 predicted proteins | sample 8539281 | NCBI WGS metagenome assembly BNJU01 (sample SAMD00202456, study PRJDB9452) | human saliva metagenome | isolation source: human saliva | place: Japan
TTGAGTGGGAGTAGAGTATAAGAGTACCTTATTATAAAAAAATCTTTTTCACATTCGTCTATGGTAAAAAAACAACTCATAATATTTCTTTTCGTAATTAGTTCATTCAAGTTTATTTTACTAGAAATTTTATGAGTTTTTATTATACTCTTATTTTTGTACCGAAAAATAAAGCATATAACTGTTTACCTGAAGACATTTATTTCCATTTAATAGGGATTTTTCTCACTGTATTCAACACTTGAATACAGTGAGAAATAATAGATAGTATTGTATAATTAGAGGTCAATTAAAGAGAGGTTAATTTATGAATTTTGAATCAAAAATCTATAATGTTACAGACATTTTTTTACTGATAAGAAATATATAATTCCCAGATATCAAAGAGAATATTCGTGGACTAAAGAACAATTAGAAGATTTCTATACAGATATTGTGTCTAACATAAAAGAAGACAAAGGAAATTATGAAATACAGGAGTATTTTTTTGGTACTGTAATTTTAGTAGGAAAGATGGAAAAAAACTAATAAGCCTATTGAGATTATTGATGGACAACAAAGAATTACTACAATCACAATTCTTTTTATCTGTTTTATCAGATATACTTTACAATTATGATGATAACCTGTCTACATTATTATGGAAATATATAATTGCACAGGATAATGATGGAAATTTATATAATGTTTTTGGAAAACGACACTGCTTCTCCATACTTTCAAAAAATTCAAATGAGAGGTATTAAACCAGAAAATGATAAGAAAAAAAGATAATTATCCAAGAATTGACTATGGCGATATAGAAGATTTAGAAAAGGAACTCTCAACAGAGGCAGAGCTTATTAAAAAAAGCCCATGATTTTTTTCAGAATAAAGCTAGAGGATGAAAATCTATCAGCACCTATTTTCAAAAAAATTCTAATCTTAGTAAAGTAGAAAAAAATTGAAACTAGTGCGAGATCAGCTTTTAGGAAGCTCTTTCGTTTACATTATTTCTGAAAATGTTAACGATGTAAATGTTATATTTGAGAATATAAATTCAAAAGGGCTTCAACTTTCAGCTTTAGATTTGATTAAGAATGAAATTTTTTTCTGTTCAAAATGAGACTGTTCCTCTTGATGAAGCAAAAAACCTCATTTGGTCAAATATTAAGATGAATCTCCGAATGACGGAGAGTATATCTCTGTCCAAAAAAATTCTATAGGTATTTTTTTGGCTATCAAGATATACATATAGTACGGATAGAGATCTATAAAAAAATTTAAAAAGAATATTAATAAAAACGAATATATGACATTTTTTTGAGGGAGTTAGAAACAGCTTCAAAAAAATTATGCACATATAATAAAAACCAAAAACATGATTATTTTTCGTACTAGTTCAAAAAGGTAATAATGTAGGTAAAGAAGATCTACAATATTTTATAAACTCCTTAGATTTTTCTACAAAATACGTTAAATATTGAACAAGTACAAGTATTGCTTATTACGCTTGTTGATAGATACAATTCTGGCCTACTTAGTTTCAAGAATATGAAATCAATGGTTAGATTTTTTTAGAGGAGTTCCATTTTATTTACAATGGAATTATGAAAGAAAGAACAAATGCATTAGTGAATAAATATGGAAATGTTGCAAGAGAAATTTATAAGTCGGAAAATCAAAATCAAATAATAAATGAATTTAACAAATTAAAGCAAGGTTTTATAGAATTACTACCTGAAGATAATCAAAAATTTATATCTAATTTTGTTCAAATAAATTATTCGTCAAAAACAAATGGTATGGATAACATTCAAAAGAGAAAAAAATTCCATAACTAAGTATGCTATCTACAAAATAGAGGAGAAATTATCAGAAGATAACGGTACAAATTTTTGATACTATATCAGCAACTATTGAACACATCATTCCAGAGTCAAGTGAAGATGATAAAAAAATCTATTTTAAATATTGAAATCTATTAATTTTAGAAAAAAACTTAAATGAAGAATGTGAAAACTATAAGTTTAGTAAAAAGAAATCTGTTTACAAAAAAATCAAATTATCATTTTTGTAAAAGCTTTTACAAAAAAATATTCTGACATTAAAGAATTTTTCTGTTGAAGAAAGATCAAAGGATATTGGAATACAACTTTATAATCTTATAACTAGAAACTGGTAACTTATATAAGACCTTATAAGAAAAATTTCTAATAAATTTAGAACTTAGATAGAAAAAAAGTTTACAAATTAGCCAAATAAAGAGATTGCTCCAACACTTAAAGAGTAAGAGACTATATAAATTAACCACTTTTTGTTTAGGATAAATAATTGAAAAATGTTCATATTTTTTAAAATGAGAGCCGGGTGAAAAACTCAGTTTGAAAAATAACATTGAGTAAATCTTCCCATTATAAAACGCATATCATCAGGTCTTTTTAACACCCTAATGATATGCGTTTTTTATTTCAATGATTTTTACCACTCTTTTACTTTTAAAATGTCTGGCGCTTAGCTTTTCGCTCTGCACGTCCACGAGCACGACCTTCTGCTCGCTTGGTTTTACGGCGTTTTTCATCGACAGCCCACTGGATTTTTTTCTTATATCCTGGTTTGACTTTTTTCTTTTTCTTTTTAACCAAGCCAATCATTTCGATATCCAGTTTTTCCTGTTTCTTCTCACGATTGGCACGACGATCGCGGTCATAGGTATCTTGGAATTCTCCGTCTTTAACCATCTTAGGAGTAAACTTGATTCCTAGTTTTTCCAACTCACGAATATCTGAATCATCACTAGGCTGGTAAAGGGTAATGGCTGTACCTGGCAAACCATTACGTCCAGTTCGTCCAACACGGTGAACAAAGAAGGATAAGTCCTGTGGAATAGCATCATTGATAACGTGGCTGACACCTTCAATGTCAATCCCACGTGCAGCCAGGTCAGTCGCAACAATATACTCAAAATCAAGGTTCTTCACCTGATTCATGATACGTTTACGTTCACGAGGTGCAATGTCTCCATGAATCTTAGCTACTTTCAAGCCTTGAGCTGTTAAGTATGTATGCAATTCATCTGCACGTGTCTTAGTATTGACAAAAATCATGGCTAGATATGGTTGCATAACTTGAGTCAATTCATAAATCTGAGCATTCTTGTCACGACCTTTAGTCGAAATCAACCAGTTGTCAATAGTATCAGAGATAACTGTTTTGGTCTTGATTTTTTCCATGACAGGATTTGACAAGTATTTTTTCAAAAATGGTTGCAATTTTTGAGGAATGGTTGCTGAAAAGACCACAAACTGCAAATCTTTTGGAAGACTACCTGCAATCTTATCAACTGTTTCCAAGAATCCCATATCCAAGGTCATGTCGGCTTCATCAACTACAAAGGTCTTAGCCTTATGAATAGCCAAATCACCTGATTTTACCAAGTCATAGATACGACCTGGCGTTCCGATAACAATGTGGGGCTGATTGCTTGCCAATTTTTCAATCTGACGAGCCTTGTCCGTACCACCTACATAGTTGGCAACTCGAATCTCTACTTCTGAGTGTCCTGCAATCTGGCGGGCTGCTTGGTAAATCTGAGTCGCTAACTCACGACTCGGAGCTGTGATAACTGCCTGCACACTATCGCTCTCTTCATCCAACTGTTGGAAAATCGGTAACAAGAAGGTATGAGTCTTCCCTGAACCTGTTTTAGATTCACCAACCAAGTCTCGACCTGCCAAGACAATAGGAATCAACTTATCCTGCACCTCTGTAGGAGTTGTAAACTTCAACTCCTCCAAAGCTTTTTCTATATATTTTTTAAACTTAAATTTTGTAAATGACATAATATCCTCGATTCTATCTATCTATTTATTATACCACATTTTGATGCATTTCAGTTAAACTTTCGATTTAGACAAACCCACGGAAATTTCAAAATATACACAAATAAAGACAAGAAAAATACTCTCTGTCCATCCTAAACAAAGAGTATTAGATTTTTACGTAAGCTTCCACTCTTTTTTTAGCCAATCACAAAAATGTTGATAGCGTTGGTCGAGAGCTTCATGATGCCCATAAGCATCAAAGGTGGAATAAGCTGAGGGAACTTTCTCTGATATCAGATCATGAAGTTCCCTTGCAAAAAGAGGAGCCTTAGACAGGCGGTTGGAATGATTGGAACCTTCTGTCTGACCATTTTGCAGATAAATAAGGCTTTGGCTCTGCATCAAAGTATGTTCCCTGCAAAAGTCTATAAATTCTGGATACCAGAAAGAACCACAGACAGAAAAGATACAGGTCGCAGGAAGATGACTACTATAGAGACTATAGACAGCTGCAAGACCGCCCAGTGAATAGCCACCATAAGCAATCCTACTTTCATCAATCAAGTAGTCCTTTTTCAGAGTTGTTAGAATTCCTTGAAAGAGCTTTTGATGGTAGGAATCTACCTTTCCACCAAAATCTGGAGCCCCTTCTTTCAAAGCTCTAGCTTTCCAAGGTGTAAAGTCATCCAGACGTTTTTCTGGAACCAAACCCACTAAAATTACAGATTGGGACAGGTTTGATAAATAGTCCAGTTCACCATCATTCAAGAACACAACTGGGTAGGCTTGTTTAGAGTCATAGTTTGAAGGAAGACTGACTCTAACACGAATCCCTTCCCAGTTAAACTCCTTATTTCTTGATAAAGTCATTGATTTTTTCAAGGGAATCAATCACTGCTGGACCGTAGTCCATCAACTCATCGTAAGAGATGGTCATGATTTTTTGATTCTTGATTGCTGGGACATTTTCCAAAACAGTGTTTGCCTTCATCAAATCCACTGCTTTTTCATCCAATTTTTGATTGCGGTCGCTGGTTACATAGATAATCAACTCTGGATCCATTGATACTAGATTTTCCAAGGTCAAACCAGATGTTCCTGTTGCGACATTTGTATAACCAAGTTGGTTGAGCAAACTTTCTTGAAGGGCTGACTTGTAGGCACCGAAGGTTTCATCGTTATAAGCAACCATAATCAAAGCTTTTTTCTTTTCACCCTGTGTTTCTGGGTTTGCTTTTTTAACTGCATCGATTTTAGCTTGCAATTGCTCTGCGTATTGATTAGCCTTGTCTTGAACATTGAAAATGGTACCAAGATTCTTCACATCTTCAACGATATTTCCTAAATCCTGTTGGATAGTTGAAAGGGAGGCTTTTTGCGTATAAACAGGGATTTTATTTTCATTCCAAGCACTGATAGTTCCCATTGACTTTTCAGAGAACATCATGTTACGTCCCATCAAGGCATCTGGTTCATAAGAAAGAACTGTTTCTTGTGAGACAGATTTTTTATCACCAATATGAGGGATAGCTTCAATAGCTTCCTTGTATTTACCAGTTACAGCATTATCAGGATTGAGCATGCCGGCAATTTTATCCTTCAAACCAAGTTCAAGTAGGATTTCAGTTGTTGAAAGATTGTTGGTGATGACCTTTTCAGGAGCCTTTTCAAAGACTTGTTCGACTTCGTTTCCTTTGGCATCATAAGTTTTGATGGTTACAGGATAGCTGGTTTCTGTACTAGCCTTTTGACTTGTCTCTGTGCTTGATTGTGTGGTAGCTTTTTCTGTTGAACTATTTCCACAAGCTGCTAAAGTTAAGGTAGCTACTGTTAGGAGCAAAATACTGATTAATTTTTTCATGTTTGTTTTCCTTTTCATTTTTTATAAATAGTGAATCATGGCTTGCTGGTCTTCCGTCCAAGTAACCCTACTTTGGACGCCATAGACAGCCTGCAAAGACTCAGGAGTGATGGTCTCTTTTGGAGTCCCTTGGTAAACAATCTCTCCTTCTTTCATTAGGTAGAGATAGTCTGAATAGCGACAAGCTAGCTGAATATCGTGTAATACTGCTAGTACATTGATATTGAGATGTTTGACAATGGTTAACAAGTCTAGCTGGTACTTGATATCCAAATGATTGGTCGGTTCGTCTAAGAGCAGGAGAGTCGGTTCTTGGGCCAAGGCGCGTGCCAACAAAACCCGCTGCTTCTCTCCTCCTGACAAAGAAGAGTAGAGGCGATTTCTTTCTCGAACATATCTACCTTGACCAGAGCATCCTCAACCAAGGCAAAGTCTTTTTCTTTTTCCTTTTGTAAGAAAGAGAGATGGGGCGTTCTACCCAGCATGACGATTTCTTCAACCCTACAATCAAATTGTAACTGATTAAACTGCGTGACAACTGCCATCTGCCTTGCCGTTTCCTTGACACTCATTTGTTCCAAGGGTTTTCCATCTAGAGAAATCAAGCCTTGATCAGGCTTTTCCTGTCGATAGAGGAGTTTCAGCAAGCTAGTCTTCCCACTTCCATTGGGTCCCAAAATGGTATGAAATTGCTTGCCCTCCAGTTTGAGCGAGACTCCTTTGAGAATCTTTTTTTCTCCGATTCCAAAGTGAATATCCTGGCACATTAAATCCATATCAGATCTTCACCTCCCCTCGTCTACTTCCAACCATGTAGATAAAGAAAGGGGCACCTACTAGGGCTGTAAAAATCCCAATCGGCAGCTCAGCATTTTGAATCAAGACACGAGCAAGGACATCTGCCCAAACAACAAATAGTGCGCCGAGCAAAGTAGCTATCGGAAAAAGTCTTCTGTAATTTGTCCCCACCAAGCTTCGTGCCAAATGAGGTGTGATGAGACCAACAAAACCAATAATCCCACAAGTCGACACCAAGATTGCTGTCATTATAGCCACAATCGTCACATAAAGATACCAGTAAAAACGTAGGGGAATCCCTAAGGTCAAAGCCGCCTCATCACCCATCATCATGGCATTAAAAACACGATATTGGGTAGAGAAAAATAAAAAAGCAATTCCCACGATTATAGTTGGCAAGGTTAAGTGAGCCCAGGAAGTCCCCGTTAAAGAACCCATGGTCCAAACTTGATGGTCATGACACTATCAGCATTAGCGCCAATTGAGATAATAAAGTTTGAAAAAGCCAAAAATAGTGCATTCACAACTGTCCCTGATAAAATCAGGCTTGAAGTTGTCATCCTGCCTTGCATGGAAGCAATCAGAAGGACTGCAACTGTTGCCACAAGCGCTCCAAGGAAAGAGCCAAGACCAATCATGACCTTAAATCCGAGGATGATGCTCAAAGTCGCACCAAAGGTTGCCCCAGCTGAAATTCCTAAAACATAAGGTTCTGCGATTGGATTATTGACTGTTGACTGCATAACGCTACCACACATGGAAAGGCCCGCACCAACTATCAAACCAAGAAAAACCCGTGGTAATCTCATATTCCAAACAATCGCAAGTGTCGACTTAGAAAGGTCTCCTATATCCAGAGGGGCTCCCATCTTACTTAAAATAATCCGATAGGTATCACTCAAGCTAATCTGAACAGACCCCATAGAAACAGATAAAAATAGAGAGACTCCCAAAGCTCCGAGCAACAGAGATAGGAGAAAAACATATCCCAGGTTTTGATGGCTTCCAGAAGATTTGGAAATCATGAAACCCTCCCTTAATAAAAATTAAAAAAATTTAGACAATTTTTCATAAATAGTATACCACATTTCCAAATCTGGAACAAGGCTAGAAAGATACAGACTAAAAAGACTGTTGAAACTAGAGAGCTGATTGAGCTCAGGCTAAAATCCAATCGAGTAGCCTTACTTTCAAGATATGCTCAATTGAACACGGCCTTAGCACTTGGCAAAAACAAAAAAGCCCTCTGATATCAGAGAGCTTGATTCTTGCTGGATAAAACGTTTATAGACTAGGCGGCAAGCCGAAGATTGTACAAAAATTTTAGTGAAACAAAAAAATCTCCCCGAAGGGAGAAGATCTGGTTTATTTTACCTTACAGTGCTAGGAACCGTAACCGAAGATTATACTTGAGTATATCGAGGTAAGGTGACAAACATAAAAAGACTACTCAATCGAGTAGCCTTATTTCAAGATATGCTCAATTGAACACGGCCTAAAAGAAGATAGAAAAAAGCTCCCTTAGAAAGAGAGCTTATTTGAGCTCGGGCTAAAATCCTAGTGAAAAAGATGAAACTCCTTGTGTTCATCGAACACTGCGTCCTTTCCCTATTTTCATACGGATTTTTAACGCCCTTAGCATCATGATTAACGACGAAGTCCAAGAGAGTTGATCAACTCACGGTAACGGTTAACGTCGTTTTTACGCAAGTATGCAAGCAAGTTACGACGGCGACCGATTTTCTTCATCAATCCACGGTAAGTAGCGTGGTCTTTTTTGTGTTGTTTGATGTGTTCGTTAAGGTGGTTGATTTCCCAAGTAAGGACAGCAACTTGAACCTCTACTGAACCTGTATCACCTTCGTGACGTGCATATTGTGCGATGATTTCATTTTTTTTCTCTTTTGAGATTGCCATGATGTTTCTCCTTTTTATTTGGCTTCATCCGAGTGACAGGTTGGCATGCCTGTAACCAAGAAGAAGTTATTTGTCTTTACGACATTTCCTATTCTATCAAGAAGAATCATCTTTGTCAACTGATTTACTATCCAGGTCTTAAATATGCTATAATAGTTATAGGAAAGACATCTAAGTTGATAGTTTTATAACGAGGTGATTGATTATGCGTAAATTCTTCAAATATCTCCCCTACTATCTGGTCGTATTTTTTTCTTTTTATTGTCCACTTTATGGATTATTTATACTACTATTACAAAATCCAAAACTAACGGAGCTCTATCTTTTAAATATATTCATCATTTCGCCTATTGTAGTTTTTATAGTTTCTCTTCTTTATTGTTACCGATTTGGTTTTTCACTGCATTGGCTTTTAGGTAGTTGCTTGCTCTATGGCTTTACAATCATTCCTTTCAGAGAATTTATCATTGTTTATTTCCTAGCCTATGAAATTCTTATTCTACTAGGTACAGTTATTGGTGCCGCGATCAGGTATCTAATGCAAGAACTGAAAAACAAAAAACTTTCACAAAATCCTTGAAAAATCTCGCAATCATGCTATAATAATGCATAGAGACAAGTCGCTTAGAATCTTTCTTTTAGAGAGTGCGTGGTTGCTGAGAACGCATAGGAAGTCTAAACTGATACTACTCTACTAACTTTTATGCAAACATAAAACGGTGGCCACGTTAGAGCCAATCAGAGGTGTCAACAGTTTTTGTTGTACATAAATGAAGGTGGAACCACGTTGCGACGTCCTTTCGAGGAGGTCGCTTTTTGTTTTTCTTGATTTAAGTCTGTAAAAATAGGGAAACACTTCTGCTATAAAAATAATTGATAACTAATAATATAAGGAGAAAATCATGATTAAAATTACTTTCCCAGATGGCGCTGTTCGTGAATTCGAATCTGGCGTAACAACTTTTGAAATTGCCCAATCTATCAGCAATTCCCTAGCTAAAAAAGCTCTTGCTGGTAAATTTAACGGCAAACTCATTGACACAACTCGTGCTATCACTGAAGACGGAAGCATCGAAATCGTGACACCTGATCACGAAGATGCTCTTCCAATCTTGCGTCACTCAGCAGCCCACTTGTTCGCTCAAGCAGCTCGTCGCCTTTTCCCAGATATTCACTTGGGTGTTGGTCCAGCTATCGAAGATGGTTTCTACTACGATACAGACAACCAAGCGGGTCAAATCTCTAATGAAGATCTTCCTCGTATCGAAGAAGAAATGAAGAAAATCGTTAAAGAAACTTCTCATCTATTCGTGAGGAAGTGACTAAAGATGAAGCGCGTGAAATCTTCAAAAACGATCCATACAAGTTGGAATTGATTGAAGAACACTCAGAAGACGAAGGTGGCTTAACCATCTACCGTCAAGGTGAATATGTAGACCTTTGCCGTGGACCACACGTTCCATCAACAGGTCGCATCCAAATCTTCCACCTGCTCAACGTAGCTGGTGCTTACTGGCGTGGAAATAGCGACAATGCTATGATGCAACGTATCTATGGTACAGCTTGGTTTGACAAGAAAGACTTGAAGAACTACCTTCAAATGCGTGAAGAAGCCAAAGAACGTGACCACCGTAAACTTGGGAAAGAGCTTGACCTCTTCATGATCTCTCAAGAGGTTGGTCAAGGTCTTCCATTCTGGTTGCCAAATGGTGCGACTATCCGTCGTGAATTGGAACGCTACATCGTGGACAAAGAAATCGCTGCTGGTTATCAACACGTCTACACTCCACCAATTGCCTCAGTAGAACTTTACAAGACTTCTGGTCACTGGGATCACTACCGTGAAGATATGTTCCCAACTATGGATATGGGTGATGGTGAAGAATTCGTTCTTCGTCCAATGAACTGTCCTCACCATATCGAAGTCTTTAAACACCACGTTCACTCTTACCGTGAATTGCCAATCCGTATTGCTGAAATTGGTATGATGCACCGCTATGAAATCTGGTGCCTTAACTGGTCTTCAACGTGTACGCGAAATGTCTCTCAACGACGGTCACCTCTTTGTAACTCCTGAACAAATCCAAGAAGAATTCCAACGTGCTCTTCAGTTGATTATCGATGTTTATGAAGATTTCAACTTGAATGAATACCGTTTCCGCCTTTCTCTTCGTGACCCTCAAGATACTCACAAGTACTTTGATAACGATGAAATGTGGGAAAATGCCCAAACCATGCTTCGTGCTGCCCTTGATGAAATGGGCGTTGACTACTTTGAAGCTGAAGGGGGAAGCAGCCTTCTACGGACCAAAATTGGATATCCAAGTTAAGACAGCTCTTGGAAAAGAAGAAACCCTCTCTACTATCCAGCTTGACTTCTTGCTCCCAGAACGCTTCGACCTTAAATACATCGGAGCTGATGGTGAAGAACATCGTCCAGTTATGATTCACCGTGGGGTTATCTCAACCATGGAACGCTTCACAGCTATCTTGATTGAGAACTACAAGGGTGCCTTCCCAACTTGGTTGGCACCACACCAAGTAACCCTCATCCCAGTATCTAACGAAAAACACGTGGACTACGCTTGGGAAGTGGCGAAGAAACTTCGTGACCGTGGGGTTCGTGCTGATGTGGATGAACGTAATGAAAAAATGCAGTTCAAGATCCGTGCTTCTCAAACGCAAAAGATTCCTTACCAATTGATTGTTGGGGACAAGGAAATGGAAGAGAATGCTGTTAACGTCCGTCGCTACGGTCAAAAAGAAACAGAAACCATGCCAGTAGATGCATTTGTCGAATTGATTCTTGCAGATATCGCCAACAAATCTCGTGTTGAAAAATAAGAGATAAAACCGGGGATAAAATCCTAGCTAAAAAGCAACAACTGAAACAGCTGTTGCTTTTTATATTTTGTTTCACCTGAGTTAGTAGTGATTGGTCAAACCACCACAAATAGTATCCTCATCAACAATCCTTTTATCCATTAACTTTTGGATATAGGATATCCTCCCAAGATTTGCTTCCATGAGTTAGATAAGTTGACTATCCTCAGTCCTTGTCTGCCTCATTTTCTTTTACGAGATCTTTTTGTGAATCTTTTTCAGAGAGTTTTTGATCGATATACTGGTTAATGGTTTCGTAAAATTCCTTGGTCGTCTCACTATCTAATTTTGTCGAATTATGGACTTGATTGACTTTTAATTGAACAGATTGAATACCGTAAGAGGCTTGTTTTTGGCGGATTGTTTCTAATTCTTCTTCTGAAATCGGATCTCCAACAACTGTCAAGACCAATTCATTGCTACTTGACTTGTAGACTTGATTAATGATCGTATAATTGGCGAACTCTTTTCCTACAAATTGTTTTATCCCTTCTTTTCGTGCTTGATCCATCGTCAGAGTGACTGCTGAATAGCTGGCTGGAAGAACCAATAATACAATCAAGGAGATCAACCCAATTCTCATTGTAATGTTTAGCTCTTTAAATGAACTTAAGGGAGATTTTCTCATCATAATTCTTGTTCCAACAAGGTTGATTAGCATGATAAAGACACAGTTGATCAAGAAAAGATAAAGAGCCCCAAATAAAAATCGTACATTTCCATTAGCTAAACCATATCCTGCAGTGCAGATAGGTGGCATCAGAGCTGTTGCGATGGCTACTCCTGGTACGATATTGTTTGCTTCTTTTTTCCTTGAACCAATAAAACCTGCTATCCCACCAGCAATAGCAATGAGAACATCCCAAATGGTTGGAGAGGTTCGTGCAATCAACTCGCTACTTGCATAAGATAAGGGAGAAATCCAGAAATACAGAGTCGATACAAGCAAACTGACCAATACTTGAGTAAATAAAACCTGTAGAGATTGCTTGATTAAACGCGTATCAAAAATAGCTAAACCAAACCCCAGTCCAACAATCGGTGTCATAAGAGGGGAAATCAGCATGGCTCCAATAATGACAGCTGTTGAATTCATATTTAGACCTATAGAGGCAATAAAAATCGAACACATCAAAATCAGTGTATCTCTTAATCGAACATGAAGGTCATCATATAGTTTCTCGCGGAATTCACGTGTTGAATAGTTTCCGGACATTGGTTACTCCTTTTATTTCATATAATCTTGTTTCTGCATGGATGATGGTAGAGAGACTTCTGTCCAATCTTACATATTTTTAATTCTCATCTGTCATTCTTTTGAAAATTATCCTTTATACTCAATGAAAATCAAAGAGCAAACTAGGAAGCTAGCCGCAGGCTGTACTTGAGTACGGTAAGGCGACGCTGACGTGGTTTGAATTTGATTTTCGAAGAGTATTAAATATCCATCAGTCCATCCTTGATATTATATCAAAAATTTTACAGTCTTTCTCTGAAGAAATCAATTAATTTAAAAAGATAGGAACGGAAAAAAATTCCAGTTACTTTTTTTCTAAGAACAAAAAAACTGCATCTCCTATATAAGAAGATGCAGTTTAATGTTTAAACATGATGAGTGTGTTTGGTTTTCCAATTTTGTATCATGCAAACCACCCAAGGTGTTGTGTTCCCCAAGGTAAACCCGCAAATTATGGCTACTAAGATAGAGTATCCAATATAATCTAGGATTCCTCCGTCAAAATAACTTTCTGACTTTACATTATATCCTTTATTTTTATATTTGAACAATCTTGCGATAACTTCTTGAAGTAATCATAAAGATAAGTACGTAGATGAGGGCAAAGATACCACAGATAGAAAGTGTTACACTTAACATCATAGCTGTATCTACTACCCCAATGACCTTAAGAATCAAACTTAACATATGATAGGCAAATGCTAGATGAAGGAAGGCGAAGATTACAGGGAGGAAGAAAACAGTCAAGACCTGCTTGTTAATGGTTTGCTTGATTTGTTTGTGGTCCAAGCCTACTTTTTGCAGGATGACAAAGCGTTCACGATCCTCATAACCTTCTGAGATTTGTTTATAGTAGATAACGAGTACAGTTCCAATCATAAAGATGATAGAGAGGAAAATACCAATAAAGAGAACTCCTCCAAAGAGAGCATTCATTTGGGCAATTGCGTCACTTGCAGTGCCTCCACCATAAACCATACCGTCTTTATTTTTGAGATTATGACTAAAATTATTTGCAAACTCCTCAAAATCATCAGATAGCTTTAACTGTTCCTCTAGACTAGCTGTTACATCCATACCACCGTAGAGCTGTGTGTATATAGCTGAATCCTGGTACTGTTCCAAAAAGCTTTGAAGATCAGCTACTACAAGATAGTTATAATCCGATACCAATAGTACATAAGGATTGGAAACATGATTGGCAATAAAATCCTGCTGGATTGCTTCCTTGATCGTATAGTTCTGATTGTTTAGACTAAATGCTTTCTGTCCTTTAAGTTGGTCATTTCGAGCCCAAAGCCCTACTTCATTTCCAGTGAGATTTAATTTCTGACCAGTCATCTTTTCGTAATCCTTTTGGTCGAAAACTAAGAAGACCGTCTTGGGCATAACACTATTCTGCCCTTTTTCAAAGATGGTTAATTTGGTCCCGTCTTGACTCGAAAGACCGAAACTTGCATAACTGAGAACATCCTTATTACTAATCGTTAAGCTCTTTTCACTTGCATACTGAGTCAAAAGTTTGTCTAGATCCTCAACTTCTACATTTTGTCCATTAACAGTAAAATCGTGAGGATATAGGAGTCTTTTCATGTTTTCAGAACCGTTGTAGATACTGGTTGCTGCCGACATGGTGATTAAAACCATGGTTGAAAGGATGGCAATGGTTGCTAATCCGACCGCATTTTTCTTCATACGGAAGATGAGGTTAGAAACAGAGATGAGGTTATTTGGTTGGTAGTAATATCTCTTGTTTTTCTTGAGCAACTGCAAGAAAACTGTAATACCAGCATTGAATAAGAGATAGGTCCCTACAATAACTAACATAACCGCAATAAAGAAAGTAGCGACAGCTTTGAAAGCATCTGTTACGCTTAGTGCTAAGTAGTAGCCACCACCTAGAGTAATTAGTCCTACTAAAGTTTGAAGGACTAGGAAACGGCCCTTCTTCTCACCTTTTGCTTTCTCACGAGAAAGTTGCAGAGCATCCATACGGATAATGCGGATAGCATTTAGAAGACAATGACTAAAAAGACAAGCCCAAATACCAGAAGGATGGAAAGGACTACGGACCATTGGAAGGTGGCTACTAACTCTACCTTCATCTTTGCAAGTTTAAGCAATAATGCAAAGATGAGATTGTCAAAGAGGGCACCAATCCCAATACCAGCAGTGACTGTTACTAGCCCAAAAATCAAGAGTTCCTTGAAGGTCATACCAATCAAGTGACGCTTTTCTAAGCCCAACATGCCATATACACCCAGTTCTTTGGATCGATTTTTCATGACAAAACTATTGGCATAAAGAACGATAATGGCAGATGCAAGTGTCACTACGACAAGCCCTAGTTGTAAGGTAAATTGAATGGCAGACGCACCACGCAAATCCACAATTTTAGGATTAAAGGCTAGGGAATAAAAGAGATAGCTAATAGTGACTGCCAAAACGACAGACAAAGCAAAGGGATAATAGAGTTTGCGGTTTTTGATTAAGTTGGATATGGCCAACTTATTTGTTAATCGAAACATACTAGTTCACCTCACTTGCCATAACAGTTAAGGTGTCAGAGATCTCTTGGAACATCTGACGTTCAGTCTTTTCACCACGGTAGATTTGATTATAGAGAATGCCGTCCTTGATGAAGAGGACACGTTTAGCACGGCTGGCCGCAGCTGTCGAGTGGGTCACCATGAGAATGGTTTGTCCTTGTTCATTGATTTGATCAAAGATATCAAGGAGGGCTGCAGATGACTTAGAATCTAGAGCTCCTGTTGGCTCATCAGCAAGGAGAATTTCAGGTTCTGTAATGATGGCGCGTGCAACTGCTACCCGTTGTTTTTGCCCCCCAGAAATTTCATAAGGATACTTCTCCTGCAATTGGTTGATGCCAAGATTTTCAGCCGTCACTACCAATTTTTTCATCATTTCTGTAATAGGCTTTCTAGACAATACCAAAGGGAGTAAGATATTGTCTTTAACAGAAAGCGTATCTAACAAATTGAAGTCTTGGAAGACAAAGCCTAACTTTTCACGACGGAAGCTTGATGCTTCAGTATTTTTAATGGTAGCTGTGTCTGTTCCGTTTAGGAAGACCTGACCACGAGTTGGTTTGTCAAGCATGGCGAGAATATTGAGTAGGGTTGATTTCCCAGAACCAGACTCACCCATAATGGCAACGTAGTCGCCTTTTTCTACAGTAAAGTGAATATCTTTCAGGGCTTCTACTTGGTTGCCTTGGAAACGTGTTTTATAAATCTTTTGAACGTGTTTTACATCTAATAGTGTCATGATAATCTCCTTTTTAATATCCCATTAATTGAAACTGAGCTTGCATCATTTCGATGCCGATTTGAACTCGCTCGATATCCTTTGGACTTGGCTTACTTGTTTGTTTCTTTTGTAAAATTGTTTTCATGGTTTCTCTCCTTTTTCTTTATGCTCTAAGTTTACTCCAAAAAAAGATGGCTTGCCATAACATAACCTTACAAAAGAGGCCTTTAATCTTACATTTTTGTAAGATTAAACTATTTTATACTCAATGAAAATCAAAGAGCAAACTAGGAAGCTAGCCGCAGGCTGTACTTGAGTACGGCAAGGCGAAGCTGACGTGGTTTGAATTTGATTTTCGAAGAGTATTATCTGATTGGAGCCTTTTTTCTCACCATATCAAGGTCTAAAGAAGAGAGTGGGACAGACAGCCATGACGACATAGCCGTCACCCACAGAAACACGAAAATAAAGACAAGAGCCTCATTTAGAAGTATAATCTAAGTGAGGGCTTTGTGGTTGATAATTTCTTGAATATCACTTTCGCGGGACAAACTAATCCACTCTACCGACGAGTACCCCAAAATATCGCCTTGAGCATGAGTATAAAAATACGACAACGTTATCGGTAGACAAGCTCTCTGACTTTATAAATGGAGGGAATCACAATGGATGTTCTCTATCAATCTTGTGCAGGTATTGATGTCCATCAAGCTACTGTTGTGGTTTGTATTCTACATGGGCCGCTCACTTCTACTCGTCCAAAGCGTGAAATGACTCAGTTTGATACAACGACAAAAGGATTAAAAGCCTGTCATGATTTTCTCACTCAATTTCATGTAGAAGCCGTCGGCATGGAAAGCACAGGAGTTTACTGGAGACCTGTCTGGCATGAACTCTGTGATGACTTTGAACTCATCCTAGCACAGCCTGCTCATATGAAAGCTATTCCAGGTCAAAAAACAGATAAGAAAGATGCTCACTGGATTGCCCAATTAACACGAATCGGCCTGCTCCCTCGCAGTTTCGTTCCTGATGAAACCATTCAAGAATTGAGAGAGCTAACACGACAACGGAAACACTATGTAGAGAGTCGTAATCGTGAGACCAATCGGATCCATAAAATCCTCCAATCAGGAGGTATTAAGCTGACAACCTACATAGAAGATATCATGGGTACTTCTGGTCGAAACTTACTGCAGCTGCTTATTGATGAGACGCCCCTTACCCCAAGAATGATCCATCAATCTGTTTATACCAGTTTGAAAAGAAAAGTTCCCCAACTCCTTGAGGCACTTGATGGGTACTTTTCGGCTCATCATCGTTTTATGTTAGGTCAGTCCTTAGAGATTTACGATTTTTATCAAAAACAAATCGATTGTTTGGAAGAGCGTATAAACGGCTATCTAAATCTCTATGAGAGACCAGTGGAAATCCTAGATTCTATTCCTGGTATGGATCTTATTACAGCCTCTGTGATCATAGCGGAAATTGGGGTAGACATGAGCCAGTTTCCAACAGCTGGACATCTCGCTTCCTGGGCTGGTTTGTGTCCTGGAAATAATGAAAGTGCCGGTAAAAAGAGGAGCACAAAAATCAGACATGGCAATTCCTATTTAAAAAGGTGTCTCTGTCAAGCAGTTTTTGCGGCAAAAAGACAAAAAGGAAGTCCACTAGCAGAGCGTTATTACCAAATTCAAAGTAGGAGAGGATCGCAAAAAGCAACTATTGCACTCGCACATCAACTTCTTAAAATAGCTTATATCCTTTTGAAAGAAAATCTCACTTATCAGGAGTTTGTGCTACAAAAAAGGCTACTAGAGACGAGCCAGTAGCCTAATACAATTTTTTCACCTTCATTATATCACAAGGGGAGTCTTTTTGCGCTCTTTTGAGTTTTCGTATAAGAAATCGGTAATTCGTTAGAATTCGATTTCGTCGTCCGACCTCCGCACAGTTGAGTAGGGCTGTAAAAGCTGATGAAATCAGCGTAGTAGAGCCCACTCAACCACTGCGTCTTGCTCGACAATCCAAAGACAATTGAGAGGCTAGGACTTTTGTCCCAGCCTCTTCACAATTCTTTTCATTCAATCAGTAAATTCACTTCGGAGAACTTAATCCGCACGGTTGTTCCTTGACCAAGCTCGGATTCTATTTGAATCTGATGTCCTAATTCTTGGCTGATTTTCTGGGTTAGATAGAGCCCAAGTCCAGATGACTGCTGGGTCATTCGACCATTATATCCTGAAAATCCACGTTCAAAGACTCGTAACCGATCACTGTTTTTGATACCAATCCCAGTATCTTTGATGCAAAGATCTGAACCATCCATGAAGATTTCAATCCCACCTTCATTTGTGTACTTGAGGCTATTTGACAGGATTTGTTCAATGACTACCAACAGCCATTTCTTATCCGTCACAATCCTTCTATCCAAGTCATGCAGATCGATACTAAGACCTTTCTGGATAAAGAAAATGGCATATTTGCGAATGACTTCCTTGACCAGATCTTCTATGTTTTCTTTCTTCAACACCAAATCATCATGGAAGCTTTCTAAGCGTAGATATTGGAGTACGAGATTGGTATAGGAATCAATCTTAAAAATTTCCTGCTCCAACTGTTGCTTCAGTTGGCGATCCGCCACCTCATTCACTAGGAGTTTACTGGCTGCAATTGGTGTTTTTATCTGATGAACCCAGAGTGTATAGTAGTCTACCAAATCATTATAGCGGTTTTCAGCATCCGATTTCTTTTGATAGAGTTCAGATTCGCATTTCTCTAATTTTTCAGTTAGAAGGACTTCCATTGGTGACTTAGCTTTTCTTTCACCATAGAGCAATTCCTTACGATAACGTTGCAATTCTATCAAGAAATCAAATACCAAAAACAAAAACGTCAAAAATGTAGATAGAAAGAAGAAATAGTTAAAGTAGGGCCCTTGCTTATCAAACAAGATTTCAAAGAGAAAAAGCAAACCTGTAAGCGATAGAATAAAAGCAAAAAAACGGCTACGCGAACGGATATAAGCTAGAAAAAAACTTTTAAGTTCAATCATGTTTCAATCCATACCCTATCCCTTTCTTGGTTTCAATAAAACCAATCAAACCTTCTTCCTCCAGTTTCTTGCGCAAGCGAGCGACATTAACAGATAAGGTATTGTCATCGATAAAAAAGTCACTGTTCCAGAGTTCCCGCATCAAGTCATCACGCGCTACGATATTTCCTGCATGTTCAAATAAAACCCGCAAAATTTGAAATTCATTCTTTGTTAAACTGATAGCTTTGCCATTGACATGCACATCCATAGACTTGGTATTGAGAATAACTCCAGCATACTCTAGGAGACTTTCATCCCTTCCAAATTCATAAGAGCGGCGCAATAATCCTTGTACCTTAGCTAAAAGGACCTGCTGGTCAAAAGGCTTGGTCACAAAATCGTCAGCTCCCATATTAATAGCCATCACGATGTCCATAGCCTGGTCTCTTGAAGACAGAAACATAATAGGAACTTTGGAAATCTTGCGAATCTCCTGGCACCAGTGATAACCATTAAAGAGAGGCAAGCCGATATCCATGAGAACCAGATGAGGTTGAGATTGAACAAATAGTGTCAAAACTTCCATAAAGTCTTCTACCATGACTACCTCAAATCCCCACTCAGAGAGCATTTTCCCAACTTGCTGACGAATAACTGGATCATCTTCTACTAGTAAAATCTTGTGCATCTGCTCCTCCTTTTTCTATATTATAGCAAAATTCTTCTCACTACTAGCGAAATTGATGTAAATCTGATATGATAAAAGTTAAGAAAGGAATTCTCATGGCCAATATTTTTGACTACCTAACTGACGTTCAATACGATTCTTTTTATGATATTCCCTTAAATGAACTAGATATACTTGCTTTGACAGAGCTGACCTATCTTTCTTTTGATAATCTATTGGACCAGCCTGTCAATCGTTTAAGCGATGTCGCAACTTGCGTCCCTCGAGAAAGCACCATGTTGACCAATAAAGAACGTCTCCAACTCCTCGATCAGTTATCCCAGCACAAACGTTTTAAAAATAGCAAACTCTCTAACTTTGTAAACGAGGTTGATACTGAGCAACAGAAACAGTTCGCTGCTATGACCTATCGTCTGAACCTAGATACTTATCTCATTGTCTTTCGTGGCACAGACGACAGTATTATTGGCTGGAAGGAAGATTTCCATATGACTTACATGAAGGAAATCCCTGCCCAAAGGCACGCTCTTGAATACCTAGAGGATTTCTTTACCCAACATCCAAAACAAAAAGTCATACTTGCTGGACATTCTAAAGGTGGGAACCTAGCCGTCTATGCTGCTAGTCAAATCCAACCTGAATTGCAGGAAAAGATATCTGCGATTTATACCTACGATGCCCCTGGTTTGCAGGCTCATCTGACTGAAACCACTGGTTATCAAGATGTTATTCCAAAAATTCGCCGCTATGTCCCACAGGGATCTGTCATTGGCATGATGCTAGAAGTCCCTGATACACCTATCGTCGTCAAGTCTACAGCTCTCGGCGGTATCGCCCAACACAGTACCTTTAGTTGGCTGACAGAGGGACACCACTTTGTCCAACTAGAGGCCATCAGTAGCGAAAGTCTCCAAATCAAAGACACTCTCAAAGAATGGGTGGATAGTGTGCCCGATGAAGAACTAGAACTCTACTTTGATCTCTTCTTTGGTACCATTCTAGAATCTGGAATCAGCTCCATTAATGAACTGTCTTCTAAAAATGCTATTGACCATGTTCGACAACTTGTTTCTCAAGCTCAGACTCTAGAGCCTGAGCAAGTTGAAATCTTAAAAAATCTGACACAACTCCTGCTGGATGCTCGTTTCCATGCCTGGAAAAATCATTTTTAATCAAGAACAAGGTCTCTTCTTTGAAGGGACTTTTTTATTGATTTCTTATTTTATTCTTCTGTGTTATACTAGTAGGAGTAAATGCTTTGAAAGAGGAAATCCTATGAAAATCCACAAAACTGTGAATCCTGTCGCCTATGAAAACACTTATTATCTTGAAGGAGACCAACACCTGATTGTTGTTGATCCGGGTAACCATTGGGAGGCTATTCGCAAGACTATCGAGACCATCAATAAACCGGTCTGTGCCATTCTCCTGACCCACACTCACTACGACCATATTATGAGTCTGGACTTGGTCAGAGATACTTTCGGAAATCCTCCAGTCTATGTGGCAGAAAGTGAAGCTTCTTGGCTCTATACTCCTGTTGATAATCTTTCTGGGCTTCCTCGACACGACGATATGGAGGATGTCATCTGCAAACCAGCTGAACACACCTTTGTCTTTCATGAAGAATACCAGATTGAAGAATTCCACTTCACAGTCTTACCAACGCCAGGCCACTCTATCGGTGGAGTTTCATTGGTTTTCCCAGATGGACACTTGGTCTTAACGGGAGATGCCCTTTTCCGAGAAACCATTGGTCGGACAGATTTGCCAACTGGTAGTATGGAACAACTTCTTCATAGTGTCCAAACCCAGCTCTTTCCCCTTCCAAACTACGATGTCTATCCAGGACATGGTCCGGCTACGACTATCGCTCACGAAAAGACTTTCAATCCGTTTTTTTCTAGCAGCTAAAAAAACCAAGGATCAAACATCCTTGGTTTTTGTATTACCAAATAATCACACGATCTTCTGGTGAACGCCACATGCCGTCGCCTTCTTTGACATCATAGGTCGTAAAGAAGTCATCAAAGTTTGGCACTTGGACATTGACACGAAGTTTAGCTGGTGCGTGTACATCGACGCTAGCCATGAGTTTCATCAACTCTGGGCGACCTTTCATACGCCAGATACGCGCAAAGTTATGGAAAAACTCTTCAGCTGAGAAGTCTGGTTCTCTCTTGGCAGCTTCTAGCGCTGCAGCGATTCCTCCAAGGTCGGCAACATTTTCGGATACAGTTAATTTCCCATTGATTTTTGCGCCGTAAGATTCTTGGCCATCAAACTGGTCGATAACCTTCTGTGTTTTTTCTTTAAAGGCTGCATAGTCGCTCTCTGTCCACCAATCCTTGAGGCTTCCATTTTCATCAAAAGAAGCTCCATTTGTATCGAATGCGTGAGAGATTTCATGGGCAATCACCGCTCCGATACCACCATAGTTGGCAGAAGATGACTGATGCAAGTCATAGAAAGGTGCCTGTAAGATAGCAGCCGGGAAGACAATCAAGTTCTTTGTGGATTGTAGTAGGCATTGACCATGTGAGCAGGCATGCCCCACTCTTTATAGTCAACTGGCTGGTTCCACTTGCTCCAGCTGTGCTTAATTTCAACACGCGCAAAGGCAAGGGCATTCTCAAAGAGGCTAGCAGATTCATCCACTACCTTATCCTTATAGCGAGCTGGCAGTTCTTCTGGATAACCGATATAAGGCTTGATGACATTGAGTTTGACGATGGCTTTTTCTCGAGTTTCAGGAGTCAGCCAGTCATTTTTAGCCAAACGTTCCTTATAAACGTCAATCATGGTCACAACTTTTTTCTCCACATCAGCTTTAGCTTCTGGAGAGAATTTTTCGTGGGCATACCAAAGACCGAGCGCTTGTTTGAATGGTCCTTGAGCTAAATGGTAAGCTGCCTTGCGTTTGTCTTGAGCCTCAGGAACTCCTGAAAGAGCTCGTCCGTAGGCACCTGACAAGATACGAATCTCATCTGTCAAATAGCTCGTTGAAAGATTGACTACACCTAAGATCAAAGTTGCCTTGAGTAAAGGCCAAGTTTCTTCACTATAGAATTGCTCTGCTGCTTGCCAGAAACGCTCTTCATCTACAATGACCTTATCAGGAACTTGACCAAGAACAGCTTGGAAAAAGTCATCTAAAGGAAGTGCAGGGGCAAACTTTTTGAAATCTTCATAAGAATACGGATGGTAAAGTTTGGCATACTCTGAACTCTCTTCGTTTGAAAGTACGACAGCTGCGATACGGCGGTCCAATTCCAATCGTTTCTCTAAAGATCTTCGATTTCTTCATCTGAGAAGTTATAGGCTTTGAGGAGATTAGAAGTACTTTCTTTCCAAAGGTTCAACAATTCCTCACGCTGTGGATGGTCCTCCGCATAGTAGGTTGTGTCAGGCAAGATTGTTCCTGGAGCACTAGCCCAAAGAACATTGGTTCTAGCATCCATAAAGTCTGGTGATACTCCAAATGGAAGGAAGTTTGGTTTACCAGCTAATTCAAATGCAGCTAGTTTACCTGCGAAATCCGCAAAACTCTCTAAATTCTGGTATTCCTTCAATAAAGGAAGGACTGGCTCGATTCCATCAGCTTCTCGTTTTTCAAAATCTCTGACCATACGATGGTACTTAACAAAGTTTGCCAAGATAGCATCTTCTGGCACATCTTCACCTGCCAACCATTTGTCGGTTGTCGTTAGCATCAACTCTTCGATTTCTTCGTCAAGGTCGATAAAACCACCTGTTCTCGATTTATCGGCTGGAATAACGGCAGTCTTTTCCCATTCACCATTTATAGCATCATAAAAATCATCTTGATAACGTGTCATCTTGTTCTCGCTTTCCTATTTTCACTTATTCCTAGCTTAGCAAAAATCCCTGGGGAATGCAATTAAAAATACCGTCTTCTCCTGATTGTTTTCTAGTTAATATTTTAAATATTTACAAAAATTAACTTGACTTAATTTTTATTTTAATGTATATTAAAAGATAGGAGGAATATAACTGTATGATACGTATCGAAAACCTAAGTGTCTCCTACAAAGAAACGTTGGCACTAAAGGATATTTCACTAGTGCTCCAAGGACCAACTATTACCGGAATTATTGGTCCAAACGGTGCTGGAAAATCAACCTTATTAAAAGGTATGCTGGGAATTATCCCACATCAAGGTCAGGCATTTCTCGATGACAAGGAAGTTAAAAAATCCTTACATCGAATCGCCTATGTCGAACAAAAAATCAATATCGACTACAACTTTCCCATCAAGGTCAAGGAATGCGTCTCGTTAGGACTATTTCCCTCTATTCCTCTCTTTCGAAGTTTAAATGCTAAACATTGGAAGAAAGTGCAAGAGGCCCTTGAAATCGTCGACCTAGCTGACTACGCTGAACGGCAAATCAGTCAACTGTCTGGAGGTCAATTCCAGCGGGTCTTGATTGCCAGATGTTTGGTGCAGGAAGCCGACTATATCCTCTTGGATGAACCCTTTGTTGGGATTGACTCAGTCAGTGAGGAAATCATCATGAATACGCTGAGAGATCTGAAAAAAGCTGGGAAGACGGTTCTCATCGTCCACCACGACCTCAGCAAGGTTCCCCACTACTTCGATCAAGTCTTGCTTGTCAATCGAGAAGTGATTGCCTTTGGTCCGACCAAAGAAACTTTTACCGAAGCCAATCTAAAAGAAGCTTACGGTAATCGACTCTTTTTCAATGGAGGTGACCTATGATTGCAGAATTTATAGATGGATTGCAGAACTTCCACTTTCTCCAAAATGCCTTGATAACAGCTATTGTTATCGGGGTCGTAGCTGGAGCTGTGGGATGTTTCATCATTCTACGCGGGATGTCACTCATGGGAGATGCCATTTCACATGCTGTCTTGCCAGGTGTAGCCCTCTCCTTCATCTTGGGCCTTGACTTCTTTATCGGAGCCATTGTCTTTGGATTGCTAGCTGCCATCATCATTACCTACATCAAGGGGAACTCGATTATCAAAAGCGATACCGCCATCGGCATTACCTTTTCTTCTTTCTTAGCCCTCGGTATCATCTTGATTAGTGTCGCTAAAAGTTCAACTGACCTTTTCCATATCCTTTTTGGTAATATCCTAGCCGTCCAAGATACGGATATGTTATTACTATGGGTGTAGGGGTAGCCATTCTCTTGTTAATCTGGATTTTCTTCAAGCAACTCTTGATCACTTCCTTTGATGAACTCTTGGCTAAGGCCATGGGAATGCCTGTCAATTTCTATCACTACTTACTCATGGTACTCCTAACTCTCGTGTCTGTGACAGCTATGCAAAGTGTCGGAACTATCCTGATTGTAGCCATGCTGATTACCCCAGCAGCAACTGCTTATCTCTATGCTAATAGCCTGAAAAGTATGATTTTCCTTTCCTCAACCTTTGGAGCTACTGCTTCAGTTTTGGGACTCTTTATCGGTTATAGCTTTAACGTTGCGGCAGGTTCTAGTATCGTGCTTACAGCCGCTAGTTTCTTTCTCATTAGCTTCTTTATCGCTCCAAAACAACGATATTTGAAACTGAAAAATAAACATTTGTTAAAATAAGGGGCAAAACCCCAATAAATTGGAGGATCTAATGAAAAAATTAGGTACATTGCTGATTCTCTTTCTTTCCGTCATTGCTCTTGTAGCATGTTCTACTGGAAAGAAAGATGCAGCTTCTGGTCAAAAACTAAAAGTTGTTGCTACAAACTCAATCATCGCTGATATTACTAAAAATATTGCTGGTGATAAGATTGATCTTCACAGTATCGTTCCTGTTGGTCAAGACCCACACGAATACGAACCACTTCCTGAAGATGTCAAGAAAACTTCTCAAGCTGATTTGATTTTCTACAACGGTATCAACCTTGAAACTGGTGGCAATGCTTGGTTTACAAAATTGGTAGAAAATGCTAAGAAAACTGAAAACAAAGACTACTTTGCAGTCAGCGAAGGTGTTGACGTTATCTACCTTGAAGGCCAAAACGAAAAAGGCAAAGAAGACCCACACGCTTGGCTTAACCTTGAAAACGGTATGATCTTTGCTAAAAACATCGCAAAACAATTGAGCGCTAAAGACCCTAGCAACAAGGAATTCTACGAAAAAAATCTCAAAGAATATACTGAAACTAGACAAACTTGACAAAGAAGCTAAAGAGAAATTTAACAACATCCCTGCTGAGAAAAAACTCATCGTAACCAGCGAAGGATGCTTCAAATACTTCTCTAAAGCCTACGGTGTCCCAAGTGCCTACATCTGGGAAATCAACACTGAAGAAGAAGGAACTCCTGACCAAATCAAGACCTTGGTTGAAAAACTTCGCCAAACAAAAACTCCTTCACTCTTTGTAGAATCTAGTGTGGATGACCGTCCAATGAAGACTGTTTCACAAGACACAAACATCCCAATCTACGCACAAATCTTTACTGACTCAATCGCTGAAGAAGGTAAAGAAGGCGATAGCTACTACAACATGATGAAATACAACCTTGACAAGATTGCTGAAGGTTTAGCTAAATAATCATTTTAAAAACGTCAGTCACCTTGAATTGGCGTTTTTTTGATTCAAAATCCGGACAAATTATTGGAAAACTCTGAACATTTAATGTAGAATGAAAGAAAAAAGATTGGAGTAGCTTATGACTACATTCCTTGGAAACCCTGTTACTTTTACGGGAAAGCAACTACAAGTAGGAGACAAAGCACTTGATTTCTCTCTCACAACGACTGACCTCTCTAAAAAAACACTAGCTGATTTTGAAAGAAAGAAAAAGATTTTGAGCGTCATCCCTTCTATCGATACAGGTATCTGCTCGCTACAGACTCGTCGCTTTAACCAAGAATTAGCTAGCTTAGACAACACCGTTGTCTTAACGGTGTCTATGGACCTCCCCTTCGCTCAAAAACGCTGGTGTGGTGCTGAAGGAATTGAGAATGCCATCATGCTTTCAGACTACTTCGACCACTCCTTTGGACGCGATTACGCGCTCTTAATCAATGAATGGCATCTGCTTGCTCGAGCCGTATTTGTCCTTGATGCTGACAATATTATCCGTTATGTTGAGTATGTGGACAATATCAACAGCGAACCAAACTTTGAAGCAGCCATTGAAGCAGCAAAGTCGCTTGACTAAAAGAAAGCCCACCTGTAACAAGACAGAAAGCTAGAGAAATCTAGCTTTTTTTGGTATACTAGATGGAGATAACAAACAAGGAAATGCGAATGACACCAAATAAAGAAGATTACTTAAAATGTATTTATGAGATTGGCATGGAAGTTCCTAAGATTACCAATAAGGAAATCGCTGCTCGGATGCAGGTATCACCTCCTGCGGTAACTGAGATGATCAAGCGCATGCAATCCGAAAATCTTATATTAAAGAATAAAGAAAATGGCTATATACTAACGGACATTGGTTTAAATCTGGTCTCTGAGCTTTATCGCAAGCATCGACTGATAGAGGTCTTTCTAGTTCACCATCTAGACTATACCAGCAATCAGATTCACGATGAGGCTGAGGTATTAGAGCATACAGTTTCAGACCTTTTTGTGGAGAGACTGGAGAGTATGTTAGGCTTTCCAAAGACCTGTCCCCATGGAGGAACCATTCCTGCTAAGGGTGAGCTTCTAGTTGAGATCAATAACCTTCCACTCTCTGATATCAAAGAAGCAGGGACTATCTACTGACTCGGGTCCATGATAGCTTTGAACTTCTCCAGTATTTGGAAAAACACAGTATCCATATTGGAGATAAACTCCAAGTCAAGCAGTTCGATGGCTTCTCTAATACCTTTACCCTGATTCACAACAATGAAGAACTTCAAGTCAGCCTCGAAATCGCTAAACAACTCTATGTTGAAAAAATGAACTAAAGTCTTTATCAGCAAAAAACCAAGCCCGCTAGCTTGGTTTTTCTTATCTATTTTTGGTGTCAAGAATGATTGTTACCGGTCCATCATTGACCAGTTCCACCTGCATATCTGCTCCGAAAATACCTGTTTTCACAGGAACTTCCTTGGCTAGTTCTTGGTTAAATTCTTGATAGAAAGCTTCCGCCATATCCGGTTTAGCAGCTCCTGTAAAGGCTGGACGATTGCCTTTTTTGGTATCAGCAAACAAAGTAAACTGAGAGATGGAGAGGATTTGACCTTGGATATCCTTAACAGATAGATTCATCTTGCCTTCAGCATCTGAGAAAATTCGCATATTGACAAGCTTTCTGACTGCATAATCCAAATCTTCTTTTTGATCCTCAGGTCCAACACCTACTAAGAGTAAGAGCCCCTGCTGGATTTTCCCATATACTTGCCCCTCAATAGAAACTTGAGCTTTCTTGACACGCTGAACGATAATTTTCATAGCAATCCTTTCTGATTATATCAAGCCAACTTAACCATTGGTACGTTTAACCGAGTAGACTTCTGGTACACTTTTAATCTTATCAACCACGGTGGTCAGCATGGAAAGGTTTGAAATTCCAAAGGAAACATGGATATTAGCAAATTTCATATCCTTGGTTGGTTGGGCATTAACGGTTGAGATATTCTTAGTTGTATTTGATAGGACTTGCAAGATATCATTCAATAGACCAGAACGGTTGAGTCCGTAGATATCGATGTGAGCCATATATTCCTTGTTTGAGAATTGGTCTTCCCATTCAACATCGAGTAGACGCTGCTCGTAGTTTTCCTGCGAACGAAGATTCATACAGTCCACACGGTGGATGGCAACACCACGACCTTTGGTAATATAACCAACGATATCATCACCTGGAACAGGATTACAACATTTGGCAATCCGAATCAAGAGCCCAGAAGCACCTTGGATGACTACTCCACCCTCATGCTTAACCTTGAGGGTTTCTTTGTTTTCAACCTTGACTTCGCCACCCTTAACCAGTTCTTCTGCTTCTGCCTTAGCTTTAGCACGCTCTTCTTCACGACGTTCCTTCTCAGTCAAACGGTTAAAGACAGTGATAGCTCCGATTTCTCCAAAACCAATCGCCGCAAATAGCGCTTCTTCTGTCTTGTAGCTGGTTTTTTGAAGGACTTCATCCATGTGACGTTTGTCCATAAATTTATTGGCCACATAGCCGTTTTCTTGGAGCTGACTAATCAGCAATTCACGGCCTTTATTGATGGACAATTCTTTATCCTGGTTTTTTTAAAGAACTGACGAATTTTGTTACGGGCCTTACTGGTCTTAACCATATTGAGCCAGTCACGGCTTGGTCCAAATGAATTTGGATTGGTGATGATTTCAACCTGGTCACCCGTTTTTCAACTTGGTAGTCAAAAGGTACCATACGACCATTGACCTTGGCACCAGTCGCTTTTTTTCCCCAATCTTGGTATGAATCTCATAGGCAAAGTCAATAGGTCCAGAATCCTTTGGAAGAGAACGAACCGCTCCATCTGGAGTAAAGACATAAATCTCTTCTGCCAGATAGTTTTTCTTTGACCGTATCTACAAATTCCTTGGCATCATCCGCCTGGTCTTGGAGCTCCATCATCTCCTTGATCCAGTTCATCCCAATGGCAGATTCCTTGCTATTAACTTGGCCTTTCATTCCTTTTTTTGTAGGCCCAGTGAGCCGCAACCCCGTACTCAGCAACCTCGTGCATTTCCTTGGTACGAATCTGGAACTCGATCGGTCCTTTTGGTCCATAAACAGTCGTATGGATAGACTGGTAACCATTGGCCTTACGATTGGCAATATAATCCTTGAAACGGCCTGGCATTGGTTTCCATAGCTCATGAACGTAACCCAACATGGCATAGACATCACTCTGAGTATCTAGGATACAGCGAATGGCAATCAGGTCATAGATCTCCTCAAAGCGTTTTTTTCTTGTCCTGCATCTTACGGTAAATAGAGTAGATATGCTTAGGACGGCCATAGATTTTTTTCCTGTAAGATTGCGCTCAGATGAATACTCCTCAAGTTTTGTCACAACTTCATCAACCAAGGCTTCACGTTCTTGACGTTTCTCCTTCATCATGTGAGTTATCTTGTAAAACTCTGTCGGATTGAGGTAACGGAAGGATAGATCTTCTAGTTCCCACTTAACACTTGAAATCCCCAGACGGTGAGCAAGTGGTGCGTAGATTTCCATGGTTTCTCGGGAAATACGTTCTTGCTTGTCCTTACGAAGATGCGTGAGGGTACGCATATTGTGCAGGCGGTCAGAGAGTTTTACCAAGATAACGCGAATATCCTCTGACATGGCCATAAGCATCTTGCGGTGATTCTCAGCCAACTGCTCTTCTATAGACTTGTATTCGACCTTACCAAGCTTGGTAACACCGTCTACAATCACTCGAACATCATGGCCAAACTCGCGCTCTAAGTCATCCAAAGTAGCATCTGTGTCCTCTACCACGTCATGCAAAAAACCACAAGCAACAGTGACAGCGTCTAGCTTGAGCTTGGCTAAAATACCTGCTACCTGAATAGGGTGGATGATGTAAGGCTCACCTGATTTACGATACTGCCCACTATGACATTCTACAGCGTAAACCAAGGCCTTGTGTACAAAAGCCACATCTTCTTTCGATAAATATTGTTGCGTTAAAGCGACGACTTCATCGCCAGAATAAATTACTTCTTTTGGCATGCATACTCTCCAGTTCTTCCTACCATTTTAACACTTTTTAGTCAATAAGAAAACTAGTAAAGTCTCCTTCTATCCGAGTTTCTGAACTTTATAAAAAAACACTACTAGAAAAACTCTAGCAGTGTTGTTTTATTCAAATCTATCTTAGTAAACTGTCTTTTCAGTTTCTACGTCAAAGAAGTGAGCTTTGTTCAAGTCAAATCCAAGTTCCACAGTTGCACCAGCTTGCAAGTAGTCACGTGCGTCAACCTTAGCAACGAATTCATCTTTACCAACTTGGCAGTATAGGTGAGATTCTGAACCAAGCAATTCTGATACAGAGATAGTTGCTTTCACAACTGATTCTGGGAATGTTTCAAGGAAAGCAGGTTCTGCGTTCACGTCTTCTGGACGGATACCGAAGATCCAAAAGCCGAAAATGAACTGGTCGGCCCAAATGGAGAAATCGTTGGACGTGTGAAAAATGGTCGTCCGAAATTCTTCCCAGACTACTACGTCATCCCAATGAGCCTCGACAAAGACAACGATGCCCAAGAAGCCTTCAATATGATCGACTACTTCAAACGCAATGGTGTCCTCGTCAAGGAACTCAAAGAAGATATTGGCAACTATAAAAAAGGGGACTTAGTCATTGACATGGCCCAAGCCAAACGTGGCTATGCTAACCACATTCTCTACAAGGGTTCCAACGAATCTGCCTGGGCTGCTATGTACGCAGAGTTGCTGGTAAACTTCCCAGATATGAGAGGGTTCAAGTCCGAACCTGTCTTTGCGGATGGTCTTTTCAACGGAAAATTAGGAGAAGTCACCACCACCCGCGCCACTCGTACCTCTGAGATCGATCCAAAAGCTCCTTACTATGTGATCGCAAATACCTCAGCCAGTGCCGTTAAAGCTGTCAATCAGGCCATCGCGCAAGGAAAATCTGTCTACCTAACAGACGATGGCTACATCGTTGACCGCGATACCTTTGCTTCGCTCCTACCAAACTATGCCATTTATGGTGATGCCCTCTACAAGGTGCCTAGTGGCCCAACCTTGAAACCGATGAAGGTCTACTCTCCAAACTACCACTATAATTGGGCTGGAGTAGATGCGCCTGCTCATACTAGTTTGGTCCTTGAAAAATTAGGCTTCCAAATCGTCAATACGCCAGAAGAAGCGGATGTTGTTATTTTGGAAAGCAATCGCTTTGACGCTTCCATTTTTGGCAAGAAACCAACCCTTGTCATTGGCGGGGAAGCCATGCAAAAATTGGAAAAATTGGGAGTTCTTACAGGATTTGACGCTGAAAAACTAAAAGGCGGTAGTGACTACGAAGGCTTGATGAAAGCGATCATTGATGATCAGGATCCATTGACCAGCGGATACAAGAAGAATACCCTCTTCTACTCCAACTCAGGAAACTGGATTGAAAAGGTTCCAGAGCATTTCAAGACCTTGATGAGCATCGCTCCAAGCGATTATTATATTGCAGGTTGGTGGCCACATAACGATGTTCTGGCTAACAAAGTCATGGCCATCTCTGGAGAACTGATGGGACAACCACTCTTTGTCTATGCAGGAAATCCAACCAACCGTCAACACCCTGTCCACTTCTTCCGCTGGGTAACCAATGCGATCTTTGGCAGCAAGTTGGCAAGCTTGATGGATTACGTTCCAGCTAAAGAACCAGATCAAGTGGTAGTTCCAATTCATAACCAAACAAGCAATCCACAGCCAATCTTGGCCAAGAAGGACACTCCTAAAGTGCTCCTTCCACAAAAAGAAACAACTGTGGAAAATGGAGAAAGCGTGCAAGCTTTGACTTACCAAGTAGGACAAAGCTTCCAAGAAAGTCCAGCTAAGGCACAATTGCCACAAACTGGAGAAGACACAACCGCACACTTCATTCTTTCAGGCTTCTTGTTAGCCGTTAGCGGAGGCTTCCTCCTCTTGAAAAAGAAAGAAGTTGAGTAAGTTCCAGGTTTAGACTTGGATGACACGAAAAGAACCTTCGCAGACGCGAAGGTTCTTTTTGGAGATAAAAATATCTTTCAAAAACTTTCCTTAGGTGAGTACGGACGTCAGCGAACTTCTTCGAAGTTCCATGACTTAGTTTTTGAGCCTAAGGTCTCAAAACTCCCGAGTGTTTGAAACAATAATGTTTCAAACACTTTTCTCACAGCGGAAAGTTTCAGTTTATACTTGACTGATTCTAAAGTATAGAAAACTTTTATAATGTTCTCCAGAATATTTAATGAACATACTATTCTACATTAAATCCTAACACTGATGCAAAGTTTCTCCTTATTCCACCAATTCCAACACAACCGTTTGGTAAGGAGCTAATTCTAGCACTTGGTCTCCTTCTTGGAATAATCCTGCTGTATTATTTAAAACGACTGTTTTAATCGGAGCTGGCAACTCCAAGGTGGCCTGGCGATTTTGGAAATTGCTGACAACCAAGAGACGCTTGTCCCCACGGCGTTCAAAGGCGATGATGTTTTCACGGTCCCGATACGCTGGGATCATATCTCCGAATCGGATGGTATTTCCATAAAGGGGATGGCGATACAAGGCCGTCAACTGGCGATAGTAATTCAAGATGGAATTTGGATCCTTTTCTTGATCTTTCACATTGATGGCAACATTTGGTTTGGGACTGATCAACCAGGCTGTTCCATCGCTAAAGCCCAATCCTGGCTCCGCTGACCACTGCATGGGTGTCCGCGCATTGTCCCGGCTGTAGTTGGCAATCGCGGCCAAGGCTTCTTCCTCGCTTAAACCAGCTTCTTTCGCGACGTGGTAGCCATTGATGGTTGCGATATCATCAAAGTCCTCCACCGATTCAAAGACTTGGTTTTCCATCCCAATTTCTTGGCCTTGGTAGATAAAAGGAATTCCCTTACGCAAAACCTGAATGGTTCCCAGGGCTTTTTTACTGGTATCGTTTACTGGACCTTCTGCAATATAGTGGGACACCCCACGAGGCTCGTCGTGATTCTCGATAATGGTCGAGAGCACCCCAATGCTATCCGCGCGCTCATGCGCTTGAAAAATACTTTCCTTGAGTTCATCTGCTGTTGGAAGACTATGGTCAAACCAGCCTTTTCCTTCCTGCCCCAAGCAGGTTTGCTTGAAGTCAAAGATGGAAGAGAAGACGCCATCTTTTCCAATGAAGAAATGCAACTCTTCGTCGGTTTCATTGAACACTTCCCCTACTGTGAAGGCATTGTACTTGGCGAAGGTTCGCTCATTTAACTCATGCAAGAAAGGTTCAATCGATTGGGCATTCACTAGAGACTCCAGTACTGGGACCAAGCCATTTTCGCGATCAGACGGAAGCGAACGCCATTCTAGATCTTTTTTGATATTGATAATAGCATCGATCCTAAAGCCCGCAATTCCCTTGTCCAACCACCAGTTGATCATCTTGTAAATTTCTTCGCGCAAGACAGGATTTTGCCAATTAAGGTCTGGCTGATCCTTGTGATAAGAATGGAGATAGTATTTGTTGGTGCCAGGAACTGGTTCCCAGACACTGCCTCCAAAGTAACTTTCCCAGTTGTTGGGTTCCTTGTCACTTTCGATGAAGTAAAAGTAGTCCGCATAAGGGCCATCTGGATCCGCTAGAGCTTTTTGGAACCACTCGTGATGACTGGAGCAGTGGTTAACCACCAAGTCCATAATGATAGAAATGCCCCGCTTCTTACCTTCAGCAATTAGCTCCTCCATATCTTCCATAGTTCCAAAAATAGGATCAATGGCATAGTAGTCTGAAATATCATAGCCCTGGTCAATAAACGGACTCTTGTAAATAGGCGATAACCAGAGAATGTCAATTCCTAAGTTTTGAAGGTAATCGAGTTTCTTCGTGATTCCTTTCAAATCCCCAACGCCATCACCATTGCTATCTTTAAAGCTTTTTGGGTAGATCTGATAAGCGACCTTCCCCTTCCACCAGTCTTTTTCCATGTTTTGTCTCCTTAAAATGAAAGAGACTGAGACATATCGTATCAGTCTCTACAGTGTCAGTAGGTATTAGTAAACTGTCTTTTCAGTTTCTACGTCGAAGAAGTGTGCTTTGTTCAAGTCAAATCCAAGTTCAACTGTTGCACCTGCTTGCAAGTAGTCACGAGCGTCAACTTTTGCAACGAACTCATCTTTACCAACTTGGCAGTATAGGTGAGATTCTGAACCGAGCAATTCTGATACAGAGATTGTTGCTTTCACAACTGATTCTGGGAATGTTTCAAGGAAAGCAGGTTCAGCATTTACGTCTTCTGGACGGATACCGAAGATCAATTCTTTACCTTCGTAACCTTTTTCACGAAGAACTTTCAAAGCACCTTCTGGAACTTTCAAAGTAAATCCGTCAGCAACAATGCGGTCACCGTTCAATTTAACGTTGATGAAGTTCATAGCTGGGCTTCCGATAAATCCTGCTACGAATTTGTTAACTGGGTTTTTTGTAAACTTCTTGAGGAGTACCGATTTGTTCAACACGTCCGATAGTACCTGTACCAGCAGGGTTTTTTTAGTTGCTGACATGATAACGATACGGTCTGCAAGTGTCATCGCTTCTGTTTGGTCGTGAGTTACGTAGATAGTTGTAGCTCCAATACGACGGTGGATTTTAGCGATTTCAGCACGCATTGATACACGAAGTTTTGCATCCAAGTTTGACAAAGGTTCGTCCATCAAGAATACTTTTGCATCACGGACGATCGCACGACCCATGGCAACACGTTGACGTTGACCACCTGAAAGGTCAGCTGGTTTACGATCCAAGAATTCTTTCAAACCAAGAATTTCAGCTGCTTCTTGTACACGTTTGTCAATGTCTTCTTTGCTGTATTTACGCAATTTCAAACCAAAAGCCATGTTATCGTATACAGTCATGTGTGGGTAAAGAGCGTAGTTTTGGAATACCATGGCGATGTCACGGTCTTTTGGAGCTACATCATTGACAACCACGCCATCGATAGATGCAGTACCTTCTGTGATGTCTTCAAGACCTGCAATCATACGAAGAGTAGTTGATTTACCACATCCTGAAGGTCCTACGAAAACGATGAACTCTTTGTCTTTAATGTTCAAGTTGAAATCTTCAACTGAATAGTGTTCGCTATTTGGATATTTTTTGTAAATATTTTTAAGATTTAATTCTACCATTTCGGTGAACTCCTTTTGTCATTTGATAGTTATATTATAGATGAAAACGCTTTTACATTTCTATGGCAAGGTGACCAAAAAAATAAAAAAGTTCTGTGCAACTTGCACAAAACTTTAGATTATATCTGGTAAAATCAACTGATAACACAAGGTCAAATCTGTCAATTCTTTCAACTGCAGTCCTGTCAGTTCTTCCCACTTATCAATCTTGTATTGGAGAGAATTGCGATGTAAATACAATTGCTGAGCTGTTTTTGTCAGGACTGCACTGTTTTCCCACAGTGAAAGTATGATTTCCTGAATCTGATCCTGGTCCACAATCATCTGATGCAGATATTCCTTGACAACTCGGAGATCCACGATTCTTTCACCCATACTCCACAGATAGAGTTGAGAAAAAGTATGGAACCCTTGATGCCCTTGTCGCCACCAGTTTTTGAACAAATCACGTTCTGCTTTGATGAGATCTGACAGAGCCTGATATCCTGTCTGTGACCAGACCTGACCTAACATGATGGATAAACGTACTCCAAAGTCATATTCTACAGCTTCCAAGGTATCCATCAAGATAGAGCGAACGGATGTGTACTTATCCTGTTGGAGAACAAAAATGTAATCCTGCGCTCCCACCTGAAGCACTGTTTGACAATTTGGAAAGAGGGTTCCCATCATCTCTAACCAAGACGTTAAATTTTCCTGTTGAAAATAGGATAGGTGACAATAGACAAGCTGCAATTTTTTAAAGTTTTGCGGTGCCTGTCCTTTGCCTTCAATGAGATAACTATACCAGGGATTGAGGGAAATGGTTTGCTCCTGTTTGGTTAAGAGAGCCACCAGTTGTTTTTCACGCTCGCTAAGACTAGCTTCCTCAAGCAAAAGCCACTGATAATTCGACAGAGGTAGACTTAGATAACCCTCTTTATCAACTGGCTGATCTAAGATTTTACTATCAGGAAACCAATCCAGTAGTTCTTTTGCAATCATTTCTAGCCCTCCACTTTTTGGATGCACCAAGAAATCAAGGTTTCTAGGCGTTCCACATTTTCAGTCATATGAAGATAGCCCATGACCGCTTCAAAACCCGTGGACATACGGTAGGTTACCACATCCGCATTCTTAGCCTTGGTATGGCTGTTGGTGTTGCGACCCCGTTTATAGATTTCTTCTTCTTTTTCCGTTAGGACTTCTTCTTCCAGCATAAGGGAAATCAAGTGTGCCTGAGCCTTGGCCGACACATACTTGGTTGCCTCTTGGTGGAGTTTATTGGGCTTGGTCATGCCTTTGAGAATGAGATGGCGGCGAATATACATAGAATACACCGCATCCCCTTCAAAAGCTAGCGCAATCCCATTAATGAGATTGACATCAATCACGTGTCCACCTCACTCCATCCTTGGTGTCAAGTAGCTTAATCCCTTGCGCAGCTAGTTGGTCACGGATTTGGTCAGCTGTCGCAAAGTCACGATTGGCACGCGCTTCTTGGCGTTTTTGAATCAAGGCTTCAATCTCTTCATCCAAAACTTCCTCAACAAAGACCACTCCAAAGACTTCTAACATGGCTGCAAGAGCTTCCTTAACGGCTGCATCATAGTTACCTGAATTGATCCATTTGGCTATTTCAAAGACAACTGTGATTCCGTTAGCTGTATTGAAATCCTCATCCATAGCTGCTACAAACTTATCTGTAAAAGTCTGTAACTCTTGATCATCTACAGTTCCAGAAAATGGTTGCTCGTAAGTGTTCTTCAAATACTTGAGATTAGTCTCTGCATCACGTACTGCTTTTTCTGTAAAGTTGATAGGCTTACGGTAGTGCTGAGTCGCAAAGAAGAAACGCAATACTTGACCGTCGATAGTTTTGAGAGCATCGTGTACCGTAATGAAGTTTCCCAAAGACTTAGACATCTTGACATTGTCGATATTGACAAAGCCATTGTGCATCCAGTAGTTGGCGAAGGTCTTGCCTGTTTTAGCTTCTGACTGGGCAATTTCATTTGTATGGTGAGGGAACTCAAGGTCTGCTCCACCACCGTGAATATCGATGGTATCTCCTAAAATCTCCGTTGACATGACCGAACACTCGATATGCCAGCCTGGACGACCTGGTCCCCATGGACTATCCCAAGAAATCTCACCTGGTTTGGCAGATTTCCAGAGGGCAAAGTCCACAGGATTTTCCTTACGAGCTGTTTCTTCATCCGTTCGACCTGAAGCACCTAGCTCCAAGTCTTCCAAGGTTTTATTGGCCAACTTAGCATAGTTATGAGATTTTTCTACACGAAAATAGACATCTCCTTGACTCTCATAAGCATAGCCCTTTTTAATCAAGTCTTCTACAAAGCGGATGATATCAGCCATAAACTCTACAACACGTGGATGACGAGTCGCAGGTTTAACACCCAAAGCTGTCACATCCTCACGAAAGGCAGCGATATACTTGTCCGCTACTTCCTGAGGTGTGATACCTTCTTCCTTGGCACGGTTGATAATCTTATCATCCACATCTGTGAAGTTAGAAATGTAGGCAACTTCATAGCCACGATATTCAAAATAGCGACGAATGGTATCGAAGGCTACTGTTGAGCGGGCATTCCCCACGTGGATATAGTTATAAACTGTCGGCCCACAGACATACATGCGAACCTTGCCCTCTTCAATGGGCACAAATTCTCGCAAATCACGAGACATAGTGTCATAGATTTTAATCACTCACTGACTCCTTTCTGTGTCTTGTTTATCGTAAAGAGTCGTTTCAATCCAACTCTCTAGCAATTACTAATGCTATCTCAAAGAAAGTCATAGCATCTGCTTTTCTTTCTTCGTATCTTGCATCCCACTCATGATTATGATGGTCAACATAATCAGCTGTATAAAAAAATTGATAAACTTTTGCTTGTCGAAATTGTGCCCAAGCCATGATTGCTGAGGCTTCCATATCTACAACAGTCGCACCTGCTGCTAGTCTACGTTTGACCTTATCAGCTGTTTCACGATAAAAAGCATCTGTGGTCCAAGCCTTTGTTCGAATGTGCTCAATATCAGATTTGTTTAAAGCTTCTTCTATGGTTAAGAGTAGAGTTTCATCATAAGCTATTTCATCACTTGCAGGAGCGTAATGGTAACTTGTACCTTCATCACGTAGAGCTGAACTTGGTAGGATAATCTTATCTGCCTGAATAGACTGATCTAGAACTCCGCAAGAACCCAAAACAATAAAGTTCTTAAATCCTCTTGCTTTGAGTTCTTCTAAGAGTCCAACAACCATTGGAGCTCCAATAAGAGCCATAGCAACTGCTACCTTACTCCCATCTTTTCATAGATATACCATGGCAGTTTACCATTTAGATTGGTAAGATAACCACCTTCGTAGACACCATCTATCTGCTTTACTCGTTCAAGGATTTCTCCATTAAAAGACAAGATAATGGTATCACAGATTTCTCCACCACTAAGAAGTCTTCGATCAGTTGGCTCTATAACAGCAGGCACATTTTCAAATTCTTCTAATAGCATTTATTACTCTTTCGCATTCAGATAAACCACCTGGGTCTGTTTAACAAAGCCAATCTTTTCATACAAACGTTTGGCACCTACATTGCTATCTTCCACAGCAATCTGAAACTCCTTGTCATTTTGCTCAATCAGTTTGTTGACGAGGGATTTTGCTAGATAGCTTCCGTAGCCTTGCCCACGTTCAAACTCAGCTATTGCTAAACCATAGAGGTAATTCGTATTAGTCGATAAATCAACTGTACAAGTTCCAATAACCTGACCGTCTTTTAATAAAATATATAAGCGACTTTCTGGATCTTTCAGAGCTTCAGCGACATATCTATCCACAACTTCTCTAGATTCATGTTCCTCTGAAAATACCTGAAATTTTAACTGACTAATTTGATCCTGATAGGAACGATCTGCTAACAAAACTTCAAGATTGGAAAGTTTTGCTAACGGATAAGGTCTTCTATCCTTACCTAACCAAGTTTCTGTCTCTTCATCCTCAACCAGTCCCCAGTTGCTAACAAAATCAAGATGGCGCTCTAGAAAAACACGCTCTGTCTGAAAAGTCACAGACTCAATTGGATAAGATGCCGTTTCTTTCTCAAAACTTCTATACAAAGCCCGCGCAATTCCTTGACGGCGATGATCTGGATGAACCAGTATCATCACTTCCACATCTTGATCATCTGCATAAACCGTTAATAGGCCAACAAGTTCGCCTTTTTCATAATAAAGGAAAAAGGCGGGCATGTTTGGGTCAAAATTAAGCATGTTAGAGAGATAGGGATCACGATAAGTTCCATCATAGGCTTGGCAACAGTTAATTAGTTTTTTCGCCTCAGATAACTCCTCTTGGCTTAACTTGTTTCTTGCTTGAATCATATAGGTATCCTCTACAAACCAGACGACCTGTGACTGGCTTCTCTAGCATACTCAAGTTTATTGACGTAGTATTCACGTTTTTCTTCGACTTCATGAATAGTAAGCTCATCTTTTTGCCCATGAACGCGGACAATCTTGGCTGGAATACCGACGACTGTTACATCACTAGGTACATCTGCCACAACTACCGCTGCAGCACCGACTTTGGCATTTTCACCGATTTCAACTGGTCCAATGACTTGGGCATGAGCAGAGACGAGAACACCTTTACGAATGGTCGGATGGCGTTTGCCACAATCCTTCCCAGTCCCACCAAGAGTAACCCCATGGTAGAGAAGAACACCTTTTTCAACGATAGCTGTCTCCCCAATCACAAGTCCTGCTCCATGGTCAATAAAGACACCTGATTCAATCTGAGCACCAGGGTGAATCTCTATCTGCGTCCAAAAACGCCAAAACTGGCTGTGCATACGAGCTAAAAGCTTAAAGTTATGTTTCCAGAGAAAATGAGAGAGACGGTGGGCAGCCAAGGCTTTGACACCAGGATAGGTCAGCAAAACTTCCAAGGTAGTGCGAGCTGCTGGATCATTTTCTTTTACGATATCAATGGTTTCACGCCACCATCCCATACATTTCTCCTTTTCTTATTCTGAGTCTTTTGGTGTTTCAGTAAATTCTTTCTTTGGTTTGTGGTCCTTGTGATGGTGACGAGGACGATCGCCATGACGATGACCTTTATCCCCTTTTTCTTCTGAACGTTCAGGTTTTGGTGGACGTGGCAAGAGTGCCTTCATAGAAGCATCTACACGACCTTTTTCATCGATCTTAATAACCTTCACATCTACAAAATCACCAATTTGAACTAAATCTTCTACATTATTGGTACGTGTCCAAGCCATTTCAGAGATATGAACAAGGGCATCCGTCTTGTCAAAGAGGTTGACAAAAGCACCAAATTTCTCGATACGAACGACTTTAGCACGGTAAACTTCATCCACTTTCGCTTCACGAACCAAACCAGCAATGATTTCTTTAGCGCGGTTAATGGCATCTTGGTCGCTAGAGTAGATAGATACGTTACCTTCTTCATCGATGTCAATCTTAACGCCTGTTTCAGCGATGATCTTATCGATGGTTTCTCCACCCTTACCGATGACAATCTTGATCTTATCAACATCAATCTTAATAGTATCAATTTTCGGAGCTGTTGGAGCCAATTCTGGACGAACTTCTGGAATAGTAGCTTCGATGACGTCAAGGATTTCAAAACGAGCTTTCTTGGCTTGAGCAAGAGCTTCCGTCAAGATTTCTGCAGTAATCCCTTGGATCTTGATATCCATCTGAAGGGCTGTAATACCATCGCGAGTACCTGCAACCTTAAAGTCCATATCTCCAAAGTGGTCTTCCAAACCTTGGATATCTGTCAATACTGTGTAGTTGTTTCCATCTGAGATCAGCCCCATAGCAATCCCTGCTACTGGTGCCTTGATTGGCACACCACCAGCCATAAGGGCAAGTGTTCCCGCACAGATAGAGGCTTGAGAAGAAGAACCGTTTGATTCCAATACTTCTGCTACTAGACGAATCGCATATGGGAATTCTTCCAAGCTTGGCAATACTTGAGCAAGGGCACGCTCACCGAGAGCACCGTGACCAATCTCACGACGGCCAGGAGCACCGTAACGACCTGTTTCCCCTACAGAGTATTGTGGGAAGTTATAGTGGTGCATAAAGCGTTTCTTGTACTCTGGATCCAAACCATCGATGATTTGCGTTTCACCCATTGGCGCCAAAGTCAAGATAGAAAGAGCTTGCGTTTGTCCACGAGTGAAGAGACCAGAACCGTGTACGCGAGGAAGGAAATCAACAACCGCATCCAAAGGACGGATTTCATCAACCTTACGGCCGTCAGGACGAACCTTGTCTTCAGTGATCAAACGGCGCACTTCAGCGTGTTCCATTTGTTCCAAGATTTCAGCTACATCACGCATGATACGGTCAAATTCTTCGTGGTCTGCATATTTTTCTTCGTAAACTGCTGTGAGTTGGTCTTTCACTGCTTGAGTTGCAGCTTCACGAGCCAATTTTTCTTCTACTTGGACCGCTTTTTGAAGGTCGCTGTTGTAGGCTGCGATGATTTCAGCTTGCAAGTCAGCATCTACATGAAGCAATTCTACTTCTGCTTTTTCTTTACCGACTGCCGCAACGATTTCTTCTTGGAAGGCAATCAATTCTTTAACAGCTTCATGTCCTTTGAGAAGGGCTTCCAACATGATTTCTTCTGACAATTCTTTGGCACCAGATTCTACCATGTTGATAGCGTGCTTAGTACCTGCTACTGTCAATTCAAGAAGAGATTGCTCTGCTTGTTCTTGCGTTGGGTTGATGATGATTTGGCCATCCACATAACCTACTTGTACCCCAGCGATTGGCCCGTCAAATGGAATATCTGAGATAGAAAGTGCCAATGATGAACCAAACATAGCTGCCATTGGTGCAGATGCATTTTCATCGTAAGAAAGAACAGTATTGATAACTTGCACTTCATTACGGAAACCTTCCGCAAACATTGGACGGATTGGACGGTCAATCAAACGCGCTGTCAAAGTCGCATCTGTTGAAGGACGTCCTTCACGTTTCATAAAGCCACCAGGAAATTTCCCAGCCGCATACATTTTTTCTTCGTAGTTGACTTGAAGTGGGAAGAAGTCCCCAGTTGCCATCTTCTTAGACATAACGGCAGCCGTCAAGACAGTTGACTCACCGTAACGTACCACAACAGAGCCATTTGCTTGCTTAGCAACCTGACCAGTCTCTACGATCAACTCACGACCCGCAAAAGTCGTTTGAAACACATGTTTTGTCATTTTAATCCCCTTTGGATTGTTAATATTATACGCCTTGCCTACAAAAATCAGGATACAAATCATTAGAAAGGATTGATGCTAAAGCATCTAAGCCTTTCACGCTAATCGCTATTAGGCGATTAGCTAAATGCTTTACTAACTCTCTCGTCAAATATTATCGATTTGACTCGCTCGTGTCGCTAAACCTTGCAGTTTGATGCATTGTATTATTTTATACCCTCATCTTTGTATCAAGTACGTACAGAGTCTATTTTATCATATTTTTCTTAAAAAGTACGGTCTTTTCTATCAAAAAGGAACCATTCCTCTATGAAAAGAAGAATGGTTTGCTTTTTAATATTTTAAGATTGGTGATTGAACAAGGCATGGGTTGCTTGGTGGATGTACTGAGCAGTGTCTGCATTGTTCATGGTGTAGAGATGTACCCCTGCTACGTCTTGCGTTACCAAGTCCACGATTTGGTCTACGGCATAGGCAAGTCCTGCTGCTCTGAGTGACTCAGGGTCATTCTCATACTTGTCCAAGATAGCCTTAAATTTACGTGGGAGATGGATATTCTCACAAGTCTTCAAGAGACGAAGAGCTTGGTTACGGTTAAGGATTGGCATGATCCCTGCATGAATAGGAACATCAATCCCTGCCAAGGTACACTTGTCTTGGAAATCGTAGAAACGCTCATTGTCAAAGAAAAGTTGCGTTACTAGACTAGAGCATCCTGCATCCACTTTTTTCTTGAGATTTTGGATATCTGAGATTTGGTTTGGCGAATCCGGGTGCCCTTCTGGGTAACAAGCCCCAACAATATCAAAGTGTGGTGCCTGTTCAGTGATAAACTCAATCAAGTCTGTGGCGTAACGGAAATCTTTTTGAGGCTCAACACCTGGAATGATATCTCCACGAAGAGCCAAGATTTTCTGAACACCAACTTTATCCAAATCCGCAATGGTCTCAGCCACCTTATCCTTAGTCAAATAGATAGCTGGCAAGTGAGCAATGGTTGGGATCTCCAAGTCATTTTGGATATAGTCTGCCAAACGAACCGTCGTCTCTTTGATATTAAATTTATTATTACTAGCAGTCACACTGATGAAGTGTGGTGCCAAGCCCTGCATGTCTTTCAGGGCTGCGATAATTTTGTCATTGCCTACTTCTGGGTTTGGAGGGAAAACTTCAAATGAGAGGGACGGTGTTTGACGTGACATATGTATGAACCTTTTCTAGTTGATTTCTTACTGATCAACCGTGTAGAGAGAATTGTCTTTTCTTACAATTTTTCACGCGCAGCTTTCGCAGCGTCTACAAGGCGGATCAAGCTTTCTTTCGTTTCTGGGATACCACGTGTTTTCAAACCACAGTCAGGGTTGATCCAAACTTTCTTGCTAGGTACTTTCGCAAGGATAGCTTCGATGGTGTGGTCGATTTCGCCTTCGTTAGGCACACGAGGTGAGTGGATATCGTAAACCCCAGGTCCAACTTCTGTTTGGAAGTTTCGCTTTGAGTTCGTCCAAGATTTCAAGGTTTGAACGGCTAGCTTCAAATGAGATAACGTCTGCATCCATGTTGTCGATAGCTGGGATGATATCTGTAAATTCTGAGTAACACATGTGAGTGTGGATTTGTGTGTCTGGCGCTACTGTTGAGTGTACCAAGCGGAAGGCTGGAATAGCCCAGTCAAGGTAGTCTTCGTACCAGTCGCTACGACGGAGTGGCAATTTCTCACGAAGGGCAGCCTCGTCGATTTGGATGATTTTCACGCCTGCAGCTTCAAGGTCAAGAACTTCATCCTTGATAGCAAGAGCGATTTGAAGAGTAGAATCCTTGATAGAGATGTCTTCACGTGGGAATGACCAGTTAAGGATGGTAACAGGTCCAGTCAACATACCTTTAACAGGTTTGTCAGTACGGCTTTGTGCGTAGCTAGACCATTTCACAGTGATAGGGTTGAGACGAGTCACATCACCCCAGATGATTGGTGGTTTAACCCCACGCATACCATATGATTGTACCCAACCATTCTTAGAGAAGAGGTAACCTGACAAGTTTTGACCGAAGTACTCAACCATGTCGTTACGCTCGAATTCACCGTGTACAAGCACGTCAAATCCAACTTCTTCTTGCCATTTGATCCATTCGTCGATAGTCTCAGCAAGGAAGGCATCGTATTCTTCTTGTGACAATTCACCCTTACGGAAGGCCAAACGTTTAGCACGAACTTCCTTAGTTTGAGGGAATGAACCGATGGTAGTTGTTGGAAGAGCTGGAAGTTTGAAAGCTTCTTCTTGGATTGCTTCACGTTCTGCAAAGGCTGGCAAACGAGTGTAGTCTGCGTCTGTCAATCCAGCGATACGCGCACGAAGTTCAGCATTTTCACCAACACGTTCAGTCGCAAAGAGTTCTTTGTTAGCTGCAAGAGCTTCTGCACCTTGACCGTTGCGGATAGCATCCAAGTCACGGATTTCATCCAATTTTTCAACTGCAAATGCAAAGTGGTTCAAGATAGCTGGTTCAAAATCTTCATTAGCAGTTGTAAATGGCACGTGAAGAAGTGAGCATGAGCTTGTCAAAACGATGTTTTCAGCTGGGATTTGCTCAAGAATAGCCAAGCTCTTTTCGTAGTTGTTGCGCCAGATGTTCTTACCATTGACAATACCTGCATAAAGAGTCTTGTCAGCTGGGAAGCCACCTTTAACGAGTTCAAGAGTTTTCTTACCTTCAACAAAGTCAAGACCGATGGCATCTACTGGCAATTTCACAAGGTCAGCGTAGACGTCACGAACGTCACCGAAGTAAGTTTGAAGCAAGACTTCAAGACCTTTTTTATCAGCCAAGAGCTTGTTGTAGATGTTCAAGAAGAGGGCTTTTTCTTCTTCTGTCAAGTCTTTGACAAGAGCAGCTTCATCGAGTTGGATACGAGTCGCACCAAGTTCAGCCAATTTTGCAAAAACTTCTTGGTAAGCAGCTACAAAGCTATCTACGAAGTCTTCTGCTTTAACACCTTCTTCAAAGTCTGACAATTGAAGGAACGTGAATGGACCTACAAGCACAGGACGAGTGTTAAGGCCAAGTTCTTTAGCTTCTTGGAACTCATCAAAGATCTTGTGACCAGCCAATTTTACTTGAGTGTCTTTTTCAAATTTTGGAACGATGTAGTGGTAGTTGGTGTTGAACCATTTCTTCATTGGAAGGGCACGGACATCCCCTTTTTCTCCTTGGTAACCACGCCCCAAAGCAAAGTAGCGTTCAAGATCTGATAAGTCCAAGTTTTGAACAGATGCAGGAACTACGTTGAAAAGGAAAGCAGCATCAAGGAAGTTGTCATAGTGAGAAAAGTCATTTGATGGGATTTCAGTGATGCCTTTTTCTTTAACGATGTTCCAGTGTTTTGCACGCAATTCTTTCGCAGCAGCCAAGAGTTCTTCTTCTGAGATTTCTTTTCTAAAGTATTTTTCAGTTGTAAATTTTAATTCGCGGAATTCACCCAAACGAGGGAAACCGATAATTGTAGTTGACATGTTTTGTCCTCCAAAAATTGTTGTTGAAACTATCTTAACAGAAAAGAAAGCGTCTGTATAATTGTAAAAAATTAGGCTTTGATATAGTTTGAAACTATATCGTAATTTGAAGTACAAAAAAAGATTTGGAGAAGATTCCCCAAATCCTTTGGTAGACAATGATTAACAGATTTTCAAGATAGTCCTGTTTATAGTCAAACTTGAGTAAACTGAGATCCGACTATGGCTTGTTATTATAAAAGACTATAGGTCGGTTTTCTTTTAGTCATTCTGATATTTCCCTTAGAAAGTGCGGACGGGAGGTAATATTATCCAGTGGATGATTTTAGCAAACCAAGTCATTCCATCCCTATCAACCTTTTTCCTGTTCAAGCGGGACTACTGCGAGTGTCTTGCCTAAACTGGCTAGAACTTTTAAGACGGTATCTAACTGAGGACTCGTCTTTCCTGTTTCCATCCTAGCTATGACAGGCTGGCTCACTCCACTGAGTTCTTCTAGTTTTTTCTGACTGATACCTTGATCATGTCTAGCTTCAATTAACTCACTCATGATAGCTACTCGCATATCACTTTCAAGGATTTCCTCCTTGGTAAAGAGTTGAGACCGAACATCCTTCCAGTTACTCCCAATGGCACTATTTTTCATCACTTACTCCTCTTTCTTTTAAGTCCTTCAGTTCACGCTTGGCCTTTTCAATCTCTCTCCTAGGAGTTTTCTGAGTCTTTTTAACAAAATGATGTAAAAGAACAAAACTCCCATCAAGCCAAGCTACAAATAAAATCCTATCCCTAAGAGGTCTTAATTCCCATATCTCATCTTCCAAATGTTTCATATAGGGTTCACCAGCTCTAGTCCCATGCTGACTAAGCAACTCAATATAGTCGTTTAGTTTATTCAGTTTAATGCGACTATCTTTACTTTTACGACTAGCCAATTCTCTCATATAATCCAAGACTGGCTCATTTCCATTTTTGTCCTTATAGAAGTAAATTGTGTGCACCAAGCAACCTCTTTTCAATTTAATTATAACTTAAAAGTTATTAAAAGTAAATCCAAATACTTATAAAAGAAGACCTTAGAATCATTCTAAAGGTCTCATTTTTATTATTCGAAAAAATACGAAAAGAGTTCTAAATTAGAGTTAATCCTAACTCTTACTCCAGCTCTATCCCCTTCTCACGGAGATTAGCCAGACACTCCTCATAGTAGGCATGGTCATGCTCACTATAGATAGGACTTTTCAGCTTTTCCTCTGCTAAGCCTTCATAGGAAGGGCAGGTCTTGCCACGGTAGTTCTTATCTAGCCACTCTGGACTGACATTGTAGCCACGGTCAGCCATCTCCTCCATGATCAAACGATGATAGGCATAGAGACGATAGGGCGAGTGGGTAAAGACATAGTCAACCGTTGCATGCTTTCTACCCCAGCCATTGCCACGCAGAGCGCAACACTCTCGATGTTGCCCCAAGAGCTGCGGACGGGGAAGTTGTGGGATCAAAGCCTCATGCCAAAGTCTCATGGGAGTCTCCTTTCAGCAAGGTTGAATCTTGCAGATAAGCATTTGGGTAACGCTCAAGCAAATCTCTAGTTCTAGCAATCAAGTCTTGCTTGGAAGCTTGGCCAAAGCGATAGCGATCCAGCAAGAGCATATAGTCTTTGCGCTCATCAAGGCTGGCGTTCTTTTTAAAATAGCCCCAAATATGCTGAAAGGCATTGCATACCTGACCCCTGTGTTCTGGAATCTGGCAGGCACGGTCAATCATCTCTTGAACCTGACTCAGCTCCACCACTTCTTGCTTGAGATACTGGCGAATGTCCTTGTAAATATTGCTGGAATGGCTCAAAACAAGGTATTTATTTTCCGCCCAGAGTTGCTGGCAAAGGGCACGTTGGTTGTTGTTTTTCCATATTTCTCCTTAACTTTTTACCAGTTCCCAGGAAATACGGAAACAAAGTTATATTTATAAAATGAGTGTATTATGAGCGAATGGACTTTTTGATGAATTTAATGTTTACTTCGTTAAATACCAGAGTAGATTTCAACTAGTAATTGAATCTGGTGTAAAACTTCTTGTTTCTTACGTTCACGAGCTCCTTGTCTACGAGAAGTCGGTGGGATAATCGAATCCAAATCAGCTCCACTATTCTCAGCATAACCACGTTGAATAGATCTATCAATGAATAATTGATAATCTTTTACAAGATTTTTCAGACTCTGCCAATTCACGAATAGCGACTGCTTTACGTTCTTTGCCATAAGCATAGAATTCATTGATAATTTCATCATGGTCTTTCAGACTTGCTAAATCAGTATCATTGATAAAGCCAATCACCAACTCTTCCTTAGCACGAATATCAATACTTGAGCGAATGACACGGCTAACTTCAGCTTTCATTGCTTCTTTAGACTCAGAGTTCTTCGATTTCTCAACAATCAAAGCAAGGATATAGTCTAGATTAATCTCATCTGTTTTTAAGAGTTCAATCTCAAATTCAATATCTGAAAGGTCAACACCTAAGTCTTTTGTTCTTTCATAATTTTTTTAAGGTTTAAGAATTCATCTCGAATTTCCACGTAAGAACTTCTTAAATCTTGGAGATAACCTTCCGAGATTGGCTTATCAATCTCTTGAAACTCATCATAATTTCGAAGAACGTTATCAAGCTTCAGAAACTCACCAAATAACTTAACAAATTCTTTTTTATCATGTTCTGTTTCAATTTCTTGTGGATTAGGGAATCTTTCCAGAATTTCTTGACAGACTTCTGTATAACCTTTGACCTTAATACCCTGTTACCTGATCCACGAAACCATCCATGTATTCGCTAAAACTTTTTTCTAAGATAATATCAAGCTTATTAGTATCCCCAAAGGTTTTAATAGCTTCTTGAGTAGCTTTTTCTAAATCACGGAAACATACGATATTCCCAAATGGTTTAACCTTGTTAAAAATTCGATTAGTTCTAGAAAAAGCCTGAATCAAACCATGATAACGTAGGTTTTTATCGACAAAGAGAGTATTCATTGTCGGAGCATCAAATCCTGTCAAGAACATACCCACTACAATCAACAAATCCACTTCCTTGGACTTAACTCGTTTAGAAAGGTCACGATAGTAATTTTGAAACTCTTTCCCATCAGTCGAAAAGTTGGTCTTAAACATTTGATTATAGTCGTAAATTGCTTTAGAAAGAAACTCTTTAGATGAAAGAGGCATGGCTACATCTTGAGGATCTAGCTCTTCATCTTGAATCTCGCCATAAGCTGACTGTTCTTCGTTAGGTGCAAAGCTAAAGATAGTAGCGACCTTCAAACGCTTAGCTTCTGGTAATGCTGCTTGTTGTCTCTGAAGTTCTTCATAGTATAATTTCGCAGCTTCAATACTTTGTACAGTCAGCATGGCATTAAATCCAGACAGTTGTTTTTGTTTATGAGTATAGTGTTGATTTCGGTGCGTCTTATCATTATAGACTCTTAAAAAGATACTCTGTAATGGTTGCTATCCGTTCTGGATGCAAAAGGAGCTCCTTCTCCATCTTTTTGAGCTTTTTCTCATCAAGCTCTCGGCCAACTGCTTTTTCTGCTTCTCTATATTTATTGATTTCAGGCTTGATATAGTTGTAATCAACCTTGAACTTCAACACTTTTTTGTCTCGAATAGCATCCGTGATAACGTAGTTATGAAGTTGCTCTCCAAAAACCTCTTGAGTTGTTTCTCCCGTTAAACTATTTTCTGGGAAAATCGGAGTCCCAGTAAATCCAAATAAGGCATACTGTTTAAAGGATTTTTTTAGACGTTTTTGCGCCTTTCCAAACTGAGAGCGGTGACACTCGTCAAAGATCAAGACACACTTCTTACTATAGATTTCATGGTTTGGATTTGCAGTGATGAATTTATTTAACTTTTGAATGGTTGTGACAACAATTCGATCATCATTTTCTTCAATACTACGTTGGAGTTCTTTTGTATTGTTACTACCATTGACTGAATTAGGTTGGAATTTTTGATATTCCTTCATGGTTTGATAGTCTAGGTCTTTTCTATCCACCACAAAAATCACTTTATCAATATAGTCCAACTCTGTTGCTAAACGAGCGGTCTTAAAGCTGGTCAAAGTTTTCCCTGAACCAGTCGTGTGCCAGATATAGCCACAAGCATTGATCGTACCAAAATTCTTCATTTCATTTGTGGAATGAATCTTTCGTAAAATACTCTCTGTTGCTGCTATCTGATAAGGGCGCATGATGAGTAAGGTATTATCAGCATCAAAGACACAATACTTGGTCAAGACTTCCAAGAGGACTCGCTTACTCAAGAAAGTGACAGTAAAGTCTTCTAAATCGTGAATGGTTTTATTTTTACGGTCTGCCCATTCACAAGTGAACTCATAATGATTTTTATTTTGAGCTGTCGTATTGGCAAAGTAGCGTGTATAGGTTCCATTAGAAATAACAAAAATTTGAATATATTTGTATAAGGAATTTTCACTATTGAAACTTTCCTTACTATATCTATGGATCTGTTCAAAAGCTTCTTTAAGACTAACTCCTCGTCTCTTCAATTCAATCTGAACTAATGGAAGACCATTCACTAAAAATAGTAACATCATAACGGTTGGTATGGCTACCTACTTGAGTCACTTGGTTAATGACCTGCATACTGTTGTTATGAATATTTTTCTTATCAAGGATGAAAATATTTTTAATTCGTCCATCATCAAAGACAAAATCATAGATATAATTCTCTTGGATTTTTCGAGTTTTTTTCAACTAATCCTTCATTGGGACAATCAAGATACTCTACTACAAAGCGATCCCACTCAGCATTCGTAAAAGTTACCTTATTGAGTTTTTCTATTTGCACCTTGGCATTTGCTAAGAGCTCTTCAGGTGTATGAATATTTAAGCGTTCATAGTTGAGATGATTCACCAAATCAGAAATCAACTGATTTCTCTAAATCAGCCTCTGACTGATACTCTCTATCCGTGCGATACTCTGGTTGATACTCAGCCAAGAGAATCCCTTCATTTGTTTCCGCAATTACTTCATGTATTTTTGAATAATCAACCATAGCATGCTTCCTTTTTTGTTTTAATTGAGATTCTATCTCAAAATGATTAATGAGTTTATCTAGTAAAGTTTAATAATTGTTCTCGCCAGTATTCATACTGTTTCTGTCTTAGTTCAATTTCCTTTGGAAGACCTTCAGAAAGAGAGTTGGTTAAAGTGTTAAAATTATCAAGAATGGAGACGATTCTTTCTTGTTCAGCAAGGGATGGTAGATAAAAAGCAACTTTATCAATAGCATCCTTAGATAATCTAGGAATGCTTGCCTTTCGAACCTGTGATTTGAGCCTATCCTGCTTACTTATCAAGACATAATACATGAATTTATCTGAAATATTATCTGATGTCTCTAGTGTATAGACATCATCTGCTGCCCAAAAGTCCGTATCGCAATACCCAATTTCACCAGCTGCTCCAGCACATATAATAAAACTAGTTCCTTTTGATCTGTTTGAATGTGTAAAATATCCTAAAGGTGTCAAACTGTTCTGATAAACTGGAAAACTTCCTGAAGTAGTTAGCTGATTTCTAACAAGCCGTTTCCCACGTTGTAAATTGATGACTTTTCCCAACTTCACCCGAATTGGTCCAAATACCCAATTCAAGAGCCTAATGATGTCTTGTCTGTACTGTACTGTCAGTGTACTCGCCTTCGGCGACGAATGTCAAGAGTTTTTCTCGGAAATATTCGTACTGTTTTTGACGTAGTTCAATCTCCTTGGGCAGTCCGATATTTAAGTCGTTACAAACAGTGTCAAAGTTATCTAAAACTTGAACAATACGAGATTGGATTTCGAGGGATGGGACTGGGATTTTGAATTTTTCAGTATCATTACTAGAAATTTGCGGCATTTGCATATTATTAGCAATGTTTTGAAAATGCCCTTTATTGTGAACTAAATAATGATAAATATATCTTAGGTTGATAGTTTCATCATCTGAACTGTACGACCAAAAATTCATTTTTTAAAACTAAATGGTTTTTGTACAGTATTCAAAATCAATAATTCCACGAGATTTTTACAACAATAGCTTCCTCAGTATGGATATCTTTATCAGGAATATCTCCATAGTTCACATCAGCATATGTCTTTCCTCCTGCAAAGATACGGATTGGCGCACCATCTTTATGAAGTAATTTCATCTGACTAGCTGTAATTTTAGTCCCTTTCCCTTTTTTGAGACACTCACTTAACATCTTCCACTCAATCTGATATACCTCATCTTCAAATGATAAAAGTTTATCTCGATAAAAAGAATATTGCTTTTTACGTGAGGTCAATTCTGAGGTCAATTCTGTAACATACTCAGTCATTTTGTCAAGTATTTGCACTATTTTTTCTTGAATTTCTAGGGGAAGAATGGGGATTTTAATTTTCCCCATAACATTAGACATCAGTTTTGGATTTCCCATTCCAGATGAAACATATTTTTTTGTTGAAATCGTTAAATAATAATAAACAAATTTTGTAAGGAGTTGGTTACTATTAATCTCTACTAATCCACAGACATTTGTTATACTAAATTTTTCCTTTGCGATAAAAAACTGTTCCTGCGTTTGCCCCATCAGTTGTCCAAGTTATATACTCTCCATCGTATTCAAAACTTGAAATTCTTCCGATTTCTCCATTGTTAGCTGTTTGGGAAGAATATACTGGAAACTCCCCTTTATTCTCTTCTAAAAACTGTTTTGACATTACTTTACCACGAGATAATTTCGCTACATTTTTATCCCCCAACTCTTTCCACTCAACGGGGCAGTTCTGGATTTCTTCTAGGATATTCATCATTTACCTCCTAGTTCTTCTACAATCTTGTCTATCTCAGCACGTAAGTGGTCAATCTTAGCAACAGTCTCAGCGATTTCTTTATTGAGCTCATCAATATCAATCTTCTCACGTGTATCTTCTTGTTCGACATAAGTTGAGACAGAAAGGTTGTAATCCTGCTCTGAACCAATCACTTGATTATCGACAAGAGTTGCTTTATAGTCAACACTTTTATAATTAGTAAATAATTCAATGATATGGTCGATATTGTCATCCGTAAGGACATTGTTATTGGTCTCTTTTTTGAATTCCTTACTTGCATCGATAAAGAGGGTTTTATTTTCTAGTTTATTCTTCGCCAACACTAAAATCGTAGTCGCGATAGAGGTTCCGAAGAAGAGATTATCAGGTAGAGCAATCACTGCTTCAACAAAGTTATTATCTACTAGATACTGACGAATGGTCTTCTCAGCACCACCACGATAAAAAATACCTGGGAAACAAACAATGGCAGCTCGACCTTTGTTAGACAAGTGGTTGAGACTATGCATGATAAAGGCAAAGTCAGCTTTTGACTTAGGAGCCAGTTTACCAGCTGGCGCAAAACGATCATCGTTTATGAGAGTTGGGTCTCCATCTCCCACCCATTTGACAGAGTACGGAGGGTTAGAAACAATAGCATCAAACGGTTTTTCATCTAAATGCTGAGGATTTAAAAGGGTGTCTCCTCGCTTGATATCAAAGTTATTGTAGTTGATATTATGCAAGAACATATTCATACGAGCCAAGTTATAGTTGGTCATATTGATTTCTTGACCAAAGAAACCATCTTCTAGGATATGGTCTTCGTATTGTTTTTTCATTTGAAGCAAGAGCGAACCCGAACCACATGTTGGGTCATAGACCTTGTTAATCTTGTCCTTACCAACCATTACTATACGAGCAAGTAATTTAGAAACTGTCTGTGGAGTGAAAAATTCACCACCACTTTTACCAGCATTACTCGCATAGTTTGAAATCAAGAACTCATAGGCATCCCCAAAGGCATCAATGTCATTTTCCTCAAAGTTGCCAAAGTCAATACTATTGATACCATTAAGAATATCAGAAAGACGTTTATTTTTTTCTGAAACAGTTCCACCAAGGATATTGCTTCGTGTGTCCAAGTTATCAAACAAGCCTTTGATATCATCTTCTGATTTGAACCCAATTGCTGATTTTTCAATATCTTGGAATATCTTGGCTAAGTCCTCGTTTAAATTTTCATTTTGTGAAGCATTCTTGACCACATTTTCAAACAACTGACTAGGAAGAATAAAGAAACCTTTATCTTCAACTGTCCCTGGTTTAAAATCTCGCTCAGCTTCTTGGTCACTCAAATCGGTATAACGGAATTCTAAATCTCCAGCTTCATGCTCAGCGTGATCAAAATAGTCTGCCATATGCTCAGAAATAAAGCGATAGAATAGGATTCCCAATATGTATTGCTTGAAATCCCAACCGTCCACAGCCCCACGAACATCGTCCGCAATCGCCCAAATTTTACGGTGAAGTTCCTTGCGCTCTGTACTTTCTTTATTTGCCATTTTTATTTTCCTTAATTAATGTATTATCTTTTCTATTTTATCATATTTCAAGAAAAAAACCACTCGACCTAGGGAGGACGAGTGGGCTATAAACTATTCTTAACTTTATTAAGGTAGTAGAACCTCTTTCATACCATCCTTATCATCACTTTTAACAAATACAACATTCCGACTCCCTGTTAACTGTATTAGCTTTTCTTTACCAAGGATAATTGCTAGATTCTTAACGATTGAATGTTTTGCTGACTCATCAAAATAAGTGAAAATAAATCTGTATGGATACTCACCTTCCTCTGCTAATGCAAAACATTTTTGGAATATCTCTTTATCCAAAGGGTCTACAGAATGACCAAAAATAATTATATTTTTAGCCACTTTACGTTCGTGAGGGAAACTTTTTTCTATGCCCGATGCATGTAATTTTTCAACAAAATATTTTGAGAGAAAAAACATCTCAAATTTTATTCCGGTCTCTTTAACAACTCTTTGGTAATACTTCTGATAAGGAATTAGATCGCTGTTGACATCATTTTCCTTATCCTCGATTCCAAAGACCATGGTATTGATCCTATTAAACATTCTATCTAAATCAATCCGACCATGTATAAAATGAGTTTTCTCCTCAAAAGTTCCAAAGAGATGGCCCGATGTATTGGTGTAATTAAAATTTAGGACATAGGAATTTGATATATTCGATACTGCATCTAAAGCTGTTGGCTTAGCTTTAATCTTGCTAACTTCAAAATCTAAATAATCTAAATACGATAGATAGATTTCTAGTAGTTCAATTAGTAAATCAAGTTGCCGGATAAATTCGTTATTTAATTTATCCAATGCAACTTCTCTTTCTAAAGAACTCCAGTATTTTTTTCATCGAATAGGAGAGAAAAGTACCTGCAATATATAATTTTTGAACTGTAATTAGCACTCATACGCTAATCAATCTTATGTTGCTTTATAATACTTGCTAGCGGTCTATTAAATTGATTAGAGTATAACAAGCTACTGTTTTCTTTAAAAATACATTATTGCATCTGCAAGTTGAGAAATCATGGTTTCAAGATTAGACCAATTATCTCCAAGAGTATCTTTATTCTCATTAATAAATTTCAAATACAAATTATCTTTGTAGTTATCAATATCTATATTTTTTATAATCTAGAAAAGCTTGTAAGTCACTTTCTGGTCTATCGAATAATCTCTGTTCAAACTCAATAAAAATCAGTATACTTTGTTTTTTTCGCCCCATTGCAATATCAAATCCATTGCCTAAAATTAGAATTGTCTCTGCCATAATTATTTCCTTTTTTTCTTTATATAAATATTAAAAATAGTGTTCTCCCCTACTTCAAAGCACTTTTGACCTTTTTCTTGGTGATAATCCGGTCGTTTTTGTTGGCAAGGGATTTGAGTCTTGCTTCAAGCAGGATTTTTCTGCCTGCTTCGTTGCGGGTGTAGACGAGTTCGTAGTTGCCTATGTGTGGTGCCACGGCATTTTGGAAGAGCTGGGCATCTTCCTTGCGTTTTCAAAGAGGCTAGGCACTAAGAAATACTTGGACTGACCTGCTGGTGCTTTTTGAGCGACTAAAAGGTAGCGTTGATTGTCCACTGGGGCAAAGAATTCTCCTAAAACCCTCGAAAAGAGTTCCTTGTCTCGCATACTGCCACCTTTTAGATAGGCAAAGACATTAAAGCTTTCCTTGTCCTCATCGACTTGCACGCGCGACTGGTCATCAGACAAATGCCCTGCAGTTACCATGACCTTGCGAATAGCTTCACCGATTTGGCGCAAGCGTTTATAAGGACTCTTGTAGTTATAATAACGAAAGGCTGTGATAGCTAGAAAGATAACACAAAGAGCTGTCAGCCATGGCAAGGTAAAGAAGGTTAGTCTAAAGACATAGGCTAGGAGACTAATGGCAAATACCATCAGAGCATAGCGAAGCCATTTTTCAGCGTCTGCTAGGGCAAGCAGAGGGATTCGTTTGCTGTCGGTCGCCACTTCATTGACAATCTCGATTTTGTCAGCAATGATGAGAGATTCCTGCCATTTTTTACGAAGGGAGGCACGATCCTTGGATAGTTCCTTGATCTTCTCGTTGTAGTCTTCGAGTTTCTTTTTCTTAAATGGAAACTCAGGGAAGTTCAAGCGATCCAGACCTGTTTCAATGGTATCTTCCTTATAGGACAAGCCAAGGAAGTGGTCCATACGACGGGCTAGGGTTTGCAGGTCCTGATATGGATTGAGGTCTTGTTCTTCTTGATTTTCATTTGAAAAGGCTGGATTTTTGTAAGGTTTGATGGCTACTAGATGCCAGATATTGCTGGTTTTATCTGGATATCCCGGCCAGATACGGATAGCACGGCCCCGCATCTGATTACTAAGCATAAAGCTACCGACAAAACTTCCTAGGATGAGAGAGTTGACGCAAGGCGCATCCCATCCTTCTCCCAAGAGAGACTTAGTTCCGACCAAAACCTGGATAGAACCACGTTGGAAGAGCTCGGTCACTGCAGCGACCATCCCCTTAAAGCTGGATGGAAATCCTACTTGGAGATAGGCGCCTTGGTCGAGTTTTCCGATGGCTGAGAAGGTCAAGTTGATATTTGGGATGAGCGCTTCGAGTTCTGCTTTGACACTGGTCGGTATGATAACGACACTACCTGAAAGGACTGCTATAGGGACAGAAAGACCTTGCTTTTGCGCACTTCTACGAATGGTTTCAAAGTAAGGGAGGACACCTAATTGCGTGATTGGTGCTTGGTCATCTCCCAGATAACTGGCAAAATCCTTGCGGATATAGTCCGCCAAGACTAACTGTCTCAAGTCCTGACCTAGACTGGCATACTCGGTTTCAAAGATAGATGCGATGCCAGCCAGTTTTCCTAGAGATTGGTTGAGGATTTGGTCATTGGCCTTGGATTTGACCAAGAAGACCTGACGTTTTTCGATCAATCCTCTTGATTTCAGTTCTGCTTCTATCTTTTTCTTTGTCTCCTGAGGATCCTCATACCAGTCAGGAGTCTGATAGAGAAGGCCTTGCAAGAGAACTTCTAGCCAGTAGTAATTAAGAGCAGGTAAGCCTTCAGCACCTAATAAATCTCGTAAGTGCTTAGGAATTTCTAGCTTTTGAGCCTGTAGATAAATGAGGAGCGCTGAGAGATACTTGGGATCTTCAAGGAGCATATCCGCAGCGATTTCCCCTTTGAGAACCTTTGAACTCTTAATCAACTCTTGAAAATCAGGATCAACGACTAGCTGGCTGACATACTGCCACTTGGTGTCCTCAAACTCTTCCAGGCGCTTGTCTTCTTCCTTGGTAGGAAAACAGATATAGACAAAGTCCTGATGTGGGCAGAGGGTGTCTTCCTTGACTAGTTCTGGCACTGTGATTTCTTGATCAATCTCGCCACACATCTGGAGATAGCGATCCCAGAGTTCTGGTTCACTGTCATAAGGAGGTGTTGCTGTGAGAGAGATGACTTGCAGTTGTTGGTAATTTTTACGGAAGTCTTCTAGGCTTTTCCACCATTCATTTCTCAAGTGATGGCATTCGTCCAAACAGAGGGTTTCGACACCCTTTTCCTTGAGTCTTGCAAGCAGGTCAAAGCTGACAAAGTCTTCAACCTCGCCATTATCTTCTTGAGATTGTACTTGTTGCATAGCGCTGTGAAAGGCTTGGTAGGTGGCGATGGTGATTTGCTTCATGTCCTTGAGATTTTGAGAAACGAGACTTGTGATCTGGTCCTCATCCTCTAAAAAGGCCTGGCGAATCCTATCTACCCATTGTTCCCGAATGGTAACAGTCGGCACCAAAACCAGAGCTGGCTTATCAAAGCGGGCAATTAACTCGATACCAATGGTTGTTTTACCTGAACCTGGTGCTGCTACCAAGTGGACATGGCCATCTGATTGATATTCCTGAAAGTTATCCAAGACCTGTCTTTGGTAGTTGCGCCAAGTACCATTAAACTTCAATCCTAACATGATTTTCCTCATTCTAAGCTGCCATTTTCTTATTCCCATTTTACCATACTTGAGGCAAAGTCACATGAAGTACCCCATATAGTCTTTCTCCTTAAAATATGGTATAGTAGAATCATACTACTCAAGAGGAGTTTACATGTCACACGATAAACAAATGAAAGCTGTTTCTCCCCTTCTACAGCAAGCAATTAATATTTCTTCCATCATCGGTGGAGTTGGTACTTTGATTTTCTGTATCTGGGCCTATCAGGCTGGAGTCTTGCATTCCAAGGAAACCCTATCTGCCTTTATCCAACAGGCCGGTGTCTGGGGGCCACCACTCTTTATCTTTTTACAGATATTGCAGACGGTTGTTCCAATCATTCCAGGTGCTCTGACATCCGTTGCAGGTGTCTTTATCTACGGTCATATTATTGGGACTATCTACAACTATATTGGCATTGTCATTGGTTGCTCCATTATCTTTTATCTAGTGCGACTTTACGGTGCTCCCTTTGTTCAGTCTGTCGTCAGCAAGCGTACCTATGATAAGTACATTGGTTGGCTAGACAAGGGTAATCGCTTTGATCGATTCTTTATCTTTATGATGATTTGGCCGGTTAGTCCAGCGGACTTTCTCTGTATGTTGGCTGCTTTGACCAAGATGAGCTTAAACGTTACATGACTATTATCATCCTGACCAAGCCCTTTACCCTGGTTGTTTACACTTATGGCTTGACCTATATCATTGATTACTTTTGGCAAATGTTCGCCTGATCACTAAAAAAAGTTGATCAAAAACTCAATTTTATACTCAATGAAAATCAAAGAGCAAACTAGGAAACTAGCCGCAGGTTGCTCAAAGCACTGCTTTGAGGTTGTGGATAGAACTGACGAAGTCAGTAACATATATACGGCAAGGCGACGTTGACGCAGTTTGAATTTGATTTTCGAAGAGTATTATCAGAAAATGAAAAAAATAAAACGCATAGTATCAAGGTTTTTCAACACCTGATAGTATGCGTTTTTCTGATTGTAAAGATTTTTTCTCAACCTCTTTTTGTTAAGCTTCTTTTTTCAATAGGAGAGAAACAAGGACTGATGTCGCAATCATCCATGCTCCTAGAATGATAAAGGTCATTCGACCATTCGTTGTTACTAAGCCAATTCCTGAAAGAACAAAAGGTGTTAAGGAGGCACCAAAACTACATCCCAAGACAGCATAGGAAGTTGCTTTGTTAAGGAGCTTTGCTGGGATTCTTTCAGAAATTAACTGAAAGACTGTCGTAAGAGCAATGCTGTAGGCGAATCCTCCTAAGACCGAACCTGCAACGACTACCCAAAGAGAAGGTGAAAGAGCGATGATGATTTGCCCAATACCAAAGGTTACACCCGCAACCAATAAAAGTTTCTTTAAAGGCAGAGATGAGGAAAGAAAAGCTAATTCCCGCCAAAATCCCAATCAACTGCATGGCACTGAGTACCAGACTAGACAATTGAGCATCTCCAAAACCTGCCTCAATCATGAGACTAGGAATACGGAAGGTAATAGCTGTATTGGTACATACAATGACTGCAGCTCCGACAGCTAGGAAGAAAATCAGCTGTAGCATGGAGCGAGTTAGTTTCGCTACTTCTTCTGTCTTTTGCTTGGACTCATGAACTTCTTCTTTGTTATAAGGGACAAAGAGAAGGAAGAGTACAAGAACCACTAAACCTGCTGCATAGGCTAAGAAGGTTGCAGTCCATCCAAAGGTCAAGAGTTGACCAACTGCCAGAGTCAAGATAGAGGCTCCCACTACCTCAGCTGATCCACGAAAACCAAGCATCTGGATACGAGTCTTGCCATGGTATCGTTCACTGATGATCGAGATAGCCTTAGCGTTTAGCATCCCCACTCCAATCCCAAAGAGAAGACGAGTGGCAAAGACAAAGTAGTAACCCTGATACCAGAAGGGAGCTGTTCCGCTGATTGACAAAATCAAAAGTCCCAAGGTCAACTGGAGGCGTTCAGGGAAAATACGCTCAAGAACACCATTTAAGAGGAGCATGGTCATAATCCCAAAGGATGGGAGACTGACTAGAAGTTCAACCTGACCAGTCGAATAGCCCTGATAATAGTCAAACATGGCTGGTAGGGCACTAGAAATTGAAAACGATGTGATCAATACTAACGACAGAGAAAGTATACTCACTTTTTCCAAAAATTGTTTCATTTTATCCTCATTCATTATTTATGTTAAGTCAAAAGAGCTAGATATTACTGTAGAGATAAAAGATTTCTTTCATCTAGTCCCTATCACTCTTTTAGCAAAAAGGTCCTTTCCTATCATACACTGTTTCCCAAAAATTGGCAAGCAACTGATACTCAATGAAAATCAAAGAGCAAACTAGGAAGCGATCCGCAGGTTGCTCAAAACACTGTTTTGAGGTTGTGGATAGAACTGACGAAGTCAGTAACAAATATACGCCAAGACGAAGCTGACGTGGTTTGAAGAGATTTTTGAAGAGTATGATTTATAAGTTCAACATAAAAAGTAGGACCATCAGACTCGGAGAAGCCTCGATGGTATCCTACTTTTATAGATTTTAGTAAACTATCTTACTTAAATTTCAAGAATCGACGCATTGAGATTCCTGAACCAAGTGAACCGATACAGATTCCAATGATGAACAAAAGACCGATCATCAATGGAATAAAGGTATCTGGGGTAATCAAGGATAGGTTTTGTCCAACCAAGGATGGGTTGACAGATTGGAATACTCGGTTATAGATAAAGTAAACCAGAACTGATGGAAGAGCTGCTCCCAACAAACCAATAAAGGCACCTTCTAGCAAGAATGGGCCACGGATGTAGCTGTTTTTAGCACCAACCAAACGCATGATTTGGATTTCACGACTACGTGAAATGATAGTAATACGAATGGTATTTGAGATCAAGAAGACCGCGATGAAAATCAAGAGTCCTGCAATGAACAATCCCCAAACACGGATGAAGGAAGCCAACTTGAAGAGACGCTCCGTATTGGCACCACCGTCTTGAACCTCAGAAACTCCTTCGATTTTCTTAGCTTCTTCAGCGACTGGTTTCACATCACTTGGTGAATTGGTATCGACAATGTAGGCATCGTGAAGGGGATTGGCATCACCTTCAAAAACCTTCCACTCGTCACCCATGGTTTCAGTCAGCTTTTGGTACTGCTCTTCTTTACTTGAGAAAGTTACACTTTTAACAGCTGGCATAGCCTTGAGGGCATCATAAACCTTGTGGTAATCATTGTTTGTAACTGTTTGCCCCTCTTTGACGATGGTTTCACTATTGTCTTCAACGTCTTTACGGACATAAACCATGACGCGGACGTTGTTTTCGATATCCGTTGCCAATTTTGCAGTATTAAAGATAACTGAGGCAAAAATTGCAACCAAGGTCAAGGTAATCATTACTGAACTGACAGCAGCAATGGTCATCCACCCATTACGCTTTAAACTCTTTAAGGCTTCGAATAGGTGGCGGAAAAATCTACTAATCATCGTATCCGTACTCTCCTTTCGCTTCGTCACGAACCACACGACCATTCTCGATGGCAATGACACGGTGGCGCAAGGTATTTACGATTTGGCTATTGTGGGTCGCCATCAAAACAGTCGTACCTTGGAGATTGATGCGCTCCAAGAGGTTCATGATTTCCCATGAGTTATCTGGGTCCAAGTTCCCTGTTGGTTCGTCGGCAATCAATACCTTAGGATTGTTTACGATAGCACGAGCAATGGCGATACGTTGTTGCTCACCACCTGATAGTTCATTAGGGAATGAACGAACTTTGTGTTTCAAACCAACAAGATCCAAAACTTCCATAACACGTTTTTGATATTGCGACGGCTTTCACCGACAACCTCCATTGCGTAAGCAATGTTCTCATAAACAGTTTTCTTTGGCAAGAGTTTGTAATCCTGAAAGACGACGCCTACGTTTCTACGCAAAAGCGGGATATCTCTCTTTTTAATCTTAACAAGATTAAAACCTGCAACCTGCAAACTTCCTTTTTCAACTTTAACTTCACGGTACAAGGCACGGATAAAAGTTGACTTACCTGCACCTGAAGGACCTACGATATAGGCAAACTCTCCTGGTTCAATGTTCACAGAGACGCCACGTAGGGCTGTTGTCCCGTTGTCATACTTTTTGACAACATCTCTCATTTCAATGATCGACATGTGACTTCCTTTCTTTTAACTAATACGCCATTTTAGATAGGCATCGATGAAACCATCTAAGTCCCCATCCATAACCTTATCTACCTGCGCAACTTCAAAACTGGTACGGTGATCTTTCACCATGGTATAAGGGGTGAATACATAGGAGCGAATCTGGCTTCCCCATGTGATTTCTTTCTTATCCCCCTTAAGGGCATCTACCTCAGCAGCTTTCTTTTCCTGCTCCATTTGATAGAGTTTTGCCTGGAGCATCTTCATCGCACGATCACGGTTTCCGTACTGAGTACGGTCAACAGTTGATGCTACGACGATCCCAGTCGGAATGTGGGTCAAACGGACACCTGTTGAAACCTTGTTGACGTTTTGTCCACCTGCTCCACCTGAGCGGAAAGTATCCATCTTGATATCATCTTCTCGAATATCAACTTCAATAGTATCATCCAACTCTGGCATAACTTCTACAGAAGTAAAGGAGGTGTGACGACGCTTAGCTGAGTCAAATGGCGAGATACGTACCAGACGGTGAACTCCCATCTCTGACTTGAGAAGTCCATAAGCATTTGGGCCTTCAAAAGACAAGGTCACTGACTTAATACCTGCCTCATCACCAGCTTGATAATCCAAGACTTCAACCTTGAAACCTTTGGCGTTACCATAACGAGTATACATACGAAGAAGCATATCGCCCCAGTCTTGGGCTTCTGTACCACCAGAACCTGGGTGAATCTCCAAAATAGCATTATTATGATCATAAGGCTCTGACAAGAGCAGAGTCATCTCGTAGCTAGTCATCATCTGATCTAGCTCAGCTAACTTCTCCACCAACTCATCTTTAACAGACTCATCCTCTGCTAAAAAGTCTAGCAAGATTTCAGCTTCATCCTGCAACTCCTCCATCTTGTGGAAAGTATTGTAGGTATTTTTTTAGTTCATTTAATTCTTGCGACGTTTTTTTGAGCCGCAATATTATCGTTCCAAAAAAATCAGGTTCTGTCATTTTGTTTTTCCAAAATGGCAATTTCTTCTTCTAACCCTTCGAGGTCAAAGAGACCCCCTAAAAAGAAGCTAATTTTTTTCACGATTGGCGTCAATTTTTTTGACGAATTTCTGAAATGTCCATATATACTCCTTTTTTTGTATCGTTTTATTATACCATAATTTTTTTCTTATTTATCTAATCGGTGTTTTTTTAAAATTTCTTATCAAAAATATTTCGATTTAAAGACGAGAAGGCTATTCTCGATCATTTAGTGTGTTAGAAATCGAAAAACATCTCAGAGCAAATCAAGTTTCTTGTCCAAAAAACATTGATCGATTCTCTGAGATGTATATAAATCCTATTTTAAAAGAGAAGTATCTGACAGTTCTGAACGTAGCACCTAATCAGCTTTCTAGCAAAGCAACTAAGATCATTCTTTATCTGCCTTCAAAATCGGTTTTGTTTCACTAGCTTCATCTTTTTTTCATTGACTTTTTGCCGATTTTTTTCTTCCTTCTCTACTGGCTTATCAGAATCCTTCTTAAGCTCTTCTTGACTTCCCTGAACTTCTACTTTACCAGGATTCAAGATTCAAATGCCATCTTGATTGACCTTGTAGCCATCAGGTGTTGTTCCATTTCTCAATAAGGAACTATAGTTCCACTAATCGCAATTGATTTCAATACATTTACACTTACTTTCGATAAGCTTTTATACTATGGCTATACCACTCCTGCATTTCTTTTGATGGCGGAGTCATATAATCTCCATACATCTGGGTTAAAAAGGCATCGTAGTTCTTTGGAATAGGCACCATGCGACCTTCAAACTCTGTTAAAATCAGTTCTTTAAGTGTTCCTGCTGGAAAGACTTCTTTCATTTTTTCTTTTCCAACTCCAATGGCCCCTTCATAAGCAGGATTGTCTGTCACACTATTTTTAACTAACTCATCTATTTTCTTATAGAAATATCTCGGATTAACTAGTCTGAGAGGATACCAAGTACACAAGCGAAGGAAATCTTTTAATTTGCTATCTCCGTGAACCGCACGTTCTTTTTTGATATAGGCAAGCTGACGCAAAGCAACATATTTATAGCTCTTGTCAACGATGCTCAAATCTGAAAATTGATCGATTGGAAAGACATCAATGAACAAACTAGTGTCATGGCGCTTATATTTTACGTTATCTTCAATTACAGTTGATGTATCTAAAATAGCTGCAAAATTATGGAAATACCATGAAGAGGTATCGTAAGAAAGAACACGATAAACAGGATGTTTGTCCTCCTCAATTGCTTTTAATAGACGCTCATAGTCTTTTCTATACAGTGAAATATCGATATCATCATCCCAGGGAATCATTCCCTTATGACGAACAGCTCCCAGCATGGTTCCATAGCTGAGGAAATAAGGAATATCATTTTTCTTACAAATTTCATCAACATAGTCCAAAATACCTAGTTGAATTTCTTTAATCTCATTTTTTTCTAAGTACTGCATTTAATCCTCCAATTTATAGGCTTCAAATTCGTGACTATAAAACTGTTTTTCTTTTGGTGGGAGAGTCATATAATCACCATAATACTGCTTCAAAATAGCATCGTATTGTTTCGGTGCTGAAAGCATCAGATGTTCAAAAGGAACTTCAATTAAATCTTCAAAAACTTCTTTGGCAAAGACTTCTTTTTCCTTAAACTTGGAAGGAATAAAAGCGATATATTTACCATCTTTTACCCTATACTTTTGAATTTGCTGTTCAATTTGACTTGCAAAATAACGGGGAGAAATCGGACGAAAGATAAACCAGAAGAAGGAACGAATTAAGTCTTTTAACTTACTATCTCCATAAACAATATTCTTATGCTTACTGAAGGACAATAACTTAAAGCTTTCCAACTTATAGCAAACATCGATAACCTTAGTATCGTTGAAAGAATCCATTGGAAAAAAATATCAATGAAAATTCCAGAATCATAAGTTTTTTTGTATTTCGTGTATCCACTATTCTCGTTGTCGAATCTACAACCTTTATAAAATTATTATAGTAGTGATCATCGGTTTCCAAAGCTAAAATCTTATATTTCGATTGTTCTTGATGAAATAACTGGATAAAATGTTCGTAGTTTTCACGTGTCATAGAGAGGTCTATATCATCATCCCAGGGGATAAAACCCTTGTGACGAATAGCTCCAATCAAGGTGCCATAATTGATAAAATAATCAATATCATGCTTTTTTTACAAAACGAGTCAATAAAAAGCTAAAATATCAAGTTCAATTTGTTTAGCCTCTTCGATACTTAATCTTCTCATCTATTCCTCCTAAGATTTTGTAATACGTTTTTTGAGCGAGATGACATGACCTAAAAATTCATAAAAGATACTATCTTTAGTCCAAACCAGTAAACCAATATAGCTAAGAGCCGATAAGACCATGATAATCAACATATTGATCAAGAAAGGTAGGTTGATAACCATTTTGACCGGATAAACAAGATTAACTAAAAAGTAGATCGGAACAAATGTCAATGCAAAAAGAGAATAACGCACCGTATATTTGAAGATATGTCCTAGATTAATGAGCTTGGTCTTTTGAATAAAGATAACGTAGAGTACTAGGAGAAAACTTTCCGATAACATCGTCGTAATCAAATAATACTCTGGTGTAATAATATTATTAAAGTAGAGGAGACTATCAAGCACTAGGTTCAGTCCACCAGCAAATAGGGTATAGACTGTAATTCTTTTTTCAAATCCATTTGTAAAAAGAATCTGCGATCCTAGAATAGTATCTAGGGCAAGAATAATGGTACGAAATGCAAAGAGGGATGTTAAGATGCCACCACCAATATATTTTTCACTACCGTACAAAAGGATTGCATTTGGCCCTAAAATCATCAATCCAAAACTAAGTGGAATAATGAAGAAGTTGAAAATGCGACTTCCTCGATTTACCAAATTTACATACTCTTCTTTTTTTCCAATACCTAGATAGTAGCTCAAGCGAGGAACACTGACTCCAATCGCACCCGTAACAACACCAGCGATAACTGTCACAATCCGTTGTGCCATCGTATAATAACTGACGTTCACATCAACTCCAGTTTTTACCAAAAAGAGACGATCCAGGAAGGTAAATAGCATATTGGCATTGGCAAAGATCAGCATGGCTGTCAAAGGTAGAAAAAGAGGTTTAAATTCTTCTAATGTAACCTTAACAAACTGAATATCTCTTTTTAATCCAAAAAAATAACTAATGAGATAATTGATGAGAGTTGAAAGACTCATAATCAGTGTATAGATAACAATATCATGCTCATTTTTTTCACAAATAAAAAGATGGATACCAGCATGAGAATGCGGATGAAGGCTGTTTTATAAAAATAAAAAAAGCTATAATTCTCAAGCGCTTCATTCACCCATTCGATTGAGAAAATCTGAGCTATGAGTTGAACTCCCATTACCAAGAAGATTTTTCTTAATAACAGGATTACTATTAAAGAATAACGGATACGATAAAAGATAGACGGCACTTGTAATAATCGTACAAGCTACACACAAATAAAAAAAGACTTGAAAAGACTTTATTTAATTCCTTCTTATTATCTTTTTACATTACTAATAGCTCGAAGTCCGTAATTATAGACTCCATAGGTTGCAAAAGGGCAAGAAAAAAAGACAGAATGGTATCAACAGAGTTGAAATAACCATAGTCTGTTCGATCTAGAACACGCGCAACATAGGTACCCGTCAAAATTGGGAAAATAATATTTAAAACACGAATCCCCATATAAGCCAGGGCATTTAATTTTATACTTTTCATTCAATTTACCTCGTTGATTTATTATATCATAAAGTTAGTTAAAAAACCTATTTGACTGGGAAATCTGTTCCTCAAGCCATGTTTGTCCTCCCTGGCGAAATCTTATACTCTTCGAAAATCAAATTCAAACCTCGTCAACGTCGCCTTGCCGTACTCAAGTACAGCCTGCGGCTAGTTTCCTAGTTTGCTCTTTTGATTTTCATTGAGTATTATCTCAATCTCTATGAAGACTTTTTCTACAGCATTCTGTCAAATCTGAATTTTTCCAAAAGACAAAGGAGGACCATTCGAGTCCTCCTTTGTCTTGGATAATTATCCCTTATTTATATGAATTATAGTGCAAAAGTAATCACACCTAAAACTGAACGGTTTAGATTTCTCACTTCTTGCATACTTTCTTCAAATTTCTTATAGCGAGTAACACCATATTCTTCTACGAAAAGGACATTCTCAAATGCTAAAAGATCTTTAACATTTTGCAAGTTAACAAACTGAACACCCTCAAGATTCAATTTGTATTCTGCTTGTAATTTATTCAAAATACGATTATCTGAACTTACAATTGCTAGTGGTTGACCTTGACACTTGTAACTCAATAGTTCAGAAAGATTTTCAAGAGTTGTAATAGTTGAAACGAAGTCTACTTGATAAGCAGAGAAATCGCCTGCACGATTAATAGTTGGGTTGAAGAGGTAAACTAGAACATTCGCCATGATCACTAGGATGACACAGAGAATACCAAGAATCACTAAGCGCAAGATCAAATTTTTCAAGTTAAAGCCGAGAGCAACTTCTCCATTCGGAGTCAATTCTTTAGAGTTAACTGTTTCAAGTTTTTCAATCTTAACGTCTGTATAGGTAGACTTGAACTTTTCAATCAATGAATCAAACTTGCTTTCAAGGAAATCATTTACTTCCTTACTTGGAGTTAAAATTTTAACAGTTACACCTGCATCATCAATCAATGGGTTAATCGTTAATTTTTTTGTCCAATAGTCACTTGCAGAATTTTTTAATGCTGTTTCTGTGGTATCTAAATCTTTTGCGATTTCTTTCATCTTATCAGAATCAACATCATTGAAAAGAAAGGCACCGTTTAGATTACCATCAATTAGTTTTGCATAGAAGTCACTATAACCACCAACTTGATGATTCAAAATTGTTTTTGATGATGTTTCTGGAGCAGTTATCTTATAAGTGATATAAGTAGAATAACTAGTAGAATCTTTGACTGTATTTTTATTTTTAACAGCTTTTAAAGTGAATGGTACAGCTATGAGAGCGAATAAAGCTAGTAAAGCTAGCAAATTCACTTTACGTTTTTTATAAAGATTTGCGAACAAATCAGCTACAGAATAATGTTCAAACATGTATTTCCCCTTTTTTGATTAAGTGATGATTTTCTTTTGTAAGCATTTTTTTGCCACGAAAATGATAATAAGAACAATTCCCCAGAATTGCATTGTAAAAAGATTAAAAGAAACTTTCTGAGAAGCTACTTCTAGGCATAAAGAATAAATTATTCAAGATTAGCAAAGATAATGCAAATAAGATTGTTCTTGAGCGATAAGCTACTTGCAGCATGGCTATAAAGAGTATGCCAAGTAAGATACTTAGTAAAAATAGTCCCAACATACCATAATCAGTATACAGTTCCATAATATAACTACTTCCAATCCCATGCCCTTTTAAGTATTCTTTATTTAAAACGAGATAGGACAGATTATGAGCATAACTATTACTGTCAATCGCTAGTTCAATACTATTTGTTGTATGTTCAAATGGTTTAGCACCGAAGATGATTCCGATACTACCTCTTGCAAAATAGTCGACAATCGGACCAAAAGTGAAATTCCGGAAGTCTCTATAAGGAAGACTACTATTGTATAAGAATCCTCTCGCTAGAACTCCAAAACTCGTTCCTTGTTTATAAATGAAATCGAGTAATAAATCAAAAACTCCACTATGAGATACTTGAGCATTATCTCGAACATAGTTTAGTGCTCCCATCGCAAGCATGAGGACAGGTGTTCCAAGATAAATAGCCATTTTTTCTTTGAAACCGATCCATTTACCTTTTTCCGTTTGTTCACGCATAAAGTAGTAAACAAAGGCAAAAATCAAACTTAAAATAAAGGGATTTCTGGTACCAATCACTAAGTGAATCAAGTTAGCCGCAATATAGGCAACTAAAACCATTGTCGCATGTGACTTTTTAGGTTTGGTTGCTAAGTAAACACACATGGCATAAACCGTGAAAGTCGATAAGATATAAGTAAAGTAGGGCAAATGACTTTCAAAATTTGCATAATAATTGTAATAAGAAGTTTGCAAACGGTATAGCAAGCGCTCAAATAGTCTAAGGAAATAAAATGGATAGGTGAGTAGAAATACACTCAATGAAACAAAGCGTAATTTTTTTATATAATTGACATTCGCTGTTTTTTCCACTTTTACAGGAGCTTTGCTTTTTCGAGCAAGATAATAATTGGCTATAAAACCACCTATTGTCAGTCCTAAAATAGAAACAATGACAACTAGGAAAGCAAATCGATAGGCAATTGGTTGGTAGGTGTCTAGCGCTCCATCTCTAAAATAATCAATGGTGGGTCTGGATACCAAAAATATAAAAATTGTGATAAAGAATATAAAGTGAATCAAATAGTATTTGATATTATTCCAGCAAAGTAGCAGACTGCTAATTAAAAGCAAAAGCAAAGTTGTCAGAAGTCCTACGTTGTTACTGGTAAACAAATAAGTGATTCCGCTTATTATGGTTACGATATAGCTTAGAATCGTAAACCGTTAGCAACATTCTGTTTGCCATCAACCATCTCAGCCCTCCTTTTCTAATTAATTTTTTTCGATTGCTCAATATTTTTTTAAACAATAATATTCTATACAATCTTACATTTACAAATAAGGCTAAAGCACTGATACGTCTTCCTTTTCTAAAAATGGTATTTTTGAAAATAGCAAAGGCATGTTTTTTTAAGTAGCCATAAATCCTTGGATAGTCTTTAAACTCTTTGAAATTATCATCTAGAAGCATTTTATCCAAGATAAAAGAAATGTGCATATGCCAGTCTAAAGAAAGCTACTTCTGTTAAGTTTGGATATTCCTTGACGACTTCAGTATAAAAATTTTTTTGATAAATATCAATGTAAGCTAAGTCTTTTTCCGCATATGGTTTGGTAGTAATACTATCTCCTCGGTGGAAATAATAATAGTACGGTTTGGTATTCACAACATACTTTTTTTAGCTACTTTAATGAGATCAAAATGATAATAGGCATCTTCATAAATCAAGCCTTTTTGGAAAAAGTTAACTGTGCTGCAATTTCCTTTTTTTGATGAGTTTGTTACAAATAGTACCAGGTATTTTTCTCACCAATTAAATATTCTCTGAGGAATGTTTCTGTATCACATATAAAATAATCATCCTGATTTTCAGTTTGCGGACTCTCACTATTGGCATAGACATTCATAACACCACAGCTAGAAACATCTGCATCTTCTTTGACTAATTGTTGGTATAAGCTAGCAATCATTTCAGGATGTATATAATCATCCGAATCTATAAAAATAACATAGTCTCCGTGGGCTTGCTTTAATCCATCATTTCGAGCTTGAGACAAGCCTTCATTTTTCCTTGTGATAAACCAAAACTCGTTCATCTTGTTCAGCAATTTTTTCACACAAGCGACCACTTTCATCTGTCGCCCCATCATCAACGAGAATGATTTCGAGGTTTTGATAGGTTTGTTGCTGAATGGATGCTATTGATTTTTCAAGGTATTGCGCTACATTATAAACTGGAACGATGACACTAATTAATGCAGTTTCCATGCTACTCCCCTATTAGTTTTTCTACTTGTTCAATTTGTTTAGCAATCGTAAATTGCTGAATAAATTGACTGGCTTCATTGACATTAAAGCTTGATGCAGCTGTCATGTAGTTATCAATTGCTTGAGCTGCTTCTTGATTGCTTTTAATGATTTTACCAAATCGTCCTTCCTGAGATAATTCCTCTGCACCGCCTACTTCAGTAGATAAAAAGGGAACTCCCAAACTCAAGGCCTCAACATAGACTCCAGGAAAACCTTCCTGTTTGGACATAGATAAAAGAACTTGCATCTTAGAAAGATACTGATACGGATTTTTTTGATAACCAAGGAAATGAACGTAATCCTCAAGTTGATACTCTTTGACTCGTTTTTCAGCTCCTCTTCCATGTCACCAGCACCTATAAAGTAGTGATAGTATTTCTTGCCTTGCTGGTGCAACAGTCGTATAACTTCTACTACTCGGTCAGAACCTTTATTTTCTTCAATACGTCCAATGGTGCAGATACTCTGAGGAGCTATCTCAATAGCCACCTTCTCTTTTGATTTTTCCAAAATGCTTTCAAAATCATAACCATTATAGACTGTTACTAATTTCTGTGAGTAATCTGGATAAACTTCTTTGATAGAATTGCTGGTTTTTTTTGAAATTCCTACTATCCTATCAGCATCATCCAATTGTCGTCTATGAGAATCACGCTTCGAACTATCTGTTAAAAATTCTTCAATACTTCCATGAATCCAAGAAATCTTCTTCACTTCCTTGCGTTTAGAAAATAAAAGAGGAGGATTCATAATGGTAAAGGAAACCTCTACATCATATTGATCTTTTACAAGTAAACGTCTGGTGAGTCTTGGAAAATAAATTCTCAATCTCCACAAAAGCGCTCTTAGCCATCTTGGTTGACGATAGTCTTGTAAGGATTTTAAAATTCTCACATTTTCAGGTACTGGTTCGTATCCTTTATCAAAATGTTCCATTTCGAGGATGTCAATATCATACTTTTCCGGATCCAAGTTTGAAACAATCGTAGAAAGGATTTTTTCGGCACCTCCTCCTAGGGAGAAAGACCACATAAAAAATAGAATTTTCTTCTTATCCAACATATTCTCCCTTATATTCAGTGTAACTCTTATCCATATCTGCTATAAGGGCATCGTGGTGAGGCACTTGCTTGTCAGCTGGTGGTGGTGTCATGTAGTCACCAAAACTGTGCTGAGATAGGCATCATAACCAACTGGAATAGGCATTTCTGTCCCTTCGAATGGCAGGAAAATGTTGCCTTCAAAGGCTTGAATTGGATATTTCTTCTTCATGTAGCCTGGACCTGAACATAATTCTGTGATGCCATCACTTTCAGCTGGTCCATATTTGATCATTTCTTTCTCAGCCTTTTTCCAGATACGATAACGAAGGGCTTTAGGAGTTAATCCTAATAAAATAGTGCTCCCCCATTTCATGAGAGCTCCATGATTTTCTGGAATGGTTTGGGCACAAAAGAGAGAATAAATCAAAGCCCAACGTACCTGTTTCTTACGTTCTGCTGGGTTTTTAGGATAGTAATCCAAGGGAAGAACATCCAGAGCCAATCCATGTGGCAAATCCAAATCCTGCTGGTACGGCTTTATGCAAGTTGTTTCCTTGTCTCGAATAGTGATAAAGAGGTTGCGGTCAACAAAGTCTCTATCACTTTTTGATAGGAAGTAACGCTCATCCGCATAACGAGGCCATAACTCTGCTAATTTTTCATAATCCTTGCGGGGCATAAAGAAGTCTAAATCATCATCCCAAGGAATAAAACCTTTATTTCGTAGAGCTCCAATAGCTCCTCCACCACACAAATAACAGAGCAAATCGTGTTCTTTACAAAAGGCGACAAAATATTCAGCCATCTCTAGGCTACGAGCTTGAATTGCCTTTAAATCACTCATCTTATTCTCTTCCTCTTCTATAGAATACATCATTCTATTATACCATAAAAATAGTTTATAAATCCATCTGACCATGTGAAAAATCAAAGCCCAAGATACCTATTTTCATAGGTATCTTAAGCTCTGATTCATTTTACATTTTATCTAAATCCCATTTGGGCCAATTTATTTTGGTAAGCTTTTTGGTCCACTCGAAGGGATTGACCGCCGTATACGTCAAAGTCATCTACCCAGTCTCCAAGTTCTGGAACTGTCAATCTTTCAATACCATTCTGCGCACCTTCAAGGACTGATAAGCCATTGGTCAATAAGAAAGTATATGGAAGGTTTGTAGAGGTCATGGCGAATACTTTACCAAGAGCTTCCGAACCAGTGAAAAGTTTTGTCGGATCTTTAATTTGTTGTAAAACAGCAGTCATGACTTGTTGCTGTCTACGAGTACGGCCATAGTCCCCTTCATCATCATCACGGAAACGTGCATAGTTGAGAAGAGTCGAACCATTCATCTGTTGTTTCCCAGCTCGAATGGTTTGAGTCGGTGACTCAGTTTCCGTTGCGTGCAAGTCATCTCCTACAGTCGCTTCTGTAACTGGGACCCCGTTTAGAGTTGAAAACTGAGCATCAATAGTCACACCATCAGGGAAGAGCGTATCAATGGCAGTCGCAAAGGCTTGGAAATCGACAAGGGCATAATATTTGATGTCTAGATCAAAATTATCCTTAAGCACCTTGCGGACCATTTCAGCTCCTTGTTTACCTTCTTGTTCCCCTAATTCGTAGGCTAAGTTTAATTTATGGTCGGTCTGTTTTTGACCATTGATGACTTGGCTATACCCATCAATATAGACCAAGTTATCACGCATAAAGCTAACCAGCTTCAATTTTTTATCTTTGCCACTTACATTTAAGACCATAATGGAATCTGTCCGTGTTTCTGCACTATTCTGTCCGATACGTCCATCCGTACCCAAAATAAGAATATTAACCCCATCACGCGTATCTTGTCCATTGAAGACTTCAACCTGAGCAGCTTTGGCATCTTTGGGACCATTTGAGCTATTAGGATTTGCCGATTGAAATCCCTTTAAGAACATGACGATCATTCCTACTGCTACACAAAGGAATAACATCCCTAACCAAGCAAATAAGCGTTTAAAACGAAAACCTCTTTTTTTCTTTGGCTTTTTATCTTTTGGAACCTTCGTTTCCAGTTGAGCCCCACCACTACGGCGACTAGAACGGCTACGATTAGCATAGGTTGGCAGGTCGATACCAGAGTCTGAAAGAAGTTGTTCTTTGGCTTCTGGATTGAAAACTTCCGCTGAACCTTTTTGACCTTCTAACTTAGCATGTAAAAAGTCAAATTCTCTCTTTTCTTTTTCATTCAAATAATGAATATTTTTCAAAAGATAGTCATATCTCAGTTCTTCATGGTGTGTCAAAGGATTCTCTCTAGTCATTCATTCTCCTTTCCTTTATCCTGTATGGTATAGATAGGATAAGCACCTAGTACTTTATACTGGATTCCAATCGTTTCTAATTCTTTTTGAGCAAAGTGGACCAGTTCTTTATCAGCATAGTCCACATCAATGATAAAAAAGTATTCGCCCAAGGCTGTTTTTAGGGGACGACTCTCAATTTTAGTCAAGTCAATCCCACGCCATGCAAAGGTAGAAAGTGCTTTGTATAATGCACCTGGAAGATTATCTGGCAAGGTCAAAGCTAGACTCATCTTTTCAGAACCTGCATTCAAGGGGATTTGTGGTAATTTAAGTCCCAAAACCCAAAAACGAGTAAAATTGGCTTCCATTTCTTGAATATCTTGAGCGATGAGTTCTAGCCCATATTCCTCTGCAGAACTTCTTGGAGCAATCGCCGCAAATGGTTGATCAGGATGTTCAGAAACATAGCGCGCAGCGTAGGCTGTACTGGCAGTGACTTCCAGTTGCGCATCTGGATAATGCTCGTCAATAAATTTCTTCCCCCTGTGCCAATGCCTGTGGGTGAGAAAAGATTTTCTCAATTTTAGACTGTCCTGGTACTGCCATCAATTGTTGGTGGATAGGCTGAACAATCTCTGCCACAGCTTGAATGCGAGCCTGATGGAAAAGATAGTCCAGTGTCTCATGAACACTACCTTCAATGGAATTTTCAACTGGCACTACTGAATAGTCTACCAATCCCTGTTCATAGGCCTTGATAACGTCTGTAATATTTGAAAATGGCTCCAGTTCCTCATGAGGAAAAGCCGTTTGCACCACATGGTGCGAAAAAGATCCTTTGGGACCTAGATAGGCAATTTTCATTTCAGTTCCTCTATAATTTCCTCTGGGCTTAGCTTGGACACATCGATAACTTTACTAGCCACTTCCTCATACCAAGCCTGTCTTTCATTAAAAATTGCAGCCAAATCTTCCTTGCTATTGTTCAGAAATAGTGGGCGTTGATTGTCCTTATCAGCTGAAATTCGCTGGTAAAGGGTCTCAAAATCTGCTTTTAGGTAGATGTTATCTGGATTCTGCTTAAGCAAGGTACGATTTCGAGGAGAAATGACTATTCCTCCTCCTGTGGAGATAACTTGATCTGTCTTTAGCAGATCAGCCAAAACTTCTTCTTCTATCTGACGGAAGGCTGCTTCTCCTTTCTCTTCAAAGAAACGAGCAATCGACATCCCCAGGCGTTCTTCAAGCAGATTGTCCATATCGACGAAGTCAGATGCTAAATTTCTAGCGATGGTAGATTTTCCTGCACCCATAAAACCTAGTAAAACCTTAGCCATGAATCAAAGTCTCCAAATCATCAAAGAAGCTTGGGTAGCTTGTGTTAATAGCTTCTGCACGGTCCAATTCGACTTCTCCATCTGCCACTAAAAGCGCTGCAATGGCTGTCATCATGCCGATACGGTGGTCACCAAAGGTATTGACTCTGGCTCCATGGAGAGTAGATTTTCCTTTGATAATCATGCCGTCTGCTGTAGGAGTAATAGCTGCTCCCATGCTATTTAAAGCGTCTGCGACAACTTGAATACGGTCAGTTTCTTTAACCTTGAGTTCTTCCGCATCTTTGATAACTGTTTGTCCTTGAGCTTGGGTAGCAAGGAGAGCTATAATTGGCAATTCATCAATTAAGCGTGGAATCAAGGCTCCACCAATCTCTGTTCCCCTTCAAATCTGAAGTTCCAACAGTCAAGGTTGCAGACTTAGCAATTGGATCAATATCAGTAATCTCTAATTTGCCACCCATAGCACGGATAACATCAATAATCCCTGTACGAGTTTCATTAATACCGACATTCTTAAGCACCACACGAGAATTAGGAACAATCAAACCTGCCACCAACCAAAAGGCTGCACTAGAAATATCTCCAGGTACGACAACTGTTTGCCCACTTAGTTTTTGTGGTCCCTGAACAGTGATTTTCTTACCATCGACACTCAAGTCTCCACCAAATTGACGCAACATATCTTCTGTGTGGTTACGAGTGCACTCCTTCTCAATGATGACAGACTGACCCTGAGCCTGCAAAGCTGCAAAAATCAAGGCTGACTTTACTTGAGCAGAGGCAATTGGCAATTCATAATGAATAGGTGTTAAATTTTGTGTACCTTTTAAGTGCAACGGTGGCAAGTCTCGCTCTGTCTGACCAGAAATGCTAACTCCCATTTTTTTCAAAGGAAGGGTCACACGGTCCATAGGACGTTTGGAAAGACTGTCATCTCCAAACATCTCTACTTCAAAGTCTGCACCAGCAAGGACGCCTGAAATCAAACGAATAGAGGTCCCAGAATTTCCCATATCTAGAGCTCTCTGAGGGGCTTTCAAACCATCCATGCCAACACCTTGAATGGTAACGACGCCGTCTTTGTCCTCAATCTCAACACCAAGGTCACGAAAAACTTGCATAGTTGATAGGACATCTTCACCACGCAGGATATCATAAACTTTAGTCTCACCCTCAGCCAAGCTCCCAAAAATAATAGAGCGATGACTGATGGACTTATCCCCTGGCACTCGAATACTACCATTCAAATGGTTAATGTTTGTTTTTAACTTCATACTAGACCTCATACTGACAATACTTTTTTTCTTATTTTTATTTATAAAAAGTCAGAAATTTCTTAAAAAAATTCCTGACTTTATGAGGTAAATTCTTATTTTTAAAAAGTTCTGAAATTGGTTCAAAAACAATTTTTTTCAATATCAGATAGATAAATAGAAAGTTGTTGCTGTTTTGCAAAAGAATTCTGACAAGAGAGCATTACCTTGAATCAACTTACCAAAGTTTTCCATTTTTTCCTGGAAAGAAGCGTCTGGAATTTGACCAGTTTGGGCCATGACTTGGATTTCATGCTGAAAAGCAATATAATCCGCAAAGATTTTGCTAGCTTCTGCATCTGCTTGGATAGCATCTCTAGCTTCTTTAACCGCCTTGTATTCAGGCAATTCTCGTAGTCCACGACTAAGTGCATTTGCACTATCATAAATATTTGACATAATTGTCCTCCTTATTTGATAACGACTGTGTAATTCGTATTTTCTGTAATGACTTGCTCAGCACGTTTTAAATCCTGAGCATTCTTAAAGGAAATCTGCAGAATCCCGTGAATATCTTCACGATTTTCCTCATTGATATGGATATTGACCAAGGAAGTTCCTCGTAGCAATTCCAAGATGCGCAAGATAACATCTTCCTCATCGGGAACGTCTACATAAAGGTCAAATGAACTATCTACTCCTCCTCGTTTATGGATTTCCATAGCCTGCCGTTGCTCACGCGCTTGATTGAAAAAGCTCCAGATTTGGTTTTCATCACCCTTGCTGATTGCTTGCTCAATCTCGTCCAAACGACCCTTGAAATCCTCGATGCGTTCAATAATAGTCTCTCGATTGGATAAGAGGATAGAAGTCCACATGCCTGGCTCACTTTCGGCGATTCGAGTCATATCACGGAAACCACCTGCCGCAAAACGTCGGGCCATCTCATGTTCTTCAGCATAACTAGCAGTTTGTTCCATCAAACCTGATGCTAAAATATGAGGAAAATGACTGATTTGAGAAGTCACTCTGTCATGCTCTTCAGCATCGATTTCAATGAAACGAGCGTGCAGACCTGACAGCAAGTCCTTCATTTCTTCAAGCGTGTCTGGAGTCGTTAGCTCGAAGGTGTGAAGATATAGTAGGCATTTTCAAAAAGATTAACATCGGCAGAAGCCGCTCCTGTCTTATGACTCCCTGCCATAGGATGAGCCCCTACAAAGCGAACAGGCTTATCAGCAAAATTCTCCTCCGCTACATTCACAATAGCTGATTTGGTTGAACCAGCATCAGAAATAATGACACCTTCTTTCAAATCCAAGTTAGCCAATTCTTGTAAAAAAGCAATGGTTTGCTTGATTGGCAAGCTGAGGATAATAACGTCTGCAAGTGGAGCAAAACTGGCAAAATCATCCGTCGCACGATCAATCATTCCTCGCTCCAAGGCAATATCTCTAGATGCCTGACTGCGATTGTATCCCAAAATTTCATAATCAGGATGATCCCGCTTGATTCCAAGTGCCATGGAAGCACCAATCAAACCCAATCCTGCGATATAGATGGTTTTAGCCATAAGCACTCCTTAATAATTCTTTGTATACTCCCGATGTTTAGCAACAGCTTCTTTTAATTCCTCCAGATTATCAGAAGAGAATTTCTCTAGAATTTCCTGGGCCAAGACCGTTGCTACGACTGCTTCCATAACAACACCTGCTGCTGGAAGAGCGGTTGGATCACTTCTCTCTCCACCGTTGCCTTATAAGGCTCATGTGTTTCAATATCGACACTCATTAATGGCTTATAGAGAGTCGGAATTGGTTTCATGACCCCACGAACAATAATCGGTTGACCATTGGTCATACCACCTTCGAAACCTCCAAGGTTATTGGTCCGACGAGTATAGCCATCTTCTGGCGACCAGAGAATTTCATCCATGACTTGGCTACCCTTGAGATAACCTGCTTTAAAACCAAGTCCAAACTCCACACCCTTAAAGGCATTGATGGAAACAACCGCTTGAGCTAGTCTTGCATCTAGTTTGCGATCCCATTGGACGTATGAACCCAGACCAACCGGAACACCACCGACAACTGTTTCGACAACACCACCGATGGTATCTCCATCACGTTTAATCTGATCAATATAATCTTTTATTTCCTGCTCACGTTCTTGGTTAACGATAGAAACTTCTGACTGGGCAGCTAGTTTTTTAATCTCTGCAACTGTTAAGTTTTCTGGAACATCAATTTCCTTACCACCAAAGACAACAACATGGTTGGCAATTTCAATATCAAGCTCACCCAATAGACGTTTAGCCACGGCCCCAACTGCTACTCGCATGGTCGTTTCACGGGCAGATGAACGTTCCAGGGAATTTCGCAAATCATCAAAGCGGTATTTGATACCGCCTACCAAGTCAGCGTGACCTGGGCGAGGATGAGTGATTTTTCGTTTACTTTTAAGTTTGTCTTCAATATCCTCGGCAGACATAATATCTAGCCATTTTTGATGGTCTTTGTTAATGACATCCATGGTAATGGGAGCCCCTGTCGTCTTCCCGTGGCGAACACCAGAAGTAAAGACAACTTGGTCGCTCTCGATCTTCATGCGTCCACCACGACCGTAACCACCTTGGCGACGTTTGAGATCCTCATTGATATCCTCGGCAGTCAAAGGAAGACCTGCTGGGATTCCTTCAATAATTGCTGTCAGACGAGGACCGTGTGATTCTCCTGCTGTTAAATATCTCATACATTCTCCTTATTTTACCAAGTAATCTTTCATTTCTTCGAGAGAAACTGGGTGAATCATTGCTGAACCAAGTTCTGGTACCAAGACTAATTTCATAGTGTTGCCACGCGCTTTTTTATCATGAGTCAAAGCCTGATAAAGCTTATCAACATCCCAGTTTTCATAATCAACAGGAAGGGCAAATTTCTGACACATTTCTCGGATTGACTGAGTGATTCCATCTGGCATGAGTCCTTTTTGTTCGGCTACTTTAGAGACCTGAACCATTCCCATCGCTACTGCCTCACCATGCATGACACGTCCATAACCAGCAGTTGCTTCAATAGCATGGCCGATTGTATGACCAAAGTTGAGATATAGACGAATGCCATTGTCCAATTCATCCTCAACTACCATCTTGCGTTTCACCTGGCAAGAATGCTCAATCAAACTTTCTGAATGCTCCAAAATACTCTCTACAGAACCATCCATTTTAGATAATAAGTCCCAGAGTTCTGGATCTTCAATTAAGCCATACTTGATGACTTCACCCATTCCTTCAATCAACTCTCTCTTCCCTAAGGTTTCAAGAACCGTTGGGTCAATCAAAACGCCATCTGGCTGGGCAAAAGTTCCCACCATATTCTTAGCAAAAGGAGTATTCACTCCTGTCTTACCACCGATTGAAGAGTCCACTTGAGCAGTCAAACTGGTTGGAATTTGAACAAAGTGAATACCTCGCATGTAAGTTGAGGCTACAAAACCAGCCAAATCACCAACGACACCACCACCTAAAGCTACGATACCATCACTGCGAGTCAAATCTTGCTTAACTAGAAATTCATAAGCCTTTTGAACTGTGGTTAGATTTTTTCGCTCTTCACCCTCTAGAAAGTCAAAAAAACTGCCACTTGAAAAACCAGCATCCTCTAGGCTCAATTTAACTTTTTCTGCATAGAGAGAAGCCACATGGTTATCGGTAATGATAACGACTTTTTGCGGTTGCCAAAGTTCCCGCAACCATTTTCCTGCTTGAGACAAGCATCCTTTTTCAATCTGAATATCATAAGGATGGTGGGGAAGGTCTATTTTTGATTTTTCATAGCAGTTCTCCTTTTTTTCATTTTTTTGATACTTTTGTTTTAGTAATTCCCAGATTTGATCTGTTGGCATTTCCTTACCTGTCCATAACTGAAAAGCTTCAGCTGCTTGGTAAAGCAACATGCCAAGACCATTGATAGCTTGATTGTCCTGGTTTCTTGTCCACTTTAAAAATGGTGTTTCAAAGGGTTGATAAATCACATCTGCTACCAATAGCTTCTCTGGTAAAACGATACTTATTGGGATTGGCTGAGATGCTCCATCCATACCAACACTAGTCGCATTTACCAGTAAATCCGAATCAGTTATCCTTGCTTGCAGTTCAGAAACATCTTCTAAAGCAAATAAATCTACTTTAAACCCTGTTTCATTTTGTAATTTTTCTAAGTAAGGTCTTGTTTTTTCTATTGAACCGGAACGAACAAAGACAGAAACCTGACTGACTCCATCCAAGATTGCCTGTGCCAAAATTGCCTTGGCTGCGCCACCTGCTCCTAACAAGACCATTCTTTTCCCTGATATTTTAAAAGAAGGCAAGCTCTTAAAGAATCCCTTGCCATCTGTGTTATATCCGATTAAAGTTCCTTCTCGATTCACCACTGTATTGACAGCACCAATCAAACGAGCTTCTTCACTCAATTGATCCAAATAAGGAATCACCTGCTCCTTGTAGGGCATAGAAAGATTGATTCCAAACATCTGGTAACGACGAATGTTGGCAACTGTTTCTGCCAAGTCAGTTCCTTTTACTTCCCAAGCAAGATAAACCCCATTGGTATTGGTTGCCTCAAAAGCTTGATTGTGAATGAAGGGTGAAATGGAGTGTTTGATAGGATTGGCGACTACAGCTGCTAAACGTGTGTAGCCATCAATCTTCATTTAGTATCTCCCGAATTTTTTTCATGCTAGAAAGTGAAATCTGTCCTGGAGCACTGGCTTCGTCCAGACTTGCAAAGACCAGCTAGAACCCGTCACATCTGAAGTAATACGAGAAACCTTGCCCACTTTCCCCATAGAAATTGTTACATATTCTTGTTCTGGGTTCAGTGTTTTAAAGCCACGTGTAAAGTTCATAAGATCCAATACATCTTGTTCTGTATGAGCCATAACCGATACTTTAACCACTTTGGGTGCTAGGCTGGTTAGCTCGGATAAGATTTCCATCATATTCTCTGGAGTTTCTTGGAAATTATGATAACTCAAGACTAGATTTGGAAAATCAAGCATCTCTTCAAAAACATCCTTGTGAGAAAAATACTCAAAATCGATATATTCTGGTTGATAGAGTTGAGCTACATCTTTGATAATTTGTACATACTCCACCGAATCCAAATCGATTTCGCCTCCCTCAGCACGAGTACGTAGGGTGAAGAGGAGTTCGCGACCTGCAAATTTTTCAAAAATAGCTGGAGCTACCTGTAAAATAGCTTCCTTTGGTAGGAAGTCGGCACGCCACTCAATGATATCAGCATCGATATACCGCATGGCATCGATTCCTTGCGCCTCTTCTAAACTCTTTGGCATTACTGAAACGACTAATTTCATTTAGTTACCTTCATGCTAATCACCTTAAGGTAATTACTACTTTCATCTTTTTCATTGTAGACAAAGTCTGCTGGAAGTCCATATTTATTAAGAACCTGGTACTTTCTTCCTGCAAATCCTTTGTCGATTTGTTCTATAAATTTTTGACGGGAAACATTGGCAGCATTGGTGCTAGCAATGATTATACCTCCCGGATTTAAAATCTCCAAACTCTGGGAAATCAACTTGTGATAGTCCTTAGCTACAGAGAAAGTTTGCTTTTTATTACGGGCAAAGCTAGGTGGATCAAGAACGATCACATCATAAGACAAGACCTTACGTTTAGCGTATTTAAAGTATTCAAAGACATCCATAACAATGAAACGATGACTATCAAGACTGAGTCCATTGGCATGAAAATGAGCTTCTGACAGTTCTCTTGAACGTTTAGCTAGGTCTACAGAGGTTGTTTCACTAGCTCCTCCCATTGCTGCAGCAACTGAGAAAGCTGCTGTGTAGGAAAACATATTGAGTAAGGATTTTCCCATAGCTAAACCATCAACCAAACTACCACGTACTTCATGTTGGTCCAAGAAGATGCCTGTCATAAGACCGTCATTCATAAAGACTTGATAGAGAACTCCATTCTCAAGAACTGTAAAATTTTCTGGTGCTTCTTGACCATAGATATGGGCAGACTCATAGTCTAGACCTTTAAAACGAATCTTTTCATAGGCACCTAAGACTTCAGGGAAAACCTGAGCAAAAGCTGCTAAGATCTCTTGGCGAAGTCCATAGATATAGGAGTTATACCATGAAAAAACAACATAATCTCCGTATAGGTCCAGAGTCATTCCACCAAAACCATCGCCTTCTTGATTAAACAAACGAAAGGCAGTTGTCAACTCATCTTGATAGTAAGAAGAACGTTTTTGTTTAGCTTTTTCAAACAAATTTTCAAAGAATTTTTGGTTAAAAGAAAGCTGCTGGTTCGTTACAAACCAACCAATCCCCTTATTTTGACGAGATAAATAAGCCTTGCCCAAAAACTGCTTGCTTTGACTAAATAACTCGACTTCCTGATCAGTTTCAGATAGTTCTGGAAAATCAATTTCCTCCAAAAGTACTAGACCTTGGTTTAGTTTTTTTTCAACACGTCTACTGACGAATACTTTATTCATAAACACTATTATAACAAATTTTGTGACAATTCACAAAATAGAAACTATTGATTCATCCATCATTCTGCCCTATCTGAGAGAATTTTTTTCCTCCCATCAGTCCTGCTATTTTTTTCTTTTTATAGTATTTCAACACTTCCAATTGAAAAATAGACATAAAATTCAAAGAGTTTAATTATAACGCAAACGTTTGCATATTCTTTGGCTTTATGCTACAATAATTCTCATCACTGTAAGTAAGAGGATCAACTATGAAAAATCAAACCCTAATGCAATATTTTGAGTGGTATCTCCCCCACGATGGAAAACACTGGACACGACTTTCTAACGACGCTGAACATCTAGCCAACTTAGGCATCAGTCACATCTGGATGCCACCTGCTTTTAAGGCTACAAACGAAAAAGATGTTGGTTATGGAGTATATGATCTATTCGACCTTGGCGAATTTGACCAAAAAGGAACTGTTCGTACCAAGTACGGCTTTAAAGAAGACTATCTTCAAGCTATTCAAACGCTGAAATCTCATGGAATCCAACCGATGGCCGATGTCGTCTTAAATCATAAGGCAGCTGCCGATCATTTAGAATCCTTTCAAGTTATCGAAGTGGATCCAGAAGATCGAACTGTGGAACTAGGAGAACCTTTTACCATCAATGGCTGGACAGGCTTTACCTTTGATGGACGACAAAATACCTACAATGACTTCCACTGGCACTGGTACCACTTTACTGGAACTGACTATGATGCCAAGCGTCGTAAGTCTGGCATCTATTTGATTCAAGGTGATAATAAAGGCTGGGCTAACGAGGAATTAGTTGATAACGAAAATGGTAACTATGACTATCTCATGTATGCAGACCTAGATTTCAAGCATCCAGAAGTCATACAAAATATCTACGATTGGGCAAATTGGTTTATCAAAACGACTGGTGTAGCTGGTTTCCGTTTGGATGCAGTTAAACACATAGACTCTTTCTTTATGCGCAACTTCATTCGCGATATCAAAGAAAAATATGGTCAAGATTTCTATGTCTTTGGAGAATTCTGGAATCCAGACAAGGAAGCAAATCTGGATTACCTTGAAAAAATTGAAGAGCGCTTTGATCTTGTCGATGTTCGCCTTCACCAAAATCTCTTTGAAGCAAGCAAGACTGGAGAAGACTATGATTTAACAACCATCTTTGAGGATAGTCTAGTACAACTCAATCCAGACCGAGCTGTAACCTTTGTCGATAACCATGATACTCAACGTGGCCAAGCTCTTGAATCCACTGTTGAAGAATGGTTTAAACCAGCAGCCTACGCTCTTATTCTTTGCGAGAGCAGGGGCTTCCATGTGTATTTTACGGAGACTACTACGGTATTTCTGGTCAATATGCTCAGCAAGATTTCAAAGATGTTCTTGACCGTTTGCTAGCTATTCGAAAAGAGTTGGCTTACGGAGAGCAAACGGACTACTTTGATGACCCAAATTGTATCGGTTGGGTCCGTTCAGGAGCTGAAAATCAATCACCACTTGCCATCGTGATTTCTAATGCCCAATCAAACTCTAAAACCATGTTCGTCGGTCAAGAATGGACTGACCAAACCTTTGTTGATTTACTAGGAAATCATCCTGAACAAGTAACGATTAATTCTGAAGGTTATGGAGATTTCCCAGTTACAGAACGCTCTCTTAGTGTATGGGGACTGGCTAACTAATCAATTAATACTCTTCGAAAATCTCTTCAAACCACGTCAGCTTCCATCTGCAACCTCAAAACATTGTTTTGAGCAACCTGCGGCTCGCTTCCTAGTTTGCTCTTTGATTTTCATTGAGTATAAAACACACAAAAAATGCCCACAAGCTAGATTTTCTTTCTAGCCTGTAGGCATTTTTTCTATTATCAATACTTAATATTGGTCTTTCCAAAGATCCATAGCATTTTGAAAATCTGCAGAAACTTGAACATTTTGAGGATTAGTCGCTTCTCTCTCCTGACGCTTAGCCTCTACCTGAACTACACTCTTAATGCCTTCATGACGCCAGTTTCTTAGGATAGCCTGGATGTACTTCCAATTTGGTTTTCCATTCAAAACAGCCTCACGTAGGGCTTCTTTGATCAGGTCCGCACTGGTTCCGTCTTCTTTCAAACTCTTTTCTAAATCTTCGATTTCAAAAGGACTTAAGAGACGACCTAGCTCTTGTTGGAAGGTTTCCACCAAGTCTTTCAAATCATTTTTAGCGGGTAGCGCTTGGCTAGGTTCTTGCTTTTCAAAAAGTTGGTCTAAGCGCTCTAAAGCCAAAGTCGCATCAAAAATCACTTCTATCTCACCATTGAGTTCAATAGTTCGGTATTGAAGTAGGCCTTTTTCTGTCAAGCGCGAAATAGTTTGATTGACTTCAAAGACTTGCTTTCCAATTTTCTCTGCGATTTGACTTGGAGACAATTCCCCTAAAGCTGTTGTATTTTGTAGGTAAAAGAATTGCCAAACTAAGAAATCATCGCTTGATGAAAACAGTTGATTGTAGTTTAAGAGCAGAGCACTTGGTAGCACCAAGTTCCCTGATTTGAAAGCATCTAAATATGTCATAATTCCTCTTATAAATATCCAAAATGAGATACATCTTCTTCTGCACTCTTCCACTCAAAAGGGGTTTCTTGGTAAACTGCATAATTTACCCAGTTACTGAAAAAGAGAGCTGCTGAGGAACTCCAACGCATACAGGGAAGTTCATGGATGTCATCATTTTTGAAATAATTTTCTGGTATATGGGGATCTAAACCAGCATCTAGATCTCTAAAATATTCCTTGGCTAGCGTATCACGATCATACTCCAAATGCCCAAAGCTATATACTTCTCTTAAATCTCGGCTTGCAAGGATAGAGATTCCCACCTCTTTTCCAGATGCTAAAATCTCTAGATTGGTTTTATTTACAATGTCTTCTTTGAGAATTTCTGTATGACGAGAATGAGGAGACACATACAAGTCATCAAAACCTCTCAGCAAAAGATGACCTTCTTTTAAAACATCCTGAGGATAAATTCCCGAAAGCTTTTGAACCATCTGGTGTTTATCTACGCCGTAACGATAGTAGAGGCCAGCCTGTGCTCCCCAGCAAATATGCAGGGTTGAAAAGACATGTGTCTTTGACCAATCGATGACCTGAGTAAATTCCTCCCAATAGTCCACTTCTTCAAAAGGAAGATGCTCAACCGGCGCTCCTGTGATGATCAAGCCATCAAAATACTGGTCTTGAACTTCCGAGAAGGTCTTATAAAAAGTCTCCATATGCTCAGAACGAGTTGTTTTCGACTGATGACTTTCCATATATAAGAAATCAATATCTAACTGCAAAGGAGTATTAGCTAAATGTCGTAAAAGCTGAGTCTCTGTAACCATCTTCTGTGGCATCAAGTTTAAAATCAGAATTTTCAGTGGTCGAATATCCTGATGAGCCGCCCTCTGGTCATCCATGACGAAAAATATTTTTCCGTTCGTAAAATCTCAACTGCTGGTAATTTTTTTATCAATTCGAATCGAGCATGGAAATCTCCTTACTGTATCAATTCTAGGATCAAACGAACATACAGTCGTCAAATGAAAAAAATCAGCTGACGAAAGTCCTTCCCTTTATTATACTGTAAGAAGATATAGTTTTCAATTATAGTTTTTCTCTAACTAGATATAGCCTTTTTTTATATCAGATGAAGAGAAAACAGCCCTAGGGACTGTTTTTCATTAATAATGCATAAGCACTTTATAATCGTAATCTCCGATAGCTTCGCGACCTTTAAGCTCATCAAGCTCAATCAAGAAGGCACAGCCAGCTACGATACCACCAAGTTTTTTTCAATCATTTCGATGGTTGCTTTCACAGTACCACCTGTTGCCAAAAGGTCATCTACGATCAGAACACGTTGTCCTGGTTTGATAGCATCTGCGTGCATAGTCAAAGTATCAACACCATATTCTTTTTCATAGTCAGCTGAAACAACTTCACGTGGTAGTTTTCCAGGTTTACGAACAGGCGCAAAACCGATTCCCAATTCAAAAGCGACTGGACATCCAACGATAAATCCACGCGCTTCTGGTCCAACAATCATATCGATTTTTTTGTCAGTAGCGTATTGGACGATTTCACGAACAGCATAGCTGTAGGCATTACCATCAGCCATCAAGGGACTGATATCACGGAAGACAATTCCTTCCTTAGGGTAGTTTTCAATGGTTGCAATGTAATCTTTTAAGTTCATAGCATTTCTTTCTTTTTAAGTTTTTACTCCCTATTATACCATAAATCTTAGAAAAGAGAAATAGAAAGAAACCCTGGAAACTGAGTCCAAGGCTTCTAATCAAATCTTTAACTATTGTTCGCTTAATAAAATCATTTCTTCTTTTTGCTTTTAGATTTTTGATTGCGTTGACGATTTTTGTTGGATGCGCCACTCTCGCTCAAAGTAGGACATGGTTTCAAATACTCTTCGCGGTAAACCGACGTCCAGCAAATAGATTGGGATTTTCAAAACATTTGCTTGCTTTGCAGTCAAAAATCTACTTCGTAGACGATTCCATAAAGAGTTGGATTTTATAAAATCCTTGTCATAAAAATGAACTTCAATAGTATAAAAATCCCTTGAACTTCTACCACCCTTGATTCTCATAAGAGAAAACGTTTCTACCTGCCCCCAGGAATAAAACTGCCAATCTTTTTTAGGATGTGGCTTATAGAAAAAACCTTGGGCCGTACATTTCAAATACTCTTTATCTGAAAAAAGAAGTCGCAAACGTTCATACAAAATCCATCCAACAATGATGATTAAGAATAAGACAAAGAGCCTTAATGCCACCAATCCCACAGGTGCTTCCTTGGGATAGGTCATCATAAAAGATAGGATCCAAAGAAGAAAAGCTAACTCAACTATGCAGAGAAGAATAGTCCAGATGATTTTCTTACTGCTCCATTTGATGATTTTCTCTTCCATTAAGCCAACTCACTTAAATATTCATAGCGTTCATATTTTTCAAGCAAGGCTTCATTCTTTTCATCTAACTCTTTTTGAAGAGTAGCTAGCTTCCCAAAGTCCGAGCCATTGGCCTGCATTTCCTCTTCAATGACAGAGATACGGTTTTCCAAGGCTTCGATGTCACCTTCAATACTTGCCCACTCTTGCTTTTCTTGGTAGGTCATGCGTTTCTTCTCTTCACGGACTTTGACGACTTTTTCCTTCTCAGCCTTTTGAACTTGATTTGTCGCTTCTGCTTCGAAGGTTTTTTCATCTAGATAGTCGGTATAATGCCCAAAGAAAGGACGAATACTACCATTCTCAAAAGCAAGAATCTTAGTCGCAACTTTATCAAGGAAATAGCGGTCGTGACTAACTGTTAAGACTGGACCTGTAAAACCTTGTAAGAAATTTTCTAGAACAGTTAAGGTCGCAATATCTAAATCATTTGTAGGCTCGTCCAAGAGAAGCACATTGGGTTTTTCCAAGAGCAATTTGAGGAGATACAGGCGTTTTTTCTCTCCACCAGATAACTTTTCAATCAAGGTCCCATGCGTTGAACGTGGGAAAAGGAACTGTTCTAATAACTCCGCGATAGATGTCGTAGAGCCACTGCTAGTTTTAACCTCTTCTGCCACTTCTTGTAGGTAATTGATAACTCGCTTGCTTTCATTCAGACCTTCGATTTGTTGAGAGAAATAGGCGATGCGAACTGTCTCACCGATAATAACCTCTCCTTCCGTTGGCTCAAGACTTCCCGCAATGAGATTGAGAAGAGTTGACTTACCAACACCATTGTCACCAACGATTCCGATACGGTCTTTGGCTTGGACCAAAAGGTTAAAATGTTTCAGAATCGGCTTGTCGTCATAGGCAAAGGAAACATCCTTAAACTCGATGACCTTTTTACCGATACGGCTAGTTTCAAAATTCATGCTCAAGTCTGTCTCAACACTAGTATCTGAGACTTCTTTTTTCAGATCATGGAATCGATTGATGCGTGCCTGTTGCTTGGTTGCACGAGCTTGAGGTTGCCGTCTCATCCAAGCTAATTCTTGTTTGTAAAGCTGTTCCTTTTTGTGAAGAAGCGCTGCGTCGCGCTCATCCTGTTCAGCCTTGAGACGAACATAGTCTTGGTAATTTCCTTGATATTCTGTCAAACCAGCTCGGTCCAACTCGAAAATTCTCGTTGAAAGCGCATCCAGGAAGTAACGGTCGTGGGTGATAAATAACACTGTTTTCTTGGAATTTTTCAAGAAGAGGGTCAGCCACTCAATGGTGGCAATATCCAAGTGGTTGGTTGGTTCATCTAGTAACAAGAGGTAATGGTTGCCCAGAAGGACTTGCGCCAACTGAACCCGTCTTCGCAAACCACCTGATAGGGCTCCAACAGGAGTTGATAAATCCTGAATTCCCAACTTGCTGAGAACGGTCTTGACCTGACTCTCAATTTCCCAAGCTTGGAGAGAATCCATCTCCGCCATAACCCTTTCCAAACGTACCTGCTTGTCCTCACTGTAGTTGAGCATAAGCAGTTCATACTCACGGATCAACTGGATTTCTTTCAAATCACTCGATAGAACAGTATCCAAGACAGTCTTGTTATCATCAAAATCTGGGTCCTGAGTCAAGTAGCCAATCTTGTAATCATTTTTTGCCGAAAAAGGGCTTACGTCACCATCAAAACCTGAAACTCCTGAAAGAACATCTAAAAGAGTTGTTTTTCCAGTTCCATTGACACCGATAAGACCGATTCTGTCCAAGTCATGAATGATAAAGGAAATATCCTTAAAGACGATCTTGTCCCCAACGGATTTACTTAGTTTTTCAACAATAAAATCACTCATTTTTTCTCCCTCAAGTAGGCATGAATGGCATTAAGATCATTTTCCAAATCTCCATCCACAATAGCATACTCAATCTCTGCTAAAATTTCTCCCATTTCTGGTCCTGGTTGATAGCCATATTCTTTGATCAAAATCCCACCATTGATTTGAATTTCTTTCTTATCATGGATGGTTAGGCTGTGGTAAGTCTCTTCGATAGCCTGTGGATTGACTTCTTTTCCTTGAGCTCGGCGAAGATTTTCAGCCTGTAGAAGCAAGTCCAAATCAAAGCGGTAACAATCACGCTTGCCGAGTTCCCCTTCTTCTCGGAGGGCCAAAATAGCGAGCAAATCCTGTACCTGCTTGGCAAATTGTCGTGATGTCTTCCAATGTTTTAAAAATTTTTGAGCATCTTCTACTTTTAAAACCCATAAAAGTGCTGCCCAGGCTTGTTCAGAAGATTCAAAAGTGAAATGATCTTCTAAATCAAATAATGACTGGAGTTTATCCTGACTACCAGCCATATCTGGAAGATAATCATAAGCTTTACTTGCAATCATAGAAGACAAACCCACTCGCCAATGAGGGGCTAGTAAAAGTTTGTCAAATTCAACAAAAGTACGCTCCACAGAGATTTTCTCTAAGAGTGGCGTTAAGGTTTTCATCGCTTCAAAGGTTTCTTGCTCGAGTTCAAAACCAAGACTGGCTTGAAAACGAAATCCGCGCATAATGCGTAGGGCATCTTCGTTGAAACGTTCACTAGCTACACCAACTGCTCGTAAAACTTGATTTTCTAGATCTTGTAAACCATCAAATAAATCAACGATTTCCCCTTCTTCATCCAAGGCAAAGGCATTGACTGTGAAATCACGACGCTTAAGGTCCTCTTCTAGCGAACGCACAAACGAAACTGAACTCGGTCTACGATAGTCTACATAGACATCCTCTGTTCTGAATGTAGTTACTTCGTACTCTTCATCTCCGTCTAAAACCAAGACGGTTCCATGCTCAATGCCAATGTCAGCTGTCCGTGGAAAAATCTGCTTGGTCTCTTCTGGATAAGATGACGTCGCAATATCCACATCATGGATGGGACGATTAAGTAGGGCATCCCTAACAGAGCCCCCAACAAAATAGGCTTCAAAGCCAGCTTCTTTAATTTTTTCTAATACTGGTAAAGCCTTCTGAAATTCAGAAGGCATTTGTGTTAATCTCATAATAAGTGTTCTAATCCATAGACAAGCTCATGACGCTTGACAACTTCTTTGATTCCCAAATTCACCCCTGTCATGAAGGAGCTACGATCATAGGAGTCATGACGTAGGGTCAATCCTTCTCCCTGATTTCCAAATATAACTTCCTGATGAGCTACCAAACCGGGCAAACGGACTGAGTGGATTCGCATACCATCAAAGTTAGCTCCACGTGCACCTGCAATGAGTTCTTCCTCATCGCTAGCACCTTGTTGGATAGACTCACGAACCTCTGCCATCAACTCAGCTGTTTTAATAGCTGTTCCACTAGGAGCATCTTTTTTCTTGTCATGGTGAAGCTCAATAATCTCTACATTTGGGAAGTATTTTGCAGCTTGTGCCGCAAATTGCATGAGTAAGACAGCACCCAAGGCAAAGTTAGGAGCAATCAAGCCACCCAAGTTTTTAGAACGAGAAAATTCTTTTAGTTCTTCAATCTCTTGACTAGTGAAACCTGTTGTTCCAACGACAGGAGCAAAACCATTTTCAAGCGCAAAACGGGTATTCTCATAGGCAACAGCTGGTGTGGTAAAGTTCAACCCAAACATCTGCCTCAAAACCTGCCAAGTCATTCTTATCATTGAATACTGGAATTCCCTGCCAGTCAGATGCAGACTCAAAAGGATCTAAAACCGCTACCAGTTCAAGTTCAGGATCAGACAAAACCATCTGACAAGCAGATTGGCCCATTCTCCCTTTAAAACCTGCGATAATTACTCGAATACTCATCTCTACTCCTATCTAAGATACAAAGGACCTTAGCTGCCCATGAAATAGGGAATGGCGCCGACTTTACACGAAAGGCAAGACAGACATCTTTTTTCAAGAGGTAGGTAGTCCGTGTTCAATTCTAAGATACAAAGCCTGTAAGAACACAAAGCGAAAATAGGAGTTCTGATCAAGGAGTGTCTACTCCTTGGAAGAACTATCTTTTTCACACAGGGTTCCAGGCGTGTTCAATTTCTAAGATACCAAGACTGTAAGAACAATCTAGACGATTGGTGTGTATGCCAAAGCGATGCTTCCTTCTCCCAGGTGGGTTCCAATGACACTACCAAAGGTTGCAATCTCAACATCTGTAGCTACTCCACTATCAAGCAAAAGCTGACGTAAATCGGCTGCTTTTTGAGAGGCATTCCCATGAATCACCATAATCTGGTAGTTTCCGTTACTTGTCACATCTTTGACAATTTCAACTAGACGTTTAGCTGCTTTCTTCTCTGTACGAACCTTCTCATAAACTTCGATAACACCTTGGTCATTGAAATAGAGGATTGGTTTAATGCTAAGAAGATTTCCTAAAATAGCTGCACCATTTGACAAACGACCACCTTTTACAAGATGATTCAAATCATCTACCATGATAAAAGCAGAGGTATTTTCAATCTGTTCTGTTACTTTATTCAAGATAGACTCGAAGTCATCACCCTGTTTTACCCATTGAAATACACTCTCCACCATGAAACCTAGAGGAGCACTTGTAATACGAGTATCAGGAAAAGCAATGGTTAATCCTTCGAACTCATCCGTCATATACTGGATATTTTGGTGAAATCCTGAGATTCCAGAAGAAAGGAAGAGCCCCAGAACATGAGTATATCCTTTTTCTTTCAATGATGACAAAATTTCATCCAACTTAGCAATACTTGGCTGACTTGTTTTAGGTAGCTCAGATGAACGAGCCATTTTTTCATAAAATTCTTGAGCGGTTAGATTTACACCTTCAACATACTCCTGTCCATCGATATTCACAGGAATGTCTAGCACAAATAAATCTTCTTTCCGCAAGGTTTCCGCTTGTAGAAAAGCAGATGAGTCTGTTATGACCGCTAATTTCATTTCTTAAAACTCCAAATTAATTCCCGGTAAATCAAGGGCAATTTCTGTTACTTCATAAGTCAAACGATTAAGCATATCCAAACATGGACGAGCTAGTGTCTCAACCTCTTCTTGGCTGAAATCACTTGGTTGATCGATAATACGACCTTCAACATGATTGACTTGAGAAATCGTTCCACTAATGACAAATCTATCAAAGACAATCATAAAGCTCAAAACAACTACTAAAGAGGTAACTTGATTTTCTTGATCATGCTGAAGCAACTGGAAGTTTACATCAACCTTAGTTTCAGGTGCTCCATTTTCATTTTCCCATTCAAAGTTACGCGCATCGAAGTGATACTGACTAACAAATTCTTGTTCACGTTTTAAATTCATTTTCATCTCCATTGGTACAATATAGTTGCCATTGTACCATATTTTTTTATTTTCTGCTAGATTTACTAAATACCAATCTCAGTTTTAACAACTTCAGCAATAGTGTCTACATAGTAGTCTACTTCCTCAGTGGTTGGGGCTTCAGCCATGACACGCAAGAGTGGCTCCGTTCCACTTGGGCGAACGAGGATGCGACCATTGCCTGCCATTTCTGCTTCCATCTTATCAATAATAGCCTTGATAGCTGGCACTTCCATAGCTTTTTCTTTCATAGCATTTTCCACACGGATATTGACCAATTTTTGTGGGTAAATGGTCACTTCTGAGGCCAACTTAGACAAACTCTTACCTGTTTCTTGCATGATCTTCGTCAATTGAACTGCTGAAAGCTGACCATCACCAGTTGTATTGTAGTCCATCAAGATAACGTGACCTGACTGCTCACCACCGAGATTGTAGCCAGATTTTCTCATTTCTTCAACGACATAACGGTCTCCAACAGCAGTAACTGCCTTATTGATCCCTTCACGATCCAAGGCCTTATGGAAACCAAGGTTGGACATAACTGTTGTTACAATGGTGTTTTGAGCCAATTGACCTTTTTCAGAGAGGTATTTACCGATGATGTACATAATCTTGTCACCATCGACAATTTCGCCATTTTCATCAACAGCAATCAAACGGTCACTATCACCATCAAAGGCTAGACCAATGGCAGATTGACTTTCTTTCACAAGTTCTTGCAAAGCTTCTGGATGAGTTGAACCAACGTTCAAGTTGATGTTAAGGCCATCTGGGGTTTCTCCGATAACTGTTAATTGAGCACCTAGGTCTGCAAAAATTTGACGAGCACTTGTTGCAGCTGCTCCGTTAGCAGTGTCCAAGGCAACCTTCATCCCTTCAAGAGGAGTTCCAGTTGAAACAAGATAGGCTTCATATTTGCGCAAACCTTCTGGGTAGTCAACAACCGTACCTAAACCTTCAGCACTTGGACGTGGAAGAGTATCTTCACTTGCATCAAGCAAGGCTTCGATTTCTGCTTCTTTGTCATCGTCAAGTTTAAAGCCGTCACCACCAAAGAATTTAATTCCGTTATCAAGGGCTGGGTTATGACTAGCTGAAATCATGACACCTGCGCTCGCACCTTCTGTTTTAACAAGATAAGCTACGGCTGGTGTTGCAAGAACTCCAAGCTTATAAACGTGAATTCCGACTGAAAGGAGACCAGCAATCAAAGCCGCTTCTAGCATTTGACCTGAGATACGAGTGTCACGTCCTACAAAAACTTTTGGTGCTTCAGTCGTATGTTGACTGAGAACATAACCTCCAAAACGTCCCAATTTAAAAGCTAATTCTGGCGTAAGTTCTACGTTTGCTTCTCCACGGACTCCGTCCGTTCCAAAATATTTACCCATGTTATATCCTTTTCTAATTTTTTAGTCTTTCTTTGAAGAATCTGGTTTGGTTTCAGACCCTGCAGTAGAAGATGTCGTTGAAGATGAGCTAGTAGTTGAAGAGGTAGAACTACTTGCTGATCTAGCTTGTTTCGTTGTTATCTTCATGGTTGTTTCATACGGTTTAATCACCGTTGGTAAAACTGTTCCATTCTTATCAATAGCTTGTAAGGGAACTGAACCTGTATAATTTCCTGTAATTTTTTCACTCGTTGGTAAGACAGCTACAATCTTATCAATCTTAGATAAGGTATCAGCATCACTAGTAACCGAAACGCGTTCATCTGAAACAGTCACACTATCGATGAGAATTCGTTCATCAATCTTACCAGAGTCAATCTGTGGAGTGACTGGTAAATTATCCCTTGTTACTTTCTTCCCAATTTTAACGGTGATTTTCTGCGGTGTTGCTAGGGCTGTTAAACCGCTCGGAAGATTTTCAATGGTCAAGGGAACTTCAACGGTTCCTTCTGTCGCCTGTGTTAAATCTGCAGTAACCTTAAATTTACGAGTGCTTTCTTGCATCTCACTAGCCAAGGTCACTCGATTGGATCCAGTTAAAAATACTGTTACTTCTGAACTAAAACCGCTAATAAAATACTGCTCACTATCGTACTGAATATCAATTGGTACATTTACGACCGTATTGGTATAGGTTTCTGTTCGAGCCGGTCTTGCATTATTATTATTTTGATAATTAATAGAGGTAGCGTAGATAAATAAAATGCAAGCAAATAGGAGTGAGGAGATGATATATAAACTATTTTTTTTCATTCTTCCAGCCTCCTAATATACGCTCTGTTAAGCTTGGCTCTTGTGAATTTTCCGGAATCAGTATACGACGTAGCTCTTCCTCAAATTCTTCCATCGTTAAATCATGCTTAAAGACACCATTATAGGTAATGGAAATACCTCCAGTTTCCTCTGATACCACAAAAGTGAGAGCATCAGAAACCTCAGATAAACCAATGGCTGCACGGTGTCGCGTTCCAAACTCCTTAGAAATACCAGTGTCTTCAGTAAGTGGAAGATAAGCAGATGTTACAGCTATTCGATCACCTTTTATAATGACTGCACCATCATGTAAAGGTGTGTTTGGAATGAAGATATTGATTAAGAGTTCTGCAGAAATCTTAGCATCTAAAGGAATCCCCGTGGAAATATATTCCTGCAAGGTTCTGACACGCTGAACTGATACCAGTGCTCCAATTTTCCGCGGGCTCATATATTCTACCGCTTTAACAAAGGCCTGAATCATCTTTTCTTCTGAACTCATTGGTGTACTTGAAAAGAAATCAGTCGCACGTCCTAATCGCTCTAAACCTGTCCGAATTTCTGGAGAGAAAATAACAACCGCTGCGATAACACCGTAAGTAATCAATTGATTGATCAACCAAGAAATAGTCGTCAAGCCCAGGGTATTTGCTACTATCTGAGCTAAGATAAACACTAAAACACCTCGAACCAGGATCATAATCTTGGTTCCTGCAATTGATTTTGTAAATTGGTATAAGATATAGGCAACGATAAGAATATCTATCACATTTATCAGAATACTCCAAGGACTGGAAAATAAACTAGACCAGTATTGAAGATTAGATAATTGCTGAAAATTCATTCTAGGCCTCCTCTCCATAAAAAAGCTACTCTTCATTATATCATTTTATATGAAAATTTTCTTCCCCCCACTTCATTTTAAATTGGTAGAAAATATACCTAGAATAGCGTTTTATCACTTTATCCCTATAAAAAGCCTAGTTTTGCCGATTTCTTAAAAAAGTACAACTCATTAAAGGTTCTTATAAATCATTAAAAGTTCACAAAATAAGGGCTCTATAATATTTGTAGTGGGTAAATCCCCTATGGATCTTATGGAGCCTATTTTTTTGTGTAGAAAAAAAGTCCCATAAGATCTATAATGAAAAGCGACCAAACCATCATTAGAAAGAATCATATGGAACAATTACATTTTATCACAAAACTACTCGATATTAAAGACCTTAATATCCAGATTCTAGATATCATCAATATGGATACACACAAGGAAATTGTCGCTAAACTGGACTATGACGCCCCGTCTTGCCCTGAGTGCGGATGTCAAATGAAGAAATATGATTTTCAAAAACCGTCGAAAATTCCTTACCTCGAAACGACTGGTATGCCTACCAGAATTCTTCTTAAAAAGCGTCGTTTTAAGTGCTATCATTGCTCTAAATTGATGGCCGCTGAGACTTCTATCGTCAAAAAGAATCATCAAATTCCTCGCATCATCAATCAAAAGATTGCTCAAAAGTTGATTGAAAAGACTTCTATGACTGATATTGCACATCAGCTATCCATTTCAACTTCAACTGTCATTCGTAAGCTCAATGACTTTCACTTTAAGCATGATTTTTCTTGTCTTCCAGAGATTATGTCTTGGGACGAGCATTCTTTTACCAAGGGAAAGATGAGTTTTATCGCACAAGATTTTGATCAGCTCAATATCATTACTGTTCTTGAAGGTAGAACACAAGCTATCATCCGCAATCACTTTCTGCGCTACGATAGAGCGATCCGATGTCGAGTGAAAATCATTACTATGGATATGTTTAGTCCTTACTATAACTTGGCTAAACAGCTTTTTTTCCTAATGCAAAAATTGTACTTGATCGTTTCCACATTGTTCAGCACTTAAGCCGAGCTATAAGTCGGGTTCGTGTCCAAATCATGAATCAATTTGAGCGAAAATCTCATGAATACAAGGTTATCAAGCGCTATTGGAAACTCATCCAACAAGATAGCCGTAAACTGAGTGATAAACGTTTTTATCGCCCTACTTTTCGCATGCACTTAACGAATAAAGAGATTCTAGACAAGCTTTTGAGCTATTCAGAAGACTTGAAACACCACTATAATCTCTATCAACTCTTGCTTTTTCACTTCCAGAATAAAGAAGCTGACAAATTTTTCGGAATTATTGAGGACAATCTGAAGCAGGTTCATCCTCTTTTTCAGACTGTCTTTAAGACATTTCTCAAGGACAAAGAGAAAATTGTCAACGCCCTTCAATTGCCCTATTCCAACGCTAAATTGGAAGCGACTAATAATCTCATTAAACTCATCAAACGAAATGCCTTTGGTTTTAGGAACTTTGACAACTTTAAGAAAAGAATTTTCATCGCTCTGAATATAAAAATGGAGAGGACAACGATTGTCCTCTCCAGATGTTAGCTTTTATTCACCCCACTACAGTTGACAATGAGCTAAAAATAAGCCGCCTGATTGGGCGACTTTATTTTATAGGGAGATTATTATGAAAAAAATTTTTTTAGGAGTTAAAGTTAAGTTCTTCTTAACTTATGCTTATAGTATAAGCTAGATTCCTAAAAGTTTTCTTAAAATTTTCTCCTCAAACTTAAATTTCTTTAAATCTTCACTATTAAAATCAAACGTTCTAGCAATACAGATAACGATTAGTTAAAAGTTAAAACCATAAAGAGGAGCAATAACACAAATAGTGATAAGCTAGCGAGCAAGGTTAAGACTTTAACAAGCGTATTGCTTTTGCCAATAGCTGGGCTTTCCGATATTACTAGTCGCATCCATAGAAAAGATTTGAGTTTGCCTTGGTTGAATGGCCACAAGAATGATTAAGGAAAGAGCTAACATAATGGTTACAATTATCAATAATTCAGTCATTTAACTACCTCAAAAGTCTTATCAAAGTAAATAGTAAACCAATCAAAATGATAAATCCTATTAAGAAAGAAAAGGTCTTACTAATTTTTTCACCACGTGTAGACTTTTCTTTTTTGATGGGTTGTTGTTTCATCTCTTCCATGCGACCTTCAACATCCTGATAAAATAGATCTTTTTTAGCCATGGCTTTCTCCTAAAATGGTTTCCATCCGCTCCTGATACAGGATTGGATTCACATAATTGGCATGATTCCCTTGGTCTACCAGAGCTCGTCCCATCTCTTTGACATGAGAAAGGGCTAACTCAATGGTTTGAATCATATCGTCAACTGCTTCCTTAGCGAAAATATGATTAGGAGCTGTATAGCGGCGATTATGGGCTGTTTCTTCAAAGGCTAGGATCAGTTGGTTGTGTTCAAAGGCCTGACGAACAGCCTGAAGCAGTTCATTCCCATAGTTGATATCCAAGTAGATATCTGATAACTGATAAAGCTCCTGAATCTTTTGGGGACTGGCATTTTGATAAAGCACGACATTGGGGTAGCGAAGCATATCCAGCAACTTGGATGACATCTCTGTCACTGCTGCGATACGGAAAGTAACCCTTGGCAAACTTTCTACTAGCTTTTCGACCTGCTCTAGTTGGTCCGAATTGGTCACTATCAAGGCATCAGGACGAACAAAATTATCGCGCTTAAAGTGATAATGATAGCCTAGATGACTAAATTTATGATGGAATTTTTCATCCGTCAATTGCAAAGCACGTTCATAGGTCGCATAATCTGAAATGATAATGGTCTTAGCTCGAAGATGGTCATTCTCCAAGATTAGTTGCATATTTCCTGGAATATGATCCTGCAATGATTCTTGCCAAACCAGGATATCCTGACCTGATTTGTCTGGAAAATGGAAGGAAGTCAAAAACGATGTAGATAAGCTATTAAAGAGAATGTGGTCAAGATTCACTTCCAAACCTTGTAAGAAGTCTATAATAAAGGCCACTCGACCAGAAAAATGGCGCAATCCTTGACCTTCCAAGGTCAACAGAATATCACCTGTGATATGGTTTTCCAAAATAACTTCCTTTTGATCTACGTCCCGATAAGAAGTCATGATAGCTTGACCAGATCCATCAAAGGTGGTCTTAGCAAAGCAAGCTCCAAAACGGTTGTAGTGATCCACTTGAAAGATCCGACCTGCTGGTGTTTTCCATTCGACTTTTTTTACCAAACGAGCCTGTAAGCTATCTGCAAAATGAATCACAGCCCGTTCTTGATTAAGGTCATTGATGGTTCCAAATTGATTATTACCAGCAATTTCCCAAAAGTCTGGGACAGAAACTTGGTTAAAGTACAAGGGTTTACCACTGTCATACCCCAAATAATAGGTGAAGGGTGAGACAACTCCATCTGGTAAAAATCCATCTGGTTCAATAACCACAGCTAAATCAGACAGTCCAGCTTCAGTCAGACTATAGTGCAAATCTTGGCTTTCTTGATTGTATACATCAAATAACTGAATCATCCACTACCTCCTTGATTGTATTTTCCCATTTGTCCAGAATCTCTTGAGTCAAGAATTTCTCAGCTATCTGGTAGGACTTTTCTCTCATGCCCTCCAAACGATTTTCCAAATACAGTTGGCAAATCTTTTTCTGCATAAGCTTTCTTGATTTCATCTTCGACATGGTCAGATGAGCTTGGAATCAAATATCCATTTTCGCCATCTTCGATGAAGGTTTGATTTCCATAAGGAACATCAAAAACCAATCAATGGCAGGCCTGAACCAATTGCTTCCATGAGTGTCAACCCAAAGCCTTCACTTGTAGAAGCAGTTAGATAAACTTCATATTGAGAGTAAATATGAGACAAATCCGCATGGCCCTTAAGATGGATATAATCCTCCGCTTGATTTGTCGTAATGATTTGTCGCAATAAGGATTCTTCGCCACCACTACCGTAGATATCAAAGGTTAATTCTGGCAATTCCTTATGAGCTTCAATCACAGCCTTGACAAGCCAATCAATGTGTTTCCTTAGCTAGACGCGAGGCTGTAATAAGAGAAAATGGCTTACGACTCTCTTGTGGTTTTGTTAATTCATCAATGCTTCCAACTGGAATGGTCACAATCTTAGGAGCATGTGTCGTATAGTGAGCAAACTGTTGCTCTAAGACTTCCTTTTGACGATCCGTTGAAACGATGAAGAGATCGACCTTATCTGCATTTGTAAATTGGTAGTCATAATAGTTGTTCCACAAGATATAGTCAGCATTGGTCGCATTTTCACTATAATGCTCCGCATGAACGACCACCGCTAGATGCGCCGCCTGCGCTTCTTCAAAGACCACCTGACCAATCCCTGTCTCACGATCCAAAATCACTAGATCTGATTTACTTAACCCAAGTGTCTGCATGAAATAACGAATTAAGGCAGGCTTCCCGTATAAGATTCGATCCTTGAAACGGTAGACTTCCTCAGTCCCTTGATTCATGAACATCTCATACGCTGGGGTCCCATCTTCATTGTAGAAGGTTCTTTGATAGAGTGTCGCTACATTGTCTTTAGGAGCAAAATACTCTGTACAGTAGCGTGTGTAAGAGAAGTAATCTTTGCGAACTAAATTACCAGCATATACATACTCTACATGTTGGACGAAATCTTTTTCCTCATCTACCAAATAACAAGTGATAAACTTGTCTTCATCTGAGAAGAAGATTCGTTCAATTTTCCCATTTCTTTCACGACGGCTTTCTACGCCTTCAAAATAAGCCAACACATCATCTACCGTCACACTGGTCGGCGCAATCTTGATATCTGTAAAATAATTATACAGCCAAATAACTTCTTCATCCTTAAAACCAATGTTAGCTGTCAAATGTTGGATATTATCTGCTAAAATCATATCTGTAAAGATAAACTTCGACGGTAAATCCAGGCTGCGAAAAATACCAGCACGATAAGCTTGGGAATATTCAATACCACTGCTGGCCCAGCCAATTCCTAAATTTATATTGTAAATTGTCATATATTCTCCTTCTTATGGAAAATGGGTTACGATTTCGCCCTTAGGTCCCATCTGTACCAATCCCATCAAGACATTCCGTACCATATCTGAACGAATCTGCTCTTTCATGGTTTCAAATCCCATATAGGCTTCTCGGTAGTATTCTACGATAGGATTCGTTTGACTGGCTGTTTGTCCCCCAATTGCCATCATCAATTGTTGCAGATAGTCCACCTGTTCGACCCAGTTATCATCAATGGCTTTTAAGCATGGAAATCCTCAAAAAAATTGATCGTATAAATCATGAGGCTCTAACAAGGTCTTCTTATCATTTAACTCATTGTTAATGATCTGAATTAAGAAATTTCTCAACGCTTGTTCATCTTCAATGACTAGATCAAGAGGTAATTCTCGGATATTAAAACTGATATTCGTGATAATATAGTGAAATAATTCTTCTCTGGTTTTTAGATTGTCAGATAAAATAGTTTCAATATACTCATCAATCATCTCAGATAATACATCTCGAAGATCCCTATCTCCATTTATTAAACGATTTCTTTCCTTATAGATGAGATCGCGCTGGATATTCATACTTTCAGCGTATTCAAGTGTTCTCTGTCTGTTTGTACGACTAGCACTATCACTTGCATTTTTGAGCTTTATCAACCAATCGGTGGTATTTTATTCCCTCAAGGACTTGTGGTTGAGTAATATCAGCAACACTGTACTCTTGGTACATTCTATGAACCCAAGATGGACCGAACTTCTTGATGACATCATCTTCTAGTGATACAAAAAACTTCGATAGTCCTGGATCGCCTTGTCTACCTGAGCGTCCTCTGATTTGCAGATCAATTCGCTGACTTTCCATTCGTTCTGTACCGATAACTACTAGGCCACCCTAGTTCAGCAACTCCAGGTCCCAATTTAATATCTGTTCCTCGACCTGCCATGGAGGTCGCAACCGTCACAGCTCCCATCTGACCGGATTCTGAGACAATTTGAGCCTCACGTGCAGCATTATTAGCATTCAAGACGTTATGGGCGATTCCTTCCCGCAACAGTAAGGACGAATAGAGATGCGACATCTCAACAGATCCGACAAAAACTAGCAGTGGGTTCCCTTTGAGATGATATTCCTTGATACATTCAAGTGAGGCATAAACCTTTTCTGGTAGTGTTACATAAAGATTGTCTGGATAGTCTTTTCTGAGTAAGGGACGGTTGGTCGGAATTCGGATAACAGACATATTATAGGTTTCCAAAAATTCCTTCTCTGCAACTTTCCCAGTCCCAGTCATTCCTGATATCTTATTAAACATTTTGAAAAGACTTTGATAGGTGATAGAAGCCATTGCCCGTGTTTCAGGAGAGAGCTTTACATGCTCTTTGGCTTCGATAGCCTGATGGAGACCACCTTGTAGCTTAGTCATTTCCATCAAACGACCAGTTCCTTTATCCAGAAGGACCATCTCATCATCCCGGATGATATACTCCTTATCTCTCGTAAACAACTTATGCGCTCTCAGAGAATAGACTAGATGTCGTACGTAAGTAGCGTATTCTTCTTTATACAAGTTATCAATCCCTAGGAATCTTTCGGCAGTTTTAGCCCCCTTTGTAGTCAACCATATCTCTTCTTTTTCTTCTTTAAAGATATAGTCTTCATTTTCAACCAAAGTTGTCACTAAAGTATCAATGATACCATAGTAGTTGGACTGAACACGAGGAGACCCCGCAATGATGAGCGGTGTTTGTGCACTATCCAGTAAAATATCGTCAATTTCATCAATAATCACATAGTTAAATGGGCGTAAAAACTTATCTTTACTACTAGAAGCTAGATTATCAGTTAGATAATCAAAACCTAATGCACTATTGGTAGTATAAATAACATCAGATGCGTAAATAAGTTTTTTTTCTTCTGATTTATACTCATTTAGAGGATTACCTGTAAATGGAATTCCTACTGTCAAGCCAAGAAAAACGATAAACTTGACCCATTTCTTCCGCATCACGCTTTGCAAGATATTCATTGGTCGTAATAACCATTGTTCCCTTTCCTGTAAGGGAATTAAGATAAACAGGTAGGGTGGCTGTTAGAGTCTTTCCTTCACCAGTATTCATCTCGGCAACATTCCCCTGATGAATAACAATGCCTCCCATAACCTGAACATCATAGGGAAACATCCCTAGGATCCGCTTATCAGCTTCACGTACAACTGCAAAAGCTTCAACAAGTAAGTCGTCTAGGGTTTCCCCTTTTGCTAAACGCTTACGAAACTCTACCGTTTTTGCTGCCAAGGCTTCATCGCTAAGAGCTGCCATTTTGTCTTTGAGACCATTGATCTTTTTTAAAGTAGCTCTTACTTTCCTGAGTTTTCTATTTTGATACAAATTATTAAACACGATCATACTCCTTAATTGAGAAAGAATAAAAATCGAGTGATTCAAATCCAGCAGTAACGAGAGAAACTTTATAGGTATAAGCATCCTCAGGATAAACGAAAGAAAAAGATAGGGTTTCCTCAACTTTTTCTTCTAGCACTTCTTCGTAACGGTCCAAAAAAACTAGCTTGATGTAAATGCTATTTTCAGGATAGCAAGTCATATTCATAGTGAATTGATAGCGATGATTTCCTTTTAAGAGAGGTAAACTGGGTTGGCTCCTGCTACCTTGATAATTCGAGCTTGAAAACCATGATTTGAGAACTTCACCTGGCGCTAGTAGTGGATTTGAAAGACTGATATGCCCATCTTTCCAAAACTGAAGGCGAGTTCCATACATATATGTTGCTCCCATATCTCCCCAAAGTATATCTTCTCTTTGATTTATAATCATGTCTCACCTCTTCCAAATTCTGCTTGTAATATCATGTTATAAAAATGGATAAACCAGGTAACGTTGGTTCCTGTATCATCATTATGTCGACCTACGGTTCCTTTTGATAAAATCTTTGCTTCGGTTTGACAGAGTGTAGTAACTAGCTGTTCATAAGCATGACTGTCCATATCTTCATCCTTCATGTAAGAAAAAAACCAAAAAGTTGTTTGAGAAAAAAATCTGCTTGTTTGAAGGCAGACCAAAAAAACGGTTATCTAACTCATCCATATGGGCTGGACTATTTCCTCCAGCTTGATGATGAAGCACGTCAAATCCCGTGGGAAAGACACCTGGTGCTTCCAATCTGCCCCGTCTTGCAATTGTTCCTAAATTTGCTAAGGGTTTACCTACAACGATTCCTTTAGGCTCAAAGAATGAACCATAGTAAAGAGCGGGAAAGGTTCCCATTGATAAACCTGATAAAATCAAATCTTTTTTATCAAAGCCCAAATATTCCTGATAGTGTCGAATGGTTTGCTTAATCTTTTCTTCTAATTCCTCACTACCTAGGGTAAAAAGCTCCTCCCTCTAATCGAGGATCAGAGAACAAGATGAAAGGGCACTTGAAATTTTGCATCATTCTGTATCCTTCAAATCCCTCAGCGGGTCGAAATCCTGAAAAGTAGACAGCCAATGGTGGTTTAAAATCTCCAGGATGGAAGAAATAGTTAATCTCATCACGCTTGTTATCATGTAAGATATTACCACCGAGAACAAATTTTCCAAAGTACTTCCGACTCCAACGTTGGTGTAGACTTCCTAATTTTAGGGTTCCCCAAACCACGAGCCTCGATAGACATACATAGGTAGGAATTGTAATCCTGATCCATAATGAGGGCCGTTTTCAGGTCTTCTTCTGTAAAGATTAGGTCTTCAACTACTTCCGAAACTGAGCCTTCAGGCATTTTTCGAATACGAAACTGAAATTCTACACCTTCACTTTTTTCATACTCTAGCCACAACTCAATTGGAAGTTTTGTTGAAGAGACAAAGTTGTATTTCCAATTAGCTACTGGAGAAAATTCTGAACCAAAATCCCCTCCAAGAATAGATACTCAAACCCTTGATAAGAAATAGCCCCTTTAAAACTGGGATGAACCTCTATTGTAGCTGGTTTCATCTTATCTCCGTACCCACCACCAAATAAGGAAGTGGATAAATCTTTTAACAATTTCTGTGGATCTGAAAAGTCAACTGCTTGGGCACAGCGTTTTTTGATTAAATCCAAAATAAGGGGGTTGTTTGTTTGAAACTCTTGATTATAAAAAATTGTATAGGGCTCGATTATTTTAATGATTGGTAGTAGGTCAGCTAAGTAACGGCCATCTTCGATGAGGATAGCATTGAACTTGCGAATCTCATCCATTTTTACCGTTTCTTTAAGAGCCTTGGGAGAATTAGGATAAAAATAATACCATTCCATTCTTTTAGGGATCTCATAACGATGCTTCCAATTTTTCTGTCCCTATCTGTAGGATTTTTAAGATCCTTTGACATTTGCACTCTCCTCTATCCATTGATCTAGTTTTTTTCTACAAACTTTTTGACCTGTATGTTCCTTGATTTTATCAATTGAGTAGATTAGAGACTGATTCCATTCTTTTAGGGTATCTAGATAGTAATGGGCTGCTTTCTTAAATTCTGTGATAGTAGACAGAAGGTAGCCATTTTTCAAATGGTCAACATAAGCAGTCTCTACTTGATTCACCTGAGGAATTCCTGCACTAATACCCGCTATTTGAGTATATAGGTGGGGTTGAGGATTTAAATCAACAATCAATCGAACATATTCTAAGGTCTTCATCATTTCCAATTCATCATTGATATTTAATAGACTATAGCGGAGTTGCTGTTGGGCATTTTCCTTCAAAGGATTTTCAGCCCCTTCATAGTCGACTTCTTTCTCAAAAATCTCTGCCGAGAATTTTTCATCTATGATTTCTTGGATTGCCTCTGCTACTCTCTGCATCTGGTCGTTATTGGCAGCAAAAGCACCAAAAAAATTACCTCAGTGTCTTTGGTCTCTGCAAGGAAGGATAAGATTTGGAAAAGACCTTCTTTGTCCAATTCTTCTTCAAAATTAAGTTGATAATAAATAATGGATTCCTTCTTTGTCTGACTTTCCCCCAATCTTAAACGAGTATCAAAGGGCGATAAATGTTTGAAAAGATGTAGTTTATCTGGATACAAATTCTGTAGAAGTTCAAGGCTATCCTCCCTATCAACTAAAACCAAATCAACTTTAGATATAGGTTCAAGTAGATCTTTCATAGTCTCCTTTGGATTACGACCGATGAAAAGACTCAAGATTTTCGGGTTTACTTCAGGCAAACAGTCTAAAACAAAATCATTATGACGAGAGTCAGATGGGACAATAAACCAATCACTACCTTCTTTGATCTTCTCGATTCGTTTTTCAAAAAATTCAGCCACCAACTGCCCCATATCACTATAATGAGAGAGTTGAAACGATAGCCAAAAATAGGATTAATCTCTACCCTACCATCCTCTTGTAAATACTCTCTGAACTGCCAAATTCCCTCAGTATTTAGATAGTCTTGGTAAGATGGATGATTGTCCTGATAATAAATAACACTTGAAACCAAGCCACGGTCATCCATAATATAGTGTTTGGTCATGTGACCTTGAGCATCAAAATACTGAATATCACTAATAAAACCTTCCACACCATGCTCAATTTGGGCATAGCGTTTCCCATCTTTGTGGATAACAATAGCGAAAGGACTGTACATAAATTCACAGTCCTTATCCCACTCAATATCTCTGATATTCAGTACTTGTGGAGAAATATCCGTAATATCTTGCATTTCATCAAAAATAGAATATACTTCAGCCTCTAATACACTATGACGATGTAAGAAATAGCGAAGATGTGGTTGATAGGCTAAAACCTAAAAGGCTTGACGGCAGTTCTTGTCTATCTAACAGACGAATCTGATTGAAGGTATCGTCAAACTCCAACTTAAAAGAAGACCGATACCAAGGGATGATATCTGCATGCCACTGACGATGACTACCATACCAAGCTGGAATAAAATAATACATAACTCTCTCCTAAATCAGTGGTTTATAAGTTTCGTTCAATTTCAGTGCTTTGATTTCATCTTTAATGTTAAAGATCATACCACTTAGAATCATAAACAAACCTGGAATCATACTCACTCTCAACAATTGTTCATCGACTAAAACAAACAACATTGGTAGACCAGCAAATAACACATTAAAGATACCACCTACAATAGCAAAACCTAAAGACTAGATTATTGATAAAATTACTGGTGGCCTCACCTGGATAAACGCCATAAATGTATTCGCCTGAGTTTTTCATCCGTTCTGCCACTCGTTCCCCACTAATATTGACAAAAGCAAAGGCAATACTAAATATAAACAAGGTCGCTATATAGGTATAAATCCACAAGGGTTTCCCCGTTGCATATTGGGAACTTATGTGTTGATAAACTGAGTTACCTGGATCAACTAATTGTAGCAAAAAGAAATAGGTAAGTTGGTAAGCTAATTAAACTCATCACATACATGAAGGGCATCCCACCTGCAGGATTCAGCATTATTTCAAAATAAGAATAACGCTTAAAGCGAGATTGAAGACCAATTTTATTCACCGGAATCCGATAACGAGCACGATAAAAAAATTGCGATAAGATAGGCAAAAAAACAATTCCCATGATCCCTAGTAGTGTAATAATCCACATAGAAATCCCTGAGTTTTTTTGTATTGATTCCATGATATCTTGAGGAAGATAGAGAACCATACTAGTCATTAAGATCGCAAGATAGCCACCAATCCCCATAGTAGAGTTAATATCTGACAGCCAGATCAAAAAGAAAGTCCCTGCGATTAGTAAAAGTGTGTTGAGTATGAGCACCAAGAATGAATTATAGTTGTCCTTAATCGGTAGATTTACCGCTAAGGCTAGCGATTGAATCAAGGCAATTATCAAGGTGAGAGACATCTTTCTTCTATCCTGAATCTCCGCCGAACCAGAGGCAAGATTCAAACGCTTAGATAAGGAGAACATTTGCCATAAAATCATCGACGACATCCAGGGGATAGACCGACTGACAAGATTGACAAGCTCCGTAAATTCCCACCTGTAATTGCGGTTGAAAAAAAGCTAAATAAGCCGTCGAACCCCCAAGAAAATCTCTGCTATTCAAATCGATAAAAAGGAAGAGTTAATCGACTCCCCAGAACATAAATAAAAAAATTAAGAAAAAGAGTTACAAACCCTTTTTTTATAACTATGGATGAAAAAAATGATTTTTTTCATAACAATTCCTTCCATTCTATACATAAACATCAGAAAAAAATCAAAAATATATGTTTCTTTAGTTTACTTTATAAATACATAAAAACCATGATACAAAACGACTCGTTTTTTTGTATAAAATGTTATAGTCATTTAGTTTTTAAAAAAAGCACTCTAAACATTCAAAAGATATTTGGGACTTCCCTTAATAAATCTGTCACTTTCTTTTTTTCAAGACAGCCCAAGCTTGCTCAATGGGATTCAAATCTGGTGAATAAGGTGGTAGAGGTAAGAAAAAGTGTTTATCTTTGACGCAAAGTTCATCCAAAATCTTCTTGGGATGAAAACTAGCATTGTCCATGACAATGACATGAGGTGTCTTTAAAGCAGGCAGGAGTTGCGTTTTGAACCACTTCACAAAGAAGTCGCTCGTCATGCTTTCCTTGTAGATCATAGGAGCTATAAACTCTCCATCTACTTGTCCTGCAACAATTGAAGTCCGCTCAAAACGCCGTCCATTAATCTTTTCATAGACTTTCTCTCCTCTAGGAGCCCGTGCATGAGAACGATAGAGGTAGCGGTCGATTCCTGTTTCGTCAATATATACGACTGGTAAATCTTTTAGATTATCCAAAATATCAAGAAATTCAGCGACTTTCTCTGGATCTTGTTCCTTAAAGCTAGTCGTCTTTTTTTAAAGTGACATTGATCTGCTTTAAAGCTGCCCATACTGAAGGAACAGCACAATCAAAATGTGCCGCAATTTCCCGTAAAAAAGCATCTGGATGAGCCTCTACAAAGGCCTTCAACTCCTCCAAAGGAATCTTTCGGCTTTTGGCGACTCTCTTTTTCCGCTCTAAGTGCCCTTGTTCACGTAATTTCTTTTCCCATGTGAAGAGAGTTCTGACGCCAACGTCAAAAACTTTGGATGCCTCGACATGGCTGTGTCCCTCTTTGATGTAATTTAATGCTCGTTGTTTAAAATCTGTACTATATGCCATAGCTTTTATTATAACATGTATTTTTATAAACTAATTAACTATATTTCCCTACATAATTTCAATGTCATTATTATAACAAAAAAAGCAGAAAAAAAATCTGCTTATAAGATAATAAAGGTAAATATCGTTGGTTTTTTTAGGCTCTATAATATTTGTAGTGGGTAAAACCACCATAGGAATTATGGAGCCTAATTTGTTGTAGAAAAAAAGTCCCATAAGACCTATAATGAAAAGCGACGAAACCATCATTAGAAAGAATCTTATGGAACAATTACATTTTATCACAAAACTCCTTGATATCAAAGACCCAAACATAAAAATTGTAGATGTCATCAATAGGGATACACACAAGGAAATCCTAGCTAAACTAGACTACGATGCTCCATCTTGTCCTGATTGCGGAAAGCAAATGAAGAAATATGACTTTCAAAAACCGTCTAAGATTCCTTACCTTGAGACGACTGGTATGCCTACTAGAATCCTCCTTAGAAAGCGTCGATTTAAGTGCTATCATTGCTCGAAAATGATGGTCGCTGAGACTTCTATCGTCAAGAAAAATCATCAAATCCCTCGTATTATCAACCAAAAGATTGTGCAAAAGTTGATTGAGAAGACTTCTATGACCGATATTGCTCATCAGCTGGCCATTTCAACTTCAACTGTCATTCGTAAGCTCAATGACTTTCACTTTAAGCACGATTTTTCTCGTCTTCCAGAGATTATGTCTTGGGACGAGTACGCCTTTACCAAGGGAAAGATGAGCTTTATTGCACAAGATTTTGACAAGCTCAATATCATTACTGTTCTTGAGGGAAGAACACAAGCTATCATCCGCAATCACTTTCTTCGCTACGATAGGGCTGTTCGCTATCAGGTGAAAATCATTACTATGGATATGTTTAGTCCTTACTATAACTTGGCTAAACAGCTTTTCCTAATGCAAAAATTGTACTTGATCGTTTCCACATTGTTCAGCACTTAAGCCGAGCTATAAGTCGGGTTCGTGTCCAAATCATGAATCAATTTGAGCGAAAATCTCATGAATACAAGGCTATCAAGCGCTATTGGAAACTCATCCAACAAGATAGCCGTAAACTGAGTGATAAACGTTTTTATCGCCCTACTTTTCGCATGCACTTAACGAATAAAGAGATTCTAGACAAGCTTTTGAGCTATTCAGAAGACTTGAAACACCACTATAATCTCTATCAACTCTTGCTTTTTCACTTCCAGAATAAAGAAGCTGACAAATTTTTCGGACTTATTGAGGACAATCTGAAGCAGGTTCATCCTCTTTTTCAGACTATCTTCAAAACCTTCCTCAAGGACAAAGAGAAAATTGTCAACGCCCTTCAATTCCCTATTCCAACGCTAAATTGGAAGCAACCAATAATCTCATTAAACTCATCAAGCGTAATGCCTCTGGTTTTAAGAACTTTGACAACTTTAAGAAACGAATTTTCATCGCTCTGAATATAAAAATGAAGAGGACATCAATTGTCCTCTCCAGATGTTAGCTTTTATTCAACCCACTACAGTTGACAATGAGCCTATAAAAACGGAGAGGACAACGATCGTCCTCTCCAGATGTTAGCTTTTCTTCACCCCACTACAGTTGACAAAGAGGAAGATATCTTAGATTTCATCTTCATTTTTATCTTTACGACGTTTTGCAAACAAACCTAAACCTGTAATAGCTGCCAAAGCGCCTAGAAGTACAGATGAATTAGAATTTTCTGAAACAGTATTTGGTAATTGTTTTCTTGAATAACCTGCTGATTCTACCGTTGCAGAAGCTAATGTGCTTGCTGAAGCTGATGTGCTTACTGAAGCTGACGTGCTTGCTGATGCTGATGCTGATTCAGAAGCTGATGTGCTTGGTGAAGCTGATGCGCTTGCTGAAGCTGATGTGCTTACTGAAGCTGATGTGCTTACTGAAGCTGATGTGCTTGCTGAAGCTGATGTGCTTACTGAAGCTGATGTGCTTACTGAAGCTGATGTGCTTGCTGAAGCTGACGTGCTTGGTGAAGCTGATCTTGATTCAGAAGCTGATGTGCTTGCGCTTGTTGAAGCTGACGTACTTGCACTTGTTGAAGCTGATGTGCTTACTGAAGCTGACGTGCTTGCTGAAGCTGACGTGCTTGCTGAAGCTGATGTGCTTACTGAAGCTGATGTGCTTACTGAAGCTGATGTGCTTGCTGAAGCTGACGTGCTTGGTGAAGCTGATCTTGATTCAGAAGCTGATGTGCTTGCGCTTGTTGAAGCTGACGTACTTGCACTTGTTGAAGCTGATGTGCTTACTGAAGCTGATGTGCTTGCTGAAGCTGACGTGCTTGGTGAAGCTGATCTTGATTCAGAAGCTGATGTGCTTGCGCTTGTTGAAGCTGACGTACTTGCACTTGTTGAAGCTGATGTGCTTACTGAAGCTGACGTGCTTGCTGAAGCTGACGTGCTTGCTGATGCTGATGTTGATTCAGAAGCTGATGTGCTTGGTGAAGCTGATGTGCTTGTTGAAGCTGATGTGCTTGCTGACGTACTTGCACTTGTTGAAGCTGATGTGCTTGCTGAAGCTGATGTGCTTGCTGAAGCTGATGTGCTTGCTGAAGCTGATGTGCTTGCTGAAGCTGATGTGCTTGCTGAAGCTGATGTTGATTCAGAAGCTGACGTGCTTGCTGAAGCTGATGTGCTTGCTGAAGCTGATGTGCTTGCTGAAGCTGATGTTGATTCAGAAGCTGATGTGCTTGCTGAAGCTGATGTGCTTTGAAGCCGATGTGCTGAAGCTGATGTACTTGCTGAAGCTGATGTTGATTCAGAAGCTGATGTGCTTGCTGAAGCTGAGGTGCTTGCTGAAGCTGATGTGCTTGCTGAAGCTGATGTGCTTGCTGAAGCCGATGTGCTTGCTGAAGCCGATGTGCTTGCTGAAGCTGATGTGCTTGCTGAAGCTGAGGTGCTTGCTGAAGCTGATGTGCTTGCTGAAGCTGATGTGCTTGCTGAAGCTGAGGTGCTTGCTGAAGCTGATGTGCTTGCTGAAGCCGATGTGCTTGCTGAAGCCGATGTGCTTGCTGAAGCTGAGGTGCTTGCTGAAGCTGAGGTGCTTGCTGAAGCTGATGTGCTTGCTGAAGCCGATGTGCTTGCTGAAGCTGAGGTGCTTGCTGAAGCTGATGTGCTTGCTGAAGCCGATGTGCTTGCTGAAGCTGATGTGCTTGCTGAAGCTGATGTTGATTCAGAAGCTGATGTGCTTGCTGAAGCTGAGGTGCTTGCTGAAGCTGATGTTGATTCAGAAGCTGATGTGCTTGCTGAAGCTGATGTGCTTGCTGAAGCTGATGTGCTTGCTGAAGCTGACGTGCTTGCTGAAGCCGATGTGCTTGCTGAAGCCGATGTGCTTGCTGAAGCCGATGTGCTTGCTGAAGCTGACGTGCTTGCTGAAGCTGATGTACTTGCTGAAGCTGACGTGCTTGCTGAAGCCGATGTGCTTGCTGAAGCCGATGTGCTTGCTGAAGCCGATGTGCTTGCTGAAGCCGATGTGCTTGCTGAAGCTGATGTGCTTGCTGAAGCCGATGTGCTTGCTGAAGCCGATGTGCTTGCTGAAGCTGATGTGCTTGCTGAAGCTGATGTGCTTGCTGAAGCCGATGTGCTTGCTGAAGCTGATGTGCTTGCTGAAGCTGATGTGCTTGCTGAAGCTGATGTGCTTGCTGAAGCCGATGTGCTTGCTGAAGCTGATGTTGATTCAGAAGCTGATGTGCTTGCTGAAGCCGATGTGCTTGCTGAAGCTGATGTACTTGCTGAAGCTGAGGTGCTTGCTGAAGCTGAGGTACTTGCTGAAGCTGATGTTGATTCAGAAGCTGATGTGCTTGCTGAAGCTGAGGTGCTTGCTGAAGCTGATGTGCTTGCTGAAGCTGATGTGCTTGCTGAAGCTGAGGTGCTTGCTGAAGCTGAGGTGCTTGCTGAAGCTGATGTGCTTGCTGAAGCTGATGTGCTTGCTGAAGCTGATGTGCTTGCTGAAGCCGATGTGCTTGCTGAAGCTGACTGTGCTTGCTGAAGCTGATGTTGATTCAGAAGCTGACATGCTTGCTGAAGCTGATGTGCTTGCTGAAGCTGATGTGCTTGCTGAAGCTGAGGTGCTTGCTGAAGCTGATGTGCTTGCTGAAGCTGATGTGCTTGCTGAAGCTGAGGTGCTTGCTGAAGCTGATGTGCTTGCTGAAGCCGATGTGCTTGCTGAAGCTGAGGTGCTTGCTGAAGCCGATGTGCTTGCTGAAGCTGAGGTGCTTGCTGAAGCTGATGTGCTTGCTGAAGCCGATGTGCTTGCTGAAGCTGATGTGCTTGCTGAAGCTGATGTTGATTCAGAAGCTGATGCTTGCTGAAGCCGATGTGCTTGCTGAAGCTGATGTGCTTGCTGAAGCTGAGGTGCTTGCTGAAGCTGATGTGCTTGCTGAAGCTGATGTGCTTGCTGAAGCTGAGGTGCTTGCTGAAGCTGATGTGCTTGCTGAAGCCGATGTGCTTGCTGAAGCCGATGTGCTTGCTGAAGCTGACGTGCTTGCTGAAGCTGATGTGCTTGCTGAAGCCGATGTGCTTGCTGAAGCTGATGTGCTTGCTGAAGCTGATGTTGATTCAGAAGCTGATGTGCTTGCTGAAGCTGAGGTGCTTGCTGAAGCCGATGTACTTGCTGAAGCTGATGTACTTGCTGAAGCTGATGTTGATTCAGAAGCTGATGTGCTTGCTGAAGCTGAGGTGCTTGCTGAAGCTGATGTGCTTGCTGAAGCTGATGTGCTTGCTGAAGCCGATGTGCTTGCTGAAGCTGATGTTGATTCAGAAGCTGATGTGCTTGCTGAAGCTGATGTGCTTGCTGAAGCTGATGTGCTTGCTGAAGCCGATGTGCTTGCTGAAGCTGACGTGCTTGCTGAAGCTGATGTTGATTCAGAAGCTGACATGCTTGCTGAAGCTGATGTGCTTGCTGAAGCTGATGTTGATTCAGAAGCTGATGTGCTTGCTGAAGCCGATGTGCTTGCTGAAGCTGACGTGCTTGCTGAAGCCGATGTGCTTGCTGAAGCCGATGTGCTTGCTGAAGCTGATGTGCTTGCTGAAGCTGAGGTGCTTGCTGAAGCTGAGGTGCTTGCTGAAGCTGATGTGCTTGCTGAAGCTGATGTTGATTCAGAAGCTGATGTGCTTGCTGAAGCTGATGTGCTTGCTGAAGCTGATGTGCTTGCTGAAGCCGATGTGCTTGCTGAAGCTGATGTTGATGCAGAAGCTGATGTGCTTGCTGAAGCTGATGTGCTTGCTGAAGCTGATGTGCTTGCTGAAGCCGATGTGCTTGCTGAAGCCGATGTGCTTGCTGAAGCTGACGTGCTTGCTGAAGCTGATGTTGATTCAGAAGCTGACATGCTTGCTGAAGCTGATGTGCTTGCTGAAGCTGATGTTGATTCAGAAGCTGATGTGCTTGCTGAAGCTGATGTACTTGCTGAAGCTGACGTGCTTGCTGAAGCCGATGTGCTTGCTGAAGCCGATGTGCTTGCTGAAGCCGATGTGCTTGCTGAAGCTGACGTGTGCTTGCTGAAGCTGATGTGCTTGCTGAAGCCGATGTGCTTGCTGAAGCCGATGTGCTTGCTGAAGCTGATGTGCTTGCTGAAGCTGATGTTGATTCAGAAGCTGATGTGCTTGCTGAAGCTGATGTGCTTGCTGAAGCCGATGTGCTTGCTGAAGCTGATGTTGATTCAGAAGCTGATGTGCTTGCTGAAGCTGATGTGCTTGCTGAAGCCGATGTGCTTGCTGAAGCTGATGTGCTTGCTGAAGCTGATGTACTTGCTGAAGCTGACGTGCTTGCTGAAGCCGATGTGCTTGCTGAAGCCGATGTGCTTGCTGAAGCCGATGTGCTTGCTGAAGCTGACGTGCTTGCTGAAGCCGATGTGCTTGCTGAAGCTGAGGTGCTTGCTGAAGCTGAGGTGCTTGCTGAAGCCGATGTGCTTGCTGAAGCCGATGTGCTTGCTGAAGCTGATGTGCTTGCTGAAGCTGATGTGCTTGCTGAAGCTGATGTGCTTGCTGAAGCTGAGGTGCTTGCTGAAGCTGATGTGCTTGCTGAAGCCGATGTGCTTGCTGAAGCCGATGTGCTTGCTGAAGCTGACGTGCTTGCTGAAGCTGATGTTGATTCAGAAGCTGATGTGCTTGCTGAAGCTGATGTGCTTGCTGAAGCTGATGTGCTTGCTGAAGCTGACGTGCTTGCTGAAGCTGATGTTGATTCAGAAGCTGACATGCTTGCTGAAGCTGATGTGCTTGCTGAAGCTGATGTTGATTCAGAAGCTGATGTGCTTGCTGAAGCTGATGTGCTTGCTGAAGCTGATGTACTTGCTGAAGCTGACGTGCTTGCTGAAGCCGATGTGCTTGCTGAAGCCGATGTGCTTGCTGAAGCCGATGTGCTTGCTGAAGCTGACGTGCTTGCTGAAGCCGATGTGCTTGCTGAAGCTGAGGTGCTTGCTGAAGCTGATGTGCTTGCTGAAGCTGATGTGCTTGCTGAAGCTGATGTGCTTGCTGAAGCCGATGTGCTTGCTGAAGCTGATGTGCTTGCTGAAGCTGATGTTGATTCAGAAGCTGATGTGCTTGCTGAAGCCGATGTGCTTGCTGAAGCTGATGTACTTGCTGAAGCTGATGTGCTTGCTGAAGCTGATGTGCTTGCTGAAGCTGATGTTGATTCGAAGCTGATGTTGATTCAGAAGTTGATCTTGATTCTGAAGCCGATGTGCTTGCTGAAGCCGATGTGCTTGCTGAAGCTGACGTGCTTGCTGAAGCCGATGTGCTTGCTGAAGCTGATGTTGATTCAGAAGCTGATGTGCTTGCTGAAGCTGACGTGCTTGCTGAAGCCGATGTGCTTGCTGAAGCTGATGTGCTTGCTGAAGCTGATGTGCTTGCTGAAGCTGATGTGCTTGCTGAAGCTGATGTGCTTGCTGAAGCTGATGTTGATTCTGAAGCTGATCTGCTTGTTGATGTTGATTCTGAAGCTGATCTGCTTGCTGATGTTGATGTTGATTCTGAAGCTGATCTGCTTGTTGATGTTGATTCTGAAGCTGATCTGCTTGCTGATGTTGATGTTGATTCTGAAGCTGATCTGCTTGCTGATGTTGATGTTGATTCAGAAACTGATCTGCTTGCTGATGTTGATGTTGATTCAGAAACTGATCTGCTTGTTGATGTTGATTCTGAAGCTGATCTGCTTGCTGATGTTGATGTTGATTCTGAAGCTGATCTGCTTGCTGATGTTGATGTTGATTCAGAAACTGATCTGCTTGTTGATGTTGATTCTGAAGCTGATCTGCTTGTTGATGTTGATTCTGAAGCTGATCTGCTTGCTGATGTTGATGTTGATTCAGAAACTGATCTGCTTGTTGATGTTGATTCTGAAGCTGATCTGCTTGCTGATGTTGATGTTGATTCAGAAACTGATCTGCTTGTTGATGTTGATGTTGATTCAGAAACTGATCTGCTTGTTGATGTTGATTCTGAAGCTGATCTGCTTGCTGATGTTGATTCTGAAGCTGATCTGCTTGTTGATGTTGATTCTGAAGCTGATCTGCTTGCTGATGTTGATGTTGATTCAGAAACTGATCTGCTTGTTGATGTTGATTCTGAAGCTGATCTGCTTGCTGATGTTGATGTTGATTCAGAAACTGATCTGCTTGTTGATGTTGATGTTGATTCAGAAACTGATCTGCTTGTTGATGTTGATTCTGAAGCTGATCTGCTTGCTGATGTTGATGTTGATTCTGAAGCTGATCTGCTTGTTGATGTTGATTCTGAAGCTGATCTGCTTGTTGATGTTGATTCTGAAGCTGATCTGCTTGCTGATGTTGATGTTGATTCAGAAACTGATCTGCTTGTTGATGTTGATTCTGAAGCTGATCTGCTTGCTGATGTTGATGTTGATTCAGAAACTGATCTGCTTGTTGATGTTGATGTTGATTCAGAAACTGATCTGCTTGTTGATGTTGATTCTGAAGCTGATCTGCTTGTTGATGTTGATTCTGAAGCTGATCTGCTTGCTGATGTTGATGTTGATTCTGAAGCTGATCTGCTTGTTGATGTTGATTCTGAAGCTGATCTGCTTGTTGATGTTGATTCTGAAGCTGATCTGCTTGCTGATGTTGATGTTGATTCAGAAACTGATCTGCTTGTTGATGTTGATTCTGAAGCTGATCTGCTTGCTGATGTTGATGTTGATTCAGAAACTGATCTGCTTGCTGATGTTGATGTTGATTCAGAAACTGATCTGCTTGTTGATGTTGATTCTGAAGCTGATCTGCTTGCTGATGTTGATGTTGATTCAGAAACTGATCTGCTTGTTGATGTTGATTCTGAAGCTGATCTGCTTGCTGATGTTGATGTTGATTCAGAAACTGATCTGCTTGTTGATGTTGATTCTGAAGCTGATCTGCTTGCTGATGTTGATGTTGATTCTGAAGCTGATCTGCTTGTTGATGTTGATGTTGATTCTGAAGCTGATCTGCTTGTTGATGTTGATTCTGAAGCTGATCTGCTTGCTGATGTTGATGTTGATTCAGAAACTGATCTGCTTGTTGATGTTGATTCTGAAGCTGATCTGCTTGCTGATGTTGATGTTGATTCAGAAACTGATCTGCTTGTTGATGTTGATTCTGAAGCTGATCTGCTTGCTGATGTTGATGTTGATTCAGAAACTGATCTGCTTGTTGATGTTGATTCTGAAGCTGATCTGCTTGCTGATGTTGATGTTGATTCAGAAACTGATCTGCTTGTTGATGTTGATTCTGAAGCTGATCTGCTTGCTGATGTTGATGTTGATTCAGAAACTGATCTGCTTGTTGATGTTGATTCTGAAGCTGATCTGCTTGCTGATGTTGATGTTGATTCTGAAGCTGATCTGCTTGTTGATGTTGATGTTGATTCTGAAGCTGATCTGCTTGTTGATGTTGATTCTGAAGCTGATCTGCTTGCTGATGTTGATGTTGATTCAGAAACTGATCTGCTTGTTGATGTTGATGTTGATTCAGAAACTGATCTGCTTGTTGATGTTGATTCTGAAGCTGATCTGCTTGCTGATGTTGATGTTGATTCTGAAGCTGATCTGCTTGTTGATGTTGATTCTGAAGCTGATCTGCTTGTTGATGTTGATTCTGAAGCTGATCTGCTTGCTGATGTTGATGTTGATTCAGAAACTGATCTGCTTGTTGATGTTGATTCTGAAGCTGATCTGCTTGCTGATGTTGATGTTGATTCAGAAACTGATCTGCTTGTTGATGTTGATGTTGATTCAGAAACTGATCTGCTTGTTGATGTTGATTCTGAAGCTGATCTGCTTGTTGATGTTGATTCTGAAGCTGATCTGCTTGCTGATGTTGATGTTGATTCTGAAGCTGATCTGCTTGTTGATGTTGATTCTGAAGCTGATCTGCTTGTTGATGTTGATTCTGAAGCTGATCTGCTTGCTGATGTTGATGTTGATTCAGAAACTGATCTGCTTGTTGATGTTGATTCTGAAGCTGATCTGCTTGCTGATGTTGATGTTGATTCAGAAACTGATCTGCTTGCTGATGTTGATGTTGATTCAGAAACTGATCTGCTTGTTGATGTTGATTCTGAAGCTGATCTGCTTGCTGATGTTGATGTTGATTCAGAAACTGATCTGCTTGTTGATGTTGATTCTGAAGCTGATCTGCTTGCTGATGTTGATGTTGATTCAGAAACTGATCTGCTTGTTGATGTTGATTCTGAAGCTGATCTGCTTGCTGATGTTGATGTTGATTCTGAAGCTGATCTGCTTGTTGATGTTGATGTTGATTCTGAAGCTGATCTGCTTGTTGATGTTGATTCTGAAGCTGATCTGCTTGCTGATGTTGATGTTGATTCAGAAACTGATCTGCTTGTTGATGTTGATTCTGAAGCTGATCTGCTTGCTGATGTTGATGTTGATTCAGAAACTGATCTGCTTGTTGATGTTGATTCTGAAGCTGATCTGCTTGCTGATGTTGATGTTGATTCAGAAACTGATCTGCTTGTTGATGTTGATTCTGAAGCTGATCTGCTTGCTGATGTTGATGTTGATTCAGAAACTGATCTGCTTGTTGATGTTGATTCTGAAGCTGATCTGCTTGCTGATGTTGATGTTGATTCAGAAACTGATCTGCTTGTTGATGTTGATTCTGAAGCTGATCTGCTTGCTGATGTTGATGTTGATTCTGAAGCTGATCTGCTTGTTGATGTTGATGTTGATTCTGAAGCTGATCTGCTTGTTGATGTTGATTCTGAAGCTGATCTGCTTGCTGATGTTGATGTTGATTCAGAAACTGATCTGCTTGTTGATGTTGATTCTGAAGCTGATCTGCTTGTTGATGTTGATTCTGAAGCTGATCTGCTTGTTGATGTTGATTCTGAAGCTGATCTGCTTGTTGATGTTGATTCTGAAGCTGATCTGCTTGTTGATGTTGATTCTGAAGCTGATCTGCTTGCTGATGTTGATGTTGATTCAGAAACTGATCTGCTTGTTGATGTTGATTCTGAAGCTGACATGCTTGCTGAAGCTGATGTTGATTCAGAAGCTGATGTGCTTGCTGAAGCTGATGTGCTTGCTGAAGCTGAGGTTGATTCAGAAGCTGAGGTGCTTGCTGATGTTGATTCTGAAGCTGATCTGCTTGCTGATGTTGATTCTGAAGCTGATCTGCTTGCTGATGTTGATTCTGAAGCTGACTTAGACGCACTCGTTGAGGCTGACTTAGACGCACTTACTAATTCTGAAGCACTTGTTGAGGCTGACTTAGACGCACTTTCTAATTTTGAAGCACTTGTTGATGCTGACTTAGACGCGCTTTCTAATTTTGAAGCACTTGTTAATGATGTACTTTCTGAAACCGATGTACTTTTTATAATTAATGATTCACACGCTGAAACAAGTGTACTTTCTGAAGTCGATGCACTTATACTTGTTGATGCAGATTCTGATACTGATGTACTTGTTGATGTAGATTCTGATACTAATGTACTTGTTGATGCTGACTTAGACGCGCTTTCTAATTCCGAAGCACTTGTTGAGGCTGACTTAGATGTACTTTCTAATTCTGAGGCACTTATTGATGTGGACTTAGATGCACTTTCTAATTCTGAGGCACTTATTGATGTGGACTTAGATGCGCTTGCTAATTCTGAGGTGCTTTTTGATGCTGACTTAGACGCGCTTTCTAATTCTGAGGTACTTATTGATGTAGACTTAGATGCACTTTCTAATTCTGAGGCACTTGTTAATGATGTGCTTGCTGAAGCCGATGTGCTTTTTTCACTTAATGATTCACACGCAGAAATAAGTGTACTTTCTGAAGCTGATGTGCTTACACTTGCAGATGCTGATGTGCTTTTTGCTCTTAACGATTCATACGCTGAAACAAGTGTACTTTCTGAAGCTGACGTACTTGCGCTAGCTGATGATGATAAAGAAGTTGATGCACTTCTTTTTGCTTTTACTGACTCACATGCTTCACAATGTGAAGCAAGTGTGCTTTCTGAAGCCGAAATACTTGTTGAAACTGATTCGGATGCTGTAGAATTTGATCCACTAACAATTCCAGTTCCTCTTAAAGCTACTCCTGTTAGGATTGCTTGGCCGTTACGGATATCACGCTGACCAGAGCTTGCTCTTGTAACAGCATTAACAATTGAATTGCGGGCTGATGTTGCTGTTTTAACAACTCCAGCAAGGTCTGCATTTGGATCCTTCAACGCATCTTCAATTTCAGAGATTGCAGTTTGAACTTTAAGAATTGCAGAGTCCGTATCTGGTAAATCTACGGCTTTTGCAAGATACTCACCCATTTCAGCTGAAAGTTTAGCGAGTTTTTTGCGTTCTTCTTCCGCCTTTTTAGCTGTCGCTCCCGAGTCTACTGCAGCAGCAATAGCTGTCGTAGCTGTAGTCGTCACATCTCCGTGTTTAAAGTTTACATCTTCAACTTTAGAAATAGCATTAGCAAGCGCTACTTTACCATCCAAGCTTGGAGTAACAGTTTCCTTCTGAGCATCCGTTTGCTGGTCATTATTTCTGCCAGTTTCCGCTTGATTCTCCGTTGGGGCTGTTTCCACATTTGTAGCCTGATAACTACGTACAGTTGAACTTGCTGATACTGAAGCACTTGTAGAAGCTGATACACTAGTAGATGTTGAGGCGCTTACTGACTCAGATGCACTTGCTGATACTGAAGCACTTGTAGAAGCTGATACACTAGTAGATGTTGAAGTGCTTACTGACTCAGATTCACTTGTTGATGCGGATGTTGAAACACTCTCACTAATAGAAGTAGATGTTGAAACAGAAGCTTGTTGTTCACCATCTTTATCAACAGTCCCTAAAACAACCTGATCAGAATTGACTAGGGTGTCAGTTCCATCAACGACCTTCTCTACAGCGACTTGTTCATTGGCATAGACATGAGATTGAGTTGCAATCCCTCCACCTATTACCGTTCCTACAGCAGCTATCCCCTTGAGGATATCTAGCCCAGTTAGGGAGGTAGATACACGATCTTCTACAACTTCAGTTGTAACTTGGGCTGTATCAATACCACCACGAAGAACTTTAAACAAGCCAAATTGTGATGTTGAGGCACGCAACCAATGTTTCCCCGATTTAACCAACTTATATCGGGTAACACGATCAGTTTCTCTATATCGTCCTTCTTGATGTCTGAAAAACATATTCTTTTCTCCTTTAGTTCGTTTTTTATAAAAAACAAATCCCCAGAATCGTTAAAAATTATATTGAAGTTCCATATAGAACTTTTCTCCCTGTTGAATAAATCAATCGATGCCATTTTTAAAACATTCCAACAAATTTGTTCTTTTACGACAGTTTATTATATCACACTTTATCCCTCTTGTCCAAACATTTTTTTATAAAAATGTAGCTAAAAAAATATGATAAAAATTAAAAAAATAAAAAAATAAATTAAGGAGAAACCATGTCTAAACTATATGATATTACCATTGTAGGAGGTGGACCTGTCGGTCTTTTCGCAGCCTTTTATGCTCACCTTCGTCAAGCCAATGTACAAATCATCGATTCTCTTCCTCAACTAGGTGGTCAACCTGCCATCCTATATCCTGAAAAACAAATTCTTGATGTACCAGGTTTTTCCAAACCTTACAGGGGAAGAATTGACTAACCGCCTTTTGGAACAACTTGAAGGGTTTGAGACACCTGTTCACCCTCAATGAAACTGTTCTTGAGATTGAAAAAGAGGATGATGTTTTTAAGATTACAACTAATAAGGGAAATCATACTTCTAAAACCGTTATTATTGCTATGGGTGGTGGTGCCTTTAAACCGCGTCCACTCGAATTAGAAGGTGTTGAAGGCTATGACAATATCCACTACCACGTTTCTAATATTCAACAATATGCTGGTCAGAAGGTAACCATTCTCGGTGGTGGAGACTCAGCCGTTGACTGGGCACTAGCTTTTGAAAAGATTGCTCCAACTACACTTGTTCACCGTAGAGATAACTTCCGTGCCCTTGAACATAGTGTACAAGCTTTACAAGAATCATCTGTAAGTATCAAAACACCATTTGTGCCAAGCCAACTTCTTGGAGATGGAAAAAACTTAGACAAGCTTGAAATTACAAAAGTTAAATCCGATGAGACTGAAACCATTGAACTGGATCATCTCTTTGTCAACTATGGCTTCAAATCTTCTGTCGGAAACCTTAAAAATTGGGGATTAGAACTAAATCGCCATAAGATTATCGTCAATAGCAAGCAAGAATCAAGCCAAGAAGGAATTTACGCCATCGGTGACTGTTGCTACTACGAAGGTAAGATTGACTTGATTGCGACAGGTCTTGGTGAAGCACCAACTGCTGTCAACAATGCCATTAACTACATTGACCCAGAACAAAAAGTACAACCAAAACACTCTACAAGTCTATAAGAAAAGAACCACGAATCATGCGATTCGTGGTTTTAAAGTTCATCTGCAATCTTGTTAATCTTTCTCAGGCGATGATTGACACCACTTTTGGTTAAGGGATTTGTCAAACTATCTGCCAACTTTTGAATAGAATAGTCTGGATGCTGGATACGCAGACGGGCAACTTCCTGCAAATCTACTGGTAGGCTATCTAGACCTACGGTATCCATGATTTTACTGATATTGTTGATGGTTTTCATGCTCGCAGAAACCGTACGAGCGATATTTGCTGTCTCTGCATTATTAGCACGATTGAGATCATTCCGAGTTTCTCGGAGAATCTTGACACCTTCAAAAGTATCACGTGCCTGCATAGCTCCTACTAAAATCAGGAAATCCATAGTATCTTCTGCTCGCTGGAGATAGGTCACTGCACCTTTTTTTCGTTCAATCACCTTGGCATCTAACAAGAACTGCTGCAAGAGCGAAGCGATCCCTTGGGCATGATCTAGATAAACTGAACTAATTTCCAGCTGATACTTGCCTGACTCGGGATCCCGAATACTCCCATTTGCTAAAAATGCACCACAGAGATAGGCACGACCTGCTTCTTCATCTCCTAAAATATCCGGATCAATTCCTGTCTCCAGACCAAAGAAAGAATCAGCCAGACGCAAATCCGCTAAAAGTTCTTGGACTTGTTCATCTGTAAACACAGTATAGACCCGATTTTTACGAAGATTGCTTCTCTGATGATGACGAATATCCGACTTGATACCATAAAAGTGTAAGAACGATTCATAGAGGTGGCGGGCAAGCTTGGCACTCTCTGTAACAACGGATAAGGTCAAGCCAGAACTAGACAAACCTACGCTTCCAGACATCTTGATAATGGCTGATAACTCATAGCGACTCAGGTGGTGTTGACCTAGGATTTCTTCTTTTACTGCTACTGTGAAACTCATTTTCTCACCTGTATGATGCGCATTAATTCATCCACGATTAAATCCCCATCATGGAAGGCACCACCATTTTCCAAGCGTAGGAAGTTGGATGAAATGACACGGGGAACTTGTTGATACAAACCATCGAAATCATGCTCAACCTGAACTAGATACTCATCGAAACGGTTGGTGTCCATATAGTCTCTTGGAACCTTTTCGATATTGACAAGTACGGTATCAATAAAGGGACGACCAAGATGACGATGTAAGACTTCCACATGATCACTATCTGTAAAATGCTCAGTCTCACCACGTTGGGTCATGATATTGCAAACATAAGCCACCTCTGCTTTGGTTTCAAGAAGGGCTTGTCCAATCTCTTCAATGACAATATTCGGCAAAATGGAGGTAAAGAGTGAGCCAGGCCCTAAGACAATCATATCACTCTCAAGAATGGTATTCACAACTCGACGGCTAGCCTGCGGTTTTTCATCATTCAGGGTATTGGTAACATAAACATGGTCAATCATCCCTGGATGGTCTGCAATGTGACTTTTCCCCAGCTACTTCTGAACCATCTTTAAAGACTGCATGAAGTGTTAAAGGATAGTCACTTGAAGGATAAATTTTACCTGTCGTGTGGAAAAATTTACTCAGTAATTGCATGGCGTTATAGGTCGAGCCTTGCATTTCAGAAAGACCGGCAATAATAATGTTTCCTAGGGGATGACCTGCAAAGGCGCCTGCATCTTCAGAAAAACGGTATTGAAAGACCTTTTCATAGAATTTTGGCATATCTGACATAGCCACAAGAACATTGCGAAGATCCCCAGGAGGAGTCAATTGCTGCATGTTTTTACGAAGCTCTCCTGAAGAACCTCCATCATCAGCAACGGTTACAATGGCTGCAATTTCGACATCCTTTTCCCGTAAACTCTTTAAAATAACAGGGATCCCGGTTCCACCACCAATCACCGTAATTTTGGGTTTTCTCATGAACGATTTACCGTTTCCTTTCTTCGGTCTTTATCACGATGGCTTTCGTTTACAGGCCAATTCTTAGATAAATCATTGGCTAATCGTTTGGCAAAGGCAACGCTTCGGTGTTGCCCACCTGTACAACCCACTGCAATGGTTAAAACAGATTTTCCTTCTTTCTTATAGCCAGGTAGGATTGGTTCAATCAAGGCCAACAAATGACGGTAGAAATCCTCAGATTCCTCATGATTCATCACATAGTCATAAACCGCCTGGTCCTCACCTGTCTGATTACGGAGTTCTGGAAGGTAGTAAGGATTTGGCAAGAAGCGAACATCAAATACCAAATCAGCATCAATTGGAATTCCGTATTTAAACCCAAAAGACATCACCTCGACACGGAAAGACTGCGTTTGTTCTTGGTCTGAAAATTGTTCTGCAATGGTCTTTCGAAGTTCACGTGGAGTTAACTCTGTCGTGTCTACCACGTTTGACTCATATTCTTCAAAGGCGCCAAGAGTTCGCGTTCCAACTTGATTCCATCCAAGATACGACCATCTGCTGCTAGAGGGTGACTTCTTCTTGTTTCCTTATAGCGTGCCACTAATTCCTTATCAGCCGCATCCAAAAAGAGGATTTTAAAGTCTAAATCATCTTGATTTTCCAATTCATCCAAGACAGCCTGAATCTCTGAAAAGAAAGAACGGCTACGCATATCCACCACTAGAGCTAACTTGTGGTCATCATCCTTGGTCTCAACCAACTGTAAAAATTTTGGTAAGAGGGCAGGTGGCATATTATCAATGGTAAAATATCCTAAATCTTCAAAGGATTGAATAGCTACAGTTTTTCCTGCACCACTCATCCCTGTAACAATCACCAGGTGAAGTTGTTTCTTTGTCATCATTGTCTCCTTATATCAAAAGAAGTTTGGAAGAACCAAACTTCAACTCGCTTATCCAATCTCTGCGATAACTTCAATTTCGACTTTTACATCGCGAGGAAGACGAGCTACTTCCACAGCTGAACGAGCTGGAAACTCCTTATTAAAGGCTGTTTGGTAAACCTCATTAAAAGGAACAAAGTCGTTCATATCACTCAAGAAACAAGTTGTTTTAACAACATGGTCAAAATCTGTACCTGCTTCTGCTAAAATAGCTCCAATATTTTTCAAGACTTGTTCTGTCTGTTCTTGGATTGTTTCTCCTACGATTTCTCCAGTTTCAGGAGATAGAGGTACTTGACCGCTAGCGAACAAAAGGTTGCCAACGATTTTTCCTTGAACGTAAGGTCCGATTGCTTTTGGAGCTTTATCTGTATGAATTGTTTTTGCCATATGTATTCCTCACAATTTTTCTAAAATAGCATCCCAAGCTTGATCCATTCCTGCTTTTGTTACGGATGAAAAGAGGATAAAATCATCGCTTGGATCAAAATTTAATTTCTTTTTAATAGCTGATTCGTGCTTGTTCCATTTCCCACGCGGAATCTTGTCTGCCTTTGTCGCTACAATGATGACAGGAATCTCATAATACTTAAGAAATTCGTACATCTGTACATCATCAGCCGTCGGATCATGTCGAAGGTCAACGAGACTAACAACCGCTCGAAGATTTTCTCGAGTAGTCAAGTACTCCTCAATCATACGACCCCATTTTTCACGTTCCTTTTTGGAAACACGGGCATAACCGTAACCAGGCACATCCACAAAACGCATCTTATCATCAATGTTAAAGAAATTGAGTAGTTGTGTTTTCCCTGGTTTTCCAGAGGTACGAGCTAGATTCTTACGATTGAGCATGGTGTTGATAAAGCTAGACTTCCCAACATTTGATCGACCTGCAAGAGCAATCTCAGGAAGGTCATCCTGCGGATAGTGGGACTTGTTGGCTGCACTCAGCAAAATCTCAGCATTGTGTGTATTGATTTCCATAGTCACCTCTAGGCTGTCTCTAGAATTGGCTTAGCCGTTCCGTCAACCGCTTCTTTTGTGATACGAACTGTTTTCACATTTTCTTGACTTGGAACTTCAAACATAACGTCTAGCATGGTTTCTTCGATGATTGAACGAAGACCACGCGCACCAGTTTTACGTTCGATGGCTTTATTGGCAATTTCCTGGAGGGCTTCGTCGTCAAATTCAAGCTCAACATCATCATAAGAAAGTAAGGTCTGGTATTGTTTGACCAAGGCATTTCTTGGTTCCTTCAAGATGCGAACCAAATCATCTACAGTCAACTGCTCCAAGGCTGCAAGACAGGCAAGCGTCCAATCAACTCAGGAATAATACCGAATTTTTGAATATCTTCTGCGATGATTTCTTGCATGTAAGAACTATTTTCGTCAATAGCCTTGTTGTTTTGTCCGAAACCAATCACTTTTTCACCCAGACGCTGTTTGACAATCTCTTCGATGCCATCGAAGGCACCACCCACAATAAAGAGGATGTTTTTTGTATCCACTTGAATCATTTCTTGTTGTGGATGTTTACGTCCACCTTGTGGTGGTACACTAGCTACAGTTCCTTCGATAATCTTGAGAAGGGCTTGTTGCACACCTTCACCAGAAACATCACGTGTGATAGACACATTCTCGCTCTTCTTGGCAATCTTGTCAATCTCATCTACATAGATAATTCCACGTTCTGCACGTTCGATGTTAAAGTCAGCAGCCTGCAAGAGTTTAAGGAGGATATTTTCCACGTCCTCACCGACATAGCCAGCCTCAGTAAGGGCTGTTGCATCTGCAATAGCAAACGGTACATTCAAACTTCTAGCAAGAGTTTGAGCAAGGAAAGTCTTCCCAGAACCAGTTGGGCCAATCATCAAAATGTTTGACTTTTGCAAATCCACATCTTCTGACTCTTCACGAGTGTCATGAAAATTGATGCGTTTGTAGTGGTTATATACAGCTACTGCGAGAGCACGTTTAGCACGATCTTGACCAATCACATAGTGGTTCAAAATATTCAGGAGTTCGATTGGTTTTGGTACTTCAGACAAGTCTGCTAGGACTTCCTCTGCCAACTCCTCACGAATAATCTCCTGAGCCAACTCCACACATTCATTACAGATAAAGGCGTTGTTCCCAGCGATTATTTTTTTAACTTCTTCTTGGCTTTTGCCACAAAATGAGCAATAAACCATCATATCATTTTTCCTATTTGTAGGCATGATTCCCTTCCGTTCTAAATGATTTTTCTATCTAAAATAAGGTCATATAAAAAGCATGAATGCTATTCACCAAGTTTGTAAAAGCATTAAGCCAAAGTAGAGTAGCAAGTCCAAAGCGCTTTTTACGAAAAGCGTGTGTTCCAGCTACAAGACAGACAGCACACAAAAGAGCTGTAAAAAATCCAAAAATACTGCGCTCCATTAGACTTCCTTTCTCTTTCTATATTCGATGGTGAAATCATAGGCATTTTTCTCATCTCTAGTATAAGATTTGCTTGCAAGAGTCTCAAAAACAGTCAAGTCAAAATCTTCCGGGAAATATGTATCCCCTTCAACTTGAGCATGAATTTGTGTCACAATAATCTCATCTAAATAAGGTTCAAAAAGCTGAAAAATCTGCTTGCCCCCAATGATATAGAGATTTTTATCCTGGTTCTGATACCAGTCTAAAACATCCTCAACATTTTGGAAAACCAGAGCACCCTCAATTGACTCTTCAGGATTGCGCGTCAAAATCAGGGTCTCACGTCCTGGAAGCAAACGTCGTCCCATCCCATCAAAGGTGACACGTCCCATCAAAATGACATGATTCAAGGTTGTTTCTTTAAAATGTTTTAACTCTGCTGGCAAATGCCATGGTAAGCGATCCTCTTTTCCGATTACACCCTTTTTCATCTTGAGCCCAGATGGCTACGATTTTTCTTTGTCATGCTTTCATCCTTTTTATTGATAGTTCTATTTTATCAAAAATCTTGAAAAAAGACTGTTTTGGAACGCCCTCCGAAATAGAAAAAATCCGTAGAAACTTTCTACGGATTTTTGACAAAATAGAGTATCTTACAAACCAGGTGCTTGTCCTAATTCTGCTGCAAGCATCCAGACTGTTTTTTCAAGGTCTGCTTTAGCACCAACGAAGATATCATTGGTTACATCATCACCTTCTTCATCTGTTACATCCAAAGCTTTTTGGAAAAGAGTGATGAGGTAACGATAAATTTCAAGAACACGTTCCAAACTTTCTTCTACATTGCGGAATTCTCCAACTTCTTCTTCGATTTCACTGTGTTGAAGGAATTCTGTCAAAGTAGAGTATGGTTTGCCACCAAGTGTAATCAAGCGTTCGCTGATTTCATCAAGGTAACCATCAAGGCTATCCATGTATTCATCCATCTTAGGATGCCATACCATGAATCCACGACCACGCATGTACCAGTGTACTTGGTGAAGGGCAATGTGAGCCACATACAAGTCTGCTACTGCTTGGTTAAGCACTTCCTTTGTTTTTGCTAGCGCTTCAGGCGCTGATTTAGATAATGTTGTTACGTCTTTTAAAGCATCTTTTTTTCAATTCAACCATTTTTTTCTCACCTCATAATATTATTTTTTTGCAACCATATTTATTGATTACTACCTCAGTATACTACTCCAAGTAGACAAAAGCAAGGAAATTAACTCATATTAAAAAAGTTGTAATTGACTGATAATTTAAGAATAGAAAACCGTGTTTTTTAGTTGTTTTCTGCGCCTTTACCAGAGAATTGACTTTGATAAAGGTCATAATAGAAGCCTTTTGCAGCTAAGAGACTTTCATGATTTCCCTGCTCGATAATCTGTCCATCTTTCAGCACCAAAATCTTATCAGCTTCCTGAATAGTAGAAAGTCTATGGGCGATAACAAAGCTTGTTCTCCCCTTCATCAAACGCTTCATGGCCTTTTGAATCAAGAGCTCTAAACGCGTATCGACTGATGAGGTCGCTTCGTCAAGAATTAGAATTTTTGGATCAGCCAAGAGTGCACGCGCGATAGTCAACAACTGTTTTTGCCCCAGAGAAATATTACTTGACTCTTGGTTCATCTCCATGTTGTAACCACCAGGAAGAGTACGGATAAAGTGGTCTACATTGGCAGCCTTAGCAGCTTCAACGATTTCTTCATCCGTTGCATCAAGATTTCCAAAACGAAGATTTTCCTTGATACTGCCTTCATAGAGCCAGGCGTCCTGTAGGACCATCCCAAATTGACGACGATAGTCCTGACGAGACAGGTCACGAATATCTTGCCCATCCACTAAAATAGCACCAGCTGTCACATCATAAAAACGCATGAGCAGGTTGATCAAGGTTGTTTTACCTGCTCCAGTAGGTCCAACGATAGCTACCATCTCACCAGGTTCAACATCTAGGTTGAAATTGCGAATCAATGGTTTGTTTTCCACGTATTGGAAATCAACATTCTTGAAGCTAACTTGACCTGTCAATGGTGCTAGTTCTTTTACTTTAGCAGTTTGAACTTCTTCCTGTTCATCCAAAACTTCAAAGACGCGATCAAGCGAAGATTTAGCACTTTGCATTTGTCCCGCTAATTGAGTGATATTTTGGATCGGTTGACTAACCTGCCACACATACTGAACGAAAGCTTGCATATTACCAATGGTTAAGCGTCCTGCAATAACCTGCAATCCTCCTAGGACAGCGACTATCAGATAAGTTAAGTCAGATACAATATGTAAGGCAGGCATCATCAATCCTGAAATAAAGCTCGCCTTGAATCCAACCTGTTGCAATTCATCCGTAATAGCTGCAAATTCCTGTTGCGAGTTCTCTTCACGTCCATAGAGCTTCAAAACATTAAAACCTGTCAAGTTTTTCTTGCACAAATCCATTCATACGTCCCAATATAGCCGCCTGCTGTTTAAAAGTATGGTTGCGAACGATTCAGAATTGTTTTAGCCCCAAAATAAGTTATCGGAATCGACAAGATAACAATGATAGCCAACTGAAGATTTAGATAGAGGACCATTCCTATAACAAAAAGAATGGTAAAGACTGCGTTGACAATTTGTAAGAAAGATTGTTGTAGAGCGTTCGAAACAGTTTCAACGTCACTTGTAAAACGACCTAACAAATCTCCAAACTGATGCTTATCAAAGTAGGACACAGGGATGCGGTTGATTTTTTCGCTCATTTCATTTCGCAAATCCTGTATCATGGACTGCACCGCATTGGTCATAAAGTAGTTTGAATAGTAAGACCCCAACTCATAGAGAAGACCACGCAAGAGATAGATCACTAGAATTACTGCGATATAGCTGGTATTGATACCCGCTCCTGCAACACCATTTGCCATGGCAAGGAGATTGCTAGTTAATTCTGTGATGGCAAGCCCCAATACGAAAGGCTCGATGACACTCATAATAACGCTGACTATTTTCAAGAAGACTGCAAAGAAAACAGAGAATCGGTAGGCTTTTAAATAGCTCCATAGACGAGCTAGACTAGATTGTTGTTTCATCCTTTACCTCCTATTCTTCTGTCAGAGACGCATTTTTCAGCTGCGACTCAGCAATTTCTCGATAAATGTCATTGGTTTCCATCAATTCTTCATGACGTCCACGACCAACGATTTCGCCCTTATCAAGGACGATAATCTGGTCCGCATCCATAATGGTTCCAACACGTTGTGCAACAATCAATACCGTAGCATCTTGAGTCACTTCCTTGAGACGACGGCGCAAGATAGCATCTGTACGGTAGTCCAAGGCTGAGAAGGAATCATCAAAGATATAGATGTCTGGCCCCTTGATGACTGCGCGGGCAATCGACAAGCGTTGTTTCTGACCACCTGATAAGTTGCTTCCGCCTTCAGCCAGATGCGTTGCAAAACCTTCTTCTCGACTTTCGATAAAATCTTTGGCTTGGGCTACATCAGCTGCTTGGTGCAAGTCCTCATGACTGGCATCCTCTTTCCCGTAGCGGAGATTATCTGCGATAGTCCCTGTAAAGAGCAAGGCTTTTTGTGGAATAAATCCAATCTTCTGACGGAGAGATTTGAGTCGATAATCTCTGACATCAACACCATCGACCTTAATTTTCCCCAGTGTAACATCGTAAAAACGAGGAATCAATTGAACCAGAGTAGACTTACCTGAACCAGTTGAGCCTATAAAGGCAATGGTTTCACCCGGTTTAGCAGTAAAGGAAATGTTATGCAAAACAGGGCTTTCTGTTTCCCCTGGATAGGCAAAGGTCACATTATCAAATTCTAAGTAACCATGTGTTTCTGTTTCTTGAATTCCGTCCTCATTTGGATCAATGGAAATGGGCATGTCCATGATTTCCTTCAAACGCTCACTAGATACGGCCGTTCTAGGGTACATTGTAAAGAGGTTTGACAAGAAAAGGAAGGATAAGAGAGCATGGAAACTATACTCGATGAAGGCCACCAAATCCCCAATCTGCAAACTTCCCTGTTTGAGAGGATCCAAAGCAAACCAAACGATAGCCACAATCATAGCGATAATGATTTGCACAAATAGTGGTTCCGTCAAACCAGTTAATTTAAACAAGCGATTCGAATTATCTGCATAGATTGCATTTTTCTCTTCAAAACGGTTTTCTTGGAAATCTTCACGAGCAAAGGCACGAATCACTCGTAGCCCCATCAAATTTTCACGGACATACTGGTTAATCTTATCCAGTGTTTTCTGTTGTTTTTCAGATAAAGGACGGGTTTTGACCGCCACATAAATGACTACAACAGCTAGAAAAGGAACGGAAAAAGCGACGATCCAGGCCAGTGAAGGACTCGTCAAGAAAATCATGAGAATACTCGACAGCATCATCATGGGTGTGATAACACCCAACTTAAGCGTTTGTTCCGCAAACTGCATGAGGACAAAGGCATCACTGGTAATACGAGTGACTAGTGAAGACACACCAATTTGCTCGTACTCATGATGAGAATACTCTTGCAGCTTAGCATAGACATCATCCCGCATGTCCTTAACCATATTCGTGGTCAATTTACTAGCCGCATAAGATAGCACAACCCGTCCAAATGTTCCCAAGACGATAATAACCAACATGATTACGGCCCAAAAATAGAGTTTATCCTGGTCACCTTGGTTGATTCCCTGGTCAATCATGCGGGCCAAAACTGTTGGTAAACCTAGATTGACAATGACAAAGAAAATTGCCCCGAGAAAGTCTAACACTAACCACTTGGGATAGCGTTTGAGATAAGACCAAATATAAAGCATAATTCTCCTTTCTTTTTCTTCTAAAATGCAGAAAAGAGCGTGCTTTCGCACGCCATTTTATTAAAAAGAAGACAGGCAGCCAAAACCTCGAGAGAGGGAACTGTCTGTCTCAGATATTTAAGGCTTATTTTACAAAGTCAAGCAATGCCAAGAAGCTTTCTGGGTCAAGTGATGCACCACCAACAAGAGCTCCGTCAACGTCTGGACAAGCCATGTATTCAGCAACGTTTCAGGTTTAACTGAACCACCGTATTGAACACGTACTTTGTCAGCTACTTCTTGACCGAAGTCAGCAGCTACAACGTCACGAACAACTTTACACATTTTTTGTGCGTCGTCTTGTGAAGCTGATTTACCAGTACCGATAGCCCAGATTGGCTCATAAGCGATAACTGATGAAGCTACTTGTTCTGCAGTCAATCCAGCAAGAGCAGCTGAAACTTGAGCACCTACGAATTCTGCTGCTTTACCAGCTTCGTAAGTTTCAAGACTTTCACCACAACAGATGATTGGAAGCATACCGTTAGCAAAGATTGCTTTTGCTTTTTTGTTGATGTCTTCGTCTGTTTCGTGGAAGTAGTCACGACGTTCTGAGTGACCGATAACAACGTAGTCAGTACCGATTTCTTTCAAAACTTGTGGGCTAGTTTCACCAGTGAAAGCACCAGCATTTTCAAAGTAGCAGTTTTGAGCAGCAACTTTAAGGTTTGAACCTTTAGCAGCAGCAAGAACAGTTGTCAAATCAACTGCTGGAGCTGCGATACCTGCTTCAACAAGGTCTGATGAAGGAAGTTTTGATGCTACAGCTTCAACGAATGCTTTTGCTTCTTCTGGGTTTTTGTTCATTTTCCAGTTACCAGCGATAAATGGTTTACGTGACATTTCACATACCTCTTTTTCAATTTTATTTTCTACTTATTTTATCATATTTATAGATAGCTTGCAAATCTTACTCTGTAACTAGAAGTCTTCTTTTCAAAAACTTTCCAGTTGCCATTTCTATTTGGAAGCTGGCTTGCGCCTCGTTAATTTGACCACTGCTTCTGTTCTAGCCGTGTGTGGAAACATGTCAACGGACTGGATATAGTGCAGGTCATAGACCTCTACCAAACGGACTAAATCACGCGCCAAGGTAGATACATTGCAGGAAACATAGACCATCTTTTCAGGGGCGTATGTGACGATAGTATCCAAGAGCTTATCATCTAAACCTGTACGTGGCGGGTCCACAATCAAGGCATCGGCACGATAGCCTTCCTTGTACCAACGAGGGATGATTTCTTCTGCAGTCCCAGCCTCATAGTGGGTATTGGTATAACCCATACGTTTGGCATTTGCTTTGGCATCCTCAATAGCTTCTGGAATAATATCCATCCCCCTCAGACTTTTAACTTTTTTGGCAAAGGCAAAACCAATGGTTCCAACACCACAATAGGCATCAATCAGATGGTCATTCTCATTTACGTCCAAGGCCTTAACGGCTTCACTATAGAGAATTTCTGTCTGTTCAGGATTGAGTTGGTAAAAAGCTCTTGGTGAAAGAGAAAATTCATAGTCTAGAACACCTTCGCCTATACTCTCTTGACCCCAGATAATCTCTGTCTTGTCTCCATAAATCTCACTGGTTTTAGCAGTATTGGTATTGACTGCGACAGTCACTACTTCAGGATAATCCTTGACTAAATCTTTCACAAATTGAGTCAGATTTAATTGACGATTGGTCACAATGATAATCTGAACTTGCCCAGTTTTCCGTGCTCGACGAACCATGATGGTTCGAACTCCAAGGATTTTCCGTTCATCTGTAATCGGAATTTGATGATAGGTCAAGAGTTCAGCAATGCGATTGGCAATTGCTTGTGTCTCCTTATCTTGAACCAGGCAGTCTTTTAACTCGACCAGATAATGCGAATTTTGAGCATACAAACCTGCCTTGACTTGACCTTTAAACTTTCGAGTTTGGAATTGCAGTTTAGCCCGATAATACTTGGGTTCCTGCATACCAATGGTTGGTCTAATTTCATAGTTTTCATAACCTGCAGGTGCAAATTTTTTCAGAGCTTGATGGAGAAGATCCGTCTTGAACTCCAGCTGCTTGTCATAATGCAGATGCATGATTTGACAGCCACCACACTCATTATAAATGGTGCAGTCTGGTACCACTCGAAACTTAGATTTTTTATTGACCTCAAGCAGTTTGGCCTCAACGTAGTTACGCTTAACGGAAGTTACCTGACAATAGATATCTTCACCCTTGAGGGCTCCAGGAACAAAAACAAGGGTTTTCTGGAAAAATCCGATACCTTCCCCGTTAATCCCCATGCGCTTAATTTTTAATGGAATTTTTTGTTTGACTTTTAGATTCATAAGTCTATTATACCACGTAGTTTCTCAATGGTTAAGAATATGTTACAATAAAACCATGAATACAAAGATATCTTTTTCCTCATTGGATTTTCCTGAGCAATTACGAACTTATATAGAGGGGGCAACCCTTTCTGACAACTCTTCTCATTCAGGTGCAAGAGTTCTCTATCTTGATTCAGGTTACTATTTAAATTGATCAAAAGGGAAGATTAGAGCGAGAAGCTAGCATTGCGAGTTGGTTTGAACAAGAGGGAATAGGAACTCCAGTCATCCACTATCTATCTACAGATAAAGACTACCTCCTGACTAAAGAGGCTATTGGTCATGATGCTCTCGCTTTTTTAGACCAACCAGAAAAAATCTGCCAAACAATGGCAGAGGCTCTTAAAAAGCTTCACAACTTAAACCCACAAAATTTTCCATCAGAAAATCATTTAAAAGCCTATAAAGAAAGAGCCTTTAAAAACTATGAAAAAGGGGAGTTCTATGCCAAGGCCCTCCTACCCCAATTCCAGATTAACAGTCGCGAAGAGGCCTTCCAACTTATCCAAGAACAAGGGCACCTTTTAGAAACAGATGCCTTTATTCATGGGGATGCCTGTCTACCAAACTTTATTCTAAACGATGCTGACCACTTCTCTTGTTTTATTGATCTTGGTTTGGCTGATTTTAGTGACCGGCATATCGATCTCTTTTGGGCAGTTTGGTCCCTCAACTACAACTTAAAAGATCCTAAATATGCTGAACTATTTCTCGACTATTACGGGAGAGAACAGGTTGATAGCAATAAACTTCGACTCGTTGCTGCCTTCGAAGCATTTGGATAAAAGGAAAAACATGAAAATCACAAAACTTGAAAAGAAAAAAAAACTCTATCTGCTCGAACTTGATAAGGACCAAACCTGCTACATTACAGAGGATACCATTGTTCGCTTTATGTTGACTAAAGGGAAAGAGATCTCAGCTGAAGAACTAACTGAGATTAAATTCTTTGCGCAATTTTCCTACAGTAAAAATCTAGCTCTCTACCACTTATCCTTCAAGGCCCGTACTGAAAAAGAAGTTAGAGATTATCTTGCCAAACATGAAATTGATGAGAAAATCATCCCCAAAGTTATCCAGTCTTTAAAAGATGATAATTGGATCAATGATCGCCAATATGCTTATGCCATCATCAATTCCAATCAGCTTTCAGGAGATAAGGGAAGCTACATGCTCATGCAGAAGATTTCTCAAAAAGGCGTTGCCAAATCCATTATCCAAGAAGTATTACAAGAATTTGATATGACGGAAGTCGCAGAACGGACAGCTGAAAAACTACTGAAAAAATACCAGGGGAAATTACCTGCCCGTGCTCTACAGGATAAGATTATCCAAGGCCTAACCAACAAAGGTTTCTCCTACACAGAAGCCAAAACAGCCTTTGACCAACTAGATAGCCAGGTCGATGAAGAAACCGTTCAAGAACTTATTTTTAAAGAGTTAGACAAGCAATACCCAAAATACTCACGAAAGTATGAAGGATACGAACTGAAACAACGTTTGACCCAAGTTTTAGCTAGAAAAGGTTATGATTTTTCGGATATAGCTAGCGCTCTCAGAGAATATCTTTAATTTTTTTCATGAAAAAAAACTAAGAACTTTAAACAAAAAAATGTGATACAATAGTAAACGATAAACTTATAAATTGTAGAAAGTTGGTTAGTTATGAAACTTCCAAAAAGAAGGCGACTTTATTACAATTCAAAAGTTATAAGCATGATGGGAGTCTCCACCGTACTTGGCGAGACACCATGGTACTAAAAAAACAACAGAAAACGCTATTATTGGCGTCAACGACCACACACTTGTTACCGAAAGTGACGGTCGTCGTTGGGTGACTCGAGAACCGGCTATTGTTTACTTTCACAAGAAATATTGGTTTAATATTATCGCTATGATTCGTGAAAATGGTATCTCCTACTACTGCAATATGGCAAGTCCTTACTATCTGGATGAAGAAGCTTTAAAATACATTGACTATGATTTAGATGTTAAAGTTTTTTTACAGATGGTGAAAAAAACGCCTCTTGGACGTTGAGGAGTATGAACGACATAAGCGAAAAAAATGAAGTATTCTTCTGATCTAGACTATATTTTGAAAGAGCATGTAAAGATTCTTGTTGATTGGATTAACAATGAGCGAGGTCCTTTCTCAGAAGCCTATGTCAACATTTGGTACAAACGCTACGTAGAACTAAAGAATCGGTAAAGTTGTCAGAGGTCAGGATTAAAATCCTGACCTCGTTTTTTGGTAGTATAAAATAAGTTGTGTAAACACAAAAAAAGAATAAATCCATTATGATAGAATTCATGAAATATACAAAAACAAATAGATAGACTAATATTTTTTTAATTTCTTTTGTTCCTTATAAGTTTACAACAACCTTATATTGTTTAATAAAAAAAATACGAAGATGATTGCTATAAAAGAATTCAGATCACCTTCGTATCAAATTATTTAGTTTTTGTATTTCTATATAACATCAATCTTTTAGTACAACATTTTAAAAGGATACCTTAATAGAGAAAATGCTATTTAATCTACCAGCTCATTTAATCGTTTTTTTGAAAATATAAAGCAATATTTTTTTAGATTCAATAAACTCAAAGTATTTAATGACATTTTGCATTTGTTTAATTCCAGATTCTTTAGATTCTATCAGGTATATTTTATATCCTTCTATAAATTTGAAGGTAGATTTCTCAAAGACTTTTGTGTCATCTTTTAATAATTTTTCTTAATTTCATTTCAAAGTAGTCTGCATATGATAGATGTGAATTTTTCAAGGCAACAGAACCAAAAAAATTTAAACAAGCTGATACAACTAAATTTCTATTCTTACCGATTTTTCTCGTAATAATGTGTACGCTCTAGTATTTCTTTTTCCGACCCTGTAGATATAATCTATTTCAAAAAGATGATATAAATTACCAATCAACGCTATCTCATAGGACTCCCATCGTTCCTTCTGGAATAAATAGTCATATACTAAATTTAGATCATCTCTACTAACTACATAATTACAATCTATCTGATTTAATAGTCCCTGAACCATAATTGTATTTATTCTATAAGTTTTTTTCTCCACTCTTCTCAAAAAAAGTTTTTTTGTTGCTCATTTTTTTATTTCCTCCAATCCTTTAGTATTCAAACTATAAAAAAATTTGGAGATAAATTAACCAAAAAAATCATCAAGCTCCGATCTTTTTATAATGTTCTAGATAATTACAAAAATTCTCGATCGAAACATTGATATTTGATAATAATTCAAAAAAACGTTGAAAGAGAAATTTCATTTTCTCCCCTTTCAAATCTAGAAAGTTGAGATTTAGATATAGAATCAGCTGCAGCATACTCTAAAGAATATCCGTTTAATTTTCTAAAATATCTAAAAAGCTTCTCCGTAATTTTTTTCACAATTTCGTTCCCTTAACTTTCTTTTTCGAGCGATAAACATACCATATTCTTTAGGAATAATCAACATACCATTATTAAACTCACTTTCCAATCTATTACGAATTATTTCCTCTTCTAGTGAAGCTATTTCGGAAATTCCTTTCAAGGATTGAATATATTGAACTAGATCGTCTATACTTGTTACATGTAGCTCATCATCATAAATTAATTTTTTTCCACAGTGTCAAAATACCTATTTAAAAAAAAGCTTTCCCATTTTGTAAAGTAAAAGTTTTTATTTTCCAAATTTTTGATTAACTACATCTTTAAATAAGCTTGCCAAATAATCTACAACTCCATTTTCACCAAATGTAGCACAATAAAAAAAATTCCTCCTTTTTTTAATACTCTATTCACTTCAGAGATAGCTTTATCAATGTCATTTACATGATGTAGAAGCATATTAGCAATAACAATATCAAAAGTTTCATTTTTTTAAAAGAAATATTTTTGGATATCCATTCTTTCATAGTTGACATTATCTCTATTTCCAATCACTAACTTCGTAGTTTCTACCATGTCATTAGAAAAAAATCCGTTATAATCAATTGCTTCATCTTGCCTATTGAATCAAGATTACTTTTTCCACAGTTCTCCTGTACCACATCCCAATTCTAGAATCTTTACCTCATCAGTATTTTGGTAGTTAGAAAATATCCAATTGTTAAACCCCAATCTATTTTTTTAGAATACCTCTTATGTAATTCCACTCGTATATCAAGATTATCATGACTTTTATATTGTTCAATTACTTTATCAATCATTCTAAATGACCTCCACTCTATAATTTGACATTATATCACAAGAATAAACACAGTGTTAAATAAGTTGTATAAATACAAAAAGAAATAAATTTACCACAGTATTGAACTGTTTATCAGCATTCTAAATTCCAAAAAATACTTTTAACCTAAACTTCATGTTTATTCACTAATCTTAAGTCTCAACTAATTTATTGAAATCTCGCGAGTCATGGACTAGGAATTCATAGATTAGTCAATCAATTTCTGGCTATCACTTTCCCTAGCAAAAAACCTGCCTTGAGGCAGGTTTTCGTCTAAATATCTAATTTCGTAACAGTGAACTTGATATGCGAATAGTCTTTTTCGATATCCTTATCTACCATAAAGGCTGTTGCATCCTTCTTGACCTGTACCAAGTCAATATTTTGAGCTTGAGCGGCATAGACACAGCCACAATAACATTGGCGATAAATGTCATACTCTTCACACATTTCTACAGAGCGTTTATAGCCTTGATTTTTCTTAAAATCACTCGGAAGATAATGAGTGGTGTAGATTTTCTGCACATCAATCCCGATACTATTGATGGTTTGTGAATTTTTGTGAGGACTGATGGTTAGGGCTGAACCGAAGTAATCAAATCCTAAGTCCATAGCCACTTGCGCTGTCTTGTCCAAACGATAGTCAAAACAAACCTTGCAGCGATCGCCACCTTCAGGTTCTTCTTCCAAACCTCTGACCAGCTGACGGTATTCGTTGGGTTCATAGGATGCTTCTAGATATTGAACCTTGTTGCCAGTTCGTTCATTGAAATCACTGACAAACTTCTTGGTTACATAGGCACGCTTGTGATACTCAGCTTTAGGATGGATATTTGAATTAGCAAAATAAATAGTTACATCTGCATACTTGGTCAAATACTCTAAAGTATAGGTGCTACAAGGAGCACAACAGACGTGCATGAGAATGGTTGGTCTCTCTTCATTTTTTTCCCAAACTTGAACCATCTTTTGCATGACACGGTCATAGTTGATCTTTTGATTGGGATTCATCTTACTTAGAATTTCTTCTACATCGATCATACTCTTCTCCTTTTCCTCTTGCTATTGTACCACAGGATGATTCTTTGAGCAAATAGGTTTTCGTGCTTTACTCAGTTTTTAAGTCCTTATCTAATAGCTTTCCCATCCTTGTCAGACTGATTATTAAGATAGGACAGGTTAATAGTAAGATAAGACCAAGAACTAAAAAGACAACTACAAGACCCCAACGATCAATCAACCAACCTGTCAGTGGAAATATGACAATCATAGAAAGACTAAAGAGCATGGAATTGATACTAAGCATAGTTGCTCTTACACTAGAAGGTAAATAACCTTGTAAGTCATTGAAATAGATCGGCTGATAAACTGCATAGAGTGTATCGGTCAAAAGATATACGAGAAGAAAAGCAAAGGGAGTTCCAGAAAACACCAATAGTAAGGCCAAGCCCGTTAGTGCAACAAGAGTCGGAAAAACTCGATTGCTATTCCATTTTTTACCGATTTGACTAGCTACATAAACTGCTATAAGATTTAAGCCACTACCAATCAGCATGACCAGCGATACCTGCCATCCTGCTAAGTCACTTATTTTCTGCTGATAATAAAAGTAAAACATACACATGAGTGTCCCGACTAGCTGATAAGTCATCATCCAGTAAAAGAGTACTGGTTTTTCATGCCATTCTTTTCGTACTTGCAGGACAATCGTTTTAAAGGTTAAGCCTTCGTTTTTCTCTCTCTTAGCCATTGGTTCTTTCATAAAATAAATCAAGATTATAGAAATAAATGAAAATCCAATAGCAATTAGATAGGTCCAAGCCAATGCTCCGTGAATAAAGAAGCCTGCCACAACTGTACCTAAGGTTCGGGTGACTTCTGCCACACCAGACAAAAAACTAGAAATCTGAAGATATCGATCCTTTTGACCTGCTTCAACTGCTGAATCATATAAGAAAGCGGTACTGGTCCCCGAATCAAAATTGTAGGACCAAGCGTTGACCATCATAGCAAAAGCATAAATCCAAAAATTCCCCTGACCAAACAAAATCAAGATAGAGGACACAATACTGGCCAAGCGAGCCAAATAGAGATTGGTCTTGTAGCTAAATCGATCGGCCAACATACCAGACGGGATTTCACACAAAAGACTTGTACCGTGAAAGATACTTTCTAATAGACCAATTTGAAGTAAGGAAAGACCATTTTGAATGAAAAATAAAATCCAAAAACTGGTGATTCCAAAATAAGAAGTGAATTCCAGACCTGCTAGGAGTGGAATATTGCGTTTGTAAGTTCTTTTTAAACATCGTTTTTTCTCTTTCAATATATAATATGAGTTTTTTTCTAAAAGACTTACTTAGAGTTGCCTACATTTTCTCCACCTCTTTCATTTAAAGTAATACTCAATGAAAATCAAAGAGCAAACTAGGAAGCTAGCCGCAGGCTGCTCAAAACACTGTTTTGAGGTTTTGGATAGAACTGACGAAGTCAGTAACATATATACGGCAAGGTGAAGCTGACGTAGTTTGAATTTGATTTTCGAAGAGTATAAAAACGCCAGACGGCGTTTTTATGGTTATTAAGGTTTGATACGGTGCAACATACGTGGGAATGGAATAGCTTCACGAATGTGTTTTGTACCTGCTGCGAAGGTTACCATACGCTCGATACCAATACCAAATCCACCGTGTGGTACTGTACCGTATTTACGTAGGTCAAGGTAGAATTCATATTCTGTACGATCCATACCAAGAGATTCCATCTTCGCTACAAGGGCATCGTAGTCTTCCTCACGCATTGAACCACCGATGATTTCTCCGTAACCTTCTGGTGCGAGCAAGTCTGCACAAAGTACGCGATCTGGGTTACCAGGAACTGGTTTCATGTAGAAGGCCTTGATATCTGCTGGGTAGTTAATGACAAAGGTTGGCACACCAAAGTGGTTTGAAATCCAAGTTTCGTGTGGTGAACCAAAGTCATCACCATGTTCAAGATGCTCGTAGTCCGCATCTTCATCATTTTCATGCTCTTGCAAGAGATCAATGGCTTGATCGTAAGTGATGCGTTTGAACGGCTCAGCAATATAGCGTTTCAAAAGCTCCGTATCACGCTCCAATGTTTCCAAGGCTTGAGGAGCACGGTCAAGAACACCTTGAAGCAAAGCTTTAACATAAGCTTCTTGCAAGTCAAGTGACTCATCATGTGTCAAGTATGAATACTCTGCATCCATCATCCAGAATTCAGTCAAGTGACGGCGAGTTTTTGATTTTTCAGCACGGAATACTGGACCAAAGTCGAAGACACGACCAAGAGCCATAGCACCAGCTTCAAGGTAAAGTTGACCAGATTGACTCAAGTATGCTGGTGTTCCGAAGTAGTCTGTTTCAAAAAGTTCTGTAGAATCTTCTGCAGCATTTCCTGAAAGAATTGGGCTATCAAACTTCATGAAGCCATTTTTATCAAAGAACTCATAAGTTGCATAGATGATAGCATTACGGATTTGCATGACAGCTACTTGTTTGCGTGAACGAAGCCACAAGTGACGGTTGTCCATCAAGAAGTCTGTTCCATGTTCTTTTGGAGTGATTGGGTAATCTTGAGATTCACCGATCACTTCGATGTCCGTAATATCCAACTCATAGCCAAATTTAGAACGCTCGTCTTCTTTAACAATCCCTGTTACGAAAACAGATGTTTCTTGACTTAGACGTTTGATGGTGTCAAATTTTTCAAGACCTACTTCTTCTCCAAATTTTTCGATAAAGTTTGGTTTAAAAGCTACACCTTGGAAAAAGGCTGTTCCATCACGCAATTGTAAGAAGGCAATTTTCCCTTTTCCTGATTTGTTGGCAACCCAAGCACCGATAGTGACTTCTTGACCAACGTAATCTTTTACTTCGATAATTGTTACACGTTTTGTCATCATTTATCTTCCTTTTTTTAATTGAACTTGTCCGAAGACATTATCACCTTTCATTTTACCATAAATAGGAGCCTATAGCTATCTCTCATAACCTAAAATTCTGTCTTTTTTAAAGAATACTGATTTTTTTGAAAGTTCTATAATGAATTTAGCCACCCACCTCTCCTAAAAAGTTAGATGGTGCAACTATCTTATAACTAGTCTAAGATTTCATTTGACAAAACAGCTTCAAGGATTCCTCTTGTCAAATGAAAGCTCTTTTAGGCATAAGAAAACACCTCTGTGTTATACCTGTTATTCACCACAAACATAAGAAAGGCACAGAGACGCAAAACCATTATACTACAAAATCAAAACATTTGACAATGGATAGTCGTCGTTTAATCGAACGATGGAAAAAGAAGGGAAATCAAAAAGAAAAATTGCCCCTCTACTTGGAAAAGTTCCTCAAACTATCCACACTGAAATCAAGCGTGGGACAGTCCGACAATGTCTTGGAAAGGATGCTTCAGTTTATTCTGCCGACTACACTCAACAGTCTTATGAAAACAATCGCAAGCGCTCAGTCAAGAAATCAAGCTTGACTAAGGAGCTAAAGGAAAAGATTCTCCACTATCATAATCAAAAGTTTTCTCCTGAAATGATGGTCAAGGCTAAGGTAGTTAACGTGGGAATTTCTACCATCTACTACTGGATTCATCATGGAAAATTGGGATTGACCAAACAGAACCTCCTGTATCCTAGAAAAGGAAAATCTGTCAAGAAACAAGCTAGTTCCAACTTTAAACCTGCTGGTCAATCCATCGAACAGCGGCCTGAAGCTATCAATCCTTGCTTGGAGAATGGGCATTATGAGATTGATACGGTTTATTTTCAAGAGAAAAAAACTACTGTTTGCTTGTCTTGACGGATCGAAAGAGTAGACATCAAATCATATGATTAATTCCAAATAAAAGCGCTGAGTCGGTCAATCAGGCTCTAAAACTCATCTTAAAACAGCATCAAATTCCTTTCATCACGGCAGATAATGGGACGGAATTCAACCGCTTGTCTGATGTGTTTTCTAAGGAACATATCTACTATGCACACCCTTATGCATCTTGGGAGAGGGGAACTAATGAGAAACACAATAGGCTCATTCGTAGATGCTTACCGAAAGGAACTAAGAAAACGACTCCTAAAGAAGTCGCATTCATCAAAAATTGGATTAACAACTATCCTAAAAAATGCTTGAACTACAAGTCACCCAGAGAATTTCTTCTTGCTGGCTAACTTGAACTTGAAATTTAGCAAATCTTGTCATTTTAATCCTTTATAACAGTCGTTTTTGACAAGTGAAAAGCTTGTATGTTATACTATACAGTATGTATAAGGAGGAAAATATGAAAAAGAAAATTCAACTCACCACGGGATTGTGTGCAGCTGTTTTAGCCCTCAGTCTCGCAACAACCACTTTTGCGGATGAACAAACATCTACAGTCACTGCTCCTATCTCTGAACGACAAGCTACGGTTGCTCCTATTTCAGTAAATTCAGAGAGTTCTGCTACTACAGTTACCAACGAAGCACTAGCCCCACTTCCTAGCGAAAAACAACTACCCCAACAGTTGAGGAAGCAACACCAGCCCCTGCTGAGACTCCAGTGGATCCACGAATCTCTGAAATTCGTGTCATCCATCGTCGTCGGACTCTGAAACCAGACTTTTCTCCAGTTACATCTTCAACAGATGTCGTCTACAAGACAGTTGAGGCCCGTGCTTTTACCGAATATGACGTCTCTGGAAATGGACCAGCAACGGTTACAGACGAAAATGGAAAAACATGGTACCGCATAAGATACTTCGATCTAGGTGCTAAAGATGGCTTTGCATACAATAGCGCTCCTGAAAAAGGCACTGCCACCGCTCCCGTCATTGAAGTCATCCATCTCTATGATGATATCGATTTGAATCCGGAAGTTGTAAAACGTGCTCGTTTTGTAGACGAAAAGGGACAAGAAATTGCGCCTTCCCAAGAAAACAGAGTCGAGCGTAGCCTTGATTTGGCTTATGAAGCTGGTCTACCAACAGCACCTGCTCAAATCCAAGCCAATGGAAAAACGTATACTTTCCAATCAGCTAACAAAGAAGAATTGACCTCCCACAAACTTCATGTTTCTAACTTGGTTACTGTGACCTATTTCTATAAAGAAGTCACCACACCAGTTGTTGAGAAACCGTCAACACCTTCTGTTCCAGAAAAACCTGTTCAAAAACTCCGTCTTCCAAAAGGAAATAACGGAGTGAAAACACGCGTACCTGTTAGCAAGAAGACTCAAGCAAAACCATCTAGTCCAGAAGTGAAAAAATTCCGCCTTCCAAAAGGAAACAAGGGGGCTAAGACCCGTGTCCCTGTGAAAAAGGCGAATACTATTCTTTCTGTCGATTACTTATAATTCTATAGAAAAGAACCTTGGTCAAGGCACTGCACCCCAATAATGGGACAAGAGAAAACCCCTCTTATGCGACCAGTTTTCTGTAATCTACAGGAGACTGGTCATTTAATTTCTGTTGAATTCTAGTTTCATTATAAAATATGATGTAATTTTTGACAATATCTGTTATACTATCTTTGGTTAAGTTTCTCCACTTATGGAGATAGAAGGTTTCAGACTTGAGAATAGAGTGGAACCATTCGATACAGGCATTATCTGCTGGTGTTCCTTTTTCGGGACATAGAGCGGGTGATGCCTTTTTTTCTGTACAAGCCTGATAGTAAGCTTTTGAGGTGTAGACAGATCCCTGGTCACTGTGTAAAAGTGCTCCTTGAGGTAGCTCAAGTTGATGAAGTGTGTCGAGCACAAAGTCCGTATCTTGGCATTCGGAGATGGTATAAGCTACAATTTCACGATTATAGAGATCCATGATTGAAGATAGATAAAGTCTACAGTTCCCAAAGTAGAGGTAGGTGATGTCTGTGACAAGCTTCTCCATAGGCCTGTCTGCTTGAAAATTACGATCCAGCTTATTGTCTGTTACATGGTAAGGCTTCCCTAATTTAGGTCCCTTCTTGGGACGGACACGGCAAAGGCAGCCCTTTTCCTTCATAATACGATAGACCTTCTTGCGATTAACGACAAGGTTATAAACTTTCTTGAGCAAGCGAGTGATGGTTCGATAGCCGTAAATAAAGTGATTTTCCATACAGAGTTGTTCGATTTTATCTGCTATTTCGTCTCTTTTCTGAGAATTCTTACACTCCTGTTTCCAGCGATAAAAGGTTGAGCGTTTGACTCCGAAACACTCTAAAATAATAGATACAGGGCACATTTTCTTATACTCTTCCACTAGCTTGATAAGACTTACTTTGTCGATTTTCTTATCAAGCTCTGATACTTTTTTAGTAATTCTACCTGTAAACGTAACTGTTCCACTTCAGATAACTGCTTCATCCCTTTACCATAAGTATATTGTTTCCCCACAGGTTGGTGGAAACGGAACAATTCATCATTCTGATACCATTGCCACCAGGTCTTGACCTGACTAACATTTTTATACCGAGGGTATCCATGATAACCTTATTTGATTTACCTGCCTTTTTCATTTCGATACAGGCTAGCTTAGTTTCTACTGAATAGGCTTTTTTGACCATAACAAAACACTCCTGTTTCTAGTTTACCAGATTTCAACAGGAGTGTTTTCTTGTGTCTCATTTTATGGGTGCAGTGCCCAACACAACCAAGGTTCTTTTTTTAATTTTCCATAAATTGGTGCAAACGACGAATGGCTTCTTTAAGTGTATCTAGGTCTGTCGCATAGCTGAGACGAATATTTTCTGGTGCTCCAAATCCGGCTCCTGTAATCAATGCTAGACCAACTTCCTCAAGGATAGCCTTTGTAAATGCTGTTACGTCGGTATAACCTTTCATTTCCATAGCTTTTTTAACATTTGGGAAGAGATAGAAAGCTCCTTGTGGTTTGACAACCTCAAAGCCAGGGACTTGGCACAAGAGTGGATAGATGGTATTCAAACGTTCTTCAAATGCTTGACGCATGACTTCCACAGAATCTTGCGGTCCAGTTAGCGCTTCGATAGTTGCGTATTGAGACACTGCAGTCAGGTTTGAAGTCGTTTGACCTGTTAGTTTACCCATAGCAGCAATGATTTCTGGATTACCTACCGCATAACCAACACGCCAACCTGTCATGGCATAAGCTTTTGATACACCGTTAATGACAATGGTTTGGTTGCGAATAGCTTCTGATAGACTAGAGATTGGGACGAACTCATTCCCGTTATAGACCAAACGACCATAAATATCATCTGCTAGGATGAGAATGTCATGTTCAACAGCCCAATTCCCAATGGCCAAGAGTTCCTCACGAGAATAGATCATACCGGTAGGATTAGATGGGGAATTGAGAACCAAAACCTTTGTCTTATCTGTGCGAGCTGCTTCTAATTGGTCTACAGTCACTTTAAAGTGATTGTCTTCCTTGGCTTGGACAAAGACTGGAATACCACCAGCCATCTTAACCTGGTCTCCATAGCTGACCCAGTAAGGAGTAGGAATGATGACCTCATCTCCAGGGTTGACTACAGCCATAAAGAAAGTATAGAGTGAGAACTTAGCACCGGTAGCAAATGTGACTTCGTTGGCCGCTACGGAATAACCATAATAACGCTCAAAATAGGTATTGACCGCTGCTTTTAACTCAGGTAAACCTGAAGCTACCGTATAGAAAGAAGCACGTCCATCTCGAATGGCTGCAACAGCAGCATCTTGAATATTTTCAGGAGTATGAAAATCGGGCTGACCTAAAGTTAAGAAAAGAACATCTTTTCCTTCAGCCTTTAATTTCTTTGCTCTTGCATCACTAGCCAGAGTGACACTTTCTTCCATTTCTAAGACACGTTTAGATAATTTCATAGTTTCTCCTTTTCGATTAGGGCACCAGTTTCAAAATCTACTAGATAATAGTCTCCTCCAGACTTGATTTCCCAAACAGGCTTTTCAGCATACCGTCCAAAGGTAACCGTATCAATTTCAGTTGCTCCTTTTTCTCTAACAACTGCTTCTGCTTTTTTTCTTGTGAAGTACCATTTTCTAGTTGATATACGTAAATATTGTTATTACTTTTTCTCTATTAAAACAGCAACTGGTTTCTGATTCTTATCTTGACCAAGAACACTATAATAGCTTTCTAAGCCATTAAAGATATCAACCTGGCTGACCGTTTCTAGATTCGCATACTGCTTAGCCAGTTTTTCCCCTTCTACCTTTGCTGTCTGATAAGGCTTCATGCTAAGCCACACCAAATAGAGAAAGGAAGAAGTCACAACTAGAGCCAACAGGGTCAATCCAATGCTGTACTGAAATAATAAGGAATTTTTTTCTTTTTTCTGTCTCATTTTCACTCGTCTATTTTACCATCTATCCAAGTGAATTACAAGTGAATAAAGGAGGAGGATTTGGCTCGAAACTTCTCTTATGACAGGAGTATATGACGCTTGAATCATTGATTTCACAGACTTTTCATAATCTCTACTCCTAAAAAAATAATCTTGACTATCATCGATTTTTTTATTTTTCTGAGCAGATTTCTTGCAAATGATTTTTGTTTTTGTTGTAACATTTTTTTATAACAACAGAGATAACTCTGATTAAAAATCTAAAGGAGACTCCCTTATGTCTAAAAAAGTATTATTTATCGTTGGTTCACTTCGTGAAGGTTCTTTCAACCACCAAATGGCTCTAGAAGCTGAAAAAGCTCTTGCAGGTAAAGCTGAGGTTAGCTACCTTGACTACTCAGCAATCCCACTTTTTAATCAAGAACTTGAAGTTCCAACTCTTCCAGCTGTAGCAGCAGCTCGTGAAGCTGTTCTAGCTGCTGATGCTATCTGGATTTTCTCTCCAGTCTACAACTTCTCAATCCCTGGAACAGTGAAAAACTTGCTTGACTGGCTTTCACGCGCTCTTGACTTATCTGAAACTCGTGGTCCATCTGCCCTTCAAGATAAAATCGTTACTGTATCTTCAGTAGCAAATGCAGGTCATGAACAACTCTTTGCAATCTACAAAGACCTCTTGCCATTCATCCGTACACAAGTTGTTGGTGAATTCACTGCAGCTCGTGTCAACGATTCTGCTTGGGCAGATGGCAAATTAGTCCTTGAAGACAGTGTTGCTACTTCACTAAAACAACAAGCTGAAGACTTGGTTCAAGCTATTCAATAATTGAATCATAACCACCCGTCTAACGGGTGGTTTGCACCAGGGCTATAAGCCCAAATTACCAGCCAGCGCCTAAAAACGCTGGCTTTCACGTTGTTCAAGCCTCATTGCTCTTGACTCGTCACTTGCCTCTTAAAGAGGCGTGAGTATTACTTACTACTGTCCCTAAAGGGATCCTCATATTCTTTTACACTCAATTTATCTAGTGCTATATCATGCTTTTCCTGCTCTTGAACATACTTCTTAATTGTGGCTCCATTGAGTCCAACCGTACTCACATAATAACCTTCCGCCCAGAAATGCCGATTTCCAAACTTATATTTCAAATTGGCGTGTTTGTCAAACATCATGAGTGCACTCTTACCTTTTAAATACCCCATAAAACTTGAAACACTTACCCTCGGTGGAATACTTACTAACATATGTACATGATCTGGCATCAAGTGTCCTTCGATAATTTCAACACCTTTATAACTACACAAGCGATGAAATATTTCACCTAAACTACTCCGATATTGATTATAGATGACTTTTCGTCTATACTTAGGGGTGAACACAATGTGATACTTACAGTGCCACTTTGTGTGTGATAAACTATGAGACTTTTGTACCATGGTTTTCTCCTTTCGCTTTACAATTGGCTTGAACACCTTTATTGTATCGCGTTTGGAGGTTTTTTTGGTATAACCTTCGACGCGCACCCGCATAGCGGGTGGTTTATTTGTCTCGCACCTCACGGAGCGAGACGGACTGAAAGTCACATAATTAAAAAAGAAAGATAGTAGAAATGAACTGCACCCCAAAAGTTAGACAGGAAAAAATCTAACTTTTGGGGTGTTTTGTTATGAAATTAACTTATGAAGATAAAGTTCGGATCTATGAACTCAAAAAGCAAGGAGAGAGCTTTAGAAAGCTTTCAAATCAATTTGGGATAAACATTTCTAATCTTCAGTACATGATTAAATTGATTGATCGTTATGGAATAGAAATCGTCAAAAAAAGGAAAAGAATTGTTACTATTCTCCTGAACTAAAACAAGAGATAATTGATAAAGTTCTTCTTGAAGGTCGTTCACAAATTAGGGTGTCTCTGGATTATGCTCTTCCAAGTAGTGGAATGTTGCCCTAATTGGCTGGCACAATACAAGAAAAAAACGGGTATACTATTGTTGAGAAAAACAAGAGGGAGACCACCTAAAATGGGACGTAAGTCAAAGAAGAAACCCGAAGAAATGACAGAGCTAGAGCGACTTCAGGAAGAATTAGAATATTTGAGAGCGGAGAATGCCATTCTAAAAAAAGTTGAGAGAACTCCGATTGAGGGACGAAAAGGAGCAAGAAGAAAAAAACGGAAATTGTTCGAGGATTGGTAACAGAGTTTTTCTTTTAGATATTCTTCTAAAGATTATTAAGCTTGCCCGTTCAACTTATTATTATCACTTAAAACAGCTGGATCAAAGCGATAAGGATGATGTTGTTAAAGCTGAAATTCAGTTAATTTATACTGAGCATAAAGGAAATTACGGTTATCGTCGCATCACTCTCGAATTGAGAAATCGCGGCTTCGTAGTGAACCATAAGAAGGTGCAGCGTCTGATGAAAGTACTTGGTTTAACGGCTCGAATTCGCCGTAAACGGAAGTATTCTTCATATCAAGGAGAGATTGGCAAGAAAGCAGATAACCTTATTCAACGTCAATTTGAAGCAACCAAACCAATGCAAAAGTGCTACACAGATGTGACAGAATTTGCCATTCCAACAAGCACTCAGAAGCTTTATTTATCACCAGTTTTAGATGGCTTTAACAGCGAAATTATCGCCTACAATCTTTCTACTTCACCGAACTTAGCACAAGTAAAAATGATGTTGGAACAAGCCTTTACAGAGACACACTACGAGAACACTATTCTCCATAGTGATCAGGGATGGCAATACCAACATAATTTCTATCATCATTTTTTAGAGGATAAAGGAATCCAAGCATCCATGTCACGTAAAGGGAATAGCCCAGATAACGGCATGATGGAATCCTTCTTTGGCATTTTGAAATCAGAAATGTTTTATGGTTACGAGAATACATTTAAGTCGCTTAACCAATTGGAACAAGCTATTGTAGACTATATTGATTATTACAACAACAAACGCATTAAGGTAAAACTAAAAGGACTTAGTCCTGTACAATATAGGACTAAATCCTTTGCTTAAATTAATTGTCTAACTTTTTTTGGGGTCAGTACAAAAATGTTAGTTTCTACTATCTTTTTCTTAATCAACTAATTCATCAATCATACTATGTTTTAGTGGTAAACTACACATCACTAAAAGGAAAATAAAGGATGATTGAAGCCAAAAGAGAGCCAAATCAAAAATTCCGTGCACAGCTACTACTGTCAAGAAAGAGAGGTAAAGTCCAAGGATAGGACGCTTACTAGGTACTTGACTCATATCAATCAACATTCGTACCGGAGTGGCAGAAGCAATCCCCAAGAGAACTGTACCAACAACTCCATAACTCAAAATCGTATCTATATAAATACTATGAGCATGTTCATGATAAGGTGCTCCAATACGAGGGAAAGAGTGCATGTAGGTTAGTGGTCCTTCACCCCAGAATGGATTTTGCTTAAACAAGGCCATTCCAGCATTCCAGATAGAAACACGCTCTTCCATAGATGAATCTAAGGTTCCCATTCGAACACCCAAATCACTTGAAAATAGAAAGGCTAAACCAACCCCAAAAACTCCTATACTAAGCCAGAAAGCACGCCAGTTCTTAATGGTTGTGAAGAGATAAATAATCGCTCCAAAGATAATGGCTGGAAAAGCTGTACGATTCTGCGTAAAGTTTAAACCGAATAAATTAGCAAAGATGGCAATCATAGAAAAGATTCGTAACCACCTTAACTTAGTTGTGCTAATCAGATAAAAACCAATCATGATACAGAAACAACAGATAATTCCATAGTAATTGGGATTAAAGAAGGCAACTTCCGCTCGATTTTGATGCCAAACCTGCATTCTTGGTGAGAGGAAGGTATAATCAAATTTCTTTACAATTTGGAAATGTTCCAAGGCTGCAAAGACTGCTGCCAAGACACTTGAGGCTAAAACTCCTTCAATCGTCAACCTGAAAAATTTAGGAGTCAACTGAGATTGGTAATAGTAAAAGAAGATTGCAAACAGAAACATTGCAACTGAGGCAACTACTCCCATCACATTTTGTGCTAGAAGAGAAATTGCAGTGCTATAGGCAATAAAAAAGAGCAAAACAGGGTGTTGAGACAAACGTTTCAAGATCCCCTTCATCTCCCCAGTATATACTAACCAAAAGTAAGTAAGAGATAAAAATAATAACAAAAAAAGATAAAAAGGAGAAAAATACTCAGAATAACTCCTAAAAGAAGTCCTTCTTGTTTCGATAAACTTTTTAACTTTTCAATGACACCTATTGATTTCACAACAGATCCTTTTCCTTCTGAATATCACATTCAGATAAATAAGCTATTAAAACATTTTACCATTTTTTTCAAGCGATTTGAAAAACCTCTTTACCTCTATACTCCTAACTAAAACTGGGTAAAAATTTTTATAGTTAGCTAAGATTACTTGAAAATCGCTATCCCTTTTTTTAAAAAAATATGGTACAATAAATCTAATTATTCCAGAAAGGGTCTAGCATGAAATCCTACCAAGAAGTCTATAAAATACTAGTTACTGAGACTGATTATCTAAGCGGAGAAAAAATAGCTGAGAGATTAAATCTATCTCGAACTTCAGTATGGAAAGCTATCCAACGTCTCCAGCAAGAGGGACTGGAGATTGACAGTATCAAAAATCGTGGGTATAAACTTCTGGACGGAGACCTTATCTTGCCTCAGGAAATCGAAGCGAATAGTCCCATTACTGTCCAGTTTAAACCCTCAACAAAATCTACCCAAACCGATGCTAAAGAGGCTATGGAAGCTGGTGCTAAAGGGGATAAACTCTACCTTTCCACTAGCCAAACTATGGGACGCGGTCGATTTCAACGTCCCTATTATTCTCCAGATAAGGGGGGAATTTACATGTCCCTTCACCTACAACCCAATCTCCCTTACCAGAAGCTTCCCGCCTATACACTTCTAACAGCTGGGGCTATCTACAAGGCTATTAAGAATCTTAGTTTGATTGATGTGGATATCAAGTGGGTCAATGACATTTATCTGAACCAGAAAAAAATTGCTGGTATTCTAACAGAAGCCATTACCTCCGTCGAAACTGGACTCGTTACAGATGTTATCATTGGGGTCGGGATTAACTTTTCTATCGCTGATTTTCCCAAGAATCTACAAACTAAAGCAGGAAACTTATTTTTCTCAAAATACTCCCATTACTCGCAATGAATTGATTGCTGAAATCTGGAAATGTTTCTACGAAACAGAAGCCGATGAACTCCTCTATCTCTATAAAAAAAGCACTCTATCGTTTTTAGGAAAAAGAAGTCTCCTTTAAGCAAGATCACCAAACTATCTCAGGAAAAGCCTGTGACATCTCAGACCAAGGACAACTACAGATAGAATTAGCCACTGGTGAAAAAATTTGGCTCAATAGTGGTGAAGTTTCACTGACTAAATGGTAGCTCTCCTCGATGAAAAAAATCGACCTTCAATAAGAAAGGTCGATTTTTTTAATCTATTATTTTTTTCAAACGTTCAACATCACGCGCGATAACGAGTTCTTCATCTGTTGGAATGACAAGAACACGAATTTTTGCTGCTTCTGTTGAGATATCTCCAGTCACACCAAAGACATTTTTCTCTGGATCTACATCACAACCGAACCAAGAAATACCAGTGATAACTTTTTCACGCACACCAGCTGCATTTTCACCAACTCCTGCAGTAAAGATAATGGCATCTGCTCCGTTTAGGACAGCCAAGTATTGTCCGATGTGTTTCTGGATACGGTCAACGTACATTTCAAGAGCCAATGTTGCATCAGGATCACCTGCTTCCATTGCCGCTTGAACATCACGCATATCACTAGACTTACCTGAAACACCCAACAATCCTGACTCGCGATTGAGGATGCGACTGATATCTTCAGGCTTGTTAAAGTCCTCTGTATATTGCATTAAATATGGAATGATAGCCGGGTCAATATCCCCTGTACGAGTTCCCATCATAACACCACCAAGTGGAGTGAATCCCATTGAGGTATCAACAGATTGACCACCCTTAACAGCTGTAATAGAAGCACCATTACCGATGTGACAGGTAATCAATTTCAACTCTTCAAGTGGACGTCCCAAGAGTTTTGCTGCTTCTTGAGCAACATACTGATGGCTTGTACCGTGCGCTCCGTACTTACGAACCTTGTTTTCTGTATAGTACTTAGTTGGCAATGGATAACGGTAGGCTTTTTCTGGCATTGTTGTATGGAATGATGTGTCAAAGACTGCTACACTTGTGATCTCTGGCAACAATTCTTTGAAGGCACGAATACCCGCAGCGTTTGCAGGGTTGTGCAATGGAGCAAGAAGTCCTAGTTCTTCAATTTTTTCCAAGACATCACCTTCAACGACTGTAGACTCTTTGAAGTATTCTCCACCTGCAACAACACGGTGTCCAACACCAGTAATTTCATCATAAGATTTAATAATATCAAAACGAATCAAGTCATCAAGCAAAAATCTTAACTGCCAAAGTATGGTTGTCAATGTCAAGGACTTGTTGTTCTGAGCGACCATCGAACTTAACTGTAGAAATAGAATCTTTCAATCCAATTCGCTCAATCAACCCTTTTGCAAGCACTTTTTTTCTTCTGGCATTTGGTAAAGTTGCCATTTCAAGCTAGAGCTTCCAGCGTTAATTGCAATGGTTTTTGTCATAATGTTTCCCCTTTTTTTAAGCGTTTTTCAACTATTATATCAAAAATTTATACTAGATTTCATGTTCTTGACACCAATTTTGAAAAATTTTCCTTAAATTCCAACAAAATTTCAGGATCCCGAAGGCTAGTAAGTGGATAAACAAAGGGCTCTGTCCCTTCTCCCACCTTCTTTTGCAAAACAAAAATGGTCTTAGACTGGGCTCCTTGAGCGAATAGATCCTCTGGTAAAGCTATGATAGCGACTAGTTGAGCTTGATCAGTCAGCCAGGATTTCAAGAGATCACTCTGAGGACTCGTCAAAAGATCTGTTGGAGCAAGAAAAATAGCATAGCCTCCCGTCTTAAGATACTTGAGAGATTGCTCCATTAATAGATGATGAGCGTAAGTATGTTCATCCTTTGCTGCCACTTGGTAACGTGAAGCGATCTGATCGTCTGGGTAGTAGCCAATCGGGAGGTCGCTCACAATAATATCACTTTCTTTTAATACTTGTGGACGTACTGCATCTCCTTGGACAAAGCCCATTTGCAGATCCATAACTTCTGCCATGCTTGCAGCCAGATCGATCAAGAGGTCATCTAGCTCAATCCCAAGGTAATCTACCTTTTTGTTCATGGACGTTAAGAAGCTAGCACCTAGAATTCCCATCCCAGACCCCAACTCTAATAAACTTAGATCTTCAGCAGGCCACAGTTGCTCTATCAGAAAAATCATCAAGTGACCAATTGCGTCTGGTGTAAACTGGTGATTTGCTTGGAGAGGTTCTGTTTGCGCTGCCTTCATTAATAAAAATTGGTAGGTTCGTAACCACTCTTCTTTTCGAAGAGCCAATCGTTTTAAAGCTTGATTGTTTTTCTTGACATCTTCCAGATTTGTCTGACCATCCAGATAGATCCCATTTTGCTCAATCAAGGCATCGTAAAAATTTGTCGTCAAATCATTTTGAATGATTTGGACATTTTCTAGTAAATAGGTATATGCTTGTTCAATTTTTTCAAAATCCATACCCTTATCTTACCAAAAATAATGTCCTTTTTCCAGATTTTCATAATTGTGAAAATGAAAAAAAAGAAAATCTACCTCCTCAGTAGACTTTCTCTGTTTAACATTTATTTCCAAGCGCCACTGGCATCTACATAATAGCCATCTGGCGTGCGTGTATTGCTAAGCATATTACCAGATGAAGCCAGATAGTACCACTTACCATTATCTTTGATCCAGCCTGTTGCCATTGCACCTGAATTTTTTAGATAATACCAAGAGCCCTTATCTTTGACCCAACCTGTTGCCATTGAACCTGAGTCTTTTAGATAATACCAAGTACCACCATCATTAAGCCAGCCTGTCGCCATTGAACCTGAGTCTTTTAGGTAATACCAAGAGCCGTTATCATATAACCAATCAGCTGAAATCATAGCTCCTGATGATTTAAAGGCATACCAGCTACCACCTTGATGAAGCCATGTTTGATTAAACATAACCCCTTTATCATCCATAAAATACCAAGTTCCCTTGTCCTTAATCCAAGCATCTTTAACTAGTTGTCCTTGTTTTTGATAGTACCAGTTTTCACTGTAATTCTTTTTTAGCCAGCTTTCTGCTTTTACAATCGGATAAAGTATTTTGAAGGCTCCTGCCCCCCTGTAGGAATGACTGATAACTCCTGGTTTTTGAAGTTTCAATTCTTCATAGTCGTCTGCCCAAGCAAATACTTTTTGACCATTGACAGTCTCTGGTAAGGTAGCAGTGTAGGTCTTGGTTTGATAGTCCCATTTTGCATCAAGGTAGGTGTGTTGATCGTTTGATTCTTCAATACGGAAGTAACCACTCTTTCCACCGTCATGATACACATCATCAACTACTTTAGTGGACCAGGCCTTTGTTTCATTTCCACTCTTAGCTTCTACTTTGATATCTCCTCTGTAGCCATAAGGTACGTAGAAATTCAGGTAACGCCCCTCTGTACCGACCATAGACTTGTCCTTTTCTTGACCTAGAAAATTGACAGTCTGATCTTGACCATTTAAAGTAACTTTCCACTCGATTTTCTCAGTTTTTGGCAAATCTAAGACTTTGATATCTACTTCATGTCCATTTTCAAATCGAAGAATTTTGCCATCTTGATATTGAACACCACCCTTAATAACCCATTCTTCTTCAAGCTCGAACGCCTTTCCTGAATGAGGAAAAGCTAGTAAAACTAAACCTGCTAAAGACAAACTAAATAGTGTAATTTTTTTCATGAGATTTCCTCCTGTTTTTATCCATGTTAATTATATCACTATGTTATTTTTTTGCAAGAGATATCCTAAATTTATATAGGAAAAACCTCTGAGATGACTCTCAAAGGTTTAATCATGACTATTTACTATTTTCGACAGCTGCTGTTACAAAAGCAGTGTAGAGTTCTTCTGGGCGGTTTGGACGACTTGAAAGCTCTGGGTGGTACTGACAAGCCACAAAGAATTTGTTTTCTGGAATTTCCACAATTTCTACCAAACGATTATCTGGTGACACTCCTGAAAAGACAAAACCTGCTCCTTCAAACTGTTGACGAAAAGCATTGTTAAACTCATAACGGTGACGGTGACGACGTTGCACCACCTCTTTGTTATGATAAGCTGCAGCTGCCTTAGAACCACGTTTTAACTTAGAAGGATAAAGTCCCAAACGAAGGGTACCACCCATGTCCTCAACATCAATCTGATCACGCATGATATCGATGATAGGGTATTTGGTATCAGGATTTAGCTCTGCTGAATTAGCTCCTTCAAGACCTAAGACATTACGGGCAAACTCGATACAGGTCAACTGCATACCCAAGCAGACTCCCAGCATTGGTACGTCATTTTCACGCGCATAGCGAATCGCTTCAATCTTACCTTCTGTTCCACGTTGAGCAAAACCACCTGGAACGATGATTCCGTCAGCATCAGATAGGAGTTCTGCCACATTGTCAGCTGTCACATCGTTAGCATTGACCCAATCAATCTTGACTTCTGCATCATTGGCATAACCAGAGTGTTTCAAGGCTTCCACAACGGAGATGTAGGCATCTTGCAACTCAACATACTTACCAACAAGGGCAATCTTGACTTGTTTTTTGAGGTTCATGACCTTATCAACCATAGCTGACCACTCTGTCATATCTGCTGCAGGTGCATCAATTTTCAGATGGTCGCAGACAATTTGATCCATACCTTGTGCTTGCAGATTAAGTGGGATTTGGTAAAGATGATCCACGTCCAAGGACTCAATAACTGCTTCTGGTGCCACATCACAGAACTGGGCTAGTTTATTTTTAATTCCTTGTCCAGCTGGCTTTTCAGTACGTATAACCAACATATTTGGTTGGATACCCAAACCACGCAATTCCTTGACAGAGTGTTGAGTTGGTTTGGTTTTCATTTCACCAGCTACCTTGAGGTAAGGAAGCAAGGTTGTATGGATATACATGACGTTATCAGCGCCGACATCTGCCTTCATCTGACGAAGAGCTTCTAAGAATGGAAGGGACTCGATATCGCCGACTGTTCCACCAACCTCTGTAATAATGACATCAGAGTCTGTCGTAAGAGCAGCACGCTTGATTTTTTCTTTCAAAGCATCTGTAATATGAGGAATAACTTGGACAGTTGCTCCAAGGTACTCTCCACGGCGTTCCTTACGAAGAACTTCGCTGTAGATTTTCCCAGTTGTCACGTTTGAGTATTTGTTGAGGTTGATATCGATGAAACGCTCATAGTGACCTAAGTCCAAATCTGTCTCAGCCCCATCATCTGTTACAAATACTTCTCCGTGCTGGTAAGGGCTCATGGTTCCTGGGTCAATATTGATATAAGGGTCAAATTTTTGAATGGTCACCTTCAAACCACGGTTTTTCAAAAGACGCCCAAGGCTCGCTGCAACGATCCCTTTCCCAATAGACGATACCACACCACCAGTGACAAAAATATATTTCGTAGACATAGATTCCTCTTTCTAAAATGCTCAAGGTCTTGTTCACTAACAGGGGATTGAGAAAACAAGACCTTCATCAATAACTACACCCCAAGAAGAAAAGCTTCCTGGAAAAAACAAAAATAGCTCCCTAATAACTAGGGAGCTCCGACCTCTAAAAGAGGTGCCCGAACAATATATTACCTCAAAATGAAGCATTTGTCAAATAGAACAAATCGTTGACTTGGCATTCTATCTTGCAAAACTCATTCAGACTAAAAAGAGGCTGGAACTAGAAAATCGAGACTTGACAGACCGACTCCAGCTCCAACTCCTTTTTATTTTTATTCTTCCTCTTCTTCAGAGTCTTCGTCGTCCTCTTCATTAAGATCGACTTCTTCATCTAGATCATCTGGGGCGATTTCATTGATTTCCGCATCGTAGGCTTCCACTTCATTTTTCTCATCATCTGGATTTTCATCATCATAAGAAAGAGCTGGATCTTCTTCGTATGCATCCTCATCTTCTGGATCATCTGCACTGTAATCAATAGCATCTGCATCACCATCCATGAAGGCGTTGACACGTTTTTTCTTAGCCTTAGGTGCTACTTCTTCATCATCACTTTCTTCAAGAGCAATGATTTCCTCATCGATTTCATCGACTCCATACCATGAACGAAGGCTCCCATTTGTTATCTCCAAGGAGATAAAGCTACCGTCAAAGTTCAACTCTGTATAGAACAAAGGCAAAGCTTCACGAATATCGCTATTAGAGGTACCGAGATAGTTTTGGATTTCATTAACTAAATCACTAAAATGCATTTCGTGATCACGACCACGGAGTTCCAAGATGGCACGAGCCACCTCAATCATAGATAGTTCACTTTTTTCTTGCCCAGCAAATACTTCTAATTCCAAAGCGTTTCTCCTCATTTTTTACTACTAACGCCAGAGTGGATAAACTCTGATCTCATTTTATCATGTACTCTTTATTGTACGATAATTTTGCCTAATAGTCAAAGGTTTAGGAGAAATAAATGTGAAATATTTCAGCTCATTAATACTCAATGAAAATCAAAGAGCAAACTAGGAAGCTAGCCACAGGCTGCTCAAAACACTGTTTTGAGGTTGCAGATGGAAGCTGACGTGGTTTGAAGAGATTTTCGAAGAGTATAAAAGACCTGGGAGATACACTCACAGGTCAGATACTTTATTTATAACTTAAAGCTCGTTTAAAGGTTTTCCAGATCCCCAAATCATCTGTTTGAAGAACCAAACTAGCATACATACGTCCGATAAAAGCTGTTGCAGTAACTGCAAAAATCACCGTTATAGCAAGCGAAATCCATGCTTCTAGTCCATTTGCGTAACCATTGATAGCTCTGAATGGCATAAAGAAGGTTGAAACGAATGGGATGTAAGAACCGATTTTCAAGATTAAATTATCACCAGAAGTTCCTAATACTGTTACCCCAATGAAACCTACCATAATCAAAGCATCAAAGGCGATAATGCCTTACCAGAGTCTTCAGGTCGAGAAACCATAGAACCTAAGAAGGCAGCCAAGACCACATACATAAAGAGACTAACCAAGACAAACAACAAGGTATTTAGAGAAAATGCTTCTCCCAAGTGATTTAGAATACCTGAATTTGCCAAGATAGGCATATCCTTAAAGAAGAAAATAGCTCCAAGTCCACCTACAACATAAATACCAATATGAGTCAAAATGACTAGAAGTAAGGCAATCATGCGTGCGTAGAAATAATGGCTAGCACGAATGCTTGAGAAGACCACTTCCATGATTTTAGTTCCTTTTTCACTAGCTACCTCTTGAGCAGTGACACTAGCATAAGTAATCAAAATCATATAGAGGAAGAAACCTAGTCCTGCAGCCGCAAAGGTTTGAACCAACTTTTTATTTTCCTTGGCTTCATCAATCAGTTCTGTGAATTGAATTGTTTGAGCCAAGCGTTTTTCCTGTTCCTGAGACAAATTTGCTTCTGAACGGTTGAGTTGGGATTGGAGTTCATTCAACTTAGAGGTCACTGCTAACTTAATGCCGCTCTCTAGTGAAGTCTCACCATGATAGACTGCCTTGAGGACACTATTCTCCTGGTCAATGGTTAGATAACCTTTTATTTTCTCATCCTTGATAGCAGCTTGGGCACTCGCTTCATCCTTATAGTCAAAGTTAAGACCATTGGTCGATTTAAGTTCTTCTGTAACAAGAGGAACAGAACTAACTACTGCTACCTTACTATTTTGAGCTAAGGAAGAACCTTGGAGAACACCAATTCCTCCAGATAGACCTAAAAAGAGGAAAGGCGAAATCACCATAAAGAAGAAACTCCAAGACTTGACATGTCTTAGATAGGTTTCTTTGATTACAACCCACATATTTCTCATACTTCCACCCCTGATTCTAATTTAAAGATTTCATCGATTGTTGGAGCTTGTTGATCAAACGTCGCGATATATTGACCTTGAGTCAAGATTGGGAAGAGTTCTCTACCTGCACTTTCATCATCTAAAATCAACTTCCAACTACCTTGCTTGGTCAAGCTAACCTGTTTGACATGAGGAAGGCTCTCCAGTTCTTCCTTGCTTCGGTCACTTGAAACAAAAAGTCGTGTTTTGCCGTATTGATTGCGGACTTCTTGAACCGGTCCATGCAAGACCACACGCCCATCACGAATCATGAGGATATCATCACAAAGTTCTTCGACATTGGTCATGACATGGTCAGAAAAGATAATGGTCGCGCCGCGTTCTTTTTCTTTCAAGATAACCCGCTTAAGAAGTTCGGTATTAACTGGGTCCAAGCCACTAAAAGGCTCATCTAGGATAATCAAATCTGGTTCATGAATCAAAGTGATAATCAACTGAATCTTCTGTTGATTTCCTTTTGAGAGACTTTTGATCTTGTCCGTCAGCTTCCCCTTGACTTCCAGTTTTTTTCCATCCATTGAGGGAGTTTTTTTCTTTGATTTCCTTGGTGTCCATGCCTTTTAGGGTCGCCAAGTAACGAACTTGTTCAAGAACTGTCAATTTAGGCATAAGACTGCGTTCTTCAGGTAGATAACCAATGCGAGCATAGGTCTCCTGACGAATGTCTTGACCATCAAGCTCAATCTCCCCTTGATAGTCTAAAAATTTCAAAATACTGTGAAAAATAGTTGTTTTCCCAGCTCCATTTTTACCAACCAGTCCTAAAATACGCCCTGGTCTTGCTTGAAAGTCAACACCAAACAAAACTTGCTTAGGCCCAAAACTTTTCTCTAGATTTCTTACTTCGAGCATCATCCACCTCCGAAATTTATTGCACTCATTATACTCCTTTTTGATAGCATTTACAATGATTTATGTACATTTTTAAATCTTGATTTCAAGAAGGATATTTTTCTGGATAGGAACTTTATTAGCTTATCACCAAGCATTTTAGTCCTCCAGGTTTTTAAGTGATAAATATATTATACTCATCTCTTGATAAATCCGTTGACTATATCCTCAAATGTCCATTTTTAGTCCTGAATTGTTACTACCAATCTTCATCATTCTGCCTAGCTTATCGTGCTATTTTATGGTATATTTTTTTGATAGACTATAGATTATCATAAGCAAGGAATCTGATATGAAAAAGACTTAAACTCGAACCAAACAACAATAACTTAATCATTTGGGAAGCTGAACAGCCAAAAGCCATTCTTCAGCTTGTACATGGAATGGTAGAATACGTGGAACGATATGAAGAATTTGCTCTAGCCATGAATAACGAAGGCTTTACTGTTATCGGCCATGATCATCTCGGCCACGGCTATACTGCTCAAAAATCCAAGTCAACTCGGAGTCTTTCCTGAATCTCCCGAGGAACTCATCGATGATATTGAAAGAGTGACCTCTTTTATTCAAGAAAGCTATCCAGAACTTCCAATCATCCTTCTAGGACATTCTATGGGTTCTCTTATGTGTCGCTATTATGTAGCTAAGCGAAAACCACCTATCAATGCCTTAATTATCATGGCGACTGGTCAACAACCTCAATTTCTGACTCGATTTGCTCTCATCCCTAACAGAATGCATCCGACTTATAAAAAGGGAATAAACACTGTAGTAAACTCTTGACTTATCTATCAACTGATAGCTTTAATCGAAGTATTAAAAATCCTAAAACATCTGTCGATTGGCTCTCAAAAATGAAGAATCTAACCAAGCTTATCTGAAGGATCCATTCTGTCAATTCATACCTACTATTCCCTATGTACAGATCTATTTTTTTACTTCTCTAATCAAGTAGCTAGTAAAAAAATGATAGCCGAGATTCCAGCCCAACTTCCTATTCTCGTTATTTCAGGACAAGAAGACCTCTGGGAGAAAAATGGTAAAGGTATAGAAAGATTTGTAAAATCCTAAAGGCTTCACATCTCGAAAGTAAGTCTTCGATTAGTTAAGGATGCTCGTCACGAAATTTTTAAACGAGAATAATCGAAACGATACCTATCACTTCTTAGCTGATTGGATGACAAAAACATCGATGTCTGATTTTCTTGTAACAGTATTAAAAAGGAGTTGTTTTTCCCAATTGTTGATTCAATCATCAGGCTAAAGCTTGATGATTTTTCATTAAAAATCCATCCCTAGGGATGGATTGAAGGTTCTTAACGCACTTCTGCATTCACTTTTTTTCTTCGAGAGAAGCTTGGATTTTTTTCCATGTAGCGTGCAACTTCTTCGTCAGTCAAGCTATCTTCTGATTTTTGGAAGGTCAAGCTTATGTTCATAGACTTCATTCCGATACCCAGTTTTTTTCACCTGAGAAGACGTCAAAGAGTTTGATATCTGTCAAACGTTTCACGCCTGCAGCTTGGATAGCGTCTACAACTCTTGGTGAGTGACTTCTGCCTTGAGGAGAAGGGCGATATCACGGCTGACTGCTGGGAATTTGGTGATTTCCACAAATGGAGCGGCTGGTTGAAGGGCTTCTTCAATAGCTGAAAGGTTGAGCTCTGCTACATAAGTTTCTGGAATGTCGTAAGCCTTTAGCTGTAACAGGATGTACTTGACCGAGGAAACCAAGGACTTGGTCACCGAGTGAGATCAAGGCTGTACGTCCTGGGTGAAGACTAGCAATTTCAGAAGTTGCTGTATAAGTCACTTCAAGACCCAAGCAAGCAAAGAGAGCTTCCAAAATTCCCTTTAGCATAGAAGAAGTCAACAGGAACTGCTGCTGTTTGGAAGTCTTTTTCAGCGACTAAGCCAGTCAAGGCAAAAGGCAAGCTGTTAATTTCATTTGGCAATGCTTCTTTTGGATTACCAGTTTGCTCGAAGACTTTTCCAATCTCATAAAGAGCCAAGTTTTTATTCTTACGTGCTACGTTGTAGGCAACTGTATCCAAAATACCTGAAACCATATTTTGACGGAGAACTGAACGGTCCACAGTCATTGGCCACATGAGCTCTGTCAAATGACTTGGCTGAATCGTAAATTCAACCGCTTTTTCAGGAGTTGTCAGAGCATAAGTGATGATTTCTGTCAATCCAGCACCTTCAGCAATGGTACGAACTTGACGACGGAGTTTTTGTGTCGCAGTCAATTCACCAGCGGTACCATCGTCTTTTGGAAGACTGGTTGGCAAGCGATCATAGCCATAGATACGAGCGATTTCTTCAAAGAGGTCCGCTTCTATAGTGATATCCCAACGACGACGTGGTACGCTTACTGTGAAGCTATCTGCATTTCCAGAAAGCCCAAATCCAAGGCGACGGAAGACATCCTTTACATCGACGTAGGAAAGCTCTGTACCAAGGACACGGTTGACGTCAGCAAGAGTTGAAGAAACTTCCACATCAGAAGTGTCGAGCTCACCTGCTGAAACAATGCCCTTACGCACTGTTGCACCTGCAAGCTCTGCAATCATGCTCGCTGCAGCATCAAGGGCTTCATTGACTGTTGCCACGTTGATGCCTTTTTCAAAACGAGAAGAAGATTCAGAACGAAGGTTGAGACGACCGCTGGTCTTACGGATAGATTTGCCATTGAAGACAGCAGCTTCAAGGACAACACGAGTAGAGCTTTCAGAGATTTCTGTAGCCTGACCACCCATAACACCTGCAAGAGCAACTGGTTTGTCTGCGACAGTGATCACTAAGTCATTTGTTTCCAACTCACGTTCTTCACCGTCCAAGGTTACCAATTTTTCACCAGCACGTGCTTCACGCACACGGATCTCGCTTCCTTCAAAGGTATCTCAAGTCAAAGGCATGCATAGGCTGACCAAAGTAAAGCAAAATATAGTTGGTTACGTCAACTACATTGTTAATCGGACGGATGCCTTCATTCATGAGAAGATTTTGCAACCATTGTGGACTTGGTGCGATGGTCACATTGTCCAAGATACGAGTTGCATAATAAGGCGCCTTGTCTGTGTCAATGCTGACAGAAAGAGCATCGGCTGTAGCTTGGTCTGTTTCTGAAAGAGCAAATTCTTTAAAGTTAACTGCCTTGTCATAAATCGCTGCTACTTCGTACGCTACCCCACGCATAGAAAGAGCGTCTGCACGGTTTGGTGTGATAGAAAGTTCGATAATTTCATCATCCAAGTCTAGGTATGAGAAGACTTCACCTGGAACGGCATTTTCTGGCAAGATTTGGATGCCATCTGCGAATTCCTTTTGGTACAACTGAATCAGAAATCCCCAATTCACCAAGTGAGCAGATCATTCCGAGAGATTCTAAACCACGGATTTTCCCTTTTTTGATTTTGTAATTGTCAGCGATACGAGCTCCCGGAAGTGCCACCATAACCTTGATACCTGCACGCACATTTGGTGCTCCACAGACGATTTGACGGGCTTCTTCTTCGCCAACGTTAACCTGACAAACATGAAGGTGAGTTTCTGGCACATCTTCGCAAGACAAGACCTCACCGACAACAATTTTTGAGAGACCGGCAGCTGGTGATTCAACACCTTCTACTTCGATCCCTGTAGTTGACATTTTTTCAGCCAACTCTTGTGATGGCACATCAATGTCCACCAATTCTTTTAACCATTTGTATGATACTAACATAATTTAGTTTCAGAATGACCGTTGCCACTCTAGTTTTCCTTTCCTATCATTTCATATAGAAGAATCATCTTCTTACCTTAATTTCTTTTTCAGTAACCAATCCGTATCTATCTTTTGCCCAACCATAAAACTATGTTGGCTAAATTTTTCAAAACCATATCGATTATAAAATGCTTGAGCTTTTGTATTATGCTCCCAAACACCCTAGCCAAGCCCAGGAAAAACCATTGTTTTTTCGGCAAGTTCCAAAGCGAATTCAAATAGTTGCTTACCAAGTCCAAATCCTTGGTATGTTTGTAGCACATAGAGGCGTTGAATTTCAAAAAGCGTTATCTAATTCTCTCTCGGTTTGAGCATTTTCCCCAGTTGACTTTTGAGAAAACCAGCTATCTCCTCTTCATGCATAATGAAATAGCTTTTCGAGTCAGGATCTTCCAACTCAGTTAACAAAACTCTCAGATTATAAGCCTCTTCAAAGTATTCCTGTAACTGCTCTTCCGTATTATCATGAGCAAATGTTTCACGAAAGGTTTGTTTGGCAAGTTTTGCTAACACCTCAACATCTGCTATTTCCACTTTTTCTAATCATTATTTAAACTGTTCTGAGAAGTGGACATCCCTTGGTAGAATCCACGAATATCGTTGATTCCGTAACGAAGCATAGCTACACGCTCTTGTCCAAGACCAAAGGCAAATCCAGAGTAAACAGTCGCATCGATACCACTCATCTCAAGGACACGTGGGTGAACCATACCGGCACCCATAATCTCGATCCAACCAGTTTTCTTACATACGTTACAGCCTGCTCCTCCACACTTGAAGCATGAAACATCCACCTCAACAGATGGCTCAGTGAATGGGAAATAAGATGGGCGTAAACGAATTTGACGCTCTTCACCAAACATTTTTTGTACAATCAACTGGAGGGTTCCTTGAAGATCCGCCATAGAGATGTTCTTCCCAACAACCAAACCTTCAATTTGGTGGAATTGGTGACTGTGGGTTGCATCGTCTGTATCACGACGGAATACACGTCCTGGTGAGATCATCTTCAAAGGACCTTTAGAAAAATCATGGGCATCCATCGCACGCGCCTGAACTGGAGACGTGTGAGTACGAAGCAAGATTTCTTCTGTGATATAGAAAGTGTCCTGCATATCACGAGCTGGGTGATCCTTTGGAAGGTTCATACGTTCAAAGTTATAGTAGTCTTGTTCAACTTCAAAACCATCCACTACTTGGTAACCCATCCCGATGAAGATGTCTTCAATTTCCTCACTGGTTTGTGTGAGGATGTGACGGTGACCAGTCGCAACTGGACGACCTGGAAGCGTAACATCAATGCTCTCACTTGCTAGTTGAGCTTCAACTTTCTTTTCTTCCAAGAGCTTAGCTGATTCTTCAAATGCAGCTGTCAAAACATCACGAGCTTCATTGACGTGTTTTCCGATAACAGGGCGCATTTCTGCTGATACATCCTTCATCCCTTTAAGAATTTCAGTAAGGGAACCTTTTTTACCAAGGACAGAGACGCGCAATTCTTGCAGCTCTTTTTTATTTTCAGCAGAAATCTGCTTCAAGCTAGCTAGCGTTTCTTCACGAAGCGCTTTTAATTGTTCTTCAATAGTTGACATAATTCCTCCATCAGTCTCTCGTAGATAAAAAGAAAACCACATGCCAAAAACTCCACACTCGGAGCGTTGACACGCGGTACCATCCGTTTTTATCTGACAAGTCAGACCTTTATTTCTGAATCCATAGGCAAGTGAATTCACCCAGCTTTCATATAGAGAGCTTTCAGTCACGGCTCTCCTCCCTGATATACTTCCCTGAGATACTAGTCTTGCAGATTCCTATTTAATTATTATTCATTTTATCAAAATTTAAGTAATCTTGCAAGATGTTTTTGCGACTAATCAACATAGTCTCCACCTTCAAAGCCATAGTACTCTTCTAAACTGAGACCACTAGCTGCGATTTCTTTGGCTTCTTTGCCAACATAGCGAAGGTGCCATTCCTCAGCCATATAACCCGTTTCCTTTTCCTTACCTTTTAGATAACGAACGACAAAACCATAGTCAGCTGCATGGTCCAAAAAGCCATTGGGCTGCCTTTTTCTTCAGTGACTAGGTCTCCATTTGTTTTCAATCAGGTCAAAAGCCAGACCAGTTTGGTGTTCACTATAACCAGGTCTTGCCGAATAGCGGTCAGCTTCAGCCTTGCCATCTTTATTTACATAGTTTTGATAAAGCTGAGTTTGAGTTTCATAACTTCTAAAGCCACTATAGTGATCACTAATTGGGAAACCTGCTTGTTGCATAGCTGCAATGAGTTTTTAACAGTTCTGCCTTTGCAGTAGGATTTTTCTCCTGATTGTAATCTTTTGACATAGGATAATGCTGATTAGCGACAACAATCTCATCGTACTTTCCTTGAATGCTGTAGTGATCTCCTTTGTTGACCACTTCTGCTTTCTTTTGACTAGCTTCTGAGACTTACTTCCCGCGGTTCCTTCTTGTACAGTCTTTTTGTTCTGTAGAAGACTTGGCCTCTAGTAGTTGCTGTTTTTTTCTTGTGAACAAGCTGCCAATGTCAAGGCTAATAATCCTGATAAGATAAGGTATCTTTTTCATCTGTTATCCTTTCATTTAATCATCTGGTTTAAAGTCTCAGATAATCTTGCAATCAAGTCTTCTAATTTAATTCCTTAACTTGATATTCTTCAGCAATCATTTCTTCCCATGGAACCCACCAAACTGGACCACGACCATTAAGACCGTGTCCCTTCATATCACCCTCTCGTCTTGGAAAAATATGCCAGTGGGCATGTGCATCTCCATTTCCTAACAACTCTACATTCATCTTTTGAGCAGAAAAAGCCTTAGAAACAGCTTCCTGAACCAGACTCATTTCCTCTAGAAAGCGAAGTTTAACGCTTGGATCTAGTTGGTGTAATTCTGTGACATGTTCCTTGGCTAAGAATAGAGTGTAACCTTCAAAATACTGGTGGTCTCCAATAACAACATAGCCTGTTTCCAGTTCCTTCACAAAGTAAGGATTGTCACCAGACTTGATGAGTTCAATTCGTTGACAGATGAGGCACATCCTAGTCCACCAACTCACTCTTGAGATAAGCATCGACCATACGTTCAGTTGCTACAACAGAATCAATATGAGTACGCTCGTATGAGTGACTAGACTCGATACCCGCTCCTAGAAGAGCGTGTTTGACTTCTGCTCCAGCTGACATGGCCGCAGAAGCATCCGAACCGTAAAATGGATAGATATCTAGTTTAAATGGAATATCTTGCTCTTTTGCTAAAGCAACCAAATGTTGACGGAATTCATAGTGGTAAGGACCAGAAGCATCTTTAACACAGATAGACACTGTGTACTCGTCTGTCTGCTGATCATCTCCCATTGCTCCCATGTCTACTGCTAGGTACTCAACAACTTGACTAGGGATACTTGAGTTAGCACCATGCCCCACTTCTTCAAAGACTGAAAAGGCAAAATGCGTAGTAACAGGAAGTTCAACCCCTTCTTCTTTATAGACTTTAAGAAGGTTGAGGAGGATAGCCGCGCTGACCTTATCATCCAAATGACGAGACTTGATAAAACCTGTCTCAGTCACGACAGTTCGTGGATCAAAACTGATAAAGTCTCCAACTTCGATACCGAGTGCGCGTGTTTCTTTTTCGTTGGTAACTTTTTCATCCAAACGAACTTCCATATTGTCCTGTGTACGTTCCGCAGTTCCAGCATCTTTGTAAACGTGACAAGAAGTTTGGTGGATCAAAATCGTACCTGAAATGGTTTTTCCTGTGCTAGCCACATGGACTGTACAGTTTTCGCCCTCAATCATATTCCAAGGATAGCCACCGATACGATCCATCTTGAGACGACCGTCTGGTTTAACAGCACGGACGATAGCTCCCAGAGTATCCACATGAGCAGTCACATAACGTTGTTGCTCGTCATTTTTCCCTTTAATGGTAACGTTCACTCCACCCTTAGCCGTGCGGACTGGTTGATAGCCTAGTTTTTCAAGCGTCTCAACTAGATAATTTGTAATTTCACGCGTAAAACCTGTCGGCGATGCAATAGCAGTTAGTTCTTTGATATATTCTACAGTTTGATTCATTTTTTCACCTCTCGTTACCATTATATCACTTTTCCCATCTTAGTATGTGCAAAAAGAAAACTTAAATACTTTTGATTTTAGAATTAATCTATGGTGAAATTAAGTAAAGTATTATGATGAAAGGAATACAAAATGAACAAATATTTCAAAACGGCACTTTTCTTAGCCTTGCCTTTGGCATTCTTGTTGGGATGTTCAAAACAATCCTCAACCACTTCTTCTAGCTCTTCTACACCAGAAACGACTGAAGTAAAAACTTCTGAATCTAGCACTACTGAAAAGAAATCAGAATTAAAAACTGCTACCTTTGTGAACGATTCTCAGCCTGGTGTCGTATCAACCTTAACTTATACAGTTGACGGTGATAACGTGGTCAAACAAACTGCTCATAATGTCGCTGATCCTGAAGTCCTCAATAATACTGCAGATGCTGTAAAAAGTATTCTTGAAGAAACCTACAAAGGCTATAAGGGACTTAAAGGGGTAACTTTCTCAATCGAAGTTAAAGATGGTAAAGTCGTTCAAGATCTTGAAATCGATCTTTCAGTTGCAAGCATTGACGAACTTAGAAAAGCTTTACCAGAAGAATACTCAGGCGTTGGAAAAAAACGTAAGTTTTAAAGCCTCTAAAAAATGTTAACAGACCTTGGTTATACAGAAAAACTAGTAACTAAAATTAATAGAAAAACTTGGCCATAGGCCAAGTTTTTTTCTATTCCATTTCAAAAGCTTCACTTTCTTGTTTATTTGGAAGAACAAGAGAAAGTAGAATACCGATAATAGCTGGTACCAACCATGGCAGAGAAGCCTCCGCAAATGGTAGAGCGTTAACGATATTTGCAAGGACCTCAACTTTAAAAGTAGAGCCTAAAACACTTGCAACAGCAATGGCTGTGACAATACCAACCGTTAATTGCATTCCTGGTTTAGAAAGAGCAACAAACTTGTTCACAATCACAATCATGACAATGGCAATCGTAATTGGGTATAAAATAACGAGAACTGGTACAGAGTACTTAATAATAGCACTCAAACCAAGATTTGCAATAGCAAAACCAATCAAGGTAAAGACAGTCGCATAAACCTTGTAGCTGATTTGTGGGAAACGGCTGTTAAAGAACTCGGCCGTTGATACAATCAACCCTACAGTCGTTGTAAAGCAAGTAACGGTTACCATAGCCGCAAGGAAAGCTGAGCAGTAGAACCAAAGATTTCTTGAGTAGCTTGAGACAAGATATAAACTCCAGGAGTTCCACTCTTCATTGCTTCTTCTGTTACTGGGAAATGATTGCCCAAGAAACCTAGACCGATGTAGAGAGCACTAAATCCGAGTGCTACAACGATTCCAACAACCCAAATGGTTGAAATATACTCTTTCTTACTTGAAAAACCAAGTTGTTTCAAGGTTTGTACTGCAATAACACTGAAGGCAACCGATGCAAGCGCATCAAGCGTATTGTATCCTTCAAGGAAACCGGCTCCAAAGGCTGAAGCTTGATAAGCTCCTGACGCTGCTTGTGGTGCGTTCCCACCATACTTGAAAGCTCCAAGGATAACCAGAATAACAATTAAGATGGCAAAAACTGGAGTCAAGATTCGACCGATACGATCCAAGATTTTTGAAGGATTCAGCGAGATTAGGTAGGCAGCTACAAAGTAAAGAATGGTGAAGACAATCAAACCTAAACCTTTATTTGCTTGATCCAAGAGTGGACTAATACCAACTTCAAACGATGTTGTTGCTGTACGTGGAATGGCAAAGAATGGACCAATCGACAAGTACAAAACTGCAAGATAAATCGTCGCAAACCATGGAGAAATTTTCTTAGAAATTTCATAGATATAGCCCTTCGGATTGAGGGTCCCAATGATCAAGGTTAGGACGGCAATCCCAACACCTGAAAATACAAATCCTGCAATGGCAGGAAGGAAGTTTTCTCCAGACTGTGCGCCTAGAGTTGGAGGGAAAATCAAGTTACCTGCTCCAAAAAATATTCCAAACAGGAGTAATCCTGTTAAAGCACCTTTTTTAGCCATAAACTCTCCTTATTAAAAATAAAATACTTTCTTAGTATAACATGATTAAAGGCTAGAAAAGGCTGTCACGAAATAATTCTAAAATGTTTTCAATTTTCCGAATTTTAATGCAAAAAAATCCTTCGAGTCCTTTCTCATTTTTAAAAGGTTTCGAAGGAAATTTTTCTTATTCTAAGGCATCCATGCCACCTTGAACATTGATAACCTCATAGCCCTGTTCTGCTAAAAATTGGCAGGCACGTGCGGAACGTATTCCTGATTTACAAATCACGTAATAAAGCTGGTCTTTGTCCAGTTGTTCATAAGTATCAGCCAGTTGACTAAGAGGGAAATTACGAGCACCTTCTAAATGAAGAGCTTCAAATTCCTCTACTTCTCTCACATCCAGCACAGAAAGTGGGCTATTCTGGTAAAGTTGGTAAAAATCGTTAAAGTAATGTCTTTCATTTTGTTTCTCCGAGAATTTTTTGGATTCTATCTTTCAAGTCAGGCACCACTTCTGCCTCAAACCAAGGATTTTTTTTCATCCAAATTTGATTACGTGGTGACGGATGCACCAGAGGGAAATAATCAGGCAAATAATCTTTAAAGCGACGCACACGATCTGTCACCTTGCCACTGACCTTCTCATGCAGATAGTAGGCTTGGGCATACTGACCAATCAAGAGTGTTAATTGAATATCTGGCAATTCCTTCAAGAGTTCTGGATGCCATTTTTCTGCAAAACCTGGACGAGGTGGTAGGTCACCCGATTTCCCATGACCTGGAAAGTAGAAATCCATAGGCATGACTGCAAAGTAACCTGACTTGTAAAATGTGTCTTCATCCACACCTAGCCACTCGCGCAAGCGGTCCCCACTTTTATCCTTCCAGTATAGCCCTGCTTCTTGGGTTTTGAGACCTGGCGCCTGCCCAATGATATTGATACGAGCAGTCTTTGGGGCCGCAAAGAGAGGTTCGATTCCTTGCTCAGTATAACTGGCATTCTGGGGATCCGCCATAATAGCTTGCTTGATTCTTTCGATTTGAGACATCTGTTTCCCTCCAAAAAGAAGTCTAAGCATTAAATCTCAGACTTCTATAGCATTATTTGATCAATTCGTAAATAGCTTCAGCGTAGATAGCTGCTGCACGGAAGAGATCATCCAAGGCGATAAATTCGTTGGCTTGGTGCATAGTATCGATAGAATCTGGGAACATAGCACCATAGGCTACACCACGCTCTAAGAGACGTCCAAATGTTCCACCACCGATAACTTGTTCGTGACCTTTAAGACCTGTTTGTTTCATAAACATTCAACAAGGTTTGAACAAGCGGATCTTCCATTGGCACATAGTGAGGAGTGTGACCATGTTCAGAAAGGCTAACTGAAGCAACTGGCAAGGTTTCAAGAACTGACTTGATTTGCTCTGGGCTTGTTCCTTTTGGATAACGGAAGTTGAGGGCAATAGTATTGTCAGCACTTGATTCGTCGAAGCGGAAAACACCCGCATTCATAGAAAGGGCACCCATCTTTTCATCCACATGAGCTACTTTCAAGTTTTTACCTTCGTGGTCATTCAAGAGAATCTTACCAGCAATATCGAGGTAGTCTTTTGCAGGTCCTTCAAAAGCAAATTGGCTGAGGAAGAGAGCAAGGTAAGTCGCACCATTGACACCTGAAGCAGGCATAGCACCATGGGCTGATTTACCAATTACAGTCACCTTGTACTGACCGTTCTCTTCTTGGATTTCTCCTCTGAGTTTGTGCTCTGCAACGAAAGCGTCTAGTTTCCCTTGCAAGTCAGCTAAGTCACCTGAAACGACTGCTGTTGCTGATTCAGGAACCATGTTTTCACGCAAACCACCTGTGAAGCTGTGGAGATGAGTGGCACCCTTATTTTCACCAGCAAAGTGAAGATATTCTGTGATATTCCCTTTTTCACCATTGATGATAGGGAATTCAGCATCTGGAGAGAAACCAAAGTCTGGCTTCGCAAGTCCTACATGCTCAAAGTAGTAGTCCATATCTGCCCAACCTGATTCTTCGTCTGTACCGACGATGAAACGAACTTTCTTAGAAGTTGGAAGTCCAAGTTCCTTGATGATTTTCAAACCGTAGTAACATGCTGTAGTAGGACCCTTATCGTCAGAAGCACCACGCGCATAAAGACGACCATCTTTGATAGTTGGAGTGTAAGGGTCAGTGTCCCAACCGCTACCTGCTGGCACTACGTCCATGTGGGCAAAGATTCCGAGAACTTCTTCTCCTTCACCAAACTCAAAATGTCCTGCATAATTGTCGACATTTTTTGTTGGGTAGCCATCACGGTCTGCAATTTCAAGGAATTTTTCCAAGGCTTTTACTGGCCCAGGTCCAAATGGATGCTCAGCATCTGCCTTGCTGTCATCACGTTCTGAGTTGATTTCCAAAAGGCTAAACAAGTCAGCCAAGAGGTCTTCTTTACGTTTTTCTACTTCTGCTGTAAAATCAATAACTGTCATTTTTTCTTCCTATCTTTTTTCGATAATTTCATCTACTGGCAAGCGATAGCTTGGTTCCAACTTCTCATCTGTGTATCCCACTGTAATCAAGAGCTCTGGACGGAAGCGTTCTTCGATTTCCAAGACTTCATTGACTTTTGATTTGTCAAAACCAAGGATAATGTTTGATCCGATTCCTTGGTCAGTCAAAGCAAGGACCAAGTTCATAGCTACAAGCCCTGCATTAAGGGCCAAGTAGTCGCTAACTTGTTGTTCATTGTAGCGCGCAAACTCTGCTGGAAGATTTTTCATAAAATATTGAAGCTGCTCTTCTGAGAAGTTATTTGCTCCACCGACACGGGCAATCTTGCGAGCACGTTTAGCTAAGTCTGTATCTGTAAACAAGGCAATGGTTACAGGTGCAGAGGCTACTTGCTCAAAGTTTGAACCGTAAGCCAATTTTGCTAGTTCAGCATTTCTCTCACGAACCACGACGAATTTCCAAGGCTGGCTGTTGTGGGCACTTGGTGCCAAGGTTGCAATTTCGATAGCTGTACGAACATCCTTCGGATCGACAGGTTTATCAATAAAATGCTTGGTCGCATGACGTTTTTTATTTAACTCAAGAAATTTCATAATTGATTTCCTTTTCTATTTCTATTGCTTCCATTTTACCACATTCTGAAAGAGCTTGCAGAGTTTTTTCATTAGTGAAACAAATTATCTTTTTTTCTTACTTGAGTTGTTTACTACAAAACTGGAAATTATAATATTTTTCTATCATCTCCATAAAAAATATATATTGGCTATTTGATCGATTGTCTGGTAAGCTAGATACCATTAAGTAAAGGAGACTCTTATGAAAAAATTATTCTTATTATTAGCTATTAGTCCCTTGTTGGTTGCCTGTGGACAAGCCAAACAAGATAGTGCTTCTACTTCCACTGCTAGTCCTAAAACCATTGTCGTAGCAACTGCTGGAGACATCCCCCCTTTTGATTTTGAAAAAGATGGTAATTTGACCGGATATGATGTTGAGGTTTTAAAAGCAGTAGATGAAAAACTGGATCAATACAAGATTGAATTTCAAAAAACAGCTTGGGAAAGTATCTTCCCTGGAGTGGATGCCGGCCGTTATCAAGCAGCAGCCAATAACCTAAGCTACACCAAAGAGAGAGCCGACAAATACCTCTACTCACTCCCAATCGCTAAAAATCCTTTGGTTCTCATGAGCAGAAAAGACAAGGTTCTTACTTCTCTCCAAGACATCGCTGGTAAAACAACACAGGATGATACAGGAACTTCTACTGCCAAGGTTGTTACCGACTGGAATCAAAATCACTCCGACAATCCTGCCACTATCCAATACTCTGGTGAGGATGTCGCTAAACGTCTGACCGATCTCGCCAATGATGAATTTGACTTCCTAATCTTTGATAAAATCTCTGTTCAAAAGATTATCCAAGACCGAGGTTTAGACTTAAACGTAATCGACTTGGAGAGCAATGATAATCCAAACAACTACATCATCTTTTCAAGTGACCAAAAAGAATTTAAAGAACAATTTGACAAGGTCCTTAAAGAACTCTACCAAGATGGAACCCTTGAAAAACTCAGCAAAACCTATCTCGGTGGTTCTTACCTAGCAGATCAATCTCAATTACAATAAGATATATTAAAAACGATTGGCTAGTCCAATCGTTTTATTTAGTATTTGTTTGTTAAAGCAACTCTTACAAAAAATCAAAATAATTCTTCACATCCTCCACATAGCCATGCTTTTCATTTAGGCTAGCAAGTAATTCCCTATTATGTCCTTGATAGTTGTCCTCACGTCGTAATTCTTCATACATTTCGATAAAAGGAAGACCTTTGGTCTTGGCTGATTCTAGCTCTGCTTCATAATCATAAGCAACCTTACGAAATTGGATATTGACTAATTCACCATTTTCAACCTCAAGTAAGGCATACTGGGCTCGATGATTTTTCAGCTCTTTCCAGTTAAAATAAGGCATACCAATCGAACCTGGATTGATGATTTGTTGACCTTGACTACCATAACGTAGAAGTTGTTTATGGACATGCCCATAGACGGCTACATCAGTAGTTTCATCAAGTAGCTGGTCAAATTTTTCGGTATTATTTTCAACCAGCAAATCACCACCATAATTTTTCTCAGGCAAATTATGAGAAAGAGAAAAGCGCAAGCCATCGACTTCTTTCTTGGCTACCATAGGTAGCTTTCTCAACCAATCAATATACTCTGGCTTTAGGTCCTCCATCAGATATTGGGTCATCCTGAGAAGCTGAATTTCTTGGGGATCCTCTAAACCATATTGCCCATCTAAAGCCTCTAAGACACAATCATCCCAGTTGCCTCGAACCGATGCTGTAAGGGGAAGGTCTTTCAAAAGAGCCACCAAGTCATTTGCTCCTGGACCAGGAAGAAAAATATCTCCCAGAAGCCAATATTCAGTCGCTCCCAAATTTTTAGCATCCTCAAGCACTCCAGCTAAGGCGGTCGTGTTGCCATGAATGTCTGATAAAATTGCAATCTTATGGTTCATTTTCTGCTCTTTCTTTATTGGATAGCATTCAGGATATCCAACTCACTCTTATTTTTCTTCATTATAGCATAAAATCGCTAGAAGAATTTCACATAGAAATATTATCACCAAGATTCTTTTAAAAATATGTCAAAAATAGTTGACATTATGTTCTTAAAAGAATATACTATAGTCAAATATATGTGACATAAACTAAAAAGGAGGAAGCATGAATCGTGTGAAAGAATTCCGCAAGGAACTGGGAAAGTCCCAACTTGAGCTCGCCAAGGATATCGGTGTCTCTAGGCAAACTATCAACATGATTGAAAACGACAAGTACAATCCTACCCTGGAACTCTGTCTCAATCTCGCTCGAAGCCTCCAAACTGACCTCAACAGTCTCTTTTGGGAGGATGATTTTTAAAAAGGAGAAGAAAAATGAAAAAAGAAACCTTCACTGAAAAGCTCATCAAACGCACTTACGGTATTTCTGATCCACTGGACGAATACAAACGGCGCGAAGCTGACCGCATCGGAAATAAAGTCTTTATGATTCTCTTTTATCTGATGATTTTTGGCAATCTTATTCCGCTTGTTCTGGCCTATCAATTTCCTCAACTAGTGGCTCTAGTCTATCCTCCTCTGATTTTAGTGATTGCCCTCATCGCTGCTGGCTATGTCACCTACCAAATGCAAAAAACAGGGATTACAACTATTGAACCAGATATGTTAAGTGAGAAAGAAAATAAGCAACTACACTACCCTGGTCTTAAAGCGGGTTTATTCTTTGGCCTATGGATGTTTTTTATAACCCCTCTTCTCCATATAATTACTGGTGAAGGTCAGGACTATTTCCATTATCTTCTCACTATAAGAAATGGTTTAGCAAGCATTTTCGGTTCTATATTCTTCGGAGCGAGCATACAGTTCCTCATCTCCCGTCGCATTGCAAGAGCTAAAAAAGAGCAGGATAAGGATTAGGAGGTACCCTATGAAATCACTAATAACGTTACTTACCTATCATCTTTTGTTCAGTTCTCTACTCGCCTTCATCATCATTTCAGGGAACTTGCCCATCTACGATACCGTCCTTGTTCTTGTCTTTGTTCCAGCACTCAACAAAGGACTGACTTATCTAAAGATAGATTCCCAAAAAACGCGCATACTCAACTTAGCACTATGCTTTATGATTATATCCTTGCCACAACTGACGGTTATTTCAAACGATTGGAAATATTATCTATTGCTAACTATCGCCAGCCTTTCTTCTATCACTTATCTCTATTGTCTCTATCAATTCGTAAAAGAAACAAAGTAACATTGTCATTTAGGAGAAATCATCTATGAAAAAAGAACCCCTCTATGAAAAACTAATCAAACGTATCTATGGCATTTCAGGGCCGCTTGATGAACACAAACGACGCGAGGCTGACCACATCGGGAATAAAGTCTTTATGATTCTCTTTTACCTCATGACTCTAGGCAATTTCATCCCCTTTGTTCTTGCTTATAAATATCCCCAAATGGTCGCTTTCGGATATCCAATCATTATTTTTCTGGTTTCCTTGGTTTGTGCTTTCTATGTCACTACTCAAACTAAAAAAACTGGTATTGCTGCTATCGATCCTGATATGTTAAGCCAGAAGGAAAAGAAACAGTTATGTAATCCCGGACTTAAAGCTGGTCTGATCTATGGAATAGTCATGTTATTTGGAATGCCACTTCTCAATATCCTAATGGATGATAGCAAAAGCTATCTTACCGCTCTTTTGAATATAAGAAGTATCTTGTCAACCATCGTTGCAGCCTTCTTTTTCGGATTAACAGTGCATATTGTCATCACTCTTCGTATTCAAAAAGCTAGAGAAGATCAAGACGACGATTAGGAGGAAACTTATGAAATCACTACAAACTTTAATTCTCAGCCATATTTTGATCAGTATCTTTATGACAGTTTTCCTAGTTTATGGCCAAATTACGCGTCCTTTTCTAATCATCTTCCTCTTAGCCCTTCCTGTCTTGAACAAAGGACAAAGATTTCAGAAAATCACATCAAAAAAAATACGCCTCTTAAACGTATCTCTCTGCTTTATTCTCGTATCTTTCCCACAACTGTTAACGAATTCTATGGATTGGAGATATCTACTATTTCTAACCATCTGTATCGTTTTTAGTCTAGTCTACTTCTATACTCTCTATCAACTCTTTAAAGAAGTTAATCAAAAACAAGGTTATTAAGAGGTCACTACCATGAAAAAAGAAGACTTAACCACTCGCTTAGTTCGAAATTTCTTTCATATCCAAGGACCCTTTGATGAATGCCGTCAAGAGGTCATCTACAAAGCTTGCGCCCGTTCCATGGTCCAAATCTTTTACTCTTCCTTCTTTCTCTTCCTATTCTATCTTTTGTTTGGGCGCTTTATAGAGATAGTTCGAACGGCTATGCCCTATCTCTACTTCTTGATGATTTTTGCCCTCAGTCTCAAGGCAAGATATTCTACTAGAGGGCTCCACTTAGAAGATGATGATCAATCCGAGATTCCACAAATCACTTACAGCAAGCGCCAAATCAAGTTAAGAAGTTGGTTAGTTGGAACTAGCATCCCAACTCTCTACTTATTTATCCTATTTTCCAAAAAAGTAATCCTTGAAAATCACTCGATTACAGATTTCTTTTTGCAGTTTCTAGAACTCAAAATGATCGCACTTTTCCTACTAGTAGGACTTGGAGTAGGATCAATCTTCGGTACTATGACTTATTATTTTTTATCTGAACATGAAGAACAGTAGGAGAAAGTTTGGATAAGGGGGTATAAGCCGATTTGCAAAACTCAATTTTAGGAAAGAGCTAATATATTTCCATTATAAAACGCATAATATCAAGTTTTTTTAAATACCTGATATAGAAGCTTAGTTTATAAAATACATGTTATAATAAAGCTATGGCATATAGTACAGATTTTAAACAACGAGCATTAAATTACATCAAAGAGGGACACAGCCATGTCGAGGCATCCAAAGTTTTTGATGTTGGCGTCAGAACTCTCTTCACATGGGAAAAGAAATTACGTGAACAAGGGCACTTAGAGCGGAAAAAGAGAGTCGCCAAAAGCCGAAAGATTCCTTTGGAGGAGTTGAAGGCCTTTGTAGAGACTCATCCAGATGCTTTTTTACGGGAAATTGCGGCACATTTTGATTGTGCTGTTCCTTCAGTATGGGCAGCTTTTAAAAGCAGATCAATGTCACTTTAAAAAAAGACGACTAGCTTTTTAAGGAACAAGATCCAGAGAAAGTCGCTGAATTTCTTGATATTTTTGGATAATCTAAAAGATTTACCAGTCGTATATATTGACGAAACAGGAATCGACCGCTACCTCTATCGTTCTCATGCACGGGCTCCTAGAGGAGAGAAAGTCTATGAAAAGATTAATGGACGGCGTTTTGAGAGGACTTCAATTGTTGCAGGACAAGTAGATGGAGAGTTTATAGCTCCTATGATTTACAAGGAAAGCATGACGAGCGACTTCTTTGTTAAGTGGTTCAAAACGCAACTCCTGCCTGCTTTGAAGACACCTCATGTCATTGTCATGGACAATGCTAGTTTCATCCCAAGAAAATTTTGGATGAACTTTGCGTCAAAGATAAACACTTTTTCTTACCTCTACCACCTTATTCACCAGATTTGAATCCCATTGAGCAAGCTTGGGCTGCCTTGAAAAAGAAAGTGACAGATTTATTAAGGGAAGTCCCAAATATCTTTGAATGTTTAGAGTGCTTTTTTAAAACTAAATGACTATAATATGCGTTTTTATGATTTTAAAGACTGCCTGCTTCATCTCCCTTTAAAACGAAAAAGCCATCTTTACAGATGACTTTCTAGCAACCGAATCGGTGCTCACTTTTTTCAAGTTATGTACGGACAAAGCCTTATTTTAACCTGCTGTGTTGTAGATGATTATACTTGAACCGTTTTGGAACTATTTGAAACAACAAAGCTCTAAAACCAGAAAAAAGTGTACCTGAAGTAAGAGAAGTTTTGGAACCATTCGAAACAACACAGCTCTAAAACCTATGGTTCAGATAGTTCTGAATATCGAAAGTTTTGGAACCATTCGAAACAACACAGCTCTAAAACACTCATTAACAAGTACAGTCAAATCTACGAGTTTTGGAACCATTCGAAACAACACAGCTCTAAAACAGCTCTGCGACAACTATTCCCACTTCGTCAGTTTTGGAACCATTCGAAACAACACAGCTCTAAAACAGTTGTGCTGTGTATTTTTGTAACTCTTCCGTTTTGGAACCATTCGAAACAACACAGCTCTAAAACTGATGCTGAAGCTGATGTGCTTGCTGAAGCGTTTTGGAACCATTCGAAACAACACAGCTCTAAAACAAAATGTATGTAGTGAAAAAGGACATCAAAGTTTTGGAACCATTCGAAACAACACAGCTCTAAAACCTCGTAGAAAAATTTTTTTCACAAAATTTCGTAATCGCGCCATTCGTCCCAGCCAGACTTCAGTTCGTTTGATTCCTTTGTTACTCTTATTATACCATATTTTCAGGAGTCAAGAAATAGTCTTGATCCAGCACATACTGCGGAAAATCATAGACTTTTCGAGGTTCCACAAATAAAACCCTTAGTTGATTGAGTTGGATATACTCTATCAGATTTGCTAACTCATCCTTTGATAGATAGGCGGTCACATTGATGAAAACAAGGAGTTTCTTTTTAGAAAGATACTTAAAAACCTGGACAATTTCTAGAATCTTTTCAAAAGGAGTATCGCTCAGAGTTTCAACTTTGACTCCTAACGCATCAATCAACTCTAGAATGGTGATTTCATCGTACTCCAGGTCTAGTTCATTTTCCAAGCACTCAAATGCTAACAATTCTGTAATCGTAGCTACTAGCTTTTCAATCATGGATTTGACTTCTGGTTTGTCATTGAGCTGATTTTCAAGATCTGCATGTATCAGTTTAATAATAGCAGGTGAGTTGAAATTGTATCCTAAGACATCCGTTATCACTAGTAACTCGGACTCTTTCAGCGCTTTTAGATTTCTATCAAACAACTTCAACTCCCCATCATCAGTATATTGGTAGAACTGCTTGACGATAGTTGAAAAGGTAAACTGGTCTTCCAGCACTAAAAAGGTCGCATTTTCAATAGCTAATGGTTCATCCAATAGCGGAAAGTTAATCTTCATCACTAGGCTCCTCTCCCAGAAAGACCAAACGAGCGTCGGAGTTTGCTACGCTAGTATTTCGCTCACCATTTAAGTAAATCATGCGAGAAAACTGCTTTTCTGTGACGGTTAAGAGAGTGATGTTCCCTTTTTTAGGGTTATGAATCTTGAGTCGCTCAATCATAGCGTTATTAGCAGAGTTGTTGAGCAAGAGCTTGCTATAGATGGAGAATTGGTGCATGATAAATCCTTCATCTATGAGGAACTTCCTAAATTTCCGATAGGCCTTGCGTTCCTCGGCTGTATCAACGGGCATATCAAACATTAAAATCATACGCATATATCGATAACTCATATCCTAAACTCAGGAACTCCTTTCTCCGGTTGATTGAGCGCTTGAATGACTTTCTTAGTATAGTCGCTGACGATATTAGACAGGTACATATCTTTACCATTGTAGTGAAAGGTATCTGAGAAAATAGTAAAAAGTTCTCGCTTGATTTTGACAAAAGAACTGCTTCGATTTTCATAGACAATCCTGTCAATAATGGGACGGAAAGGCTCCATAATATCGCTAGCTAGGTTGAACTGATTGAACTGATTGGCATGTTTCAATCCAAATTGGGTCATGCAGCCAGACAATACAATCTCACGCGCAAACATACTCAAATCAAGGTGTAACCGTAGTCCAAGGCAGCATTGACATCATTTTCCTGTTCACGACTAAAATCATTCCCAAACAAGGTGTTGAAATAAATCCGTGCTGCGTGTCCCTCACGATTGCTTGGGTCAAATAGATCTAAACCATGATATAGATCAATGACGGACTGGCTCTTCTCCAGAAAACCACAACTCCCCAAATAAAAAGCCTGATTGAGAATTTTTTGTGCAATAATGGTGGTCCAAACTTGTGCCTTAGTATCCTCATCCCAAGCGATTTGTCGAGAGAGTTGCAAACTGGAGTCATGCCGACCGTAGTATGGCATTAAGTATGCAGTTGGCAAGCGTTTATCATCACAAAAGATTACCAGAATATTTTCATCCACCAAGCGTTTAATTAGCATAGTGGAGAGAACGATGTCTGTCGTCTCCAAAAGTAGGATGTCCACCTCGGACAAGTGAATCAACTCTGTCCGAGAGGCATCTTTAAAAATCAAGTGGTTATTCTTGTAGGAGAGTTTAGAGTGCGTATTAACAACAACGGTTCTCCATCCCATTAGTCTTCTCCTAGTTTACTTAAGTCAATCCGAGTCTCGTAGAGACCAGTGATGGATTGGTGGATGAGAGTGGCTTTATTTTCATCCTTCGTTGCTTTATAAACAGCATTTCGTAATTTAGGAGCTTCAAACAGCCCCACTACATAGCCACTGCTAGTACCACTCTTTGTCAAAGAAAAGAGTTTTAAGAAATTATCATAGTAGTATCGAATAATTTCTTCACTTAAATTAAAAACAGGATATTTTCTTAGCTTGTATGCTTCGTGAGCTTGAGTAAATAGTGATTTACTTCCTAACTGTTTTTCAGCATATTCAAACAGACCATTAACTATGTTATCAAATTCTTCCTTATGACTCATTATGAAATCTTGACTTTCTTTTTATAGATTCTTCAGATTTTAAGTCCATAAAATCTGTTTTTAGTCAAGAGACGTCTCATATGAAAGAACAGTTCATTTTGTGATTCTGTTAACTTAAACTGAGTAGCTTTATGGAAATTGGTTGTGCTTTCAAAAAAAGCATTCGTGTTCCATCATTTTTTTGAATAAGTGAATATTTAGGTATCTTATAAAATGCTTGAACACTCTGTAAATTATTCTTTGTAAGAAAGCCATTTTCAGAATCATCATTAAAAAAACTCATTGGGCTAGTATTAAACCATGGATAATCAATAATATTGATATCGTAAAAATTCTTTAACGACTTTTTAATTTATTGTTCTTATTGAATCTTTGCCCAATTATAAAAAAACCGATAATGCTGAATTTCGTTCATAGTAACCACCATAAAGTTTTTGGATCTAAATATTTTTTTATTTTTTTATTGGAAAACGTTTATCAACAGTGACAGAACTATTTTTTTAGGTATAATATTCTGTTTATAAAATGCTCCTTTTTTAATCATTGTTCGTTTGACAAAGTTGACTTGAGATTTGTAGATGACATCTTTTATGATTGGCAAATCTCTATTACAATCCCAAATGTCTTTACTAACTTTAGAATCTGGATTATTAAAGAATCTCATGATGTTAGAATAGAGATGCTTTCTTATCGTTGCTTTATTCTCTTCATGTCGATTAAAGTGAGCATGGTGGCCATATATCAATTCAGGAGCTAATTTGGGATAGGCCTTAAGAAGAGTTTGTCCTACAACAACAGCAAGATAAGCATCATGAGCATGGTGATAATCATTTAGTTCACGTACTTTGGCAATATGAAAGGTATTTCTAAAATTGGTAATTAGTTGAGATTTTAAAGTAATGATTTTGGTGTCTGAAAAACGATTATCTAGTATGCGAGCAACATGTTTTATAATTTGTCGTGTCTCGACTAATTGACGTTCAATAAAGCCAGCTTTCATGCTCTCTGTCAGAACACCATCAGGAGTTCGTTCGCTAGTAGTTAATCTTTGATATTTCGTTTGAGAAATTAGTTTTGCATTATATAATTTCTCCCAGAAAGGTTTCATATTAGCAACTGTTTCTTTGTCCGGTATATTATCCAACTTTCTTTGATTATTTTTCCTATGAGTTAATACTTTATTATCAATTGAATCGATTGGTAAAAAAACTATAGGGATAATATGATCGACTTCGTATTGATCGAGCTGATCTCGGTATAAGGGGACAGGGCTTCCTGTTTTTATCTAAGGAGTACATATCTTTCCCATTTTGAAGATAGTATAAATATAATTTCTCAGATTGTAGCTGTTCGTCTGAATGTGGAACTTTCCCATTTTCTAATACACTATTTTCAATATTTTTTAGTGCAGATTCTAATTTAGTTTTACGAGTTTTTGACTTTCTTTGTCCTTCTTCTGTAGTCATATTTTCACGAGCCATTTCAATGACAATATTTTGGGGTGGATATCCTATAATTTGAACCAGTTCATCAACAATTTTAATACTATTTAAAATTCCTCGTTTGATAGCTGGACTACCAGCCAATTTTTTAATTTCGTCAAAAACATCATCTTCAACAGTTGATTTAGATTGAATGGCTTTAATCTTAGGTTCAAAAGATAAGGTGTTATCAGAAATGAGGTTAGTTAAATTACGATTTTCTTCATCGTTTCGAAGGAATTGCAATAGATTAAAACCCGTATCCTCATCACGAATATCTAATAATAACTTCGCAGAATAACGTCCCCAACCTGTATAGCGCAATTTTGAGAGTTGATTAATTTTCTCTTCATCTAAAAATTCAAGATGTCCAAAATATTTTGTAAGGTAGTTTTTTTAATAGATTTTTTTATCATCAAAAAAACAGTAATAACCTTGATAATCTCCTCTAACTCTTTTTTGATAGATTTCAGAATCTAGAAATTCTTCTGAAAAAAATAGTTTTGAAATCATTATATGTTTTTAAAGTAGAATTAAAGGGATTTGTCTTTTTCAATTCCCGAAACAATTTCAACCGCTTGTAAATTTGTGTAATTCTCCAAGTAATCAAGGAGCATTGCAGAACTGACACGTTTACTATTCGTTTTTAAATATGTTATTGATTATTTCTTGTCGGAGCTCAGAATCTAAAAAGTGAGTTTTACCATGTTTATCTTTTGTACTTAACCCGAGTTAGTTCATTTTGGAGCATAACTTCTTCATAGATCAAACTACGTTTTGGTAAAACTTTTTCATTTAAGAGAATAATATCATTTCCTATTAGATTGGTGATGAAGGCATCTCTAGTTTCATCCATATTTATCAGCTTATGATAGTTCCAAGGACGTATTTTACCATTTCTAGTATCTTCATCATTATCATCTAAAACATCTTGACTAGTCGCTCGTTTAATCCAAGCAAACCTACTATTATTTCCTTTTGCCAAAGGACCAACATAATAAGGAATTTTAAATGTCAAGATAGATAGTAATTTATCCTTGTTTTCTAGTAGAAAAGGATAATCCTCCCCTTGTCTTTCGATAATTTTTTCTAGTTCATAAGCATGAATTTGATTAGGAATAGCTCCATTGTCAGATGTACGAAGTTTTTCTTAAAAATGTTCCATCTGATATTTTTATTAAGAAAATATTCTGCTCCTTCGATACCGGTTATTTTTTTCCACTAATATAATCATAAAAAAATTTTTGTTGTATTGTTTTTTTGTTTCTGTGAATTAGTTAATACCATCTTATTAGATATGTATCCAACATATCCCTTTGTTTCTTTTATCTATATCAAAAACCATTTTTGTGTTTTTTTCTGCCAAAAAAATATCTAAATAATCTTGCTCAGATAGATTTTTGTTTAACAAAAGATTTGAAGCGTTGCAAAATCTTTGCGATGTTCCTCGTATCGCTCGATCATAGTAGCAGAAAAGCGAGCATGAGTTGCTCCAGTGTATGTTAGCATACCAGATAAAAAGGATAGTATCACGTAAAATTTTTTTAGTTTATCAAATACATCGGAAAAAAATCATATTCTAATGTACCAAGAAGGTTTTCTAAATTTTTCATCATAGTTTTCTTTAGAAAAATTGAGATCTGGTTCTTCCTCTAACTCAAAACAATCTTTAAATTTCGTTTTTTTAAACCAAATAATAGCTGTAACAGTTGTTTAAAAAAATACTTTTTATCCTTTTTTTCAAGCTCTTTTTGGGAAATAGGATAGTATATTTTTAACTTTATCTTGTCTGTTATCACTGGACTTAAATATATCTGCTATGGTTTTAGATTCATCAGAGACTTCCAAATCAAAAACTTCTTGACAAGCTTCAATAAAATCAAACCAAGAGTTTTGCATATAGATATTATTAGGATTGATCTTATCTAACGTTAAAAAATGCCCTCTATACTTTAAAATATGTGATAAGGCCATGTAAACTTCTCGAATATCAGCTACGGGAGAATTTTTATCTGCGTCAGCTAAGTGTTTTCGTAAATGGTAAATCGTAGGGTACTTCTTGTGATAGGCAGTTTCCAAGTCTTTATTACCAAAAAATGGCTGTTTTATCTGTAGATCCTCACTTTTATCACCAAGCAGCCTAAAACTTTCGTCTAATCTACGATAAAAATTTTTATCGACTTTTTCAATTTCTTTTTGAAAAATATCTCGTAAATAGGCAATTCTATGATTTCTTCTATCAATTCTACGACGATTAACACGAAATACTCGAGTTCCTTTAGCTGATTGAGCTGGCACAAAGGTGGTAGAACCGATTAAATTTTTCTTTATTTTTTCTTTTTCTGTATTACCTAAAACTTTAAATTTTAAAGCAGGTACTCTATAATCTTCAGTGACAACGGCGTAGCCAACAGAAGATACACCTATATCCAATCCAATTGAATAATTTTTTTATTAAATTTCGCCATTAAACTACTCCTTATCTTGATTTTTCGATTTTTATTTTTTTGTATAATAACTATGTTGGAACTATTCGAAAACAACACAGCCAAAAGATTTTTTTCTTTTTGAGTTAAAATATGGTTATCCATAATCATTAATGCGCACCGTTTCGGTGCTTTTTTTATTTTATTATACTAATTTATTGTACTCCTAATTTGATAAAAAAACAAATAATATTGTAGCGTTTTTCAAAATAAGTAATAAAAAAATATTTTTTTATAAATGAACTTATATTTAACTACTAAAACTATTCACCCCCTAACACTTCTTCAGTGCTAGGGGCTTTTTTAGTTCCTTAAATACCGCATATACTCTACTAATACATAGACAAGGATTGTTAAACAAATGATCGTTTCGAGCCAAACGAGAAGGTTTAGGACTGGAATCTGCAGAATGCCTTGGACCATTTTCAATGAAGTTGCTGTGATGATAGTTGGGAAAGTTAAGGCTGAAAAAGCTGGTTGAAATCCCTGTTTTAAAATCCTTGGCAAACGACTGAGGACAAAGAAAAAGAAAGTCTGTGAGGCAAGGATCATGACTAGCAAAATCCAGCCATGAAGACCTGAACCTCCGATCCGAACGAGTGCTGCTAACAGTAGAGAAAAGGGAGCACAGTAGATTCCTTCTTGCCCCAGTAAAGCCCGTGGCAATGGATTACTTTTCAAATCTTGATAAATCAGAGGATAAAGGAAAAGGGTTAAGGTAAAGCCAAAAATCCAAGCGCCATAGGCAATCTCGACTATGCCCACCACTGGGTAGGTCAAGCTTGCTACTGCTATCCCCACATAAAGAACTGTCCAACTTGGCGTTGCGCTCGTTCTTGGTTTAGTCTGCACATAATTTTTAGTGAAGTAGATGATTAAACCTACATCTAGAAGAAAGGCAAACCACCAGAGAATCTGCGCAACAATGCTCATGTTCACGGGTAAGATTCGTAACAAATAGGTTGGTAAAATCATCCCTGCCATGGGAAAGGTCGCCATTCCCGATAATAGAGGAGCTTTCTTAAGTTCTTGCTGGCTTTCTTGCCAATCACTAAGATGACTCACTAAAAAATAAAACCATAAAATCAAGCCTGACAAACTAAAGACGTGCGATAATAGTGGAAAAATATCCAATATGAGATTGCCTGCTCCAGCCAATCCCAATAAGCACCCTGAAAAGGCCAAGGGGAGTTTTTTCATGTGAACCTCCAATAGTCATGTTATTATCAGTATAGCATAAAGCGCTTAAATGAAGTATTAAAAAACGAAGTTTAAAAAGATAAACCTCGTTTTTATTTTCTTTATTTTTAGTTTGTCGCTAGAATATGTCGCAATTGCACTGCACTAGGAGAAACAATTGGTAAAAAGGCACCTTCATTCCAACGACGTATGAAACCGGATGTCGATTTACTAAAGTATCCTCTACCGCCACCAGCTTGTAGTTCTAATAAGAGACTTTGGGCAACAACATCAACAATATCAATTCGTAACTGGAAAAGCTCACGCGGATTTCTAACGAAATAGGACTCTTCAGATAGTCCTTGATAGAGAGAATGTCGAATATCATCTAACTGTTCGACCTGATGTTGCCATTCTTCCTTCAAGACACCTCGTTTCCCCAATTCTTTTTCGACTTCTGAGAGTGAACGTTCAGCCAAACCAAAAGCTAGGCCAAATTGGTAGCCTAAAAAAGCTGGACGATTTTGCGCTAAAAATTGATGAGCATCCTTGGATAGAATCCACTCTTCCTTTAAAGGAACCTTGTTGAAAGTCAGAGCTGCCGTATTTCCTCCTTGGAGAGAGACAAATTCCAAATCTTCGGAACGACTAAAGTTTTCTGCGTCCGATGGTACGGCTACTACATAACTTGTACTCGGATCATCTGCAAATCCTGCTACAAAAATAGTGAGGAAGCGATCCTTACGAGCATTGGTTACCCAAGGAAGTCGTCCTTTAAGATAATAATTTCCATTTTCTTCAAGGATACGAACATTTAGTTCCTCTAAGTCAGATAGATACTTGACCGCATTAGACAAAGCCGTAGCACCTGCATATTCTCCTGATAAGAGTTTTTCCAAGTAAATTTCTTTGAAATAAACATTATCAGTATGAAGAATATTGTCTATTAAAGTTCGTTGCCCCCATGAGATAAAAGGAGGCTGTTAAGGAATGTTGAGCGAGTTCTGCAAGGATATCAATAACATCTTGGTCACTTCCACCTAGTCCTCCAAGAACTTTTGGTACTCCTACACGAAAGGCACCTTCTGCAGCAATTTTCTCAATCAACTCTTCTCCAGCTTGACATGATTTTTTGTCAATTTCATCAGCGTGCTGGTCTAACCAGCTTAAAAATTCTTCTGAAAAAAATCCCATACTCTGCCCTCCTCTTATGCATAAGGTTGTAATTCTGGATTAATAGGTGTGTTAGCTAGGTTGTTGGCATAGTTACAAAGACTTGCTAGACTGACACCGAGAACAACATCCAAGGCATTTTCTTGTGTATAGCCTGCTTCAAGAAATTCTCCAAGAGCTTCATCTCCTACGCGCCCTTTGGTATTGATAACTGCCAAGGTAAACTTAGCTAGGGTATCCAGCTTAGGATCGCTTTCGATTGGAGTACGATTGCGAAGGGCTTGAAGTAGGTCATCATTCATCTGGATTTGCTTGATAGAAAAGGCTGTATGTCCAGCGACGCAGAAGGCGCAACCATTAGTTACGGCTGCAGTGATTTGCACCACTTCGCGCTCTACAGGTGTTAGACTATTGCGACGGTTAATAGCTCCAACAGTTCGGTAAGCTTCTAGGGCTGTAGGGGCATTGGCCAAAAGACCGATAAGATTTGGGATATAGCCATTGTTATCCTTTTGTACCGTTTCAAGAACTTCTTTCACTTCTGCTGGTGCTGATTCTACTGTGTGGATAGTAAATGTTGTCATAAGAGGACCTCTTTTCGTTTTGTAATTGAATGGTTTCTGCGAAAATCTTACGAAATCTCATCAGCCTATTGAACAAATCCTTGCCTTGATTGATGACTCATTAGCTTTTCGTTGACAATAAGTCTAACACAGAATCTATACCTTGCATAATATATATTTTAAATTGCACTGATAAAAAATTTTTATGAAAACAAAAAAATCACACCAGATGTGTGATCATAACTGTTAATTTATCTGATGCTTGTTTCTTAAAACTAAGATAGATTCTACCAGCAAGCAGAAGATTGCTAAGCCAAAGCCAGTAAATACTCCAAAATATTCTGTGATAGAACTCATTAGAAAAACAGAAGCAGAAAAGGTCAATGTAGAGACAACTTCGATAACGGAGTAAACATTCACAAGTTCCTTCTCATCAACCGATTCCTGTAAAAATACGCTCTCAGGAACTTCCTTAATCTGAGATAGAAAACCAATTACTAGAGATAGGAATAGAAATAGGTGCATTTGGAAATAGCACTATCAACAGAGTTACTAGTGCTGTCGCTAACAAAGAAAAGGTCATAGTTTGATATTTATAGGTAACAACTTTCTCTGCTAAACGGAAGACAATAGCTCCTCCCAAGATAATCCCCAAGGAATAGGCTGTATTGACATAGCCCCAATAGCTTTCTGACTGATGTAAAATCTCAGTCACAAAAACAAGTAAAACAGAAGATACCCAGATAGCATTGGCTAGAATTTCTAAGAGATTAGCCTGGACAATAAAGCCTAATCTTGATTCTTTAGCCACCAATCGCCAACCTTTTGTTAGCGTCTCAAGGCTTGTTTCAGAGGACAACTCTTCTTTTTCGACTAGTGGCAAACCAAACATCAAAATCGTCGAAATTGTAAACAAAACTAACACAATGAGCAGGCTAGGATTCATTCCTAGACTCGCAAATAAGAGGCCTCCTAAGCCCCAACCAACTAGTTGTACACTTTCACCACTCATAGAAATGGCTGCATTCGCTTTAGCTAAATCACTTGCATAGCGTGGAACAATCGCATAGGAAACAGGCGCTGCAAAACCATCCAAAACGGAGATTAAGGTAACAATAGCATATAAAAGAGGGAGGGAAATAGTTTCAGATTGCTTGAGTAGAAAAAGTAAAATCGCTAGCAGAATCGTCTTACCAAATTGAGTCAAGAAAAGAACACGATTTAAAGCTAATCTCTTCGTTACTAATGGAACTAAGAAACTGGCTAAAAAGGAGGATAGACCTATCAGAATTGGTACTAGGGAGGTTGAAATGACCGAACCAGATAAGACAAACACATTTGCAATCACAATGACTCTAAAAAAGACATCTGCTAGATTCGCTAGTCCCTGTGAAATCACTAATTTTCGAATATCTTTTGACATAAACACCTCCAGTTTGTTTTTCTTTCGCACATAGATGAAACAAGACATATCAGACTAATACTCTTCGAAAATCAAATTCAAACCACGTCAGCTTCGCCTTGCCGTACTCAAGTACAGCCTGCGGCTAGCTTCCTAGTTTGCTCTTTGATTTTCATTGAGTATAAAAACAGATTTATGTTGACTATTATACAATAAATAAAAGTGCAAATAAAGGATATCATAAAAGAAGTACTCTTGAATTTCATTCATCTTATGACATAATACTCTTCGAAAATCTCTTCAAACCGCGTCAACGTCGCCTTGCCGTATATATGTTACTGACTTCGTCAGTTCTATCCACAACCTCAAAGCAGTGCTTTGAGCAACCTGCGGCTAGTTTCCTAGTTTGCTCTTTGATTTTCATTGAGTATAAAATAAAAGACTAGCCCTAGTAGTAAAAAAACTAGCATCTCACAAACAGATGTAGTCTTATCTATAAATGGTAATATCAATCTTACATTATTTATCAAAATACTTTTTAGTTTCAGCAATAACAACTGGCGACAAGGCTAAGAGTGCAATCAAGTTTGGTAGAGCCATGAGGGCATTAACAATATCCGCAATGACCCAGACCATATCCAGCTCGATAAATCCTCCCAGCAAGACCATGAGTACAAAGACCACACGATAAAGCCAGATAAAGCGAACCCCAAAGAGGAACTCGAAACAACGTTCTCCGTAATAGTTCCATCCCAAAATCGTGGTAAAGGCAAAGAGTACCAAGAAGATTGTTAGAAGAGCAGGTCCAAAGAAAGAAAATACTGTAGAAAAAGCGGACTGAGTAAGGGCAACCCCGTCTAAATTACCATTCCAAATCCCAGTCACCAAGATTGTCAAACCAGTCAAGGTACAGATGATCAAGGTATCAATAAAGGTTCCTGTCATGGAAATCAAACCTTGCTCCACCGGTTCATTGGTCTTAGCTGCCGCAGCCGCAATGGGAGCTGAACCCAATCCAGACTCGTTTGAGAAGACACCACGCGCCACACCATTTTGAATAGCCATCCGAACACTAGCTCCTGCAAATCCTCCCACTGCAGCTATGGGACTAAAAGCTGATGTGAGAACCAGTGAAAGTGTTGCCGGTACTTTATCGATATTAAAGAAAATGACTGTCAAGGTTCCCAAGATATAGACAATAGCCATAAAAGGAACAACTGTAGTTGACACCTTTGAAATGGACTTGAGCCCACCAAAGACTGCGATCCCTACGAAAATAGATAAAACAAGTGCAGTAATTGTCGGATCAATACTAGCCGTATTTTGCACGGATTCTGTAATGGAATTCACCTGGGTAAAAGTACCAATCCCTAAAAGTGCAACTAGTACTCCAGCTACAGCAAAGAAGATTGCAAGAGGGCGCCATTTTTCGCCCATCCCTAGAAGGATATAATGCATCGGTCCTCCTGCTACCGCACCATGGTCATCCTTGGTTCGATATTTAATAGCAAGTAGTCCTTCTGCATACTTGGTTGCCATTCCAAAGAAAGCAGCCACCCACATCCAAAAAAGAGCACCTGGTCCACCAACCTTGATAGCCGTTGCAACCCCGATAATATTTCCTGTACCAACAGTTGCTGCTAGGGCTGTACACAAGGCAGCAAAGCTCGATACATCTCCATGCCCCTTATCCTTGGTAAAAATAAGCTGGAAGGCCTTAGGGAGACGCAGGATTTGTAGAAGCCCTAAACGAAGAGTCAAGTAAATCCCTGTACCAACCAATAAAATTAAAAGGGGTGGTCCCCATACTAGAGCATCTAGCTCTTTTAGCAAATTTAACATCCTTTTCTCCTATCTATTCAACCCCAAAAGAAAGAGCACATGTTAAAAACATGTACTCTGGAATGCATCGATAAATGCCAAAAAGCGCTCTATCATTGCTCTGTCCTTTTACCTGAGAGTTTGAGCAGTTGCCTGCCTTGCCCCTTCGGTGCCTTTACGGTCTCTCCAGAGTTCCGTCCATTTACAGTCATGGAAGGTCAAAGGCCTTTCCACTTCTATTAAACTTCATTCGGTGTTGTATTTAATTTTTTCTTATTTTACAAGAAAATTTAGCTCTTGTCAATTATTTTCAGAAAATTTTTTATAATTTTCATTCGTTTCGCTTTATCCCTTAAAGGTTACAATGGTTGCGCCAGATCCGCCTGCATTTTGTGGTGCATAGCCAAAGCTCTTGACCTGTTTATTTCTTTGTAGGTACTTAGTTACCCCTTCACGGATGACTCCTGTACCGATACCATGGATGATATCCACTTGAGCCATATTGTTGAGCAGGGCTTGGTCGATAAAGGCATCCAAGGCTTCCATAGCTTCCTCGTAGCGTTTGCCACGAAGGTCTAGTCGAGCTTGTGGACCTTTTCCTGCTGCACGTTTGACGACGTTAACTTGTTTCTTCTTGACTGGCGCTTCTTGCTGAGCCTGAACTAAGTCAAACTCTTTTTCCTCAAGTGTCATCTTAATCAAGCCAACCTGTGCTTCCCAACGTCCATCCTTGAGTTGATTGGTCAAGGTACCTCGTTGACCATAGCTTAAACGATAATATCATCTCCAACTTTTGGAGCTCGTTTTTTCTTGGCCTTTTGGAGGACCTTGTTTTTAGAAAGGTCAACTTTTTCAGGAGCTAATTTTTTGAGTTTAGCCTTGGCTTCAATAATCTCATGTGGTTTTAGTTGAGATTTACTGTGAAGATTTTTAAGTATATCATCACTCTCAGCTAGTGCTAAGTCAACAATCTCAGCAGCTTGTTCTCGCGCCTTATTGAGTTCAGTTTCTTTCTCACGATTGAGCTCGTTATAGAGTTTTTTAAGCGCACGGTTCATCTTGAGGTTTTCTTGCTCAACTTGGCGAATATTCTCAAGACGTTTACGACTTTCAAGTGTCTGCTCTTCCAATTGCTCAATGATGCGATTGACATCATTGTCTTGATTAATCTGCTTGCTGGCATCACCTACGATGACATCTGACAAGCCTAGACGTTTGGCAATTTCAAAGGCATTGCTTCGACCTGGAACTCCCTGCATAAAGCGATAGGTTGGGCGCAGGCTAGCTGTATCAAATTCCATACTAGCATTCTGAACATAGGCAGTTTCAATACCATAGGCTTTAAGTTCAGGATAGTGAGTGGTTGCCATGGTCTTGACCTGACGCAGGCGTAAGTCTTCTAGGATAGACATGGCAAGGGCTGCACCTTCTTGGGGATCTGTTCCTGCTCCAAGCTCATCAAGTAGCAAGAGCGAGTTTTGGTTGACCTTACCCAGAATATCGACGATATTGGTCATATGACTAGAGAAGGTTGAGAGACTTTGCTCAATGGACTGCTCGTCTCCGATATCTGCGAAAATCTTCTCGAAAATCCCTACACGACTACCCTTATCAGCTAAAATTGGTAGACCAGACTGGGCCATCAACTGGGTCAAACCTAAGGTCTTGAGCATAATGGTCTTACCACCCGTATTAGGACCCGTGATGACGATAGCTGTTAATTCTTTGCCGAAGTGCACATCATTTGCGACTGCATTTTTTACAAGAGGATGACGAACGTGAAGCAGTTGAATCTCCTGTCCCTCAGACACTTGAGGTACTACTGCCTCCGTCTCTTGGATAAAGCGAACCTTAGCCCGAATCAGGTCCAAATGTCCGATAATCCAAGCATCATTTGCAATTTCAGCTGCATGAGGTCTTACTCGTTCAGAGAGTTCTTGGAGGATACGCATCATCTCATAGCGTTCGTCTGCACGAAGACTTGCGATTTCTTCACTTAGCTTGACCACTTCACGTGGTTCGATATAAACAGTGTTCCCACTGGCAGAGATATCATGAACCACACCAGCAATCTTGTTACGATAGGTATTTTTGACAGGAAGAACTTGACGACCATTTCTACTTGCGATGATACCTTCTGTCAGCATCTGAGCTTTTTGTTTGAGAAGGTCTTGCAGGACATCACGGACTTGACTTTCACTATCATGGATTTTTCGACGGATTCGTGCCAAATCCTCACTAGCAAAGTTCTCAATAAATCCAGCTTCGTTGATGGCTTGTAGATTTCCCTGTAAATGTGGAAAATCATGAAGTTTCTCAAACCAGTTAGCTAGGTGGTCTAAACATACATTTTCAAGATTGTCATAAAAATTCTGCAATTCACGACTGGCAAAGATGACACGTTTGAGAAGGAGAAATTCCTCGATGTTGAGATCAGCACCCATTTCCAAACGTTTGGAGGTCGCTGCAATATCTTTTGTTGCAGAAATGCTGAAATGAGGATGCTCGACAAAGAGTTCTTGCATTTCCTTCATCTCTGCAAAAGCTTGCTTAATCTTGTCTCCTTTATCTGTTGGGACTAGCTCTTTTAACTGCTCTAATCCCTGTTCCGTCAAAAGATGAGGCTCAAATAAAGCCTTGACCTTATTAAATTCTAATGTTTCTAGTATCTTTTTATTCATTTTATTTTCCTTCGTAATGAGCGAACGAATTTTTCAAATTATCACTCTTTTCAAAAAGGCTCCTAAACTATTGATACTCAATGAAAATCAGAGAGCAAACTAGGAAGCGACCCGTAGGTTTCTCAAAGCACTGCTTTGAGGTTGTAGATAAGACTGACGAAGTCAGTCACATATATAATCCAAGGCGAAGCTGACGTGGTTTGAAGAGATTTTCGAAGAGTATAAAATTGTAAACAAAAGGCTAGGAATAGTTCCCGCCCTTTTTATCCGATTATTTTGGTTACCCAGAGTTGTTTAATCATATGAGTAGTGATTGGAACACTCTGGATAATATGTTTGGCTACAAAACTGTTTTCAAGTGAATTTTGAACAATTTGTAAAGGAACAGTCGCAAGAATGGTCAGTATCATCTGGAGGACAAATAAGGTCACAGCCACTGATAAAACTCCTGCGCCTATACGGAAATATTGACACGCTAGCTTTTTAGTCGGTAGAAGATTAAGAAAGAGACCCAGCAAACGACCAATGCAATAAAATATAGTAAAGGCTAAGAGGTAACCAAGACCTGCATAAAAGACTTTGTCCAGCTGGAAAAGTTGATTTGACGGGAAAAAGAAGGTTCCCTGTCCTTCCTGTGGACTTGCATATGGGATCAACAAATCAAATTGTTTCCCTAAAGATTGATAAAAATTGCCTGCAAGAAGAGCTGAAATCACAGTTGCTACAAAATAATAAATCTGTAGAACTAATCCTCTACGATAACCGATATAAAAGCTCCATGCAAGAACCAATAAGAGAAGGACGGAAATCATAGGGAATCCTCAATCTTGCTCTGTTCTTGTTTTGCTGCTACAACCTGATGACGGAGAGCTTCTAATTCTTGCTCCTTATCATCAAATTCAATCTCACGACTGAGTTGAGTTGACAAGCTATTGACTGCTAATAAAATAGCGATTGTCTCATCATCCGCTCCAGGCATTTGTTCTTTGATTGCTTCATATTTTTCTGTTGCGACCTTGGCAATTTCCTCCATAAAGAGGTTGTCATGCTCAGTTGTTAGGGTCAATGTTTTTTTGCCGAATGTAAACTTGTATCGATTTAAATTTGCCATAAAAATTCACCTCACGATATTATACCAAATTTCACTAAGTTTGTCAGTTTTTACCAATTCTACAGCTTTTTATGGTACAATAAGAACTATGGCAAGTATTACATTAACCCCGAGTGAAAAAGGAAATTCAAGCCTTTGTTCAGAAATATGAACAGGCACTGACTCCTAGTAAAAAAATCCTTATATTCGCTACTTTTTTTGAAGCTTCCCCAAGCTAGTGTCTCCATCTACACTTCTGGAAAAGTCTTGCTTCAGGAGAAATGGCTGAAAACTATACCAGTTTTTTTGGTTATCAAGTCAGTCAAGGAACTAGCGGACAAAATTTCCCCTTGATTGGAACAGATGAGGTGGGGAATGGTTCCTACTTCGGTGGTCTGGCTGTAGTAGCATCCTTTGTGACTCCTGACCAACATGACTTCCTACGAAAACTAGGTGTAGGGGATTCTAAGACTCTGACAGACCAAAAGATTCGTCAGCTTGCCCCTCTGCTTAAGGAGAGAATCCAGCACCAAGCGCTGCTTCTTTCTCCAAGTAAGTATAATGAAGTCATTGGGGAGCGCTACAATGCCGTTTCCGTAAAGGTAGCCCTGCATAATCAAGCGATTTTTCTCCTCCTCCAAAAGGGAGTCCAGCCTGAAAAGATTGTTATCGATGCCTTCACTAGTGCTCAAAACTATGAGAAGTACTTAAAAAATGAAGCTAATCATTTTTCTAATCCAGTCAGCCTAGAGGAAAAAGCCGAAGGTAAGTACTTGGCTGTCGCAGTAAGTTCTATCATTGCGCGTGATCTCTTTCTAGAGAATCTCGAAAATCTGGGTAGAGAACTTGGTTATCAACTTCCAAGCGGGGCTGGAACAGCTTCTGATAAGGTAGCTAGCCAAATCCTTCGTGCTTATGGTATGCAGGGACTCAACTTCTGCGCCAAACTACACTTTAAAAATACTGAAAAAGCAAAAAAAATGCTAGAAAGGTAAATTATGAAATATTTAAAATCGTTTTTAAAAGAGTGGGGAGTTATCTTCCTACTTATTACACTAGTAGGTCTTAGCCGTCTCTTTCTCTGGAGCAATGTCCGCGTAGAAGGACATTCTATGGATCCTACCCTAGCAGATGGAGAAATCCTCTTTGTGGTTAAACATCTCCCAATCAATCGTTTTGATATTGTGGTTGCTCATGAAGACGATGGGAACAAGGATATCGTTAAACGGGTCATTGGTATGCCAGGAGATACCATTCGTTATGACAACGATAAACTCTATATTAATGGTCAAGAAACTGATGAGCCCTATTTAGCAGAATACCTTAAGCGTTTCAAGGAAGATAAACTCCAGAGCACCTATACTGGAACTGGTTGGGATGGTAAAAAAGGGAGAATACTTTAGAACTTTAGCTCAAAAGGCTCAGTCCTTTACCCTAGATGTTAATTACAACACTAGCTTTACCTTCACTGTACCAGAGGGTGAATACCTCCTACTGGGTGATGACCGTCTGGTATCTAGCGACAGTCGACATGTTGGTACCTTTAAGGCAAAAGATATCACTGGTGAAGCCAAATTCCGCTTCTGGCCACTCAAGCGTATCGGAACATTTTAAAAACTAGGAAGAGGCCGAGAATTTTCCATCTCAGCCTCTTCTCATTCTATTTTGACTAAATCTGGGATAAATTTTCTCAGAAACTATTGTAAGGAATTTTATGGAAGTTTATTTTTCAGGCACCATTGAACGCATTATTTTTGAAAATGTCAGCAATTTTTTCCGTATTTTACTCCTAGATATTGAGGATACCAATGCTGAAGACTTTGATGATTATGAAATCATTGTCACAGGTACCATGGCTGATATCATTGAAGGAGAGGAATACACCTTTTGGGGACAAATTGTCCAACACTCAAAGTATGGGGAACAGCTACAAATGACTCGCTATGAGAGAGCCAAGCCGACTAGTAGGGGCTTGGTCAAGTATTTCTCCAGCAGCCATTTTAAGGGGATTGGACTCAAAACAGCCCAGAAAATTGTGGATATTTACGGAGATAACACTATTGACAAAATCTTAGAAAATCCAGACAAACTCCAGTCTATCTCTGGACTCTCTGCTAAGAACCGTGAAGCCTTCGTCTCAACCCTTCGTCTTAATTACGGAACAGAGATGGTCTTAGCCAAACTGGCTAATTACGGCATCCCAAATAAACTAGCCTTCCAGATACAAGACTTTTACAAGGAAGAAACGCTAGAGATTGTCGAGAATTATCCCTATCAACTGGTTGAGGATATCAAGGGCTTGGGATTTACCATTGCTGACCAACTGGCCCAAGAATTGGGAATTGAGAGTCAAGCTCCCGAACGCTTCCGTGCGGGTCTCGTCCATAGCCTCTTTCAAGGTTGCATGGAAACGGGAGATACCTATATGGAAGCTAGAGACTTGTTGGAGCAAACCCTCAACCTTCTAGAATCCTCCCGTCCAGTCGAACTAGATCCAAGTCAAGTTGCCCAAGAACTTGCTTATCTGATTGAAGAAGATAAGGTCCAGCAGATTGACACCAAAATCTTTGATAATAGCCTCTTTTTTGCAGAAGAAGGCATTCGTAGCCATCTCATCAGAATCCTCGAAAAAGGTCAGAGTAAAAAACAGGATCTAGAGACTATTCAAGACCATATCACAACTGTTGAGGAAGAACTGGGGATTGAGTATGATAGTATTCAAAAACAGGCCATCTGCGATGCTATCCAGAACAAGGTCTTTATCCTTACAGGTGGACCTGGTACAGGTAAGACTACTGTTATCAACGGCATTATCGCTGTCTATGCTCTCTTAGAAGGACTGGATCTCAAAAAAAAGAGCAATCTGCCCATTCTCCTAGCCGCTCCCACCGGTCGCGCAGCCCGTCGTATGAATGAGCTGACAGGACTACCAAGTGCAACTATTCACCGCCACTTGGGTATGACCGGAGACGACGATACCAGCCATCTGGAAGATTATCTGGATGCTGACTTTATCATTGTTGACGAGTTTTCTATGGTAGATACTTGGTTAGCCAACCAGCTCTTCTCCAATATCTCCTCTAACAGTAAAATCCTCATCGTTGGTGATAGTGACCAGCTGCCTTCTGTCAGTCCTGGTCAAGTCCTAGCAGATTTACTCCAGATACCAACCATCCCTCAAACACGTTTGGAAAGAATCTACCGTCAGAGTGAAGAATCAACCATTGTCACTCTTGCAAGTCAGATTCGTCAAGGAATATTGCCTGCAGATTTTACCCAGAAAAAAGCAGATCGCTCCTACTTTGAAATTGCTAGTAACCATATCCCGGCTAGCATTGAAAAAATCCTAGGTGCTGCTATCAGAAGTGGCATACCTGCTCGTGATATTCAAGTTCTTGCCCCTATGTACCGTGGAACTGCTGGTATTGATGCCATCAACCAGCTCATGCAAGACCTACTCAATCCTCCACAAAAAGACCAGCTTAGCTTTGAAGCTCCTCAGTGTCACTATCGAACAGGAGATAAGGTCATCCACCTAGTCAACGATGCAGAAGTCAATGTCTTTAACGGAGACTTAGGCTATATCACAGACTTGATTCCAGGAAAATACACTGAATCCAAGCAAGATGAAATTATGATTGATTTTGACGGCAATGAGGTTTCCTATCCTCGAAATGAGTGGTACAAGATTCGCTTAGCCTATGCTATGAGTATCCACAAGTCTCAGGGTAGCGAGTTTCCAGTTGTGATTCTTCCGATTACTAGTGCTAGCAAACGCATGCTGGAGCGCAATCTCATCTACACTGCTATCACTCGTGCCAAAGTAAACTGATCCTACTAGGTGAATTACAGGCCTTTGACTATGCAACCCAACATATCGGAACAGCTCGTAAGACCTATTTGATTGAACGTTTCGCTGACTTAATGGAGAGCGCCGAGGAAACAACCCAACTTGCTACCGATACTGCCACTTCAACAGACATTGAACAATCCTACATCCTAACCGAGGACAACTGGTCTAGTATCCCAGCCATGATTGGGATTAGCCAAGAAGACCTGCAGGAGATTTTCGGAAAATAAAGTATAAGAAAACCCACCGAATCCGGTGGGCTTTTTATCTTTTCAGATTATTTTACTGTTGCAGTGCTTGTGATCAATTCAACAGCTTTCTTCACTGCAATATCGTGTTTCAACATTTCAGCTGAAAGCAAGCTTTGTACTTGTGCAACTTCCATGTTGTAATCTGCAGCCAATTGCTCGATTTCTTTTTGGATTTCTTCTTCTGAAGCGTCAAATCCTTCAGCTTTCGCAACTGCTTCGATAACAAGGTTAGTCTTAGTACGTGACTCAGCTTCTGCTTCGTATTGTTTGTGAAGGTCTTCTTGAGTAGTTCCAGTGATTTGGAAGTACATGTCAGGGTTAATACCTTGACGTTGCAAGTTTCCAAGGAATTCATTTACTGAACGGTGAACTTCTTCGTGGATCATTTCTTCTGGAAGTTCCACGATTTCAGCGTTTTCTACAGCTTTATCAATTGCTGCACCTTCAACTGCATCCTTGTATGCTTCTTCTTTAGCAGCAGCCAATTCTTTGCGGTATTTTTCTTTCAATTCGTCAAGAGTTTCAACTTCTTCGTCGATGTCTTTTGCAAGTTCATCATCAAGTGCTGGAACTTCTTTAGCTTTAACTTCGTGAATAGTTGTTACGAATTTAGCTTCTTTACCTGCAAGGTCTTCTGCTTGGTAGTCTTCTGGGAATGTTACGATAACGTCAACAGTTTCACCAGCTGAGTGACCTACCAATTGGTCTTCAAATCCAGGGATGAATTGACCTGAACCAAGTCCAAGTGAGAAGTTTTCACCTTTTCCACCGTCAAATTCAACACCGTCAATAGAACCAACAAAGTCGATAACAACAGTGTCGCCGTTTTCAGCAGCACCTTCTTTAATCACCAATTCAGCCAAGTTGTTGCGTTCACGTTCGATACGTTCTTCAACATCAGCATCAGTTACTTCTTTTTCTACATCAACTGATACTTCAAGGTTTTTGTAGTCGCCCAATTTAACTTCAGGTTTTGTAACAACTTCAGCAGTGATAACCCAGTCTTGACCTTTTTCCATTGAAGTTACGTCAATTTTTGGTTGTGCAACGACTGCAAGACCAGCTTCTTTTACAGCTGCTTCATAAGCATTTGGTAAAAGAGCGTTCATAACGTCTTGGTAAAGTGACTCTTCACCAAATTTTTGGTCGAAGATAGGACGTGGAAGATGACCCTTACGGAAACCAGGAACGTTAAGAGATTTCTTTACTGAGTTAAATACACGATTCAATTCTGGTTTGATTTGGTCTTGAGAGATAGTGAAAGTCAAGACACCACGGTTTGTTTCTTTGTTTTCAAATGATACAGACATTCTGTCATTTCTCCTTAAAATTTTTTTAAATACAGTCTATTATATCACATACTAGTAACTTTTTTCAAGTCAGAACCGAGTTTTCAGGACTGCTTGATATACTTGCTTGCTTCTAGGTTTTTTCATACTCTTAATTCACAAAAATCCTCGAGTGACTAAGGAAAAACTTGAAAATTCTTCTCCTAAGAAAAAATCTTGCTTTGGAAAAAGTAAACCTTGCTTTCACATCTAAAAATCCTCATGTCCTACCAAGTGATGCTGAAAGGCATAGACTGCTGCCTGGGTGCGGTCGCTAACCTGAAGTTTAGCAAGGATGTTTGAAACATGAGTTTTTACAGTTTTAAGGGAGATAAACAATTCATCTGCGATCCGCTGATTTTCATAACCCTTAGCAATTAGTTGAAGGACATCCCGTTCACGCGCAGTCAAGTCCTCGTGAAGTTCAACATGATTGCGGTTGTATTCTACCTTCTTGCTCACCTCTTGTTCAATAGCTAGCTCTCCAGCCGCCACCTTACGAACAGCGTGTAGCAATTCATCTGCGCTCGAAGTCTTAAGCATATATCCTCTAGCCCCAGCATTCAAGACTGGCATGATTTTTTCATTGTCAAGATAAGAAGTCACAATCAAGATTTTAGCCTCTGGCCATTCTTTGAGAATAGCAAGTGTTGCGTCGATCCCATTGACTTCAGGCATGACAATATCCATGACAATCACATCTGGACGAAGCTCCAAGGCCATGGAAATTCCTTCCGCACCATTGGTTGCTTCTCCTACAACCTCTACATCATCTTGTAATTCAAAATAACTTTTTAAACCTAGACGCACCATTTGGTGGTCATCTACCAATAATAGTTTCATCTTACTTCCTCTTATCTATCCAAATCAAGCAAGGGAATGCGAATATCCACTGCCAAACCTTGCTTGGGAGCTGTTAATAATTGTATAGTCCCAGCCATATCTTCCACCCGTTCTTTGATATTGCGTAAACCATAGCTTAATTCATCAACATCATCCAGCTGAAAACCACGCCCATTGTCTGCAACCTTCAACTGTAATTCCGTTTCCGTTTGATAAAGGTAAACATCTAGACATGAAGCTTGTGCATGACGAAGTGTATTACTAATCAATTCTTGGACAATTCGGAAGACATGCTCCTCAATCTTTTTAGGTAATGAAGTTACCTGATATTTAAGCTTACCTTCAGCTCACTTTTTTCTTCTAGCTCTTTGAGGAGTAGCTGAATCCCCTCCACCAAGCTTTTTTGTTCCAGTTCAATTGGTCGTAGATGCAAAAGAAGAATGCGCAAGTCTCTTTGAGCTGTCTCTAAAATGGCAGTCACACTTTGGAGTTGTGTTTGCATCTTCTCTCTGTCTAATTTGGAAGCTTGTTGACTGAGTCCCGATAAAATCATATGGGCAGCAAAAATTTCTTGGCTGACCGTATCATGCAAGTCACGTGCGATTCGCTTGCGCTCCTTTTCAACAATTTCTTCTTCTTTGACCAAGGCCTGATTATCTGCTTTTTGAATAGCTTCTGTTAACAAACCGAGCTTTCCTGACAAGTTTCTAAAACTTGCGTCTAAGTCAGCATCTCCCAGACTTTCGATATCTTTGCCAGCTAGCAGACGTTTAAGATTTGCTTGGATTCTTCTTCTTGAAATTTCATCAACAATTGTCCAGAATAGGACTAATAAAAAGGCCAGGGCAAGACTAAACATTAAAGCCAGAAATAAGACTTTTTCTGTTTTTTCTAAATCTTGAAAGAGAGAAGTCCACTCTAAATCCAGAACTTTAAAAATGCTTCGAAAGAGAAAGGCAACAAAGAGAAATGAGGTGAGACCGATTAAAATATAGGGTTGTTTTTCATCCTCGCACCACCTCAACATCTCCAACCATAGTTGTCAAAAGAATCTTAACACTCTTAGGACTCTTGAGATAATCCTTGGTTTCTTGATGAAATTGCTCATTGCGCAAAGCTCGCTTAGGCTGGTCAAAGAAGGTTAAATCTCCGTACAGAGAATTAACACTAAGACTGACTTCTACATCCACTGGTACAATAATTCTAGTCTTACCAACCAGTTTTCTCAAGATGATGACATTATCATGATTGCTCAAAATCACGTGCTCTAGATGAATGGTATCCTTCCCCATGAGACGAAAAAGGTTGATATCATCAAAGCGGCAAGTCTGGTAGCTTGAAAAGTGGTGGAGATTTCCAAACCAGCGATTTTTCTCCCTCTTTACTGTCACTACCTCTTCAAAAATCAAATTGGTATCTTCTCTTTCCTGGTTCATCATAGGATAAAGCAAGAACAGGCTGTATATCAAGGCCACAAAGATAGCCATAATAACAAAAGGATTGAGCATGATGATAAAGAAAAATAGGATGCTCACTGCCACTAATATGAGGTTATTTCCCTGTCTTCCAGTATAGTATCGAATCAGCAGTAAAAACAAGAGCAATATCAGCAGAAAACGGGAAAAATGCTCTGATACCATCATAATCAGAGCTCCTGTCAATAAACAAGCTTCAATAAATAGAAAAATTTGAAATTTTCGCATGTATCCGTCCTCTCTATGTTATTGTATCACAAATCCCAAAAGTCACATCCGTCTGAGGAATGATAAAGAGGTCGGGACTAAAATCCCGGCCTCCTTATAGTTGATCTTTTGCTTCTTTTAATTTCCCATAAAGGAGATAGTCGACCTCTTGTAAATCCTCAATTTTTGCACAATTAAGGGCACACATAATCAAGCGTAGGTCTTCCTTCCAACCTTCAACAATGGAAATAACGACATCAACTGAGTAATTCTCAACCAGCTCTAACATGGTGCGTGAGAGTCCAACCGCCTTGGCTCCAAAGACCAAGCATTTGATGATATCTAGTGGATTGCGCACCCCTCCACTTACCAAAAGGTCCATCTTATCTTTCCAGTCTTGGGCATTTAGAAGGGTTTGCATGGTCGATTGCCCCCAATCATTGAGGTAGTCCCGTTGACCGCTACGACGATTTTCGATATAGGCAAAACTAGTTCCCCCACGGCCAGACAAATCAACCGTACGTATGCCTATCTCGTATGCCTTAGCAATGGTCTTCACATCCATGCCAAAACCGACTTCTTTAAAACAAGAGGTACTGAGATTTGATCAGCATAATCTTTCAGATTATTTTGCCACAATCTAAATTGACGCTCACCTTCTGGCATAAGTAATTCCTGCATGACATTGACATGAACTTGCAAGAGAAGGGGATTCATCTCTTGGACCGTTTGTAGCCCCAGTTCAACAGGTTTATCCAAGCCAATATTGGTTCCAAAGAGGAGGTCTGGGTGATTTGACTTGACAGAGAAAGAGTCATCCGATGGATCCTTAAGTGCCGCACTGTAAGAACCTGTCACAAATAAAATTCCACAAGCCTCTGCCACCTGAGCCAATTTTTGATTGATTTCTCTGCCCTTATCACTACCGCCTGTCATGGCATTTATATAAAAAGGAAAGTCCCATTTACGCCCTGCAAATTCTGTAGAAAGATCAATCTCATCTATGTCGTATAAGGGTAGTGAGGAGTGGATTAACTCCACCTCATCAAAACTATTATAAATACTTTTTTGTTCAAGGGCATAGCGGATGTGTTCATCCTTCCGATTTGTCGTCATGTCCTATCCTTTCTTGATACAAGAGCTCAATTCCTAGATCAGCCCAGCGTTTTTTCAGTAATGTGGTCGAATCTTGGTCAAAACTGAGAGCTATTCCACAGTCTCCACCACCAGCACCACTACTTTTTGCAACAGCTTTCAAGTCTCGGCTGGCATCTTTTAATTGTCTGAGTGAAGGTGTGTAAATATCTGAACTCAAACCTTCTAAAAGTTGGCTGGCTTGTTCTAACAAGGCAATAATGGTTTCTTCTTGACCTGTCTGCAAAGCCTTTACCAAGTCAGCTACAGTTTCTTTTGAAGCCTGCAAAAAGCTAGCGTTCATATTGTTCTTGATTTGCTTGACCATATGACTAGACACAGCTACTTCCTTGGTCCAACCAACCAAAAAATCAAATTTCAAGGCAGGTTCAACACTAGAAATAGAAAAGCCCCAATCACGTGCCAATACAGTTGGCAAGTCTTCCTTTTCTAGCCATTGTGCCACTTTCTCCCGATCAAATGACTGATAGAGGACTAGGTCTTCTGAAACGATACAGGCAATGTCACCCATGGAACCATTATCTCCACGCTTGAGAAGTACAGCACTCGCCAATTTAAACAAGAGTTCTCTGTCAGCTGGTCTTTCATAGAAAGCAAGTATGGCCTTGATAACCAATACAACGACGCTACCACTAGAACCCAGACCAAACTTTTTCCCCTCACGCTCCATTTTCCCACGAATCTCTAAGGAAAATGGCTGCAAGTCAACCCCTTGATCAGTCAGATACTCCTCCATCAAGACAACTGTTTCTTGAATCAAAGCATAAGAAGAATCTGGGTGCATATCTACACTGTAAGTAAACATATCTGAGTAGAGTCGATAAGCATCAGATGCTGTAATCTCAGCCGTCATATAGATGGGGATGGCTTTTATTAGTGCCAACTGTCCTGGTTCTAAAATGGCATACTCCCCAGCCCAATAGAGCTTCCCACAAGTTTTAACAATCGTCATCTTGGCTCAAATCCTTTGTTTTTGAAACGATTAAGCGATAGCGTTGACCTAAGAGTTCTGATAGATGTTCCAAGTCTTTTTCTAAACAAAGAACCTTTACATTAGGCCCCGCATCCATGGTAAAGTAGCAAGCTTCTCCTTGTTCTCTAAGCTGACGAACGAAATCCATAGCCTCATAACTTGCATCTGTCAGGTAAGAGAAGGATGGAGTTGCTGTTTTTGTCGTAGCATGCATAGCGAGAGCATTTTTCTCTGTTAATTCTCCAACCTTCTCAAAGTCGTTTTCCTTGAGGTAGACCAGCATATCCTTGTAGTCTTGCTCAGACTGACGAATCCACTCATCAAATGTTGTCGAAGTTTCCACACAGAGTTTCATGCCATCCCGACTAGAGATTGGTTTTTTCTGGTCTTCCAAAACCAACATAATCATAGCTAGCTTCAAGTCAGTTTCAACAGGATAGATTTCTCCACTATCCTTATCCCAAGCTGCTAAGGGACCATAAAAACTACGAGACGAAGAACCCGATGCAAACTTAGCTTCCAAGGCCAATTCTTTACGATCTAGTCCTAATTGAAAGTAAGCATTGCAAGCTTTGACTAGAGCAGACAAACCACTGGAACTAGAAGAAAGCCCTGCCGCTGTTGGCATATTGTTCTTAGTGTCAATACGAACAAAACCTGCTCCTTCAGGACGGTAGCGGTCAATGATTTTACTCATCTTGGCATGCTCTGCCTCGTTTTGCAACTGACCATTGATGTAGAAAGCATCCGAGCTTGCATCTGCTGGTAAAGGAGAAAGTGTTGTCTCCGTATACATATTCTCTAAGGTTAGAGAGATACTGCTAGTCGCAGGAACCATCTCTTTTTCTGCTTTCTTACCCCAATATTTGATAATAGCAATATTGGCATAGGAACGTACTGTTACAGGCTTTCGATCCATGTCTGAACAGCTCCTTTCTCTTCTAATCTTTCAGTTAGTTCTTGCGCTTGGCTGACATTAGCAGCCAAGGCAATGATACAGCCACCTAGACCACCACCACTCATCTTTGCACCTAGAGCACCATGGTCGAGAGCAGTTTCAACCAAGGCATCTGCCTCAGGGCTACTAACTCCGATTTCCTTTAGATTTCCATGAGCTTTGGTTAGAATTTCTCCCAACTTCACGGCATCTTTTGTTTTTATTGCTTCTTCTGCTTCTTGGGTCAACTCTCCTAGCGCATGTAAGAATGGTAAGGCATCCTTGCCCTTGCTCTGCACGACTTGGATAGCTTCACGAGTATGTCCATAAACTCCTGTATCAGCAATGACCAGATAAGCTGACAAATCCATGGCTAATTCTTCAAAACCTACATTCTTGATAAAACGGATAGGTTGGTCACTAAGACAGGTCTTGGCATCCAAACCACTAGGGTTCATATGGGCAATCATTTCAGCTCGATTGACCAAATTTCTAAAACATCATGTGGGAGTTCTGCTTGGTAATAATCAAATACTGCACGAATGGCCGCAATACTTATAGCTGCTGAAGATCCCATCCCCCGTTTTTCTGGAATAGCCGAGTCAATTTGACAACGGATGCAAGCATCTTTGATATTTAGATACTCGAGAGAAGCATACACAGCCATAGACAAGGTGTCCTCTTCAAAAAGACGCCATGGTGTCGCTGCTGGAACCACCCGACAAGTCACTTCAACCTCTAAAAGAGGTAAAGAAATGGCTGGGTAGCCATAAACCACTGCATGCTCTCCTATTAAAATAATTTTACTATGTGCCTGACCGACACCAACTTCTTTTGTCATTTAATCCTACTATCAGACGAAAACCGTCTTTTTCTAGATAAAATTTTAGAACTTTATTCCTTTCTATTTTATTATATTTTCACAAAAAAAGCGATTGTTTCCTTTCACAATCGCTTGTTTTCATTATTGTACCCACTCACCATTGTAGTTGACGTAGTAGCCACCTACAGTGGTATTCACAGCTAAGGCACCTGAACTATAGGCATAGTACCATTTACCATTAACTTGGAACCAACCTGTCACCATAGCTCCTGACGAACGAAGATAATACCAAGTATTACCGACATAAATCCAGCCCGTTTTCATATCACCGTTTTGAGCATCTAAATAATACCAAGTTGAATCATCTAGATACCAACCTGTCGCCATAGCACCAGATGATCGGAGATAGTACCACTTATTACCAAGATATTGCCAACCAGTTTGCATAATGCCAGTTGTTGGATCTAAATAGTACCAAGTGGAAGCATCTTGAATCCAACCAGCACGTCTTTCACCACCAATAAAGTTTTCTCCATTAATTTCAGTTTTAGCTAGATAATACCAATTAGACTGATCATAAAGCCAACCTGTCTCTAAAGAATGATTCTGATTAAAGTAATAGTTCGTGTAATAACGCTTCTCTTCTTTGTCTTCACGTTTTTCCCCGTACTTTCTTCCAACACTGTCTTTAGTTTTAATCTCTAATGCTTTCCAACCAACAAACTCTTGTAGCACTCCATTCTGATCGAAGTAGTACCACTCTGACTTTGGAAAACCTTCTAATCTCACACCATTTGGGTAAGGACCAATTGTACTACCTTTAGATGGAAACGGGATATATTGCCAGCCGACAACCATTTCTCCTGATACATGATCAAAATAATAGTACTTGCCATCAATCACTCGCCAGGCCTTTTCTTTGATATCACCCTTCTTGTAGTAGGTTCTACCATTTTCTTGAACAAATTTCCAACCTTCTGAATCCGAATCATCCGCAAATACTGTACTTGTTGCTAACAGACTTAAGAAAAATACTGCTAGTCCAACTTGCATCATTTTTTTCAAAAATTTCATTCTTGTTTCCTCCAAAATGATTGTAGCAAAAATCAAATCATATGTCAACATTTCAACGACTCAAAAAAAGCAGTTACAAAACTGCAACTGCTTTTCTATTCTTGCATGGTGTAACCAACACCACGCACGGTTTTAATGTAGCTCTTTTGACCTTTTACGTCAAGTTTACTACGTAGATAACGGATATAAACGTCCACTATATTGGTTTCGGTCGCACTTTCATACTTCCAAACACTTTCCAGCAATTGTTCACGAGTCAAAACCTTCTTACTTCCCATAAGGGTAGCTAAGAGGTCATATTCACGACGTGTCAGAGCAATCATCTCCTCGCCACGATAGACGGTATGATGTTCTACATCCATACGCAGATTGCGATAAGCTGTCGGAACTTTCATCTGACTACAGTGTTGGTCGATGAAATCTCGACCTCGGAAGATAGCTGAAATACGACTGACCAAATCATCGATAATGATTGGTTTATAGATGTATGAAACAGCGAAACGCTGGATTGTTTCAAGTTGGTCTTGCAATTCTTCTCGATGGTCCAAGACCATGATCACCGCAGCTGGCTTGGTTCGACTCAACTTATCTGCAAATCCTGGGCTGTCATATCCCCTAGATGAGCATTCAGTAAAATCAAGTCATAGTCTGTCTGAAGAGCCATGGAGAGGGCTTTTTGTCCCTCTTCTACCTGATCAACTCGGTATTGCTCTTTTTGGAGTTCCAGACTTAAAAAATGAGCTAGATTTCGTTCTTTCTCAAGTAATAAAATCCGTTTCCCCATGGCTGACCTACTTATTTTTCGTCATACCAAGAGTAGTGGAATGTTCCTTCTTTATCTTTACGTTGGTAAGTGTGGGCACCAAAGTAGTCACGTTGTGCTTGGATCAAGTTAGCTGGAAGGTCAGCTGAACGGTAGCTGTCAAAGTAAGTGATAGCTGCTGAGAAGGTTGGTACTGGTACACCAGCTTGGACAGCAAGAGCTACGATATCACGAACTGATTGTTGGTACTTAGCAGTTACGTCCAAGAAGTACTCATCCAAAAGAAGGTTAGCAAGATCTGCATCACGGTTGTAAGCATCTGTAATCTTTTGCAAGAAACGAGAACGGATGATACATCCATCGCGCCAGATAGATGCGATATCTGCAAATGGCAAGTTCCAGTTATTTTCTTTAGAAGCTACACGCAATTGCGCAAAACCTTGTGCGTAAGAAATGATTTTTGAGAAGTAAAGGGCTTGACGGATCTTTTCAATCAACTCAGCCTTGTCTCCTTCAAATTTGAAAGCAGCTGGTTTTGGAAGCACCTTGCTAGCGTGTACACGTTCTTCTTTATAAGTTGAAATGTAGCGCGCAAATACTGACTCAGTAATCAGTGACAATGGCACACCAAGGTCAAGAGCTGATTGGCTAGTCCATTTACCTGTTCCCTTGTTTCCTGCAGCATCCAAGATGTAGTCTACGATTGGACCATCTTGACCTTCGTCGTCTTTGCGTCCAAGGATATCCGCAGTGATTTCGATCAAGTAGCTGTCTAATTCGCCTTTGTTCCACTCAGTAAAGATTTCAGCCATATCTTGAGCTGAAAGGCCAAGCAAGTGTTGCATCAAGTCATAGCTTTCTGCAATCAATTGCATATCACCGTACTCGATACCATTGTGGACCATTTTCACATAGTGACCAGCTCCATCAGGGCCGATGTAAGTCACACATGGTTTACCATCTTCTGGTGCTTTTGCAGAGATCTCTTCAAGAACATCTGCTACCAATTCATAAGCTTCTTTGTCCACCAGGCATGATAGAAGGACCTTCAAGGGCACCTTTTTCACCACCAGAAACACCTGTACCAATGAAGTTGATACCAGAGTTCGCCAACTCTTCATTACGACGGATAGTATCTTTATAGAAAGTATTTCCTCCGTCAATCAAGATGTCGCCTTTATCCAAGTGTGGAAGAAGGGCTTGGATGGTTGCGTCTGTACCAGGTCCTGCTTGAACCATGAGCATGATACGACGTGGTTTTTCAATTGAGTTTACGAAGCTTTCGATATCATAGCTTGGCACAAAGTTCTTTTCAGGATGGCAAGCAACAACATCTTCTGTTTTTTCTTTACTACGGTTATAGATAGCAACTGTGTATCCACGAGATTCAATATTAAGGGCAAGGTTACGACCCATTACGGCCATACCAACAACACCAAAGTTTGCTTTTGTCATGTGACACTCCTCTTATTTAATAAGTTTTATTTTATCACGTTTATCTGTGAAAAGAAAGAATTTTATAACAATTTGACTAGTAGTCTAAATCATCCGCATGGCCAGAACCATTCCCTACAAAGTAACCTGTCTTACAATTAAGGGTAAAGAGATAGGTACCATCTGGTTTATAAAGATTATAGTAGCCATTACCATTAACAATATTCACAGGTTCCAAAATGTATTGATTACCCGTGATGTAGCCACGCGCACGCGAAGTCTCAAGAATGCGTTCAAGGACACCATCTGCAAAAGTCCAAGCAGGATTACTACTATCACTAACAGCAGCTTGATTATACGGTACTCGACTGACACTTCTTTGTAGGTTCACACCATTGCTTGCTAGTCCACTATTTAGGATATTATTTGCTGAGGCTGTTTCACCCGCTGAAGTTGATGCATTAGCAGAGCTGCTAGCATTGCTTTCAGTTGCTGAGCTTGACTCTGTTTGGCTTGATGAACTTGACTGACTACTGCTTGAGCTTGTAGAACTTGAAAGTTGACTCTTACCGAGACTAATAGCTTTATCTAGCAGTTTATCAATTTCAGTATTCCCAGTCTTAACTTCGGTAAATTTAGCATCTGCCTTTACTTTAGCATTTGTATCTAGAACACCATCTGTAATAGCTGGCGTTTCAAATTGAGCATTAACGTCTTGAATTGCCTTGATTTGTGTTTCAAGACTATCGTATTTTGATTTAGCAAGAGTATGCTCTCTAGCTCCCTCAAGTTTATCTAAAAGTTCTTTGAGTTGATTCAGTTGACTAAACTGACTATTTTTTAGGGCAGTTTTATTCTCATCAGTATAAAAAGTGTCATAGAGACTGTTAAATTGATCGAGTATTGCTTGATTGCTTACTAAAGCTGCATCAGATGACTGAGACTGAATTTCTTGTGAAGAACGCGTAATTTGACGATAAACGTAGTAGCTACCTCCAATAATCAAGACAATAATCGCTAAAATAGCTGACAAGATGACCCACAGTTTTTTGCGTCGTGGCTCATCCTCTTCTTGAAGAAAGCGAGCTAGAATTGGGGTTTCTTCTTGTGAAGTTTCCTCATTTTCTACCTGTTCAGGTTCAAATACTTCCTCTACAAGATTTTTATCCATAACTAAAGTTTCTTCTAGTGGCGAAGGGAGAACTTCTTCAGTTGCTACTCCCTCTTCTTCAGCAAACTTTTCTGATTCAGAGACTTCTTCTACTGGTTCTGCCTCTTCTTCAATCGTTTCTTTAGCTTCTTGGATCAAATCATCTAGACTTTGCAGTTCCTCTTTCTTCGCCTGAATGTTTGTAAATTTATCAGCTTCGATTTCTTCACGGTGTTGTTTAATGTATTTATCCAAAATCGTATCATCAGGAGTTACTCCTGCTTCGATTTCTTCATTTTTTCGAATAACTTGTCCAACTGTTAGATCCTTAGCTTCTTCAAAATCAAATTTTGATTCTTGTTCATTCTTTTGACGACGTTTGCGTTTTTTTCTTACTCATTTGTATTCCTTTCTGTTTTTACATCTTGTCTTTTCACTCGTTGACCAAAATATTGATATAAATCAACTTTCAAAGTACCATTATAGAGTTTTCGTTTTTTATCCGCCTGACTACCATATTTACTTTCAAAGGCTTCATCACTTGTCAGAATAAACTTACTCCAAGTTTTGAGTGGTTCAAAAACCTCACCCATTTCAGCATAAAGTTTAGTTACTCCTGCATCATCTGACAGACGTTCACCATATGGTGGGTTAGAGATAATGACTCCATTAATCTTATCCGTACGCAAATCCTGTACGCGCATCTGTTTAAAGAGAATATCTCCAGATACTCCTGCTGCCTGGGCATTGGCTTTGGCAATTTCCACCATACGACCATCGATATCACAACCCATAATATCCAGTTCAATCTCTCGATTTATCTGCTTGCTTGCCTCAGTTCTGACTTCTTGAATCAATCGATCACTGACCCAGTTCCACTCTTCAAAGGCAAATGAACGACGCAAACCTGGTGCCATCTTGCGCGCAATCATAGCCGCCTCAATACAGAATGTTCCCGAACCACAGGTTGGATCAATCAAAGGCTTATCAGGGTACCAGTTTGACAGTTGCAAAATCGCAGCTGCCATATTTTCTTTAATCGGAGCTCCACCCTTTTCAGTACGGTAACCACGTTTAAAGAGACTTGACCCACTTGTATCAATCATAACAGTCGCTATATCTTTCAAAATGGAAACTTCAATCTTGAACTCTGGACCATTCTCCATCAGGGGAACACCTTCTGGTCGGGCATAGTGTTTTTGTAGTTTCTTAACAACTGCCTTCTTAGAAATCGCCTGCACACTTGGCTCATTGTGTAATTTTGACTTGACACACTTAGCCTTGGCAATTGGGAAACGTGCTCCAAGTGGGAGATAGTTCTCCCAATCTAGAGCAAAAATACCTTGGAAGAGTTCTTCAAATGTTTTTGCAGGAAAAGTTCCCACAACAATTTTGATCCTATCCGCAGCTCTTAGCCACAGGTTGGTTTGGATAATCGCTTTAACATCACCTTGAAAACGAACACGCCCATTTTCAACTTGACAATCATAACCCAAATCTCTTACTTCACGTCCAACTACAGCTTCCAAACCCGCCGCAGCAGTCGCAATTAAATTAAATGTTGTTTTCATTTCAGTCTTTTATAGACCTTTCTTTATTCACTTTAAAAAATGAGGTTGAGAAATATATCTCAGCCCCAACCTATATGCAATTTTCTATAAGCCATGTTTTGTTCCAGAAGTGACTAGGACCACTTCCTTCGATAATCATCTGTCTACCACTAGCAGCTCTAGCTACTAGCAGTCAGAATACTACGTTCGTTTCCGCGTACTCCATGCCCCGACCAAAATTTGGGTTGCTAGCTTGAGGGGTTTACCGCGTTCCACTCTCTCTGTTTCCAGAGAGACTCCGTCACTGTGGCACTTTCAAGTCTACTCTGACATATCCTAAGACTTAGCCATTTCAACTGCCGTAACGATTTCTCGTCCCTAGGCTTATGGTTTCGCCTAGCACAAACACTACAGGCATCACAGCCTGTGCTAGCATGGACTTTCCTCATGAAAAGAAACTCTCTTCACGCGATTATCCAAAAATTGCACAACAGAAGTATTCTTAGAAATCAGAATTATCCATGATTTGTTTGCCAAATACTTCTTTTTCAAGACGATTCAAACGTTTCAAAATATCAAAGTTTGTCATAGAAGTTGTACTTCCAAGCTCTGCTGATTCTGAAGCTACTGGTGTCAATTGAGGTTTTTTAGCCAATTCTTCTTTCAGCGCTGAAATTTCTAAACGGAGTGACTTTACTAACGCAGCATAAGTTTCATAATCCTTGATGACATCATCCAAGAATTCATCAACCTCTGCTTTACTATATCCACGTACTTCTCTTCCAAAATCCTGCTCAAAAATATCTTTTGCTGTAAAAATAATACTTGCCATGTCTCTCTCCATTCTCAGTTGCTAGTATTATTATATAAAAAAAAGGCAAACAAAAAAAGCAAGGTCAAAGGCTCAATTTTTCGGAAAAAAATTTTTCGGCTACTTCATTTAAATCCTCAAATGTTAATCTTTTTGTAATATAGTTGTCTTTCTTTTTCATCAGTTCGTAAAAAAATTTTTCAGTTTTGTTTCATTTTCTTCATCATAAAGAAGATAGGCTCCATCTGTATTTTCAAGTAAGAAAAGTTGATAATCTCGTAATTGACCCTTGTGCTCGTAGTTTGGATAGGCGTACTTAACAAAATCAACTTGTTTAAATTCACTAAGTTTGACCTGATTCCCCTCATTCCAGTTTTCTCCATGAGTCTCAAAATCAAAGATAGTCGCAAGTTGGAAACCAAAGTCATCTTTCATATCTCTGGCCACCTCTAAAACCCAGTATTCAAATCCCAGTGTTCCCGTAAATACCAACCATTTCAACCCTTCGTCTGCCATTTTTTCCAGATCTCTACGAATGGCTTTTTTAATAATTTTTAAACGAACATCTTTTTCATTAAACAATCCTAAATCAAAGCTAGAATAGCCTAAAATCAAGGCTGTATGCATTTTTTCACCCTTTCTGTGCACCTTTATGGTATAATAAAGTGATGTTATTGTACCAATAAGGAGAACTATGGTCAACTATCCACATAAACTTTTATCTAAATCAAGCAAAACTTCCCTACCTCAAACTAAAAATTTCGCAAATCGTGGGATGACCTTTGAGAAGATGATCAATGCTACAAACGATTATTATCTGACACACGGTTTAGCTGTTATCCACAAGAAGCCAACTCCTGTTCAGATTGTCCGCGTAGACTATCCTCAGCGTAGTCGAGCTAAGATTGTTGAAGCTTATTTTAGACAAGCATCAACCACCGATTATTCTGGAGTTTATGAAGGGTTTTACATCGATTTCGAAGCCAAGGAAACCAAGCAAAAACATGCAATTCCTATGAAGAACTTCCATCCTCATCAGATTAGGCATATGGAACAAGTCCTTGAACAAAAAGGAATTTGCTTTGTCCTTCTTCATTTTTCTTCTTATCAAGAAACGTATTTATTACCGGCACTTGACCTCATCCGTTTTTATCATCAGGATATGGGGAAAAAGTCAATGCCGCTTGACTATATCAAAGAATTCGGTTATGTGATTGAGCAGTCCACTTTCCCACAAATTCCTTACCTTGATACAGTCAAACAACATTTACTAGGTGGTAAAACAATATGAACAAACAAACTATCTTACGCATCGCTAAATACCTCGGCATTGGTGTGATTAGCCTATTTATCGCAGCTTTCTTACTTGGTGGTGGTGTATTTCTTTACTATGCAAACAAGGCTCCTGAACTCTCTGAGAGCAAGCTTGTTGCGACTACATCAAGTAAAATTTATGATAGCAAAAATGAACTCATCGCAGATTTAGGCGCCGAACGACGTGTCAATGCTCAAAGTACTGATATTCCTACTGACCTTGTCAATGCGATTGTCTCTATTGAAGATCATCGCTTCTTTAACCATAGAGGAATTGACAGCATTCGTATAGCAGGAGCATTCCTTCGTAACCTTCGAAGCAATAGTGGTCTTCAAGGTGGATCGACTTTGACTCAGCAGTTGATAAAATTGACCTACTTCTCAACATCGACAGCTGATCAAACCCTATCCCGTAAAGTTCAAGAAGCTTGGTTAGCTATTCAACTGGAGCGAACTGCAACTAAACAAGAAATCTTGACCTATTACGTCAATAAGGTCTACATGTCAAATGGTAACTATGGTATGCAGACAGCTGCGGAAAACTATTATGGTAAGGAACTAAAAGACTTGTCCATTCCACAGCTAGCACTCTTAGCAGGTATGCCGCAGGCTCCAAACCAATACGATCCTTATTCTCATCCTGAAGTAGCCCTTGAAAGACGAAACCTCGTTTTTGTCAGAAATGCAAAGACAAGGATACCTTACAGCCGAACAATATGAAACAGCCATCAATACTCCAATCACAGATGGGCTCCAAAGCCTAAAAATCTGTTAATAACTATCCACAGTACATGGATAACTATCTTAAAGAGGTTATTGATCAAGTGGAGCAAGAAACAGGGTATAATCTATTAACAACAGGTATGGAAGTCTACACCAATGTTGACCAAGAGGTACAAAAAAACACCTTTGGGACGTCTATAATACTGATCAATACGTAAACTATCCTGATGATGATATCCAAGCAGCTTCTACTATCATTGATGTATCAAATGGTAAAGTTATCGCCCAACTCGGATCTCGTCACCAAGCTAGCAATGTATCCTTTGGCACTAACCAAGCAGTGGAAACAAACCGTGACTGGGGTTCAACTATGAAACCAATTACGGACTATGCACCTGCACTTGAATACGACATTTATGACTCAACTGCTTATATGCTTAAGGATGTACCATATAACTTCCCAGGTACAAATACTCCAGTCTACAACTGGGATCGTGGCTATTATGGTAACATCACTCTTCAAACTGCTATCCAACAATCTCGTAACGTACCTGCAGTTGAAACACTAGATAGAGTTGGATTCGAAAACGCCAAAAAATTCTTAAATGGGCTTGGCATTGATTATCCAACCATGGTATATGCAAACGCAATTTCAAGTAATACGACTGAATCAGGTAAACAGTACGGTGCAAGTAGTGAAAAAATGGCTGCTGCCTATGCTGCTTTTGCTAACGGTGGTATCTATCACAAACCAATGTATATCAATAAAGTTGTTTTTAGTGACGGTAGTTCCAAAGAGTTTTCTGACCAAGGGACTCGTGCTATGAAAGAAACAACCGCCTATATGATGACAGAAATGATGAAAACTGTATTATATTCTGGTACAGGCCGAGACGCTTATATATCATGGCTTCCACAAGCAGGTAAAACTGGTACATCAAACTATACTGATGAAGAGATTGAAAACTACATCAAAACAAGTCAATTTGTTGCTCCAGATGAAATGTTTGTTGGTTATACCCGTAAATATTCAATGGCAGTCTGGACCGGTTACTCAAACCGTCTTACTCCAATCATTGGTGACGGCTTTACTGTTGCCACTAGTATCTATCGTTCTATGATGCAGTATCTAGCAGAGGACGATCATCCTGGTGACTGGACAATGCCAGAAGGACTTTATAGAAGCGGTGATTACATCTTCAAAAATGGAACACGTAGCAACTGGATTCCACAGTCAACTCAAGCAAGTTCGACAATAGAGAGCTCTAGCTCAAGTTCAACTTCAACAACTGAAAGTGAAAGCTCTTCAAACGAAAATACGAATGGTACTACTAATCCAAATGCAACGCAACCAAACTCATCTGCAAATTCTCAACAACAAAATCAACCCCAACAAAATCCACGAAGACAACAATAAATATATAAAAAACTGAGAATAACGGCACTGCACCCATAAAATGAGACACAAGAAAACACTCCTGTTGAAATCTGGTAAACTAGAAACAGGAGTGTTTTGTTATGGTCAAAAAAGCATATTCATTAGAAACTAAGCTAGCCTGTATCGAAATGAAAAAAGGCAGGTAAATCAAATAAGGTTATCATGGATACTCTCGTATCAAAAATGTTAGTCAGGTCAAGATCTGGTGGCAATGGTATCAGAATGATGAATTGTTCCGTTTCCACCAATCTGTGGGGAAACAATATACTTACGGTAAAGGGATGAAGCAGTTATCTGAAGTGGAACAGTTACGTTTACAGGTAGAATTACTAAAAAAGTATCAGAGCTTGATAAGAAAGTCGACAAAGTAAGTCTTATCAAGCTAGTGGAAGAATATAATAAAATGTGCCCTGTGTCTATTATTTTAGAGTGTTTCGGAGTCAAACGCTCAACCTTTTATCGCTGGAAACAGGAGTGTAAGAATTCTCAGAAAAGAGACGAAATAGTAGATAAAATCGAACAACTCTGCGTGGAAAATCACTTTATTTACGGCTATCGAACCATCACTCGCTTACTCAAGAAAGTTTATAACCTCGTCGTTAATCGCAATAAGGTCTATCGTATTATGAAGGAAAAGGGCTGCCTTTGCCGTGTCCGTCCCAAGAAGGGACCTAAATTAGGGAAGCCTTACCATGTAACAGACAATAAGCTGAATCGTAATTTTCAAGCAGACAGGCCTATGGAGAAGCTTGTCACAGACATCACCTACCTCTACTTTGGGAACTGTAGACTTTATCTATCTTCGATTATGGATTTCTATAATCGTGAAATTGTAGCTAATACCATCTCCGAATGCCAAGATACGAACTTTGTGCTCGACACACTTCATCAACTTGAGCTACCTCAAGAAGCACTTATACACAGCGACCAGGGATCTGTCTACACCTCAAAAACCTACTATCAGGCTTGTACAGAAAAAGGCATCACCCGCTCCATGTCCCGAAAAGGAACGCCAGCAGATAATGCCTGTATAGAATGGTTCCACTCTGTTCTCAAGTCTGAAACCTTCTATCTCCATAAGTGAAGAAATTTAACTAAAGATAGTATAACAGATATTGTCAAAAATTACATCATATTTTATAATGAAACTAGAATTCAACAGAAATTAAATGACCAGTCTCCTGTAGATTACAGAAAACTGGTCGCATAAGAGTGTTTTCTCTTGTCCCAGTATTGGGGTGCAGTGCAGTTCCTTGACCAAGGTTCTTATCTATCAAATTATAAGTAATCGACAGAAAGAATAGTGGTCTCCTTTTTCACAGGGACACGGATTTTAGTTCCATTGTTACCTTTGAAAAGGCGGAGTTTTTTCACTTCTGGTTTAGAAGGTTTTGTTTGAGTTTTCTTGCTGACAGGTACACGTGTTTTCACACCGTTATTTCCTTTTGGAAGACGAAGTTTCTGAACAGGTTTTTCTGGAGAAGAAGGGGTCACAGGTTTTTCAAGGACTGGACTAGTGACTTCTTTATAGAAATAGGTCACAGTAACCAAGTTAGAAATGTGGAGTTTATGGGAGCTCAATTCCCCTTTGTCTGAAGATTGGTAGGTATAGGTTTTACCATAAGCTTGGATTTGAGAGGGTGCTGTTGGTAAACCTGCTTCATAAGCCAAATCCAGGCTTCGCTCCACACTGTTTCTTGTGAAGGTGCAATTTCTTGTCCTTTTTCATCCACGAAACGCGCTCGTTTAATAACGTTTGGATTCAAATCGATATCATCATAGAGATGAATCACTTCAATGATGGGTGCCGTAGCAGTGCCTTTTTCAGGTGCGCTCTTGTAATGGAAGCCATCCTTGACATCAAGTTCAGAATATCTCACTCGATACCATGTTTTTCCATTTTCGTCTGTAACCGTTGCTGGGCCATTTCCAGAGACATCATATTCAGTAAAAGCACGGGATTCAATTGTCTTGTAGACGACATCTGTTGAAGATGCGACTGGATTGTAGTCTGGTTTCAGAGTCCGACGACGATGGATGACACGAATTTCAGCAATTTGTGGATCTACTTGTGTTTCAGCAGGAGCTGAGGTTGATTCCTCAACTGTTGGGGTAGCTGTTTCATCGCTAGTAGGGGGAGGGTGCCTGGTTAGTAAGGACAGTAGTCCCCTCCTCAGTAGCCATTGGAATCCGAGAAGGACTCTCTTGTTGTTCAGAAATAGGAGCAGTGACTGGAGCTGTTTGCTCTTCAGCAAATGTGGTTGTTGCGAGACTGAAGGCTAAAACAGCTGCACACAATCCCGTAGTGAGTTGAATTTTCTTTTTCATATTTTCCTCCTTTTACATACTGATAGTATAACATACACGCTTTTCACTTGTCAAAAACGACTGTTATAAAGGCCTAAAATGGCAAGATTGCCCTTTGAAAAATCAAAATCTAGGATAAAAAACTCTAAGCAGGCAGAGCCTGCTAACTCATGACAGAAAAAGAAGTTTAGCCTATAATGAAGCTGAACAATACAAATCCGTGGTGTTTAATAGGGCTTTTCCTAGCCTGTATAAAAAACTGGATGAACAAGAGTCATGAGATAACTCGAATATGCCTTGAGCATGAAAATATCTTACTAGTAGCCTCTTGTTCTATTGTTCAAATAGTTAATAGGAGGTTTTTATAATGGAAGTCATGATTGAAACGTGTTGTGGTATTGATGTCCACCAAAAGTCTATCGTTTGTTGTATTCTAGATGGTCCACTAGATACCAATAAGCCAAAGAAAATTCAGAAGAAATTTGGGACAACTACTGTAGCTCTTCACAATGCCTTAGCTTGGATATTAGAAAACCATGTCACACATGTCTTTTTTGAAAGCACTGGGCAATATTGGCTCCCTCTCTTTAATATCTTTTCAGATTCTGATCTCGTCTTAGTACTTGCCAATCCTCAACATATCAAGAATGTACCCGGTCGTAAGACAGACGTGAAGGACGCTGAATGGATTGCTCAACTCGGTCGTTGTGGGCTGATTGAACCTTCCTATATTCCTGCCCCTGAAGTGATGCAGTTACGTTTACTGACACGTCGCATGCGTTCTTATAAACAACGTCAAACTCAAGTCAAAAATGAAATTCACAATCTCTTACAACGAGCCAATATCAAGCTAACCAGTTATCTTTCTGATATTTTTTCTAAGACGGGGCAAGCACTTTTAAAATTATTCATTGACGGAGAAACCATTAATGTAGAATCTGTTATCCCTTGTATCCAAAAGCGAGTGAAAGCAAGTCCAGAAGAACTCGTTGAAGCGATGGAAGGGAAGTTGTCACTAGAAGACCGCTTCCTCTTAGACCAGAGCTTAGAAGAATGTCAGATGTATCAGGAACTCATTGAAAAACTGACCGATGAGATTCAACACTACATCGAAAAGGAGTTCCCCTGAGGAAAATAGGATACTTCAAACCATTCCTGGTGTGAATGAAAACTGTGCTGCCACTATTCTAGCTGAGTTTGGACCAACTGTTACAGCCTTTCCATCCGATACACACTTAGCATCATGGGCTGGACTCTGCCCAGGGTCTTATGAAAGTGCTGGCATTAAAAAATCCTCACACATCACGCAAGGAAATCGATATATCAAACAGGCTTTGACCATGTCGGGATTAATTGCAGCACATTCTAAGGATCCAGCTTTTTCTTCTTTTTACAATCGAATTTCCCAAAGAGGAAGCAAGATGAAGGCGATTATTGCTTGTGCTCATAAGATTCTCAGAATCATTTACAAACTACTCTCCACCAAGCAGACTTATCAAAAAGAAAAGGCGCTAGGACTGAGGAAACAGTTCTAACGCCCAAACTAAAAAAATTTTCAATTACAGTATAGCACAGGGAGTGAATTTTTGCACTTTTTTACTGTTTTTTTCAAATATAGTCACTTAGTTTATAAAATACATGTTATAATAAAGCTATGGCATATAGTACAGATTTTAAACAACGAGCATTAAATTACATCAAAGAGGGACACAGCCATGTCGAGGCATCCAAAGTTTTTTTGATGTTGGCGTCAGAACTCTCTTCACATGGGAAAAGAAATTACGTGAACAAGGGCACTTAGAGCGGAAAAAGAGAGTTGCCAAAAGCCGAAAGATTCCTTTGGAGGAGTTGAAGGCCTTTGTAGAGGCTCATCCAGATGCTTTTTTACGGGAAATTGCGGCACATTTTGATTGTGCTGTTCCTTCAGTATGGGTAGCTTTAAAGCAGATCAATGTCACTTTAAAAAAAGACGACTAGCTTTAAGGAACAAGATCCAGAGAAAGTCGCTGAATTTCTTGATATTTTGGATAATCTAAAAGATTTACCAGTCGTATATATTGACGAAACAGGAATCGACCGCTACCTCTATCGTTCTCATGCACGGGCTCCTAGAGGAGAGAAAGTCTATGAAAAGATTAATGGACGGCGTTTTGAGCGGACTTCAATTGTTGCAGGACAAGTAGATGGAGAGTTTATAGCTCCTATGATTTACAAGGAAAGCATGACGAGCGACTTTTTTGAAGCTTGGTTTCAGAAGTTTCTCTTACCAACATTAAACACACCATCAGTTATTATTATGGATAATGCAAGATTCCATAGAATGGGTAAGCTAGAGCTCTTATGTGAGGAGTATGGGCATAAACTGTTACCACTTCCTCCCTACGCACCTGAATACAATCCTATTGAGAAAACATGGGCTCATATCAAAAAGCACCTCAAAAAGGTATTACCATGTCGCAATACTTTTTCGAGGCTCTTTTGTCTTGTTCTTGTTTCAATTGACTATACTACTGCAAGCTATAGTGGATTGAAATAAGATATGAATAAAGAGATTAGGAAAGTCAAATTAATTTCTAAAATATTTTAGAATCCTTGTCGTCCTATTCTAGGTTCAATCTATATAGTATTTGGACAAGTGAAACACCATATCAAACTGATGTCTCAGGAATGATATCAAAAGGCCAGACTTTTTGTCCGGCCTCTTTTTTCTTATTTGACATGATTTGCAAGATCTTCTTGCGCTTTTTTATTAGATTCTTCTTTTTCTTTCTTCCATTTATCTTGAGCTTTTTGATACTCATCAGCAGTTACTGGTTTATCTTGAAGTTCAAGGTATTTGTACAAGAGGGCTTCACTCATACCCTTGTTACCTGAGTAAGCAAATGGAAGTGTGAATGGTACCATCTTAGACAACATTGGACGTCCAGTTTGAGAAGTTGTTGGAATAATCAATGCACTATCTGTCAACCAAGCTTGGGCTGCAGCATATTTATCATAACGTTTTGAAACATCAGTGTCTTCATTTCCAGCTTCAACAACCATCTTTTCGTAATCTTCCAAACCAACTTGTTTGGCAGCAGCGTTATTTGTACCTGAATCAAATCCTAGGTAAGTCTTAGTATTTTCACCTACAGATGGTTTGATGATATCAAGGTATGTAGATGGGTCGATGTAGTCAGGAGACCAACCAACGTTATCTGAAAGATCCCAATCTTCACCGGCAGCCGTTTCAGCAAAGTAAGTGACATTGAGAACTTCATCTTTTTGAAGTTGTTGGATATCAACGACTACGTTATCAGTTCCTAATGTTGCTTCAAGTGATTGTTTCAATGATTGAACACGTTGAACTTTTGTAGTATTGGTTTGGTCAACAGGCATATCCAAGTGGATTGGGAATTGAACACCTTCCGCTTGGAGAGCTGTCTTAGCCTTAGCAAATTCTGCTTTTGCTTTTTCAGGATTGTAAAGACCATCTTGAGCGTCGTCTAGATTAACATCTTTCCACTCATCACCATAGGTCACCAATTTTTCCTTAACTAAGTCACCAAAGTTTTTACCATCTGCTTGAACAAATGTTGGTGGTACGAACAAGTTACGAAGGAGTTTGCTTGCTCCACTTTCTCCATTAACTTGAGAAGCATATGCTGTTCTATCAAAACCAAAAGCAATAGCCTGACGGAAGTCTTTGTTAAGAAGAGCTTTCTTAGTTGAAGTCTTTTGCTCATCTGTAGTCTTAGAAGTATATTTGTAAGACTGACGGTCAATATTTGTACCAACTAAGAAAGTAGCAGAATCTTGTGGTGTATAAACGATATTGTCTTTAAACTCTTTTTCAAGTTCAGAGTAGCTTCCACTTGTTGGGAAGAGACGAGCCATTGAGAAACCACCATCTTTAAAGGTTTCTGCAAGTTTGTTATTGTCTTGACCATCCCAGAATGAAAGTTTTACTTTATCAATATGAACATTGTCCTTATCCCAGTAGTTTGGATTCTTTTCAAATTCTACTGAAGATTTTGCGACTAATGATTTCAACAAGAAAGGACCATTATAAAGGATACTGCTTGGATCAGTTGCTTTGGCAAAGTCACTTCCTTTAGAAGTAAGGAATTCTTCATTGACTGGTGCAAGAATTCCCATGGTTGTCTTAGAGTTCCAGAAGCTTTCTGGTTTGTTCAAAGTGTATTGAACTGTTTGATCATCTACAGCCTTGATTCCAACTTCTGAAAAGTCTTTAACTTCACCTTTTACATAAGCATCAAGACCTTTAATAGATTCTTGAACAAGATAAAGGGCTTCTGACTTATTGTCAGCTGCATATTTAAGACCTGTTACAAAGTCTTGCGCTTTCACTGGCGCATACTCTTCGCCTTCAGAAGTATACCACTTAGCATCCTTACGGATTGTGTAAGTGTAAGTTAACCCGTCTTTAGACACTGACCAATCTTCTGCCAAAGATGGCACGAAGTTACCGTAGCGGTCATTCTCCATCAAACCGTCAATAACATTACTTGTGATATTAGCAACCGCAGCCTTACCAGTTATCAAATAGTTTAGGCTGTCTGGGTCAGTTTCATAAACATAAGAAAAAGTTTTCTCACCTTTTGCACTAGAGCCTGAACCCGAACAAGCTGCCAAAACACCAGACGCTAACAGAGTCACCCCTGCTAGGGCCATTACTTTCGAAAATTTCATAATAAACTCCTTTATGACTTTTTATACATTATAGTCCCTTTTTTTGCTAAGTGTCAATACAATTTTCAGAATTTTTTTCAAATTGAATTGAAAACAATTGCCATTTTAAAAATTATTTTTTTACAGTCAGTCACTTTTTTTGGCATTCATATTTGAAAAAAATCTCTTTGTTAGCAGTTTTTCAAGTAAATCTTTATGATATAATGAAAGGAGAAAATTGAAAGGAAATACCATGTCAAAAGAAGTTATTGTTGAAAGTTTTGAACTGGATCACACCATTGTTAAAGCACCATATGTCCGTTTAATCGGAGAAGAAACAGGTCCTAAGGGAGATATCATTTCTAACTTTGATATTCGCTTGGTTCAACCAAACGAAGACTCAATCCCTACTGCTGGTCTTCATACAATCGAGCACCTCTTAGCCAAACTCATCCGTACTCGCATTGACGGGATGATTGATTGTTCACCATTTGGGTGTCGTACAGGTTTCCATATGATTATGTGGGGACGTCATACTAGCGCAGAAATCGCAGCTGTCATCAAGGATTCACTAAAGGAAATCGCTGAAACCACAACTTGGGAGGATGTCCCAGGAACAACCATTGAATCTTGTGGTAACTACAAGGATCATAGCCTTTCTCTGCTAAGGAATGGGCAAAATTGATTCTTGAACAAGGAATTTCAGACGATGCCTTTGAGCGTCATGTCATTTAACATAAAAGAACCAGTTTTTCAACTGGTTCCTTTTTTATTCTCAAAACCTTGATTTAATACTCTTCGAAAATCAAATTCAAACCTCGTCAACGTCGCCTTGCCGTACTCAAGTACAGCCTGCGGCTAGTTTCCTAGTTTGCTCTTTGATTTTTATTGAGTATAAGCTTTTTCACGAATGACCAAAACACCATCTTCCATGTCGGCTTCAAGGTGTTTAGCATCAAGATTATCCAAGTGGAAGTCTGTTACTTTGTCACGGATTTGTTGTTCAACTACTCGACGGAGTGGACGAACACCCATGACTTCATCATAACCTTCTTCAGTCATGTATTCTTTAGCTGCATCGCTCACTGCCAAGTCGATCTCTTTCTTGGCAAGTGTCTTATTGACATCAATCAACATCAAATCCACAATCTTAGAAAGGTCTTCCTTGCTCAAGTGTGAGAATTCAATCACAGCGTTGAAACGGTTCAAGAATTCTGGACGGAAATAAGGTTTCAAACGATCCATGAGTTCTGGTTTGTCCGCATCTTCTGTCAAGTTCGCTTCATAACCAAAGCCAGCATTTGAAGTTGCGATAATCACTGTATTCTTGAAGTTTACTGTGTTACCTTGACCATCTGTTAAACGACCATCATCCAATACTTGAAGAAGAAGAGTAATCACTTGAGGATCTGCCTTTTCAATCTCGTCAAGAAGGACGATTGAGTAAGGGTTACGGCGAACACGTTCAGTCAAGGTATTGTTATTATCATCGTAACCAACATAACCTGCTGTTGTACCAATCAATTTAGAAACGGCTGTACGATCGCTGTATTCTGACATATCCAAACGGATGATAGCATCCTTAGTTCCGAACATATCAAGAGCCAATTGTTTAGCCAACTCAGTTTTACCAACACCAGTTGGACCTACAAAGAGGAAGCTACCGATTGGACGGTTTCCTTCGTCAAATCCTGCTCGATTACGGCGGATCGCACGTGCTACTGCCTCAACAGCTTTATCTTGACCGATGACTTTGGTTTGCAAACGGTGACCCATATCTTTCAAACGTTCGATATCAGTAGCACCCATTTGTGAAACAGGAATACCTGTCATACGTTCTACAGACTCAGCTACGTCATTAACAGTCGCTGTAACCTTGTGATCTTCTGTATGGTTGGCGATTTGCTTTTCAAGTTCTTCGATACGAATTTTTGCATTAAGGGCTGCTTCGTAATCTTCTTTAGCAGCTGCAGCTTCTTGTTTAGCTTTTTCTTCTTCAATTTCATGTTCCACAGCATGTACATCTGTTACTGGGTGTTGTGCTGCCAAGTGAGCAGCTGTCACATCGACCAAGTCGATAGCCTTATCTGGCAAGCTACGTTGTGGAATGTATTGAACAGAGTAATCAACAGCTGCTTTCAATACTTCATCTGGCAAGATAACATTGTGGTGTTGTTGATAAAGATCACGAATCCCTTGGAGAATCTTGAAAGTATCTTCAGCAGATGGTGCATTAACTTTTACTTCGTTGAAACGACGAGCAAGAGCAGCATTTTTCAAAATAGTGTTGCGATATTCATCTTGAGTTGTTGCCCCAATCACTGTCAATTCACCGCGTGAAAGAGCTGGTTTCAAAATATCAGCAAGACCTTTAGATCCTTGACCATCCCCTGTGCTACCTGCACCAAGGATTTGGTGGATTTCATCGAAGAAGAGGATAATATTTCCAGCTTCTTTAACCTCGTTTACCAAGTTTTGAATGTTTTCTTCAAAGCTACCACGGTATTGAGTACCAGCTTCAAGTCCAGAAATATCAATAGAAATAATCTCTTTGTTCTTGATTGCTGCTGGAACATCACCATTTACAATTGCTTGTGCAAGCCCTTCAACTACAGCTGTTTTACCGACACCAGCATCACCGACGAGAACTGGATTATTCTTTGTGCGACGAGAAAGAATTTCAGAAGTTTCTTGGATTTCCTTATTACGTCCGATTACAGGATCTAACTTCCCTTCACGAGCTTCTGCTGTTAAGTTACGTCCAAGTTTTGCAAGAATTCCATCTTGTTTCATAGCTTTACCTTGAACGTACTGAGCTTGTTCACTTCCTTGGCTTGGAAGTTGGCCGGTTTGACGGTAAATTGCGAATTCTTCAGGCGTTACTTCACGGCCGTTAATCAAGTAACGACGGTTTTCTGAACTGTATCCACGCATACCACCCATCAATTGGTTAAATAAATCATCCATGTTGTTAAAGTTATTAAAGTTGTTATTCATATTTCATACCTCGTTTGTTTTCAAATTTACTTAGTCAAAAATAATTTGACTTTCTCTGACCTTTGTTTTTAAAAAAATTTAGACTAGCTATTTGCTACTCTACGTATAATTTCAGGTTTTTCTTTATCCAATACAGGTTTTGTAATTGGACTTCTAAAAATACTAATGTTAATCATAGGTTGTACCTCTTTTCTAGGTTTTACCCATACTTTGACCTTAAGATAAATTACACAATCACCTTAAAATCAAGGTTTTCTAAGGATTTCCTTATCCTTATGTTCTTAGTATATCACTTTGGTCAGTATTAGTCAAGAGATTTGACCAATTTTTGACCAATTTTTTTAAATATTTTTTTATACCAAAAAAACCAGTCAAAATGACTGGTTTTTATTTACTATTTATGAATCTTAGCTCAATGCGTCATCCATTGAAAGAACTTCGTGGAAGACACGTTGTGTCAATTCAGTTTTTTGTTCTGGAGTGAGGTATTTAGTGTTTACACAGTATCCAGAGATACGTACGATTACGTCTTCACCTGACATGATCTTTTCGTAAACGTCGTTCAAGTCCATAACGTTCAAGTTAACGTGTTGTCCACCGTTTTCGAAGTAACCATCAAGGATTGTTACCAAGTTATCAACTTGTTCGTCACGAGTTTTACCAAGAGCACGTGGTGATACTTGAGTTGTCAATGAGATACCATCAGCTGCGTAACCAAAGTCAAGGCTAGCAAGTGAGTTCAAGTTTTGCAACCATCCACCTTTAGCTTTGTTAGATGGGTTAGCACCTGGTGAGAAGAATTCAAGTTTAGACAAGTTCACTGAACCATCTTCGTTGAGGTATACACCTTTGTGGACTGGTGAGTTACCAGTTTGTTTAGAGTAAGCAACGTTAGATGTGATTGTCAAAAGTGATACTGTAGCTTCTGCATTCTTGTAAAGTTTGTGGCTACGTAGACGAGTTGTATAAGCTTCAATCAACCATTCTGCCAATTCGTTTGAACGTGGGTCATCTTCACCCCAACGTGGGTATTCACCGATTGTTTCGTAATCGTAGATGTAGCCATTTCATCACGGATTGGTTTAACTGTAGCGTATTTGATAGCTGACAATGTGTCAACAGTGTTAGCGAATCCACAGATACCGAATCCCATGTTAGCACGTTGTTTAGTTGGCAAGAAGGCCATTTGAACAGCTTCGTAGTTGTACTTGTCAGTCATGTAGTGGATGATGTTCAAAGCATCTACGTAAGTGTCAGTCAACCAGTCAAGAGATTTTTCAAAGTTAGCTTTAACTGATTCGAATTCAAGAACTTCGTCACGGATTGGTTCGATGTCAAATACTTTGTAGTCTTTATGAACATCGTCGTAACCACCGTTCAAACCAGTAAGAAGAGCTTTAAGAACGTTAACGCGAGCACCGAAGTACTGGATGTTGTGACGTTGTTCTTCGTTTTCTGGGTCAAGTGGAGATACACAACATGAGATACAGCTCATTTCACCATATCCATCTTTAGCCATTGTTGTTACACCTTCGTATTGGATTGAAGAGTGTTTGTGGCTCATGTGCATACAGTAGCGACGGAAGTTGTATGGCAATTTGTCAGTCCAAAGAACTGTCAAGTTTGGTTCTGGAGAGTTACCGATGTTATCAAGAGTGTTCAAGAAACGGTAGTCCATCTTAGTAACACGGTGACGACCGTCGTTACCCATACCAGCCATAGAAGTTGTGATGAAGGTTGGGTCACCTGAGTACAATTGGTCATAAGCTTTTGTACGAGCAAATTTAACTGTACGAAGTTTCATAACGAAATCATCAACAAATTCTTGGATTTCTGATTCAGTAAATGTACCACGAGCAAGGTCACGTTCTGCAAAGATATCCAATACGATTGGCACACGTCCAAGAGATGTAGCCGCACCGTTGATCACACGGCAGACAGCCATGAAGGCAATGTTTACCCATTGGATAGCTTCTTTAACGTTCATCGCTGGTTTACGAACATCAACTCCGTAAAGATCACCCAAGCGTACAACTTGTTGCAATGCTTGATATTGAAGGTTGATTTCTTCACGAAGACGGATTGTTTCTTCATCGATTTCTTCGATTGAGTTCCAGTCGTTTACTTTTTCTTGCATCAAGTAGTCTGCACCGTAAAGAGCAAGACGTGCATAAACACCGATGATACGTCCACGTGAGTATGCATCTGGAAGACCAGTTACAGTGTGAGCGTGACGAGCACGACGAATGTTTGAAGTGTAAGCACGGAAGATACCATCGTTAACAGTTGTTACGTATTTAGTGAAAATTTCGTGAACAGCTGGATCTGGTTCGTATCCATTTTCTTTCAAAGTAGTTTCAGCCATACGGATACCACCTTTTGGCATGAAGTTCAATTTGAAGAGTTCATCGTTTTGGATACCATAAATCAATTCGTTTTCTTTGTCGATAAATCCAGCAGGAATATCAGCAATAGAAGTTGGACGAGTGTCCATTGGGAAACGAGTTTCTTCGTAGTGTGCTTTAGTTTCTTCTACGATTTTTTTGATGTGGAGTGAACGTTCTGTTGGTCCTGCAAGGAAGCTTTCATCTCCATCATAAGGTGTGTAGTTTGCTTGTACAAAGCGTGATACACTTGCTTTTTCTTTCCAGTCAACACCTTTAAAGCCTTCCCAGGCTTTGTCAAAAATGTCCTGTGCTTCAACAACTGTCTTAACAACCATGTTAATTCCTCTTTTTTCTTTCTAGTAACAGTCATCTGTTACATTCATGTATTCAGTATAACACACAGTAAACGATTTCAACAACTAAAAACTCACTTTTTTAACACTTTCTTTTCTAATACAGTTCAAAATATACCGCAAACTGTATTATATTTTTGAAAGAGATTATTTGATTTTCATTTTTTCAGAAAAAGAGTATAATAAAATTAAACAAACTAGCACTGAGAGGTTTCTCCATGTTGATTTCCACTAATGAATGATTTATCTCGTAAAATCATCCATATTGACATGGATGCCTTTTTTGCTGCTGTTGAAATTCGAGACAATCCCAAACTTAGAGGAAAGCCCGTTGTGATTGGTAGTGACCCTAGAAAAACCGGTGGTCGAGGAGTTGTTTCTACCTGTAGCTATGAAGCGCGAGTCTTTGGCATCCACTCAGCCATGAGTTCCAAAGAAGCCTATGAACGTTGCCCCCAAGCCGTTTTCATTTCCGGAAACTACGAAAAATATACTGCTGTCGGTCAACAGATTCGAGCTATTTTCAAACGTTATACGGATAATATCGAGCCTATGAGTATCGATGAAGCTTATCTAGACGTGACTGAAAACAAACTCGGCATCAAGTCCGCTGTTAAAATCGCTCGACTAATACAACAAGATATTTGGCAAGAACTTCATCTGACCGCTTCTGCTGGTGTATCATACAATAAATTTTTGGCTAAAATGGCAAGTGACTATCAAAAACCTCGTGGTTTGACAGTCATTCTTCCTGATGAAGCTGAAAGTTTCCTCAAGCAAATGGATGTCGCTAAATTCCACGGTGTAGGTAAGAAAACAGTTGAGAAATTGCATCAAATGGGCGTATTCACAGGAGCTGATCTTTTAAAAATTTCTGAAATTAGTCTCATTGACCGTTTTGGTAGACTCGGTTTTGACCTGTATCGCAAGGCTCGTGGCATTGATAATTCTCCCGTTAAATCTAACCGCATTCGTAAGTCTATCGGTAAAGAAAAAACCTATAGTAAAATTCTTAGTCTGGAAGAAGATATCAAAAAAGAGCTAACTCTCCTTTCGGAAAGAGTTGCCCTTAGTCTTCAAAAATATGAAAAAAGTGGTAAGATTGTCATCTTAAAAATTCGCTACGCTGACTTTTCTACTTTGACTAAGCGAAAAACCCTAGATCAGCAAACACAAAATTCAGACCAAATCGCTCAATACATTATTCAACTCTACGAAACACTCAGTGATAAGGATAAAGGCGTCCGTTTATTGGGTGTCACTGTGACTGGATTTTAAAACCTTGAAGGAATCTTCCCTCAAGGTTTTTTTCTTATACAAATAATCGAACAAAGCTATAAAGTAATAAGACACTACCAAGGACAATACGGTATTTACCAAACATCGTAAAGTCGTGTTTTTTAACATAGCTGGTCAAGAAACGAATGGCAACCATGCTGACTGCAAAAGCTACTACCATGGCAACTATAAGTAAGAAAAATTGACCAAAGCTCAAGACTTCTCCTGCCTTGATAAATTTAAAAATCTTCAAAGCACTGGCTCCAAACATAACTGGAATTCCTAGGTAGAAGGTAAACTCAGTTACCACCGAACGACTAGTTCCATTTAACAAACCACCAACGATAGTGGCGCCCGAACGGCTAGTCCCAGGTAAAAGAGCCAAGACTTGGAAAAGTCCGATATAGAGGGCCGTTTTATAAGGCAACTTGTCTAGCTCTGTGACTGTTGGCTCAATCGCTTGCGCTTTATTACGTTTTTCAAGATAAATAAAGGCAACCCCATAAACAATCAACATAATGGCTACTGAAACCATATTATGGAAGTGAGTATCAAACCAATCATCAAACTTAAAGACTAGAAGAAGAGGGAGTGTCGCAACAAATACTTTAGACCATAATTGCCAAGTTCTACGAACTTGAACTTTATCCTTGCCTGGTTTGAAAGGATTAAGTTTGTTAAAGTAGATAACCATAACGGCTAAGATAGCACCCAGTTGAATAACTACGTTAAACATAGACATGAAGGCTTCATTTTGATCTTTATACTGGATAAACTCTTCTGCCAAAATCAAGTGACCAGTACTTGAAATCGGCAACCATTCCGTGATTCCTTCAACAATCCCAAAAAAAGATAGATTTTAAAATTTCAATAAGATACATAGATTACTCCTTTTTCTACCCTCCATTATATCATACTTTTTAAAAGGCTGTGTTGAGTTTTTCTTTAGAAAGCGCCGATACTTCCACCACCGCCACCGCCTGAGAAACCTCCACCAGAGCTACCATTTCCAGATGATACAGAGAAGGTACTTGCTGTATTTGCGATACTGGCATAATGGCTCATTTGCGCTGTTGAATGATAAAACATGCTATGCCAGCCATAAGCTACATAGAGATTGATATCTGGATTTTCAACTTGGATCTGGTGAACCTTCATCAAATGGCTCACCTTTTTCAGCACAACCAAACAAGGTTGCATACACCAGTAGGCGATTCCAGACTACAATACTTTTCCAATTCAGCCTGATCCAGTCGTGCAATCTCACGCAACATATTTTCAAAGCTCGTCCAAAGATAATAGACCTCTGCTCCTGCTTCATTTAGGACACCATCACGATTATCTAGTCGAAGCTTCCAATAATAGAAAACAGCCAAAAAAATAAACCCTAATGAGCCAAAGTATTGGCAGGGGAGGTAAAGATAGCCATGAACGTCCAAACTGTACAAGAACAAACCAAATCCGATGATTAGTGGGAAAATAGTAGAAACACCCATACTCACTTGCAAGACCTTTTTCCCCGCTAGTCAAGGGACGATAATAAGCTGGTAGCCCCAAGAAAGAGACTCGGTCCTTGACCCCTTCTTGCATCTCCTTCAATGCTCTTTCAAAAGAATATTTGAGCTTACGACCTTTTGTTTGAATCCGTTTTTTTCTTCAGTAGCTTTCGCTCCACGGTAAAGGCTCTCAGATACCTTATAATCTGCAAACAAATCGGAAACAGCAACTTCTTTTTTTACCTGAAAAGGCCAGATTTAGACAGGTCCTCTCAAAGCTTGCCAAGCCATCTTCTTTTACCAACCTTAAAGTAACTGCATCTCCTTCTGAAAGAATAGAGACATTACCACGGTCGATTACATCTAGTAAGGTAGCCTGAATAAGCTGGTTGAAGGTGAATTTGCCTGCTCCTTTAATTAGAGGACTCACTTCCTCCAAGGAGGTTGAATAAACAGCTTCAGATAAAACCATAGGCTCTAATTCCATCGGCGGTTCATAGAGACGATGATTTTTGGCATATTTGACTGAAGGAGTGGTTTTTCTTCTATAAATAAAATAGAAGCAGATACTCAATAACAAGGAGATGGAAAGTATTGAAGGAAACACCCAAGTAACGAGTTGTTTACTCTGCTCTTTTTCTCTAACAATCGACTCTTCTATCTTATTAAACTCTTCTAAACGATTCCCTTTTAAGCCCTGATCCATAGCGCTAGCAAAATCGGTTCGAGGCCAGTAGGCATGCAACTCAACTCCGCGCTTAGACGGAAGATTGTCTAAGCGAATAGTATAGTCATGACCACTCTGTTCAATACTTCCCTCTCTATAAAGTTGACCTGTGTGGAAAAAGAGTTTTTCAGCCCCCTTCTCTCCGCTTACATGAAACTCAAACTTTTCAATAGATTCTGAACTGTCTGTTAAGGGTTGCCAATTTAATTCAGCGATATCATTATACAAGAAAAGAAGGTTTTTCAATTGCCAGGTAAGTTCCACTTCGACCCTGTCCCCTTCCTGACCTGGATTATAGACTTTAACAGTATAACCATTCGTTTCTTCTGTCACTTCGCTAGTAACATCTGTCAGTTCAGTACCATTTTTCGAGGCCTCAACCTTTGGATGAGGATCAATTTCAAACCCGCTAGACATCTTGCCTGCACGACCAAGTCCCACGATTTGGCCATTAAAATCCTCCTCAAACTGGTAAACTATCTTCTGCCTAAATTCCGCTGTATTGTCTGCATGAATATACAGTTCTCCTTTATAGGATGGAATGCTAAAATCCACGGCAAAAACCAGGCGCGGTACCAATAGCAAACAGGCAAACACCAAAGTAAATAGCCATCTTTTTTTCATCGTATACTCCCTTTCAAGTTTTTTCACTATTATATCATTTTTCACAAGTAAGGGTTTACTAAGATTGAAAAAGTTCCGCTTTTTCGATACAATAGAGAGAAGCAATTTTAGACTAGAAATAGGAGAAATCATGAAAAAATTATGCTTAACTATCCTTGCTAGCCTAGCCCTTACTTTAGGACTAGTTAGCCAGGTCCAAGCCGATGAATATTTACGCATCGGTATGGAGGCAGCCTACGCACCCTTTAACTGGACTCAAGATGACGACAGTAACGGCGCTGTCAAAATCGATGGAACCAACCAATATGCTAATGGTTACGACGTCCAAATAGCTAAAAAGATTGCTAAGGACCTAGGCAAAGAGCCCTTGGTTGTTAAAACCAAGTGGGAAGGACTTGTTCCAGCCCTTACTTCTGGTAAGATTGATATGATCATTGCAGGTATGAGCCCAACTGCTGAGCGCAAACAAGAAATTGCATTCTCAAGCAGCTACTACACTAGCGAACCTGTACTATTGGTCAAAAAGGATTCTGCCTATGCAAACGCCAAATCACTAGAGGACTTTAGCGGAGCAAAAATCACTTCTCAACAAGGTGTTTACCTTTATGATTTGATTTCACAAATCTCAGGCGCTCAGAAGGAAACTGCCATGGGAGATTTTGCCCAAATGCGTCAAGCCCTTGAAGCTGGTGTCATTGATGCCTATGTTTCTGAACGACCAGAAGCTCTCACCGCCGAATCAGCAAACGCTAAGTTCAAAATGATTCAGCCTGAACCTGGTTTTAAAACTGGTGAAGAAGATACATCTATCGCAATTGGACTTCGTAAAGATGATGACCGTATCAGCCAAATCAACGCCAGTATTGAAACCATTTCTAAAGATGAACAAGTTGCGCTCATGGATCGTATGATTAAAGAGCAACCAGCAGAATCTACAACGACAGAAGAAAGCAACAGTAATTTCTTTGGTCAAGTCGCTAAAATTCTGACTGAAAACTGGCAACAACTCTTGCGTGGTGCTGGTATTACCCTTCTCATTTCAATTATCGGTACCATAGTTGGTCTCGCTATCGGTCTTGCTATCGGTGTCTTCCGTACGGCACCTCTATCTGAAAACCAATTTATCTTTGGCATCCAAAAACTAATCGGTTGGATTCTCAATATCTATATCGAAATTTTCCGTGGAACACCTATGATTGTACAATCTATGGTTATCTACTATGGAACTGCTCAAGCTTTCGGGATCAACCTAGACCGTACGCTAGCTGCTATCTTTATCGTTTCGATCAACACTGGTGCCTACATGACTGAAATCGTCCGTGGTGGTATTCTGGCTGTTGATAAGGGACAATTTGAAGCGGCAACTGCACTTGGTATGACTCATAACCAGACCATGCGTAAGATTGTTTTGCCTCAAGTTGTTCGAAATATTCTACCAGCGACTGGTAATGAGTTCGTCATCAACATCAAGGATACTTCTGTATTGAACGTTATCTCTGTTGTAGAACTTTACTTCTCAGGAAATACAGTAGCAACACAAACCTACCAGTACTTCCAAACCTTTACCATCATCGCAGTTATCTACTTTGTCCTCACTTTCACAGTAACGCGTATCCTACGCTTCATCGAAAAACGTATGGATATGGATACCTACACGACAGGTGCTAACCAAATGCAAACGGAGGATTTGAAATAATGAGTCAACCAATCCTTGAAATCAAACACCTCAAAAAATCCTACGGGCAAAACGAGGTCCTAAAAGACATCTCTCTCACTATTCATAAAGGAGAAGTGATTTCTATCATCGGTAGTTCCGGTAGTGGTAAATCAACCTTCCTACGTTCTATCAACCTTCTCGAAACACCAACTGAAGGTGAGATCCTTTATCATGGTGAAAACGTCCTTGAAAAAGGCTATAACCTCACTCACTATCGTGAAAAACTAGGCATGGTTTTCCAATCCTTTAACCTCTTTGAAAATCTCAATGTTCTTGAAAATACGATTGTTGCACAGACAACCGTTCTCAAACGTGAACGATCAGAAGCAGAGAAAATTGCTAAAGAAAACCTTGAAAAAGTTGGAATGGGAGAGCGCTACTGGCAAGCTAAACCAAAACAACTTTCTGGTGGTCAAAAGCAACGTGTAGCCATTGCTCGCGCGCTTTCTATGAATCCTGATGCCATTCTCTTTGACGAGCCTACTTCAGCCCTTGACCCTGAAATGGTCGGTGAAGTTCTCAAAATCATGCAAGAACTAGCTCAAGAAGGCTTGACAATGATCGTTGTAACCCACGAAATGGAATTTGCTCGTGACGTATCACACCGTGTCATCTTTATGGACAAAGGTGTGATTGCAGAAGAAGGCAAACCTGAAGATTTATTTACAAATCCTAAAGAGGAACGTACTAGAGAATTTTTACAACGCTATTTAGGATAAGATAAAAGCGATTGGATAAACCTCTTAAACCAAGAGTTGTTTTCCTATTCAAACCCCAATCAACATTGAGTCAAAGGCTCATGAACATAAAAATCAAGGTCGGAGTTTTTTATCCCGACCTCTTTTTATATACTTTAAAAATCAGCTTTATCCCTTCTTCTGTTTCCTGAGCAAGTATTACTTGTAGCTATATTCCTAATCTTTTATTTGATTTTCATGAGTGAGATCACTCCGCTCCCTGTCAACCTAGCTCATCCTGACAAATATAGTGTATTGAAATAAGATGTGAACAAAGAGATTAGGAAAGTCAAATTAATTTCTAGAAACGTTTTAGAATCCTTGGCGTACTATTCTAGGTTCAATCCACTATAGATTTGTTGAGCAGGTCATTGCATGGCTATTTCGCCGCTCCATAAATAAAAGCAGACCCTAATTAGAGTCTGCTTGTATCCAAAGATTAATCTTCAAATTTTTCATGATTTTTTTCATAGAAATCAATTAATCCAAGGGCTGTTTCAAAGGAAATATTTTTAACTTTTGCACGTCCTTGAGCTAGAGCAATGATAGACATTTCACGTGCATTCGTTTCTTTAGAAATACGATAACCAGTGATCTTCTTATCACGAACCCAGCTAACAACTGATTCTACTTTTTCAAAGTTAGTCTTAGCCATGTTTTTCTCCTATTTTATTCTTTTACGATATTTAATTGTATACGTTTTTATGGCATTTGTCAATAAAAAAAACATATATCCAATCAAATAAGACGTTAAGATTACATTTACTTAGCTTTCAAAGCCGATAATATATGGGTTCGTATATCTTCAACTCCGTTAGGATTTGCTGGTAAGAAAATTGTATTATTACCTTGTTTTTCTGCAAAATTATTCAATGTATCTAAATACTGGTTAGTTAACAAGATTGACATGATTTGCTCTTCAGTTAATTCAACATCGGCTCCTTTTAACTCTTTAATAGAATCAGCAAGTCCATCAACAATTGCTTTTCGTTGCTCTGCGATCCCCACACCATGTAAGCGATCCTTTTCTGCCTCTGCTTCGGCCGCTGTTACGATCTTAATTTTATCTGCTTCGGCCAATTCTTGTGCTGCTACTCTCTTACGTTGAGCAGCATTGATTTCATTCATTGATTGCTTGACTTCCGCATCCGGCTCTACTTTGGTAATGAGCGTTTTGACGATAATGTACCCATACGTTGACATTTCTTCCGCTACTTGTTTTTGAACTTCTAATGCAATTTCATCCTTTTTCTCAAACAATTCATCCAAAGTTAACTTAGGAACTGATGAGCGCAATGCGTCTTCAATATAAGATTTGATTTGAGCCTCAGGTCTCATTAGTTTATAGTAAGCATCTGTAACATTTTGTTCATTTACTCGGTACTGTGTCGCAACATTCATCGTCACAAATACGTTATCTTGAGTCTTGGTTTCCACAACGATTTCACTTTGCAAGAGACGCAGTTGTACACGAGCTGCAATTTTATCAATTCCAAATGGTGCTCTTAGGTGAATACCACTATTGCTCAATTTTTTTGATACTTACCAAATCGTTCAATGATAGCTACTGATTGTTGTCGAACAACATAGATTGAGCTCATTAATATAGCTCCTACAATAAGCATTAGAATAATTAGAACAAGTATAACTTTTAAAACCATGGGAATCTCCCCCTTTCTTCACTTACATTATAGCACTAGTAAATAGGTTAGGCAAATAATATGATAAAAATTTCATAGCATATTAAACAAGCATATTATATAGGGTCTCATTCCCATTCAAGTTAATATAAGACGGGTCGAATTTTTCCATCCGGTGAATCAATCCCGCATAATCATGTTTATCAGCAAGTGCAATCCCTATTAGTACTGGACCAGTACCCTTGCTAGCTCGTTTGATATATTCAAAACGAGTAATATCATCATGAGGTCCTAAGATATCATTTACAAACTCTCGAAGTGCTCCCGGACGTTGTGGGAAATTCACTACAAAGTAATGCTTGATACCATCATAAATCAAGGCACGTTCTTCCATCTCTGGCATACGGTTGATGTCATTATTCCCTCCAGAGATGATACAACAAATGGTCTTGCCCTTAATATAATCGGATAATACTTCTAGGGCTGCAACACTAGCAGCCCCCGCAGGTTCTGCTACAATTCCTTGTTTAGAATAAAGATCAATTAAGGTCTCAGAAATCAAGCCTTCATCCACTCCGATAAGAGTTTCTACATGTTTGCGTGTTGCTTCATAGGTCAACTGTCCTACTTTTTGCACGGCAATTCCATCCGCAAATTTATCAATTTCTTTAAGTTTAACCGGTCCTCCAGCTTCAAAGGCAGCCTTCATAGAACGAGCACCTTCAGCCTCTACTCCAATGACCTCAATCTGAGGATTTGTTTCTTTAATATAAGTAGAAACACCTGAAATGAGACCTCCGCCTCCAACAGGTACCAAGACAGTATCAAATTCAATAGATTCTTTACGAGCTTCTTCTAAAATTTCATAGGCTACCGTACCCTGACCAGCTTGAACATAGGGATCATCAAAGGGGTCAATAAAAGTACGATTTTCAGCTACGGTAAAGTCTTGAGCAGCCTTGGCTGAAGCATCAAAAGTATCCCCTACTAATTTGATAGTAACAAAATCTCCTCCAAAGAAACGAACCTGACCAATTTTCTGTTGAGGTGTCGTAATTGGCATAAAGATTGTTGCAGGAATCTTCATTTCATTACATGTGTAGGCAACTCCTTGAGCGTGATTTCCCGCTGAAGCACACACTACACCACGTTCACGCTCCTCTTTTGTCAATTGGGAAATAGCGTAATAAGCCCCACGAATTTTAAAAGAACGGACACGTTGAGCATTTTCCTTTTTAAGATAAATTTTCGCTCCGTATTTTTCGGATAAATAATGATCGTAGTCAAGTGGTGTATTGGCTACTACACCACTCAAAACCTTGTGGGCTTTCACCACATCTTTTGCACTTAGCATAATCTCCTCCTCGATAAGTTTTCAAGATAAAAAACGAGTTAGGTTCCCCCCAACTCGCCTTCTGTTTATATTCTTAAAAATTAGTTGTAGATCTTGAATGCATCATCGTCGTTTTTACCGACAAATGGCATTGCTTTACGCAATTCTGCACCAACTTTTTCAATTTCAAGGTTAGCTGCTTGGTCACGGTAAGCAGTCAATTTTGGACGTCCAGCTTTGTAGTCATTTACAAAGTCGTTGGCGAATTTACCATTTTGGATGTCCGCAAGAACTGCTTTCATATTTTCTTTGACTTGTTCAGTGATTACACGTGGACCTGAAACATAGTCACCATATTCAGCAGTGTTTGAAATTGATTGACGCATTTTCTTGAATCCACCTTCGTAGATCAAGTCAACGATCAATTTCATTTCGTGAAGAACTTCAAAGTAAGCCAATTCTGGAGCATAACCAGCTTCTGTCAAGACTTCAAAACCAGCTTCAATAAGGGCAGTCAAACCACCACAAAGTACTGCTTGTTCACCAAACAAATCTTCTTCAGTTTCTTCTTTGTAAGTTGTTTCAAGAAGACCTACACGAGCTGCACCAACACCTTTACACCAGTCCATAGCGATGTCTTTAGCATTTCCTGTAGCATCTTGGTAGACAGCGTAAAGCGCTGGAACACCAAATCCTTCTTCGTAAGTACGACGTACCAAGTGTCCTGGCCCTTTAGGAGCACACATGAAGACGTCAACATCTGCAGGAACTTTGATGAATTCGAAGTGGATGTTGAAACCATGTGCAAATCCAACAGCATTTCCAGCTTCCAAATTTGGTGCAATTTCTGCTTCATACAATTCTTGTTGGATTTCATCTGGTGCCAAAATCATGATAACATCAGCCAATTTAGTTGCTTCTGCTACTGTGTACGTATCAAACCATCTTCTTTTGCTTTGTCAAAAGATTTACCTGGGCGTACACCGATGATCACATCACGACCTGAATCACGCAAGTTTTGAGCGTGAGCATGACCTTGTGAACCATAACCGATAACGGCGATTTTTTTACCGTCAAGTGCTGCTACTTTTACATCTTTTTCGTATTCCATTTGAACTGCCATAGTTTTTTCTCTCTTTTCTATTTTTATTGCCTATTAGGCTAGTTTAACAAATTGAGGTTGGATTTTTAGTCGCGGGTAAATCCAGTTGCACCCGTACGAGCGATATTCTTAATACCATATGGTCGAATCACTCGAATTAAGGCTTCACTCTTTTCTGCATTCCCAGTCATTTGAATAGTAATGGAACTTGGAGCTACATCGACTACTGTTGCACGGAAAGGTTGGATAATAGCCAAAATTTCTGCACGTTTTTCAGCAGGTGCTGAAACCTTTATAAGAATTACTTCTCGTTCTAAGTGGGGCTGATCCGTGATATCACGAATGCGAATTACATCAATCTGACGATTAAGTTGTTTGATGATTTGCTCAACTTCATCATGTGATGCAACATCGATGATAATGGTAATTCGTGATACATTAGGATTTTCCGTTGCGCCAACAGAAATGCTTTCGATATTGACTTGACGTCTCGATAAGACTCCTGTGAAGCGATTGAGAACACCTGAACGGTTTTGAAGTTTGGCTGTTAACATTCTACGCATTAAACTTCACCCCCAACATCTCATGATTACTCTTACCAGCTGGTACCATCGGTAAAACATGTTCTTTACGAGAAATGTCTACTTCAATAAACATTGGTACATCTTCCATGATGACTTCCAAATCCTTCTCAAGAGTTTCAGGATTATCAAACTTATAATTCTTAATCCCGTAAGCCTGTGCCATCAAATTGGAAATCTGGAAGGCTATCAAAGACTGATTCAGATGTTCGACCATCATAGAAGGCTTCTTGCCACTGGCGAACCATTCCAAGCGAGTGGTTGTTAAGCATGATGACCTTGATTGGAATCTTGTAAATATTTAAGATTGCTAATTCCTGATTGGTCATCTGGAAACCACCATCACCGACAAAGAGAACAACTTCTTTATCTGGATTGGCAATCTTTGCCCCGATTGCTGCAGGAACTCCGAATCCCATGGTTCCTAGACCACCTGATGTTACCAATTGACGCTCATTTTGGTATGGATAGTATTGAGCCGTCCACATTTGATGTTGCCCAACGTCTGTTACAACAATAGCATCACCCTTGGTCAACTCACCGATGCGTTCAATAACTGCTTGAGGTTGAACCACACGTTCTTTCTTATCATAAGAACGAACACGATTCTTATCTTTGGTAACTTTCAATCCACTTTTCAGTATTGTTACGAACGATTGGCTCAGCTAGTAACTGTTGCAAAGCCTTTTTCGCATCTCCAACAACTGGAATATCAACTGCGATAATCTTACCAATCTCTGCAGGATCGATATCAATATGCGCTACTTTAGCATTCTTAGCAAAGGTCTTAGGATTTCCAGTCAAACGGTCATCAAAACGACAACCAATAGAAATCATAAAGTCAGCCTCAGTCATGGCAATATTAGCTGCAAAGGAACCGTGCATCCCACCCATTCCCAAAAACAGTGGATGGCTAGTTGCGATTGTTCCCTGTCCCAAAAGACTTGTCACAACAGGAATTTGATAACGCTCTGCGAATTCATTTAACTCTGCTGCAGCCTCAGCATAACTAATCCCACCACCAGCTAGCAAAACTGGCTTTTTAGCCTTAGACAACTGTTTCAAGATTTTCTTGATCTGCATATCATTTGGCTCAAGTGTTGGCTGATAACTTGGTAAATCTATCTCTGGAGAGTAAATGAAGTCTGTCTCAAGCGCAGAAACATCTTTTGGAAGGTCAATGACGACTGGCCCTGGACGACCTGTAGTCGCAATATGCACAGCTTCCGTAATAATCCGTGGAATATCCGCAGTTTCTCGAACCTGATAATTATACTTAGTGATTGGCATGGTAATACCAACAATATCAGCTTCTTGAAAAGCATCTTTCCCAATTCCAGCACGTGCCACTTGGCCAGTAAAGACTAAAAGGGGAACACTATCGCTCATAGCATCTGCGATCCCTGTATGGCATTTGTAGCTCCTGGTCCGCTTGTGACGACTGCTACACCCAGTTTTTCCTGTTGACTTAGCATAACCTTCAGCTTCGTGAAGACAGCCCTGCTCATATCGACCTAGAATATGGCGGATTCCCTTAAAATTATAAATAGCATCATATAAAGGAAGTACCGCTCCACCAGGATAACCAAAAATCGTATCGATTCCTAAGTCAAGAAGTGTTTCCAAAACAAGATCCGATCCCGACTTAGGTGAGTCTAAAATGATTTTTCTCCATCGTTCCCCTTTCTCTTCTCTTAAAAAAATAGCTTGTTACTATGATACCATTTTTTTCAAAAAAATTTTCAAGAGAAAAGAGCAAATTTTTCTGAATTTTTCTATCTAGATACTTTACAATATCAAATAGATTAGAAAGTTTATACGTATTTTTTTATTTTTTTAATAGAAAAAAAGGTTGAGACAAACTTGTCTTCAACCTTTCATTTTAAATTATTACTAATTAAAGTGAGTTAACGTCAACCTTGATACCAACACCTTGAGTAGTTGTGATTGTCAAGCTTGTTACGTAAGTTCCTTTAGCAGTAGCTGGTTTAGCCTTTTTGGATTGTTTCGTTGAATGCTTTGAAGTTTTCAACCAACTTGTCAGCTTCAAATGAAACTTTACCGATGATGGCTTGTACGATACCTGCACGGTCTGCACGGTAAGTGATTTTACCACCTTTAGACTCTTCAACTGCTTTAGCAACATCCATTGTTACAGTACCAGTTTTAGGGTTTGGCATCAAGTTACGTGGTCCAAGGACACGTCCAAGACGTCCAACAAGAGCCATCATATCAGGTGTAGCGATAACTACGTCGAAGTCCAACCAACCGTCGTTGATTTTAGCAACAAGGTCGTCTTCACCAACGAAGTCTGCACCAGCAGCTTTAGCTTCTTCAGCTTTTGCACCACGTGCAAATACAAGAACGCGAGCTGTTTTACCAGTACCGTTTGGCAATACCATTGCTCCACGGATTTGTTGGTCAGCTTTTTTAACGTCAATGTTCAAGTTATAAGCAACTTCTACAGTTGCATCAAATTTTGCGAAGTTAGTTTCTTTTGCAAGAGCTACAGCTTCTTCTACGCTGTATGCTTTTTGTGCTGTCGATCTTCTCAAGAGCAGCACGAAGTTGTTTTGCTTTTTTTAGCCATTTTCTATTCTCCTTGTAAGTGGTTCAATCGATTTTCATCTCCCACGTCACTTCTCGAAATGATGAAGTCTTGCGGGTTATATAGGGATGTTATTGATTAGTCAACAACAGTGAATCCCATAGAACGAGCAGTACCTTCGATCATACGCATTGCAGACTCAATGTTTGCAGCGTTCAAATCTGGCATCTTAGTTTCTGCAATTTCTTGTACTTGTGCACGAGTAACTGTAGCAACTTTAGTTTTTGTTAGGTGTACCTGATCCTTTTTTTCAACACCTGCAGCTTTTTTTCAAAAAGAACAGCAGCTGGTGGTGTTTTTTTGTAACGAAAGTAAATGATTTGTCTTCGTATACTGAGATAACAACTGGAATGATCATACCAGCTTGGTCAGCAGTACGAGCGTTGAACTCTTTTGTGAATCCCATGATGTTGATACCAGCTTGACCAAGAGCAGGTCCAACCGGTGGAGCTGGTGTAGCTTTACCAGCAGGGATTTGCAATTTTACAAGTTTTTCGACTTTTTTAGCCATTTTTTTAAATCCTCCTTTGTGGTTTTTGGCGGTAATTTAGAGATTTTTACCTCCCACAAGTATGCTTTTACACATACCCATCTATTATACACTATTTTTTAAAAAATGCAAGAGAAATTTTTATTTTTGATATTTCTTTCTGTTACAATTTTTTGGTGAAATCAATCTTTAGAATCTTCTATCACGATGGAGTGAATTCATTCAATCAAAGTCAGTACAAAACTCACTCCATTTTCAGTAGTACCACTTTCCACAAATCCAAGAGACTCAAAACATCTTCTAGAGATACGGTTGAAAGTATAGATTTCTTGAACTTTCAATTGTTTCCAACCCTTTTGACGAGCTAGATCAATCAAAGCCTTCAAAACTTTGCGTCCAAGTCCCTGATGTTGATAAGTTGGATTGCCGATCACAATAGGAAGATTCTCCTGAGATAAGGTGACATCCCCAATTGGAAGCCACTCTCCCTTTTCTCGAAACTCAATCCAGAACAAATCCCCGTGTCTTTCCAAATAGGAATACATGGCATTTAATTTTTCCGGACTATAAGGTATTCTAATACCGTCTACAAGTTCCACCAAATCCACATCTTGATACCAAGCCAAAGCTGCATCATGATGATCGGCTAAAAAATAGGGAACTAGACGCAAGGAATCATCTATCTGAATGATTTTTGTCATCATTTTCTAATCCTAATACTAACTCCGCTGCTTGATTAAACCCATCACACCAGTTATACCATTTTGCTTCATACTCATCTTGAGGTAAGATATGATTTTTTAAATCCAGAACAGAGCATATCTTTCTTTTCTCACAAGCTTGCGCATAGAGATGATATAGTTCATCACCTCCATCTCTATCCCACTCAGCAGAAATCGTATTCTGGCCTATCAATAAAGCCTGATAAGCCCTGTGATGCCCGTCTGTAATCAACAAATAATCTCCAAATGTAAGAACACTGATTGGATTAATATTGTGCTTTTCTACCGATTGATAAAGCATCTGGATATCTTGTAATTTCTTTTCTGATAAGTATAGTTGACTCGGATGAAGATCTTTTATGTTGACTTCCATTTCTTCCTCCTCAAGAAGGGTTAATGCCTACTTCTGCTTTCCTTTGAAGCGCCATTGAAAACGCAGTTTATCATAGAAAGGAAACTCCATAAACAAAACTCCTAGGCCTACACAAAGGCTGGCAATCACATCTGATGGGTAGTGAACTCCTAGATAAATTCTTGATACCAATACACTGACGATGTATAAACTTAGCAAGATTTGAACGATTTTTCTCCAGACTGTATTTTTAATCCGTTGGCTGAAAATCACAATCAAAGTTCCAACCATAATCGTTACTGCTAGAGAATGTCCACTTGGAAAAAGAAAAACCTTTTTTTCTTCTACCAAGTGTAGAATTTCTGGTCGTGGTCTTTGGTAGATATTTTTAAAAGTTACGATTAAGATTCCAGCTAAAGCTAGATTTCCCAGCATGAGATAACTTTCCATCTTCCATTGCTTACGATAAAATATAAAAGCTACAATTAAAACCCAGCTAATAATGACTGGGATATCAATTAAGTGCGTAATTGCCCGAAAAAGAAGCGTTAAGGTCTCAGGCAAATCACCTCTAATGGCAGTCTGAATTGGCTGATCAAAACCGACCAGCATTTCTGGATAAAATTTGACAATATAGCCAATAATCATAAAAAGTAAAAGGGCAAAAGAGCCCTTCATCATAAATGTTTGTTTATCTTTCATAGTATTTTAAAGTTGGTTTCAAAAGGACAAACAACAACCAGAAAGAGATGGCAAATATAATACCTTCAATCAGATTAAAAGGCAAGACCATAGTCATCAGGTAGTTGCTCAATCCTAAGATTTTCTCAATATCAAAATTAGCAAACTTAGCGTACAAAGGAACAGCATAAACATAGTTTAGAACTAGCATAGCTAGAGTCAAACCAAGCGTACCAGCTAGTGAAGCTAGGACGAAACGCATGGTTGTTCGCTCTTTTTTCCAAATCAAACCAAAAGCAAGTACAAAGACTCCCAAGGCAACAATATTCATCGGTAAACCAATATAGGTACTAACCCCTTGATTGTTCAGAAGGATTTTCAACAAGGACCGAAGGAATAGTACCCCAAAAGCTGCTGGTAAATCCAAGACTACCAAGCCCACAAGGACCGGTAAAATACTGAACTCAATCCTCAAGAAGGATGCCGCTGGCAAAAGCGGAAAGTCAAAGTACATCAACACAAATGAAAGTGCTGATAAAATTGCAATGGTCGAAAGTCGACGTGTGTTTGTCATAACAGGTTCCTCCAATTTTCTATAAAATCAGAAGAAGTTGGAAAGGATTCCTCTATCTATCCTTTATTTTTATATTCCAAAAGTTCCCCCTCACTCTTTTTTTAGCAAGCGGTTGCAATTTACCTATAAAAAATCAATTAGAATAGACAAAGCCATTCTTTCGTCTTCTCCCATCCAGACTATACTGTCGGTTGTGGAATCTCACCACATCAGCTTGCGCTCGCGGACTTATTTGGCTAAGATATTTTAGATTTATCTAGGCGTCGTAGTCGAAGATAATACTAAAAGTATATCGAGACAAGACAACGACGAGAAAGCTAAAATAGCTAGTCAAATTTACCGCCGGTCGGGAATTTCACCCTGCCCTGAAGACCCCTTTATGATAACAAAAAAAGCTTGCAAGCGCAAGCATTTTATGGCTCTATAATATTTGTAGTGGGTAAATCCCCTATAGATATTATGGAGCCTATTTTGTGTAGAAAAAAAGTCCCATAAGATCTATAATGAAAAGCGACGAAACCATCATTAGAAAGAATCATATGGAACAATTACATTTTATCACAAAACTCCTTGATATCAAAGACCCAAACATTAAAATTGTAGATGTCATCAATAGGGATACACACAAGGAAATCCTAGCTAAACTAGACTACGATGCCCCATCTTGTCCTGATTGCGGAAATCAAATGAAGAAATATGACTTTCAAAAACCGTCTAAGATTCCTTACCTTGAGACGACTGGTATGCCTACTAGAATCCTCCTTAGAAAGCGTCGATTTAAGTGCTATCATTGCTCTAAATTGATGGTCGCTGAGACTTCTATCGTCAAAAAGAATCATCAAATTCCTCGCATCATCAATCAAAAGATTGCTCAAAAGTTGATTGAAAAGATTTCTATGACTGATATTGCACATCAGCTATCCATTTCAACTTCAACTGTCATTCGTAAGCTCAATGACTTTCACTTTAAGCATGATTTTTCTCGTCTTCCAGAGATTATGTCTTGGGATGAGTATGCCTTTACCAAGGGAAAGATGAGTTTTATCGCACAAGATTTTGATCAGCTCAATATCATTACTGTTCTTGAGGGAAGAACACAAGCTATCATCCGCAATCACTTTCTTCGCTACGATAGAGCGGTCCGATGTCGAGTGAAAATCATTACTATGGATATGTTTAGTCCTTACTATAACTTGGCTAAACAGCTTTTTTTCCTTATGCTAAAATCGTTCTAGATCGTTTTCACATTGTGCAACATCTTAGCCGTGCTATGAGTCGTGTCCGTGTTCAAATCATGAATCAATTTGATAGAAAATCCCATGAATACAAAGCCATCAAGCGCCACTGGAAGCTCATCCAGCAAGATAGTCGTAAACTCAGCGATAAGCGATTTTATCGCCCTACTTTTTCGCATGCACTTAACAAATAAGGAGATTCTAGACAAGCTTTTGAGCTATTCAGAAGACTTGAGACACCACTATAATCTCTATCAGCTCTTGCTTTTTCACTTTCAGAACAAGGAGCCAGACAAATTTTTCGGACTCATTGAGGACAATCTTAAACAGGTTCATCCTCTTTTTCAGACTATCTTCAAAACCTTCCTCAAGGACAAAGAGAAAATTGTCAACGCCCTTCAATTGCCCTATTCCAACGCTAAATTGGAAGCAACCAATAATCTCATTAAACTCATCAAACGAAATGCCTTTGGTTTTAGGAACTTTGACAACTTTAAGAAACGAATTTTCATCGCTCTGAATATAAAAATGAAGAGGACATCAATTGTCCTCTCCAGATGTTAGTTTTTATTCAACCCACTACAGTTGACAATGAGCCCATTTTATCTAAGTGTTTATTTCAACTTATCTGTTTCGTAAGTGTGAACCAGTTCGAGGCCCGCAAAGTTTTGTTGACGAAGTGCCTCATAAACAATCATACAAACTGTATTTGAAACATTGAGACTACGAACATGCTCATCATTCATGGGAATGCGGAGAGCTTTTTCTGGATGCTCACGCATAAATTCCTCAGGCAAGCCCTTATCTTCTCTCCCAAAAAGAAAATAATGATCTCCTTCTGTCGTGAAATCTGCATCTGAATAGACTTTTTCTGCAAACTTGGAAATCAAGTAGAGCTGACCATCCATTTTTCCCATAAAATCAGCCAAACTATCATAAAAATGAATCTCAAGTTTGTCCCAATAATCTAGACCTGCTCGCTTCATCTTACGGTCATCGATAGGAAAGCCCATCGGTTTAATAATATGAAGGGGCGCATTCGTTGCTGCGCAGGTACGAGCAATATTACCCGTATTTTGTGGAATTTGGGGTTCAAATAATACAATGTGATTTGCCATGCCTTGTTTCCTCTCACTAGTGCAAAAAAATAGCCACACTGCCCGGAGTCTAGCTCAGCAAACAGCGTGGTTAAGGCATCGTTAACTTACCTCACAACAGGTTTGAAGTAAATCAGCGAAACTACTGTTTTAGTATATCACTTTCAGCTTGATTGTCAATAGAAATGACTTGATTTTTTTCCAATTTTTTTACAAACATATTTACATTAGTTAAAAATGCTTCTATATTCATTAGAATTACACGAAAATAGTTAATTTATATCTTAAATTTTTTTAACAAGTAAGATTATCAATGGGACAATTTTTCTACCCTAATAATGAAAAGAGTCGGTTGCCGAGTGCATTTTATTCAAAAAAAGAGTATGATAGATACATATTGAAAAAAAGTAGGTTATATAACATGAAGATTATTCTTGTCGGAGGGGGAAAAGTTGGTTCTGCCCTTTGTCGTTCACTTGTCGCTGACAATCATGATGTTGTCTTAATTGAACAGAACGAGACAGTTCTTAATTACATGACAAGCCGTTTTGATATTATTGGAATTGCAGGTAATGGAGCTGACTTTGCCATGCTAGAAGCTGCCAATGTTCAAGACTGCGATATTTCATCGCTATGACTCAATATGACGAGGTCAATATGGTCTCTGCTGTCTTAGCTAAAAAGATGGGGGCTAAAGAAACCATCGTCCGTGTCCGCAATCCTGAGTATTCCAACCCTTACTTTAAAGAAAAAAATATTCTCGGATTTTCTCTCATTGTCAATCCAGAACTCCTAGCGGCTCGTGCCATTGCTAACATCATCGACTTCCCAAATGCTCTTTCTGTTGAGCGTTTTGCAGGTGGTTTGGTTAGTTTGATGGAATTTGTTGTCCGTAAGGATAGCAATATCTGTCAGATGTCTATCGCAGACTTCCGGAAAAAGTTTGGTAATGTGATTGTCTGTGCTATTGAGCGCGATCATAAACTGATGATCCCTAGTGGCGACCTTATTTTAGAAGATAAAGACCGTATCTTTGTAACAGGTCATCGTGTCGATATGATGCTTTTTCATAACTATGTCAAATCTCGTGTAGTTAAGAGTTTACTCATTATCGGTGCCGGCAAAATCGCCTACTACCTTGTTGGTATTTTGAAAGATAGCCGTATTGATACCAAGGTCATTGAACTCAATCCAGATCGCGCAGCATTTTTCAGTCAAAAATATCCAAAACTCTACATTGTACAAGGGGATGGGACTGCAAAAGATATTCTCCTAGAAGAAAGTGCCCAACACTACGATGCTGTCGCAACCCTTACTGGAGTTGACGAAGAAAACATTATTACATCTATGTTCTTGGATAGTGTTGGTGTTCAGAAAAACATCACTAAGGTCAATCGAACTAGTCTCCTAGAGATTATCCATGCACCTGAGTTTTCTAGTATCATCACACCAAAAACCATCGCTGTTGATACGATTATGCACTTTATCCATGGTCGTGCCAATGCCCAGTATTCAGACCTGCAAGCCATGCACCACCTAGCAAATGGACAGGTTGAGACTCTTCAATTCCTTATCAAGGAAGCTAACAAGATGACTGGCAAACCCTTGTCTCAATTGAAACTCAAAAAAGATATTTTAATTGCTGCTATTATCCGCAATGGAAAAACAATCTTCCCAACTGGTGAAGATAGCCTTCAAGTCGGTGATAAGTTAGTTGTCATCACACTACTATCAAATATCACCAAGATCTATGATCTGTTAGAGAGGTAAGCTATGAATAGAAGTATGGTACGATTTCTTCTTGCTAAGCTACTCTTGATCGAGGCTGGTCTACTCTTAGTTCCAGTTAGCATTGCTCTTTATTATCGAGAATCGAGTCAAGTTTTTACAGCTCTTTTCTCTACCATCGGAATCCTTGTTGTTCTAGGTCTTCTGGGAATTATCAGTAAGCCTAAAAAACAGCGAATCTATGCAAAAGAAGGAATCTTAATTGTAGCTCTCTGTTGGATTCTCTGGTCATTCTTTGGTGCCCTTCCCTTTGTCTTTTCAGGACAAATTCCCAATATGATAGACGCCTTCTTTGAGATTAGTTCTGGCTTCACAACAACGGGAGCAACCATTTTAAATGATGTTTCTGTCTTAAGCCGTTCCCTTCTATTTTGGAGGAGTTTTACTCACCTTATTGGAGGGATGGGGGTGCTGGTTTTTGCCCTAGCTATCATGGACAATGCAAAAAACAGTCACTTAGAGGTTATGAAGGCAGAGGTTCCTGGCCCAGTATTTGGTAAGGTTGTATCTAAGCTAAAAAATACAGCTCAAATCCTTTATATCCTCTACCTGGCTATGTTTGCCCTCTTTGTGGTTATTTATTACCTTGCTGGGATGCCACTCTACGATAGTTTTGTTATCGCTATGGGTACTGCTGGTACTGGTGGCTTTACTGTTTATAATGACGGAATTGCCCACTATCACAGTTCTCTCATCACCTATTTGACAAGTATCGGGGTTTTAATGTTTGGTGTCAATTTCAACCTTTACTACTACCTCATGCTCCGTCGTATCAAGGAATTCTTTTTTGATGAAGAACTCCGAGCCTATCTCTTGATTGTAGCCATATCAACTGGCTTAATCACGCTAAACACACTCCACCTCTATAGCGGAGTTTCACAAAGCTTTGAGATGGCCTTCTTCCAAGTATCTAACATCATTACCACTACCGGTTTTGGATATGGAGATATCACGAACTGGCCTTTGTTCTCTCAATACATCTTGCTAATGCTGATGGCAATCGGTGGTTCTGCCGGCTCCACTGCAGGTGGTCTCAAGGTTATTCGCGGAGTCATCCTCTCTAAGATTGCTAAAAATCAAGTCTTGTCTACCATATCACCTCACCGTGTGTTAACCCTTCAGGTTAATCAAACGGTTATTGATAAGGATACTCAGCACAAGATTCTGAAGTACTTTGTGGTTTATATCATGATTCTACTCAGTTTGATTTTCATCGTCAGTTTAGATACCAATAATTTAATGGTTGTCACGAGTGCTGTTTTCAGTTGCTTTAACAATATCGGTCCTATTTTAGGAACAACTGCAAGTTTCTCAATTTTTAGTCCATTTTCAAAACTTCTGCTATCATTTGCAATGATTGCAGGACGTCTTGAAATCTATCCAATCATACTGCTCTTTATGAAGCGCACTTGGTCTAAACGTTAGCAATGAAATTAGCAAAAAGCACATCCTTCAAAAAATTGAGGGATGTGTTTTTCTGTGAACAGTATTTTTCAAAAAGACAATTGAGAGTCAAAAAATAACACTTGGGAAAAAGATGATTTTTCATGAATCATTTTGGTTATAATTTTTTTAAAAAAACTAGAGGTTATATATGGAAAAAATGAATAAATCAATTCAGCTTCTCTTATTGATTTCCTTGGTCTACTTAGGGTTCTGTAGTTGCTTATTTTGGACCGGTATCTCTTTAACTCTCAAGCAATCCTACTTTTACTTTTTATTCCTTCTACTGATATTAGCTAGTATCTGTACATTTATCCACTATCTTTCAGTTCATAATCATGTGAGTAGTCATTTTCGCAATCCTAGCCGCTCTTTCTTTTTATTGTATAGTAGTATGGTTATCATTAACCTTACCGGAGTAAGTCTTATCTTATTTGAAAACATAAGTACTGAAACTCTACTACAAAAGGAAATCGTAGACTTATTGCTAATCTCCTTCTTCTTCCTTTTCGGACTTGATATTGCTACCTTTCTGCCATTAAACAAATGGAGAAAATTACCAACTCATAAAAAGACAGGCAGGCTAACAACCCTTATTTTTCTTAGTTTATTTTTTCTGCACAATCCTTTAACCATACTTTCTGTCGGCTTTTATATCCTCTTGGGAGCTAGCTTTCTAAACTTTTTATTTCCTAAAACCTTAAGACAAGATTTATCCTTCTATAGTCATTTAATTCGAAACATCTTACTTGTTTTATCTACACTTATGTTCTGGTAATTAATAGAATTCCTATCCAAAGTATGATATAATGAGATAAATTTTTTAGGAGATATATGAATGAATTTTTTTAAAGATTATCGTAAACGATTGATTTGGCTAGGAATCTTTCTTGTCGCTATGTGCCTATCGCAAGTTCCTATCGTAACTTTAATGTTACTTCAAAAAACTCAACTTGGATCTATCTGGTCATCTCTAATAGTGGGGCTTGTATCTACTGCTATTGTTACACTCTTTTTATATGGTGCTCACAAAAGTAAGTTATTAAACCTAAAATCGAAACTCTTTACTATTAATGACGCCCCTCGAATCGCTCTTAGTTATGTAGCCGTTGTCGCTGGAAATATGATTGGTGCGATTTGGTTGCAACTTCTGAAGCAAACAACTACTTCGAATCAAGAGACTATCAATAGCATCATGTCAGAAAGCTCTCTAATTTCAAGCATTTCGTGGTTGCAATAGTGGCACCTATTTGTGAGGAAGTTATCTGTCGAGGTATCATACCTACTAAACTCTTCGAAGGATACGAAAAAATTGGGTATATTTTCGGTTGGTTTATCTTCACTATAGCACATACCCCAACAAATCCACCTTCTTTCTTGATCTATGGCTGGATGTCTGCCGTCCTAACTTGGACTGCTTATCGCACCAAACGTCTAGAGATGTCTATCTTCCTCCATTTAGTAATTAATGGAATGAGCATTCTATTGCTTATCCTCCTTACATTTCTTATCAAGGTTGTTGGTATAGATGCCATTCAATAAATGAAGGTTCCACTACTAATATAATTTAAAATAAAAAGACTAGAAATCTATCTAATTTCTAGTCTTTTTTGTCTATTTAAGAACGAAACACGAATTAAGTGTGAGAAGTTGCGACACGGAGTTAGTGAGGTAGTTAGCTAGGCCACTCGTAAATGTTACGATACGAAGAGGCGAAAACGATTATTTTTCGCCGATGAGTTAGTAAGGCAGTTAGCTAGACCGCTTTCTAACTATTACGACACGGAGTTTTACAAATCGATTTCATTTGTAAAACTCAGTTAGTGGGGCAGTCAGGCCACTTTCTACCCATCACGACGTAAAGTTTTACGAATCGATAATATTCGTAAAACTTTACTAGTGGAGCGCCTAGCCAAGTCCATAAAAACTTGGCGTTAGTTACTTAGATTGTTATACAACCACATAAATTTACTGAACTACGACACGGAGTTTGGCAAATCGATTTTATTTGCCAAACGCAGTTAGCTAGGCCGCAAAATAGCGGCTAGCGTCCAACAATTAGGAACTTCAGTTCCAATTGTTAGTACTGAGTTACATCTTCTCTTCTAACTCTACATCCGGATACTTGTCCGCAAACCAGCGGAGGGCAAAGTCGTTTTCAAAGAGGAAGACAGGTTGATCAAAACGGTCTTTTGCTAAGATATTACGGCTCGATGACATGCGTTCATCTAAGTCTTCTGGTTTGATCCAGCGAACGGTCTTTTTACCCATTGGGCTCATAACGACTTCTGCATTGTACTCATTTTCCATGCGGTGTTTGAAAACTTCAAACTGCAATTGACCAACTGCCCCAAGCATGTATTCACCCGTTTGGTAGTTGGTATAAAGCTGAATAGCTCCTTCTTGAACCAATTGCTCTATTCCCTTGTGGAAGGATTTTTGCTTCATAACGTTCTTAGCAGAAACTTTCATGAAAATTTCAGGAGTAAAGGTTGGCAGGGGTTCAAATTCAAACTTGTTTTTCCCAACTGTCAAAGTATCTCCCACCTGATAAGTACCAGTATCGTAAACTCCGATAATATCTCCTGCTACGGCATTAGTGACATTCTCACGACTTTCCGCCATAAACTGAGTCACATTCGACAGTTTAGCACCCTTACCAGTACGAGGGAGATTAACACTCATACCACGCTCAAATTCACCTGACACGATACGGACAAAGGCAATACGGTCACGGTGACGAGGGTCCATGTTGGCTTGGATTTTAAAGACAAATCCTGAGAAATCCTTGTCGTAAGGATCCACAATTTCGCCATCTGTTTTCTTGTGACCGTGTGGTTCTGGAGCAAACTTAAGGAAGGTTTCAAGGAAGGTCTGTACTCCAAAGTTCGTCAAAGCTGATCCGAAGAAGACTGGTGTTAATTCACCCTCAAGGATGGCTTCTTCTGAGAATTCATTTCCAGCTTCATTCAGGAGTTCGATATCTTCTTTGACTTGTTCGTAGAATGGGTTGTTGGCAAAGAGCTTGTCCCCATCTTCCAGACTAGCAAAGCGTTCATCCCCTTTGTAAAGTTCCAAGCGTTTATTGTAAAGGTCATAGAGTCCCTCAAAAGCTTTCCCCATCCCAATCGGCCAGTTCATCGGATAGCTAGCGATGCCCAGGACTTCTTCCAATTCTTGCAAGAGGTCTAGTGGCTCACGGCCATCACGGTCAAGCTTGTTCATAAAAGTGAAGACTGGAATACCACGATGTTTGACAACCTCAAACAATTTCTTGGTCTGGGCCTCGATACCCTTGGCAGAGTCCACAACCATGACAGCCGCATCCACCGCCATCAAGGTACGGTAAGTATCTTCTGAGAAGTCCTCGTGCCCTGGTGTATCTAGGATATTGACACGTTTGCCATCGTAGTCAAACTGCATGACAGATGAGGTTACCGAAATCCCACGTTGTTTCTCGATATCCATCCAGTCTGACTTGGCAAAGTTTCCTGTTTCTTCCCTTTTACAGTACCAGCCTCACGAATCTCTCCCCCAAAGTAGAGCAACTGCTCAGTAATCGTCGTTTTTCCAGCATCCGGGTGGGAGATAATGGCAAAGGTACGGCGTTTTTTAATTTCTTCTTGAATACTCATAACTTCTCTTTCTTTTTACTTTTTCTTTTGAATTATTTGAATTTCTAATCGCTCTTTATTACATTGGACTCTAAAATTCCTTTCAACATTTCATTATATCGGATTTTAGACAGTTTTTCAATTGCCTACACAAGAAAAAGCAGGTCTCTATAGTAGACTTGCTTTTAAATAATGGATGTTGCAATTTGTGTTTTGTGATTAGTAGACTCAAATTCTATATCTTCTTTTAGCTTACAATCTATATCATGAAAGAGTTGATTCTAAATCTATTTTCTTTTGCCAGCGTTTCTTAAACAAGATATCAAAGAGTACTAAGGCCGAAGAAAGAATGATTGAAACCAACAGATATTTTATCCAAATACGAGCATCTGGAATAAAAGGCGTGGTATTCAAGAGTCCGTAGTTTCCACCTGTCACTTGATTTACCCCTACTAGAAATAGATTGAGAATAAAAGTGTAGGCGATGATTCGATACTTTTTAAGCAGGGTTTTATCGTAGTGGTTCATGAGATAGACAAGTGAATTTACCAGGAGAGCATAATGTCCAATCAGGAATGAAAAACTAGTAATATGCGGAAAGTCATATGGATCAAAAACCGGATAACCCAAGGCAAATACTGCTCCACTAGCTCCCATAAGGGCAAAATACTGTTTGGTTTTCCATTTGTCTGGCAAGAAAACTACTGCAAACATGGCCAAGCGGCAATGGTATAAAGGTAAACTATTTGAAAATGGAATACTAAAACCAATATACCAAGTGTAAAGAGCTAGCAGTTGCGCTATTTGAATCCACTTAAACAATCGAACAAATTTGGGATTTTTGTAGTAAGTAAGAGATCCATAAATAGACAAGACAAGAAGGCCTATCATGACACCGTACCAAAAAATCGGAATAGGTGGTGGTGTGGTTTGGGTTCTTGTAATAAAATGATGCATAAGATCTCCTTAATTTATTAGCTGACGATTCTTCAGTTTATATTTAACAAATTGATTGATGAGGACGAGAATCCCTGTCATCAAACTAGTTACTATCAAATAATTAACCAAGGCGCCATGATCCCCAATCACAGGGGGATTACTCATAAAGCCATAATTCCCTCCTGTCAAGAGGTTGGCTAGAAAAATTATAGCATTAACTCCAAGAGTCATCTGACATATTTTCCAAGCATCCCCTTTTTCAACTTTATAATATCTAATAAGATAAATCAAGCAGTTAGCCAAGAGGGCCCAGTGTCCGAAAACATTGTTGACCGAGGAAACATGAGGGAAAGGAAACGGATAAAAGACTGGATAAACTAAAGCCATAATAGAACCAAATACTCCAACCAAGGCAAAGTATTGTTTGAAAAAGGTCTTATTAGGGGCAAAAAGAATCATCCACATAGCCATGCGACTATGGTAAAAAGGGAGAGCCTCAGACAAGGGCAGGCGTGCCGAAATATACCAAGCGTTGATAATCAGTAATTGAATCCATTGACCCCAATACCAAAAATCTCGATAAGGTTTAGAGGAGGCATAGCGAATTGATAGAGCAGCTATGACTAGCAAAGAAGTAGGTAACAAAATGTACCATGTCCCCAAGTCTGGAGGGACTGTTTTTTTACTGGTAAAAAGTAAATCCCAAATTGTCATATGTTCTCCTTAACTTATTCGAATCGGTAAATGTCTCCATCTTGTTTGCCGACTAAAAACCAATGCTGTTCTTGCTTCTATTTTCAACCATTATATCGAATTAAAATCCTTTTTTCAATTTCTACTTCTTTTCACCTTGACTTACCTTATTTATAGGAAAATATGGTAAAATAGAACAGATAAATAATCATCATTTCACGAAAGGATGCAAGATGAAATTACGCAAGAAGAGGTAACACACGTTGCCAATCTTTCAAAATTAAAATTCTCAGAAGAAGAAACTGCTGAGTTTGCGACAACCTTGTCTAAGATTGTTGATATGGTCGAATTGCTCGGCGAAGTCGACACTACTGGTGTTGAACCAACGACTACCATGGCCGATCGCAAGACCGTTCTTCGCCCAGACGTAGCCGAAGAAGGAACTGACCGTGATCGCTTATTTAAAAATGTACCTGAAAAAGACAATTACTATATCAAGGTACCAGCTATCCTGGATGATGGAGGAGATGCCTAATGACTTTTAACAATAAAACCATTGAAGAGTTGCATAATCTCCTTGTATCTAAGGAAATTTCTGCAACAGAACTAACACAAGCAACGCTTAAAGATATCAAGGCGCGTGAAGAAGCTATCAATGCCTTTGTCACTATCGCTGAAGAGCAAGCTCTTGCTCAAGCCAAAGCTATTGACCAAGCTGGAATTGACGCTGACAATGTCCTTTCAGGAATTCCGCTAGCAGTTAAGGATAACATCTCTACAGACGGCATCCTAACAACTGCAGCTTCAAAAATGCTTTATAACTACGAGCCAATCTTTGATGCGACAGCTGTTGCCAATGCAAAATCTAAGGGCATGATCGTTGTTGGGAAAACCAACATGGACGAGTTTGCCATGGGTGGTTCTGGTGAAACATCTTACTACGGTGCAACTAAATGCTTGGGACCACAGCAAGGTTCCCGGTGGATCATCTAGTGGTTCCGCAGCTTCTGTAGCTTCAGGACAAGTCCGTTTGTCTCTTGGTTCTGATACAGGTGGATCCATCCGCCAACCGGCTGCCTTCAACGGAATTGTCGGTCTCAAACCAACCTACGGAACAGTTTCACGTTTTGGTCTGATTGCCTTTGGTAGCTCATTAGACCAGATTGGACCTTTTGCTCCTACCGTTAAGGAAAATGCGCTCTTGCTCAATGCTATTGCTAGCGAAGATGCAAAAGACTCTACTTCTGCTCCTGTCCGCATTGCTGACTTTACTTCAAAAATCGGACAAGACATCAAGGGCATGAAAATTGCTTTGCCTAAGGAATACCTTGGTGAAGGGATTGACCCAGAAGTTAAGGAAACTATCCTCAACGCCGCTAAGCACTTTGAAAAACTTGGTGCAGTTGTAGAAGAAGTAAGCCTTCCACACTCTAAATACGGGGTTGCAGTTTACTACATCATCGCTTCATCTGAAGCTTCTTCAAACTTGCAACGTTTTGACGGTATCCGCTATGGTTTCCGTGCTGAAGATGCTAAGAACTTGGACGAGATTTACGTTAACACTCGTAGTCAAGGATTCGGTGACGAAGTGAAACGTCGTATCATGCTTGGTACTTTCAGTCTTTCATCAGGTTACTACGATGCTTATTATAAGAAGGCTGGTCAAGTTCGTACCCTCATTATCCAAGATTTTGAAAAAGTCTTTGCAGATTACGACCTCATCCTTGGTCCAACAGCTCCAAGCGTAGCCTTTGACTTGGATTCACTCAACCACGATCCAGTTGCTATGTACTTGGCAGACCTCTTGACAATCCCAGTCAACTTGGCAGGTCTCCCAGGAATTTCAATTCCTGCAGGATTTGCTCAAGGTCTACCTGTCGGTCTCCAATTGATTGGTCCTAAGTACTCAGAAGAAACCATTTACCAAGCTGCTGCTGCCTTTGAAGCAACAACAGACTACCACAAACAACAACCCGTGATTTGGAGGTGATAACTAATGAACTTTGAAACAGTCATTGGACTTGAAGTCCACGTAGAGCTCAACACCAATTCAAAAATCTTCTCACCTACTTCTGCCCACTTCGGAAATGACCAAAATGCCAATACAAACGTGATTGACTGGTCTTTCCCAGGCGTACTGCCAGTTCTCAATAAGGGTGTTGTCGATGCTGGTATCAAAGCAGCCCTTGCCCTCAACATGGACATCCACAAGAAGATGCACTTTGACCGTAAGAACTACTTCTATCCAGATAATCCTAAAGCCTATCAAATTTCTCAATTTGATGAGCCAATCGGTTATAACGGCTGGATTGAAGTGGAGCTAGAAGACGGTACAACTAAGAAAATCGGTATTGAGCGTGCCCACTTGGAAGAAGATGCTGGTAAAAATACTCACGGAACAGATGGTTTCTCTTATGTCGACCTTAATCGTCAAGGGGTGCCATTGATTGAGATTGTATCTGAAGCAGACATGCGTTCCCCTGAAGAAGCTTATGCATATCTTACAGCCCTCAAGGAAGTGATCCAATACGCTGGTATCTCTGACGTTAAGATGGAAGAAGGTTCTATGCGTGTGGATGCCAACATCTCCCTTCGTCCTTATGGTCAAGAGAAATTTGGTACCAAGACTGAGTTGAAAAACCTCAACTCCTTCTCAAACGTGCGTAAGGGTCTTGAATACGAAGTGCAACGTCAAGCTGAAATCCTTCGTTCAGGTGGTCAAATCCGCCAAGAAACACGTCGTTACGATGAAGCTAATAAAGCAACTATCCTCATGCGTGTCAAGGAAGGTGCTGCAGACTACCGCTACTTCCCAGAACCAGACCTACCACTCTTTGAAATCTCAGATGAATGGATCGAAGAGATGCGTACTGAATTGCCAGAGTTTCCAAAGAACGCCGTGCTCGCTACGTATCTCAACTTGGTCTATCAGACTACGATGCTAGCCAGTTGACTGCAAACAAAGTCACTTCTGATTTCTTTGAAAAAGCTGTCGCCCTCGGTGGTGATGCTAAACAAGTTTCTAACTGGCTCCAAGGTGAAGTCGCTCAATTCTTGAACGCAGAAGGCAAGACACTGGAACAAATCCAATTGACACCAGAAAACTTGGTTGAAATGATTGCCATCATCGAAGACGGTACTATCTCTTCTAAGATTGCAAAGAAAGTCTTTGTTCACCTAGCTAAAAATGGTGGTGGAGCACTTGAATACGTGGAAAAAGCTGGTTTAGTTCAAATCTCAGATCCTGATGTTTTGATTCCAATTATTCATCAAGTCTTTGCGGATAATCAAGCCGCTGTTGCCGACTTCAAGTCGGGAAAACGTAACGCTGACAAGGCCTTCACAGGATTCCTCATGAAAGCAACCAAGGGTCAAGCCAACCCACAAGTAGCCCTTAAACTACTTGCCCAAGAATTGGCTAAGTTGAAAAACGATCAATAATCAATCTCAATATAACTGTCACAAGTTGATGAAATCAGTCATTGCTTGATGCCTTGCACTTTGTACTCACATAGTTAGGAGACATATGAAAAAGTTATATACTCTTCTCGCCACTTGTTTATTGTTGTTCTTCTTCACACCATTTAACTCAATTGATGCTGGTGTTGGCCATTCGCGAAGTGGTAGCTCTAGCCGAAGCAGTTCAAGAAGTAGCAGCCGCAGTAGCTCAAGTCGCAGCTCCTCTTATAAAAGTAGCTATCGCTCTGGAAGTAGCTCCTCTAGTTCAGGTGGTTCTTTAGGTACTGGTATGAACATGCTTATCATGTTTGGTGTTGGAGGTTTCGTACTCTACATGTTCATCAAATATCTAAACGACCTGAATTCATCTTCTGGCAAGTCTTACGGTAGTTCAACTGGATATAATCCACCTAGCCATCGCCGAGTAGAACACAACACACTAGCTGTTAATCGTGTCAAATATGGTGATCCAAACTTTGATGCTGATGCCTTCGCTTCATGGGTTAAAGAAGTCTATATTCAGTTGCAGGCAGCCTGGACTAAAAAGGATTGGAATTTGGTTCGCTCTCTCGAAAGTACTAGTCTCTATTCCCAACATAGTACACAACTCGAAGATCATATTCGGGCAAAAACAACCAATGTTTTAGAAAAAGTCTATGTTGAAAATATCCGCATCAAAGATTTCTATGAAAATCCTGATGGAAATGATACTTTAGTGGTTATCCTTTCATCTACACTCAGAGACTATGTTATCGATGATAAGACTCGTAAGGTTATCGAAGGAAACCCTCAACAAGATCTATTTACAGTTTATCAAATGAACTTCATCCGCAAACATGGTAGCCAAACCGAAAACAATGTTCAAGATGAAGCTGTTAGCGACCACTGTCCAAACTGTGGTGCACCACTTAAAATCTCAGCTATTAGCCAATGTGAATACTGCGGAGCTGATCTAACACGTAGTCCAAACCAATGGGTACTCGATACCTACGATGTTGTGGATGAAGACGAACTTTATAATTAGGAGGAAATTATGGGATTTATTCGTGCCGCCCTATCTTCAGGGCTTAATAGTTTCAACGATAGCAAATTTAAAGAAGCTATCGTACTTCCAAATAACCTAACAGCCGATGCTTTGGCCATTAAAGGCCAACTTCTTTCAAAAGATCCAGATGGCAAATCTAGACAAAGCAATCAAAACACTGGACTACTAACAGATGGTAGTGTCGTTATTGTTCCTCAAGGCTATGTCGCTATTCTAGTGAACAACGGTACCTTCCTTGGAGACGTCTTAGAAGCTGGTAGCCACGAATGGCGTTCTGGAGACAATGCCTGGCTTCTTGAAAAAGGTGGCCTAAAGGGCACTTGGGAAAATTTCAAAAACCGCTTCTCATTTGGTGGTCAAGTCATTACCCAACAAGAAATCATCTTTATTCGTATGCAACCCGTTGCCGGGAATAAATTCGGTACACAAAATGCTGTAGAATACTTCAGTGAACGTTATCAACAATTACTTAACATCCGCTTCTACGGTTTGTTTGATATCAAAGTTGCTGATCCAGTCCTATTCTACGTCAGCTCCATCAGTCAACAGATTGAAGACCATAAAGCTTTTACATTACAAAATGTAGCTCAAGGGACACTTCGACAAAATATCGCACCAAAGATTGCCATTGCAATTGCTAAATTTACCAATGAAAACAAGGTAGATATCTATAGCCTTAATGCCAATCAAGATACTTTCAATGAGCTAGCAAAACAAGAAGTTAATAAAGTATGGACTGGACTTTATGGGATTGAAACAACCAACATTCTACTTGAAGATTTGAGCTATGATCAAGAAAGCTTAGATATTGTCCGTAAGCTTGATAGCGAGCTTGTCGCTATGAAGTACAATACGATCGAGATTGAAGAACGTCGTGCTCGTAATGAAGCTCTCATCGCTGCTGCTAACAATGAAGGCAATGGCAATGGTATGAACATGATTATGGGAATGAATCTAGGACAAACACTTGGCGGTCAACTCAACCAACAAGCCCAAACTCAAGCTCCTGTTCAAAATAACGGGCAAACTGCAAGCAAGAACTTTTACATCGAGGTAGACGGTAAGTATGTTCTCGTAACCAAAGATGAAGAAGGAAATATCGTACCAGTCAACTAATTCAAGCTCATCTGATATTTGAGAATTATTGCATTTTATGGTACAATAAAGAGTAAACTATTTATTAAAGAGGTAAAAACATGATTGAAGCAAGTAAACTAAAGGCTGGTATGACTTTTTGAAACAGCTGAAGGAAAAATTGATCCGCGTTTTTGGAAGCTAGCCACCACAAACCAGGTAAAGGAAACACTATCATGCGTATGAAATTGCGTGATGTCCGCACTGGTTCAACTTTTTGAAACAAGCTACCGCCCAGAAGAAAAAAATTTGAGCAAGCGATCATCGAAACAGTTCCAGCTCAATACTTGTACAAAATGGACGACACAGCTTACTTCATGAACACAGAAACTTATGACCAATACGAAATTCCTGTTGTGAATGTTGAAAACGAATTGCTTTTACATCCTTGAAAACTCAGATGTAAAAATCCAATTCTACGGAACTGAAGTAATCGGTGTAACTGTACCAACTACTGTTGAATTGACAGTTGCTGAGACACAACCATCTATCAAAGGTGCTACTGTTACAGGTTCTGGTAAACCAGCAACAATGGAAACTGGTCTTGTCGTGAACGTTCCAGACTTCATCGAAGCAGGTCAAAAAAATTGATTATCAACACTGCAGAAGGAACTTACGTTTCTCGCGCCTAATCTCTAGAAACTAGAAAGAGGTCATTCTATGGGAATTGAAGAACAACTTGGCGAAATCGTCATCGCCCCACGTGTACTTGAAAAAATCATTGCTATTGCAACTGCGAAAGTTGAAGGCGTACACTCTTTTTTTCAAACAAATCAGTATCTGACACCCTTTCAAAACTTTCTCTTGGTCGTGGCGTATATCTAAAAGAAGCAAACGATGAGCTCACAGCTGATATCTACCTCTACCTAGAGTACGGTGTCAAAGTTCCTAAGGTTGCTATGGCTATCCAGAAAGTTGTTAAGGATGCTGTCCGTAACATGGCTGATGTTGAAATCTCTGCTGTCAACATTCACGTTTCAGGTATCGTTCCAGATAAAACACCAAAACCAGAATTGAAAGACTTATTCGACGAGGACTTCCTCAATGACTAGTCCATTATTAGAATCTAGACGTGAACTACGTAAGTGTGCTTTCCAAGCCTTGATGAGTCTTGAATATGGTTCAAATTTAGAAACTGCTTGTCGCTTCGCCTACACACATGATCGTGAAGATACAGACGTACAACTTCCTAACTTCCTTGTAGAGCTCGTTTCTGGTGTCCAAGCTAGGAAGGATGATCTGGACAAACAAATTACTCAACATTTGAAAACTGGTTGGACCATCGATCGTCTGACATTGGTAGAAAAGAATTTACTACGCCTAGGAGTTTTTGAAATCACTTCATTTGATACTCCTCAACTCGTAGCTGTTAACGAAGCTATTGAACTTGCTAAGAGCTTTTCAGATCAAAAAGTCAGCCCGTTTCATCAATGGACTCCTTAGTCAATTTGTGACAGAAGAAGATTAAATAATATAGAAAAAGTGTTTGAATCAGATCAAACACTTTTTTCTGGCTCATTGTCAACTGTAGTGGGTTGAATAAAAACTAACATCTGGAGAGGACAATTGATGTCCTCTTCATTTTTATATTCAGAGCGATGAAAATTCGTTTCTTAAAGTTGTCAAAGTTCCTAAAACCAAAGGCATTTCGTTTGATGAGTTTAATGAGATTATTGGTTGCTTCCAATTTAGCGTTGGAATAGGGCAATTGAAGGGCGTTGACAATTTTCTCTTTGTCCTTGAGGAAGGTTTTGAAGATAGTCTGAAAAAGAGGATGAACCTGTTTAAGATTGTCCTCAATGAGTCCGAAAAATTTGTCTGGCTCCTTGTTCTGAAAGTGAAAAAGCAAGAGCTGATAGAGATTATAGTGGTGTCTCAAGTCTTCTGAATAGCTCAAAAGCTTGTCTAGAATCTCCTTATTTGTTAAGTGCATGCGAAAAGTAGGGCGATAAAATCGCTTATCGCTGAGTTTACGACTATCTTGCTGGATGAGCTTCCAGTGGCGCTTGATGGCTTTGTATTCATGGGATTTTCTATCAAATTGATTCATGATTTGAACACGGACACGACTCATAGCACGGCTAAGATGTTGCACAATGTGAAAACGATCTAGAACGATTTTAGCATAAGGAAAAAGCTGTTTAGCCAAGTTATAGTAAGGACTAAACATATCCATAGTAATGATTTTCACTCGACATCGGACCGCTCTATCGTAGCGAAGAAAGTGATTGCGGATGATAGCTTGTGTTCTTCCCTCAAGAACAGTAATGATATTGAGCTGATCAAAATCTTGTGCGATAAAACTCATCTTTCCCTTGGTAAAGGCATACTCATCCCAAGACATAATCTCTGGAAGACGAGAAAAATCATGCTTAAAGTGAAAGTCATTGAGCTTACGAATGACAGTTGAAGTTGAAATGGATAGCTGATGTGCAATATCAGTCATAGAAATCTTTTCAATCAACTTTTGAGCAATCTTTTGATTGATGATGCGAGGAATTTGATGATTCTTTTTGACGATAGAAGTCTCAGCGACCATCAATTTAGAGCAATGATAGCACTTAAATCGACGCTTTCTAAGGAGGATTCTAGTAGGCATACCAGTCGTCTCAAGGTAAGGAATCTTAGACGGTTTTTGAAAGTCATATTTCTTCATTTGATTTCCGCAATCAGGACAAGATGGGGCATCGTAGTCTAGTTTAGCTAGGATTTCCTTGTGTGTATCCCTATTGATGACATCTACAATTTTAATGTTTGGGTCTTTGATATCAAGGAGTTTTGTGATAAAATGTAATTGTTCCATATGATTCTTTCTAATGATGGTTTCGTCGCTTTTCATTATAGATCTTATGGGACTTTTTTTCTACACAAAATAGGCTCCATAATATCTATAGGGGATTTACCCACTACAAATATTATAGAGCCTTTTTTCTTTGCCTTCCACTATCTAAAAAAGTGGTAATAGACATAATTATAAACAAATATCCAGATGGGCTTGGCATAAGTGAGAAAGTTGAAAAAACTATGGCAAAGGATTGTGATTTTTATACTCAATTATTTTCAAAAAGCAACCTCGTCCATTGTCTGCTGACAGTTGACTTTAAAACATTTTTTTCCAGTCCTAGAATAACTTCTTGAAGCTTATCAATGACAGCTTCCAATGTTTGGAAAGCCTTATTTTTAAAACCTCGTTTTCGAATTTCTTTCCAGACTTGTTCAATAGGGTTCATTTCTGGTGTATAAGGTGGGATAAAAGCCAATTCAATATTACTTGGAATCTCTAAGGTACTTGATTTATGCCATATAGCATTATCCATGACAAGTAAAATATAGTCATCTGGATAAGCTTGTGAGACTTGCCGTAGAAATTCATTCGTCCACTCAGTATTACATCCTCCAGCAATAAGGAAGAAGGAATCTCCTGTCTGAGCATCTACTGCCCCATAACAATAGCGATATTCTCGCATATAATGACAGGGAATGCTAGGTCGAATTCCTTGAGGAGCCCAACAAGAACTCATCTTACTGATCCTCCCGAAACCAGCTTCATCTTGGTACATCAAGCGTACTTTGTTATAAGTCCCCTCCTCTTTAAAGCGCTTACTTAAGGTCTCGAATGTAGATTTTATTTTTAGACGTCTCAATTGTCTGAGCGTCTGCCTTCTTGGGATGTTCAGGTCGAGGAGTGACCGTTCGCCAACCATGACGTTTCAGGAGATAATAGAAACCATCACGTGTGGAAGTGCGACCAATCTCTTTTTGATAGGCTTCAAATAACTGATTGACAGTTACAAATTCCCCAGTCTGAGCAGCTTCTATATGACGTTTTAGGAATGCTTGTTCCTCTTCGTAAGTCATATATTCTCGATGACGTCCACCACGGGTTTCTTGAAGAAGAGCTTCTAAACCAAACTCCTTATATTTTTTCAAATTCCTCCAAACAGTTGTTTTATTACAATCTAGGAGATCCATGATTTCCTTATAACTCTTTCCTTTTGAGCGAAAATAAATAATCTGTAGACGTTTGTGATATTTGGCGTACGATGAATCTTTTAAGAGTTGTTCAATTTTTTGTGTTTCTTCGTTTGTAAGTTTCATAACTACTATTATAAGATGTTTTTTGATTTTAGTCTAGTATTAGATTCTTTTTTCAACGGTAGACCAGGGCAAAGAAAAGGCCTCCTAAACTATAAATGATCAAACTGATGGGATCTCGATGGGAAAACACCAAATGACTGAGCCCAAAGATAAGAGCTGATAAGATAACATCTACATAATACTTGGAGTTTGGAAAGAAGGTATTCATAAAATATCCTCTCAGAACTATCTCCTCCAATATAGGTGCGACGACTACTATTATAGTTACTTAGTTTATAAAATACATGTTATAATAAAGCTATGGCATATAGTACAGATTTTAAACAACGAGCATTAAATTACATCAAAGAGGGACACAGCCATGTCGAGGCATCCAAAGTTTTTGATGTTGGCGTCAGAACTCTCTTCACATGGGAAAAGAAATTACGTGAACAAGGGCACTTAGAGCGGAAAAAGAGAGTCGCCAAAAGCCGAAAGATTCCTTTGGAGGAGTTGAAGGCCTTTGTAGAGACTTATCCAGATGCTTTTTTACGGGAAATTGCGGCACATTTTGATTGTGCTGTTCCTTCAGTATGGGCAGCTTTAAAGCAGATCAATGTCACTTTAAAAAAAGACGACTAGCTTTAAGGAACAAGATCCAGAGAAAGTCACTGAATTTCTTGATATTTTGGATAATCTAAAAGATTTACCAGTCGTATATATTGACGAAACAGGAATCGACCGCTACCTCTATCGTTCTCATGCACGGGCTCCTAGAGGAGAGAAAGCCTATGAAAAGATTAATGGACGGCGTTTTGAGCGGACTTCAATTGTTGCAGGACAAGTAGATGGAGAGTTTATAGCTCCTATGATCTACAAGGAAAGCATGACGAGCGACTTCTTTGTTAAGTGGTTCAAAACGCAACTCCTGCCTGCTTTGAAGACACCTCATGTCATTGTCATGGACAATGCTAGTTTTCGATTTTGGATGAACTTTGCGTCAAAGATAAACACTTTTTCTTACCTCTACCACCTTATTCACCAGATTTGAATCCCATTGAGCAAGCTTGGGCTGTCTTGAAAAAGAAAGTGACAAATTTATTAAGGGAAGTCCCAAATATCTTTGAATGTTTAGAGTGCTTTTTTAAAACTAAATAACTATAAACTAAACTTGAGAACAGTTGATAGAAAAGTAGGTTGTCCATTAGAATATAACGTCGAAATAAGGTCTTGAAAGATATACTTGTTATCAATTAAGTGATGAAACTGTAACTGAAAAGTATTCAACAACTGATGAACAAAATAAGTAGCCACTAGACCAACTACAAGATAAAAGAATCTTGACTTCTTTGAACCCTTTTTTTCAAAAATATAGAGCATTTTTTTCTTTTTCAACCAGCATACAAATATCACTAAAAGAGTTACTTCCCCAACTGCTGAAATGATAGAAAATCCATCTATCCCCCATCCTAAAAACTTAGCTATATGAAGACTACTAAATTCTAGTAGATAAACCGATAGGAATACCAGTAACATATAGGTTCCCAAATGCCCTAGTTTTTTCATACTCACTCCTAAAAAATTAAAATTACCTTGATGGAGGGAAAGAATAACAATCCCCTATTCAGTTTATCAGTTATATACTGACCAAGTACAGCATAAAATCTATTAAAACTTAATCTATTCTCTGTAGCACATATAGATTATCATTCCTTATTATATAATATACATCTTTTTTAACGACTCTCAGCTCCATTTCCTCAACTGTCAATTTTTAATCCTGAAATGAATTTTTTGAGAAACTAAAAAGCTAGAACCGTTTTTAGTTCTAGCTTACTTTTTAATACTTTCTAAAGCGTTGATAACGTTCTTCCAAAAGTTCCTCCAACGATAATTGTTTTAATTGTTCAATTTCTGTTTGAAGTTCATTTTTTACACGAGCTAGCAGCTCTTTGGCAGAGAGACCTCTCTCTGAAATAACCTTATCTACGACTTTCATCTCCAAAAGTTCATGGGAAGTGATTTTCATCAACTCAGCTGCTTCCATGGCACGCGTGCCATCTTTCCACAAGATGGAAGCAAAGCCTTCAGGACTGAGAACTACATAGATAGAGTTTTCTAGCATCCAAACACGGTCAGCTACTGCTAGAGCTAGAGCCCCACCAGAGCCACCTTCACCGATAATAATGGCGATAATGGGCACTTTTAGGTCGCTCATCTCCATGAGGTTACGAGCAATGGCTTCACCTTGACCACGTTCTTCTGAACCTACACCAGGATAGGCACCAGCAGTATTGATAAAGGTTACAATTGGACGACCAAACTTTTCTGCTTGTTTCATCAAACGAAGGGCTTTTCGATAACCTTCAGGATGAGGTTGACCAAAGTTACGGTTAAGATTATCTTGTAAACTTTTACCTTTTGGATTCCAACAACAGTCACTGCTTGATCTCCCAACCAACCGATACCACCAATAATAGCACCATCATCACGGAAGGATCGATCCCCATGCAGCTCGATAAATTCATCAAAAATTCCTGTTGCAAAATCCAGGGCTGTTAGGCGAGTTTGTTCACGAGCTTCTCTAACGATTTTCGCAATATTCATCAACTCTCCCTCCTGTGTAGTCTTACTAATCGAGCAATCGTATCTGGCAATTCTCTCCGTTTAATAATTGCATCTACAAAACCATGTTCCAGTAAAAACTCTGCTTTCTGGAAGTCTTCTGGTAGGTCTTCTCTTACTGTATTTTTAATCACACGGCGTCCAGCAAAACCTACCAAACTTTGGGGTTCTGCCAAGATGATATCCCCTTCCATAGCGAAGGAAGCTGTTACTCCTCCAGTCGTCGGGTCTGTAAGGATTGTCAGATAAAAGAGACCTGCATTGGAATGACGTTTGACTGCGGCAGAGATTTTGGCCATCTGCATCAAGCTCATGATTCCTTCCTGCATTCGTGCTCCACCAGAAGCTGTAAACAATATGACAGGTAATTTTTCAGCGGTCGCATATTCGAACAAGCGAGTGATTTTCTCACCAACAACTGTCCCCATTGACGCCATAATAAAGTTAGAATCCATGATGCCAAGGGCAACCTTCTCTCCCTTAATCAAAGCTGTTCCTGTTACAACAGCCTCATCAAGACCTGTCTTTTCACGCATCAAAGTCAATTTTTTACGATAGCCTGGAAAATTCAAAGGATCCTGAGTCTCAATCCCTTTAAACATTTCCAAAAACGTCCCCATATCAATGGTTAAAGCTAAACGCTCTTGAGCTGAAATACGGAAGGTATAGCCACAGTGAGGGCATATTCGCTCACTCCCCAAGTCCTTTTGGTAAATCGTATATTTGCAACCTTGACATTGGGAGAAGAGCTCATCTGGAACCTCTGGCTTGATCTGAGGTTGATTTACAGTCGAACGATTGGGATTGATTCGAATATATTTATCTTTTTTACTAAATAGAGCCATACATCCCCCTTTTTCGGTCTCATAGTCTTTTTACATTATTCTTTTTCTTGATAGTGTGGTAAGAAAGTTTCCATCAAGAATAAAGTATCGTAGTCCCCTGCTATCACGCGACGATCTGAAATCAGATCAAGTTGGAAATCAGCATTGGTGACAACCCTTCAATTTCGAGTTCATAAAGAGCTCGTTGCATTTTCATGAGAGCATCAAAACGATTTTTCGCCATGAACAATAATTTTAGCAATCATACTATCATAGTATGGCGGAATGGTATAACCTGGATAAACTGCTGAATCCACACGCAAGCCAACACCACCACTCGGTAGATAAAGATTAGTAATCTTACCTGGACTTGGTGCAAAAATTAAAGGCTGGATTTTTCCGCATTGATACGGCACTCAATAGCATGTCCTTTTAGAACAATATCTTCTTGCTTCAAAGTCAATGGTTGACCTGCTGCGATACGGATTTGTTCCTTGACAATATCCACACCAGATACAAATTCGGTTACTGGATGTTCTACTTGAACACGCGTATTCATCTCCATAAAGTAGAATTTACCAGTTGCTTCATCCAATAGAAATTCTATCGTACCAGCGTTTTTCGTAGCCTACAGACTCCGCTGCACGAACTGCTGCAGCACCAATTTCATTACGAAGGGTTTTTCCCGATAGCAATCGAAGGACTTTCTTCTAAAAACCCTTTTGGTTATTTCGTTGAAGCGAACAGTCACGCTCACCAAGGTGAATAACATGACCCAGCTGGTCAGCAAGAATCTGTACTTCAATATGTCGAGCAGGATAAATCACACGCTCTAGGGTACATAGCTCCATTACCAAAGTTGGCTTTTAGCTTCACTGGAGGCTGTTTCAAAAAGCTGACACGAGATCTTCTGCTTTTTTTCAACCTTACGAATCCCTTTACCACCACCTCCAGCTGAAGCTTTCAGCATAACTGGATAACCAATTTTTTTCGGCAATATCGAGGGCCTCTTCTGCAGTATGGACTTCTCCATCTGATCCTGGAATGACAGGTACATTAGCCTTAATCATTTGAGCACGGGCGTTAATTTTATCTCCCATGATATCCATGACACGAGCTGACGGTCCGATAAATTTGATACCAACTTCTTCACACATGGTTGCAAATTTGGAATTTTCACTTAAAAATCCAAATCCAGGGTGAATAGCTTCAGCTTCAGTCAAGACCGCAGCTGATAGGATGGCATTGATGTTCAGATAAGATTCTGTAGCCTTTCCAGGGCCGATACAGATAGCCTCATCAGCCAAAAGCGTGTGGAGAGCTTCCTTGTCAGCAGTTGAATAAACAGCGACTGTTGCAATTCCTAATTCTCGTGCCGCACGAATAATACGAACAGCGATTTCACCACGATTGGCAATTAAAATCTTACGAAACATGGAAAACCTCCCTAGTTTCCAATAGCAAAGGTTAGAGTACCGCTTGCTGCAAGCTTACCATCTACTTCTGCCTTCGCTTCTACTACGGCGATTGTGCCACGACGTTTGACAAAAGTTGCTGTCATGACAAGCTGATCACCAGGAACAACTTGTTTCTTAAACTTAACCTTATCCATACCAGCATAGAAGACAAGCTTCCCTTTGTTTTCTGGTTTAGATAATTCCAAAACACCAGCAGTCTGAGCCAAAGCTTCCATGATCAAGACACCTGGCATCACAGGGTAGGCTGGAAAGTGTCCGTTGAAGAAAGGTTCGTTAATCGTTACATTTTTAATAGCAACGATTGTATCTTCGCTAACTTCTAAGACACGATCTACTAAGAGCATGGGATAGCGGTGTGGCAAAGCTTCTTTAATTCCTTGAATATCAATCATTTGATACGTACCAAGCCTTTCCCGAACTCAACCATTTCTTCATTTTCAACAAGAATTTCTGTTACGACACCGTCTTTAGGTGCTGGAATTTCGTTCATGACCTTCATGGCTTCGATAATGACCAAGGTTTGACCTTTTTTAACAGTATCACCGACTGAAACAAAATTAGGTTTGTCTGGTCCCGCAGCCAAGTAAGCAACTCCAACAAGTGGACTTTCTACAAGGTCTCCTTCAGCTACAGATTCAGTAACATTTGATTCAGAAACTGCTTCTACAGCTGGTGTTGAAGTTGGAGCTTGAGGTGCAACTGTAGGTGCAGCCGCTGGAACCACAGGTTGAGGTGCTAGACTTGCTTCTGCAACAAGTTTTGCTTCATTCTTACTGAAGACCAACTCATCCGTTCCATTTTTATAAGAAAATTCTCTCAAGCTTGACTGGTCAAATTGCGCCATCAAGTCTTTGATTTCATTTAAATTCATCTTTACTTATTCTCCCAACGTTTGAAAGCAAGAACTGCATTATGCCCACCAAATCCAAAAGTGTTTGAGATAGCATAAGGAATTTCACGTTCCAAGCCTTGTCCATAAATAACATTTGCTTCAATATAGTCTGATAGTTCTGTTGTTCCAGCTGTCATTGGAACATAGTTGTTACGGATTGCTTCAATTGTTGCAATGGCTTCAACTGCACCAGCTGCACCGAGCAAGTGTCCTGTAAATGACTTAGTTGAAGATACAGGTACTTCCTTACCAAGAACAGCTACAATCGCTCCACTTTCTCCCTTTTCATTAGCAGGGGTTGATGTACCATGAGCATTGACATAGGCTACTTGGTCTGGTGTAATCTCAGCTTCGTCCAAGGCAAGTTTGATAGCTTTAATAGCCCCTTGACCTTCTGGATGTGGTGAAGTCATGTGGTAGGCATCACAAGTGTTACCGTAACCAACAACTTCAGCTAGAATAGTTGCACCGCGTTTTTCAGCATGCTCTAAACTTTCAAGTACCAACATACCTGATGCTTCACCCATAACAAATCCATTACGATCCTTATCAAATGGAATAGAAGCACGAGTTGGATCCTCTGTTGTTGAAAGAGCTGTTAAGGCTTGGAAACCTGCAATGGCAAATGGAGTAATAGATGATTCTGAACCACCAACCAGCATGATATCTTGGAAACCAAATTTGATAGAACGGAAGGCATCTCCGATAGCATCATTTGATGAAGCACAAGCTGTATTGATAGATTTACAGATACCATTTGCCCCAAAGCGCATAGCAACATTTCCTGCAGCCATATTTGGTAAGGCTTTTGGAAGTGTCAATGGTTTTACACGTTTGGTCCCTTATCATGAAGTCGAAGCACTTGATCTTCGATTTCTTTAATCCCACCGATACCTGATGCAACGATAACACCAAAGCGGTCTCTATCAAGAGTCTCTACATCAAGATTAGCATTGTTCACTGCTTCTTGAGCTGCATACAAGGCATACAAAGAATAGTCATCAAAACGATTGGTATCTTTTTTTATAAAGTATTTATCAAACGGAAAATCCTGGATCTCTGCTGCATTATGGACGTCAAAAGCACTGTGATCAAACTTGGTGATTTCACCAATCCCAATCTTTCCATTCTTCAGACTGTTCCAAAATTCTTCTGGTGTATTCCCAATTGGAGATGTTAATCCATAACCTGTTACTACTACACGATTTAGTTTCATTTTCATACCTCTATTTTAACTCTTATTGCATGGTAAGTCCACCATCAATTGCAATGACTTGTCCCGTTAGATAATCTTGGCTTGCAAGAAAGGCTGTCACCTCTGCGACCTGCTCAGCTTGGCCAAATTGTTTCATCGGAATTTGTGCCAACATGGCATCTTTTACCTTATCAGATAGAACTGCAGTCATATCAGATTCGATCATTCCTGGTGCAATGGCATTGACACGCACATTACGATTGGCTACCTCACGTGCTACTGATTTGGTAAACCCAATCAGACCAGCCTTAGATGCAGCGTAGTTTGCTTGACCGATATTTCCCATCAAACCAACGACACTGGACATATTGATAATGGCCCCTTCACGAGCTTTTATCATCTGCTTCAAGACTGCTTGCGTCATATTGAAGGCTCCCGTTAGATTGACTTTCAAGACCTTCTCAAAATCTTCTTCTGTCATCTTCAACATGAGAGTATCTTGAGTAATCCCGGCATTATTAACCAGAATATCCACTGATCCCAATTCTTCAATTGCTTGGTCTACCATGCGTTTTGCATCCGTAAAGTCTGAAACATCACCAGAAATAGCAAGTACCTTCACACCATATGGTTTAAACTCGTTTAGAAGCTCCTCGGAGATTTCACCACGACTATTCAAGACAACGTTAGCTCCCAAGCTAGCAAATTTATGAGCAATTGCAAGACCAATTCCTCGACTTGAACCTGTAATAAAGACATTTCTGTTCTAGTTTCATTTTTCTCCTTTCAGAACTTCTACCACATTAGTCTAATTTTCTAAGAGTACTTGTAGACTCGCTTGATCTTCCACATTAGCAAGTTGAGCTGTTTTATCAATTTTTTTGACAAATCCTGACAAGACTTTACCAGGGCCAACTTCGATAAAACGAGTCACACCAGCTTCTTGCATCACTGCAATACTTTCATAAAAACGGACAGGTTCCTTAACTTGACGAGTCAAAAGTTCAGCAATTCGTTCTTTTTCCATGACCTTTGCTTCTGTATTTCCAACAAGAGGACAAGCAAAGTCAGAAAATTCAACTGCTGTCAGGGCTTGTGCTAATTTTTGACTAGCAGGCTCCAATAAAGCTGTATGGAAAGGGCCAGAAACATTTAGAGGAATCAAGCGTTTTGCTCCTGCTTCTTGCAAGAGTTCAACTGCACGATCCACAGCAACCACCTCACCACCAATAACAATTTGACTTGGGGTATTGTAGTTAGCTGGAGTCACAACACCAAGTTGAGAAGCTTCTTGACAAGCTTGTTCAATAACTTCAACTGGAGTATTGAGTACGGCTACCATTTTACCAGACCCAGCAGGTGCCGCTTCTTCCATATAAGATCCACGCTTAGCAACTAGAGCCACCGCATCCTCAAAATCCAAAGCACCACTAGCTACGAGGGCAGAATATTCACCAAGAGACAGACCTGCCACCATATCTGGTTGGTAACCCTTCTCCTTTAGTAGTCGGTAAATGGAAACGGATGTAGCCAAAATAGCTGGTTGTGTGTAACGAGTCTGATTTAGCTTCGTTTCATCGTTATCAATCAAGTCACGAAGATCATAACCTAAGACCTGGCTAGCTTGGTCGATTGTTTCCTTGACGATAGCATATTGGTCATATAGTTCACGTCCCATTCCAAGGTACTGGGCTCCTTGACCTGCAAATAGAAAGGCTGTTTTAGTCATTTCTTGTAACTCCTGCCCATCGAGCGGCTTCTTTTTGAATTTTCTCAGCTGCACCATAGTAGATATCTTTTAAGATTTCTTCAACTGTTTCTTCTTTAGATACCAAACCTGCAATCTGGCCGGCCATTACTGAACCGCCATCCACATCACCATGGACAACAGCCTTAGCTAAGGCTCCAGCACCCATTTGCTCAAAGATTTCCAAATCTGGATTTTCTTGTTTAAAGGCATCTTTTTCAGCTTGCTCGAAATCACGAGTCAATTGGTTTTTGATGGCACGAACTGCGTGTCCAAAATGTTGTGCTGAAATCGTTGTATCAATATCACGAGCTTTTAAAATTTTAGCTTTATAGTTTGGATGGGCATTTGATTCTTTAGCAACTACAAAACGAGTTCCTACTTGCACGGCTTCTGCACCAAGCATAAATCCAGCGGCAGCTCCCTCACCGTCTGCAATACCACCGGCAGCAATTACAGGAATTGAAACAGCAGCAGCAACTTGACGAACCAAGGTCATGGTTGTTAATTTACCAATGTGTCCACCGGCTTCCATACCTTCAGCAATGACAGCATCTGCACCAATTTTTTCCATACGTTTAGCCAAAGCTACACTAGGAACTACAGGAATAACGGTAATTCCTGCTTCATGGAATCGCTCCATATATTTAATTGGGTTTCCTGCACCAGTTGTGACTACCTTAACCCCTTCTTCAATAACGAGGTCAACAATATCATCAACAAATGGAGACAAGAGCATGATATTGACACCAAAAGGCTTGTCTGTTAAAGATTTAATCTTATCGATGTTGGCTTTAACCACTTCTTTAGGTGCGTTTCCTCCACCAATGATACCGAGCCCACCAGCTTTTGAAACAGCTCCAGCAAGGTCTCCATCTGCCACCCAGGCCATTCCACCTTGGAAAATAGGATATTTAATATTCAATAATTCTGTAATACGTGTTTTCATAGTGCCTCCATAAGTCTTGCTTACGTAATAGTTCGACTACATTATAATTTGGCCGTCAAACTATTACCTAAACAAGAGGGAGAGGGTCTCCCCTACTCCTTCTCCAATTATTCTAATTATTTTGTTTGCTCTTCAACGTAAGCAACCAAGTCACCAACTGTTTTCAAGTTGTCTTCAGCTTCGATTTGGATATCAAAAGCATCTTCAATTTCTGAGATCACTTGGAACAAGTCCAATGAATCTGCATCCAAATCATCAAAAGTAGATTCAAGTGTTACTTCTGATGCATCTTTTCCAAGTTCTTCAACGATAATTTCTTGTACTTTTTCAAATACTGCCATGATAGACTCCTTTAAAATAAATAGTTTTTATAACAATGTGTTCACCACATGATTACCTAAATTGTAACAATAAGTGTGCCCCATGTCAAACCTCCACCGAAACCTGACAAGAGAATTTTTTGGCTTCCATCCAAATGAATGACCCCTTCTTCTACACACTCAGAAAGTAAAATCGGGATACTTGCCGCACTAGTATTTCCATACTTCATCATATTAGCAGGAAGCTTGTCACGATCGACACCGATTTTTCTAGCCATCTTATCTAAAATTCGAATATTAGCTTGATGAAGCAAGAGATAATCGAGTTCATCTGCTGATATTGGACTTTTTTCGATGGTCTGTTTAATAGATTTAGCCATGTCTCGAATTGCAAAGTCAAAAACTGCTCTCCCATCCATTTTCAAGAAAACATCTGGTTCTTCCTGGATCGAAAATGGTGAAATCAATCCTGTCTGTCCATAAGTGAGACACTCCCCACGAGAACCATCGCTATTGAGACTTTCTGCTAAGAAATGTTCTTGGTCACTTGCCTCAAGTAATACACCCCCAGCTCCATCTCCAAATAGGACAGCAGTTGAGCGATCCGACCAGTCTAAGCTTTTGACATGGTTTCACTACCGATAACTAGACCCTTACGATAAGCTCCTGAAGAGATAAACTTCTCTGCAGTTGATAGGGCAAAGATAAAGCCACTACAGGCAGCTGTTAAGTCATAGGCAAAAGCCTTGTGAGCGCCGATTTTAGCCTGAACACGAGCGGCTGTTGATGGCATCATCGAGTCAGGTGTCATCGTAGCTAGAATGATAAAATCCAACTCTTCAGCAGAAATCCCTGACTTCTCTAGGAGTTGTTTTGCAACTGCCGTTGCCAAATCTCCTGTTGATTCTGTCTTAGAAATGCGACGTTCCTTAATCCCAGTTCGACTTGAAATCCATTCATCGCTCGTATCCATAACCTGAGATAAATCCTCATTTGTGATAATCTGCTCTGGCACATAATGAGCAACCTGGCTTATTTTTGCAAAAGCCATTATTTCAAATCCTCCAAAAATTGATAAAGATTGGTCAAACCTTTACTCATGACATCCATTTCCTCTGGGCTCATGCCTTCGATAATTCTTTCGACCATGGCCTTGTGGAAACGTTTATGGAGACGATGTACGAGTCGACCTTTCTTGGTCAAATGCAGATGTACTACACGACGATCCTGATCTGAACGTAAGCGTTCGATGTAACCTTTTCGTTCCAAGTTGTTCAAGCTAGTTGTCACTGTTCCTAGAGTTACCATCAACTCTTTGGACACTTGACTTGGTGTCACATCTGGAAACTTACCAATCACATCAATCGTGTGCATTTCCTTGATAGAGATGTCCTTGAAACGACTACCTCGCAAACTTACTTCCTCAATCACCAGGACGTTATTAAAAATAGATGTTAAATAGTCATTGATCCGTTGGTAGTCCAATTCTCTTCCCTCCCTTATCAAAAAAGTTTAACTATCAAAACATTTGACAAAAAAAGTATATCAAACTTCAAAGAATTGTGCAAGTATTTTTTTATTTTCCGATAAATTTTGGACGTCGTCTTTCAGAATGTGCACGAACACCTTCTTTAAAATCTTCAGTATAAGATAGAGATTTTTGCAATTCCAGTTCTAGCTGTGCGTACTCGTGCCACTGCTTAAACTCACTCTCCCAGACTAACTTCTTAACAGCAGCATAGGAGTTAGAAGAACCTCGTCTCAACTTCTTCAATAGTTGCTCTCTTGTCTTTTCTAATTGATCACTAGCACAAAGACGGTAGACAGCTCCAGCTTCCAGTGCTTTTTCTGCTGTGAAAGCTTCACCCGTCATAGCTAATTGCGTTGCCCGAGTCGCACCAAGTGATCGTGTAAGCAAGAATAAACCTCCCGCGTCTGGAGCCAAGCCCACGCCTACAAAGGCCTGGATGAATTTAGCTTTGTCAGAAGCAATACAGAAATCAACTGCCAAAGCCATATTAGCCGCTGCCCCAGCAACTGCTCCATCCACCTCCATAATGACTGGTTTAGGAATTTGTTTAATCTTATAGGAAATCGTATTTACTAACTCCGCGATTTGGGTGAGGGAGGCAATATCATCCTCATCTACAGCACGTTTCATTTCTACTAGATCGCCCCCAACAGAGAAGACTTTGCCGGCAGCATTAATGAGAACAAACGAAACCGAAGCATCTTTTTCAGCTAATTCCAATGCTTCTAGAATTTCTTGACACATAGGAATATGAAAACCGTTTGCCACCTCGGGACGATTCAGAGTTATCATCGCTAAATCGTCTTGAACTTGATAGAGAATATGTTCCATAACCACTCCTTTTAGTTTACAACGAAGATTAAATTATTTTATTTCCAAATTATATCTTTTTCTGGCTTTTAAAACAAGAGAAAAATCGACCAAAAGTGTATCGGCCGATTTTAAAAACTTAGTTTGGCCTCTAAAAATAAAGGAAAACCAGTACTTCTATCATCCATGAAATCATAAATGATTTCATGCATCCGCCCTCCTTCTCTCTGATAGAGCTGTTCTTTGTTGAATCCTTTATGGTAGAATTCTCCTGAAACCATGTAAAAAACACGATTTGAATCTTCTAGGTAGGCAAAAAGATTCCCTGTAAAAGGAGCTTCCTTATCCCCGTCCTTGTTGACCAGACTTGCAGCTAAGAGTTTCGTGATTCCTCTAAATTGTCCACTTTCATCTGTTCGACAGTAAAACTTGACTCTAGCTTCATAGTTAGGATTGACGATAACCTTTTCAGAGAGAATTCGATAAGTCCTTGACTTACTATCTGAAAAATCGATAGATAAGATATTTTTAGCCCTCTCAACTGATATCTGACCTTCCTGAGCATACTCAATCGCTAATTCTTCTCTGGTCAAACGACCACTGGGAAGAGGATGAGAAGTTGCTCCAATACTTGTAGGAATCATCACGAAGGTAAGGAATAGTATTAAGCAAAAACACTCTTTTAATCATCTTTCCCAACTCCTTTCATCGGAAGAGTCTTTCCTCCTACGCCTTTATTATAAGCTTTCCTGATGAGACATTCAAACAATTATATAGGACATTTTTCCAGATTGAAAAAGCCCCTCTTTCTGCTATAATCGTATAAAATACTTACTTTAGGAGTTCTTATGAAGGTTGTTAAATTTGGTGGAAGCTCGCTTGCCTCTGCTAGTCAGTTAGAAAAAGTTTTTAAATATTGTGAAAAAGTGACCCAGAACGTCGTTTTTGTGGTTGTATCTGCCCCTGGTAAACGTAATTCTGAAGATACTAAGGTTACAGATGCCTTGATTAAATACTACCGTGACTATGTAGCTGGTAACGATATCAGTAAACGTCAAAACTGGATTATTGATCGCTATGCTGCTATGGTTAGCGAATTAGGTCTTAAACCAGCCGTTTTAGACAAAATTTCAAAAAGCATTCGCTCTCTAGCTACTCTTCCAATTGAAGATAATAAGTTTCTCTATGATACCTTCCTGGCTGCAGGGGAAAATAATAATGCCAAGCTAATTGCTGCTTACTTCAATCAAAACGGAATTGAAGCACGTTATGTCCATCCAAGAGAAGCTGGAATTGTAGTTACTAGTGAGCCTGGAAATGCTCGTATCATCCCTTCAAGTTATGACAAAATTGAAGAACTCAATAATAGTTCAGAAGTTCTTGTTATCCCTGGTTTCTTCGGTGTTACGAAAGAAGACCAAATTTGTACCTTCTCACGCGGGGGATCAGATATTACTGGTTCTATCATCGCTGCTGGTGTCAAGGCTGACCTCTATGAAAACTTTACGGATGTAGACGGAATCTTTGCAGCTCACCCTGGTATTATCCATAAGCCACACTCTATCCCTGAATTGACCTACCGTGAAATGCGTGAATTGGCCTATGCTGGATTCTCTGTACTCCATGACGAAGCTCTCTTGCCAGCCTACCGTGGGAAAATTCCTCTTGTCATTAAAAATACCAACAATCCAGACCACCCAGGTACTCGCATTGTGCTACAACATAGCAGCGACAAATTCCCAGTTGTTGGGATCGCTGGTGATTCTGGCTTTGTCAGCATTAATATGTCTAAATATCTGATGAACCGCGAAATCGGTTTTGGTCGTAAAGTTCTTCAGATCCTTGAGGACCTTAATATTGGTTGGGAACATATGCCAACTGGTATCGATGACCTGTCTATCATCTTACGTTCGCGAGAATTGACTCCAATCAAGGAAGAAGAAATCCTTCGTCAATTAGTCCAAAAAGCAGAGGTAGACCACGCTGAAATCGAACACGACCTCTCTATCATTATGATTGTTGGGGAAAAAATGAAACGTCATATCGGGGTAACTGCTACAGCCACTCGTGCCTTATCTGAGAACAACATCAACATCCAAATGATGTCACAAGGCTCTAGTGAAGTTTCTATCATGTTTGTTGTCCATAAAGACCAAGAAAAAGCCGCCCTTAAAGCTCTCTACCAAGCATTTTTCGGTGAAAGTAAGGAAAACTAAGCATGGCACAATCCCTCAACAAGGTCGTCGACTTGCAAACAACTGGAACCTCCTATCTCTCCATTACAGGAAAGGTTGGAAAATTTCTGGTTGGAGATCATGCCCTAGAATTTTACTCAGATCGTAATGTCGAGGACTATATTCAAATCCCTTGGTCCAGCATTAATCAAATCGGAGCCAATGTTTCAGGCCGCAAGGTTAGTCGGCATTTTGAAGTCTTTACAGATCAAGGAAAATTCCTCTTCGCCTCAAAAGACTCTGGAAAAATTCTTAAAATAGCTCGTGAAAAACTGGGAAATGACAAGGTAGTCAAACTTCCTACCTTAATCCAAATCATTGGTCGAAAAATTAAAAATCTATTTGCAAAAAAATAGAAAGTTTAGTATAATCATAGAAACGGATAAGTAGGTTACTTCCTTCTTTCAGAAAGTCTGCGGGTGCTGCGAGCAGATAGAAGATTTAATTGAAATTCTACCGTTGTTTTAAATCAAATACAGAATCAAGTGCACACCTGTGAAGTTGGATGGAACCGTGGCCCTGCCACTCCAACGCTTTGTCAGGTGTGCTTTTTTCATAAAGGAGTTTATATGTTAGATATCAAACGTATTCGTACAGACTTTGATGCTGTCGCAGAAAAACTAGCTACACGTGGTGTAGATGCTGCTATCTTGAACGAGATGAAAGAAATCGATGCCAAACGACGTGACATCTTGGTTAAGGTTGAAACCCTCAAGGCTGAACGTAACACAGTTTCTGCTGAGATTGCCCAAGCTAAACGTAACAAGGAAAATGCAGACGATAAGATTACAGCTATGCAAACCCTATCTGCCGAGGTAAAGCTCTTGATGCTGAATTGGCAGAAATCGATGCGAAATTGACTGAATTTACTACTACACTTCCAAATATCCCAGCTGATAGCGTGCCTATCGGTGCAGACGAAGACGATAACGTAGAAGTTCGCCGTTGGGGAACTCCTCGCGAGTTCGACTTTGAACCAAAAGCTCACTGGGATCTAGGTGAAGATCTTGGTATTCTTGACTGGGAACGTGGTGGAAAGGTAACTGGAGCGCGCTTCCTCTTCTATAAAGGCCTCGGGGCTCGTTTGGAACGTGCTATCTATAACTTCATGTTGGATGAGCATGGAAAAGAAGGTTACACTGAAGTCATCACACCTTACATGGTTAACCATGATTCTATGTTCGGTACTGGTCAATATCCAAAATTCAAAGAAGATACATTTGAATTGAAAGATACGAACTACGTCCTCATTCCTACAGCTGAAGTTCCTCTGACCAACTACTACCGTGATGAAATTCTTGATGGAAAAGACTTGCCAATCTACTTTACTGCTATGAGCCCATCATTCCGTTCTGAAGCTGGTTCAGCTGGTCGTGATACTCGTGGTTTGATTCGTTTGCACCAATTCCACAAGGTTGAAATGGTGAAATTTGCCAAACCTGAAGAGTCATACGAAGAACTAGAAAAGATGACAGCCAACGCTGAAAACATCCTTCAAAAACTCAACCTTCCATACCGTGTGGTTGCTCTCTCTACTGGAGATATGGGCTTCTCTGCTGCTAAGACTTATGACTTGGAAGTATGGATCCCTGCGCAAAATACCTACCGTGAAATCTCAAGCTGTTCAAATACAGAAGATTTCCAAGCTCGTCGTGCCCAAATCCGTTACCGTGATGAAGCCGATGGTAAGGTTAAACTTCTTCATACTTTGAATGGTTCTGGACTTGCTGTTGGACGTACAGTCGCTGCTATCCTTGAAAACTATCAAAACGAAGATGGTTCTGTGACCATTCCAGAAGTTCTTCGTCCATACATGGGTGGAGCTGAAGTTATCAAACCATAATTAAATAGATGTAAAAAGAGGAGGCTGAGCTTCCTCTTTTTGAGTAATTCAAAAGAAACAGGTAGAAATCTTTCATTCTACCTGTTTTTATTTATTTCTTATACTCTTCGAAAATCAAATTCAAACCACGTCAGCTTCACCTTGCCGTACTCAAGTACAGCCTGCGACTAGCTTCCTAGTTTGCTCTTTGATTTTCATTGAGTATTAGTAACCACCCATCATTGATGGATCCATAGCTGGCGCTGGTGCAGCTGGCTCTGGTTTGTTAGCTACGACTGCTTCTGTTGTTAGAATCAAACTTGCTACTGAAGCTGCGTTCTGAAGGGCTGAACGGCTAACCTTAACAGGATCGATAATTCCTGCTTCAATCATGTTGACCCATTCACCTGTTGCAGCGTTGAAGCCAGTTCCAAGCTCTGCATTTTTCAAACGATCAATAACAATTGAACCTTCATAACCTGCATTGTAAGCGATTTGACGTACAGGTTCTTCCAAGGCACGAAGAACAATGTTACGTCCTGTTGCTTCATCACCTTCTAACTCCAAGGCAGCAACAGCAGAGATAACATTAACAAGGGCAGTACCACCACCTGCAACGATTCCTTCTTCAACAGCTGCGCGAGTCGCGTTAAGAGCATCTTCGATACGGAGTTTCATTTCTTTCAACTCAGTTTCAGTCGCAGCTCCGACCTTGATAACTGCTACCCCACCTGACAACTTAGCCAAGCGTTCTTGGAGTTTTTCACGGTCAAATTCTGAAGTTGTTGTTTCAATTTGTGATTTGATGACAGCAACACGGTTAGCAATTGCTTCAGGATTACCTGCACCTTCTACAATGACTGTACTATCTTTATCAACAGACACTTTAGCTGCTTGACCAAGCGCTTCAATGGTAGCATCTTTCAACTCAAGACCAAGATCTTCTGTAATGACTGTACCACCTGTCAAGATCGCGATGTCTTCCAACATAGCCTTACGACGGTCACCAAATCCAGGCGCCTTAACAGCAACTACGTTGAAGGTTCCACGGATCTTGTTCAAAACAAGAGTTGGAAGAGCTTCACCGTCAACATCGTCTGCAATGATCAAGAGGGGACGACTGCTTTGAAGAATGCTTTCTAGAAGTGGCAAGATTTCTTGGATATTTGAAATCTTTTTATCTGTAATCAAAATGTATGGATTTTGAAGGTCTGCAACCATTTTTTCATTGTCAGTGACCATGTACTGTGATAGATAACCACGGTCAAATTGCATTCCTTCTACAACTTCAAGCTCTGTTTCCATCCCACGTGATTCTTCAATGGTGATGACTCCATCCTTGCCAACTTTTTCCATGGCTTCAGAGATGTATTCACCAACTTTTTCAGAACGAGATGAGACAGCAGCAACCTGCGCGATAGCTTCTTTGTTGGCAACAGGAATAGCATTGTTCTTCAAGGCTTCTACAGCTGAAGAAACCGCTGCTTCAATTCCACGACGGATACCGATTGGGTTTGCTCCAGCAGTAACGTTTTTGATTCCTTCACGAACAATAGCTTGGGTCAAAACTGTTGCAGTAGTTGTCCCGTCACCAGCGATATCATTGGTTTTAGAAGCCACTTCTGACACCAATTTGGCACCCATATTTTCAAAATGGTCTTCTAGTTCGATTTCTTTAGCGATTGTTACACCATCATTGGTAATCAATGGTGAGCCGAATGATTTTTCAAGAACAACATTACGGCCTTTAGGCCCCAAGGTTACTTTAACTGTATCAGCTAGGATATCAACACCACGTACCATAGCTGAACGAGCATCTGATGAAAATTTAATGTCTTTTGCCATACTTACTTCCTCCTCTTATTCTTCCACGATTGCTAAGATGTTAGCTTCACCAACGATGACATATTTTTCGTCACCATCTTTGACCTCGATACCTGCATGAGCTTCAACCAAAACCTGATCTCCAACTTTTACACTTGGGGCAACCAAATCACCGTTCAAGGTGCGAACACCTTGTCCAGTAGCCACTACTGTAGCTGTTTTCGTTTCTTCTTGGGCTGATTTTGCGAGGACAAAGCCTCCGACTGTTTGTTCTTTCTCTTCAATTTTCAAGACCACACGGTCCCCTAATGGTTTCAACATCTGTTTTCCTCCATAACATAATCATATTGTTAGCACTCTTTATGAACGAGTGCTAAACCATAGTTCTATTGTATCACTTAGTCAGAAATAGTCAAGAAAAAAGTCTGATTTATAGCACAAAAAGAGTTGGAGAAAATTCTCAAACTCTTGTCATTTTAAAATGGAAGTTCCTCTTCTTCCAAGACCAAATCTGCTAAGTCTTGTCCTGCATTATTTTCACGCATAGCACGTTGGGCACGGCTTTCTAAGAGTTGGAAACCTGTACAGAGAACTTCTGTTACATAGTTGGTCTGGCCATTCTTCTCAAACTTACGGGTACGAAGTTCCCCATCCACAGAAATGAGACTACCCTTGCTTCCATAACTAGCCAAGGTTTCAGCCAATTTGCCCCAGACCACAATATTGATGAAGTCTGCTTCACGTTCCCCATTTTGATCTTTATAACGGCGATTCACTGCGATAGTTGCTCGTGCAACAGACTTGTCATTGTTGGTTTTGTGCAATTCTGGTGTAGACGTCAAACGTCCGATCATAATAACTTTATTATACATTTTTCATCCTCCTACTTATCTATTCGAAGGAAATCAAAAAAAGTTACAAAATTTGTAACTTTTTTAAATAATGTTAATCTCTGTGAATCATAAATCCAGTTGCTTGTTGATTGGCCATGATGGTCATATCTGTAATTTGCACACGACGTGGCTGACTGGTCACATAAACTACAGCATCTGCGATGTCTTGTGCCTGCAAGGCTTCGAGTCCCTGATAGACCGTTGCAGCCCGTTCCTCATCTCCATGGAAACGGACCTTAGAAAAGTCAGTCTCTACAATACCAGGCTGAATGGTTGTCACCTTGATATCCGTTGCGATGGTATCAATCCGTAGTCCATCTGAAAATGTTTTGACTGCAGCCTTGGTTGCTGAATAGACTGCTGCACCAGCGTAAGCGTAAATACCTGCGGTTGAACCCATATTAATGATATGGCCTTGATTTGCAGTCACCATAGAAGGCAAGAGACAACGAGTAACAGCCATCAAGCCCTTGACATTGGTATCCAGCATGGTCAGCATATCCAACTCTTCATAGTCCTGATAGGGTGCTAAACCAAGAGCCAGCCCAGCATTATTAACTAAAATATCAATCGAACCTACTGCTTCAAGAATTGCTGAACAAACAGTCTTAACCATTGTCATATCGGTCACATCAAGGGGAAAGGTCCAGACTTTTTGATTTGGAAAAGCTTCTGCAAACTCAGTTTTGAGAGATTCAAGTCTTTCTGTTCGACGCCCTGTGAGAACGATGTTCTCACCTTTTTCTAGATAGGCGCGCGCAATTGCTTCACCAATACCTGATGTTGCACCTGTAATCACTACATTTTTTGCCATCTTACTTTCTCCTATCTAGTTTAATAGATACTAGTTACAAATTAAGCTGTCCAGTGTTTAGCCGGATCGAATGGAGTTCCAACAACTTGGTCTTCTGACAATTCAATAACACCACGTTTTTGTGGAGCATTTGGCAAATGCAATTCACGAGGACTACACATCATACCAAAGCTCTTTTCCCCACGAAGTTCCCCTGGGAAAATGAGATTGCCTTTTGGCATCATAGCTCCTGGAAGAACGACAATGGTTTTCAAACCAACACGTGCGTTAGGAGCACCTGCCACGATTTGTACCGTTTTGTCATTCCCAACAGCAACTTGACAGATGTTCAAGTGATCACTATCTGGATGTGCCACCATCTCTACAATTTCTCCAACCACAAATTTCGGTTCCTTGTCATTGATAATCTCTTCGGTAAAATCTTGAGCTTGCAATTCTTGGTTCAAATGAGCTACTTGGTCGTCTGTCAAGAATACTTGGCCACGTTCCTCAATTTCGAATAAGCTAGAAACTTCAAAAATATTCCAAGCAACAGTTTCACCTGTTTCCTTTAGGAAAACACGCGCCACATTGCCTTTACGTTCAACATCTAGTTTGGCATCGCCACTGTTTTTCACGATGACCATAAGGACATCACCAACATGTTCTTTGTTATATGTAAAAATCATTCTTTCTTTTCTCCTATTTTAATCCTGCTAAAAAGTCGTTAATTTGTGCCTTGGTTTTACGGTCACGATTGACAAAGCGTCCAATCTCCTTGTCCTTGTCTAAAACAACAAGACTTGGAATTCCGTAAACATCCCAAAGTTTGGCTAAGTCCATGTACTCATCACGGTCTACTCGTATAAAGGTAAACTCTGGATTTGATTCTTCAATCTCTGGCAAAGCAGGGTAGATATAACGACAATCGCCACACCAATCCGCAACAAAAAGGAAGACTTTCTTGCCATCCTGCTCTACTAGATTAGCTAGTTCTTCCAAACTATGAGGATTTATCATAAGACTTCCTCCTCATAGATAAGATCTTCATCTTCATAGACAAAGGTATAGTGACGACCATCTTCAAATGACACCACCAACGAGACGTTCTAGGCTACTTTCGTACACTTGGACATAGAGTGTCGCAATTTCACCCATCTCTGAAAAGGAGTCACGCACAATAGCGGTCAACTCTTCCTGCGTTTTCATGAGTTTATGGTCATCAGCTACTTTCTTAGCTCCAAAAGCAAGTGCTCCGAGGCCTACTAATGCCAAACCTGTTTTAATGATATTTTTCGTTTTCATGCTAACATTGTAACACAAAAAGATAAGTAGGACAAATCGTGAATGCTATTTTCGTTTGAACTATATGTACCTCATTTCAAGAAATATTGACTCCTATCTCCTCCTATGGTACAACACCTAAAAGTAATGATTTACTTATCCATAAAATTCTAAGGAGACTCTATATGAACAAATAAAGTTATTTTGACGGTGGATTACTCAGCTTTATCGGGCACTGGATTGTCGCTTTTTTCATCATCCCTTAACTCTAGGAATTGCCACACCTTGGGCCGTTTGTTTTATGCAAGATTGGAAAGTCCGACATACTGTCATCGATGGTCAACGTTTATATTTTGATGGAACTGGCGCCCAGTTATATGGAAATTGGATCAAATGGTTCTTACTGACGATTATCACTCTTGGAATCTATTCATTTTGGTTAAAAATAAAAACAGAACAATGGATTACCAAGCATACCCATCATATGTAAAAAGTGCGGTTTATAGACCACACTCTTTTTATAGCTCTTAATAATGTCTCTCACCAAATAAACCTTCTGGCAAATCATGGAAATCCTTGCCTGCCTTGAAATTTTCAAATTTGCCTAGCAAGAACTGGTAGGCATCCAAGCGGCTTTCATAGCGAATCATGGCATCTTTAGCACGCTCATCTTGGTCTTCTTCATAGACTTTTTGGCTTTCCTTGAGCGCCATATCATTAATCATGATTTGAGTATTAACCCAGGCTTCAAATTCTTTCATAAATTCTTGTTCGTAGCTCATTGTTTCTCCTTATTCTATTCCTCGATAGTAGTCTGTATCAATCTCACGGTAGGGCTGGATATCCTGAACATACTCCAGCACACCTTGAAATTCTCCATTTTTCATCGTGTACTGCAGCATAGGTGATATGGACAAACTTACCTCGTGACTCGGACTTGAACCACATCTCGTACTTGTCCTTGACCCCGTCACGAAGACCTTTCATAATGGTCTTTACCTTATCAAGGTACTTGGGTGGGTGACAAAGCTCAACATTTCGCCCGACTTGAGACGGTGTCCGCTTGAAAATCATCTCATCCGCTGGCGTATTGTCATTGTAATACTGGAAAATATCATCCTTATTCACAAAGGTAATTTCCATTGGCAGATGGTTGAGAATAAGATTAGCCTGCTCGACTGAGAGATAGCCATTACCAAAGGCCTGTTGGCTATTGCGATCTAGCACCGTTTCCTTTTCCTTAGGTGTAAAAGTGATGGTAAACTGCCCTTCTGGCGTATCAATAACCTTCTGAACTTGGCCTTCTGCGATCTCTAGCTGAACAGACTCCTCTTCTCTTTTTTCCTCAACAAAATTCTGACGGTCTGGCACCCATTTTTCAGAAGGTCGGATAATGGCATAGCCATAGGCATCACTTTCCTCGGCAATCTGAATCCAGTCATCCTGGGTAAAGGATTCGAGCAGAATCATGAGGAGGATAGATTCTTCCTTGAAAATCATACTCTCAAATTCTGTCGCAAAAGCCTCAAAAGCTTCCTTTACAGTGCTAATGGACACTTCTGGCAATGACTTGGTTGACGCTAAAGCTGTTTGATAGAGTTCCCTGATTTGGTCATCCACTCCCCACATGACTTTTGGTGGTGAGTCATGTCCGTAACGCTCCATGATTGGAAAAAAGAGTTCTTCCTTACGCTGATAATGACGGTCAAACTGACCTACAAGTCCCATCTGGCGAACCAAACCCTTACGCATCTCCGCAAGCATTTCCTCGTCTTCCATAGACTCATATGTATCTAATAATCTACGAACACGAATCAAGGCAGCACGGAGGGCTAGATTTTCATCCTTAAAGACACGCACGGGATGACCTGGATGCTCTGTATCTTCAACTTCGACACCCTTAACAGCATTTTTAAAGAGATTGGCATGGACATCACAGAGCTCCATGACGTCTTCAAATGTCACACCTGAGTCAGAGTTCATCAACTCATGCTCCATGAGAGAAATCTCGATAGCTGATACACCTGTAAAGGTCGCATCAAAGCGTTCCTGAACGGATTCAGGGGAGGCTCCATTATGTAATTCTAATAAAATATCCCGAAGGACATGAATTCGTTCATCTGCCATTAGTCTAATCCAATCACTTCGTAACCATTTGCTTCCAGTGTGCGTACAATCTTGTCCATAGGAGTTCCTTCGAGCTTAGATCCCTGTTTGAGCGATACTTTGCGACCGACTGTATTGCGCATCAAGGGATTTGCAAGAGGTTTAAAACCAAGTTCTACTAGGATATCCAAAACTTCTGGATGCTTGTCCACCACTTCAGCAACAGGAATAGATACATCAATGATATTGTCCATCATAACCTCCATCATTTTCTCTAACAGTTTTTTCTTTTTTATTATACCACAAGGGCAAAGATTAAAAAACTAGCAGTAGAAGACTTGCTAGTTTATTTCGTATCACTTCATTATTTCTAATTATATAGACTCTTCCTAGTAAATATCCCAAAGTCTTATCCTTACCATGATCATCAGAGAAGTTTGAAAAACCAGTCTATGATCTTGAAAAGAATCTTATAGAACAGTAATTGGAAGGCGAAAGAGACTAAAAACCAGAGAATTTTTATCAGACTAACAATTGGTGTTATAAAAAGAAGAGTAAAGAACCTCCAAAAAGATTTCATTCTTTATCCTCCGGCTTCATCAACCAAGTAGCTGTGTCCATAAGCTTATCTACGAGAACTAATTTTCCCAAACTAACTACTATGTTATCATCTTTCTTCATGGTTTCTGCAACTTTTAAAGCTTGTTTTGTGAGAAAATAATTACCATAGGTTTTTGCCAACACTTTTATGATTCCCATGTCATTCTCCTTCGATGATTTCAATCTCTTTTTGGATAGTGGCAACATCTCTTTGATATTGCACTTCATCGTAGTTGATCAATTTGGACAGTTCTTTTTGCAATCGTTCTCCCATCGGTTTCATGGTCGCAAATGTTAAGCCACCTGATATAACTCCACCTAGGATAGGAATAACTTTCCCCATTCCCTTAGCCAATCCTCCCTTTGTTAAATTAACTCCAAAGATTTTCAGAACTTTTTCTAAAATTGGATACCAAAGAGTCTTTGTCAAAGCCTTTTTATTCACGATTTTCATCACTTGCTTAGCAACTGTAACTCCACCAGAACGGAGCAGAGCGCCCGCACCATTTACTCCCAACATCACTCCCAGATAGAGCAAGAGGGTGTTTTTTGCTTCTTCGCTCAGCTCATTTCGTGAAGCCCAAAGATCATCGTATCCATAAATATAGCCTAGCTCCTGAGCTAGTTTCAATGAGAACGCATAAAATTGAGCTACATCTGTTGGAATGGTAACCGCCATGGCAAGGCCTCCAGGTAGACCTGCCAAAACAGATGTCCCACTTGCCAGTAAAACATTATCTTTAATACAGGCTTTGGCCACTCGATCTAAGGTTTCCTGAGGTAACAAAGCTGTCGGCCCCTCCTCTAATAATCTTGGAATATCCTTTGAATCTATTTCTTTAGAAAACTTATCTATTAAAAATTTTGACCGATTCACTTTGACGACAGGCAATTTTACTACCTGCTGCAACACTTGCATCGCCACATCTTCTTTAGCCATCTCTATCTCCGTTTTTCATTCATATCAAGCTTTATCTTATCATATTTATGGTATAAATGATATTTTCAAGATTTATTTTATTTTCTGGATTTCTATTCATCTAGTCTAGTTAGACAATGCATAGTTATAGATATAAAAAAGAGGGTTGCCCCTCTTTCTACTTAGTTTTTATCCAGATTGCGTAGCATCTCGTCAATCTTGTTTCCATATTCGATGGATTCGTCTTTGACGAAGGTCAAATCTGGAATTTTGTACAATTTTAAATTGCGACCAAGTTCACGTTTGATGGTACCAGTTGCTTTTTCAAGCCCAACTTGAGCTTTTTGATTATCTGAAGCAAGGTTACTCAAAATAGTGTAGTAAACCTTAGCAACAGACAAGTCACCTAGCATCTGAACATCTGTGATGGTCACTCCTTGGACACGCGGATCACGGACTTTCTTTTGCAAAATCTCATTGACTTCGCGCTTGATCTCCATGCCCACACGATCCGTACGGAAATGATTTGCCATATTTCTTCCTTTCTCTCAATTGAACCAAAGCTAGGCCAGCAGACCTAGCTTTGTCTAGTAGATAGAGGAACTAGAGCCATTTGAATCTAGGAAACAAGCCTTAGATAGAACTACGGGTTCATCAAGGCGCTGTTGACGACGAGTCAAATCGGCTATCGTTTCTCTATTATCGTTTGATTTCTTCCATGATATAGGCTTCAATCACATCATCCATCTGGAGATCATTGTAGCCATCAATCATAAGACCACCTTCACGGCCGTTTGTAACTTCTTTAACGTCATCTTTATAGTGTTTCAAGCTAGCTAGAGCTCCATCGTAAATAACAACACCATCACGGATGACACGAACTTTAGAGTCACGGGTAACTTTACCACTGGTAACCATAAATCCACCGATTGTTCCCACTTTAGATACCTTGAAGGTTTCTCGGATGATCGCTTCACCAATAATTTTTTCTTTAAATTCTGGGTCAAGCATCCCTTTCATGGCTTCTTCCATCTCTTCAATTACCTTGTAGATGATGCTGTGGAGACGGATTTCTACATCGTCAGCTTCTGCTTGTTGACGAGCTTGTGGTGTAGGACGCACGTTGAAACCAACGATAAAGGCATTTGAAGCCTCGGCAAGAGTCACGTCAGATTCATTGATAGCACCAACTGCTGAGTGAACAATGGTTACTTTAACGCCTTCCACATCAATCTTTTGAAGTGATGCAGAGAGAGCTTCAACAGAACCTTGTACGTCGGCTTTGATGATGACGTTAACTGACTTGAGTTCTCCTGCTTTAAGGGTATCAAAGAGGTTTTCAAGGCTAACACGTTGAGTAGCTTGACGTTGTTTCATAAGAGCACGTTTGGCACGTTCTTCACCAGCTGCACGCGCAGATTTTTCATCTTCGTAAACAGCAAAGTGGTCACCCGCCATTGGCGCTTCGTTCAAACCAGTGATCGATACTGGTGTTGATGGGCCTGCGACCTTCACACGACGTCCGAGGTCATTGGTCATAGCACGGACACGTCCGAAAGTATTTCCGACAACGATTGGATCTTGAACGTTCAAAGTACCTTGTTGGACAAGGAGGGTCGCAACTGCACCTTTTCCTTTATCCAAGCGGGCTTCGATAACAGTACCAATGGCACGAACTGTTGGATCTGCTTTGAGTTCTTGGATTTCAGCCACAAGTAGAACAGTTTCCAAGAGTTCATCGATATTTTGGTTGAATTTAGCTGAGATTTCTACAAACTCAGAATCGCCACCCCAAGCTGTTGACATAACACCATGTTCAGCCAATTCACCGATAACACGTTCTGGATTAGCACCTGGTTTATCGATTTTATTGATAGCTACGATGATTGGAACATTAGCTGCTTTTGAGTGGTTGATGGCTTCGATAGTTTGAGGCATTACCCCGTCATCTGCCGCTACGACCAAGATGGTAATATCGGTAACAGAAGCACCACGCGCACGCATAGAGGTAAAGGCTGCGTGTCCTGGTGTATCAAGGAAGGTAATCTTCTTACCATTTTCCTCAATCTGATAGGCACCGATATGCTGAGTGATACCACCGGCTTCACCTGTTGCAACACGAGAATTACGAAGGGTATCCAAAAGGGTTGTTTTACCATGGTCAACGTGTCCCATGATCGTTACAACTGGTGGACGCTCTACAAGTTCATCTTCATTGAGATAACCCTCTTCAGCAAAGAAACGTTCAATATCAGCATTGTCGACTTCAACCTTTTGTTTCGCATCAATACCGTAATCTACCATGAGGAGTTCGATTGTTTCACCGTCCAAGGACTGGTTTTGTGTCGCCATCACACCCATCATGAAGAGTTTCTTAACAATCTCAGCTGGTTCGCGTTTGATACGTTTTGCGATTTCCGCAACGGTCATACCATCTGTATATTCAAATTCTGTTGGCAATTCATGGAACTTACGCTCTGTAACAGGTTTTGGTGCCTGATTACGGTTATTTTTGTTATTGCCTTTTTTATTCTTTTTGTTATTGTTCCAGTTACTATTTCTTTGATTTCTCACTTGATTTTGACTACTTCGATTCTTTTGTTGTTTTCTAGGACCATCTTCTTCGTGATCGTAATCATCACGATCTTTGTCTGGTCGGGCTTGTTTCTTACGACGTGTATCCACTACAGGTTCTTTAGCTGCAGGAGCAACTTCAACCACTGGTTGAACTGGCTGCGCTTGTTCAGCTAACTTAGCAGCTTCTTCAAAGATTTCCTCAGGTTCCTTGCGTTTGTTTGCTTGGGCCAAGGCTTCTTTAGCTGCTTGAGTTTGCTTGAAGCGTTCCTCACTTGAACGAGCATATTCTGCATTTTGCTCTGCCTTTAGAGCAGCTGCACGGGCTTTAAAGTCAACACGTGGGCCTGATTGATTTGGACGTTTGTCCTCTTGCTTGCGGCGATCATTTCCGCGATTTTGCTGACCTTGCTGTTTCTTAGCTTGGTCATTAAAGCGACGATTGTCGCGGTTGCCTTGACCTTGTTTACCACCATTACGGTTATCATTTTTTTGACGATTCCCATTTTGTTGATGGTCACGGTTATTACCCTTATTTTGCTTGCGTCGTTCAGCCTGCTCTTTTGCACGTGCTTCACGCTCAGCCTTAAAATTTCGACTCTGCGGTTTTGCTGGTGCCACTTTTTCCTCTTTAGGGGCAACAGCTGCTGCTGGTTTTGCCTCTTCCTTCGTGACAACTGGCTTTGGAGCCACAGGTTTCGATTCTACCTTTGGAGCAGGAGCAGGTTTAAAACTTGCTACGATTTTTGAAGCAGCTGCTTCCTCCACACTTGATGAGTGGCTTTTCACATCCAAGCCCAACTCTTTTGCACGCGCTACAACTTCTTTACTTTCTTTTCCAAGTTCTTTTGCGATTTCGTACAATCTTTTTCTTAGACAAATCATGTCCTCCTCTTCTATTCCATAAGAGACCTCATTTTCTTTGTAAATCCAGCATCTGTCACAGCCAAAACTTTTCTTGATTTTCCGACTGCTATGCTTAATTCCAGTGTTGAAAACACGGTAATAACTTCTACTTGATAATAATGACTTTTATCCTGAATCTTCTTGGTCAGGTTGGGAGCAGCATCATGGGCGAGAAATACCAGCTTTACTTTCTGGTCTTGGATGGCCTTGACCACCATTTCTTCACCCGAGATGATTTCCCTGCTCTTTGAGCAAGACCCAAGAGATTGGTAATTTTTTGCTTATTCAAGTCCTAACTCTCTTCTTTTCACTTTGTGATCGACATAGGCAATCAACTCGTCATAAAAGCTTTCTTCAACTTCCATACTAAAGCTACGGTTAAAGACTTTTTTCTTTTTGGCCTCAAGGGCTTCTGCATTGTCTAACTTGATATAAGCGCCACGACCATTAGCCTTGCCTGTCGGGTCAATAAAGACCTGTCCTTCTTTGTTCTTGACAATACGGAGTAAATCGCGTTTATCAATCACTTCATTAGACACAACAGACTTGCGCAAAGGGATTTTTCTAGTTTTCATCCTTCCCTCCTCTGATCAGCTTTTATTCTTCGACCAATTCGTCTGTTTCTACCTGGTCAGCTTCTTCTGCTGCTTCCATGGCTTCAAACTCACTTGCAGACTTGATATCAATACGATATCCTGTCAAATGAGCTGCCAAACGAACGTTTTGTCCACGACGACCGATCGCAAGAGAAAGCTTGTTATCTGGCACAACGACCAAGGCACGTTTGCTGTCGTTTTCATCAAAGATAACTTGGTCAACTTCAGCAGGAGCGATAGCATTGTAGATAAATTCAGCTGGATCGGCTACCCATTCGATAACGTCGATGTTTTCTTCGATTGGAACCATACGGTCGCTCTTGGCATCGTAGCGAGCTGGGTGGAATTTGCTAGTAATTTTCTTGATGTTAGCACCACCACGTCCAACGATTGTTCCGATCGCATCCACGTTAGGATTGTGACTACGAACAGCAACCTTGGTACGGTCACCTGCTTCACGAGCTACGCTCATGATCTCAACAGTTCCGTCATAAACTTCTGGAATTTCTTGTTCCATCAAGCGTTTGATCATTTCAGGGTGGCTACGGCTTACAAAGACATTCACACCACGAGGATTGTCTTCAACCTTGTAGACATAAACTTCGATACGATCGTGAGAAGCAAAGACTTCACCAGGGATTTGGTCTTGTTTTGACAATTGAGCTTCGATGCTGCCAAGGTTGACATAGATAAAGCGATTGTCGAAGCGCTCCACTGTACCCGACATGATTTCTTGCTCATGCTCTTTGTAAGTGTTGTAGGTGATAGCACGTGTTTGCTTGCGCATTTTTTCCATGATGGTTTGTTTGGCAGACTGAGCTGCTACACGACCAAATTCACCTGGTGCTTCTTCAAATTTAATCTTGTCCCCAAGCTCGTAAGCTGAGTTAATGGCAAGAGCATCTTTCAAGCTGATTTCCAAACGGCTATCAAATACTTCATCAACTACTTCACGAACAGTATAAACTGTAAAGTCACCTGTTTTTTCGTTGAAATCAATGGCTACACTATCAGACTGCCCATAGCGTCTGCGATAGGCTGAACGAAGTGATTCCACCACTGCATCAATGATGTCTTCTTTTTTGATTCCCTTGTCTTCTTCCAAAATGCGGAAGGCCTCTAGCATTTCTTTACTCATCTTCTATTCACTTTTTGAATCTTCAAAAAGCTTCCTTTCTTTACTATAATTTTACTGCTAAACGTGCTTTTTGATACCAAACTGTATGGGATTTGGACTGTTTTTCTTACGAGTCTTGTCCATATACTCCATAGTCAACTCATCCTCTTCAAAGGCTAGCAAGGTTCCTTCAAAGACCTTTTGCTTATCGATGGCTTGGTAAAGTCCAACATGGATGTATTTCCCAACTGCTCCAGCGACTGCTTCCTTGGTTTTCAAAGGACGCTCCAAGCCTGGACTGGTGATTTCTAGGAAATATTGTTCTGGGAAGGGATCTGGCTTGATAGTATCTAGGACAGGACTGATAATCTCTGTCAAGTCCGCTGTGTCGTTCAAGGTAATTCCCTCTGGTTTATCTACAAAAAAATACTAAGAATCATGTCACTGCCAATCTTTCCGTACTCGATATCCACGAGTTCAAAGGGAGCTTCAATGACAGGTTCTACGACTTCTCTGACTAATTCTACGATAGTTGCGATTGCGTCCACCTCCTCATAAGCAAGAGGCGAAGATATTTCCCCGCCTCACTTTCTCATATTCTTACTTACAGTATAGCACTTTTGACTACTTATGTAAAGCATAAGCACTCAGAAGGCTTGATTTTAAGCTTTTTCTTAAAATTCTGCCTCCACTCGGTAGATAACTTGACCCTTACTTGAGAATTTTTGCTCATATTCTGTCATGACATTGCCTTCAAAGTCGCTGGCATGCAAGTCCAACCAAACTCCATTGAGCTTCATGCCATATTGAGAAAAGCTCACTAGGCTATATTCAAACAAGCCACGATTATCTGTCTTGAAATGAATCTCACCGTGTTCAGGCAAGATACGCTTAAAGGTATCCAAGAAACTCTTATAGGTTAGACGACGCTTTTCATGGCGTTTTTTAGGCCACGGATCTGAAAAGTTCAGGTACAAACGATCAATCTCACCATCTTCAAAGTAGTCGGTCAAATCAGAACCATCAACCCACAACAACTTGATATTGGGTACAGCGACTTCCAAGACCTTGTCCAAGGCATAACTCAAAACAGACTTTTGAATATCAATCCCGATATAGTTGATGTCAGGGTTTTGCTTGGCCATACCTGTCACAAAAGCACCCTTACCACTACCAACCTCAACATGGATAGGATTGTCATTTCCAAATAAATCTCGCCATTTCCCTTTGGCTTCTAAAGGATTTAAGACAACATACTGAGGATTAGCCTCTAGTAATTCTGTTGCCCCCTTTACGATTTCTAACTCTCATCTCTTCTTTCCATACTTGTCACGGAAGATACGCAAGGCATAAATCTCCCGATTGACATTTTCTAGATCTTCATTTGTATAATATTTGGCAATCTGGCTCAAGAAGGATAACTGAGCATACCAAAATAGTTTGTTGATGACTGTTTGGTTGTATTTGTAACCGTAATAAGTCAACCACTCTTTCCACTGATAGTCTGGAATATAGTGACATAGCATATGTGCTACATCAAACATGCGATCCGTTAAACGAACGGAATCCCAATCCACTAAATAAACAAGACCGCTCTCTGTCTCAATCCAATTACTATGTCGTACATCTCCATGAACGATCGTTGCATAATCTTCCCTAAAGTTTGGCAAACTTCCTCGCAAATCCTCTACTACCATTCTTAGATATTGATTGTTCTTCAAGGATTCTGGAGCATCTTTTAACCAAGCCTGAAGCAAATCAAAAGGTGTTTCTAAAGAATAGCCCAAACGAGTCAATTGCGTCATCAAAGGACGCGAACGATGCAAGCGGCTCAAAATATTGATAATCTGCTTGCGATTCATATCATAAGGGGTCAAAATTTTACCATTCAACCATTCTTGGGCACACATATCACGCCCATCCGATAAACGGCGAGTCCATAATAATTGAGGAGCGATTTGTTCCTTGGCTAAACCAGGTAGGATTGGAGAGGTGTTCATTTTAATAAAGACGCGCTTCCCATCAGGGTAGCTTCCCATATAAGCTTTTCCGCTTTTCCCAGGTATAGGGGTCAGCGTTAGCTCAATATCACCCAAGTCCATTTCTTTCCTCCGTATAAAGTTTCCTTACTATTCTACTAGTTTTTAGGCTATTCGTCAACCAGTCCAGACCTGATTCTCAAATAAAAGCCCTTTATCCAATCTTGTTAAAAGAAAAAGGCAAGCAGAGAGATCTGCCTAGCCTTGGTCATTCAATTTTTTTAGCAGAAAATTGTAAGGAAAAAATCTATGCTTAATCTGATAATTCAAGCTTTTAACTGGTTCTCATCATGCAAATACCCTATGTAAAAAAGTGAGCAGAAATGGTAAGTTTGCGATAATATTATTAACAATATGAATCGTGTAAGAAGGATAGATAGTCTTTGTATAGCGTGTCAAACCACCAAATATACATCCAACTGCTGTATAAACCAGAAGGTCTAGTAGACTAGGAAAACTTGAAAAATGAGGTAAGGCGAACAAAACTGATGGAAATAGAATATCCAGTCCCCATCTTGAATTCTTAAAGAAGGCATGTTGAAGCAGTCCCCTACATACCAATTCTTCCATCAGAGGTCCTAGTACTATTAAGGTTAGGTAAACTCCGAACTCTGCAAAATTGGTCTCACTATAGGCAATAAACAAATTCCAACCTTCGTTTGTACACTGAACATGTTTAGCTGTCAGATAGTTAAAGCTTATAAGAACGACAGCTGCTAACATCGTCAGAACAGAATAACTCAACCACTTTTTCCTAGGGATACGAAAGAGATAAGCATGGCCCGACCTAACCAAGAACCACATCATCAAACCTATAAAGAGAACACTAATGATGTTTCGAATCCAGATAAGATTTCCTACCCAAGACGAGAACTCCCAATAATTTCTCCAAAATTGGGTTGTCCAAGACAACCCGAAAAACAAAAATAAATAGGAAAGAACTGCACTCGTTTTGAAAAGAATAGAATATTTTTTCATAGAAACTCCCTCATAGCTTTGCTATCGTAGCTGCCACCAATTATCATTTAATCCTCCAGCATTCAGTCTCGGTAGCTATCACCATGACTTTGATAAGCCAATACATCTACCCTTGTGCACTTTTGTTGCTGTTAAAAACTTTATATTTTTCATCATCTAGGCAGTCAATTCTTTTCAAAATGATAGACCATCATCCTTTTTCTACCTAATCATTTTATAAAACTTGATAGTCTCGATGAAAAGACTTGGCAGATACTACTCTATGATTTGTGAGGTCAAGATAATCTCCTGGATAGCCAAGGACATACATACTATAACCAGCAAAACCTCCTCCTGCCGTTCCGACTAGGCCAATTTTGAGATTGGTTACAAGAGAAGACTGAAGTCCTGACATTAAAATTCGGACATGATTGTCTAGCCATACTATGTAATTCTTTTGCAAGGCGTCTTCTACCCAACCTGGTTTAGGAGTATCTTTACCAATTTCCCAAACTTCTACTATTTGATTTTTATATTTTGCTTGCATCTTTTTAATCTTTCTTTTAGGACTCTCACAGGATTTTTATGTTCTTCTTGCCTGGTCTATGTTTTACCAGACTATAGATCGTAACAGGGGTACTTACAAGTACAAGGACATTTCTCCAGAGCTCTGTTGAAATCATGAGTACTCTTATACAAAGAACAAGAGATAGCAATATTATTACAACTCGGGCAAATAAATCTAACAATTCGACATACTTTTTCATCTGATTCCTCCATCTATTGATTTCATATCTACCAGGTCAGTTCCCTAGTCACTATAACGCTAACTGATCATCCTCTACATTCCTTTGTAAATTTAACCACTGTCAACTACTAGAAGAATGATAAACAATTGTAACAGATATGGACTAAGATAGGCACCGATAGATTTTGACTCTTCTTATAAGCAAAGCCCAGCATCAAACCTCCAAATAGATAATAGATAAACGAAGGAAAATCATAAGGAGCATGCAGGAAAGAGAAGAGAGAGGCAGTCAGTATAAGCCCCAACCAAGAATTTTCAAAAACCGCACCTTGAAGGATACCTCTGAAAACAAATTCCTCCAGAATAGGCCCAAAAACTGTCACGCTTGCAATAAAGGATAATGAAATTCCTGTACTAGTAGCCTCAAGGTGTTGATATCCAGCACCAGAAGAGACTGTAAAAAAACTATAATAACCTATATTTACCAGCACACAAATAAGAAAGCTTCCAATAAAAAGTAGAATTTCTTTCTTCGTTAACCTTCTTAGCGAAACCATATCAAACCATTTCGCATAGGCAACACTCAGTGAAATCCAGAAAGTCTTTGCGATAATAAATAGGTACTCGTTTTGAAAAAAATCTCCTTGATTGATGGTATAGCCTACTGAAGTAACTATTATAAAGGCTAAAAATCCAACAAACACAGCATGACATTTATTAAAAATGGCCATAAACACAACCTCTCTCCTATTTAGGATCATCAAAATAAGGATGCAAGAATTTTGCATTTTACAGATGATACTTAGCAGATATTATTTTAAAATCATCCATCTTATTTTGATGATCTATTCCAGACCTATAAAACTTCTATGTTCAAGATTTAAAGTGGCTTTTTCTCCATTTTTTATTGAACTGAACGAAGATATAAACCGAAGCAAAGTATGCTAGTGCATCCATTACATAATACCACTCATTTCCCCTAAGCGGATAAAGACAAGTTTGCATGATTACATACAAGATGACAATCGTAATTATTTTTTTCGCCATAAGAATCACTCCTTTATTTCAGTTTAGCATTGGTATCCTTGTGATTTTTCACTTTTAGTATAGCACTACTTTTTTAGGCTTTGCATCCAAATCTTAAATAGTCATCAAAAACTCTTAAATTGCAAGAACTTCTCTTAAAAAGACCAGCAGTCTGAAAACACTGCCTGTAAGTTCTTTTTGTGAGCTTACTTTTTATAATACTTCAAGCCCCAAATGAGCAGCAGCATGATGAATAAGCAGAGAACAGAAGCAATATAACCAATCAGTTGTTGATAGGATTCTGCCGCAGTCATACCTCTATACAAACCGATAATAGACATAAAACCTGTTAATCCGATGAACATGAGTTGATTGGTTCTAGGATTGACCAACTCATCATCTTCAAACTTTCTCACTCTCATTTCTCTAGTGAGGTAAACAATCACCAAAATAGAAGCCAAGTTGATAATCACTAGAAGCAATTGGAAAACCAAGGAAAAATGTAAAAACTGACGAGATAGAAATAAATAAGTAGAGATCAGTACAGGTAACTGACCTAGGAACAATCTCGCAAGGAAGATGTTCCGTTTTTTTGAAAGAAAAGTTTTCATTTCTTTACTCCTTTCTTTCTCATTAAAGCAAAATAGATTATAACTGCAATCACATAGGCTATGGTATAAAATAGCTGATACCAAATACTCCCCCCAAGCGGAGACATGATTAGATACAAGATGAAAATGACAAGTATTTTTTTCTTCATAAGATTTCCTCATAAATATTTGTTGAGCAAGAACCTTTACACTGCTAGTATAGCACTCCTTTTGAACTTAATTCCTCAAAATCATGAATGGTCGTCAAAACCTCCTAAATTGTAGAAAAAATAAAAAGCAAGCACGGAAAATATGCTTGCCCTAATAAAACCTAACAAATCAAAACGCACTCATCTTTACTTCCCTTTTTTCTGATACATTCTCATGATAGCTAGGACGAGAAAGGCTAGCCAGCTTGCTAAAACTAGAAGGGTGAGGCCTGTATGTAAGATTTCAGGTGTCCTCTCTATTCGGCTGATGAGACGGACTAAGGAAACCACTGCCATCTGAATGAGGAGCAAGGATTCTGCCCTAACCAATGATGTCTGCTGATTTTCAACTGCATGTAAAAAGGCTGGCAGCAAGACACAGGTTGCAACAATTATAATCAGATTAGCTCCTGTACCTTCTCCCTTATTGACTAGAGAAAACATGAGAAGATTGGATAGGATGATCAGTACAGAACAAGCTATAAAATAAGATTTCTGGTTCATTTATTTTTCCTCGTATATTATAAAAGGTCAGGCTGGATAAGGATAAATAGTTGCAATGTTTTTCAACCTAAAATGCCTAGGTCCTCTTGTTCACAAATTTTCTAATCAGAAGTTGACAGCAAATGAACCGCCAAAACCTGACGAAAGACTTGATCTTGACAGGTGGTATTGAGACTGGCATTGGGATAACTTTCCACAATCTTCATGACAGTATAAAGACCAACACCTCGATCCTCCCCTTTAGAACTAACTCCAAAAGAGAAGATTTCAGAAACATCTATAGCCTCTTCCTTGATAGAGTTTTCAATGATGAAGGTTTCCTGTACTCCATTTTTTATAAAGGCGATTGAGACATGAGGTTGACTGGCCTCTACACTGGCTTCAATGGCATTGTCACATAGGATAGACACAATAGTCAGAAAATCTAGCAGGCTCATACTCTCGACTTGAATCTCCTCAGGAACTTCGACATTAAAGACAATATTCTTTTCTCTAGATTTTAGAAATTTGCCTGCTAGGAGACTTTTGAGGGCACAATCCCGAATATTCACCAATCTGCCAAGGTCATATTTATTGTCCTGCAATTTCTGGCTGGAGTCCTTCAAGACGGAGTCGTAGACCTCTTTTATCTGCCCCATATCCTCCTCTTCAATGCCCAGACGTAAGCTGGTCAAGAGGTTGGTATAATCATGGCGAAAACTCCGAACTTCCTTATAAAGCTCCTCTATATGCCGACTATAGCGTTCCATATCTCTGTAGCGCAAGGCCTGCTCTTGCTTCAATCTCTCATGGAGTTTGTCCTTCAAATTGGTATCCAGCTTCTTGATAACCCCCATAAAAAAGAGCAAGTAAAACACTAGGATGAGATGGCGAACAGTCGTTGATTGAATACTTTGTTCATATTCAAAAAAAGACAGACTTTCCATGACTAGATAGTAGGCCCCCATTATCCAGTTAATCTTAGTCAGGGACTTTTGAAAATCTTTATCTAGAATCTCCCTTCTCAAACTAGTAAAATCGTAATTCAACCATTTCAAAAAGCTAGAGAAATGAAGAAATTGAAAATTATTATACATAACCAAGTAAATGAGTAGTCATCATGTACTTGCCCTTGTCCCAAAAATGGAAGCACAAAATAAGAAACACCTCTATAAAAGAGATTCACCAATATCATTGGAAAGAGACCATAAAAGACAAGGAGTTTTTTGGGAAACCCTCTTAACAATAAGAAAGATAAGCCGATGCCGTACAAGGGTTCCATAAAATAAGATAGGTAAGTATTTCCTACTATATAGCTAATCATTACAAAAACAAAGGCCAATAGTATCTTAAAAAGAAAGGCCTTAAAAATTCTCTCAAAAGTGAGACCAATTCCATCTACTTTAAAGAATATAATAATCTCTAGCCCATTAATAACAAGTGTGTACAACAATATCCAAGCAATATTCATAAACTCGCCTAGCTCAATGTAAGTTATTGATAGCCTCAGACACTTCCCTGACCTTATAACGTGCGATCAGACAGCTTCCGCCATTGGGAAAGAAAAGGAGTTTTTCTTTCTTATCCAAACGAACTACATTAGTTGGATTGACTAGAAAAGAGCGATGGCACTGCAAGAGACGAGGCTCCTGCTTGAGAACCTCCTCTAAACTCGCCGTAAATTCCAACCTGTCTGTCTTGGTATAGAGAATAACACGATGGGGTCTTGGGGACGTTTCGAGATAGTAAACCTCTTTAAAGGGATACTGGAATTGGGCAAATTTTGATTTAAAGTAAAAGCAATCTTCCGCCAGACTTTTACTGTCTTGACTATTGGCATAGAGGAGGGCTGTCTCGATCCGAGATTCAAACTTCTCTGCCGACAAGGCCTTATCAATGTAGTCCAAAGCAGACACTTGGTAGCGAAAGGACAGGGGGCATGAACTCTGAGTGAGTCGTCACAAAGACAATCAGGGCATAGGGGTCCCGATCTCGAATCTTTCTAGCCACTTCTAGCCCCTTCATCTCTTCGTTTCGAATCTCAATGTCCAAAAAGAAAAGCTGATGTGCCCCCTTCTCATGCACCTCTGCCAGCAATTGGTCTGGTTTTCCGAAGACTTCAAAAGAACTGGGAATGATAGTATGTTTTTTCAAAAGTTTTTCAATCGTCGTTTCAATCCTAGCTTGTTGGGAAAAATCATCTTCTAAAACAAATATTCTCATCTTCTTACTCTCCTTGTTTCAACCATTTTTGGCGAATTTCTCTATAACGACGCCTGGAATACTGAACGGCATATCGACCTTCTTCTCCAAGAAAAAGAGTCTTTGATTGGAGTTCCATGGATTTTACTCGTTCAAGGTTGACCAGACAATTTCGATGACATCTTGTTAAGGTTTCCCCATATTGTTTTTCAAGCTTGCTTAAATTTTGAAACAGATCAAAGCTATCGTCTTCTGTAACAATCTGCACGGTATGGGCTTTCCTTGGATGCGTTTGGATGTAGTAGATATCCTTTATGTTTAATTTGAAAATTTCTTTATCTTTTTGGACGATGATATAGTTCATGGATAAAACCTCCTGAAGAGAGGATACCATAAGTCTAGAAACTATTTTTTTCACCAAATCCTAAACGGTTCTTAAAAAAATTCCTAAAGAGTCAAAGTTTTTTCGAAATAACTATGATAACCTTACAACTATTTTATCATAAAATCCCGCTATTACCATTCAGGAAATTTCAACGACAATTAAAGATTTGTAGGTAAAAAAAGAGTAAAAAGTGATAGGCTATGATTAGAAAGACAAAGGCTCAAAACAACTTTAAAACCATTACAAAGGAGGAATTCTCATGACGGATACAAATCCAATCAAAAGAGCTCAGGCACTGATAACTGAGTTAAACAAAACTTACCAAGTCTGCAAACAGGCAACAGCTGACGATGTCCGTTTCCAGGAGCAACTGGACAATATCCTCCGCTTTCTCTCTAAAACTGAGACAGTGGATAATCGATTCTTGATTGAGCTAGAAAAATTTTACCAAACTTCCAGCCTTCTCCTGGGCCTCAGTGCTCTCAATCCAGACGGTCCTACCCGTGCCGCTTGGAGAGCTTATGACCGCTTCCACTTTGACCAAGTCAAAACCAAGTTAAGTCTCTACGGACCAACCCTTATCTTGTAATAGTCTTCAAAAATCTCTTCAAACCATGTTAGACTCTTCTTGAGTAATCTGCGGCTAGTTTCTGGTTTACTCTTTGATGTTCATTGAGGTCACGTAAATAAAAATAAGTTGAGCCAACCTGAACTCAACTTATTTTTTCATCTAATCTTATAAGATTTAGTCCTGCATCTGACGTTTCACCTGATAAGGGAGATACAAGATTTGCAAGACCAGTCCAGCTCCAAGCAGGGCTAGAAGGGCTAGTTTTTCTTGGAGGGTAATCAAACCAACTATCAGTTGAACCAATAAAACAAAACCAGTCAATCCTCGGACAACTGCCTGTAACCCTTTTTCCTTTTTGTCCCTTGTCTAGCGGGAAAAGTTGGGTCAAATATTGGTAATCAAAGGCATGATAGAGGGCCAATAACTGAAAGAGCAAGAGGTAGTTAAATAGAACCACCACTGCTGTCGCTATCCAAGCTTGCTCGATAAAGATCAACGCCAGCAAAGATAGGAAGAGGAGACGAAGACTGAGGGCAAAAAGATCTCCATTTCGCAGATAAGAACGAAGATAAAGGTTCTGCCAAATCTTGCCCGGCACCTTCTGAACTGCTTTTTAGGATAACATCTAGATAAGCTCGTCGCTTGACGCTGTTTGAAATTCCCTTGACTTGGGTAAAGAGGGCAAAAAAACGGAGTAAAAACTGCTTTCGTTTACTTTCTTGGGCAATCACATAGTCCCAGTCCAGATGATTTGCACTAAAAAAACTTGCCAGCCTTTTTTTCTGAAACAGGAAATATTTCCCGACTCCCAACAGAAGAACATAGACCCCAAAAACTCCTAAGCCCTAAGCCCATGGCTAAAAAAATAACGGAGCAAAAAAAGAGCAAAAAGAGAGTCTGTACACTAACCCAAAAAGATGAAGGAAACTAAACTTTGCTTCTGGATGTGTTCTCTCACTTCTTCTTCAGCTACTAAGAGAAAGAGCTTATCAGGCGCTTCCACATAGGTCGCTATTCCTCCCCAAAGTAAGAGTAAAACAGAGACAATCCCAATTAAACCTAGGATTGGTAAATGATTCTCAGGAAAATGCTGAAGTAGTTGACTATACTGATAGGCTAGAAAACCTACTAAGACCAGTAAAAACAAGACAAAGTGGTCATTGAGCACATAACGCAGATAACCGACACACTCTTTACGAAAAGCCTGCTTTCGCTTTAGGAACAAGTCTTTCATCTGTCCTCCTCTTTGGTCAAAGCCAAATAGATATCATTGAGACTTGCTTCTGGCATGGCAAAAGCTTGTCTCAGCTCTTCAAGATCCCCTTTAGCTCTGACTTGACCTTTGTGGAGAATGACAAAAGAATCACACATTTTTTCAGCAGAGTCAAGAACGTGGGTACTCATGAGGATAGACTTGCCTTTTTTCTTTTCAAGATCCAAAAGCTGAATCAAGTCCGAAATTGCCAAGGGATCAAGACCAAGGAAAGGTTCATCAACGATAAAGAGACTCGGATCCACGACAAAGGCACAGATAATCATGACCTTCTGTTTCATCCCTTTTGAAAAATGAACAGGGAACCAATCCAACTTCTGATCCAAACGGAACATTTTTAAAAGAGGTTCTACACGTTCAAAAGCTAGGTTTTGCTCAATACCATAGGCCATGGCAACCGTTTCGATATGTTCTCTGAGAGTTAATTCTTCGTACAAACTAGGAGTTTCAGGGATGTAACCAATCTGCTGACGATATTCACGAGGATTGGCACCTAAGGTTAGCCCGTCAATGTTTATTTCTCCACTATAAGGTGTCAAAAGTCCAATAATTTCATTGATGGTCGTTGATTTTCCAGCACCATTGAGACCAATCAAACCGACCAACTGTCCACTCTCGACTGTAAAGGACACATCTTTCAAGACAGGAACATGAACATAGCCCCCTGTCAGATTTTTAATTTCTAACATATTTTCTCCAAATCTGGTATAATGTAGCTATATTATATCAAAATTCAATACAGTAGAGGTAGATTTTATGTCAGATTGCATTTTTTGTAAAATTATCGCTGGGGAGATTCCCGCATCAAAGGTTTACGAAGATGATCAAGTTCTTGCCTTCCTTGATATCTCACAAGTAACACCTGGTCACACCTTGGTCGTACCAAAAGAACATTATCGCAATCTTTTAGAAATGGATGCTGCAAGTGCCAGCCAACTGTTCGCCCAAGTACCAAAGATTGCTCAAAAAGTCATGAAAGCTACCAAAGCTGATGGTATGAATATCATCGCCAACTGCGAAGAAGTTGCTGGACAAACTGTTTTCCATACCCATGTCCACCTCGTTCCTCGTTATGGCGCAGATGATGACCTAAAAATTGACTTTGTCGCTCATGAACCAGACTTCGACAAACTTGCTCAAGTCGCTGAAACAATCAAAAACGCTTAAGGAGTCACTATGAAACTATCAAATTTACTACTTTTTGCAGGTTCTGCAGTCGGTTCATACCTCCTCGTTAAGAACCGCCAAGCTATCACTGAAGAGGTTCTAGATACAACTGATCGTGTTGAAGCCATTAAGGATGACTTGGATATCATCCAAGATAGCCTGCAAATTATCGACCAACAAAAAGAACTCATCAAGGAATATCAAAAAGATTTGACCTATAAGTTTAAAGTCTTGGAAAAAGACGTCCAAACAAGATTAGCTGTACTAAAAGAATTGCAGGAAACTGAAGAAAACTAAGGAAAGGGAAACTCCAATTTTCCTTATTTCCCCTTTAAATCCATTTGGGTTAGCAAATTCTAACAGACCAGGGAGGGCATGAAAATGAAACAGTTTTTTAAAGTTCTGATGCGTATCATCCTGATCTTTTGTGGTGGCCTCTGCCTTCTTGTAGCCCTAGCATTTCTAATACTGGCCAATCTGTTCAAGGCCTCAACGAGTGACATCCGAGAAGGAAATGAAGCCTTAAAACAAATTTTTATCTCCCTTGACCTGCCTCCTGAAAAAGTAGAATCAAATGGAAGCTATCAATTCGAGGGTGGAGGCTTAGATTTTTATGTGACTTTCTCTGATGATGTTGTCAATAGCCACCCAGTCCTAAAAGAAAGTCCTAACCTGACTAAAAATCGACTCAAGGTCTATGTTCTACAGGCAGGTGATATTTCCTACCATTCAGTAGAGGACAACTTATTCAATCATGGTTTATCCCAATTTTTAGAGGAGGAAGGCGAGAAGTATTTCCGAGAAAACGGAAAGAAATCACATTCTTCTTACACAATTCTAACTTTGAATGATCCGGAAAGCCTGAAAAAGGGAATCGCATTTTATGAAAAAGCTTTGACCTTGGTGGATATTCAGGATAATTCGGCAATTAAGCACATTGATACCGTCACCATTAAAACTGGCAAGGAAGCGGAATTCAAGCAACTCATCCAGGAAATGGATGAGGCTGGCTTACTCACTCAAAAATATCAATAACAGACCAGTCTGAGAATGATTTCTCCCATGCTAACATCCTAAAGATTGCACGAAAAAGAGCCCTCGGGCTCTTTTTACTTTATGCTTTATTCTCCTTCAAAGGCATCCTTAATATGGTCAAAGAAGCCTTTTTTCTTTGGATTTACTTTTAAATCACCTGCAGCTGCGAATTCTTTCAAGGCTGCTTTTTGGCGGTCATTCAAACCTGTTGGGGTAACAACATTGACAGTGACGTATTGGTCACCAAGGGCACCACCACGAAGGCTAGGCGCACCTTTACCACGTAGGCGGAATCGTTTTCCAGTCTGAGTTCCTTCTGGAATGACTAATTCTACATCACCATGAACTGTAGGGATGTCTACTGTATCACCAAGTGCTGCTTGAACAAAATTGAGATTCAAATTATAGAAGATAGTAGTTCCTTCACGTTCAAATTTATCACTAGCTTCAACTGAAACCACCACGTACAAGTCACCATAAGGACCACCATTAAAGCCGGCTTCACCTTGACCAGCTAGGCGGATTTGTTGACCTGTTTCCACACCAGCAGGGATTTTAACGTGTACGCTATGGGCTTGTTTTTCATGACCAGTTCCATGACAGGTTGTACATGGGTCTTTGATTTCTTGACCACGGCCATGACAGACATCACAGGTTACTTGGCGACGCATCATACCGAGCGGTGTTTGAGTATCAACATTGATCACACCTGAACCATGACAGCGTCCACAAGTAACTGGACTTGTTCCAGGTTTAGCACCAGCCCCGTTACAAGTACGACAGCTTGCTTCACGATTGTATTTGACTTCCTTTTCTGTACCAAAAATAGCTTCTTCAAAAGTCAAATGAACGCGATACTGGAGATCGTCACCTTGACGAGGGGCATTTGGATTACGTGATGCACCGCCACCACCAAAGAAGCTTGAGAAGATATCTTCAAATCCGCCAAAACCACCTGCTCCATCGAAGCCACCGAAACCGCCAGCACCACCAAAACCACCATTGGCACCCGCAGCACCATATTGGTCATAGGCAGCACGTTTCTGTTCATCGCTCAAAGTTTCATAAGCTTCTTGAACTTCCTTGTACTTGTCCTCAGCTCCAGGATCCTTGTTGATATCTGGATGATATTTTTAGATAATTTCCGATAGGCTCTCTTGATCTCATCTTGAGATGCATTTTTCGAAACGCCCAAACGGTCGTAAAATTCAGTATTGTTCATACAAGATACTAAGAGCGAACAGAAAGCGACTGAAATTTAGGAAACCGACAAGAAATCCTGATTTCTTAGGAGGTTTATCTAATTTCCAAGCTTTCCGCTCGAGTTCAATTCCCCGAACGCTCTTTGTTCCTTTCTATTGATGTTGTAAATCAAACCACGATGTAGGTCGGGTCCAATTCCTTTCTTTCATATTGAGTAAGAAACTTTAGAGCTCGGGTTCAATTCCCCGAACACTCTTTGTCCCTTTCTATAATTTTCATGTAATCTTTAGAGGATGTTTTCTATACTTCGCTTCACTTGATCAAACTCTTGGTCCGATAGAGTAAATATCAAATCCTCTTCAGCATACTCGTTCTGTTCTTTAAAATAGTTATCCGTATTCTCTGCCAACCCTAAACTTAGAATCACTTTCCTTGCAAACTCTTGATGAGCAAAACCGATAGCCGTAATGATCTGTTTATCTTGCACAAGAACTTTCGGTTGGAAATTTTCACGTGGAAGAAATTCAAAATAGTCAAAGAAGTTTTGCCAAATTCCGCCTGTAAATTTCGTGTCCTCCAACAAGCCTGCTTTCGCCAATAAAAGGGGCGCTGAAGAAATGGCTGCGATTAGAATATCCTGATTAACCAGCCCCCTTAAAAACGAAATCAATTTCTCATCGCGGAGAGCAGGTCCAATATTTACCATTCCCGGAAAAATGACACAAGAATAATCTTCTAGGTTTATTTGATCCAGTGTTTTGGTCGGTTGACAGGGCAAACCATCCTCAGAGACCACCATCGAGTGATCTGAAGCGACATAATCAATCGTGACGTCAAAAGACAGAGCTAAAGTACTTGTTAAAGCGGTTATCTCATAGAGAGAAAAATTAGGATAAATGATACAAAGTACTTTTTTCATACGCAACATCCTCTATTTTACCGAAAAACAGAGGCTGGGTTGCAACCTCTGGATTTCCAATCTGTATTAACTAAGCCATTTAAAAACTGAAACAAGAATCTCATTTTTTATGTTTTAATTTATACTTTCTTTTTACTTCATTATAGCTAGCAATCGCAATCATAATAATATCTTCACTATTACAATCCTCCGATCTCACTTGTCGTGTTATAGAATTGTCGTCATCTCCCGAATTTTCATCTATACCTTCTAAAGATGTTGGTAATAAAAGTATCTCTATGAAATTTTACGATTGTCACTTCATTATCTTTACTATAATGGATTTCTAAAAATTTATTACCGATAATATCATCAAAATAATAAAGCGCTGTTTGTTCTTTATTATTTTTACGATATATTTCCAAACCGTTTTTTTCAAGGTTTGCAATTAATTCATCAACCTTCATCAAATTCTCCTGACTTGTAGTTACTTCTCAGTAAACTCTCCGTCTACGACGTCATCGCCTGCGTTTCCTGTTGCTTGTGCGCCTTCTGCTCCTGCTTGAGCTTGTTGCGCTGCTGCGGCTTGTTCGTAGAGTTTAACGGCAAGTCCTTGAGCTTTTTCGTTCAATGCTTCAAGTTTTGCTTTCATTTCTTCCAAGTTGTTATCTTCTTGGGCTTTCTTAAGCTCATCGAGGGCAGCTTGGGCAGCATCACGTTCTGCATCGAAGCCTTTACCTTCAGTTTCTTTGATTGTCTTTTCAGTCGCAAAGATTGCTTGGTCTACTTCGTTACGAAGGTCAACTTCTTCTTTACGTTTCTTATCTGCTTCAGCGTTAGCTTCTGCATCTTTCATCATGCGGTCGATTTCTTCGTCTGTCAAACCTGAGTTAGATTGGATAACAATTGTTTGTTCTTTTTGAGTTCCAAGGTCTTTGGCTTTAACAGATACGATACCGTTCTTGTCGATGTCAAATGTTACTTCGATTTGTGGGATACCACGAGGTGCAGCTGGGATATCTGTCAATTGGAAACGTCCAAGAGTCTTGTTATCTGCTGCCATTGGGCGTTCACCTTGAAGAACGTGGATATCAACGGCTGGTTGGTTGTCTGCTGCAGTTGAGAAGACTTGTGATTTAGATGTTGGAATAGTTGTGTTACGGTCGATGAGTTTTGTGAAAACTCCACCCATTGTTTCGATACCAAGTGACAATGGAGTTACGTCAAGAAGGACAACGTCTTTCACATCACCAGTGATCACACCACCTTGGATCGCAGCACCCATGGCAACAACTTCATCAGGGTTCACTGATTTGTTTGGTTCTTTACCAGTTTCAGCCTTAACAGCTTCTACAACGGCTGGGATACGAGTTGAACCACCAACAAGGATGACTTCGTCAATGTCTGACAGGCTCAAACCTGCATCTGAAAGGGCTTGGCGAACTGGAACTTTTGTACGTTCTACAAGGTCACGAGTCAAATCGTCAAATTTCGCACGAGTCAAGGTCATTTCCAAGTGAAGAGGTCCAGCTTCACCAGCAGTGATAAATGGCAAGCTGATTTGTGTTGAAGTCACACCAGAAAGGTCTTTCTTCGCTTTTTCAGCTGCGTCTTTCAAACGTTGAAGAGCCATCTTGTCTGTTGACAAGTCAATGCCGTTTTCTTTCTTGAATTCTGCTACCAAGTGGTCGATGATTTTTTGGTCAAAGTCGTCACCACCGAGTTTGTTATCCCCTGCAGTTGCCAATACATCAAAGACACCGTCACCCAATTCAAGGATAGATACGTCGAATGTACCTCCACCAAGGTCGAATACCAAGATTTTTTCTTCTTTATCAGTCTTGTCCAAACCGTAAGCAAGAGCTGCTGCAGTTGGTTCGTTGACGATACGTTCTACTTCAAGACCAGCGATTTTACCAGCGTCTTTAGTTGCTTGACGTTGAGCATCGTTGAAGTAAGCTGGAACTGTGATAACTGCTTTCGTTACTTTTTCACCAAGGTAGTCTTCAGCGTAACCTTTCAAGTATTGAAGAATCATAGCTGAGATTTCTTGTGGAGTGTATTCTTTACCGTTAGCAGAAACTTTTTCAGAAGTACCCATCTTAGATTTGATAGAGATGACTGTATCTGGGTTTGTGACTGCTTGACGTTTTGCAGCGTCACCAACGATGATTTCACCGTTTTTGAAAGACACTACAGATGGAGTTGTGCGGTTACCTTCTGGGTTTGCGATGATTTTGCTTTCAGTTCCTTCAAGAACTGCTACTGCTGAGTTTGTTGTTCCTAAGTCAATACCGATAATTTTAGACATATGTTTTTCTCCTTAAATTTATCTTATTTTTTTCTTTTTGATATTTTCCCTTAAGTGGTGGGGACGTGAGCAACTCCCTTCGGGATTTCATCACTTATTTTTGAGCCTATTGTCTCAAAAATCCCCTGTTTCAGTAGCACACGCTACTGAAACTTTCACCACGGCGGGAAATATCTTCCTTGCTAGCCTTTGGCTTGCTTCTTATCTTTCTTTCATAGTTTATTGTCGTTTCGGACAAGGTTTCTATTATGTTACGACACGAGGAGTCGAAAGCGATATTATTTCGACGACGAGTTAGTAAGGAGGCTAGGCAAACGCCATAGCGATTGCCGTTTTCTGACGAGTTGCTTTAGCTACCGTCAGAATTGCCTAGTTATAAACCACTACCATGGCTGGTCTTAGGATGCGGTCATGTAGTTTGTAGCCTTTTTGGAAGACTTGTGCGATGGTATCTGCTGGATGTTCGTCATCTGCTGGGACTGTTTGAATTGCCATATGGTAGTTATGGTCAAATTCACCATCTGCTGGAATTTCTTCAATTCCTTCTTCTTTCAGAGCATGTATCAAACTTTCTTGGACCATTTCCAAGCCCTTCTTCACATCATCTGTCAACCCTTCGACGGCAAGGGCACGTTCAAGGTTATCCAGTGATGGCAAGATTGCTTGGACAAATCTTGGCTGCGATAGCGTTGCAAGAGTTGACGTTCTTCATTGGCACGGCGCTGAATGTTTTGCATCTCTGCATGAGCACGAAGGTATTTGTTTTCAAATTCTTCGGCACGTTCATTTGCCAAGTCCAGTTCAGACTTCTCAGGAGTTGTTTCTTCAGCTGTTTCCACAACTTCCTCTTCTTTTACTTCTTCATTTTTAATATCTTGGGCCATTTTCGCCTCCTTTAATGATTTCAATCTTAATTCACTTCATAGTGATTACTGCTGAGATAGCGGTAAAAATCCGTCAACTTCATAGTCAGAACTCGATTAACAACATTAAGTTGATTGACCAATTGTTGATAATCCAGATTAACTGGACCTATAATCGCAAGAATTCCAAATCCACGATAGGGAATCAGGAACTTACTGCTAATCACTGCTAAGTCAGCAAGACAAGATTCTTGGCTATCCGCAACTCGGACACTTTGCATCTGGTCGCCAATCAAATTCTCTCGAATTTCCAAAGCTACCTTTTGTGGCTGATCAAAAAATTGATAGGCCGCTAAATTAGCGAAATTCAAAAGATTGACTTTGCCAGAAACCACGATATTTTCATTGAACATTTCTTTGAAGATATGCTCAATAAGATCCATAACGTTGTCCGTTGTTGTGAAGTAACGTTGGATAATTTGCGGAATCTCTGTCCGAATCTTATAGTGAATATCCAAAACAGTCTGATCCAGGAAACGTTCTTGAATCATAGCCTTGAGGCGATTTAAATCCTCCTGCAAGAAATTTCTCGGAATCAAAAACTGACTGGTAACTGTTCTAGACTCATCAAGCGTAAAAACTGCCAGAGCTGTATGTTGTCCGAGGACAACAATATCAAAAGCTGTCAGCTCCTGCCTACTTGGTTCGACATCCAGTGCTACAACCGTACAACTACTCAAGTCTGACAAGATTTTAGTTGCCTCTTGAAGGATATCCTCAAGCTTAAAGAACTCCTGATCAAATGCTTTTACAATCTCATAAACTTGATTCTCGGCTAAACGGTCAAAGGATAGGGAGTGTTTGACATAGTATTGAAATCCAGCCACACTCGGCATTCGACCACTTGAAGTATGAGCCTTTTCAAGCAAACCTTGCTTTTCTAGAGCTGCCATATCATTTCGAATGGTAGCACTACTAGAGTTGATAGACTCTTGCAAGGCCTTAGATCCAACAGGTTCGTGCGTTTTGGTAAAGATGTCAATAATCAGATTTAAAATATTCTGCTGACGTTCTGTAACCATCTCGTCACTCCTCTCTGATAGATCTTTTTTAGCACTCGATACATCCAAGTGCTAACTTATGATTCTATTATACACCCTTAGAAAAGAATGTCAAGACAAAAACTCAAAAAATTAGCACTCTTTTGTCAAGAGTGCTAAAAATCGGTCTGAGGACCTAGAAACTAATGTCAATCAACCAGATATTTCCGTCTAAGTCTGTAAAAACTATAGATTAGATAAGCAATCATGAGAGCATATAGGGCAAAAATAATGAAGAAAGAGCGAGAGAGACTTTCGCGAAACAGGCTCATACAAACAACTAGACCGCCAGAGATAGAAACTGTAGATGTACGAAGTCCAGATTTCACACCATCCCATCTAAGACGATTGTCCATGAAAAATCGATCATTTAAATCTACATCACAAGTTGCTTTTCGAAAAACAGAATAAGAACAATTTCCCACAAATTCCCATCCTCTATCCTTAATACTTTGTAAATCGACCTCATTTTTTCTAAGGTAGCTAGTATTCCACACACGGTAAATCACATCATCTGGTTGGCATTGTTCAAAATAGAAAAAGCCAAAACGATTCGATTTATATTTCCAACCTTTCAAATGCATCTCATGCAAATAATCTTCTACCTTATCCAAATCAAAAATGGTAAACATTCGAAATTGTACTTTGCTATTCATTGTCTAACCTCCAAATTAGAAAACATGCATGGTTTTATTTATCAGATAATTCTTTCCACTTTTGAATCAATCTCCAAAAAATATAAGAAATCTGAATCGCGAAAACTATCAATAAAGTACAGTCTATGATAACAATCAAAAACATTCCCCAACTGAAATAACTTCTTCCACTGAGTAACTTTGAGAAAACCGGTAGTAGCGCTGAAAAGAGAAGCAAAACAGGAAGCATCCGCATTGTTAAAATCTTCTTGACCATTGCTAACTTCCCGGCCGCGTCATTATAAATTTCAAACTCGGCATCCGACTCAACTCCAGAATAAAGCTTTCTAAAGTAGGAAAAACCATTAAAGTTTGTAATATGCTCCCAGCCACAGTCTTTATATAATTGTAAATAGGAAGCTCTCTCTGATTTTTTCATAGGATAAAAGTCCAACTGATAAACCACCTGCTCCGGTTGGCACTTTTCAAATGTATACTTAACTGCAACTACTAAGTTAGAATAACTTACTTCCTTAAGTTTCCAGCCCTCAGCATGCATTTCACTGAGATAGAGAGCCTCTCTATCATAATCCGCAATGGTACAAATTCTATAAACAACTTTCTTTTCCATCAAAGCTCCTCCCGACTGTTTCTGTAGAGCCGTTCAATACGTTTCAACTCAATTTCTAAAACTTTTCTGCCCAAGTCTGTTATCTGATAGATTTTTCGTTTCCTCTTCTCGGACAAAGGAAACCAAACCATCCTTTTCCATCTTTGACAGGGTTCCATACATAGTTCCAGGACTAATTGAAACCTGTGAATCTGTTAATTCTTTGACCTTTTGTGTAATACCGTAGCCATGGTTCTCCTTTTGCAGACAGAATAGAATATAAAAACCCGTTTCAGTCATGGGAAGGTAGACCCGCCTAATCTTATCTGTTAATTCCATTTAACCAAACCTCCAATTTAGTTCGATATATCGCACCTCGTTATATAAAATATATCACACCTCGATACAAAATGCAAGAAAAAAAAGATCGTCCTCATGGACAATCTTTTTGATTTATCATTAGTAAAGATCTAGGTAGTTATCAATTTCCCATTGTGAAACAAAGGTTGCGTAGCTTGCCCACTCGATTCGTTTGGCTTCAAGGAAGCTAGTATAGATGTGCTCACCTAGAGCTGCCTTAACCACTTCGTCTTCTGTCAAAGCTTTCAAAGCATTGTGAAGAGTTGATGGAAGGTCAGTAATTCCAGCTTCTTTACGCTCTTCTGCAGTCATGATGTAGATATTTTCTTCGATTGGTGCCGGTGCTTCGATTTTGTTTTCAATACCGTGCAAACCAACTTCCAAAAGAACAGCCATTGCGATATATGGGTTTGCCATTGGGTCTACTGAGCGCAATTCCAAACGAGTTCCCATTCCGCGTGATGCTGGTACGCGGACAAGTGGTGAACGGTTACGGCCAGCCCAAGCGATGTAAACAGGTGCTTCGTAACCTGGAACCAAACGTTTGTATGAGTTAACGGTTGGGTTCATGATAGCTGTATAGTTGTAGGCATGTTTGATCAAACCACCAAGGAAGTAGTAAGCAGTTTCTGACAATTGCATTCCTTTTGGATCATTTGGATCAAAGAAGGCATTGTTTCCTTCAGCATCAAACAAAGACATATTGCAGTGCATACCTGAACCAGCGATACCAAATTTTGGTTTAGCCATAAAGGTTGCATAGAGACCATGTTTACGCGCAATTGTTTTTACAACGAGTTTAAAGATTTGAATCTTATCACAAGCACGAAGAACTTCATCGTACTTAAAGTCAATCTCATGTTGACCTACAGCAACTTCGTGGTGACTTGCTTCAACTTCAAATCCCATTTTGGTCAAGACGTTAACGATCTCACGACGAGTGTTGTCAGCAAGGTCAGTAGGTGCCAAATCAAAGTAACCACCCTTGTCATTTACCTCAAGAGTTGGGTCTCCATTTTCATCAAGCTTAAATAGGAAGAATTCTGGCTCTGGTCCAAGGTTGAAAGATTTGAATCCAACTTCTTCCATGTGACGAAGAGCACGTTTGAGGTTTCCACGAGGATCTCCTGCAAATGGTTCCCCTTCTGTTGTATAGACATCACAGATCAATCCTGCGACACTACCGTTCTCATCTCCCCAAGGAAAGACTGTCCAAGTGTCCAAGTCAGGGTATAGGTACATATCTGATTCGTTGATACGAACAAACCCTTCAATAGAAGATCCATCAAACATAGCCTTGTTTGACAAGACCTTGTCTAGTTGTTCATCTGTAGCAGGAATTTCGACGTTTTTCATAGTTCCCAAAATATCTGAAAACATGAGACGGATAAAGGTTACATTTTTTTCCTTAACTTCACGACGAATATCTGCAGCTGTGATTGGCATGGTTTTTCTCCTTATATATGACGACTTGCGGTTGCCTAACCGCGACCAAAAGGTGATTGTTGAGAAGCGAAGCGACTTTGTTGGAGAACTTCATTCCGAAGGGCTCTTCGTACTTCAGTTTGACTCACTGGTTTTTTAGACTTCGCCTCACGTTCAGCATATTTTTTCTTGATGGCAGCAATGTTCAGACCTTCAGAGATATAATCTTTAATCTCAAGCAACCGATCCATGTCATTCAAAGAATACATCCGGCGATTGCCCTCGTTACGATCAGGCTTAATCAATTCCTGGTCTTCATAATAACGAATTTGGCGCGCCGAAAGATCGGTCAGTTTCATAACACTACCAATTGGAAAAACTGCCATATTGCGACGAAATTCTTTTTCCTTCATGTACACTTCCTTCTTTCTGTCTATTATAGTCTAAAAAAATTCAATCGTCAATCAATAATGTTATATCTTGTGACATTATTTTGTTTTTTTCAATAAAATGCTCCGTAAACGATCAATATCGTAATTTACAAGAATTGCTACAAAAACACCCATAAATGTTTCAAAAACTCGGGCAAACACGTACAAAACAGTCTCACCGTTTGGAATTGATAAGGTAATAATCAACATAGCCGCAACTCCACCGATAACACCTGCTTTATTGTTCATAGCAACATTTGTCATAATGGTTAACATGGTACAAATTGGAACAACAAGGAGAGTTACCCAGAAGGCGCCATGAAAAAGATTATTTAAGAGAAAGAAAATCAGGGCATAAAAACCACCGATACTATTTCCGAGAATACGAGAAGTACCAAAATGAACACTCTTGTCAAAGTCTTCTCTTAAACTAAAAACCGCAGTCAAGGCTCCAATCTGAAGTCCTTTCCAACCAAAAAAACCAAAAATCATGAGAACTAAAAAAACAGCGATACCTGTCTTGAAAGTTCGCATCCCTAACTTAAACTTGGATTTGTCAAATCTATACTTTTTAAAATAACTCATCATTTCAACTTTCTATTTCCATTTTACCATAAATTTACCTATTTTTGAGAAGAGGATACAATAAACTGATGGAAATAAAAAAGAGAAGGAACTTAATCCTTCTCTATCTGATGATTCCACACTCTCTTTTTAGAACAAATACATGAAAACTAAAGTCAAGAGACTAGCGAGCAAGCCTACTCCCCAGAAGAAGAAGTCGACCTTCCACTCACTCCAAGCTTGGCCTTTCCCAGAAAAGCCCCCCAACTCAAAATGGTGGTGAACTGGTGTCATACGGAAGATACGTTTTCCTCCAGTCACCTTAAGTAGGTGACTTGCATCATAACAGATGTTGTTTCAAAAACATACACTAGACCAATCAAAAGCAGAGTCCATTCTTGGTGCAGTGCCATGGAAATAGCCGCCAACATTCCTCCAAGGGCTAGGCTACCTACATCTCCCATGAAAACTTTAGCAGGCTTGTGGTTAAAGACAAAGAAGCCAAGAAGACCACCAATCATAGCTACAATCACTAGTAAGATATCGAGCTGATTTTGCACATAGGCAACCACTCCATAGGCAGATAGGCTAATCACCACAGAAATACTTGCCAAGCCATCGATTCCGTCAGTCAGGTTAACTGCATTTGAAAAACCGACCAACCAGAAGAGGGCGAAGAGAATATACAGAACACCTAAATGCAAGGGATAACCAAATACATTTAAGATATCTCCACCTCTTTCATAGAAGAAATAAAAGATCACTCCTCCAACTAACTGGAGCAAGAGCTTCTGTTTAGGATTAAGTCCTTCGTTGATTTTACGAAAAACCTTGAGGAAATCATCCAAGAAACCAACCAAACCATATAAGACCAGGATGAAGAGGATCATTCCGACATTATTGGTTAATTGATTAGTCACGAGAGCAAGGACCAGACTAACTAAAACTCCTGCTAGGAGAAAGACGAGTCCTCCCATTGTTGGTGTCCCAGCTTTGCTTGGTGTTGTTTGACATCCTCATGCATCTGTTGACCGGTAATCTGTGCTTTATGGTAAAAACGGATAAAGGCTGGAATTCCTATGACTGTTAGAATAAAGGCAATCACTCCAGCAAAGATAGAAATAAGCATTCTAATCTCCTAATGTTATTTTTATTTTCTGTAAATCTTTTAAAGCTGTATTAGAACGAACACTTTGCTTTTTAACAGTTTCTCCTGTACCTTCAAACTCAACTTCAAGATTCAGCCATTTGGCAAAGGTTTCAACATTTTTCTTAGACCAGCCATATAAGTCAGGCATCTCTTCTACCTTATCTGAAAGGAGTAAGATTTGCTGATTGGCATCTAGATTGGTTCCTTCTTCTACTGAGCTTTCTTTGATTTTTGTTCCTGAACCGATAACAATTGGTTGTACAAGGTTACGACGGAGTTCTTCAGCTAGTTCTCCAGGACCATAATCCTTCAGTTCTGGCATTGCATAACTAGTTGTAGTTGTCACTGGGTCCAAATTCTTAGCTGTAGATTGCAGATTGAGCGTCTCTTTCATGGCTGAAGCCCGCTCCAGAATCGGGTTTGAAAATTCTCCTAGTTGTACCGAAGCAAAATGTTGTGGTTGTTGAACTGTCACGTAAAGAATAAAGTCTGGATTTTCAGAAGGATGCATGGTTACTACAGAAAAGATATAATTGGTTTTCCCAACTAAATATCCTCCGTTTTGCTCATCGGCAATTTGAGCTGTTCCAGATTTGACAGAAACATTCTGACCAGGAACAGTAATTACTGGTTTATTATCATTACGATTATACATGGTCCCATAAATAGGGTCTGTACCAACCAAAATCATGTTTTCCCTAGTCAAACTAGCCGCTTCTTTAGAAACAGGATTCCCTACAACCTCTCTTTGTGATTTACGAACAGTCTGATCATTTGGATCATAGAGGGCACTAATAAACTTCGGTTCTAGCATAACCCCATCATTCGCAATTGCTGTAAAGGCACGAAACATCTGAGTTTGGGTAACAGAAATACCTTGACCAAAAGCACTCATGGCAATATTAACGACGTTATCTTCAGGTAGTTGTCCAGCATACTCATCTGGCATGCCAAAACGAGTTGGAACTCCAAACTTAAATCGATTGAGGTATTCTAACCAAGTAGTATCCCCCATTCTTTGTTCGAGCAAGGTCATCCCCACATTACTTGAGTGAGCAAAACCTTGTGAAAAGGTCATCATACTTCCAGATGATAGGCCATCATTCACATCCCAGTCCCTGATAATCGCATCAGCTACCTTTAATTCACTACTATTAAAAGTATTCGCCTCCAGAGAAGGTTTTTATTGTCAATAGCCGCAGCTAAGGTCATGACCTTCATGGTAGAACCTGGCTCATAGTTACTTTGATAGAGGATATTTCGCCAAACAAAAATCATCTGTTAGACCTTCTTTTGTATTTGCATCAAAAGTCGGTCTTTGGGTTGTGGCAAGGATTTCCCTGTCTTGGCACTAACCAAGGTCGCATTCATGTACTTGCCCTTAACTTTTTTTCTTGAAAGGCATCCATTTGGCTTTCAAGAAAGGACTGCAATGGACTGGATAAGGTCGTGTAGACATCTTTTTCCATTTACCGTTTGTTGGGTAACTTGTTCCGTACCTGGAACAATATTACCTAAACGATCTTTTTCATAGGTAATAATGCCGTCTGTTCCTGCCAACAAACTATTTAAGGAACTCTCGACACCAGACGTCCCAACGAGACTTTTTGTTCCATATTCATTTTCACGTAACTGGGCTAAGCCAATAAAGGATGAAGCAAATTTTCCATTTGGATAACTTCGATTGGGACTAGTCGTAAAATCAACACCCTTGACCTTAGCAGCTTCTAAGTCCTGTTTAATGGACATCATATTTGCGTAGGTAATCCCATTTCCTTTAGCACCAAAGGAAACCTGTTTGAGATTTGGTTGAGAGAGTTGATCCTTGACGTAGGTCTCCTCCATATCCAAGTACTTATGGAAAATTTCGGCTACCTTATTGTACTGAGATTCCGCTACATATAGAACATCTCCATTAGCTGATTTATAATCCTTATCAATGACAGCATAAACATTATAGGAAGTTGCATCCTCAGCAATCGGAGTTCCATTACGATCATAAATGGTTCCCCTCTTAGCAGGAACTGTTAGAGTCGTTTGGTGAACCTTACTGGCTTCTTTGACCAGGTCAACACCAAACTTCTTCCCCGTACCAATAATCACCGCAAAATTAACCAAAAAAACAGCAAAGAGAAAGACGGCTAAGAGACTAAGGCTCTTCCCAACTCGTCTGCGGTTTTCAAGGGGAGATTTACGATTCTTAATGGCAAAGTCTACTATTTTTTCTTTCCAGGTTTTCATATACTACTCCGCCGATCGGATATTTTCATTATTTAGTTGCAGTTCTTGCGAATCCGCAATTCCTGTCAGACGCTCTGAACGGATCAATTCATTGACCTCCTGCTTAGCATCATCCAGCTCTGTCTTCTTTTCTTCAATCTGAGCATTAACAGTCGTTAGTTCACTCTGGACTTGCAAGAGCTTGGTCTGCATATAAACAACACTGATTGCTAATACAAGGGCTGTAATGGCAATCGAAAGGTAAAAAGCCTTCTCAACACGTGAAAATCTCTTGATACGAGCTTGCAGTAATTGGCTCGTCGTTTCTCTTTTTCTACCATTTTATCCCCTTACTTATGAATTTTTCGAGCTACTCGTAACTTGGCTGAGTGGGAACGATTATTGGCCTCCAACTCCTCCTTGCTTGGTAGAATCGGTTTGCGAGAGACTAATTCCACCTTGGGCTTAAGATCATCTGGGATGAAAGGCAAGCCTTTTGGCACTTCCACTGTTGAAGCTTCCTTGAACAATTGCTTGGTCAAGCGATCTTCCAGTGAATGAAAGGTAATGACTGAGATTCTTCCGTCCACTGCTAGTAATTCCATAGCTTGTTGGATGGACTCATCTGCAGCTCCTAATTCATCATTGACCTCGATACGGATGGCTTGGAAAATTTGCTTGGCCGGATGACCTTTTTTCTTGAGTTCCTTGGCAGGCTTAGCAGACTTGATAATCTCGGCCAATTCTGTCGTTGTCTCAATCGGCTTCAGCTCACGCGCCTGTTCAATCTTCCGAGCGATCTGTTTGGAGAATTTGTCTTCTCCATACTTGAAGAAAATACGAACCAAGTCATGATAGTCATAATGATTGACAACCTCATAAGCTGTCAAGCTAGCTTCCTGATTCATCCGCATATCCAGTGGCGCATCCTTCTTATAAGAAAAACCTCGCTCACGTTGATCTAACTGCGGGCTTGACACACCTAAGTCATAACAAATGCCATCAATTTCTTCTACACCTGCTTCCTGCAAACGTGCCTGCAAATGACGGAAGTTGTCCTTGATGAAGGTGACCATTCCTTTTTCGATATAAGGTGCCAGACGTTTTTGCGCATTATCAATGGCATTCTGGTCCTGGTCAAAGGCATAGAGATGCCCCTTTTCACTTAATTTACTTAATAAATACTCGCTATGGCCTGCTCCACCCAAGGTCGCATCAACGTAAATACCGTCACGTTTTACATCAAGCATATCAATGGTTTCATGGAGCATGACCGTTACATGATGAAATTCTTTAGTCATATCTTATCTATTTTACCACAATTCTGACTAGCTTGCACTCGCTAAAGCAAAAACCTTTTCTTGTTGCTTTATAACTTGTATTCAGCAGGCAACTCTGCTACCTGAGCTAGTTCTACACGCTCTTGAGGATTCAAGTGTTGGTGAATAGCCTCTGCCACTGCTCTTGGTATACCAACTGCGAGAATCTCATCCACGCTGGCTTCCTTGATTTTTTTGTCAGAGATTTGAAATATTTCATCAAGTTCTGCTTGCGTTTTGGACCCAGGCCTTCAATTCCATCCAATTGAGAGGAGAAGGAATTTTTCGAACGGAGTTGTCGGTGGAAGGTGATGGCAAAACGGTGTACCTCATCCTGAATGCGTTGCAGGAGGAAAAATTCTTGAGAATTGCGAGATAGCTCTACCACCTCAAGCGGATCTCCAAAGAGCAATTCATGGGTTTGGTGCTTATCATTTTTTTGCAGACCTGCAATGGGAATATCTAACCCCAACTCTTCTTGAATAACCTGCTTAGCGATATTAACCTGACCTTGTCCCCCATCAATGACAATCAAATCTGGCGGTGTCAAGCCATCACGTTGAACTCGACCATAGCGTCTGCGGATAACCTCTCGCATACTTGCATAGTCATCTGGTCCGACCACAGTCTTGATTTTATACTTACGGTAATCCTTCTTACTAGGTTTCCCGTTGACAAAAACAACCATGGCAGAAACAGGACTAGTCCCCATGATATTGGAATTGTCAAAGGACTCGATACGGACTGGGGTTGGAATTTGTAAAAGTCGCCCAAGATTTTCAATAGCCCCTTGAGTCTTCTCAACTGATTTTTCTAGTAGGTTAAATTTCTGCTCCAAGCTTACACGCGCATTTTTGATAGCCAGATTGACCAGTTGTTTTTTCTCCCCACGTTGGGGTTTGAGAACCTTGGTATCCACCAAAGCCTTAACAGCCTCGTCATCAATATCCTGAGGAATCAAAATTTCATTGGGAACCAGATGAGATTTTTCTTGATAAAACTGCCCAACATAGGTCAGAAAATCTTCATCTGGATCATTGTAGTAAGGAAAAAGGTTGACATCACGCTCAATGAGCTTACCTTGGCGGACAAAGAATACCTGAACGCACATCCAACCCTTATCCACGTAGTAACCAAAGACATCGCGATTTTGGAGATCCTTGGCCATAACTCGTTGCTTGGTCCGAAGGGTTCCAATGGCCTGAATCAGATCTCGATATTCAGCTGCACGTTCAAATTCCATACTCTGAGCTGCCACATTCATCTTTTCCTTGAGGTCATCGATGATTTTGTCATCCTGTCCCTTAAGAAAATCAGAGACTTCTTGGGCCATAGCTTTGAAATAAGCCTCGTCTTTCTTACAGATGGTGTGAGCCACGCACTGCCAGATATGGTAATAAAAGCAGACCTTTGATGGTGGATTGGTACACTTGCGAAATGGGAAAATCCGATCCAGAAGTCGCTTGATTTCATTAGCTGCGCCCACATCCGGATAAGGTCCAAAATAGAGACCTCCGTCTTTTTTGACCTGACGGGTGATAATCAAGCGAGGATAGCGCTCATTGGTAATTTTGATGAAAGGATAGGACTTATCGTCCTTGAGCATAATATTGTATTTAGGCTTGTTTTCCTTAATCAAGTTGATTTCCAGAAGGAGGGCCTCAATATTGGATTCCGTAACAATAAACTCAAAGTCTACAATTTCAGACACCAAGGCTTCTGTCTTGGTATCATGACTTCCACGGAAATAGGATCGTACACGGTTACGTAGATTTTTGGCCTTTCCTACATAGATAATCGTACCGTTTTTATCCTTGTGAATGTAACAACCAGGGCTGGTCGGCAAGAGCTCTAGTTTTGATTTAATCAAGTTATTCATAGTTCCATTATAGCAAAAAGCCCCCTTCATTGCTTACATCAAGGAGCTCTATTTTTCGTTTGAAAATCACTTATTCTCCAGACTCATAAAGTTCTTGAACTGCTTGAACATCTTGAGCCTGAATACCATAATAAGAACCTGCCGGCTGCATGACTGACACTTCATTAGTATGCTCCAGCCCAATGGCATGTCCTAACTCATGCTCGGCCGTATGCAAGATACGATCATAGGTATAGCCATAGTTTGGATTAGATAGATAATAATGATTCAAACGAACTGTTACTGAAGTGAATTGTTTGGTTAGAAGATTTGTTTGACTCTCCGCCTCGCCAGCAACAGATGTGGAATCATCATTCATTTCAGTCGCAAATAGTTGCTTGGTCAGGTTCTGTCACAAGTACAAAATTAAAAGCGCCGGTCTGATTCCAGTTTGCAATAGCTTCAAGGTAGACCCTTTGGAAAGTCGCATCCATTTGAGGATCGATATAAATAGTTGCCTGCGCTTGGGGCCATTTTACTCCTGAATCTTGATGATGGTCGGTCTGAGACAAGCCTTGCAACTTACCAGTTTCTTGCCATTGATGCCAACCTGCCTGACCAACTTGAACAAGTTGCCCCGCTTGATTGAAGACGCCAGATAAATCCCCTGTCATATACCAGAGAATCCCTAAAGCAATAAGAATTAAGACTACAAGAGTCCACACAAGGCGCCAGAACATGCGCCAAATCCCTAGTAACAATCGACATAGAACACGAATAATCCAGAACATGATTTCCCGCCTTTCTAAAAAAAATAAGAATCCATCTTTTAGTCCTGGTTTCCCATTCTAAAGATAGATTCCTTATTTTACTTGAGTAAGCTGAAAGAAAACTAAAACTAAGACAAGCGTTCTTCCAAAACAAAATCAATTGGCAAGGTAGCCAAAAACCGTTCCAATTGTTTTTCCCAATAATACCACTCATGGGTCCCTGCACTGTGGCTATAGGTCACATCAAAACCAAGTTTCTTGAGATTCTTCACCGCGAGGTTATTGGCAGCATACAAGAAATCTTGTTCACCACACCAAGCCCAGAGTTTGATCTTCTTGTCTGACTTGTTAGCAAGAGTTTCAAGTGAGTAAGGGCTAGTTTCCCAGTTATCAAGCTTACCAAAAACGCCTCGCCAGTAGGCACGCGTCCCAAGATTTTGACTTTCAGGAGAAAACTCCTCGAAGCTAAGAGCCCCAGAAAGACTAGCTGCATGCGAGAAACGGTTGGTTGATAGGGCCAATTTGAAGGAACCGTAGCCTCCCATTGAAAGGCCAGCGATAAAAGTCTTGTCACGCTTGCTAGACATATTAGGGAAGAAACGTTTGAGCACTTTAGGCAGTTCTTCTGCTAAAGCTGTATAGTAGTTATAGCCATACTGAGTATCTGTGTACCAGCCATTACTTGTATTTGGCATGACAACAATTAGATTAGTCCCTCGTACCAAGCGCTCTATATTGGTCCGTTTGAGCCAGCTATTATGATTTCCTGACATCCCATGTAAGAGATAGAGGACAGGAATATCTGTAGAATCTGGCTCCTCAACCCGAGACGCATCTGGGTAGAGAACATTCACTCCCCACTCCATATCTAAAACTTCTGAGTAATACTCAATCTTCATTACTGCCATAACTTGCTCCTTATTCGTTTAAGATAAGAAAAAGCCGAAACTCGACTTTCTCTTGCTATTTGATTCTATTTTGCTTCCATGACTACTGGTAAGATAGCTGGACGACGCTTGGTTTGGTCAAAGAGGAACTTGGCCAAATTATCACGTACCTTACCTTTGAGCTCTGCCCAGTCAAAATCTTCACCTTGTAGATAGTCTTCTACTGTTTGGTTTACCAACTCAGTACTTTCACGCAAGATATCACGGCTCTTCTTGAGATAGACAAATCCACGCGTGTGCACTCGAGCTTTAGCGATGATTTTTTTCTCACGACGGTTAACAGTGATAGCCACGATGAAAATACCATCTTCTGACAAGACCTTACGGTCACGAAGGACGACATTGCCGACATCTCCGATGGCATTCCCATCAATCAAGACATCTCCTGCAGTAACAGCACCAGATGGGACAAAATCTCCATGCTCATAAGACATTGTAGTTCCTTTTTTAGGGATAAAAATACGCTCTGGTAGCATACCAACCGCCATAGCAGCCTTGGCATGAGCGTCCAACTCACGGTATTCTCCCTGGATTGGGAAGAGATACTGAGGTTGCAAAAGGTTAATCATCAATTGAAGATCACGCGCATTCCCATGTCCTGATACACGTAAACTTTGAGTAATCGGTTTAACGACACCACCTGCTTGGTAGACCATGTTTTCTACACGTGCCATAACCGCTTCCTTGGCGATTGATGGTGTTGTAACGATATAAACTAGGTCACCTTCTTTGATTTCAACATAACGGTGACGACCAATAGACATCTTGCGTAGGCCGTTAATTGGTTCACCCATACGTCCAGTTTCAAGGATAATTAATTCATGATCTTCAAAACGAGACATATCTTTTGGCTTAATCAAAAGATTTTCACTTGCTAGAGACAATTTTTTCAAGCGAATCGCTGTACGGACGATATTTTCAATATCGAATCCTGTCAAGACAACACGGCGCCCTGTCTCCGCAGCTGCATCAAAAACTTGCTGGATACGAGAAAGGTTACTTGCAACTGCAGCAACGATGATACGTCCATCCCAGTCAGAAATGGTTTGCGTGATTTCTACACCAACTTCATTTTCACTAGCTACTTGGATATTGCTATCTGCATTTGCTGAGTCACTAAGCAAAGCCAAGACCCCTTCGCGACCAATCTCTGCTAAACGCCCAAAGTCAGTGGCGTAAGATTCACTAGCCGTTTGGTCAAACTTGAAATCCCCTGTATAAACGATGTTTCCTTCAGACGTTTTTAAGACCACACCCAAACTTTCTGGAATAGAGTGGGTTGTACGGAAGAAGGATACTACCGTTCCGCCAAAATCAATCTCTGTATTTTCGTCAATGACATGGAAATCATCAAATTTCTTGACGCTGTCATTTCCCTTAACAAAGAGTTTGGCCAGTTCGATGGTCAACTCTGAGCCAAATACAGGAACCTTAGCTTCTGTCAAGAGATATGGAAGGGCTCCAATCGCATCCGCATGCCCGTGTGTTAGGAAGACCCCAGCAATACGATCACTATTTTCAAACAGATAGTCCATGTTGGGAATAACGACATCGACACCCAACTGTTCATTTTCAGGGTATTTCAAACCTGCATCTAATACAAAAATCGAGTCGTTAATTTCTGCGATGTACATGTTCTTACCATTTTTCACGTACACCCCCAAGTGTTGTTAGTTTAATAGTATTCATTTTTCCTCCGAATAGTCACTTCAACTGTTTATAGAGCTTTAAAAGCTCTCTTTTTCTGAAAGTCCAATTCACTTTCAGCCGAATCTTTTCCACTCATTATACCATTTTTTTACTAATTTTCAAAATGAATCTTACAGATAATCTGACTTCAACTATCTCTTTCCGTTCAATAACGGACAAAGCAGCACTAATAAGAGGAACAAATGAGACAATTAGTGCTCCCATCCTGTCTAATCTTCAAATAAGTCAGCAACATTATAAAGGACTTCGCAGTCACAGTAGGCTCCATTTGCTTCTAAAAATCCCAAAATCACTTCAACTTCTAATACTCAATGGAAATCAAAGAGCAAACTAGGAAACTAGCCGCAGGCTGTACTTAAGTACGGCAAGGCGACGTTGACGCGGTTTGAATTTGATTTTCGAAGAGTATAAATCACGCCCTTTTAGAAAGGATATAGTCAAGGTAAAATCAGCAGGACAAGTCAGCGACTCTAACTCCTGATCCAAAAAATCAAACAAATCTAAAAAGGTCTCCCTTGGTATCGGTAAACTAGCTTCAAATTCTTTCTTCTGTTGTTGCTTATACTCTGCCAGTAATTTCTTTTTCTTCTCTTTATCCATTTTCTACTCCGACTAACTTCTCTGGTTCTTTTGAGACTAATACTCAATGAAAATCAAAGAGCAAACTAGGAAGCTAGCCGCAGGTTGCTCAAAGCACCGCTTTGAGGTTGCAGATAAAGCTGACGTGGTTTGAAGAGATTTTCGAAGAGTATAACTTTCTTCAACAAGGTTCAACAGTCCTTCACTCCTCTCATTATAGCACTAAATTCCTTTCATTGAAGAGGTTTTTGTTAGCAAACAAAAAAGAGTCAGCAAGCCAACTCTTTCGATCTCTATTCACTTTTTTCCATCAAGAAATCATAGATTTCCTGGACTGTTCCAAGCGCCATAATCTCCTGATCTTTAACAGTTTGTTTCAGTTTTTGATAAATCTGACTTTCAGCTATATCACGCTTTTCAGCCTCTTTATTCACCCTCATGACTCCATTTTCAATAGTCACAAAGCCAAGCTCTTCAAATATCTGAATCATTTTGACTAATAAGATTTGCTCAATCTTGAGATAGGCCGCCAAATCCTTGAGTTTATAGCGAATGTCAAACTCTGGGAACTGATAGATGGTTTTATACAATTTAGCAAACTGCTCTCTCGTTCCATAGCCCGTCAAGTAGTAAGCCTTAGCGATATCATTTTTTAAAGTAAATAGCAGAAAAATTCTGCTCCTGACAGATTTTCTTAAGAAGGAATAAATCTTCAGGGATATTTTTTACGACAATAGCAGAACAAGAGGTCACATCAGGTAACTCTTGCCTAAAATCCAAAACAGCTACCCCTTCTGGTAATAGGGCATTCTTGCCACGGATGTTAAAGAGCTGGACACCTTCTACACGGGCATCAACCATCATTAACTGCAAGGTTGTTTGTCCATTCCATTGGTTGACAGAGAGAGTCACTGCTAGTTCCAGTTGCTTGGTCTGTGAGAATTCAGTCGCCCATTTCCCTTGACCAAAAGCGACTACCTCAAAACTGGCCTCACCTTGGAAATTTTCAGCTTGAGATGAGCATTACCAGCCCCCATAACGCGAGCATTTTCAACTTGAAAATTTCGAATATAGAAGACAGGTTTTTGGTTATCCATCCCAAAAGGAGCTAGACGTTCAAAACTTTTCACCGTCTCCAAACTCAAGGCCTCTAAATCCAGTTCTTCGTCTAAAAATAGATTGTTTTTACCTTGGGCATCTGCACCTTTTTCTCGAATATAGGCTTCCAAAACATCAGACAAGACTTCCAGCTTATCCACTTCGAGGGTCATACCTGCAGCACCTGCGTGACCACCAAATGCGATAAACAGTTCTCGATGTGGGTCCAAAGCTTCAAAGATATCGACTGCTTCTATGCTTCGAGCGCTACCCTTGGCACATCCATCTTCGATATTAAGCACAATAACTGTCTGACCTAGTTCTTCAAGCAAACGCCCTGCCACAATTCCAAGAACTCCCGGATTCCAGCCTTCTTTAGCCAAAACTTGAACACTTTTATCAGGATCCACCATGCCCTTGGCTTCATCGTAAATGGACTGAACAACTTCCTTACGTTCTTCATTCTTTTGATGAATCAAAAGGGCGATTTCATGCACTTCCTCATCGTCAAATCCAGTCAACAAATCAATAGCTGGATTGGGATCATCCAATCGCCCTAGGGCATTTAAACGCGGTGCTAACTGAAAGCCGACCGTTTCTTCTGTCACATCACTACTCGAAATCCCAGCGATTTCAAACATTTCTTGTAGACCCATTCGTTGGGTATTGCGCAAGACCTCAAGACCATATTGGACCATGATACGATTTTCATCCGTCAGGCTGACCATGTCGGCAATTGTCCCAATTGCAACCAAGTCTAACAACTCAACCTGTACTTCTTCCAAAAGGGCACAAGCCAACTTAAATGCGACACCACAACCCGCCAAATGCTTGAAAGGATAGTCAGCCCCTAGATGTTCAGGATGGATAATAGCATAGGCATCTGGTAAAACCTCAGGCATAGAATGGTGGTCGGTCACAATGACATCCACTCCCATAGACTGGGCCAAATCAATGGCTTCATGCCCCGCCACACCATTGTCCACCGTCACAATCAAAGACACGCCCTGCTGTTCGATAAAATATTTGTAGACACTGGCATTTGGACCATAACCATCCGTAAAGCGATTGGGAAGATAAACCAGGCACTCAGCGCCTAACTGTTCTAAACTTTCCTTAACAATGGAAGCCGAAGTCATCCCATCCGCATCGTAGTCCCCGTAAATGAGAATCAACTCCCCTTGCTCAATAGCATGGCGAATCCGCTCCACTGCCTTTTCCATATCATTTAAAAGGTAGGGATCATGCAAATCCTCCAAAGAAGGTTCTAAAAATTTTTTCAGACTGGGCTCATCCTTGATGCCTCGTTCAAATAACAAACGAGCTACTTCAGGTCCCAAACCAGCTTTCTTAGCTATCTTTGTAAAATCCGCATCCTCAACTTGCGGAGCGAATTGCCAATTATAAGTAGGAATTATCAAAAAAATCATCCACTCTTTCTTACGATTCTATCTCTTTATTATAACATGAATTCCAGTTTTTCTCTTGATTTTCTTACTAAGTTGATGACTCTTCATCGTTCTAAACAGCCACTTATAAAACATATACATGACAAAGTGTCATTCCTTTTTTTACTTGATTTTTGCAATTTCCCCTCAGATAAGGTATAATAATTGTATTGTCTTTTGGGGTCGTTACGGATTCGACAGGCATTATGAGGCATATTTTGCGACTCGTGTGGCGACGTAAACGCTCAGTTAAATATAACTGCAAAAAATAACACTTCTTACGCTCTAGCTGCCTAAAAACCAGCAGGCGTGACCCGATTTGGATTGCTCGTGTCTGATGACAGGTCTTATTATTAGCGAGATACGATCAAGCTTTGTCTAGCAGTTTGATAAGAGATTGATAGACTCGCAGTTCCTAGGCTTGAGTTATGTGTCGAGGAGCTGTTAAAACAATACATAACCTATGGTTGTAGACAAATATGTTAGCAGGTGTTTGGACGTGGGTTCGACTCCCACCGGCTCCATTATATTTTAAAAACGTTGAAATTCTCAACGTTTTTTTGCTTGTTTGCTTATTTCCCACTTTTCCATTAAACAACCCAATCAAAAAACCGTAAGAATTTCTTCTTACGGTTTTTCTAGCAATCTCATAGAATCAAGATTCTTAGATTTGCTTTATTTGAGTAATGGCTTACTCTTCTTCCTTACGTTTTTTAGAGATAAGGAGTCCTCCTGTCACTGCTGCAAGAAGTGCTAGTCCAAGTGAAGCGTTAGATTGTTTAGTACCAGTGTTTGGCAATTCTTTCGCTCCTGCTTTCTTAGCTGATGCTTGAGCAGATGACTCTTTAGTTGCTTCCTTAACAACTTTATTAGCTGCAATTGTTGCTACTGATCCGTCCGCAAAGGTTACAACTACTGATCCATCATTGTTCACCTTAACATCTGTCGCAGTTGGGTTAGCCTTTTTAACTTCTTCAGCTACTTTAGCTTTTTCTGCGTCTGTCAAGTTGTTAGGATCTACTACTGGAGTAAGAGCTGGTACTTTAGCATTATCAGCCTCTTTACCACCCACATTAACATTACTTACTGTTACTGTAGTTGTAGCTGATGTATTTCCTGATTCGTCTGTTGCTGTTACAGAAACTGTATCACCAGCATTCAAACCATTTACTGGAATACTGAACTTACCGTCTTTATCTGCTTTCGCTGATACTTTAGTTCCATCTGGAAGAGTTACTTCGACTGTTGAACCTGCTTCGGCTGTACCTGTTACTGCTGTGTCACCAGCTTTAACTGGGTTCACAACTGGCGCTGTTGGAGCTGTGATATCAGCTTGAGTAACTGTCTTATCACCTGTAAGTGTTGCTATTGAACCATCTGGGAACGTTACTGTAGTTGTTCCATCTTGGCCTACTTCTGCTTTAGATCCTGGGTTCGCTGCTTCTACGGCTTTCTTAACTGCTGCTTTTTCATCATCAGTCAAGTTCGCTGTATCTTTAACTGGTGTCTTAGTTGTTGGAGCTTTAACACCGTTTGCATCTGCAGCTTTAACAGTTTGATCACCTGTAAGTGTTGCTGTTGAACCATCTTGGAACGTTACTGTAGTTGTTCCGTCTTGACCTACTTCTGCTTTAGATCCTGGGTTCGCTGCTTCTACGGCTTTCTTAACTGCTGCTTTTTCATCATCAGTCAAGTTCGCTGTATCTTTAACTGGTGTCTTAGTTGTTGGAGCTTTAACACCGTTTGCATCTGCAGCTTTAACAGTTTGATCACCTGTAAGTGTTGCTGTTGAGCCATCTCGGAACGTTACTGTAGTTGTTCCATCTTGACCTACTTCTGCTTTAGATCCTGGGTTCGCTGCTTCTACTGCTTCCTTAACTTTAGCTTTTTCTGCATCAGTCAAGTTCGCTGTATCTTTAACCGGTGTCTTAGTTGTTGGAGCTTTAACACCGTTTGCATCTGCAGCTTTAACAGTTTGATCACCTGTAAGTGTTGCTGTTGAGCCATCTGGGAACGTTACTGTAGTTGTTCCATCTTGACCTACTTCTGCTTTAGATCCTGGGTTCGCTGCTTCTACTGCTTCCTTAACTTTAGCTTTTTCTGCATCAGTCAAGTTCGCTGTATCTTTAACCGGTGTCTTAGTCGATGGAGCTTTAACTCCGTTTGCATCTGCAGTCTTAACAGTTTGATCACCTGTAAGTGTTGCTGTTGAACCATCTGGGAACGTTACTGTAGTTGTTCCATCTTGACCTACTTCTGCTTTAGATCCTGGGTTCGCTGCTTCTACGGCTTCTTTAACTTTTGCTTTTTCTGCATCAGTCAAGTTAGCTGTATCTTTAACTGGTGTCTTAGTTGATGGAGCTTTAACTCCGTTTGAATCTGCAGTCTTAACAGTTTGATCACCTGTAAGTGTTGCTGTTGAACCATCTGGGAACGTTACTGTGGTTGTTCCATCTTGACCTACTTCTGCTTTAGATCCTGGGTTCGCTGCTTCTACGGCTTCTTTAACTTTTGCTTTTTCTGCATCAGTCAAGTTCGCTGTATCTTTAACCGGTGTCTTAGTTGTTGGAACTTTAACACCGTTTGCATCTGCAGTCTTAACAGTTTGATCACCTGTAAGTGTTGCTGTTGAGCCATCTGGGAACGTTACGGTTGCTGATCCATCGTTTCCTACTTCAACCTTAGTTGCACTTGGGTTCGCGCCTTCTACTGCTTTCTTAACGGCATCTTTTTCTGGTTGAGTTAAGGCTGACGTATTTTGAACTGGAGTCTTAGTTTCTGGAGCTTTAAGACCGTCTGCGTCTTTAGCTTTCTCTTCTGCTTTAACTACAGTTTGGGCTGGAGTCAATGTTCCTTCTGATTTATCTGGGAACGTTACTGTTGTTGTTCCGTCTTGACCTACTTCAGCTACTGATCCTGGGTTTGCTGCTTCGACTGCTTTCTTAACTTCTGCTTTTTCTGCATCAGTCAAGTTTGCTGTGTCTTTAACTGGAGTCTTAGTTTCTGGAGCTTTAAGACCGTCTGCGTCTTTAGCTTTCTCTTCTGCTTTAACTACAGTTTGGGCTGGAGTCAATGTTCCTTCTGATTTATCTGGGAACGTTACTTTAGTTGTTCCGTCTTGACCTACTTCAGCTACTGATCCTGGGTTCGCTGCTTCGACTGCTTTCTTAACTTCTGCTTTTTCTGCATCAGTCAAGTTTGCTGTGTCTTTAACTGGAGTCTTAGTTTCTGGAGCTTTAAGACCGTCTGCGTCTTTAGCTTTCTCTTCTGCTTTAACTACAGTTTGGGCTGGAGTAAATGTTCCTTTTGAACCATCTGGGAATGTTACTGTTGCAGTTCCATCGTTAGCTACATCAACATCTTCAAGTGTTGGATTAGCTTTCAAGATTTCTTCTGCTACTTGTGTCTTCTCTTCATCAGTCAAGGCACTTGTATCTTTTACTGGAGTCTTAGCTTCTGGAGCTTTAGCACCGTTTGCATCTGCAGCTTTAACAGTTTGATCTCCTGTAAGTGTTCCTTCTGATTTATCTGGGAACGTTACTTTAGTTGTTCCGTCTTGACCTACTTCAGCTACTGATCCTGGGTTCGCTGCTTCAACTGCTTTCTTAACTTCTGCTTTTTCTTCTTCAGTCAAGTTAGCTGTATCTTTAACCGGTGTCTTAGTTGCTGGTTCTTTGATACCTGCTGCATCTTTAGCTTTAACTACAGTTTGGGCTGGAGTCAATGTTCCTTCTGATTTATCTGGGAACGTTACTTTAGTTGTTCCGTCTTGACCTACTTCAGCTACTGATCCTGGGTTCGCTGCTTCAACTGCTTTCTTAACTTCTGCTTTTTCGCCATCAGTCAAGTTAGCTGTATCTTTAACCGGTGTCTTAGTTGCTGGTTCTTTGATACCTGCTGCATCTTTAGCTTTAACTACAGTTTGGGCTGGAGTCAATGTTCCTTCTGATTTATCTGGGAACGTTACTTTAGTTGTTCCGTCTTGACCTACTTCAGCTACTGATCCTGGGTTTGCTGCTTCGACTGCTTTCTTAACTTCTGCTTTTTCTGCATCAGTCAAGTTTGCTGTGTCTTTAACTGGAGTCTTAGTTTCTGGAGCTTTAAGACCGTCTGCGTCTTTAGCTTTCTCTTCTGCTTTAACTACAGTTTGGGCTGGAGTCAATGTTCCTTCTGATTTATCTGGGAACGTTACTTTAGTTGTTCCGTCTTGACCTACTTCAGCTACTGATCCTGGGTTCGCTGCTTCGACTGCTTTCTTAACTTCTGCTTTTTCGTCATCAGTCAAGTTAGCTGTATCTTTAACCGGTGTCTTAGTTGCTGGTTCTTTGATACCTGCTGCATCTTTAGCTTTAACTACAGTTTGGGCTGGAGTCAATGTTCCTTCTGATTTATCTGGGAACGTTACTTTGGTTGTTCCGTCTTGACCTACTTCAGCTACTGATCCTGGGTTCGCTGCTTCAACTGCTTTCTTAACTTCTGCTTTTTCTTCTTCAGTCAAGTTAGCTGTATCTTTAACCGGTGTCTTAGTTGCTGGTTCTTTGATACCTGCTGCATCTTTAGCTTTAACTACAGTTTGGGCTGGAGTCAATGTTCCTTCTGATTTATCTGGGAACGTTACTTTAGTTGTTCCGTCTTGACCTACTTCAGCTACTGATCCTGGGTTCGCTGCTTCAACTGCTTTCTTAACTTCTGCTTTTTCGCCATCAGTCAAGTTAGCTGTATCTTTAACCGGTGTCTTAGTTGCTGGTTCTTTGATACCTGCTGCATCTTTAGCTTTAACTACAGTTTGGGCTGGAGTCAATGTTCCTTCTGATTTATCTGGGAACGTTACTTTAGTTGTTCCGTCTTGACCTACTTCAGCTACTGATCCTGGGTTTGCTGCTTCGACTGCTTTCTTAACTTCTGCTTTTTCTGCATCAGTCAAGTTTGCTGTGTCTTTAACTGGAGTCTTAGTTTCTGGAGCTTTAAGACCGTCTGCGTCTTTAGCTTTCTCTTCTGCTTTAACTACAGTTTGGGCTGGAGTCAATGTTCCTTCTGATTTATCTGGGAACGTTACTTTAGTTGTTCCGTCTTGACCTACTTCAGCTACTGATCCTGGGTTCGCTGCTTCGACTGCTTTCTTAACTTCTGCTTTTTCGTCATCAGTCAAGTTAGCTGTATCTTTAACCGGTGTCTTAGTTGCTGGTTCTTTGATACCTGCTGCATCTTTAGCTTTAACTACAGTTTGGGCTGGAGTCAATGTTCCTTCTGATTTATCTGGGAACGTTACTTTGGTTGTTCCGTCTTGACCTACTTCAGCTACTGATCCTGGGTTCGCTGCTTCAACTGCTTTCTTAACTTCTGCTTTTTCGCCATCAGTCAAGTTAGCTGTATCTTTAACCGGTGTCTTAGTTGCTGGTTCTTTGATACCTGCTGCATCTTTTAGCTTTAACTACAGTTTGGGCTGGAGTCAATGTTCCTTCTGATTTATCTGGGAACGTTACTTTTAGTTGTTCCGTCTTGACCTACTTCAGCTACTGATCCTGGGTTTGCTGCTTCGACTGCTTTCTTAACTTCTGCTTTTTTTCTGCATCAGTCAAGTTTGCTGTGTCTTTAACTGGAGTCTTAGTTTCTGGAGCTTTAAGACCGTCTGCGTCTTTAGCTTTCTCTTCTGCTTTAACTACAGTTTGGGCTGGAGTCAATGTTCCTTCTGATTTATCTGGGAACGTTACTTTAGTTGTTCCGTCTTGACCTACTTCAGCTACTGATCCTGGGTTCGCTGCTTCAACTGCTTTCTTAACTTCTGCTTTTTCTGCATCAGTCAAGTTTGCTGTGTCTTTAACCGGTGTCTTAGTTGCTGGTTCTTTGATACCTGCTGCATCTTTTAGCTTTAACTACAGTTTGGGCTGGAGTCAATGTTCCTTCTGATTTATCTGGGAACGTTACTTTAGTTGTTCCGTCTTGACCTACTTCAGCTACTGATCCTGGGTTCGCTGCTTCAACTGCTTTCTTAACTTCTGCTTTTTTTCGTCATCAGTCAAGTTAGCTGTATCTTTAACCGGTGTCTTAGTTGCTGGTTCTTTGATACCTGCTGCATCTTTAGCTTTTAACTACAGTTTGGGCTGGAGTCAATGTTCCTTCTGATTTATCTGGGAACGTTACTTTAGTTGTTCCGTCTTGACCTACTTCAGCTACTGATCCTGGGTTCGCTGCTTCGACTGCTTTCTTAACTTCTGCTTTTTTTCGTCATCAGTCAAGTTAGCTGTATCTTTAACCGGTGTCTTAGTTGCTGGTTCTTTTGATACCTGCTGCATCTTTTAGCTTTAACTACAGTTTGGGCTGGAGTCAATGTTCCTTCTGATTTATCTGGGAACGTTACTTTAGTTGTTCCGTCTTGACCTACTTCAGCTACTGATCCTGGGTTCGCTGCTTCAACTGCTTTCTTAACTTCTGCTTTTTCGTCATCAGTCAAGTTAGCTGTATCTTTAACCGGTTTCTTAGTTTCTGGAGCTTTAAGACCATCTGCGTCTTTAGCTTTCTCTTCTGCTTTAACTACAGTTTGGGCTGGAGTCAATGTTCCTTCTGATTTATCTGGGAACGTTACTTTAGTTGTTCCGTCTTGACCTACTTCAGCTACTGATCCTGGGTTCGCTGCTTCAACTGCTTTCTTAACTTCTGCTTTTTCGCCATCAGTCAAGTTAGCTGTATCTTTAACCGGTGTCTTAGTTGCTGGTTCTTTGATACCTGCTGCATCTTTAGCTTTAACTACAGTTTGGGCTGGAGTCAATGTTCCTTCTGATTTATCTGGGAACGTTACTTTAGTTGTTCCGTCTTGACCTACTTCAGCTACTGATCCTGGGTTTGCTGCTTCGACTGCTTTCTTAACTTCTGCTTTTTCTGCATCAGTCAAGTTTGCTGTGTCTTTAACTGGAGTCTTAGTTTCTGGAGCTTTAAGACCATCTGCGTCTTTAGCTTTCTCTTCTGCTTTAACTACAGTTTGGGCTGGAGTTAATGTTGCTTTTGAACCATCTGTGAACGTTACTGTTGCAGTTCCATCGTTAGCTACATCAACATCTGCAAGTGTTGGATTAGCTTTCAAGATTTCTTCTGCTACTTGTGTCTTCTCTTCTTCAGTCAAGTTTGCTGTGTCTTTAACTGGAGTCTTAGCTTCTGGAGCTTTAGCACCGTTTGCATCTGCAGCTTTAACAGTTTGATCTCCTGTAAGTGTTCCTTCTGATTTATCTGGGAACGTTACTTTAGTTGTTCCGTCTTGACCTACTTCAGCTACTGATCCTGGGTTCGCTGCTTCGACTGCTTTCTTAACTTCTGCTTTTTCGTCATCAGTCAAGTTAGCTGTATCTTTAACCGGTGTCTTAGTTGCTGGTTCTTTGATACCTGCTGCATCTTTTAGCTTTAACTACAGTTTGGGCTGGAGTCAATGTTCCTTCTGATTTATCTGGGAACGTTACTTTAGTTGTTCCGTCTTGACCTACTTCAGCTACTGATCCTGGGTTCGCTGCTTCAACTGCTTTCTTAACTTCTGCTTTTTTTCGCCATCAGTCAAGTTAGCTGTATCTTTAACCGGTGTCTTAGTTGCTGGTTCTTTGATACCTGCTGCATCTTTAGCTTTAACTACAGTTTGGGCTGGAGTCAATGTTCCTTCTGATTTATCTGGGAACGTTACTTTAGTTGTTCCGTCTTGACCTACTTCAGCTACTGATCCTGGGTTTGCTGCTTCGACTGCTTTCTTAACTTCTGCTTTTTCTGCATCAGTCAAGTTTGCTGTGTCTTTAACTGGAGTCTTAGTTTCTGGAGCTTTAAGACCATCTGCGTCTTTAGCTTTCTCTTCTGCTTTAACTACAGTTTGGGCTGGAGTTAATGTTGCTTTTGAACCATCTGTGAACGTTACTGTTGCAGTTCCATCGTTAGCTACATCAACATCTGCAAGTGTTGGATTAGCTTTCAAGATTTCTTCTGCTACTTGTGTCTTCTCTTCTTCAGTCAAGTTTGCTGTGTCTTTAACTGGAGTCTTAGCTTCTGGAGCTTTAGCACCGTTTGCATCTGCAGCTTTAACAGTTTGATCTCCTGTAAGTGTTCCTTCTGATTTATCTGGGAACGTTACTTTAGTTGTTCCGTCTTGACCTACTTCAGCTACTGATCCTGGGTTCGCTGCTTCGACTGCTTTCTTAACTTCTGCTTTTTCGTCATCAGTCAAGTTAGCTGTATCTTTAACCGGTGTCTTAGTTGCTGGTTCTTTGATACCTGCTGCATCTTTAGCTTTAACTACAGTTTGGGCTGGAGTCAATGTTCCTTCTGATTTATCTGGGAACGTTACTTTAGTTGTTCCGTCTTGACCTACTTCAGCTACTGATCCTGGGTTCGCTGCTTCAACTGCTTTCTTAACTTCTGCTTTTTCGTCATCAGTCAAGTTAGCTGTATCTTTAACCGGTGTCTTAGTTTCTGGAGCTTTAAGACCATCTGCGTCTTTAGCTTTCTCTTCTGCTTTAACTACAGTTTGGGCTGGAGTCAATGTTCCTTCTGATTTATCTGGGAACGTTACTTTAGTTGTTCCGTCTTGACCTACTTCAGCTACTGATCCTGGGTTCGCTGCTTCAACTGCTTTCTTAACTTCTGCTTTTTCGCCATCAGTCAAGTTTGCTGTGTCTTTAACTGGAGTCTTAGTTTCTGGAGCTTTAAGACCATTTGCATCTGCTGCTTTTACAGTTTGAGCTGGTTTCAACGTTGCTGTTGAACCATTTGAGTATGTTAGGGTTGTTGTACCGTCTGTACCAACTTCAACCTTAGTTGCAGTTTTGTTCGCTGTTTCTACAGCTTTCTTAACGGCATCTTTTTCTGGTTGAGTTAGACTTGATGGATTTTTAACTGGTGTTACTTTAGGTGCTGTTGGTTCAATTGTGAATACTGATTTTGCTGGAATAACATCTGTACTTCCATCTTTGTAGGTCACTTTAACATTAGTACCATCTACAGAAACACTTTCGATCTTGTCACTGAAAGTTGGGTTAGCATCTTTAACAGCTTTTTCGATAGCACTTGCTTCTGGAACAGTGTTTGATGTAATCGGTGTTGATGGAGCTACTGCATTATATTTGAACGTTTGCGGTTTCCAAACAAAACGGATACGGCCAGGTGCACCTACATCATTTTTTGCACCGACATGCTCGTATGAAGTGTTTCCTGCTGCATCTTCAGCAAAGAGGTAACGAGTGATTTGTCCGCTACTTTCTGTGTAAGTATTCTTAGGAATATCTCCTGTCACACGGATAACAGCTGGACTTGCTTCTGTAGCTGTTGTTTCAGTTTTAATCTTCTCAGCATTCAGATACATTCCTAAACGATTTTTACCATTCAGAAAGGTATTATCTTCTTTTCCAAGACCAGTGCGGTTCTCAGCTGTCATTGCCAAGTAAGCTTTGACAATCTTACCTGAATTATCCGTCACTTTAAGTTCGATATTGTTTGTTTCACCTGAGTAAACGTAGATAGCTTGATTAGCAGCATCATCGTAAGGAATGTTGAGAACTGGACGAACTGTTTCTTTTACAGTAACTTTAATTGGGGTTGATGTATTATTCGCAGCATCTGTTGCTTTCACACTAATTTGATCATCAGCATTCAAAGCTGGAACTGTGATTGAAAACTCACCATTGTCACCTGCTTTTGCAGAAGCTTTTTGTCCATTTGGAAGGGTTACTTCTACCGTTGAACCTGCTTCAGCTGTACCTGTTACTGCTGTAGCGCCTGCAGTAACTGGGTTTACTTTTGGTGCTGCTGGGGCTGTAGTATCTGGTACTGTAACTGATGCTGGTGTTGACTTGTTACCTGCTGCGTCTGTCGCTGTCACTGATACGGTGTCGCCTTCCTTCAAGGCACTTACTGGAACACTGAAGTTTCCATCTTGACCGGCTTTCGCTGATGCTTTAGAACCATTTGGAAGCGTTACTTCGACGGTTGAACCTGCTTCGGCTGTACCTGTGACTGCTGTAGCGCCTGCAGTAACTGGGTTTACTTTTGGTGTTGCTGGGGCTGTGGTATCTGGTACTGTAACTGATGCTGGTGTTGACTTGTTACCTGCTGCGTCTGTTGCTGTTACAGATACTGTATCGCCTTCTTTCAAGGCACTTACTGGTACACTGAAGTTTCCATCTTGACCGGCTTTTCGCTGATGCTTTAGAACCATTTGGAAGCGTTACTTCGACGGTTGAACCTGCTTCGGCTGTACCTGTGACTGCTGTAGCGCCTGCAGTAACTGGGTTTACTTTTGGTGTTGCTGGGGCTGTGGTATCTGGTACTGTAACTGATGCTGGTGTTGACTTGTTACCTGCTGCGTCTGTTGCTGTTACAGATACTGTATCGCCTTCTTTCAAGGCACTTACTGGTACACTGAAGTTTCCATCTTGACCGGCTTTCGCTGATGCTTTAGAACCATTTGGAAGCGTTACTTCGACGGTTGAACCTGCTTCGGCTGTACCTGTTACAGCTGTAGCGCCTGCAGTAACTGAGTTTACTTTTGGTGCATCTGGGGCTTTAGTATCTTTTTCTTCAAATATATAAGTCAACAACTGCCCACCCGGAGTTAGGGTAACGGTATTATTTGCTTCGTTATAAGAACGTGCTTTGCTAGCATCGATTCTCTTTAACTTATAACCTTTGGCTTCGACTGCAGCAATTTTTTTGTTTTGGGTGCTAAGGTTAACAACCTCATTTTCATTACCTGGAATCGCACTACTTGCTTCAATTTCATTACCACTCACATCAACAAACTTCATGTGGACGATTTGTGGTGCTGTAAACTCAAATCTTTCAATTTGCACACGTTGCAAGTTAGTACCAGAACCTGTACTTCCTAAGAATGAAAGGGCAAAGGTTGGATTATTTTTAGTCAAGGCATTCTTAGCATCAATTGTCATGATGCTAGTGTTAGCTTTTGATAAGTTTGCTGTCCAAGTTTGTGAGCCATAGGTTACTGTAAAGATTTTATTGTTATTTTTATCTATTTCATATTTAATTTTAAAGTCTACCCATTCACCACTAGGAGCTGGATTCAGAGCTTTTGCTGCTGAGCTACTTGTCGTTACCTTACCAGCATTATTTGATGAGTAGAATGAACCGAAGGCATTTCCTCTCCAAGCATTTCCACCATATTTTGGATCGGCTGATGCATTATGTTTAGCTTCTGGGGTAGTGGTATTGTGCCATGAGTCCAGTTTGAAACCAAAGGCATTTTTGATAGTCCCCATACCGACTGAAGCACCATCTTGACCAATAGTATCTACATTCCCTGTATGGAAAACGAAACCGACTCCATCTCCACCATCGCGACGATTTACTTGGTGTCCTTCATATTTATCACCAATATCTACCTTACCAGTGAAGGTAAAAGGTTGTCCAGAGTCAATTTTAAAACGAAGGTAAGCACTACCAACTTGACCTGAAACATCATCTGTCAACTTAATAGTACCTGTTGATTTATCATATGTAGCAGTTCCACCTTCTTGGAAGAAACTTTCAAAGTTTTCTTTGGTAACTACCGCTCTTTGCAGGTTGCTTTCATCCACTGAGCGTAGTGAACCTTCAACAGCGCGTTTGTTTCTGACTTTAGGTGTTTCCGAAGATTCTGCAGTTGCTTCAGATCTTTTTTCAGCTGCTACTTCAGTCACTTCTTTGATACTTGCCACTGCTTGAGTCAAACGTTCAACACTTTGGTTTACTTTTTCTTGGCTTGCTGAACCGTTCGCAACTAATGCTTCTGCTTCTGCAATTGCAACTGCTACTTCAGCTTTAACTGAAGCTTCTTGACCTTCCAAGCTTTTAGCTTTAGCTTGTGCCAAAACAGCTTCTAGTTGAGACTTATCAACGGAAACTGTGGTTGTTGCTACTGCTTCTTCCTTAGAATTTTCAGTAGTTGCAACTGGTTTTTCAGCTTTTTCCTCAGTCACTACTGTATCTGGAGCAGCTAGTGTTGATGGAGCTACTTCGACAGCTGGTGCTGCATAAGTGACATCCTCCTCAGCTACAACTGGCTTAATCCCTTCTGTTGTAGAACCTGCTTCTGGATTAGCTTCTACTGTATCTGCTTTGACTGACGGAGCCACCAAAGCTGCCCCAATTGCAAATACAAGCGAACAACCAAACAGGAAATGTTTTCCTTTTTTGATCATCCGCCAGTTCTTCTGTTCCGCATTTTTACGATTAAAATACATTACGTATTCTCCTTCTTATGTTTGCTATAGTGTATTTTACATACTTCTTTAGTATAACTTATTTGCTATCAAAATTCAAATTATTTGTGTTCTTTTTTAAAAAAATATTATTTTTCTATAAAAAGAGAGCTTTTAATAGCACTCTTAACTAATAAATTCAAGTGTTTTTTTGAGTAAAATTAGATTTTTTTAAAATGAAAAATACCCTTTGTAAATTTTTGAAAAATCATTGAAAACATTGGCATTTATACATTGTTTGTATTTTATGTTTTTTTAAATTTTTTTATTTTTTTGATTATTTTGTAATAATGTGCGTATTTTTTTATAATCAATAGACATACTTTTTATGCTAGAGAAATAGTTGCTTCTTCTATTTAACATTAAAACAGTATTTACTTCATAAAAAAGAGGCTGGGACCAAAGTCCTAGCCTCTTGGATTGTCGATCAAGACGCAGTGGTTGAGTGGGCTCTACTACGCTGATTTCATCAGCTTTTACAGCCCTACTCAACTGTGCGGAGGTGGGACGACGAAAACTCAAAAGAGCGCAAAAAGACTCCCCTTGTGATATAATGAAGGTGAAAAAATTGTATTAGGCTACTGGCTCGTCTCTAGTAGCCTTTTTTGTAGCACAAACTCCTGATAAGTGAGATTTTCTTTCAAAAGGATATAAGCTATTTTAAGAAGTTGATGTGCGAGTGCAATAGTTGCTTTTTGCGGTCCTCTCCTACTTTGAATTTGGTAATAACGCTCTGCTAGTGGACTTCCTTTTTGTCTTTTTGCCGCAAAAACTGCTTGACAGAGACACCTTTTTAAATAGGAATTGCCATGTCTGATTTTTGTGCTCCTCTTTTTACCGGCACTTTCATTATTTCCAGGACACAAACCAGCCCAGGAAGCGAGATGTCCAGCTGTTGGAAACTGGCTCATGTCTACCCCAATTTCCGCTATGATCACAGAGGCTGTAATAAGATCCATACCAGGAATAGAATCTAGGATTTCCACTGGTCTCTCATAGAGATTTAGATAGCCGTTTATACGCTCTTCCAAACAATCGATTTGTTTTTTTGATAAAAAAATCGTAAATCTCTAAGGACTGACCTAACATAAAACGATGATGAGCCGAAAAAGTACCCATCAAGTGCCTCAAGGAGTTGGGGAACTTTTTCTTTTCAAACTGGTATAAACAGATTGATGGATCATTCTTGGGGTAAGGGCGTCTCATCAATAAGCAGCTGCAGTAAGTTTCGACCAGAAGCACCCATGATATCTTCTATGTAGGTTGTCAGCTTAATACCTCCTGATTGGAGGATTTTATGGATCCGATTGGTCTCACGATTACGGCTCTCTACATAGTGTTTCCGTTGTCGTGTTAGCTCTCTCAATTCTTGAATGGTTTCATCAGGAACGAAACTGCGAGGGAGCAGGCCGATTCGTGTTAATTGGGCAATCCAGTGAGCATCTTTCTTATCTGTTTTTTGACCTGGAATAGCTTTCATATGAGCAGGCTGTGCTAGGATGAGTTCAAAGTCATCACAGAGTTCATGCCAGACAGGTCTCCAGTAAACTCCTGTGCTTTCCATGCCGACGGCTTCTACATGAAATTGAGTGAGAAATCATGACAGGCTTTTAATCCTTTTGTCGTTGTATCAAACTGAGTCATTTCACGCTTTGGACGAGTAGAAGTGAGCGGCCCATGTAGAATACAAACCACAACAGTAGCTTGATGGACATCAATACCTGCACAAGATTGATAGAGAACATCCATTGTGATTCCCTCCATTTATAAAGTCAGAGAGCTTGTCTACCGATAACGTTGTCGTATTTTTATACTCATGCTCAAGGCGATATTTTGGGGTACTCGTCGGTAGAGTGGATTAGTTTGTCCCGCGAAAGTGATATTCAAGAAATTATGGCTCTATAATATTTGTAGTGGGTAAATCCCCTATGGATATTATGGAGCTTATTTTGGTGTAGAAAAAAAGTCCCATAAGATCTATAATGAAAAGCGACCAAACCATCATTAGAAAGAATCATATGGAACAATTACATTTTATCACAAAACTACTCGATATTAAAGACCCTAATATCCAGATTCTAGATGTCATCAATTGGGATACACACAAGGAAATCGTCGCTAAACTGGACTATGACGCCCCGTCTTGCCCTGAGTGCGGATGTCAAATGAAGAAATATGATTTTCAAAAACCGTCGAAAATTCCTTACCTCGAAACGACTGGTATGCCTACCAGAATTCTTCTTAAAAAGCGTCGATTCAAGTGCTATCATTGCTCGAAAATGACGATCGCTGAGACTTCTATCGTCAAGAAAAATCACCAAATTCCTCGTATTATCAACCAAAAGATTGCTCAAAAGTTGATTGAAAAGACTTCTATGACTGATATTGCCCATCAGCTATCCATTTCAACTTCAACTGTCATTCGTAAGCTCAATGACTTTCACTTTAAGCACGATTTTTCTCGTCTTCCAGAGATTATGTCTTGGGACGAGTACGCCTTTACCAAGGGAAAGATGAGCTTTATTGCACAAGATTTTGACAAGCTCAATATCATTACTGTTCTTGAGGGAAGAACACAAGCTATCATCCGCAATCACTTTCTTCGCTACGATAGGGCTGTTCGCTATCAGGTGAAAATCATTACTATGGATATGTTTAGTCCTTACTATAACTTGGCTAAACAGCTTTTTTTCCTAATGCAAAAATTGTACTTGATCGTTTCCACATTGTTCAGCACTTAAGCCGAGCTATAAGTCGGGTTCGTGTCCAAATCATGAATCAATTTGAGCGAAAATCTCATGAATACAAGGCTATCAAGCGCTATTGGAAACTCATCCAACAAGATAGCCGTAAACTGAGTGATAAACGTTTTTATCGCCCTACTTTTCGCATGCACTTAACGAATAAAGAGATTCTAGACAAGCTTTTGAGCTATTCAGAAGACTTGAAACACCACTATAATCTCTATCAACTCTTGCTTTTTCACTTCCAGAATAAAGAAGCTGACAAATTTTTCGGACTTATTGAGGACAATCTGAAGCAGGTTCATCCTCTTTTTCAGACTGTCTTTAAGACATTTCTCAAGGACAAAGAGAAAATTGTCAACGCCCTTCAATTGCCCTATTCCAACGCTAAATTGGAAGCAACCAATAATCTCATTAAACTCATCAAACGAAATGCCTTTGGTTTTAGGAACTTTGACAACTTTAAGAAACGAATTTTCATCGCTCTGAATATAAAAATGAAGAGGACATCAATTGTCCTCTCCAGATGTTAGTTTTTATTCAACCCACTACAGTTGACAATGAGCCGAAATTATCAACCACAAAGCCCTCACTTAGATTATACTTCTAAATGAGGGCTCTTGTCTTTATTTTCATGTTTCTGTGGGTGACGGCTATGTCGTCATGGCTGTCTGTCCCACTCTCAAGTAAAAAGAATTATTTGGCTTCAAATCCTTCTGCAACTGCTTCCGCAAAGTTTTCTTCTAAGATGCTTGCACAGTGGTCACAGATAACTGCGTGATAGCTGCGCTCTGCTGTTGTTGGGTCGATACGACGGCAACGGTCACAAACTTCACCTGTAGCTCGTTCAACTGTGAAGGCTACATCTTCAAAGGCCACTGCATTTTCTGGAGCTGGTCCTTCTGCGATGGTCAAGTCTGAAACGATCAAGAGTTGAGCCACATTGCTATCAACAGCTCCAAGAAGAGTTCTCACAACTTCGTTTGGATAAACTGTCAAGTGTGCTTCAAGAGATTTACCGATGACTTTAGCATTACGAGCTTCTTCCAAGGCTTTTTGAGCTTGTCCACGGAAGTCCATGAAGGCTGCCCATGTGTCCAAGATTTCTTCTTGGTTGGCAAATGTTTGAGCTTCTGGCAATTCTGACAATTGAACGAAGTCTTCAGCTTCAAACTCAAGGTATGACCAGATTTCTTCCGCAGTGTGAGGAAGAATTGGTGTCAAGAGTTTAGTGATTTTCACCAGGATGTCATAGAAGACAGTCTGCATTTGACGGCGTTCAAGAGATTTAGCACCTTCGATGTAGACAACGTCTTTGGCGAAGTCAAGGTAGAAGGCTGACAAGTCAACGTTGATAAAATTCACTAGTGCTTTATAGATTGTCAAGAATTCAAAGTCAGCATAAGCATCACGAATTGTCTTCACAAGCTGGTTAAATCGAATGGTCATGTACTTGTCCACTGAACGAAGCTCTTCGTAAGCAACTGCATCCTCAGCTGGATTAAAGTCAGATGTGTTAGCAATCAAGAAACGAAGAGTGTTACGGATCTTACGATAAGTTTCAGAAACTTGGCTCAAGATATCCATAGAGATACGCACGTCATTGCTTGAGTCAACACTGGTTACCCAGAGACGCAAGATTTCCGCACCAAATTGTTTCTCAACATCACTTGGAGCAATGGTATTTCCAAGAGATTTAGACATCTTTCACCTTTACCGTCAAGGGCAAATCCTTGTGACAAGATTTGTTTGTATGGTGCCACACCATGGTTTGCCACAGAAGTGATCAGAGATGAGTTGAACCAACCACGGTATTGATCTGAACCTTCAAGGTAGAGGTCAGCTGGGTATTTGAGTTCTGGACGGTTAACCACGACACCATTCCATGATGAACCTGAGTCAAACCATACGTCCATGATGTCTGTTTCTTTCTTGAACTCTCCATTTGGTGAACCCGGATGAGTAAATCCTTCTGGTAAGAGGTCTTTAGCATCACGTTCCCACCAGATGATTGAACCATGCTCTTCAAAGAGTTGAGCTACATGTTCGATGGTTTCTGCTGTCATAATTGGTGTGCCGTCTTCTGCGTAAAAGATTGGAAGAGGAACTCCCCAAGCACGTTGACGAGAGATAACCCAGTCACCACGGTCACGAATCATGTTGTAAAGACGGACTTTCCCCCATTCTGAGTGGAATTTCACTTTTTCGATTTCATCCAAGATATCTTGACGGAATTTTGATACTGAAGCAAACCATTGTGGAACTGCACGCCAGATGATTGGTTTTTTCGTACGCCAGTCAAATGGGTATGAGTGAGAGATTTCTTCTTGGGCAAGAAGAAGATTTCCTAATTTTTCAATAACCGTTGGTACAACCTTGTCATAGAATTGACCTTCAAACTCAGCACCTGCATTAGCCATCATGATACCGCGTTCGTTAACAGTTACGGCAACTTCTAGACCGTTAGCAATACCGACATTGTAGTCATCCTCACCAAAACCAGGAGCTGTATGGACGATACCTGTACCAGAGTCAGTTGTAACGTGGTCACCAAGGATAACGAGTTCATCTACTGCAGTATCCCATGGGTGCTCTGTTACGATATGGTTCAATTCTTGACCACGATAAGTCGCCAAAACTTGAACATCAGTCCAGCCAAATTTCTCAGACAAGCTGTTCAACAATTCCGCCGCAACCACAAACTTACGATCTTCACCAGCAGGTCGAACCAAAACGTAATCAATATCCGCACCAACAGTCAAACCACGAGAAGCAGTGATAGTAAATGGAGTTGTTGTCCAAACAACGATATAAGTATCAGTGTCTAGGACACCTTTGCCATCTTTAACCTTGTTGGCATAGTAAAGTGATGTTGATACCAAGTCATGGTATTCAATTTCCGCTTCAGCAAGAGCTGACTCAGATGACCATGACCAGTAAACTGGCTTCGCACCACGGTAGATGTAACCCTTGTTAGCCATCTCACCGAAGACACGGATTTGCGCTGCTTCATAGTCAGGGGTCAAGGTTACATAAGGATTTTCCCAGTCACCTGAAACACCCAAGCGTTTGAAGTCTTCGCGTTGTTTATCTACTTGAGAAAGAGCGTATTCACGACAAAGTTTCAAGTATTCAACCAAATCCATCTCTTTGCGTTTGACACCTTGTTTTGCCAAAACTTGCTCGATTGGTAGTCCGTGTGTATCCCAACCTGGGATGTATGGTGCGTAGAATCCTGACATAGACTTAGAACGAACAATGATATCTTTTGAAATCTTGTTCATAGCATGACCAACGTGGATATTTCCATTGGCATATGGAGGTCCATCATGAAGAGTGAAGTGAGGTTTTCCTTCATTCAACTCTTGACGACGTTGATACAATTTTGCTTCTTCCCACTCTTTTTGCCAAACTGGCTCTTTTGTAGGAAGGCCTGCACGCATTGGGAAATCTGTTTTTCCTAGGTTTAGGGTATCTTTTAGTTTCATTATTACTCCTTTAATGTAAATTGACAATATAAAAACCACGATTCGCTAAAAAGGACGAAAATCGTGGTACCACCTTTGTTCGGAAAAAGAACTAGTCTTTCTCCCTCTTTTCCCGTAACGTGGGTAACGTCAAATCCTACTAACTTCAGACTTGATAACTTGAGAGGATAATCTCATCAACAGGGATTGTAGGACTTCCACCATCTCCTACTCGCTAGAAATATGTTTGATAAGATCTTGTTCTCAGATTTTCTTTCTTATAAAAGATTAATCGATTCTGTCACAGGTGCTGGTTGAGAATCTTAGTTTGAAGAAATGACTCCTTCTACTACTGAGCTAGCAGTATCTGGTATCACTTCTATCTGGGGTTCTACTAATTCACGATTTGCAGCTTCAATTCTCGCTTGGAGTTCTGCTACTTCTTCAGGTGAAAACTGACGAGTCATATCAATTGGTTCTTCTTCATGGTAGGCAGAAATATCGTCACCTAAAACTTCTGCAACGACTGCCTTAAAGGCTTCATCACTAGTTTGTAGATAAGTTGCGGTTGGACGCAAAATTTCTTGCCAGTCAGATGAATCTACGATAGCTAATTGACTTTCAATCGTAGATTTCAAACGTTGATGGAAGACACGGCTCTTATTCTTCAATTCTTCCGTCTCTACTGCAACCTTCTTAGCATTATCTGTAGCTTGACGCAAGATTTCATTAGCCTTATACTTAGCCTCATCAAGCAGATGTTGGGCATCTTGTTCAGCCTGTTTGATAATATTTTGAGAGCGTTCATTAGCAGATTTCTTGACGCGTTCTGCAGTATCTTGAGCAATCAATACAGACTGGCTCAATGATTCCTTAATCTCATCAAAATAAGACAAACGTTCCTCTAAATTTTTAATGTGTTGCTCTTTATCATAATTGCTACGAACGAGTGCTTCATAGTCACGAACAACAATATCTAGAAATTCATCAACCTCTTCAGGATCAAAACCTCTAAACTTGGTACTAAAGTTTTTATCCTTAATTTCTAACGATGTAATTGGCATATTTTTCCTCACTTACTTAATAAAAAATAGAATCATTCAATGGTTCTGGTGCTTGCTCATTTGTCACTGTTCTCTTAGGGAAATCATCAGTAAAAAACGAAAGACGTTCTTCTAATCTTTTGATATAGACTTCAGTTTCATCCTTGTAACGGACTAATTCCTCATAATCAAAATAAATCTTATCCAAAAATTCGTCAACTTCTTCCTTATTATAGCCTCTAAATTTAATGGAGAAAGCTTTTATCAATAATTTCTTGCGGTGTAATCGACATTTTTTTCTTCTCACTTACTTAGTAGTAATTGGACTCTTATTTTTTTCTTATCTTTTTTGGTTTGACCATTTTCTTTGAGTAAGATAATCCTTCCAAAACGTCTGACACTTACTAAATCACCTATCTGAACTTGGTAATCAGATTTTTCAACCAGATGGTAATTTACCTGAACATATTTTCTTTCAAGTAAATCAACTGTCTGGGATCGAGACAGTTTCAGAACATTTGACAAGAAAGCATCCAAGCGCATACTCGGAACTAAAACTTCCTTTTCCTGATAGTCACTTTCAGCTTCTAGCAAGTCTTCAAAAGATTTGACTTCTAGTTTGACAGGTAATCTAGCAATCTTTTGAATCCCATCTTGAAAGAGAGAAGTGAATTTTTGGTCCACAATGATTTGAGCTCTATTTTCTGTAACCACTATATCACCAAACAACTTGCGATCGATTCCCAAACGATTCAGAACAGTTCCTAGAATCTTGGCATGTGTCAATTGGTCAAACTTACTAGAATAAACAATCTCAAGCAATTCCATTTCAAAATCCGTCAAAGTCGGTTTGAAATAATCTGGTGCCAGAAGCACACGACTATACTCACTAGCTACAAAATCATTACTGGAGAAAACTTGAATCCCATAACGATTCCCCAATGTCTTTAAGATAAAGACCTGGTGGGGATTGATAAAAGGGGTTAAGATTGGTGCATAGTGCTCTTCAACCTGCCTAATCCACTCCAAACCTTTATCAATGAAGGGAATATCCTCGACTGAGAAATGCTGATAAATGTCTTTTCTCATACTAGTATATAGAGAAGTCGAATCAAATAGTTTCCAAGCAAATGAACTAAGAGCACTGCCACCCAAACTGTAAAATCTAAACCACCAATACTTAGTGGCAAACGTCTCAAGGGTTGAAGGATCGGTTTGACTAAACTAGTCAACAAACGACCTAGTGTTGTCTCATAGGCATTGGGAAACCAAGATAAGAGAGCAAAAGCTACAAGTACCCATGAATAGATAGTTGCAGCATTGTGTATAAAATGAATTAGAAAAATCATTACTTCACTCGACTTCTCTTCATATCAAAGTCAAACTCTTCATTATGACTTCCATCAGGCAAACGAATATCTTCAATATTAACCACAACTCCTACTGGTGTCAAAAGGTAGATGGTATTAGCAACCTTTCTTAATTCACCAGCCAGCACATGGCGAGCACCATCTAAATAATCTAGGCAACGGCGCGCTTGTACTTCAGTCATATATTGGAAGTCAATTAAAATACTTTCATTGCCTGTCAACAAATCAACGATATCTGTTGCATCTTCGTAGCGACGAGGGTAACGAACATCAATGGTTACCTTTTCTGTACTACGATGGCTCTTCATCGCCAATTCTTGCTGGCGAGCATGAAGGCGCGTAATATTTTTTTCTTTAGTATTCACTTGTGAAGATTGTGATGACTCTTGAGCTTGTGGAAGTTCTTCCTTTGGAGCCGAAACCGACGTTAAGGTTTTTCAGGTTTTAACTCAGTGACATTTGGTGTCACTTCTTCTCCATCTTCAGTGAAATAATCTATAAACTTTTCAAATTTATTTTTTAGCGACATGGTTATTTCCTATTTAAAAAATGCTGTACCGATTCGAACAAAAGTTGAACCACATTGAATCGCTTCTTTAAAGTCTCGACTCATACCCATACTGAGTTCTGTCATCGGCATATTGGGGAGATGTTTTTCTTGAATGGTTTTTTGCAATTCTTGCGTTTCTTCAAATATCTCTTTCAACTCTTGACTAGTTGCTTCAAATGGAGCCATGGTCATCAGACCCACATACTCAATCTGATCTAATTCTGAAAGTTCTGGTAAGAGGGATAACAATTCTTCTTTAGAAAAACCGTGCTTACTTTCTTCCTTAGAAATATTTACTTGCAAAAAGCACTTAATCTTGTGGTCTGCTCGTTTTTGAATTTCCTGAGCTAACTTTAAGGAATCTAAAGCATGAAAATAATCTACATAAGAAATCACTTCCTTGACTTTACGTCTTTGTAAGGTTCCAATCAAATGCCAGGTAAGATTCTTATCACTCAGGGCATGATACTTGTCAAGAAATTTATCAACACGGTTCTCACCAATGTGTTGCACTCCCTGCAAAACCAAATCTGAGGCTGTGTCAACATCTACATATTTGGTCACCGCAATCACAGAAACCGAATCGTTTTCACGACCGGCTTCCTGAACTGCATTCGATATCTGTTGAAAAACAAGATTCGTATTTTCTTTTAAATTCATCTTTATTAACGATTTTTAAAGAATGGTGGTGTTTCCAACTCATCTCCATCTGACGCCGCTGGAACTTCGAAACGTTCCACTGGAGAAGCCACTGGCTCTCCTTGACGAACAATGGCATCTCGTCTCAAGTCCCAGTCACCAAAAGCTGATGCCTTTGGTGCTTCTTGACGGCGATAACTTGGTGTTGGAATCTCTACTGTATCAGTCAAGTCAAAATTACGATCATAAGTCTGTACATGGCTAGTTCGAGCCGGTTCACGGTGGGTTGCTTGACGTGGTTGCGCAGTTACAACTTTTTCAACTTTATCCTGGCGTACTCCTGTCGCAACAACCGTCACGCGGATTTCGTCCTTCATCGTCTCATCAATAGATGTTCCAAGCCAGATGTTAACACCATGACCAGCTGCTTGGTTCACAATTTCTGATGCTTCTTCAGCTTCAATCAAAGTCAAGTCCAAACCACCAGTTACGTTGACAATCACATCTTCTGCTCCATCGATAGTTGTTTCAAGAAGTGGTGAGTAGATTGCTTTGCGAGCAGCTTCTACAACACGTTCCTCACCGCTACCTATACCAATTCCCATAAGGGCATTACCTTTATTGGCCATAACAGTCTTAACGTCTGCAAAGTCCAAGTTAATCAAACCAGGATTTGTAATCAAATCTGTAATCCCTTGAACACCTTGACGAAGAACGTTATCTGCTTCACTCAATGCTTCAAGAAGTGGAGTCTTCTTGTCAACGATTTCTAGCAAGTTGTTGTTTGAGATAATCAAGAGTGTGTCAACATGCTCACGAAGTTCGTTAATCCCTTCAATCGCAAATTGTCCACGTTTGCTTCCTTCAAAGCCAAACGGACGAGTGACAACACCGACTGTCAAGGCTCCAAGACTTTTTGCAATACGAGCGATAACTGGTGCAGCACCTGTACCAGAACCACCACCCATACCAGCAGTGATGAAGACCATGTCAGCACCGCTGAGTGCTTCTGTCAAACTTCTTCGCTTTCTTCTGCAGCTTTACGACCAACTTCAGGTTGACCTCCTGCACCAAGTCCGCGAGTCAATTTAGGACCGAGCTGGATAACTGTCTCAGCTTTTGTACTGCTCAAAGCTTGTACATCTGTGTTAGCTGCGATAAATTCAACGCCAGAAACGCCTTCGTCAACCATACGGTTGATGGCATTTCCACCACCACCGCCGACACCGATTACTTTAATAACTGCACCTTGTGCAGCTGCTGTATCAAATGAAAATGTCATATTTATATTCCTCTATTTTATTCGTCAAACATACTTCCAATCAAGCTACGGAAACGATCCGTTAATTTACCTTTACTCTTTTCTTCTGATTGAAGAGGAGCTACTGGTTCAACAGATTGAGTTGTTTCAGATTCAGGAGTTGTCACTGTATTAAATACTGGTCGTGGAGAAACAGGTGAAACTAATTGAGCTGAACTTCTATAGTCAATCGGTTGATGGCGTAAACTTTCGTCACCTCGAATTGCTCGTTGTGCCAAATATTCACTTCAGTAAGACTACCAGCGAATTCTGACAAGCTGATGACATGGGCAAAAGCAGGATTGCGAATACCCACTTGATTTGGTACGAATAACTTAACGCGTACTCCAAATACTTCTTGGGCCAATTCAACGACGCCTGGAAGAAGAGCATTTCCACCAATCAAGACAATACCTCCTGGCAAGTCTAATAGGTGACGTCTTTCCAAGTCTTGCTTAATTTGCTCAAAAATGTGCTTAAGTCTTGCTGAAATAATTTCAGCTAAGTATTCCTCAGTCACTTCAACTGGTTCAACCTCACCGATCACTTCAACTTGGAAGGTTTCCTTACTAGCTAGCGGTGGATATGCCTCCCCGTAGTTCAATTTTAGACCTTCTGCAATTTTCTTAGAAGTTCTAAGAACTTTAGAAATGTCTTTTGTGACATAATCGCCACCCTCTTGATTGACATTTGTATATTGAAGTTCTTGGTTGCGAATCGTAGCAACAGTTGTTTGGCCACCACCCATATCAATCACAGTCGCACCAAACTCACGTTCACCCTCGTTCAAGACAGTGTTAACCATCGCAAGAGGTGAAATAATCACGTTATCAACTTGAACGCCTACACGCTCAACGGTTTTACGAAGATTGTGGAGAATGGTACGTGGGCCAGTGTACAAGATACCACGCATTTCCAAACGCACACCCATCATCCCGCGAGGATCACGAATTCCTTGGAATCCATCTACGACAAACTCCTCTGGAATAAAGGTGATGACTTCACGGTCTGGAGTCATACTTTTAGTCAAGGCTGATTTGACCACATTTTCGACATCTTGATCCGTAATTTCTTTTGTATCTGATGTCACTGGAATCATACCTTGAGTTGGCTCAACTTGTAGCAAATTAGCTGGCAGGCCAACGTTTACAGACTTGATTGAAATTCCTGCTTTTTCTTCGGCTTGAGAAATTGCAGACTTAATAGCAGTCGCTGCTGCTTCGATGTCAACGATAATCCCATCTTTGACACCCTTACTTTTGGCATTGCTTACGCCAATTACATTTACTTCACCATTTACAAGCTCTGCAACCAACACTTTAATAGAGCTAGTTCCGATATCTAAGCCTGTAAAAAAACCATTTCTAGTCATTACACTGCGTCCTCTCTATCTTCCCAGTTTCACACTTCTATTTTTAATAGCTACACCAAGGCATAACTACTCACAGAATATTATAACACAAAAAATACATTCGTGCTCGAATTTTCTAACATTTACGCAAGCTTTTTTGAATCGGTAATTTCTCAAAGTAACTTCCACTTTCCTGACCGAAGTGGAAATTAGTCTAAAACGGATTTTTATGGTGGAATTAAGTGTGAGACGTTTGTGGTAGAAATGAGGCCTACTATGACCAAACATAAACACCTTACCCTTTCAGACCGTAATGATATCCAATTAGGTTTAGAACGCGGTGAAACCTTCAAAGCTATCGGGCAATTTATACTAAAAGACCCAACTACTGTTTCCAAAGAAGTCAAACGAAACAAACAAATTAGAGACTCTACCTCTAACAACCTTCCTTGCCCTCTACTTGATAAACCTCCCTTTGTCTGTAATGGGTGCTCTAAAAGAAGACAAAACTGTGGCTATCAGAAAATCTTCTACCTCGCTAAGCAAGCTCAAAAGCAGTACGAACAAACTCTTGTCGAAGCTCGTGAAGGAACTCCTCTCAATTCTCAAACTTTCTGGGACATGGATAAAGTCATTTCTGATGGTGTTAAAAAAAGGACAACACATCTATCATATCCTCAAAACTCATAACCTTGATGTCAGCTCCTCAACCGTCTATCGACACATCCGAAAAGATTACCTGTCTATCGCTCCTATTGATCTAACTAGAGCCGTTAAATTCAAAGAAAGACGAACAAGTAACCTACTTTCCATCCCTAAAGAAGCGAAAAAAGGCCGTTCCTATGAGGATTTCCAAAACTATTTAGCACTTATACTGGACTAAAATCAAAAAACATCTTATAACAGTAGTTATGAAACTTACAAACGAAGAAACACAAAAAATTGAACAACTCTTAAAAGATTCATCGTACGCCAAATATCACAAACGTCTACAGATTATTTATTTTCGCTCAAAAGGAAAGAGTTATAAGGAAATCATGGATCTCCTAGATTGTAATAAAACAACTGTTTGGAGGAATTTGAAAAAATATAAGAAGTTTGGTTTAGAAGCTCTTCTTCAAGAAACCCGTGGTGGACGTCATCGAGAATATATGACTTACGAAGAGGAACAAGCATTCCTAAAACGTCATATAGAAGCTGCTCAGGCTGGAGAATTTGTAACTGTCAATCAGTTATTTGAAGCCTATCAAAAAGAGATTGGTCGCACTTCCACACGTGATGGTTTCTATTATCTCCTGAAACGCCATGGTTGGCGAACGGTCACTCCTCGACCTGAACATCCCAAGAAGGCAGACGCTCAGACAATTGAGACGTCTAAAAATAAAATCTACATTCGAGACCTTAAGTAAGCGCTTTAAAGAGGAGGGGACTTATAACAAAGTACGCTTGATGTACCAAGATGAAGCTGGTTTCGGGAGGATCAGTAAGATGAGTTCTTGTTGGGCTCCTCAAGGAATTCGACCTAGCATTCCGAGTCATTATATGCGAGAATATCGCTATTGTTATGGGGCAGTAGATGCTCAGACAGGAGATTCCTTCTTCCTCATTGCTGGAGGATGCAATACTGAGTGGACGAATGAATTTCTACGGCAAGTCTCACAAGCTTATCCAGATGATTATATTTTACTTGTTATGGATAATGCTATATGGCATAAATCAAGTACCTTAGAGATTCCAAGTAATATTGAATTGGCTTTTATCCCACCTTATACACCAGAAATGAACCCTATTGAACAAGTCTGGAAAGAAATTCGAAAACGAGGTTTTAAAAATAAGGCTTTCCAAACATTGGAAGCTGTCATTGATAAGCTTCAAGAAGTTATTCTAGGACTGGAAAAAAGCGTTTTAAAGTCTACTGTCAGCAGACAATGGACAAGGTTGCTTTTTGAAAATAATTGAGTATTAACCAACTAAACTCTTGGCTGGAAATGGATACAGTTATGGGCAGGACTGGAGGCAAGGTCCTACTCACCTTCAACCTGTCCTTCTGTAACTTTATCTTCGCTAGGCTTCTGAAGAATAAAACTGCCCTTGAGGTTACCAAACACCTCTATGACATCAAAAACACTCTTCACGAAGCTGACAAAGACTTCTGCCAACTCTTTCCTGTTATTCTGACAGATAATGGAAGAGAGTTTGCCAGGGTTGATGACATCGAAATGGATGTGCGAGGAGAGAGTAAGCTTTTCTTTTGTGACCCTAATCGCTCTGACCAGAAAGGGAGAATTGAGAAAAATCACACGCTGATTCGCGACATTCTACCTAAGAGAACTTCCTTTGACAACTTAACTCAAGAGGACCTCAATCTCGTTTGTTCGCATGTCAATAGCGTCAAGCGCGCTTCTTTGAATGGAAAATCAGCCTATGAACTCTTTGCTTTTACTTACGGAGAAGAAATTCCTAAGCTTCTCTGCATTTCTAAAATACCTGCAGAAGACGTCTGTCAGTCTTCTAAATTACTCCAACATAAGATCTAAAAACTAACGAAATTTTTTCAATCTTATTTCTATGCCTAACTTTAAAATAGCAATTACTCCACTTATTAAGTCATTCAAGCACAATTCTCTTATTTTTTTCATATCTTTATTACTCTTAAAGAATACATCTTTCATTATATGAAAAAGGAGAAGAACAATTTATTGGCTCTATAATATTTGTAGTGGGTAAATCCCCTATGGATATTATTGAGCCTATTTTGTTGTAGAAAAGAGCCAAAATAAGACAGTAACTTCAGAATAGCTACTGTCTTATCTCTTTTTTTACTTAAAGCCCTTGATATACTTGACAAATGGTAGAAAAAAGCATTTATATTTAAGGTTAGACTTTTGTCCCAGACTCTTTTTTGTGGACTGATAACATGAATTCGTCTAGGTCTTTCATTGATAGCCTTTGTATAGTCCTCTAAAAGATTCTGATTTAGTTCCTTTAACGAACACCCCTTCGGAATAAACTCTCTTAGTAGTCCATTGAAATTCTCATTTGTACCTCGTTCATAAGATAAATAGGCATGAGCAAAATAAACATCTAAGCCCTCTATCTCACCCAATGATGAAAATTTGTTTCCATTATCCGTAATGATGGACTTAATCGGGTAAAGCTTCATAGACTCTAATACGGCTTGATTGACATACTCTGTCTTCTTCTCTACGAGTTTCTTTGTGATAGCATAACGTGTTTGTCATTCTACCAAGGTCAGAATAGAAGGTTCTCCTACTGTCTTTCCCCCCAGAACAGAATCGATTTACCCAATCTCCAAAACGGGAACGATTATTGATCTCTTCTGGTCTTTCTTTAATTGACTTTCCTAGATGTTTCTTGGTAAAGGGGCGCTTGCTAAATTTCTTACGGATCCGCACTGCTCTTGGCAAATCAATAACCATAATCTCTAACAATCCATGATGGATATAGATATAGAGCGTCTTGGTTGAAGGTACAACTGCATCTACATGTTTTGATCTATAGGTGTGAACAAATGTATCCACGCTATGTATTCTTGGTTTCTCTTTCATAGCTTCTGTAAATTCTATCAGAAAGTCGTCTGAAACACGATCCAGTTTCAGATAATAACTAACTTCTCTAGCATAACGATAACGATTTTGGACAGCATCTGCATAACAGTGTTGATAGTAAACCTTCTGCCCATTTACTTTTTTCACTTGTGTTATGGAACCTTTGATTAATTTCACGAGTAATAGTAGAGCGATTTTTCCCCAGTCGACGAGCAATTTCCGCAGGTTTTGATTCCTGAGCATAAATAAGCCTCAATTTTTCCTCGTTCAGCTTCAGATAAGTGTTTGTAGGCTTGATTTGTGGTAGAATAATTTAGTGGACATGTTCATCTTTCCTTTATACTGTTTTTTTCGCAACTCTAGTATGTCAGATGAACATGTCTTTTTTTGTTGCACTTCATTTTACAACAGGGCTTTCATATTTTATTTCAAAAAAATATCCCTATTTTTCTATTTAGTTGTATTATTCCTTCATTAAAAAAATTTAATATAATCAAAATTATCAATATCTCTTTTTCCTACCAGTATATTTCTATATCCTAGTAGATTTTTTTCACTTGTATTTTTACCATTAATTGTTTCATTAGCTTTTTGGAATATGTATGGCAGACTTTATTTCTGGCATCTCCTTACTTACGAACACAACTTTATTTTTATAGGATAATTTATCAAATTCCAATATATCTTCATATGTACATCCATCCCGCTCTATCATGAAAATAAATAGATTGTCCAAATTTACTCTTCTCTTTCTTTCATTCCATTTATCTTTTTAATTCTGAAAAAAATTTCTATAATGTAATCCATGTATCTCTATATCATTACATAGAGCGATAGGATAATTACCTGACCATTCTTTTCTCCTCTAGTGGTTGCTCAAAATAGTAAGTCAAATTCTTACAAAACTTAACAAATGAGCTGGGTTCGATAAACAAGTTCACTGTTGGAGACATAAACTTAAGCCCTAATTTATGACTTATTACACCTCCGATACAGTTAGAGCTTATTATCGTGAAGTCAGAATTTTTTTAAATCTAATTTTTTTCTTCTTAATCATATTAAATTCTAATGCTTTTTAAAAAAATATTTTTATCATACTATTCTTCTCTCCATATAAATTTCATAAAACAAATAATATAATTTGATATTAATAAATAGTTAAAACTAATTTGATATTATTTTAACCTCTACAGTAAATTAATATTTTTTTCCATTCATATAATTTCTAAGTTCTAATAATCCTTCGTCATTATAAAAGCAACCCATCATTTGTATATTTATATTCTCTTTTAATTCCGTATTTTTTTGAATTCTTTATATTTTTTTCTTTGTAAAAATTCTTATTTCTTTATTCTCTTAGTTCATAGTTAAAGTATCTACTTCCTATCGCTCCTATAAAGTCACTTCTATCATCAATATCATATGAACTTTCTTTATCCATTAAGTAAGTTATGTTTTAGGTGTTAAATTACTTATATTTTTTTATAGAAATTTTTTTAGTAGTTATATATAGCTCCATTGGTTCTGTATAACTTCTTCTCATCTTGTCTTCTATATCCTCTATCCGCCGCAAAACTTTCTTGGATATAATCGTTATCATCTAGGCTTGTAAATAACCTTGGAGATTTATCTAATTCCACATAACTTATAGTCAAAGAATTCATCAAAAATACCCGTAAAGACAATCTTAGGGAAGTCCTTGAGATGTGGATCTTTATTCGCAAAGAAATCAACCTTTGTTTCTACATCAATATTTTTATGATCCACCATTTTTTCAACTATTTGAGTGGATCCACCAATGGGAATACCTTGGTAGGTATCATTAAAAAAAGACGTTATCATAGGTGAGTCATACTGGCAAACGGCGAATGATGAAGACTGGAAGTTCCGTAGTTGGCTTGCCCCACTGTTTCTCTGTATAGTCTTTGATTAATTTTTCGTAGGTGTCTGTACCTAAAAGAGAGATTGCTTGTTCTTCCAGATTTTCAGGAGTTTTACCATTTAAAACCGCACGTTGCTCATCAATCTTAGCTTGTTCCTCTACTGGTATTACAACTCCCCAGAGTTTATTGAAAGTATTCATATTAAAAGGAAGATTAGAAATCTCTCCCTTATAATTTGCAACAGGAGAATTTGTGTAACGGTTAACTTTGCAAACTGATTTACATAGTCCCAAATCTCCTTATCAGAAGTATGGAAGATATGAGCTCCATACTGATGATCTTGAATTTCTTCCTCTTCACAGGTATAGATGTTACCCGCGATGTAATTCCTTTTTCAATGACTTTTACTTTTTGCCTTTTAAGGCCGCTTCATGGACAAACACTGCACCAAAAAGGCCCACACCTACAAAAAGATAATCGTACACCTTAAGCTCCTTTGGAGTTCATTATCCGCCTCTTTTATTAGACTAGAAAATCATTCTATTGCTTATCTCACTTCTTGTTTATAAAATTCTTTCAAGGCATCTTGCCAAGTTGGGATGACAAATCCAGTAGCTTTAGCTTTAGCCAGACTCATTGTTGAGTTTAGTGGACGTTTAGCTTTGGCAGGAAATTGGCTTGAGTCTACTGGCTTGACTTCGACATCTGTATCCTTCAAAATTTCAACTGCAAAGTCATACCAAGTTGTGTCTTTCGTCGCATCATTTGACAAATGATAATAACCAAATTCCTTGCGATTTTCAGCTAGGAAAGTCATGAACTCAGCCAAGGTACGCGTCCAGGTTGGTCGACCATGTTGATCATTTACAACTGTCAAGGTCTTATGAGTTTTAGCAAGATTTGCATCGTGAACACGAAGTTTTTGCCGTAATTTCCAAAAACCCAGGCAGTACGGACAATATAGAAGTTAGAAACGTGTTTTTCTACAAGCTCCTCTCCCATACGCTTAGTACGACCATATTCAGTTTGAGGATCTGGTTTGTCATCCACTTCCCACTCTTGTCCAACTGGTTTCTTACCGTCAAAGACATAATCTGTAGAGATGTAGACTAGAGTTGCACCATGCTTTTCGGATGCTTTTGCGACATTTTCTGTCCCCGTCACATTGATGGCGAAGTCCAACTCTTTTCCTTCATCCTCTGCTGCATCAACAGCGGTGTAGGCTGCACAGTGGTATACTAAAGTCGGTTTCACTTGGGCAAAAACTTTCTCAACCATCTCTGCATCGGTAATATCCATCTCAGTCACATCAACAGCAACGTATTCTTCATTACGCTCATCTAACAAATAACGAAGTTCCGTTCCTAATTGGCCATTTGCCCCTGTAATTAAAATCATCTATACACCTTTCTAATAATTAACTCTTCCAATATAGCAATAAAATACAGATAGTCCCTGCTTTTTATAAGTTAACAAATTATTATTTTTTAGTAATATTGGATCACCAACTCCTTTCTCCGCTTTCTACCAATATTGGTGGCCCATGTACTGTTTGATAGCCTATTTGATACCAGCTTCGAAAATGGTGAACTCAGGCTTTCCCCCAGTCATCATGCAATTTGCTTGTGTAAATCGCATAGCAAAATTTATGTCCTGTACAATCAGTCACATGATCAAAAAAGAATCCGCAAATTCCTCTGTCCCTACCTTCTTGTTTTACAAAAATACAGGACTTCACTAAATCTGTTACTCTAATTGTTCCTTTAATAAACTTAAAGTTAAAATTCTCAAATTGTCTAAATTATCTAAATCATTAGGATACTGTCTAATTGTTGTAACATTTTTTTATCTAATAAAATAACAGGCCTAATAGAATAATCTTTATACTTACTTTTCACAAAAATCTACTTTTTTTCTGAAGTTGTTTTTTTGAACTTTTCATGTAGATCACTTATTCTATTTCTATACGACGAAAAAAATCTGATGGAAACTGTAATACTTTACACTCAATAACATAGATAATTCGTTTAGATTCACTTATTGCTAAACAATCAATTTCTCCAGTATTTTTGATTTCGAAAAAAACATCATTCGCAATTACTTCATTCACTATACCTGTTTCTGTATATATTTGCCAAGCTCCACAATCAGTAACACCACCACTTTGATATCCACAATTAGATAATAGCTTAATAACTTCTATTTCAAAAGGTTTTTGAATATATTTTTGAAATAAATTTTTCATCTTTTTCAGATATTGTTCCTGTTGTATTCATTTTAAAAATAAATGATTCAATGTAATTATTAAGAGAATCAAACAAATTATAACATGATGTAAAACAATATTTCTCATTAAATAATGGAATTAAAGGTCTTGAGACAATTTTATTTGGATTTCCTAAATAGTCAATATCTAGAAAATCTCTAGTTAACATTAAATTATTTTTTTAAAGTTTGAATCAGAATTGTACTGAGAAGCGATTCTATCAAACTCACTCATACTTAAGTAAAAGATCCCACTATTATTTTTGTAGCTGGACAAAGGAATTAGTAAACAAATCCAATCTCAATTTCAAGCCCTTCCAAAAAAATTGTATACCTAGTATCATCAACTCCTTTGAAATGTTCAAAAAGTTCCTTTAAAATAATCAATATTATTTGGTGCTTCTCCATCCAATATTTTATTTATAGAATTGATGTATTTTTCCAGGATCATCAAAAAAATAAATTATTATTTATTTCTGTAGACCTTTGTCCATCACCATATAGATCTTCTGGAAAGATATAATTATTCTGTAAAAAAATGTTCTGGAAGCTCCATCCAATCCTACCTCCATTTCAGATAAATAAAGATTTATTTGCAAATTATTTCTCTCATCTAAAAAAATAACCACTGATAGGGGACTAGTTTTTGAATACTTAATCATCTTTTTTTAATAAATCAAAAAGATTGCTCTAGTTGACAAGTATTGCTTAAAATAGTTTTATCACCCTCCGACCATATAATAGCAATCAGATTTTTTTAATGCGACACCTTTATCTTTCAAATGTTCCCAATTATCTTCAAAATAAATTATATCCAAAGCTTTGATAAGTATAGGTATAGTGAAATTTAAATTGACTCCTTTAGAAAGAAAAAAATAATATCTTTTTTTAAGTTTGTCCATCTCTACTAAAACATCATCTTTGCTTTTTTTAAAATGACATACTCAGATGAGCCCTCGTTTTTTTGTTCTAACTCCTGTAGAAGATAACTCACATTACTGTGAAAATTATCCATACCAATCTTCATCGCTTTTTCTATTGATTTCATCTTTTCTTTTTCTAAATTTCGTATACGTTTTTTCTTCACTTTCATATACTTCTTCCTTTCAACTGATTCAAAATTCTTCGGTATAGCAATAGAGGTTGGGACAAAAAATCCCTACCTCACTTTTTATTAGCAATCAAACTTTGACGCGGTAGCTGATTGAACTTTTTGTTGGTCTTTTAGACTCCAAAAACTCCTAATCATCTTCGCGGGGCTGGGACTACGAAATCGAGACTTTGTCTATCGATTTCTGTCCCACCGCCTTTTATTTTTCAAGAATCTCTTGTGTCTTAGCGTAGTTGGCTTCAACAGCTTCTTTTTCTCCCTGCCACCACTCTTGGTTATCTTTATACCATTGAATGGTTTCTTTAAGACCTTGTTCGAAGTTGGTGAATTCTGGCTTCCAGCCCAACTCATTACGGAGCTTGCTTGCATCAATCGCATAACGAAGATCATGTCCTGAACGGTCAGTCACATGATCATAGGCATCGGCAGGTTGTCCCATTTCCTTAAGGATAAGTTCCAAAACTTCCTTGTTGTTTTTCTCGCCATCAGCACCAATCAAGTAGGTTTCACCGATTTGCCCTTTTGTCAAGATTGTCCAAACACCTGAAGAATGGTCATTAGTATGAATCCAGTCACGAACGTTCTTTCCTTCACCATACAGTTTGGGCTTAATTCCACTTAGAATGTTGGTAATCTGACGTGGGATAAATTTTTCAATGTGTTGATAAGGACCGTAGTTATTTGAACAGTTAGAAATCGTTGCCTTGACTCCAAAAGAACGTACCCAGGCTTTGACAATCAAGTCTGAAGCTGCTTTAGTTGATGAGTAAGGAGAGCTTGGATTGTATTTGGTTTCAGCGGTAAATTTCTCACCTGGACCTTCACCATGACCTGGCAAATTCTCACGTAGAGGGAGATCCCCATAAACTTCATCTGTCGATACATGGTGGAAGCGAATATCATACTTACGAACAGCTTCTAAAAGAGTATAGGTTCCGATGAAGTTAGTATGGATAAATGGTGATGGATCATTGAGCGAATTGTCATTGTGACTTTCCGCAGCATAGTGCACAATAGCATCTGCTTGAGCTGCCAACTTGTCTACCAACTCTGCATCCGCAATGTCACCAACAACTAACTCAACACGATCACCTAAAATTTCCTCAATATTGGCGCGGTTTCCAGCATAGGTCAACTTATCCAAGACTGTCACATGAACATCTGGAAAATTATTGTAAACATAGTGGACAAAGTTGGAACCAATAAAACCAGCCCCACCTGTCACGATAATATTTTTGTATTCAGTCATATTCTTTCCTTTTTACAAATCTTCTTTTTTCAAAGGTTTTACATCCTTAAGTAGTGGATGATTTTTATCTGCTTCTGAAACCTCTGCTTCTGCAAGATTTTCCCATTCAATGCCAAGGCTTGGATCAGCGTAGTTTACAAAGGCGTACTTGGGTTTGAGTTCAAGAGCCCAGTAGTCATTGACCAGATAACTATAAGAAACTGTATCTGATAAAACTTGGAAGCCATTAGCCACACCTCGAGGAACAAAGATTCCTTTACTTGCATCAATTACTGTCTGATAGGTATTCCCAAAGGTTTCGCCCTCGCGTAAATCAACCCAAGAGCCCAGAACTTTCCCACCATCTGCTACAGAGATGTACTTATCCCAAGGCTCTGCATGTAGGCCACGGAGAACATTTTTGCGTGAGAAGGATACATTATTTTGCAATTTTCCTTCTGCAAAGAAAGACTCTGGAAATCCAAGTGGAATCATTTTTTCCTTTTGGAAATTTTCTTTAAACCAGCCACGATTATCACCATGAACGGGGATATCAAACTCCAACATACCTGGAATTGCATCAACCTTGCGTGCTGCAAGTGTCTTACCGAAAATTATCTGTCATCTATGCTTCTCCAATCAAACGGAGCAGATACTGTCCGTATTCATTTTTCTTAAGTGGTTGGGCTAAGGCCAACACATCTTCTCGACTAATATAGCCCATACGGTAAGCAATTTCTTCCAAGTTTGCCACCTGAACATTTTGCATCCGTTGGACTGTTTCGATGTACTGTGAAGCCTCTAGCAAACTTTCATGAGTGCCAGTATCCAACCAAGCAAAGCCACGTCCCATAACCTCAACGGATAAATCTCCGCGATTTAGGTAAGCCTTGTTTACATCTGTAATTTCCAATTCCCCACGAGGGCTTGGTTTTATATTTTTGGCAATTTCTACTACATCATTATCATAGAAATAGAGGCCTGTAACTGCATAATTTGAACGAGGATGTTCTGGCTTTTCTTCGATAGAAATGGCGTTCATGTCTTCATCAAACTCAACAACACCAAAACGTTCTGGGTCCTTCACATGGTAGCCAAAGACAGTCGCTCCTGACTCCTTGCTTGCTGCCTTTTGTAGCATCTTCGAAAGGCCAGGACCATGATAGATATTGTCACCTAAGATCAGAGCAACGCTGTCATCGCCAATAAACTCCTCACCAATGATAAAGGCTTGCGCCAAACCATCTGGACTCGGTTGCTCCGCGTAAGAAAGTTTAATCCCGAACTCAGAGCCATCTTGCAAAAGTTCTTTGAAACGAGACAAATCTTGAGGAGTTGAGATAATCAAAATATCCCTAATCCCAGCCAACATCAATGTTGAAAGTGGATAGTAAATCATCGGTTTATCATAAACCGGCATCAGTTGTTTTGATGCAGCTCGAGTCAACGGATATAAACGTGTCCCCGAACCACCCGCGAGAATAATACCTTTCATAGTAGGGTACCTTTCTTTGCTGTTCTACAAAAATTAAATTGTTAAAAAATGTGTGTCTTAGTAACCAAACTCATCCGTTACTACACTAAGTGCTCGTTCAATAAAAACATGTATATTATAGCATTTATAGTCTGCTAGACGTCCATAGAAGATGGCCTTGTCATTTTTAGCTGCTTCTTCTTGATACTTAGCAAATATAGCATTATTTTTGTCGTCATTAATCGGATAGTATGGCTCATCCCCACGTTTCCAATCTGCTGGGTATTCGCGAGTAATGACTGTCTTCGGTTGTGTACCATACTCGAAGTGCCTATGCTCAATGATACGAGTATAAGGAATCTCATGCTCTGTGTAGTTAACCACTGCATTTCCTTGATGGTTTTCCTCATCCAAGACTTCATGTTCAAAACGAAGACTGCGATACTCCAACTCACCATGTTTGTAATCAAAGTACTGGTCAATCATTCCTGTGAGGACTACTTTATTTGCAGTAAAAATCTCTACAGATTTTTCACTACTATCTCTTTATTTTTTTAAGTATAGTATTTACAATTTCAGTCCTGCTATACCAAATCACTATACAATATACCATTAATCCAACTGTTCCTTGAACACAGAGTTTCATAATACCATCATAAATAACTCCCAATTATCAAACAAGTCGTTCCCATTATGAGACTAGAAACTAAAATTTTAGAAATATCACTAAATAATAAACATAATCTAGTATGTTTTGAAACATAATATAACTGCACCAAAGCTATTGTCGCCTCTCCTATAACTGATGAAATTGAAGCTCCAGAAGCTCCTAACATCGGAATCAATATGAAAGAGGATATGAGCAAGATCAATGAAGCAATAAAAACTGAAACAGTTAAGCCCTTCGTCTTATTAATAGCTACTAAAAATTGGTTACCCAAGACTGATGACCAGCCCATAAAAATCAATTCTATTGATAGTATCCCCAAAACAATTTCAATTCCTTCAAATTCACTTCCAAAAAAAAGAATTGAAAACGGCCTTCCGATTACCATAATACCAACAATCATTGGGAAAGCAATAATATTAACAGCACCAAAAGATAGTTTTAATAATTCTTCGACATTTCTTTTTTCTCCTCTATTAAAGCTATTTGCCAGTCTTGGAAAAATTACTGTCCCAATAGCTGTGATAAATGTCAGTAAAATTCGTATCACTTTATCTGCGCTATCAAAATAGCCAGATTGAGATAACGTTGATAAGTTTCCTAATAATAATTTGTTTAACGTGAGAAAAAGAGTTGTTGCTAATTGAGGTATAAATAATACAAATACAGGTTTAATATGCTCTTTAAGTTGCAAGCTTTTTAAAATTAATTACTTCAATCGCATCAAAAAAACATATGTCCATAAAGTTAAATTCCCTAAAAAAAGTCGAAAAGAACTAAAATTAATATATATAACCATAAATCTTCCCTACTTTTTAACAAATGCAATGATACAAATTGCAGATAATATCTTTGTCAATATATTTCTAGTAACTGTTCTTTTTAAAATCTTCCATTCCTGTAAAAAAACCAAGAAATATCTATTGCTGTTGCAAGGATTTGAATAGACTGTATATATAAGAAAGTAGTATATTCTCTATAAATACATGTAAAGGTAAAAACAGCGCCAATGAAAAACAAAGCCATAATAATTTTTTTATGACAAAGATTTCCCAGAATTTTTTTGACTTCTTTTTTTAAAACAGAATCTCTAGTATACGAAATCGTTCTATTTCCATAAGTAGTTAACCCAACATTTGCAATCAGAACAAAGTAAGAAATAATTGTATTTGTATATGAATTAATTCCAATCATTTCTGCACCTAAGACCCTAGAAGCATATGGAATGGTCACCAATGGTAAAATAATAGCTACTATTTGATAAACTAAATTATATATGTAGTTTTTTTAATAATTTCAATAGCTTACCTCTACATCATCTAAAACATGAGCCATTGAGGCATATACACATATCATACTTACACCTAACACACCAGTAATTATATTTGCACCAACTGAGGAAATTAACAAATAACCTATAATTAAAGATAAAGATACCACTTGATTTTTATACATAGATTTAATGAATAAATCCTTCATAATAGCCATCATCATCAATATATAAAATATAGAGCCAATAAAACCAAATTGTGCAAAAATCATCGGCCAAAAGTTATCATTAGCTATATTCCCATATTCTAAATTAAGCCCCCAAATATGATGAAAACCAAATTGAAAATACAAGGGAGAGTAATACATATAAGCAGCGTTACTCCCATATGAAGCAAAACCCGCCCCTAATGGGAAAAATTTCTGAAAAACCTTTATACCTCCCTGGAATAAAAGTTTTCTAGGTGTTTCCAAATCCCCGAAATATGTACTTATAGCTCCATTACCTACAAAAAAATAATAGACGGAATCAATATAAATAGGTGATACAATCTTAAATTTCTGCCTATAAATACACTCAAAACTAGAAGTAAGGCAATAACTCCAAAAAGCTACTGATCGTAGAGTTGCAATCATATTTAAAATAGCTAAAATTTTATATTTAAGATCACCTGAATTATTAGAGTAATTTATAAGTGAATAACAAGCAACCATCAATGCTAGAAAAAAATCCTGGGTTATTATATATAAACTGAAAACTCCCTATTCCAAAGCGGATATCATAGGTCATGCCTAGTTCAAAACTATAATTTAATAAACAGCAAATAAAAAGCAATAACCACAACAAACTTACTAAGAATATATAAAATATTCAAAAAAAATAAGTTGAATTTTTGTTTTGTAAATAAATATCTAAAAATATAAATAGGTAATGGGAAACTTAATAAATGTGAAAAAAATCCGATACTATAGCTATCAAAGGGCGGCTAAGCTCTGAAAGGTATGTTGATACTAATCCAATTAATAAAAAAACCAATTGCACCTATAATTACTAATCTACTTTTTTTGTAGAAGAGCTCTAAAATTCATAATCACATATGGAAGTATTATCAAAGTTAATAGTTCATCTACATAATTAAATATCGGAACACCCGGAATCCACATTAATATATACATTGTTGTCAATATCCATATATATAATTTTGTAATTGAAATTTTCATTATTGAAGTTATCTCCTAAATATATATTTTAACAATCGCCTTTTCCAGATGAAATAATATCGTTGTAAATCTTTTGATATTTCTCTTATTAAGTTATAGTTGTTATATTTTTTTAAAATCTTCTTTTTTTAATATTAAAACCCTGCTTCTTCTCTATAATCCCATGATTAGTAATAAAAAAAACGCTTTTATACTAGAATTAAAAAGGAAAGGTTATCTTCATTTCTCTTTTTGAAAAATGAAGATAATTGAAAAGAATCGTACTCTATTTTATGTGTATACGGGTTGATAAATCCTCTAAAAAAATCTTACCATTTTCCCAGAAAAAAACAACTGCTCCTTATGATTAAATGAATTTAATTTTTTTCTTTGGAGATACCTGTTTCTACTCTTTTTTTAACTGATACTTCCAGGGATTTATATCAGCACAATCTCTTGGTATATATGTAGGAATTCCCATTAATTCATATTTTCTCTGAATTCCTTCTGTCTCATCAAATACTTTAATAACTTTAGTTGTAAAAAAACGTCTTGGTAATTCATTCCAACTTCAGACATGAAACGTCGATTATTTTTCAGGGTCATTTTTTTATAAATAGTTAAATGACCATATTCATATATTTTTGCTGTAATTATCCAATATATTCTCAGGTAAAAACGAAAAACACATCTCCCAGCACCATATCTAAATCACAATATCCCCAAAATGGATATTCAGATAAAATATCTTTAAAAAGCATTCCATATATAGGCTTGTAATCACATAATTTATAAGGAGTATCTAAAACAATTTTTGAAATCAAATAAATTTTGAATATCATTTTTTAAATTCAGAGAACGTTTTTATAACAATTAAATTATCCATGTTTATATTTACATTGATCCGTCACTAAAAAAACAAATCAATCTCAGGATTATAATTTAAAGAATGGAAAAAAATTTTTAGAGTATTCAGGTAATTCACCAAAAATATGCTATTATTAGAGCTAACTTTTTTTATGCATCAATCTCACCTTCACTTAGTATTTTTATTCAAGTAGGTTTCAGTATAACAGATATCAGTATCATATTTATAAGTTAGTTTATGTATAGAAACTTGTTGATAAACATATTCTAGCATCCTCTTATCAAATGTTTCAAATAATCTTAATAGCAGTATATGGGAAGGAGAACTAGAAAACGGAATCACTTTATTCCATTCTTGTGGATATGTCTCAATTGATAATTCCATAAAAATCATGCATTAAAAAAATAGTCCATCATATAATTGTGTTCCAACCAATATTGATACAACAACTCCTTGGTAAGAACAAGTATTGGATGATTAGACTTCGCACAAATATACCAGCTTGAAATTCTCTTAGGATTTCCATCTAACCCCGGTTTTAATTTTTGAAATAAAAATAATTCAGAAAACAACATATAATCAGGGATTTTATTGGAAGATATAAAGACAGTTGCATCAATCCAAATACCTCCATGCAATGTTAGCAGTTCTAATCTCAACAAATCAGACAAGTGTGTTTTAGAAATAACTCCTTTATCAATCTTCTGTTGAACATGATTTGGAAAGATGACATAATTTCTATAAGTATCTTCTGTTAAAAGAACTACCTCTTTATCAGGGAGATTTCGAACCACAGAATTATAACATAACTTTACGATTTCAGGAGCATTGTTCATCCCTTGCAACCACAAAATCCACACCTTATTAGAAGATTGACGTTCAGCCGATTCCCGTAAAATTCTATCTTTACTTTCAACTATATAGGGAAGGTATTTTTTTCCTCAATTTAGCTAATATTTTATTATCTACTGAATTACGAACAATTTCTAAAGACTTTTTTTGAAAGACCTTGAGATAGTATTTGGAAAAATAGCAAAAAAATAGTACCCTAGACTTAAAAATACTGTTTTAAAATCTTTAAACCGTCTACTTTTTTTAATAACTTTAAAAAGAACCTAATTTACCATCCATTTTAAACTCCGTTACTAAAAGAATAATCTATCTAATTGCTTCTTAATACTTTCAAAATTTGGAATGTATTTCCTATACCTTTTTCAGCAGAAAATAATCCTTGCCATCCTAAACCTTCTAGCTTATCACTCCTAAGACTAGCATTCTGCATAGGATTAGTCTGCTTAATATCTTGATTGCTAGGAACAGCCATGGTGAGTTTCACATTGCCAACTCGAGAAATTATTTCAGCCATCTGTTTTATAGTAATAATTGAATTTGGATTGGAAACATTATAAGCTTGCCCTGACTCACCCGAAAGGAGAACACTTATAATAGCACTGGCACAATCCAAACTATAACAATAGGATCTTAACTGACTACCTGCACTTTTCATGACAATATCACGCCCAGCAATCGCTTCTGTCATAAAAAATGATGATACACGATTATCAGAGTCCTTGGCACTAGGACCATAGATATGCCCGGGCCTTACTATCATTATTTTGATTCCATACTCGGATGCAAAACTAGCACAAAGTGTTTCAGTAGCTCTTTTTGAACTGGCATAAGAAGACCGTACGCTAAGATGATCAACAGTTCCAATATAATTTTCGTCCAAAGGATTATTACTAGTGCTAATTCCATAAACTTCACTAGATGAGATATAAACTAGATTTGAAACTTTAGCATTTTTGGCGTATTCCAGGAGATTATACATGCCCAAAAAATTACTAGCCATTGTTTCTACAGGCTGATTAACATACAATTCAGGACTAGCAGGACTAGCAGCATGAATAATGTAGTCCACTGCAAAATCAAAGTGAGGTACTTCAGTCGCATCATAGAACACAAAGTGTAAATACTCTGTTTGTCTACCAAATCGTTTTTCTAATGATTCAAACTTTCTTCCACAACAAAAAATTTTAATGTTAAAATTCCTTATTTCATTTAGCAATAATAACTGGTCAATGACACTTGAACCAATCAAACCAGAAGCTCCAGTAATTAAAATTGACTTGCCATTCAAGTCATTAATATTGACGATTGTTTCTAGAGAAGATTCTACATCTTGTCTATATATTTTATTTAATAATAATGTCATTACTATTTAATCCACTTATCTCGAGTTGAACTTAATAAAGCTTTAAAAATATCGAGATCTTCTACAGTCGTAATTTTCAAGTTTTTCTCTGATCCAAGAGAGAAATAACTCTTTTCTCCGAATAGTTGCATGAGTTGGCATGATGCTGCAACATCAGTTATCCCATTTTCTAATGCTTTTTCATGAAGCGATAGAATATTATCAAGATGGTAAACATGAGGAGTTTGTGTTCGTCTCAACAAGTCACGATTCAATGCTTCTGTGGACGAAGTTGATTGTGGGTTTTCTAAAACAAATACTACCTCAGTCGTTGGTATTGCTGCAACAGCATTTCCAAACTGTTGGTATGTTGCTAAAGCGTTGCTAATAATATCATTGCTCACTAAAGGACGATTCCCGTCATGAATTAATACAGTCACATCCTCATTGGGATGAGCTTTCTTAACTGCTCTAAGACCGTTATAAATTGATTCTTGACCAGACTTCCCTCCCAAAGTTATCATCTTTAACTTTGTAATTCCAAATTGTTCTGCATAAGCCTTAACCATCTGCTCCCACCCTTTAAAATGACAATACAAATTTCATCAATTTCTGGATGATTTTGAAATTTTTCAAGGGTATAGATAATGACTGGCTTATTTTCAACATGAATAAATTGTTTAGGGATATCTTGACCAATCCTGCTCCCGATACCTGAAGCAGTCAATATTGCTACTTTCATTTATTCTTCTCCGTAACTCAACTCTAAAAACAAATGTTGCTCCCTCTTATCAACAGGAGGAACGACCATATAATCTTTACCGTAAAACATTTCTAGATACTCTTCTGACCAAACAGGAACATTCACCATCAAAGTTTCAAAAGGAACCTTTTTATAAACATTCATATTCTCTCGCAAGTAAGTCTCGCGTCTAAAGTGTTTTCTTCCTGTAGGTATGGATACATATTTTGTATGTGAATCCTTACAGCTTGAATTACATTTATCAAGCCAATTCAACCACTTTTCAATTGGAATAATTCCAAAAAACCAACCAACCATTAACTTTCCAGCTGAATAATTTAGTTTTCTACCTTCCAGTCTAAACATTTCTTTCATCAGGGCATGATTCTTTGTTTCTCGTACAGAAGCCAAGGCAAAAGTTAAAAACATACTTGTATAACCTTGAAAGAATCGTTTCACTGGATTATTGTATACATTTTCTACAATGTAAAGATCTATAGAAATACCGCACTCCTCAGCCGAATGATCATATTTCCTACGAGCAACTGTTCCTTTTTTTCTAATTTGAGAAACATGAAGTCCCAACTCTGGATGACTTTTTGGTGATTGAAGATAATATTTGCGACTAAGACTATTATCTGACTCAAATAGAGAAAATAGTTTATCGTAACTTTCCCTCGGAATATTGATATCAACATCATCATCCCAAGGGATAAACCCTTTATGACGGATTGCCCCTAAAATGCTACCTCCACTTAAAGAATACGCTATCCCATTTTCATCAAAAAAAGTAAACACATCTGATATCATTTTCAACAATTCTGATTGGTATTTTTTCAATCCGTCATCATCTAAAAATATAATATCTGACTTATCATATTTTAATTTTACTGCCATTAACTCTAACCTTTAAATAAATTCTCGTAGTCTGTAACAATCTTTTCCCAAGTGAAAGCATCCGCAATTCTTTTATTGGATTGTCTATCTAACTCATCAATCATTTTTTCATCAAATTGTTCAACTTCCTCAATCACTTGTGAAAGTTCGTCTTTTTTCCAATAGATCGCACTTTGCTCCCCAACTTCTCGATTAAAACCAACATCAAGTAGTAGATTCAACTTTGTTGACTCCAAAGCTTCAAGTAGCGAAGGATTGGTTCCTCCAACTTCATGTCCATGGAAGTAAGCAAAGGCGTTTCTCGAATATACTTCAGAAGTTCTTGATCGTAGACTGTTCCAACAAATTTCACTCGTGGATCTTTATCAAATCCAGTACTTGCTAATAGCTGATTATAAAATTTATTCTGTTCTACATTTGTGATTAGGACGAAGTCCTTCTTAGAGTTAGACGCCAAAAACCCACGTATCATAGCCTCATAGTTATTCTCTGGAACAAAACGTCCTACAACTAGGTAATAGTCGTTTTCAGAAACATTCTTCTCTTTGAACCAAGTACGTACTTTTTCATCACTACTTTTTAATGTAGAGCGTGTTGTATCTGTCCCATAAGCGATATAGGTTGTCTTAGGTTGATACTGTTTATAATCTTCTTGAATATATTTTTCAATATTCTTACTATCACACACTAAAAGATCTGCATGTTTAACCATTAGACTTTCAGAAATTTTCCAGTAGCGACGAATAGGGGCGCTCCACTTAGCACGCAACCACTCATGACCATCCGGATTAACCAAAAGAGTCCCACCTATTGCTTGAATTTTTTTCTTGATTCCATGGATAAAAGGCCCAATGCGACAAGCTAAAATATAGAAGATAGGAGCTTCATCCTTATTTGCTTTAGCAATTTCGATCGCTCTGTTAATTGCAGCAATGTCATAGGCTATAGCTCGCGCTGGACCAATATTAGGTACATCGACGTTATAACAGATAGCACCGTTATGTTCAAAAACATCCTCAGTAATCCCTGACTTTGCAGAGTTTTCACGCATACAAGCCACATAATATTGGATATCCTTATCTTGTTGAAAGGCTGTTAATTTTTCAACAAAAGTTTCAAAGCCCCCATACTTAGCAGGAATCCCTTTTGACCCTACAATATAGACAGTTTTTTTCATGTTACTCCTAATTTATAGACAGGGAGAGCAACGAGACTTACTTCGCTCCATCTCTCATCAATACAACTTTTACAGTTTTTAGCAATATTTCAAAATCTTTCCAAATGGTCCAATCATCGATATAAGCCACATCCAGTTTCACGACTTCATCGAAGTTTGTAATTTCACTTCGACCACTAATTTGCCACAAACCTGTAATACCAGGTTTAAAGCTTAGACGACGTTTTTGCTCAGGTGTGTATTTTTCGTACTCATCTACAGTTGGTGGGCGTGTACCGACTAGACTCATGTCTCCAATCAAAACATTCCAAAATTGTGGCAATTCATCCAAGCTAGTTTTTCGGATAAACTGTCCAATCTTTGTTACTCGAGGATCGTTATCGATCTTAAACATACCACCTTTCATCGTATTTTGATCCATCAACTGTTCCTTGATAGCTTCTGCATCTACTCGCATCGAGCGGAATTTATAAAAGGTAAATTGACGACCATTTTTTCCGACACGAGTTTGTGAAAAGATTGCAGGCCCGCCATCTTTACGAATCATGGGAACTAGAAATAGGCCAGCAATTCCACAAAGGATCAATCCAACAATGGCTCCACAAATATCGAGGATACGTTTAGCAATGACATGACTCAGCTTGTAAAAATTTGTAGAAAATGTCACTACATTCAAACCTGCCATTTCGTGAATCTGTTTATTTCGACCTAAGTTTTTATCGAAAGCATTGAGATTGACTGTGACAGCAATTCCCATGGTTTCAAACTGAGAAATAATAGCACCAATATCATAGTCCTCACTTGGAAGATTGACAAAAACTTCATCCACTACTTCATGCGTTGCATAAGTTAGTAATTGCTCTCTTGGTACAACAAGGACCTTGTCATGGGTAAATTCTGGCTTATCTAAAACAGATACAGCGACCAATTCCCCTTGAACATCGTTAGCTGTTAATAAGCGATCCAACACCTTTTCAGTACGTGATATCGCTGTGACCAACAAAATCTTGCGACTCCCTTTCAAATTATGGTTAAAGGTTTTCCAATAGCGTTTTACAAAAAAACTAAGCAGATAATTCAAAACACCGTACAAGGAAAGCAAATAAATCATTCCTCGTCTAGAAATCACAAATTTCTCTTCTAGGAAAAAACTTGAAAAACTAATCAATAGGGCATAAAAGACGATGTATTTAACCGTTTCGGCTAATTCAACAGACTGATTGCGTTTGAAAAAGTCTCTACCGTAACCACTAATGTAAAAAGCTACAAAGTGAAGAAAAAACAGGACGAATACTGTATTTGGAACAATATCAGTTTCTGAAATTGCAATCAGTATATAAGCTAACAAACTAACAAGTATACTCTGTAAGCATGCCAGAGTTACATTATAGGACCCTCTTCCCTCCATGCTGAACTCCCTAACTCCCTTTTACTTTTTCCCGTAGGAACCGTAATGACCATATTTTTCACGTTGAACATCAAATTTATTTAGAATCACTCCTAAAAACGGTTTCCCTGTGTGTTCCAACTGACTTTTAGCTTTTTGGACGTCTCTTCGTTTTGCCACACCAGCTTCTACAACTAAAATGGATGCATCACATTTTTGGACGATAATAGCTGCATCGATTACGACTCCTATCGGTGCCGTATCAACGATGATATAGTCAAAATATTTGCGTAAAGTTTCAATCATAACCCCAAAGTTTTCACTTTGCAAAAGAGCTGTTGGATTTGGAGAAACTGCTCCTGATTGGATGACAAATAAATTTTCAACATTTGTTTCACAGAGACCATGTGACAAATCTTGGGTCCCAGCTAGATAATCCGTTAACCCTGTAATTTTTTCTCTCGACTTGAATATCCCAGGCATAACTGAGTTTCGAATATCTGCATCAATTAACAGAGTCTTATATCCTGCATGCGCAAAAGCCCAAGCAACATTAGTAGCTGTTGTAGACTTTCCTTCACTAGGGTCGACCGATGTAACGGCGATAACCTTTAAGTTATTCCCACTCAGTTGTATATTTGTACGTAAAGCATTGTAATACTCTTCTACTTTTGTTACAAATTCAAGCTTTTGTTGCGCTAATTCTAACTTTGCCATAAGTTCTCCCTTACTTTAATTTATCTAGATTTGGAACAACTCCAAGGAGTGAGATTTTCATAACATCTTCGATGTCTTCTGGACGTTTAACACGGTCATCTAGTAGTTCAACTAATAGAACCACGACAATCACCAGTCCTGCTCCAGCACCAACACCCATCATTGTATTGCGACGGATATTTGGTGATGATGGTCCAGTAGCTGGACGGGCTTCCTCCAGAGTCGTTACATCTGAGACTCGAGTGACTGCGATGATTTTCTGTGCTGCAACTTCTCGAAGTGCATTTGCAATACGACTTGCTTCATCGGGTTTGTGGTCACTGACTGAAATTGATACAATACGTGTATCTGCAGGAACTGTTACCTGAACCTTCTTAGACAATGTTTTTGCATTGATGGCCAATCCAAGATCAGAAACCACCTTCTCTAGAACATCCTGGGACAGAATGATTTCACGGTAGTCCTTAACCAAGTATGTTCCTGCTTGTAGATCCTGATTTGTTAGTCCTGGTTTGTCATCATGGTTTCGATTAACCACATAGATTCGCGTCGTACTTCTATATTCAGGTTCTACCAAAAAACTACTATAAGCATAGGAAGCAGCTCCTGCTACGATAGCTACAAGAAGGATTAGTAGCTTCTTTGCCCATAAGGCCTTTAACAACTGAATAACGTTGATTTCAATAGTATCTTGTTCTTTCATTTTTACTCCTATATTATTTGATCTTTAATGACTTTGTCGGGATTTTTCTACAAAGAGTTCCCGAGCCTTATCTTGGCCATACTTTTTGCTCACGATCTCGTAAGCCTCTCGCATATAAGGTGGACGACTATCTAGATTATGCATATCACTAGCAACTATATGGACCAAATCCCTCTCCAAGAAATAGCGAGCACGCTTTTTCATAAATTTATAAGTATCACCAAACAATTTTGGTTTGAGGATACTCGAACTGTTGACCTGTGTATAACATCCCATTTTGATGAGGTCGTGCACCCTTTTTTCATTATTTTCCAAAGCATCATAACGTTCTATATGGGCAATAACAGGGGTTATCCCCAACATCAAAACATTGGTCAATGCGCTATGGATTTCACGATAAGGGGTATTCATGCTGAATTCTATCAGGGCGTAACGGGTTCCATTTAGTTGAGGAATCTGTTGATTCTCTAATCTGTTTAAAGCATCACTACTGTAATAGATCTCTGCTCCGTACAAGATGGTGAAGTCGGGAGCAATCTCTTTAGCCAACTCCTTGACAACTTTAAAATTTCTTGCAATGTCCTCCTCTGGTGTTTCAAACATCCCCTTCCGACGGTGGGAGGTCGAAACGATAGTACGAACTCCTTGAGCATAAGCTTCCTTTAAAAGGGCTATACTCTCTGACTGATCTCTAGGACCATCGTCTACATCAAAAACTATGTGTGAATGGATATCAATCATCTTATTTTCCTTCCATGATATCTTTGATTTCTGCTTTGAGTGACTCTAAGCTATTTGGATCCACCTCTAACATATAAAGGCTACTATCAGGCATAGCATAGGAAGGAAGATCCATTCGACCAGTTCCCTTTAGATCTCGAGTGATGACAGTATATTTTCCTCCACTTGCTAGTTGGGCATTTACTAAGCTAACCATGGTTTCAGGAGGCATATTGGTTTGTACAGAATCTTGCAGACTTTGCATAATACCATCAAAATTCTTTAAGGCTTCTGCTGAAGTTAGTTTTTGAATAATAGCAGCAATGACTTTTTGTTGATTACGCCCACGATCTCCATCACCATTGGTTAAGGAGTAACGTTCACGAACAAAACCTAGAGCCTGCTCAGAGTTAAGATGAACATTTCCAACAGGGAAGTGATAGTTCCCATGAAGAGATGTGAAGTCTTGATCATTATAAACATCGACACCACCCAAGAGATCAATTAATTTCAAGAAGGAAGTGAAGTTGAGTCGTGCATAGTAATTCAGATCAATTCCATAGAGATTTCTAAGGTATGAATGGAAGCATCCACGCCATAAATACCTGCATGGGTCAATTTATCATTTTGGTTATTGCCACCATCAGCTATGGGCACATAAGCATCACGAGGTGTTGTTGTCAGGAGAATTTTCTTGGTCTCTTGATTGACCGTCATAATGATATTGACATCCGAACGAGAAACGGAGCTAATCGGTCCATATGTGTCAATCCCACTGATGTAGATATTAAAAGCCTTGTTTTGAGAAACTTTAGGCGCTTCAACGCTCTTGGTTAGTTCTTTGGTATAAATCTTCTTGATTTTTTTGGCATGATCTGGGTACTCTTGCTCAATCAGATTTTCAAAGACACTGTTCAAAACAATTGCCTTGGTCTCTCCAGCTAAGAGACTCTTATAAGCCGCAAGATAGGAAGAACTGTCTTCAACCGTTAAGTCTTTACTCTGACTTGCCTTAATATCATCGAGCAGTTTTTTTGATATTCTCTGCATCTGTTTTGGTCGGAGCTGTCACACCGGATAATTCCGAGACATTCCCAATCTCGCTATCTGCCAAAACTGCAACACTGATAAAGTAGCTAGAATAGTTAGATGTCGCATTGAGTTGATTTGCTAAGCTAATGAATTTATGGACTCCAATCAAAGAAACGGAATTCACAATGACCAGCACCACAAGTAAAATCATGGTGAAAATCTTAGCTTTTCTCTTTAGAATCAAAAACAAGGCAATTAGCACAAATAGGGACATAATGATTGCTATAAGGACATTGACATAGCTAATCGCTAAAATATGATACTTAAATATTAAAAACAGCAAAAAACAAGCGAGCATTGCATATACAAACAACAAAATAATATTGAAACTTTGTTGAAACTTGCTCGTCTTACTTTCTTTTAAACGTCTCCCCACCTTACACCTCTAGATAGTATTTTTTTATTTTTATTATATCATAAACCATTCCTCAATGCTATTTACACCTGTAAAATAAGCGTTTTTCCTATTCAAATGACACTTTTCTGGAACAATTATTGTTTGTTCCATGTATCAAAAGTACACAAAATAAAATAAAAAACGCATCATATCAGATATACCATCATATTGATACAATGCGTTTTTTGATAAAAGATCTACTAAACGTTCTTCCCTAACAGAGTTTTTGTTCAGCTCTATTCTACATTATTTGATGTGCTTTTCAAAGTCTTTTTGACTTTTTTCGACTGAGTTTTTACGTTCTTGTTCCCATTTAGCTTTCGCTTCGTCAAATTGAGCAGTTGTTACTACCTCTGTTTGCAGTCTCATGTACTTGTAGTTACTTCCAGTACCTTTGATTCCGACAAGTGAGTATGCTCGTGTAAATGGTGTCACACGTGTCACTGAAGCCCCACCACCGTTTGAATTTACAGGGAGCAATAGCGAACTATCAATCAGCCAAGCTTGTGCGTCTGCATAGTTTTCATAACGTTTGGCTACGTCTGTATTTTCAGCATCTGCTGCTTTCAATTTTTGAGTATATTGGTCCAATCCAATACTTGTAATCTTATCAGCATCCTTGCTTGGATCAAGTCCTAAAATCTTGAGATAGAATCCATCCTCAGCGTTGAAAGGATTGAGATAAGTTGATGGATCTTGGTAGTCTGCAGACCAACCGTCCAAGTTCAAATCATAGTCATGATCAGCTGTAGTTGGCGCTTGGAATGTCGCATTGGCATAGTCTTCCGTTGAAATTTGAACTACATCAATCACTACATTTCTGCCCCAAGAGTTGATTCGACAGATTGTTTAAGCGAATTAATCTTTGGAAGTAAGGTTTTGTTAACTTGATCTACAGGCAAGTCCAAATGAATTGGGAAGCTCACACCTTGAGCTTCTAACTCTTTCTTAGCCTCAGCAAATTGAGTTTGTGCTTTTTCTTTGTTGAAGTATCCATCTTGAGCATCTTCAAGATTCATATTTGACCACTGTGTTCCGTAGTTGACCAACTTAGATGAAACTGTCTCACCAAAGGTCTTATCTCCAACTTGTACGAAAGTTGGTGGTACAAGCGTGTTACGAAGAGTATTTTTAGCAGCTTCTTCTCCATTAGACTGAGCTGAGTATGCTGTACGATCAATTGCAAAGTTGATTGCTTGACGGAAGTTTTTATTTAAAATCGCAGCTTGAGTCGCTTGTTTTTGATCATCGCTAGTCTTAGCTGTATGATTGTATGCTTGACGGTTAACGTTAAAATTATAGTACCAAGATGTTGCATCTTGCAAGCTATAAACGATATTGTCCTTATATTTTTCCTTTGTCTTAGCGAAGTTTGAGCTATTTGGGTAGACACCAGCAGACGAGTAGGCTCCGCTTTCGAAATTACGGATTGTCATATCTTGGTCAGAACCATCAACATAAGCCAATTTAACTCTTTCAATCGTTACTTTATCTTGATCGTAGTAATGAGGATTCTTCTTGTACTCAAGTGATGATTTTGATGTGAATTCTTTTAACAAATAAGGACCGCTATAGAGAATACTATCTGCTTTCAACTCTCCAAATTCTTTCCCTTTAGAAGTCAAGAATTCTTCATTAACAGGGAATAAAATACTATTAGTAGTCTTAGAGTTCCAGAATGGTTCTGGTCGTGTCAAGGTATATTGGACAGTGTAATCATCTACAGCCTTAACACCAACATTTGAAAAGTCAGTATTTACGCCTGTGACATAATCATCCAAGCCCTTAATTGAGTTTTGAATCAAATCGAGTGCTTGACTCTTGTTGTCAGCTGCATACTTGATACCTGTGACGAAATCTTGCGCTTTAATTGAAGCATATTCTTCCCCATCAGCAGTGAACCATTTAGCATCCTGACGAAGTTTGTAAGTATAAGTCAAACCATCTTTAGAAACGCTCCAATCTTCTGCAAGAGCAGGAATAAGATTTCCGTAATTATCATTTTCAAGCAAACCATCCACCAAGTTGGTTACAACAGCGGTATTATCACCAGAGTAGTCCAAAAGGTAGTTGAAGGTTGTCGGGTCGGCACCAAATGTTGACGAGTAGGTTTTAGCATCTGATGCTGATTTACCGCATGCCGCCAATAAGACCGCTGCCGCAAGTGTCAACCCCGCTCCAATCAGTTGTTTTTTGAGTTTCATGATCCATTTTTCTCCTTTTATGTTAGGTTTTATGACATATAACTATTTTATCAAATTTTTAGTCTAAAAAGTAAAGTTATATACTATTCGACCTCTTATTTGCAATAGAAAAAAAAAAAAAAAGAAATCCTGCTAGAAACAAGATTTCTTTACGGATAGTCAAAGATTATTTAACGTGATTCGCTAACTCTTTTTGATATTTGGCATTTGTTTCAATTTTTTCTTTTTGCCATTTCTTGAGAGCTTCTTCGTATTCTTTAGCTGTTACAATATCGTTTTGCAATTCTAAACCTTTAAATACAAATGGATCTCCCTTGATACCAACTTGAGAGTAAGCTTTTGTGAATGGCACTGTACGGCTAACTGTCGGAGAACCACCTGAAGAAGCTACAGGGATAAGAAGTGAGCTATCTGAAACCCAAGCTTGTGCTTTGGCATATTTTTCATAGCGTTTGTTAAGATCACTTGTTTCTGATGCTGCATCATCCAAGAGTTTCTTGTACTCATCAAGTCCAACTTGAGCCATAACTTCTGGATCTTTACCTTTTGTGATACCCAAGTGTTTAAGAGCAGAACCCTTCTTAGCATCTAAGATATTGAGGTAGGTTGCTGGGTCTTGATAGTCTGGTCCCCAACCAGTTCCGTTCAAGTCATAGTCTTTTTGAGAAGGCACTTTGGCTTGAGATGTGATACTCATTTTCTCATTGTCAGTCATTTGGAGTACGTCGATAACAACATTTTCACTTCCAAGTACTGCTTCGACAGACTGCTTGAGTGAGTTGGTTTGTTGCACAGCAATAACATCTGTCTGTTCAACTGGAATATCCAAATGAATTGGGAAGGTTACACCTTTGGCTTGCAATTCTGTTTTTGCTTTTTCAAAGGCAGCTTTTGCTTTTGTCGGATTGTAAAGGGTATCTTTACCATCTGTCAATGCTACATCCTTCCACTGGTCTCCATATGTTACCAGTTGCTCTTGCGCCAATTCACCGAAGGTCTTTTCACCAACTTGAACATAGTCATAAGGCACAAGGCTAGTACGGATAATCTTGTCTGCACCTTCTTCGCCATTCATCTGTGCAGAGTAAGCATGACGGTCAAGAGCGAAGTTGATAGCTTGACGGAAGTTTATTGAGAAGCGCTTCTTTAGTTGATGTTTTTTGGGCATCATCTGTCTTAGCTGTTTTATTGTAAGACTGACGATTTACGTTGAAAGTAAAGTAATAGCTAGTTGCTTCTTGAGGGCTATAGACAATCTTATCGCCGTATTCTTTCTTAGTTGAATCAAAGCTTGAACTAGTTGGGAAGAGGCGAGCTGTCGTATATGAGCCTGACGCAAAGCTACGAATCAATGATTCTTGATCAGATCCATCGTAGAAAGTAAGCTTGACGTGGTCAATCTTCACATTGTCTTTGTCCCAGTAATTCGGGTTCTTTTCGTACTCGATCACGGATTTTGAAGTGAAGTTCTTCAAAATTATATGGACCATTGTAGAGAATACCTGAAGGCGCTGCTGCACCGTAATCTTTACCTTGAGAATTTAAGAATTCCTCATTAACAGGGAGCATTGTCGCTGTTGTCACCTTAGAATTCCAGAAGCTTTCTGGTTTGTTCAAGGTATACTCAACTGTATAGTCATCAACTGCTTTGACACCGACTGTTGAGAAGTCATTTGTTTCACCACTAACGTACTCTGCCAAACCTTTGATAGAGTCTTGGATAAGAGTTAGGCCATCTGACTTACCATCTGCAGCATGTTTCAAACCAGTCACAAAGTCTTGGGCCTTGACTTCAGCGTACTCTTCTCCTTCAGAAGTATACCATTTGACACCTTTACGTAGCTTGTAAGTATAAGTCAAGCCGTCTTGTGAGACTGACCAATCTTCAGCAAGCGACGGAATCAAGTTCCCGTATTTGTCATTTTCCAAGAGTCCGTCGACCAAGTTGGCAATGACGTCTGATGTGGAACTTTTACTAGTAACGCTATAGTCCAATGTTGTTGGATCAATGGCATATACGTATGAAAATGTTGTTGGAGCACCTGCTTTTTTCTCAGTCTTGCCACAAGCTGCCAAAAGAAGAGCTGCGCTCATCGTTATCCCTGCTACTGCGAGCCACTTTTTCGATTTCATTGGTATTCTCCTTTAAAATACTATTTTCACCATTATACCCTATTTTTATATAAAAGCAAGGGTTTTTAGGTGATTTTTTAGAAAATTCAAACTAATATTTATTAAAGAAGTTTTTACACTTATTTTAGAAAAAAACTCAAGCATCTTAGACACTTGAGTTTCTGGTTTTAATCAGCTAATTCGATACAGAAGGCATCCCATGGAGCCAAGTTTTGTTTCTCTAAAACATCTTGTACTGAGGTATTTTCAATCAAGATAGACTTAACTGACTCTTCAACTGCAAACTCTTGCTGTCGGTTGGACAAATTGGCCACCACTAGGAAACGACGGTCTCCATCTTTACGGATATAAGCAAAGACTTTTTCAGCCGTATCAAGAAGTTCAAAGTCAGCACGAACCAACCAGCTATTTCCCTTACGAATGTTTACCAATTTTTGATAGGTATAGAAGATAGAATCTGGATTTGCTAAAGCTTCTTCTACATTTATCTTTACGTAATTTGGATTGACTGCAAGCCAAGGTTGACCATCTGAGAAACCAGCATTTTTTGTATCATCCCACTGCATCGGGGTACGGGCATTGTCTCGTCCAATCACACGAATGCTATCCATGATTTCTTCCATTGGAACACCTTTTTCAAGAGCTTCACGCGCATAATTGAGGGATTCAATATCCTCTACTTGATCCAGCGTTTCAAACGGGAAATTGGTCATTCCAATCTCTTCACCTTGGTAAATATAAGGAGTCCCTCTCATAAGATGAAGTAAGATGGCATACGCTTTGGCAGATTTTTCACGGTAGTCTTGGTCATTTCCCCAGATAGAGACGATACGAGGGAGGTCATGGTTGTTCCAGAAGAGGGAATTCCAGCCATCTTCAACTCCCAACTCTGTCTGCCATTTGTTGAAAATCTCTTTTAACTTCCCAACATTTAGCTCTTTTTGGTACTGCCACTTAGGTTTCCCTTCCTGATACTGAAGACAGATATGTTCAAACTGGAAGACCATAGACAGTTCTTGTCCTTTAGGATCTGAATAGAGTTTGGCAATCTCTGGTGTTGCTCCCCAAGTCTCCCCTACTGTCAAGAGCTCTTTGTCGCCGAAAGTAGCCTGATTCATTTCCTTGAGATAGGGATGGAGCATAGGACCATTGTTGACAATTTTCTGATCAGGAATCTTCCCAATCATGTCAATGACGTCCATACGGAATCCACCAATCCCTTTATCAATCCAGAAATTCATCATCTCATAGATTTTTTGGCGTAGTTCTTCATTTTCCCAGTTGAGGTCTGGCTGCTTCTTACTAAAAAAGTGGAGATAGTATTGACCAGACTTTTCGTCATATTTCCAGGCAGATCCACTGAAAATTGACTCCAATTCGTTAGGTTCATCACGCCAGATATAGTAGTCTCGCTCAGGACTATCAGGATTTTCACAAGCTTCGATAAACCAAGCGTGCTCATCTGATGTATGATTGACCACCAAATCCATAATGATTCGGATATCTTGTTTTTTAGCCTCAGCAATCAGCTCATCCATATCTTCCATGGTTCCAAAAATAGCGGCGATATCTTGATAATTGGCAATATCGTAACCATTGTCATCCATGGGGCTATCATAGACTGGAGAAAGCCAGATCGCTGTGACCCCTAAATTAGCTAGATAGTCTAGCTTACTGGTAATCCCAGGCAAATCACCAATCCCATCTCCATTGCTATCCTTAAAACTTTTTGGATATACTTGATAGACGACTGCATTATGCCACCATTTTTCTTGCATCTTTTTACCTCTATTTAAAATTGACTTTACTCCATCATAGACCTTTTATCAAAATTATGCAAGCGTTTGCTTTATCTTTTTTTCTCACTTTTGCGACTCTCTAGTTTCTAATCTTCCATTTTTTTTATATAATAGAGCTCAGAGGTAAAAAAATGAAAAAACAAGCTTTTAGTTCTGAACAATATTTAAATCTACAACGCGACCATATCTTGGAGCGCATCAACCAATTTGACGGCAAACTCTACTTGGAGTTTGGTGGCAAAATGTTAGAAGATTTCCACGCTGCTCGTGTCCTTCCTGGATATGAACCTGACAATAAAATCAAGCTCTTGCAAGAGTTGAAGGAGCACGTTGAGGTTGTTATCGCTATTAACGCTAGCAATATCGAGCACTCAAAATCTCGTGGAGACTTGGGCATTTCTTATGACCAAGAAGTGCTTCGTTTGATCGATAAATTCAATGAACTCGGTATCTTTGTTGGTTCAGTTGTCATTACTCAATATGCAGGACAACCGGCAGCAGATGCCTTCCGTAATCAATTAGAGAAGAATGGTATCGACTCTTATCTCCACTACCCAATCAAAGGGTATCCGACAGATATGGATCACATCATTTCTCCTGAAGGTATGGGGAAAAACGACTCTATCAAAACTAGTCGTAACTTGATAGTCGTGACAGCTCCTGGGCCTGGTTCAGGTAAGTTGGCAACTTGTATGTCTAACATGTACCACGACCAAATCAATGGTATCAAGTCTGGTTATGCCAAATTTGAAACTTTCCCAGTTTGGAACCTTCCTCTCCATCATCCAGTCAACTTAGCTTATGAAGCCGCTACAGCAGACTTAGATGATGTCAACATGATTGACCCATTCCATCTCCAAACTTATGGAGAAACCACAGTCAACTACAACCGCGATATCGAGATTTTCCCTGTTCTTAAGCGTATGCTGGAACGTATTCTCGGTGAGTCTCCTTATGCGTCTCCAACTGACATGGGTGTCAATATGGTTGGTTTTGCAATCACTGATAACGACGCTGCCATTGAAGCATCTAAACAGGAAATTATCCGTCGCTATTACCAGACAGTCCTCGACTTCAAAGCTGAGAAGGTTGGAGAAACTGCTGTGAAGAAGATTGAGCTTCTCATGAACGACCTAGGTATCACACCAGCTGACCGAAAGGTTGCTGTTGCCGCACGTCAAAAAGCAGAAGAAACAGGCGGACCCGCTCTAGCACTTGAATTACCTTCTGGTGAAATCGTTACTGGTAAGAACTCAGAACTCTTTGGTCCAACAGCGGCTGCATTGATCAATGCTATCAAGATGTCCGCTAACATTGATGCTGAAACAAAATTAATTGAACCAGAAGTGGTGAAACCAATTCAAGGTTTGAAAATCAATCACTTGGGTAGTCGCAATCCACGTCTGCATTCTAATGAGATTCTCATCGCTCTTGCAATCACAGCTATGCAGAATCCCGATGCAGACCGTGCTATGAAAGAACTCGGAAACCTCAAAGGAAGCGAAGCCCATTCTACTATTATCTTAACAGACGAAGATAAAAATGTTCTTCGCAAACTAGGTATCAACGTAACCTTTGATCCTTACTATCAATACGATCGTTTGTATCGCAAGTAAAAATACGAAACTCACTCCTCTTAGAGTTGGATCCTTATCATCCAGCTCTAAGAGTTTTTTATATCTTGCAAGTCTTCCACAAGCATATCTTTCAAAAAGAATTCTCATTTTAATAGAAACTGAGATAACATTTAATTTTAGATTTATTTCTAATGAATTCTTAAAAGGAGTGATACTCAATGAAAATCAAAGAGCAAACTAGGAAACTAGCCGCAGGTTGCTCAAAGCACTGCTTTGAGGTTGTGGATAGAACTGACGAAGTCAGCTCAAAACACTGTTTTGAGGTTGTGGATAGAACTGACGAAGTCAGTAACCATACCTACGGCAAGGCGACGTTGACGCAGTTTGAAGAGATTTTCGAAGAGTATGAATCAATCCTCTTCAATCTTGACTTGAACTACCTTGGCTGAGGTTGATCCATTTTCTCTACAATATCAACTTGGTGTAATAAGACTGACTGCGTCACTCTTATCTAAAACCTCAAAGCTATTCTGTGAGACATCTACCTAAGCACCTAAGTTTGGTCATTGATTTTCATTAAGTATACAAAAAAAGTGAACAAGACAGCATTCTGTTTTTCAGAAAACTATCTAGTTCACTTTGAGTTTATTCTACTGTTACTGACTTGGCAAGGTTACGTGGTTTGTCCACATCGAGTCCACGGTGTAGGGTTGCAAAGTAAGCGACTAATTGTGTTGGTACGACCATTGAGATTGGTGAGAGGTAAGGGTGTACGGTCGTAAGAACGATGTCGTCTGTATCTTTGGCAACATTTTCTTCTGCGATGGTGAGGACCTTGGCACCACGAGCTGCCACTTCTTGGATATTTCCGCGAGTGTGGTTAGCAAGAACTGGGTCAGACAAGAGGGCCAAAACAGGTGTTCCTTCTTCAATCAAGGCGATTGTTCCATGCTTAAGTTCTCCAGCCGCAAAACCTTCACATTGGATGTAAGAAATCTCTTTGAGCTTGAGACTGGCTTCCATGGCTACATAGTAATCTTGACCACGTCCGATGTAAAAGGCATTACGTGTTGTTTCAAGAAGATCACGGACTTTTGCATCGATCGTTTCTTTCTCTGAAAGAGTTGATTCGATAGACTGAGCCACGATAGACAATTCATGAACCAAGTCAAAGGCTTGAGCTTTTTCATTGCCATTTGCTTCACCAACCGCTTTTTGCAAGGAAGGCAAGGGCTGCGATTTGGGCTGTATAGGCCTTAGTTGACGCTACGGCAATTTCAGGACCTGCATGAAGCAACATAGTATGGTTGGCTTCACGTGAAAGGGTTGATCCTGGCACGTTTGTCACTGTTAAGCTTGGGATGCCCATTTCATTGGCCTTAACCAAAACCTGACGACTATCAGCTGTTTCACCAGACTGACTGATAAAGATGAAGAGGGGTTTCTTGCTGAGAAGTGGCATACCATACCCCCACTCAGAGGAGATACCAAGTTCAACTGGCGTATCTGTCAATTCTTCTAGCATCTTTTTAGAAGCAAATCCTGCATGGTAAGAAGTTCCAGCAGCAAGGATGTAGATACGGTCTGCGTCTTGAACAGCCTTGATGATAGCTGGATCTACGACAACTTGACCAGCCTCATCTGTGTAGGCTTGGATTAACTTACGCATCACCGTTGGCTGCTCATCGATTTCCTTGAGCATGTAGTAAGGATATGTCCCCTTACCGATATCTGACAAGTCAAGTTCCGCAGTATAGCTAGCACGCTCACGGCTGTTGCCATCATAGTCTTGCACTTCAACGCTATCAGCTTTTACGATAACCAACTCTTGGTCATGGATTTCCATGTATTGGTTAGTTTCACGAATCATAGCCATGGCATCTGAGCAGACCATGTTATATCCTTCTCCAAGACCAATCAAAAGTGGTGATTTGTTCTTGGCCACGTAGATGACATCTGGATTTTCAGAGTCGATTAAGGCAAAGGCATAAGAACCACGGATGATGTGAAGAGCTTTTTTGAAGGCTTCAAGTACTGACAAGCCGTCTTCTTCTGCAAATTTTCCAATCAAGTGAACAGCGATTTCTGTATCTGTTTGTCCCTTGAAGTGGTGACCTGTAAGGTATTCTTCCTTGATTTCGAGGTAGTTTTCAATCACACCATTGTGCACCAAAACAAAACGTCCTGTCTCAGAGCGATGTGGGTGAGCGTTATCTTCTGTTGGTTTTCCGTGAGTGGCCCAACGAGTATGTCCGATACCAGTTGTTCCCTCAACCCCAGCTGTCTTGGCAGACAATTCTGCAATACGACCAACTGCTTTTACCAAATGGCTTTCAGCACCACCTAGAACAAAAATTCCAGCCGAATCATAACCACGGTATTCGAGTTTTTCAAGTCCTTGAATTAAAATATCAGTTGCATTTGTGTTTCCAACAACACCAACAATTCCACACATAGTATATACGACACAGACTAGCTGTGCTTTCCCCTTAAAATTGGTATAGTCTAATTCTTCTTTTATAGAATCAGCAAAAACAGTATATACTTGTTTCTTTTACTTGTCAAGAATAAAAATTGGTATAGCGTTATTCTACTGATTCTTTATACTAAAAATCTATTATATTTCATCTAAAGCAAGTATTAAAAAAGGGCTCTATCACCCTTAATAACTACTATTTTGTAGCAAACTTGTCTGCTTCTACTACTTCTTGAAAGGTTTTTTGATAATTCACTTTAATCGTCATTGTCATGTGAGAGTCCTCGTTTCTTTTTGATGAATCCAGTATAAAATCCCTTCCTAAAACATAGCTTATATTTTCCTTAGAAAAAACTAAAAGTAACTTGTGACTCAATGAAAACGAAAGAGCAAACTAGAAAGCTAGTCACAGTTTTCTCTAAGCACTGTTTTCAGCTTACCAGATAGACTAAGACCTCGTTTGAAGTGGTGTTTAAGTTTATGCATTCAGTAAATCAAATTAACATAAGCATTTTTCTAACTCCCTTACCTGAGAATCCCCACACAAAAAGAGCGTTACCGCTCTTTGACTTAGTATTTAGGAGAAGGTGTTTGTTCCTGTTGAAACGTTTTTTGGTAATTTACTTTAATCGTCATTGTCATGTGAGAGTCCTCGTTTCTTTTTGATGACTCTAGTATAGGCAATAACCCTAAAAGCAAACTTAAGATTTTCTTAGAGAAAGCTTATACTCAATGAAAATCAAAGAGCAAACTAGGAAACTAGCCGCAGGTTGCTCAAAACACCGTTTTGAGGTTGTGGATAGAACTGACGAAGTCAGTAACACATATACGGTAAGGCGACGTTGACGTGGTTTGAAGAGATTTTTGAAGAGTATTAATCTAAATGTTCTTTCTTTTCTAGATTTAGAGCAATCATATGCCACTCTGGATCCTCCTGCCAGTTAGGAAGGAAGCTGATATAGCTAGCTACCTTACGTGCTTCTTCAAGTATTGGGAAATCCTCGATAATATCAGCCACTTGAAACTCTGGTAGACCTGACTGTCTGGTTCCAAATCTCACCCGAACCACGCATTTTCAAATCTTCTTCTGCAAGGACAAATCCATTAGTCGTTTCCGTCATGATGCGCATGCGGTCTTTTCCAGAGTCAGTCTTGGGATTGGCCACAAGAACCGCGTAGGACTGCTTGTCTCCCCGACCGACACGACCTCTGAGCTGATGAAGCTGACTAAGTCCGAAACGGTCAGCATCCATGATAATCATAACCGTCGCATTTGGCACATTGACCCCAACTTCTATAACCGTTGTCGAAACCAGAATATCAGTCTTTCTATCTTTGAACTCCTGCATAATCTGGTCTTTTTCATCGCTCTTCATCTTACCGTGTAAGAGAGCAACTTTTGCTTTTCCTGCAAAATGAGTCGTCAATTCTTCCGATAAAGCAATAGCATTTTTTAGGTCCAAGGCTTCAGATTCTTCAATCAAAGGAGAGATAACATAGGCTTGGGAGCCTTTTTGAATCTCATTCTCCAACCAAGTCAAGACCTGAGGCAGTTGCTCATGCTTGATCCAGCGAGTTACGATTGGTTTGCGCCCTGCTGGCATCTGGTCAATAATAGAAACATCCATATCTCCAAAGGCAGTGATTGCTAAGGTTCGTGGAATCGGAGTCGCCGTCATCATGAGGACATCTGGATTTTCTCCTTTTTCCCGTAAAATACGCCTTTGCCCTACACCAAAGCGGTGTTGCTCATCGATGATAATCAAGCCGAGTTTAGCATAGTCTACCCCATCTTGAATCAGAGCATGAGTTCCGACAATCACATCGACCTCGCCCTTGGCAATGGTTTCTAAAACCGTGCGTTTTTCTGCAGCTTTTAATGAACCTGTTAGGAGAGCTAGTTTCAAATCAGGAAAGAGACTTTCTAGACTTTCAAAATGCTGCTCTGCGAGAATCTCTGTTGGAACCATGAGGGCAGTCTGATAACCAGCCGTTACGGTTGCGTACATCGCTAAACCTGCTACCACTGTTTTCCCACTACCAACATCCCCTTGCAAGAGTCGATTCATGTGGTGGTCCGACTTCATATCTGTCAGGATTTCTTGCAGGCTCTTTTCTTGGGCTTGCGTCAAAGCAAAAGGCAAATTTTCTTTAACCGCAGTTAGTTTTTCCTGGGACCAATTCAGAACCAATCCACTTCCATGAACTTTATTTTCAGACTTGAGGGTCTGTAATTGCATTTGGAAATAGAAAAGTTCCTCAAACTTGATTCGACGGAGAGCCTGCTTGTATTCTGCCAAATCCTTAGGAAAATGCATAGCACGAACAGCCTGACAGCGAGACATAAGTTTGTATTTATCTAGCAAGGACTGAGGGAGATTTTCCTCTATCAAGAGATCTAGCCCCTGATCAAAGGCGGTTTTAATGACCTTAACAAGGCTTGCTTGACTAACTCCTTGTGCGAGACGATAGACAGGTTGAAGGTCGTCTTCCACTTGGGCTAAAACCTTCATCCCTGTGAGACTAGCCTTGGCGCGATCCCACTTACCAAAAACGGCTAGAGTCGCTCCTAGCTCAATCTTGTCAGCCAGGTAGGGTTGGTTAAAGAAGTTCACTGAAAACACAACTTCTCCCTGCTTGAGGCTAAAGCGTAGGCGATTGCGCTTAAAACCATAATACTGAACACTAGCTGGTGTTACTACCTGACCAGATAGGACAGCCTTTTCACCGTCTTCTAGCTCTAGCACCTGCTTGGTCTTAAAATCTTCATAACGGAAAGGAAAGTAGAGCAAGAGATCTTGCAGGTTTTCGATTCCTAGTTTGGCATATTTCTCTGCCGATTTTGGTCCCACTCCAGGCAAGACATGCAAGGGTTGGTGTAAATTCATGCTCTTCTCCTTTCCTTCTGTTTCTTAATGATATTCTCTCGGAATTCGATCACTGAGGAGACAAACTACCTCATAATTGATCGTTCCACGGTAAACCGCTACATCTGTTGCAGTAATCTCCTTGTCACCGTTTAAGCCAATCAAGGTTACCTTGGTACCTAATGGATACAGCTTAGGTAAACGAACCGTGATTTGGTCCATGGATACCCGCCCTACGATAGGGCACAATTGTCCATCCACCAGAACTGAGAAATTCTGCATATCTCGCGCCCAACCATCTGCATAACCGATCGGTACCGTTGCAATGACTTGTTCACTGTCTGCCTGATAGGTTGCTCCGTAGCCCATACAAGCCCCGGCTGGGACTGTTTTAACATGAACAATGGCTGACTCCAAAGTTAAGGCTGGTTTTAGTTCATAAGGCAATTCCAAAACTTGTCCGCTTGGATTGAGACCATACATAGAATCTCCCATGCGAACCGCATTGAAAATCGTTTCTGCATGCCATAGAGTCGTTGCTGAGTTACTCGCATGGACTAGTTCTGGTACTTCTTGCAAGCCAGCAAGTATTCCCTTGAAACACTCTAACTGTTGGTTAAAGTAACTATCCGACTCTTCATCAGCAGTTGCAAAGTGCGTAAAGATTCCCTCAACATTTGCTCCATGTTCCTTGAGTAAAGTTTGAGCTTGTGCTGCCTCGCTTGCACTTCTAAAACCAATTCGTCCCATACCTGAATCAATTTTAAGGTGAACGGTTAAGCCTGATAAATCTGAATCAGTAGCAAGGAGATTCTCAATCCATTCCAATCCTGCCACTGTCAAGGCAATCGCATACTGCTTAGCCAATGAAAGAGATTCAACCTCAGATACTCCCAAAATGAGAATCTTCTTAGAAATTCCTGCCTGACGAAGCTCGATGGCTTCATCGATATTAGAAACGCAAAAACCATCGACATCATCCTGGATAGCCGTAGCAACAGCTACCGCTCCGTGTCCGTAAGCATTGGCTTTCACAACCGCCCATTTAAGAGTATCTTTGGGAATATGCGCACCCATTTGTTGGATATTGTAGCGGATAGCTCCCAGGTCGATGAGGGCTTTGGTTGGTCTATGTGGACTAGTTTTCATGATTCTCCTCCAAAATAACACTAGCTGTCACAAACTGATCTGTATGGCTGATCGATAGCCACACTTTCCTGAAAACGGGGATTTGCTGAAGTAAGGCGCCCCTCTCTCATTGTTCAAAACTTCCAAATCCTGAAAGCCCAACTTCCCAATTCCTGTTCCCATAGCCTTTGAGAAAGCCTCTTTAGCTGACCAACGCCCAGCCAAATACTCGACCTGTCTACGACCTTTGAGACTGGAAAAGCGCTCCATTTCCTTGTCTGTCAAGACACGTTGGGCAAATCCTTCTCTTTTTTTAACTGCATTTTGTATGGAAGCTAATGCTTCGATATCAATTCCGTGTCCAACTATCATTTTCGTCAAAAAGAGTTGAGATACCCCCAACTCCATCCTTTTCACTTATTTTGTTAAGGTAGTATAGATTTCTTCTACCAGAGCTACTGTATTTTCCCATCCTAGGCATGGGTCTGTAATAGAGCAACCAAAGATTTCTGGTTGGTTTTGGCGACCATCTGCCAAGTAGGATTCAATCATGAAACCTCGAACTGTTTTCTTAATCTTTTCATTCCAGTCACGATTGAGCAGAGCTTGACGAACAATTCGAACTTGCTCCATATATTGTTTCCCTGAATTATCATGGTTAGTATCAATCATGATAAGGGATTTTCAAGCCCCATAGACTCGTAACGCCCGATAGCATTTAAGAGAGTTTCATAGTAGAAGTTTGGTTCATTCTTCCCATATTCATTCATAGCTCCACGAAGGATAACGTGAGCTAGGGGATTACCTGAAGTCTCAACTTCTTGTCCATGGTAAAGAAATGTTTGCTTGTTTTGTGCAGCATAGATGGCATTAAACATAACAGACAGATTTCCAGAGGTTGGATTTTTCATACCCACTGGTGCATCAATCCCTGAAGCTACAAAACGGTGTTCCTGATCTTCTACTGAACGCGCACCCACTGCATGGTAGCTCACCAAGTCATCAACCAAGACTAGATTGGATGGATAAAGCATTTCATCTGCTGTAGTCAATCCAGTTTCTGTAATAACTCGATAATGAAGCTGACGAACAGCCTGTAAACCATTAATCAAACTTGGTGCTTTAGAAGTATCTGGCTGATGAACCAAACCCTTGTAGCCATCTCCATTGGTACGTGGCTTGGCTGTGTAAACACGCATGACCATGAAAATCTTATCTGCAACTTTTTTCTGCAAGTCTGCCAAACGGCGAGCATACTCAAGGACTGCTTCCTCATTATCAGACGAACACGGCCCAATGACCAGAAGGATACGATCATCCTTTCCTGAAAGGATGTCTGCTAGTTCCTGGTCTCGACTTTCCTTATGTTGCAAGGCTTCTGCAGATAGCTGTGTTTCCGCCTTAATCGCTTCAATATCGATTTCTTGACCTTTCTCGATAAATGCCATATTAGTCTCCTAGTCTTTGGTAGATTTCACGAACAAGAGCTTCAGTATTTCCCATCCAAGACATGGATCAGTGATAGATTTTCCAAAGACCTCTGGTTCATTTTGACGACCGTCTTCTAGATAAGACTCAATCATGAAGCCACGAACATGTTTTTTTATCTTTTCATTCCAATCGCGGTTAATCAAAGTTTGACGTACGATACGAATCTGATCCATATACTGCTTGCCTGAGTTGTCATGGTTGGTATCAATGATGATAAATGGATTTTCAAGCCCCATCTTTTCATACTGGGCAATAGTATCCATCAAATTATCGTAGTAATAGTTCGGAATGTTTTTCCCGTATTCATTGAGGGCACCACGGAGAATAGCATGCGATAGAGGGTTCCCTGTAGTTTCGACTTCTTTCCCTAGGAAAAGGAAACTCTGTTTGTTTTGAGCTGCATAAATACCGTTGAACATAACATTGAGATTTCCAGATGTTGGATTTTTAAATCCTGTTGGGAAATCAGCTCCACTTGCTACAAAACGGTGTTGTTGATCTTCAACCGAACGAGCTCCAACTGCCATATAAGAAATCAAGTCATCTACCAAAGGAAGGTTTTCTGGGTACAACATCTCATCCGCTGTCGTCATTCCTGTTTCAGAAATAACACGATAGTGCAAATGGCGAACTGCCTTGATCCCATTGATGAGACTAGGTGCTTCTTTGGCATTTGGTTGGTGAATCAAACCCTTATAGCCATCACCATTAGTACGTGGTTTAGCAGTGTAGACGCGCATCACCATAAAGACGCGGTCTTTGACTTCTTCTTGGAGTTTGCCAAACGCTTGGCATACTTGAGAACTGCTTCTTCATTGTCAGACGAACACGGACCAATCACCAATAAAATACGTTGATCTTCACCGCGAATAATTGCTTCAAGTTCTTGATCGCGTTGTTGTTTATTGGCAAGTGCTTGTCCTTCTAATTTAGACAAACTACGAACTTCTTCAATATTAATTTTAGGGCTTTTGGCTGTAAATACCATCATTCATCCTCCTTATAAAGCAAACGGACGCCAAGCGAAAATTCACTTTTCACTAGGCATCCGCCTGAAAATTAGTCATTCTTAATGTTGCTTACCGTGACAGTTTTTAAATTTCTTACCAGAACCACAAGGGCACAAGTCATTACGCTTAACTCGGCTAAGATCCAAATCTGCAGGAAGCTCAGTCTGTTGCGCAGCAATATTACGAGCCGCTGTCGTACTGATATGACGCTCTGCTTGTGGACGCTCTTGTTCATGAATTTGTGCTTTCATCATCAAACGCGTCACATCAAATTCAATGGAACCGATCATATCATTAAACATACGGAAGCCTTCTGCTTGATACTCAACGACAGGGTTGTTTTGTGCATAGCCACGAAGGCCAACAGCATTACGCAACTGATCAAGAGCATCAATATGGTCTGTCCACTTGTTGTCTACAACACGTAGAATCAAGACTTTTTGGAATTCTTTAACAGCTTCCTCATCACGAAGCTTGGCAACTTGGCTATCGTAGACTTTCAATGCACGTTGGTAAAGTTCATCTTTGATCGCTTGGTCTGACAAAACTTTAGGTCTGAAAGTGAAATTGAATCTTCTGGAAGCAAGTTGTATCTTGCAAAATTCAAGATAGCTCCTATTTTTTCAAACTGTTTAGCACGCGCATGATTATCAACAACACGATTAATAGTGCGTTTAATCATTGCATGAATCTCAGGAGCCAAGTCGCGATCAGCAGTGATGACATCGTAACGTTGTGAGTAGATAATCTCACGTTGCTCGCGCATAACATCATCGTATTGAAGGACTTGTTTACGTGTATCGTAGTTGTTTCCTTCAACACGTTTTTGTGCTGCCTCAACCTGACGTGTCAACATACGAGATTTGATCGCTTCGTCTGACATATTGAGACGTTCAAAGACACCCTTCAAGCGCTCTGAACCGAAACGTTTCATCAAATCATCTTCAAGAGAAAGGTAGAATTGTGACTCTCCTGGGTCCCCTTGACGTCCTGAACGTCCACGAAGTTGGTTATCGATACGACGGCTTTCATGACGTTCTGTACCGATGACACAAAGCCCACCAAGTTCACGAACACCTTCACCAAGCTTAATATCAGTACCACGACCAGCCATGTTGGTCGCGATTGTAACCGCACCACGTTGACCAGCATTCATGATGATTTGAGCTTCTTTGTAGTGGTTCTTAGCATTCAATACTTCGTGAGGAACACCTGCAGCTACCAATTTTTTAGAAATATAATCACTGGTTTCAACAGCAACAGTACCTACCAAGACAGGTTGACCTTTTTGGTAGCGAGCTTTTACATCTTCGACAACAGCCTTAAATTTAGCTTCAAGACTAGCAAAAAGTAAGTCTGGATGGTCGATACGTTGAACAGGACGGTTTGTTGGAATTGGAATAACACGAATGTTGTAAATTTCACGGAATTCTTCTTCCTCAGTCTTACCTGTACCCGTCATACCAGACAATTTCTTATACATACGGAAGAGGTTTTGGTAGGTAATAGAAGCTGAAGTCTTGGTTTCATCTTGGATTGGCACACCTTCTTTGGCTTCAATCGCTTGGTGCAAACCATCAGAATAACGACGACCTTCCATGGTACGACCGGTAAATTGGTCGACAATCAAGATTTCCTGCTCTTCGCTGACCACATAGTCAATATCAAGAATCATAATGTAGTTAGCACGAAGGGCATTGTCGATAAAGTGAGTCAAGGCTACGTTTCGATATCGTAGAGATTTTCTAGTTTAAAGTAGCTCTCAGCCTTGTCAATACCAGAATCAGACAGACCAATTGTCTTAGACTGAATATCAATGATATAATCATCCTTATCCAAAGACTTCACAAAATGGTCAGCCATATGGTAGAGTTGGCTGGTTTCAACTGCATTGGCTCCTGAAACGATCAAAGGAGTACGAGCTTCGTCGATCAAGATTGAGTCAACCTCATCGACCAAGGCGTAGTTGAGTGGACGTTGAACCATATTTTCGGCACGAACGACCATGTTATCACGAAGATAATCGAAACCAATCTCTGAGTTTGTTGAATAAGTGATATCACACTCATAAGCTTCTTTTTTCTCCATTGGAGATTTGGCTGCCAAGTTAATCCCTACTGACAAACCAAGCCATGAGTACAACTCACCCATCTCAGTCGCGTCACGTTCTGATAGATACTCATTGACCGTAACTACGTGTACACCTTTACCTGAAAGGGCGTTAAGGTATACTGGCATAGTCGCTGTCAAGGTTTTCCCCTCACCAGTACGCATCTCAGGAACGTCACCATGGTGAAGAACGATTCCCCCCATAACCTGAACCTTATACGGGAAAAGACCAAGAACACGCTTAGCTCCCTCGCGTACAACAGCAAACGCCTCATACAAAAGTTGGTCAAGAGTCTCACCATTTTGATAGCGTTGTTTGAATTCTTCTGTTTTTGCTTGCAATTGCTCGTCTGTTAACGCAGCCATTTCATCTTCATATCTTAAGACTTTGTCCGCCATCTTTTCCAAGCGACGGAGTTCGCCTTTATCATTTTCGATGATTGTTTTTAGTAAATTTGCCATTTTTTTCCTTACTTTAAATTCTGAATATTTTAGAATGTTCTTTTTATTGTAGCATATTTGCCCAATTTTTTCAAGAAATATTCCGTTTTCCCTTAGGGAAAAAAAGGGCTAATCATCAGGATTAGTTCCCTTTAAAATTCCTACTCTTAGCTTCATTTTCTCCTAATTTGAACTTCTACTTAACTTAGCATTGAGAAACGAATCATCTTCAGTTATTAGACAAGAATTTCCTCAGTTCTCTTAAGGAAGATTAGCCTTCTTCTTTTCCAACCTCAGTTTTTTCATAAATTTTAGACCAGTATAAACGATCCAGTCATTGAGTAAGGACAAAAGGACTAAAACTATCCATATCAACCACCTAGCTAGATCCTTGGGTTCTAGTAAAATAAAATTAAATAAGATTAGCGAAAAAAGAGTGAAAGCTAGACTAAACAAGGCCATGAGAGGTAAATAAATCCAGTAAAAATAGTAAAGGAATGAAAAGTGCTTACTTCCTGGTTGCACCTTCCTTTGCCAACTAAAAAAGTAAAAATAGGGCACTAAAACCAATAATTGTAATAACTTCTCCATCTCCTTACCTCTCCAACACTTTCCTTATTTTTATTATAGCGAAAAAGACCTGGAAAGTAGTTTCCAGATCTTGTAATTCTTAGAAATAAACGGCCAATCTACTGTTTTGATGTAGAAGTACTAAAATCAACCTTTGGAGGCGTCTTGGCTTCTTCGCTTTCTTTGAAGGTTTCTGCTTCTTTAAAGTTCATCATATTAGCAAAGAGAACAGTTGGGAAGCTTCTTAATTTTTGATTGTAGTCAGTTGCTGCCTGGTTGTAATCTTTGCGGGCTACAAAAATACGATTTTCGCTTCCAGCCAACTCCGTCATGAGTTGTTCCACATTTTGATTGCTCTTAAGCTCAGGATAGTTCTCCGTCAACACAAGCAGGCGTGAAATAGCTGAACTCAACTCACCTTGAGCCTCTTGGTTTTCCTTTGAAGTAACAGAGCCATTCCCAATTTTTGCACGTGCTTCTGCAATCTGGGTAAAGACCTCTGTCTCATGGTTCATTTGTCCCTTTACAGACTCTACTAGATTTCCAATCAAGTCTGAACGACGTTGAAGGGCTGTCGCTACATTTGCTTGAGCTTGTTCTACCTTGGTCTGTTCGGATACAAGACCGTTATAAGTACCTACGACCGAGCAACCTCCCAGCAAGATAATTGCTAGCAAAATGCTCAATACATAAATGATTCCTTTATTTTTCATATCTAAACCTACTCGTTTCTTTAAATTTTATACTGACATTACCAATCATCGGATGAACCTCCACCATCAAAGCCACCGCCGTCCCAGCTACTAGAAGAATCTGAGCCTGAGTCTGACCAAGACGAGTCCGAATCGGATGAGTCACTGAACCACCAGCCGCCGTCAGAGGAGACTCCTCCTCCGCCACCTCTACCTCTGATAATGGCAATAATGACTCCAATGAAATATATTATCGTCAGGAACATAAAGAAATCTTTTATGGGGTCATTTTTTTGTCGGCGACTTGATGAATCGCTTCTATCTCGATTAGATTTTTTTCCACTGATGCTTTCAGAATAACGTTTGATTTTAGCGGAGTCTTCATCAGACGAGAAGGTTCCCGTTTCTCTATAAAACTGATTGTCCAAGCCTTTGGCAATCGCTAAGATACCCTTACTATAGTCTCCATTTTTAAAATCCGTACGACTGTCTGCCAACAATTGCTTGGTTTGGTAGTCCGTTATTCTAATTGCGGTATTATTACTGGTTTCAATTCTTGATTTACGATCTTGAACAGCTACCACAATCAAACTTCCAAAATTATCTCCTGAATAACCTACCTTCCAGGCTCTAGCCGTCTCATTAGCGACCGTTTCAATGCTTTCTCCTTCAAGACTATCTACGATATAAACACCCACTTGAAGCTTTTCTACCTTTTTACTATTGGCTTCATTCAAATCACGAATTTGTGTGATAGTGTCCTCTGTCAAATAATGATTTGGATCGTAGATACCATAGTCTGGTTTTTCAGGTGCGGTGAATGCTGATAGGAAGAAAAATACCATCAGCAATCCAAGCAGACGCGCCAAGAAAGGATTCTTAAACAATCTATATTTTTTCATAATAACCTCCCTGTTCAAGGAAAATTGTTTAGAGAATTATAGCATTTTGATTTTTACAAAGAAAGTACATTTTCATTACAAATCCATGACATAAACTAAGAAAAAGATGTTATTTTGATGACAAATCGGACTCTCTAGGATGCATTTTAAAATGATCCTTTCATTCAAGTCCAACTTTTACATTAAAGAAACTAAAAAATCTACTGCCAATATTTTTCAACACTCATCTACCTTCATTTGATTGTTCTTTCCTTACATCATTCTGCTCAATCAAGTCAGCACCAAATTTAACATACACTGAGTCCTTAGCTAAGATTTCAGCAACATAAACTAATTTTATGAATTTCGGCCTAGTATTTTTTCCTTTTTAGGATAAAATCTCTCGCTACAAATATATGTTTCATCTATCCTAGTATCTAAATTATCTATTCACATGCTTTTTATAGTGAAATTTTCTACATCCTACGCGATAATCTATCTCAAAATAATAATAATGATCTCTACAATCCTTGGCATTTTCCTTGTTCAAGACAAAGTAGTTCTTTTGGTTGATGGCCATGGTTCGTAGAATGTCGTCAATCAGGAAAGTCAGGGGTACGTTCATGGCAGAATACCTTTGAAAATCTTCCTCAAAACGAATGTAGTCATCTGAGAAATAGTCCATCTGTAGTTTGTTTTTATAAAGCTCTTTTCTAGTCATGACCTTCCTCCTGACATAATTGGATTGCGAGAATGTCTTGGACCCTTAGCAGTCTATAGCCCTCATCCGTTTTAACAGAGACTTCTTGAGGAGATAATTCTCTTACTTCACCGATTATCGTGCTTTTACGATTATTCTCCTTGACCACAAAAGAGCCTTTTAGTCGTCCGACATAGAGCTGGGAAAGTAGCAACAACTTCTCGACTGGATTCAAATCTGTCGATAAATCCACACGATTTTTTTCTGCACTGAGTGAAGTGGTATGCTCCGATAGAAAAAAGCCCATCCACTTCTGCATGCCTGGATCTTGATAGTCCCTCGCAGATTGGAAGGGTAAATAAGAACGATCAATCATTTTAGTCCATCTAATCCTCCAGCAGAGTGTCCTCCGATAAGCTTACTTCTGGCAATACTTCTCGACGCATCCTCTAAGGCAGTCGCCTTCAAAAGAGAAGTAAATCCAAATTGTTCTCGAATGGAATCAATGGCAGTCTGGAGCCTTTCTTCTTTTTCTACTTTATCAACATCATCAAAAAGGGAAATCAAAGCAAAGGATTCGTTCACAAATCCTGAATAACTAACGGCAACACTCCTAACAGCACCAGAAGTGTATTTACTATGGAATAATTTCAATACATAGCTGACCAAAATACTGGTGTTATTGGTCGGCTCAATCTTCATCTGGGTATGGATGGAGCGTTTTTGTTCCTGCTTAGAAAAACCAAGATGAATAGATACCACTGTCGCCTTTTTACTAGCTCTTCGAAGCCTGATAGCCACCTGCTCAGCCATCTCTCGGAGTATAATTTCGATATCTCGCTGTTTGACATAATCTCTCGGTAAAATTTGCGAATTGCCTAGACCATGAGATTTTGGCTTATAGGGTTTATGAACATTACTCTCGTCAATCCCATTGGCATGAAACCATAAGCGAAGTCCAGCTTGACCAAGTTCTTTCTTCAGGACATCAGGATTGCTATTGGCCAATTCCTTAATTGAACGAATCCCTAAGGCGTTCAAGCGTTTCTCCATCCGAGGTCCAATCCCCCAAAAATCGATCATCTTTGGAATGGACCAGACCTTATCTTCCACGTCTTGGTAAGACCAATTAGCTCGCATAGTCGGTGTGCGCTTGGCTTCATTATCCAAGGCCAACTTAGCAAGCAGGGGATTGGCATTCGACATGCCGACCGTCGAGTAAATCCCCGTCTGCCGCCATATATCCCTCTGAATACGAGCCGAAAGCATATCCAGCTTATCTTTGCGAGAAATCTGCTGATCTGGGACAAAATAATTGAGCGAACTAGTCAAATCGATAAAACCTTCATCAATAGAGTAAGGATAAATATCATCTGGACTGCCATAATTCTGAAAGATTCGTTGGATTTCCATATTGACTGCGATATACTTATCCATCCGAGGAGGGACAATCACGGTCACTTGAGCCCAATCTTCGATAAATTTCACATAGGCTGGATCTGTCCGCAGCCTTGTTTTTTGGCATTGTAGTAGGAAAATTTACGCGTCTTAGTATCAAAGGGCAGGTCATAAGCACGGCCTACATTTGCTTTCCCAAAAACCTTTTTATACTCTTCGAAAATCAAATTCAAACCACGTCAGCTTCACCTTGCCGTACTCAAGTACAGCCTGCGACTAGCTTCCTAGTTTGCTCTTTGATTTTCATTGAGTATTAAACATAGGCGAGGAGGCAAGAATAAGCCCAACAGAATTATCCGCTCGACTCATGACACAAAGGGAGGTTTTAAGAGGATGAAGTCCTCTTTCCACACACTCAACACTGGCATAAAAGGACTTCATATCGATAAAGGCAATATCACTTTTGGGCTCTCTGGAATAATCAAAGTAGCCCATAGCCTATCCCTCCATCGGTACAAAATTACCCACGATAATGCCTACAATCCTCGGATCTTCCTCATAGGAGATAAAAATATCCTTGTATTTAGGATTGATGGAGACCAGACGTAAACCTTCTGCCTCTCGATAGACCCGTTTGATATAGGTCTGGTTGTTGCAAACCACTGCATAGACAGCACCGTCATAATCAAATCCAGTCTCTCGAATCAGAGCCACTGAACCATTTTGATACTTGGGTTCCATAGAATCCCCAGAGATCCAGGAAGCAAAATCGTGAGCTAGTTCCTCATTGAAGTAAACCGTATCAAAATTCCGATCATCATAAACCGAAGCTCCGATACCAGCTGACATACGTTCGTAGACATGATACTCGAAAAGTTTTTCTGGCATGGCCGTTACCTTCTTAGCCTGTTCTTCTTGAACCAGGTTGCGAGCATAGACTACCACTTTTTCTTTCCCTTTATTGGAAAGGCTGTTATAGAGACGGACAATTTCGATTTGGGTGAAATAGCCTTTTGGTACTTTTAAGATTTTCTCTAGCTGCGTAACCTTTTCTTCAGAAGGCTCCTTGACTCCACGCTCCCAAGCTGAATAAGCCTGAAAACTAATGCCAAGCTGCTCTGCAATCTCCTTTTGTGTTAGCTTTAACTCTTTTCTCCGAGCCTTGAGTTTTTCTGGTTGGTACATGACTTCCCTCCTAGTGTGTTCTTTCATCGTCGGTTGACTCTATTTTTAAAACTCAACCGTTTTGGTTTAGTTTTATTATATAAAAAAAGTAGACAAATGTCTACTGGGAATGTTGAGTTTTGGCAAACGACTGGCAATGATGATGCTATAGATTCCTTATTTCAAATACTGCCGTATGAATCCACTCGTTATGCATTTGAAAGTTATTTTCTATGATTTTACTAAAGGTGAAACCATTTTTTAAAAGCACTCTCTGGGAAGCCCGATTGTCCGTTGCCGTCCCTGCGATAATCTTATGTAAACCATAAGTAGTAAAGGCCTTTTCTAAAACGAGTTTAACTGCTTCGCTTGCATATCCTAAATTAGTAACATTTTCTCCAATCCTATATCCAAGTTCTGCTGTTTTTCTATCCTTCCCTAAAACACTTAAATTGATTCTTCCGACCATAATGCCTTGTACATCTCTAATAAGATGCATGTAGACATCATGATTCTCTTGTTCCCTTAACAATTCCCTTGTAATTTCTTTAAAACCTTCTACTAAGTCAAAATAGTGAGCTGGTCTAGGAGGTAAACTTCGCTCAAAATACTCCCGATTTTCTTTTTCAAAAGAATAAACATCTATGCTATTTTCTTCAGACATCAACTCTAAACTTATCATTGTAAACCATTTCCTATCATTCTCTAAACTCAAATTTACTCATGTTCACACAAAGTGACATTTACAAAATTTAAAGAGATATCTTAATTTTTTCATATCGTATCTACATTATAACACAACATACTATGAAGAAAAATAATATCCAAGGTTAAAACACATTTCACCTCATAAATTACGCCATACCGGTGCTACTCTTGCTAAACAGGCTGGAACGCCTATGGAAGCTATTTTTAACCCCTACCTACTTCATCTTCATAAAATGATAATGACTTACAAATAAAGAAGAAAACCATCTCATCAGTTCTGAGATGGTTGATTATTTAGTCTACTTTATAAAAAACTTGTTCTGAGCTAGTTGGAGCAGATTGTCCTGCAATAAGTCTATTTTTACTTAAATCAGAATCTACCCAAGAGATAGTAGTTCCAGCAGGATAAATACTCATTCCATACCCTGTAACACCAGATCTAACGCTGAAGTTAACACTTCCATCGCTACCTATGCTTACTTTTTCAACATTTCCACTGTTTACTAGTCCATTTTTATCGAATGTAAACTCTTGTCCAAGTCCATTTCTCCAAGTTCCAACTAGAGTAGAGAAATCTCCATTTAGAATGGCTTGCTCATCTATTTTTTGTGACTCAGCATTCGTTTGCTCTTCTCGTGTAGAAGGTTTTTCCTCCGTAGTCGTACTACTATCTTGGGTAGTCGTTAAACTAGTGCTTGTTGTAGTTGTTGTACTAGTCGCTGTCGTACTACTAGTAGTAGAACTCTGTTCCGTTGTGGGAGCATTTACTGCTTCTGTATCTTGATTCTTATGATTAAAGAGGAAGAGAGAACTTATCAGCACTATAGCAATTAAGCAACTTAACAGAATCAAAAGCCAATTTATGCCTTTTCCTATTTTCATTTATAACTCCTTTAAATTATTCTTATTTAATTATATCATACTAAACTGATACTAGAAACCAATTATATAAGACAAAGACTATTGGTGTGATTTTTGTATTTTTGAAACAAAAAACATCCAAGAGAAAATTCTTGAATGTTTGTAAATCTTAACATCATGATGAATCAACAGATGTCTTAAGTATTTTCCTTAAGGCAGTGGCTGAGGATAAAACCAAAAGGTAACTAGCAATCCCCGAAAGATGCAAGAAAGTCGAAATCCATCCGGTGAACATTGGTAAGAGCATCAGGCTAGATAAAAGGATTAAGAAAAGATAACACAGTTTTGCGGTGCATGAAAATCCTTTCCATAACTTAGGTAGAAGCATGACTACTCCAGTTATAAAAGCATAGCCAACCGCAGAAATTCCCGTCGCCTGAATTTTTTGCCCCAATGTTAACAAGTGAAAAGCGATGGAAGAGATGACTGTCGCAGTCACAAAAACAAGCAAAACATGTTTGGAACCTCTTTTTCCTTCCAGCAGTCCGCCAAAAGGTAGAAGCATGAGTCCATTTAAAAACAAATGTACCCATAAAAACCAGAGGGGGGCTCCTTTACTTCCATGCATCAAGGTTCCACTCATATATTGCCAATAATACACTGGTTGGGAATGAAAGGCCATTAAGTCATACATAGGATCCCCATAAATAGAAGTAAAAATTCCTAGAAATAAACACATGAAAGTTAAAATACTGACAACGGGGTAGGTTTTGAGGATATTTTTCATATTAATAATTCTCTTCTACATATTTCTCATTTTTAAGTTCATCATCTATGAATATTATACCACTTTTTTTAGTTTTTCCAATTTATAAAATTAGTTAGACAGAAAAGCACCCATGAGGTAAACTCTTGAGTGCTTTGAAACGTTGATATAATCGTATTGATTAACGTTTTGAGAATTGTGATGCTTTACGAGCTTTTTTTAAGACCTGGTTTGGAAAGTATGGGTTTCAGTTGGACTAAAAACAGCGTATTATCAAGGCTTTTTCAGAACGATATCTACTGATTAATTTCATAAAATCTGAATCAATATTTTTTTAAAATAGGGGAATAGTTTAGGGTCTCTAAGCATTAAAATAATACACCTAACTTTGGTCACCGTTTTTTAGTTATTCACTCTTTTTTCGGATAGTGTTTTTAAAGTTATGATGTAAAATGCCGCAATTAAAACACTATACATCATAATCGGAGGATAGAGAATTAAGGATAGAATCAATCCCACTCCTTTAATTATTAGGTCAGGTATCAATAACTTCCTATATTGTGCGGTAGCTTCAAGTAATTCTTTCTGATCTATATTGGGTTTATCAATTACTTTATGTAAAAACCAGTTTACTACCGTTGAAACAATAACGATCAGTCCATAAAAGAGCTGTGCCGTACGATTCATGAAATGACTACTAACTATTCCAGTAGCATAGGGCATAAATGAAACAAAAAATAAAAGATACAAATTCTTTCAAATTTCTCCCTTTTCAATTTGCCTAACTTGACCTGCATTACCTAGGTCGCTTTGCTTTAAATTATACTTTTTTCTTAAACATTTAATACGAGTAGGTATTTCTTGTGAGTAATTTTTCATCAAAAAAATTTCATATATAATCTCCCTATAATCATGGAAAAGTAGTAAAAAAATAGTTGTTATCCTAGTTGATTAAAAAAATCTCTGATTTCCTCATCTTTTATAAAATAATATATAATTTTCCCCTCTCTTCTAGTGTCCAAGATGTTTTGATTGGCTAGTTTACGAAGATGGTGGGAGGCAGATGCCATACTGAGATTTAATAAACAGGCTATATCGCAGACACAGAGTTCTTCGACGGCAAGGAGATAAAAGATGATATTTATCTGTTTATTATCGGTAAATTTTGATAAAAATGCGAAGTGATTTTTTTGGACTTTTTCCTTTTCAAGGTAGTTCGTTGCGGTTGTAACATTTTGTTGATTTATAACATCCACTTGACAGATACTATCTTTTTTCATAATTTTTTCTCCTAGCCTAACACAGCCCATAGCATGTCAAAGCTGTTGTTTTCAATCAGGATATACATCCCCAATCCTAAATAGACAACGGCAATAAACCATCTGCTATATTTTTTTCCAAAGTTTCTCCAACAGAAGGGACTTGTGCTAATTTTTTTGGGCAGAAAAAAACCAAGAGATAAATCATGACTAGAAAAGTAAGTAAAGTCACTATCAAATTCGCTAAATTTAAGGTGGTAAAATATGGGACAAAAGACACCAATATTGTCAGCGCCACAACTTGCAAAAAGTAATCATAGCGACTAGAAAAAAATCAGGTTTTTTTATTGTCTTTTCGCAAACCATCTTTTGCAATAGCTTCTCCATCAGAATCTCCTAAAAAGCAAAACTTTGAGGCCTAGGAAAATTGGAATCAAACCGAGTAAACCTAAAATCTCTTTACTAGGAATATAATTTAAGACAAATGCAAAAAAAGCAAACTTAGGAATATTAGACTAACAGAGCCTAGAAATTGTCCTAAATAGATGTTAATGATGTCCTTTCTGCTTTTTCTTTTTGGCAAAAAAATAACATTAGGATAATAAGTAAGTCTACGGCTGTCCCAGAATACAGGATTATTGAAGTAACAATATTTTTGAATCATAAAACACCTCATTCAAATATTTTTTTGAATGTATTCTAACATTAACCTTTGTAGATGTCAACTTAAAATCCACCAATTAATAATTGCATGTCAATATTTGTATTGTGAAACTAGTTTCAGAAATATATAGTCTTAAAGTATGTCCACTGCCAATGGTTTTTTTCAATATTTAAAAGGAGAGAACCAATTTGGTCCTCTCCAGGGTATAATTTTTCCACCAACCCACTACAGTTGACAAAGAGCCGTTATTCTCAAATGAGACAACTCCTTTTTAGTTTTTTATAACCTCAGCTTCTCGGTCTCTTACCTACTTTTTAATAGAAAGACTACGAAGGACGATTCTTAAAGTAGTCAGATTGTGCAATATCGAAAGATTAGATGGGCTTAACCAATTTAACAACCCAAATCCAATTAAACTTCCATTTATTACAACTGTTTCTTGAATATTTCTTTGAATTAATTTCTGCAACGATTCAGATAAAGAATTCAATTCCTCGAAGAAATCTAAACGATTATCTAATAATAAAATATCACTCATCTGCTTAGAAATATCAGCACTTTCATTCATCACAACCCCAATATCTGCAAGCGTCAAGGCAGCAGAGTCGTTTAACCCGTCTCCAACCATCAAAAATAGTTCGGCCAGCTTTCTGTAATTCCTGAACCAACTGAAACTTACCATCTGGTTTTTAAATCAGTATAAACGTTGTCAAATGGCAGATCTTTAACCAACTCTTCTGTTCTAGCCAACGTATCACCAGTTGCCAGAATCAGTTTTTTTCCCTTGGCGCTTTAGCTTTTTTCAATGCAACTTTCGCCTCGCTTCTCAAGGGAGTGTGGATACAAAAACATCCCAATTAATTCTTTCTTATAAGCCAAAAAAACAATAAATTGTAATGAGTCTTATATTGCTCAATCAAGGCCAGCTGCTCAGAACTAATTCTTACCTGTTCGTCTTGCATTAGTACATAATTTCCAATGACAACCGATTGACCATCAATTTGCGATTTAATCCCTTTGCTTTGCAACATACTGAAGCTTGCCATGCATTTCTTCGTGTTCAATGCCTTCAATTTCAGCTTGTTTAACAATTGCATTGGCAATAGGATGATAGATATGTTCCTCCAAACATGCACTTATTCTTAAAAATATCTTTCTCAGTATAATCTCCGAAAGGAAGAACCTTTTTCAACCAAAGGATAACTCGTCGTGATGGTACCCGTTTTTATCAAACAAGAAAGTATCCACTTCCAGATATTTTTTTCTAATACATCACCATCTTTAATAACCATTTCTCGATTTAGACCTTCCTTTATGGCCGTAAGGTAGGCTACAGGTGTGGATATTTTTAGAGCACATGAAAAAAATCCACCAATAAAAAAAGGAAATGGCTTTTTGAAAACGAACCTGTTAACAGATAAGTCAAACCAGCACCTAAGAAGTTATATTTTACAACCTTGTCTGCCATCCTAATAAAAATGACGTTGTTTTTGTCTTCTTACTCTCTTCAGATTTTTTCATCAGATTGATGAGTTGCAAAATACGACTGTTTATCTGATTATCAGTCACACGAATTCTTAACTCTCCTGTTTCCAAAACAGTATTCGCACATACAGAATCTCCCTCTTTCTTTTTCAACAGGGAAGCTCTCTCCAGTCAAGGAACTCTCATTGACCATGCCTAATCCTGAAACCACTTGGCCGTCAAACAAGATTTCATTACCTTGGGAGACAACTAATACATCACCTACTTGAACATCAGAACTCTTGATGCTGATGACCATGTCTCCCCGCACTAAGAAAAACATCACTTTCTTTAGCAAGAAGGCTTTGTTCCAAATCTGTTGCTGTTTTTTTAAAGACCACTGATCCAGATGATTACCCAAATCAAGCATAAACATGATGTTGCTAGCTGTCTTGGATTGGTTCATAAACAAGGACAACAAAATGGCCGAACAGTCCAAGACCTCCATGGTTAGTTCCTTGCGCGCTAAAGTTTGATAGGCTTCTTTGACATAACCCAAAGCCTGATAACAAGTCCAAATATAACGAATAGGGTAGGGTACAAAACTTCGAAACAGCAAACGCTTAATCGCTGCACCCGATACAATTGAATAAGCACTCTCTTCTCTACGAATGGGAAGAGTCATCAAGTCCGAAACTTTCCCCTTGTCAATTTTTTTTAAAAAGGCCTCTGCATTTTCTAATACAGAGAAGCCTTCTTTCATACGTAGAGTAAAGTGCTGCTGATCCATATAAAACTGAATAGAGTCGATCCCTTTTTCATCTTTAGCCAAGGAACGAAGATAATCTTGAATATCCAAGGTCAGTGAAAACGAGGACGATAATCGGATATGTTGATATCCTCTGTGTAGCACTTTAAAAGACATATTATTCACCTGTCAGGCTATCTAATTGTTCTTCTTTCTTTTCCTGTTCGTATAAATATTTAGCGTCTTGTAAAACATCATCACCGTGTTGTTTTACAACAGAAACAGATGCATCCAGTCCATCTTTCAATTTGTAAGCTTTAGCCAAGGCCTTAGAATAGCCTTTCTTAGCTTCTTTACTTGCTAAGACTTTCAAGCCAAGCGTCCCAAATGCTACCCCTCCTAAGAAGAGAGATGATTTTTTCGCAACTTTTGCGACGTTTAATACTTCTTTTAACATGTTTATTTCCTCCTTGTAACTATTGTAGCGAAAAATGACAGCAAAAGCAATTGCTGATATCTGATATATAGATAAAATTCTCTATACTGATATTTAATTATATTATGATGAAAACAATATACTTTATTTTTTGATACTGTAAATAATTATGTGTAAACACTTAAGTAGAGTTACGGAGTGTTAATTAAATAAGCTTTCAAGTGTATCAGAACATTGACCAAAACCCTTTATGGATTCGTTGACTTTGCTTGAAATTATAATCTTCAAACAACGTAACTAAGTAACGTTCCAGAGCCTCCTCATTAGGAAAAAAAGAACCTTCTTTTTCGTTTGATGTTTGATTTCTTTGTTAAGAGACTCAATGAGGTTTGTCGAATACATGCTGTGCCAAATCTGGTAGGGAAACTGATAAAAAGTTAAAAGATTATCCGTCTTCTCCAGACTTTCCATGACTTTCCTATACTTTGGTTTCCATTCGGCGAGAAAGTCCTCTAAAGCTTGTCCTGCCATTTCTAAATTTTCAGCACGATAAATCATTATAAATTGCCCCAGAATAACCGCTCTATCTGCTCGTTTCACTTTACTAGCTAGATTTCGACTAATATGAATTAAGCAACATTGTTGTTTAGCTAATGGGTGAGCCTGACTGATAATCTGCTCAAGCCCCTTAAAGCCATCTGTAACTACAAGAGAAATCTGTTGGATTCCTTGGTTTTGAAGCTTGTCTAACAGGGTGGACCAAGAAGCATTGTTTTCTTGAGGCAACTGTGCATAGCATATCTCTATGCGACTAAAGTCGCTAGAGCTATCCTAATTGCGCACCGCCAGTTCTCATAGAAAAAAACACCTTGCAAGATGCAAAGTGTTTTCGTTTGTATTCTGCTGTCCAGTAACGAATTAACGTTTACTAAATTGTGATGCTTTACGGGCCTTTTTCAAGCCTGGTTTGGAAAGTATGAATTTCAGTTGGACTAAAAACAGCGTAATATCAAGACTTTTCTCCGCTTTTATAAAAGCTTTTTTCCAATCAAATTCAACTAATTTTATCCGAATGGTGTGGATTTTACCCCCAAAATTACAGAGAATGGAGCTGATAAACACTAAACGTTCACACCATTAGTTAAATGATTTTTTGTTCATCATTTTTCTTAGATGATAGAACTTCTAATTTATTTCTTATTCAAGCAAAAACAACCTGCTATAAGTAAGAAAGAGGAAGATACAAGAAAAACACGGCGTAAAAAAACCGATTCAGTTCATTGTCCTCAATCCTTGTCTGCTTCATTTTTCTTTTACGAGATCGTTTTGTGAATCTTTTTCAGAGAGTTTTTTTGATCAATATACTTGTCAATGTTTTTCATAAAATTCCTTGGTCGCTTCACTATCTAATGTTGGCGAGTTCTGAACTTGATTCACTTTCAATTGAACAGATTGAATACCGTAAGAGGCTTGTTTTTGGTGGAGTGTTTCTAATTCTTCTTCTGAAATCGGATCTCCAACAACCGTCAAGACCAATTCATTGTTACTTGACTTGTAGACTTGATTAATAACCGTATAATTGGCGAACTCTTTTTCCTACAAACTGTTTGATCCCTTCTTTTGCGCGCTTGTTCTATTGTCAGAGTAACTGCCGAATAGCTAGCTGGAAGAATCAACAATACAATCAAAGATATCAAGCCAATTCTCATTTTAATGCTCAGCTCTTTAAATGAAGTTAAAGGAGATTTTCTCATCAAAATTCTTGTTCCAACAATGTTGGCTAGCATGATAAAGACACAGTTGATCAAGAAAAGATAGAGAGCCCCCAATAAAAATCGTACATTCCCATTAGCTAAACCATAGCCAGCAGTACAGATAGGCGGCATCAGAGCTGTAGCAATGGCTACTCCTGGCACGATATTGTTTGCTTCTTTTTTCCTTGAACCGATCACACCAGCAATCCCACCAGCAATAGCAATGAGGACATCCCAAATGGTTGGAGAGGTTCGTGCAATCAACTCGCTACTTGCATAAGACAAGGGAGAAATCCAGAAATACAGAGTCGAGACAAGCAAACTGACCAATACTTGAGTAAGTAAAACCTGTAGAGATTGCTTGATTAAACGCGTATCAAAAATAGCTAAACCAAACCCCAGTCCAACAATCGGTGTCATAAGAGGGGAAATCAGCATGGCTCCAATAACGACAGCTGTTGAATTCATATTTAGACCTATAGAGGCAATAAAAATTGCACACATCAAAATCGCTGTATCTCTCAATCGAACATGAAGGTCATCGTATAATTTCTCACGGTATTCCCGTGTTGAATAATTGGCAGTCATTTGTCCTCTCCTCTTTCCTTATTTAAATTGGTATAATAATTAAAAATAACAGCTGATAAACAGCCAAAAAATATGAGCCCATAAATCGTCAAGAAGACACTGGTAATCCTTCCAATCAAGGTCACAGCTAGGAGATCCCCGTAGCCGACAGTCGTCGAAGTCACAAAAGCATACCAAAGACCGTCTCCGTAATTTGTGATAGCAGGTTCAACTAGGAAAAAGCACGCCTCCTGACCCAAAAAAACAAAGGTCACAAAACTCAGAGCAAACCGAGTAAAACCCGTAACCTGCATAATATGCCATAACATTTTTAAACGTTTCATTTGTTCTCCTTATTCATACTAGCTCCTGACCGAGCCGTTTTTTTCCAATAATCAAAGTGAAGATAGGACATGATCTCCATCAGAGAAAGATAGACAAACTGATAGATCTGATTTAAGCTGATTATCAACTGATATTGTTTGAAAAATGACTGGAAGAAAGACCAGATATGACTGTCTTGAATCAGTCCCTTCTTAATATCAGACAGGATATTAGCTAAAGCTCCCAAGGACTGAAACGGTAAATCCTTGACATTTATATAGATCCGGTCCACCACATCATTCAGACTGGTATCTTGGATGGCATGAAATTCTCCAAAGAGAACTCCTGCCGCTCCAAGAGTAGAAACAAATTCCACCAAATAATTTCTGAGGAAATTTTCTCAACCTTTTCCCATAATGTGTTTAGTGCCATCCATAACGATCCCAACCAGAAAAAGGAAAGAAAACAAGCAAAAGAAATTTTTGCCGTAAATCCCAAAAAAAGCTTCAAGACTTGGTGTTGTTGGTTTTTCTAACTCTAAAACCAAGATGGTCATAATAATTGCTAGAACAGCATCTGTCAATACAATTAATCTGTCTTTCTTCATCGGATTGCATCCCCTTTCTTTTTTGTAACATTCTATCTTATCGCATAATATTGGATATTCTTTCATAATCCGACTACAAACAAAAAAATAAACCAAAAAAAGTATGTCCCTATTATACTATATTTAACTCTAGAAGTATTCATCCATCTAATTAATAAATATATCATATTTCACAATAAGTGAATACTATCAAAGATTCATCCCCTTTCACTTCATCATGTAGTGTTGCTTAGATTTATCAAAAACAACCAAATTTGTATTAATTTCAAGTATCACCTAGTTACAAAAATTTGGGGTGAACAGAAAAAGCATCCCGTATTTTTGATACGAAATGCTTTCAATAAGTTTAAATAAGTTTTAACGTTTACTAAATTGTGATGCTTTTACGAGCTTTTTTTCAAGCCTGGTTTTGGAAAGTATGAGTTTCAGTTGGACTAAAAACAGCACAAAATCAAGGCTTTTCAGAACGATATTTACTGATTCATTTCATAAAATTTGAATCAATATTTTTTTAAATAGGGGAATAGTTTAGTTCTGTAAGAATTAGCTTATACACTTACAAGGTTTATTCTGATAGACTTTATAACTGTCTATGAAAAAAAGGTAGAGATTGAAATAATAAAAAGAAATTCAACGATCAAAGTTACTATCTCTACATCTTAATCGCTCTTACTAGTAAATAAATCTTCCCACTGAGTTATAGATGCTGGTAGGATTAACTTATATTTCTCATAGAAATCTAATAAATCGTCGTCCTCTATCCTAACTACATTTTTCAATCTTATCTAAATTTATCACTCTCGGAGCATATAAATATACTAGATAACCTTCATCTACATATTGTTTAAATTCTAAAGCGTCAAGTTCCTTTGCCTTCTTGCCTTTCACTTGAACTACTGCTTTTTCTAGGGTTATCAATTTCTCTTGAAATCATCTCACATTCAATTTTTTTATAGTTGTTGACTTTTTTTGCAATTGAATTAGAAAGGACATAATAGTTTTTCCTTAATTTGAAGATATGAGATGACAAGTTCTTCTAAATCAAATTCAGGTAGATTATCGAGAAGACCTCCACTATAGGTTGTTACCTCAAAATATTTCTTTTTCGAAAATTTATTAAATATCAATTTTGAATATTCTATTATGCTTTTATCCCGTATCCTCTCAACGGTAGCACCACGAGGTCTATTAAATGATGATTTTATCTGTCCAGGTACTTGCATTCCCACGTTAAATGCATCAACTTGGATAACTGATCCAATATCCAAATGAGTATCACAAACTACTTTAGCTTGAGATTTCGCTTTGCATATCCAATAATTTCCACTTAAATCTCGTGTCCAGAATAAATCATCTATCTGAGCATCCTTAAAAACATTTATTGCTGGATTTGCTCTACCTCTTTCTTTTTTTATTCGTCTAAAGTACTCATTAAAGTCATCTTCCCTGATCTCGCTACTTAAACGACTCCAACCAAGTGCAAGATACTGCTCAGAATTATTTAAACAAAAGTCAATTAACTCTTGCCTAATGATATCATTTCTTTTTAAGTGTATTCTTGCAACATAATCCATTCAAATTACCCTCTCTTACTTTTTTCTTTCAAGATTATTTCGACTCCCACTTGATGTAAAATATCATAACTAGCACGACTTATATCTGATTCATCGATTAAATTAAGAAGATTATCAATTTCCTTTCTTCCTTCTTCACTTAACTTTGGCTTTATTTCAACTAAATTTTTTTGTAGTCTAAAAAACAATTGAATAGCTACTTCGTAATCTTTTTTCTCTTGTAATTCTTGCTGCTTAGCTAAAATTTCTTTTTCTTTCTCTTCATTTTTCTTCCTATTTTGTTCAGCCATATCACGAAGCTTTTCATAATCCACTCTGTGATTCTCAAAGTCATCTTTGACTGATTCCATAAATTTAGGTGTGATTCGAATACGATTATAGGCATTTTTGACTAAGGAAGTGATTTTATCCCAATAAGGTACTTCTGAGTCTTCTCGGAACATTAATATTTCTCTATCCGTTATGACAATTTTCTTTTCTTCATCAATGAAATATCCTTTTTTCTTTGTAATTATTTAAATCAGAAATATACTTGTCTAATCTCCACTGTTTGACAATTTTTTTGCCATTGCCAGATAAATCATCGTCGACTACATATCTATATAACCAATCAGGAAGATTAATATCACCTATAGTCCATCTTTGTTTCTCATCTGAATATATTTCATTTCTTAATTCTCTGTCGGGAAATTTAACTTTATTATAAACGTACTTAATAATCTCATCACCCTCTTGAATGTATTCGTTCCAATACTTGTCATACTTAGCGTAAGGGCTAAATGGTCGAGTTCTATATATAACTCTACTCATTTCATCTTCTCCTTTAGTTTATATAATTCACAGTATTCTTTTATAACAGACAAAAATTTCTCCCTATCTTTATCAAATATCTAGTCAATGTAATTTTCTTGCATTCTCTTAATAAGAGTTTTCACATCATCAATTAGCGATTGAGGAGACAAAACCGTTAGAGCATCCGCTTGACTCAACAACCACCTCTTCAGCCCTGGTGTATCTTGACTCACAAATTCAATAATATTGCCAGTTGATGTTTTTTCAATAATTGTTGCTAATGGAAATTGATCAACAACAATCGCTGGATCATTGACGAATAGAACTCTGATATTTAACTCTTTTCCTATGAATGGATCTACTCGTTTATTACGAATTTCTCCATCGCGAAATTTTCTTCCATATGAGAGAGAAGGTTTTTCTTTTTTAGATTCTTTCCAACTGAGTATTCTATCTAATTTTAAAGTCATATAAGAATCAAATAGTAAATTATAGGCTACTATGTAAAAATAATGAGTATCATAGTAAAGAGAAACCGGAAAAATTGTATGTTTCTTTTCAGTATTATAAGGAGATTGATAATCAATGTCTAAGACCAACTCCTTACGAATCATTTCAGACCATTCCCAAACCTTATCAATACGGTTTTGTGTATCTGACAGTGGTGCATAATTTAGCAACTCACTTGCAATAATACTGGAAACTTCTTTTTGCTCATCTTTTGAAATAAGTGCCAATAAACTATCAAGTAATGACTTGTTTTCTTCTTTATTCAAAGAACGATTTTCTAGTAAAATCTTTGAAATTACAAGAATATCCTTTTTTTATTAAATAAAGATTTTTCCTTTTAGATATCTAGTATGGTGCTTCGTATCGTACGCAAGTTCTGCTGCAACCATCGGTTGTGTATCTAAGAAACCCGACAAGAGAGAAAAATCTCGTTGTATAGTCTTTTCACTAACACCAAATTCATCTGCAAGCTGAGCCTTAGCTAAATGCGCGCCAGACTGTAATCGTAAAAAAATATAGTTAATAAGCGTTCTTGGTCGTTCATATAATCCTAAATCCTTTAACAATATTATAACATTTCCAATGACTTATATTCAATCAATTTCCTAGTTCAAATCTTCTACCGATACAACTATTGGACAAGTACCTAATCTTTCTTTTAAAGTCTATTATAGGTTACTTCTACCTTCCGAATCCTATCAACGATATTGATTTTGATGATTTTGCTTCAATAGCTACAATAGCCTTATTGATATCTGTCAATGTAATTTGATTTAAAAAGGTATCATTTTCTAACTGATTCTTATCACCTTCAATCACTCGTTGTGCTTGACTGAAGACAATCTCATCTACTAATTTTCGAACGTATCTAGCATTTCCAAAGTTTTTACAATTGACAACTTCTGAAAAATGCTGACGTAGTACCATCTTACAATCATCAGTTAATTGATAATATCTCTTATTTATCATCAATTCCAAAATAGCAATTAGTTGATCAATTGTATAATCCAAAAATTTTATTTCTCTAGAAATTCTAGAGGAAAGTCCCGGGTTAGTTTCAATGAATTGGGCCATCAATTCTTCATACCCAGCAAAAATAACCAACACCTCATCCCGACGATTTTCCATTTCTTGTATAATCGCTGAAATAGCTTCATGTCCAAAATATCTCTCACTACTCGGGATAAGACTATAGGCTTCATCTATAAAGAGCACGCCCCCTTTCGCTTCATCAAAAGCTCTTTTTACTTTTGGAGCAGTCTGTCCAACATATTCACCAACAAGGTCCGCACGCCCTACTTCCACTAACTTATTCTCTTGAATTATCTTGTTATTGTATAAAATTTTTGTATAAAGCCTAGCCACTATAGTTTTCCCAGTCCCAGGATTTCCGGAAAAAACGAGATGACGATTTAATATTTCATTACTAAATCCATGAGCCTGACGCAACGCAGAAACTCGATTATAAGCTAACTGCTGGTTAAGGACTATCTTCACTTCATCTAAACCAATTAATTCACTCAACTTTTTCTCCGCATTTTCTTCATCTTCAACTGAAAATTCATTTTGGGGAATAAATCCATCCAGACTTAATTCGTTTTTATCTGAAGGATCATAATCATTTTGTACTGCAAATTCAACAAGTTCTTGAACAAAAAGTCGAACTTCTTTAGCATCCTTTAGTACTTTATTTTCAGCTATCAATTGCTCATAATCTTCATTACACAATTGAATACCTTTTTGATTTAGCATTTGAAGACCGATTTTTTTCAGCTCTGCTTCATCATATTGCGGAAAATTAACAATTGATACTTTACTAAAATCTTCAAGTAATTCTTTTCTAATAGATTCTGCCTCCTGCCTAGTTCTCGCAATAATGACATTAAATGAATGTCCTTTTTTTTGCCTAAAAACATCAAAAAAACATCTGATTTTGTTCTTGGTCTTGCTGAAAGATAATCAACTAATACTGGGACATCTTTTTCGCCTATCTTAGGAATAAAAAAATTGTTACAATTTACAAATATTGCATTCATTCCAAAAAGAGACATCAGAAATTTGATAGCAAACTTACGGCCAGATCCCTCTCACCATTAAAAAAAATATAAAAGTATTGCTGTTGTTCATTATTATTTATTTTTTTCTTGAAATGAAAGATATGTAATTAGTTCTTGAACAACCTTCTTAAAATCAGTGAGACCATAAATGTTTTTCAATTCATCCAATTTTTTTCAAAAATTAGGCTTTTAGATAATGAGACATGGTCTCTTTATTGGCACTTAATAAGAATTTTTACTAGTTCTCTTCTATCGCTTGTTTCAAGTTTCTTTATAAAATTACTTTCTGTTAGAGTTTTAACTTTTTTTAATGTAAACTCATGATCAAAAAAATCCTTTATTTTTCCCCATGATTTCTTGATCATTGTAATTTTTCTTTAGAAATAAGGTAATAAGCGTCATCCTCTTTAAATAGTAATAAACGATTAGTCTTAATAAAATCTTCTGTTTGAGTTTTTTAAGAAATCATCAGGATTCTTAAACTCAACTTGATAATAATTCATTTAATTTCACCTCTTTTTTTATTTATAATTTAAGTTTACAAAAAGAGTGGACAAATTATGTCCACTCAATTGTTGCTACAAAAAAATTTTTTTCAAAAATGTAGAAAATCTCTATGCCTCCTCCGTATCTTCAGAACCACACCATCGACACTTTTTTTGAAGTTATCTGTTTCATCGACATCATAGCTATAGTACCCTAGACATTCATTACAGTAACGATCAACTTCCATATTATCCTCCGTCTATACTTTAAAAATTACACTTAACTAATATCATTTATCGAATAAATAACATCTTTACGTTCAACAACAATATTACATGCCACCCCCTCTTTCTTTAGTTTATCCAACAACTTTTGATTTGGATTTATAGCTGTTGGATGACCAGTCATTTGAAGCATCGTAAAGTCACCTGTCGTATCCCCATAAGAATAAGAATTATCTAAATCAAAAGGCAGTCTCTCTAGAATTTCTTTTTAGAATCAGCATCCCACATTGGAATTACTTCTCCACTATACTTGTTGCCATCATTTAAATATTTAGATGCAAACCATAAATCAGCACCTAATTTCTCTGCCATTTTTGCAACTAGAAAATCCGGGGAACCAGAAATAAAGATAATCTTATGTCCCTGTTCTTTGTGCCATTTAATACGATCGCGTGTAAAACGATAGAGTTTTTTACTTTCTTTTTCAATCACCTTTTTAGCCACAAACTCAACATCTAGAATATCCTTATTAGAGATATATTTTGTATACAACTTCGATGCTGTATACAGATAATCATCGTAGTCTAGTTCTCGATTTTGCCAAGCATTTTTATGAGGTTTTAGTTCCATCTCTACTGATATTGGGAAAACATCATAAGCAATGCACTTCTCCATATGATGAAGAAGAAGTGAATCTCTAAAAATAGTCCCATCAATATCAAAAATTGCTGCAATTTCTCGACTCATTTATTCTCCTAACTCTCTAGCCATTATCTAATTTTTCTTATTTGACTGCGATTCTAAATTCTCTTTCAATAATTGAAAATCTACAAATTTTCCCAATCGACAATAATCACAATCATCCTTGCCACAACCACCAGTAAAATCAGCTACATTCACTTTATTCCAGAATTCTTGAATCTGAGTACGAACTATATCCATATCCTCTTTTGTAACATTTACAGTATGGATGGAATAGCCTTCTTTTGCATCATCGTCATCTAGAAAAATATATTGCGTTTCAATTCGTTTACCAGTCGTATCTATTTCAGAAGAATTTTCTAATAAAATATTATAGAAGACTGCTTGACGCCAATAATCACGTCCTACTGCAAGTTCTTCAACACCTCTCTGAGCAGAACCCGTCTTGTAATCTACTACTCGAATCAGATCATCGTCAAATTCTAACTTATCTATAATACCATTAATTGAGTACTTATCTCCTGATTTGACACGAAGTTCTTTCTCTAAGCAAACATTCTTCCCTTTTAAACTGTTAGGAATATAATGTTCAAAAAGATTGGTTAGTAAGCGATGCCCATATTCTTTTAATTCTTCAACGGACATTGTATCTACGATTTCCTCTTGATGTGAGTGCAATGAATTATCGTAGTATTCAATTGCTTCATCTAATTGTAAATCTTCTTTATAGATTTGTTCCATGGTTTCATGAATTGCAGTACCAAACACAGGACCAGTTGGGGCGTGTTTAACTGTTACTTTTGCAGCCTTTTCTTTTGTTCCTGCAGATAATCCAGCTGGTTGAGATAGCTGTAAAACATCATCAAAATATACACTCTTCGGACAACTTAAGAAACGATTCAATTTGCTAACACTTAAACTTTTATAGTTGTCTCGTGCTTGTTGATAAGTTGCAACCTCTAAGGCTTCGGTATTATCAAATTTAGGCGCTCTATTATCGAATACTTGGAGGCAGTAGTCGCAAGGGTAATTATCTCCGTCCTTTTTCAATAGTCCACAACCACAATTAAAATCACCTTGTTTAATTTTCATAATAGACTCTTTAATCTGATCAAGTACTATATCAACTTCCTTTTGAGTGATTCGTATATCTTCAGTTTCAGAAAAACCATCTTCACTAGTTGAATCCTCAACAAAAACATATTTAACTCGTATCTCTTTGTCAGAAATATCGATATCGATATCAGCATTTGTAACGAGGATATAGTAGAATACAGCTTGGCGCCAGTAGTTACCACCGAGAGGTTCTTTTTCACTCGGAGCTACTAATTTCTTTTTAGCATTTTCAGCTTCTCCTGTTTTATAGTCAATTAATCGTATAACACCTTCTTCACACTCTATTTTATCAATTTTTCCATTTAACTCAATATCAGATACTTCTGATAGATCAACTTTGGTGTTCAAAATATCACCTAGCTTAATTCCTTTGATATGCTGCTCAACTGCAATTACACCATCTTTGAGATAACCAGGTTTTTTGTAGAGATTTTTAATAATCTTTCTACCTCTAACATAGGTATCCCTCTTTACTCTATCTGAAGATAGTTGATAAGATTTATCTTTAAAGATTTTCTTAAATGATTTTAAAGCTTCTTCTTTAGAACGAACTTTTTTTGCTGTTAGTTCTGAACTTTGCGAATCATCCTTAGAACTATATATTTTTTCTAAGACTTCGTGAATGATGCTTCCGAATAGCATAACTTCGTTTGTTTCAGATGGTAATTTTAATCCCTTATTGAAATAAAAACTCAAAGGACATTTAAGGAAGTCACTCAATGTACTAACACTTAAACTTAATTCACCTAGAATCGCACGTAGAACAGTATCAGGAAATTTTGGTACTACTATTTTTTCTACAGGTTGACAATCCTCAAAAGATTCTTTTACTTCTACCTCATCAATAAATCCCTCAAATTCTTTAATAAAGTGTGTTTTGGGAGAACTTTTAGAATAGGAGAGATGGAGTACCTTCTTTGCCCGAGTCATGGCAACATAAAATAGGCGGCGGTTCTCCTCTTCTTTTAGTTGAGATTCATTCTTAGCTTTTCCATTTAAGCTTGGTGGATAAGAGAATCTACCTGAATGATCTTCACCTCCTGGCCATTTCACATCTTTCTTTCCATCATTACATTTCATCATAAATACATGTTCAAACTCCAGTCCTTTGGAACCATGAGCTGTCATCAATTGAACGCAGTTACTTGGAGAATCCGAGATATCTTCAATTGGTAGACTAATTCTCATTTCTTGTAAAGACGATAATTGATTCAAAAATCCTTCTACAGTTAATTTAGGGTGGAGAAGACATTCCGTTAACATTAACTCGTAAATTGTATTTAAAATAGAAACCAAGTGATATTTTTTTCTTTTGATTTCATGATATAGCCATCAATCCCTAAAGATTTTTAAGAGTTCGCTAAGGACATACATAGGTGATAAGTATTTTTTTCCGATTTACTAATCTTTTTTTACGAATCGTTTCTAATTTCTTATCAATTTCTGCTATTGAAGGAATGGAAATTTTTTTCATCATTTTTTGAGATTCCGTATTTTTTTGCGATTTCTGAGACTGCCACCTCAAAGAAATCAAAATATAAAATTTTTCGAAGTTCTCTAACATTTCTTGATGGTTGGCAAATATATTTTTAAAATAGCTAGTATTTTTTTGAAGAAGGAATCTTTAAATAAATTCTTCTCTTCTTTTTTTCATTTGAACGAAAAATACCATTATCACGAAGAATCTTCGCAAAACTTTTTCTCCATAGGAATTTCTTCCATAGATGACTCCTATCTCCTTAGGAGACACACCTGAATGAATCAACTCTTTAATCTCGTTCAACACACCAAACATCTCAGCTTCTGCATTTGGGTAAGATTTTAAGATTGGCAATTGATAATCATAATCCTTATTAGCCCCAGCTGCAACAAGAACTTTCTTTTCTCTTTTATTTTTCTTGATTAGTTGTCTCGAAGCGTTAATGATAGCTTGAGATGAACGATAATTTTCTTCGAGAACTATTTTCGTAGGTTTATGCTCCTCTTCAAAAACTTGAATATTATCCGCACTTACTCCTTGGAAACGATAAATACTTTGATCATCGTCTCCTACAACAAAAATATTTAGTTCCTCTTTCTCTTTCCCTTTTACTAATAATTTTATGAGTTCATACTGAATAACTGAAGTATCCTGAAATTCATCCACAAATAAATATTTTATAGCATTAGATACACTTTTTTTGGAAATCCTCATCTTCATCTAACTTTTGAATTGTCCATAGAATCATATCATCAAAATCAAAATAATTATGCTCTTGGATTTTTTTCACTATATTTTTTTCTACAATGGATACACCATCAAGTAATCGTTGATACTTTTTTTCCCCCTTGCATTCTTCAATTTTCTTTTCAATATCAGCTTTATTCAATCCTTTACGTTTCATCATAGAAAACAGGTCTAACAATTGTTCCCTAGAAGAATAACGATCTCCACGGTTTTTTTATAACGAACTATTTTTTTAGTTATATACTTATCCATAGTTTCTTTAAGTAATTCATACTTCACAGCTGTCGAAATTACTTTTGGTTGTCGTCCAAACAAATCTGGGTTTTCCAAAATTAACTCACTACAAAAAGAGTGAATAGTCGATACTCTAACTTTACGCCCTTCTTCTCCAATCAATCCTTCTAAACGGTCCAACATTTCAGATGCACCCGCATCTGTATATGTTAAACAGACAATCTCTTCTGGATGTGCCTTCTTTCTAGTCAAAATATTTGCAACACGACGAGAAAGAATCTGAGTTTTACCTGTACCAGGACCAGCAATAACCATCACCGGTCCTTCCAAAGTATCAACTGCTTTTTTCTGTTTCTCATTCAGTTTTTGATATTCTTGTTCATAAATATCTTTAAAATCCTTTAATACCATCTTTTTCTCCTATTGCTATAATTGTTTGGTAGTCTCATTATAACACTTAGCATGGACAATATATGTCCAACTGTATAAATATTTTAAATTTTTTTGAGTTAGTTCATTTCATAATATCATTTCTGCATATTTGTTGATATAATAAAGTTGGAGGAAAATATCATGGAAAAAAATATTGAAGCAATTAACAAAACACTAAATCATAAATTATCAATGAGTAATATGGAGCTATACCATAGCAATTTACTCATAAAGAGTACTTGAAAAGTATAAAGGAGAACCGTTTTTCGTTACTGGAGGAGTAGTTCCAAACTATAAGACATACCGTATCATTTTGTGTAGAAAGGAGAGTAAGCACAGAGACTTAACTATTATACTTTCAAACGGAAATCAAACTATCACAGTAATTATAGAAAATAAATTCAAATCATTGCCTAATCGGAATCAATTAGAAGAATACACAACTGATGATAGTAATATGTACTATATTCTTCTATCTCTAACAGAGCCTGAAAAGGATATCTTACCAGAGAAATGGTGTTGGAAAAAAATTATGATGAACTAAGTAGATATTACACAAAAAAATAGCAAAGAAGACTGATGATGTACTCTTTAAGGAATTTCTAAAAGGATTACGTAAGATATATTTCGTCAGTATCTAAACTATTAAATGCAACAGAACTAGATATGAAACTAGAAAAGTATTATATAGAAACATCTGTGAGAACACGTTTAAAAAAAATATCGGATTAATTGATTTAGTAGATAAAAATTCGATATGGAAAAAAATGTCAAACAATATAAAGCGTTATAAAGAAGTTGGTACATGCTATTTTTAATAGAATTAGTGGAGGATTTTACTTCGGTTATAACTATGAAATAAACGAATATCTAAGTTTTTGATATACAAATTCAAGGAAATCAATATCGCTATAAATTAAACATTAAAAAGAGTATTGGAAAATCCAAGGAGGAGTTAATTGATATTTGTGAAGATTTAAAAACAAAGAAATTATTTTTCACAATCGAAAATAATAGTTTTTTTAATCACACCTTCAAGAAGAAGGAACAAATGGAATAAATATGAAAGTAATGAATCAATTGATTTATATGATTATAAAAAGATTGTGGATCAAGCGACTTTTTAAAGATTTGATTACTTATATTAATAACCAAATTAAAATAATAGTTCGTAATTCTGAAGAAATTGAAAATTTGGTAATGAATTAAGAACAGACTTCAAGAAACTTAAAAAAATAGAAGGCCTAGCATTGAATAAATTCTATCATTGAATTGGACTCATATACCAATGTAGTATCCCTTTATTTCTAAAATATGAATTTTTAAAAATTTTTTTAATTTCCACTTGAATAAAGGTTATTTTTATAAAAGATGAGTATCTTATAATATTTATCAGTATTTATTTAAACAAAGTACATTATTGATAATATATTGGTTACAAAAATTTTTTTGGCTACAGATCATCGATTTTTCCCTTGTTTTTTTCAAACCATCTTTCCGAAAAAAATGTATATTTTTCTCGAAAGATATTTAATAGTAGCTGACAACATCTATATTATACTTGTGATATTTATCTGGTATAATATTGAAAGGAGGAAAGCAAAATGAAAAATAATCGTATTGATATTGGTGTCTGTGTCTACATTTTTTTGCTAATGGCCTGCTCTAAGCAATCAAATAACTCCTTAGATGGAGAATATTACTGGATAAACGAAAATAGAAATGAAGTAGCTTTTTGTTATATCTGGGGATATGGGAACTATTAAACATGGAGAGGCCGAAGGGTTTACTATAGACAAAGAAAAAAATCAACCATTCAATTATTAGGAGAAAATATCATTAAACTTACAAAAAGTTATACTTTTTAAAGATGATGTATTTACTGTAGATATTTCAGGTATGAAACACGACTACTATAAAAAAAGATAGCAAGGCTTATCAAGAAGCTTTAAAAAAATATGGCTATCAATAATATACTCGAAAATTAGGGAAGACTTTGCTTAATTCATAAGAACACTACATTCGAGTGTTCTTTTTTTGTATCCGTAAAAACATTTTTAAAATACTTGTTTATAATCTGTATAGACAGTTCAGAGTTGTTTTTTTAATCATTTGAGAATTACTAGAGTAATCATATAATTTCTTTTTGATATGATATAACCATGAAAAATATAAAAAGAAAATAACATTCAAAAAGCATTATGGCATATCAAACGCCATTGTTACTATATAGAAAATAACCACTCTCATAGCGATATGAAAGCTGAACTATTCCATTTAAAAGCAAGTGTTGACACATTACTTCGAGTTTTTTTAATAATGAAAAACCCTATCCAAATTTGGACAGGGAGGAAGTATTTTTAAATCAATATACCATTTTATTGGAATGGAGAGCTCACTATATCTTAAAAGATCACATATCCCTTATCATTTATGTGACATTTCAAATTCAATAAGAGAAATAATCTTATCAAAACAAATATCTTGTATTCTAATATTGCCAGCACTACGACTATCCTTATATTTTTTTCGAGAATTTCATTCTTTAACTCATCTAATTCCTCGTATCTTACAGCATTGGAAGCTTCAGCCATCCAAAATATCAATTCACCACATTGCACAGTCCTAGGAAAATCCTTGTTTTTCACCTCTACGTATCTTATCTTCGCAATAATTCATTAAATGGATATATTGTGACGGCATATCATCTATTTGTTCTATTCGATAGCCCGTTCCTTCTTTTTTTGAATATAACCTCCTCTCATAAGTGCCTCAGTTAATGGACAGTCTATATCTTTTTTTATTTTTTTAAAGAAATCATATAATTGCTTAATTTTTCATAATAAATAATCACTTCTCAATTTTTCTAATACATATCGAAAGTATAAATCATTCTTTCGAGATCTTATCTCAATAATATTGATAAAAAAACATTCAAATATTGGCCCCATTATACCATACAAATTCTTTTTCCAGCTATTTTTTTAGAATAATTCTACTTAATTTTTATCAATCATATAGAAGTTGTTTTTATGGTATAATTGAACTTACTACTTGCTTTTTTTAGAAAGGCTAGACATGAAATTCAATGAACTACTCAATCTTCTTAATGACAATTTAGAAGAAGGACATAAAATGTCAGAAGAACAGCTAAAAAAACTATACTTCTGGATACATCTCGTATTGCAGATAAATACATAACTGAAGATATTAATGAAATTAAAAAAATTACTCAATCAAAATTAACTCTACTCAAAAAAAGAGCTATTACGCAAAGCCATCCTTGGATATAACATCGACGATAAAATAATTGAGGATATCGTCGGTACAGAGAACATAGATTCACTATCCTTTATGGATTTAAAAGATTCCTCCCATTTATTAGAATCAGCATTACACTCTGTAAATGAAGGTTTCCAAAGAAACTCTGAAAAAATGCTCCATTCCTTATCAGCACGATTTTATACCATGTATCTGAATAGAGGGAATGATTTAAATAACTATATTAGATACTTACAACATTTACAGCATAATCAAAGTCAACTTTCTATCGTAGAAATCGATGGAGATTCTCAACTATCCGCTAATAACATAGCCGAAATTATAAAGAATGAGTATGATAATCTCTCTAATTTCCACTATATGATTATTCTATTTAAAGACACTTCTAAACATAAAATAAAGTGGTCAACCGTATCCGAGGTTGCTATTTTTATGGAACATTTCAAAAAGAGCACCAATTCAGTGTTTTTGAAAAAAGTAATAAAAAACATCGAATCGATGAAATGATAAAATTTATTGATGAAAACAACCACATTGATTTAGATAATGATTTGATTTCTGCTATTAATGCTTTTTACGATGGGGTTGATTACGGTTTTCATTTTGAAGATTTATTATTATCGTCTGATGGATCTCAAAAAGCTTTGATCATGCAAAAAGTAGAATTAGATGAAAACCCCAAAAAATGCCCAGTTTGTCACGAAGAAATTGTTCGAGGAAACTCATACCCACGTCTACTTTATAAAAGTTTTGAATGTCAAAATCCATATTGCTCATCACGAAGTAAAATAGGGCGCGGAAAAAGATATGATCTATTCTCGGCAAAAAGACAAATAATGCTTGAGCGAAATAGTTATTATGATCAAATTTCTGATGACATTTATAAAAACTATAGAAGAGATATTCTCAATTCGAAAAAAAGATTGAAATTCAAGATTTAATTCAATTATATTCGTGGGACTCAGATACTGTCAAATTAATTAACAGTACATACAATAAGAAGAATTACCTGGGCAGATCCGTTCAAAAAAAATAGTATATCACGATTTTTTTCAAATAATGATTATGTAAATTCATTAGAATTAACGGCTCTCTTTGATAAAATAGTTAATAAAATATATTTCAAAGAAAATTATAAAGTTTTAAACAAAAATAAGATTAAAGACTCGATTATACTAAATGGAAATTCTAGTGATCTAATTCCTTTCATAAGTGAAATTACCAGTGCTAATACTATCACAGGAGCAATCACTTCTCCACCGTATTACAATGCTCGGGAATACTCCCAATGGCCTAATCTTCTTCTTTATTTAATTGATATGATGATAAATGCTAAAGCAATTTTCGAAGTATTGGAAGACGATGCTGCATACATATATAACATAGGTGATATAGTAGGACAAGACAATATCTATATAAAATCAAATATGTCAAAAAGACGGCAAATGTTAGGTTTTTACTCTGTATTCATCTTTTCTATTATTGGTTTCAACCTGACAGGAAATATAATTTGGGACAAAGGGGAAGTCCAGAGCAAACGAAACTCTACTTCAAATCATGTAAGTGGATATCTTAAACCAGTCAATGCATACGAACATTGTTGGATTTTCCAAAAACAACCAAATAGTTATAAATCCCAAACAACTATCGTTAAAATTGATCCAGTTAAAAAGATTAATTCAAAGGGAGATAATATATTTGGCCACACTGCTCCATATCCGATTGAATTGGTGAAAAATTATATATCCATTTATCAAAAAAATAAAAACGGATATATATTAGATCCATTTTTTTAGGTAGTGGAACAACAATTATTTCCATGATGGAGAATGGATATAAAGCTATTGGATTTGAACTTAATGAAGATTATTATAATTTAGCTGTACAAAAGATTGAAGAGTCTACCAACACTTTATTTAATTTAAATTAAAAAAACAAGGATAATATTCCTTGTTTTTTTATTTACTACTGAGATGTCTAATAACTTCTAACAACTGATCTATTGTAAAGTTTTGTTGCATCATATTTGATGTGTGAAACGACCAGAATAAATTTGTTGGACGCGCTGCAGTTAAAATTCTATTTAGGTCGGTATTCACGTAAAATTTCTGGAATTTAGCAGATTCATTGTGTGAAACATCCATCGATCTATCCCAGTCAGTTTTATAGGAATCTCCTATTGAAATATTTGCTATTTGTCCTAATTCATAAGAAAAATCAAGATAATTTATTTTTTCTTTTGTTAATGGATCAACCAGCTTGTCATCAACTATACATCCAGATATATTTACACAATATTCTTCTAAGGTCATTGTCTTCCCATTTTCTTCGTAGAAAATCTCTGATAGAACTTCCCTTATTTCTTTAATTAAAGACCTTTGTTCGTCTTTAAATGATTCATCAAATGAATGTAAAAACAAAAATAAAAGCAAAACTAATAATATTTCCTGACAAACTTCCCCGTTAGCATATTCTCTAGCAGGATTAAATAGATATCCCCTGTTCTTTTTCTTCTTTTCTAAATGTGTGACTCGAAATAGAATCTTTTTCCCCGCCCTTAATAGATACAAATAGAAAACCAGTCCATTTTTCATTTCCAAAAAAAACACTATTCTCATTTTCGAATTTATCTTTCCTGATGATTCTGTAAAGGTTAAAATCTAAGTTTGAAGCGTCATCAAATTGTGGTGATACATCAAGATTATTTACTTTAATTGGTTTTTCTCCAATAATTTATAAACTCCTCATAACTCTTTTTTGCATTAGCACCAGATGATTTTTCCATCTATACTTCTAAATGAAATCATTGAGGAAACATTCTCATCCGAACCTATTCTTTTTAGCAATTCTTCAACTACTACACTATTTGCAGTGTTGTTAGAATATTTTACATAGTCATCATTAACAAATTCAACTACTACACCACCTTTGAAGTAGTTTAACTCATCTATTGTTAAATCACTGTCTATTACTGTTTTTTTATAGAAATTAACACTCTACCCGTTCTTGGTGTTCTTTGTTGAAATAATTCTTTTGGGACATCATATGGGCTAGTTTTATCAATAATATTTTTTTACTTTAGTTCCAACTTTTTTTATTTTCTGCTGTAACTAGTTTCTTTGCTTTTTTTATTAGGGTTTTTAATTTTTCTTATATCTCTCTAGATGCTCATACTGAGATTTTTTTAGCAACAACAATATTAGCAGCATGTTGTACTTTATTTACTTTCCCATTTTTTTATTCTAACTCCATCTTTATCATAGAAAAATAATATGTTATTAGCTATAAAATCGTCTAGCTTAATTGGCATTTTGTCAAAATAATCAACTAATTCACCTTTTACTGACACTTCCTGAGCATTCATCAATAATTGATTTAAATGATCTCTCAGTCCCATCCGTAGATAACTCACATTGAGTCTCTTCAAGTTTTTTTATCAAATTTTTTTATCAAATTTTTTTCTTGTATTTCTTTTTGATAAAGATAAAAATGCTAAATATTGAATTGCATCAAAAACTAGTTCATCTTTGAAATTTTCAAGTATATTTTCTTGATTCATTTGAAAATAGCCTTCTAAGCTAGTCTCTTTACCTTCAAAATGATTAGTGAAAATCAGCTGTTTTGTTTTCATGATTTTCTCCTTTGCCTACGTGTAACTCTGCTATATTCCTCCTCGAAATATTTTTTTCTAAAGTAAAATTCTGTTGCATCATATTAGATAAGTGTTTTGACCAAAAAACATTTGTCGGACGTGAGGGAGATAATAGCTGTTTTTCGTTCTTTATCCCAGTAATACTTCTCATAGAAAAACTGCCTCGCTATGTGTAAAAATCTATTGATTCTGGCAAATTTTTTTATCATCAACTGAAAAAAATCTTTAATCTCAATTTTTTTCATTTGAATAGGGTCACAAAGATAACCATCATCAGAAAATTTTTATTGATGGATGATTTTTCACAATAATCTAACAAATTTCCATTAAATTCTGGCGTTTCATAGATAGTTTTTTTGCTAATATATTTTTTTGTTCTTTCCAAAAGGGAATTAAAAATGGGAGTTTGTTTACTTTTTGATCGTATACTTCTCAATGCAAAATAACACATAACTAAGTTAATGTCTTCCCCAACTTCTTTACTAGCATATTCACATGCTGGATTAAATAATGTAATATTCCCATGGTGGCTTATAATAGTATCTTGTTGACCTCCTCTAATTGAAATATAAAGGAAACCTTCCCACTTTTCATTACCTGTCCCACCAGCTCCACCTTTCTTTCGCAAATAATAATTTTCGAGATTTTCTGGATTCAATACAGCAATTTTTTTCTCCCCCTCCTCCTCATAATTTACTTCAGTATTTTGAATTAATTTCTCATAAGCATTTCTTTGTTCTTCAGACGAAGAAGACCCTGCCTCTGAACGAATTGAAATTATCGAAGAAACAATACCATCTGATCCTAATTTATTCTTTAACTCTGTAAACAAGGGGTCAGTTTGGTTTTGTTCCAAAAAGAAATCATTATTAACAAACTCAATTACAACACCACCTGAAAAAGAATTTAATTGCTCCATTGTTAAGTTATTTTCCTTAACTTTCTTCCAAGATATTAAAACTCTATTTTTTCGAGGGGTCCGTTTTTGAAATAGTTCTTCAGGTACATTATATCTACCTGTTTTTGCTGTAATATTACTGAACTTTTCCTTTATTTTTGCATTTCTTCTTGCAATCTCTTCCGATTTTACTCCTTCATCGAAATCGCTTTCATCTAAAAACATTACGTAGGAATAGGAATAAATCCCTCCTCAAGTTTATTTTTTTCTTTTTAACATCATTTTTTCTCCCTCTACTTGATAATATAGTAATTGATAAGGCATTTTGTGAAGAGCATCCGCAATCTTAGCAACATTTTCAATAGAAACATTCCTTTTACCTCTTTCAATTGAACTAATGTAAGTCCTGTGTAATCCTGTATCGAATGCTAAATCTTCTTGTGATAATCCTGCTTCTTTTTCTATAATGTTTTTACATTTTTCTGCTAATACTAGTTTTAAATCTATAATCATAACGCTTTCACCTCAAAACAATAATACTCAAAAAGAATACTATAAGTCTACACACTATAAGTAACAAAAAGAAGCCTTAGCTTCTTTTTATAAACAAATATTATTGGGAAGTAGATCTTCTAGATTGTTCGTTATGATTTTATCTATAAATTCTTCTTTAGATTTTTATGTAATTAGCAAGATTTGGAAAAATTATTTAAAAGTAAATATGATTGTGGTGCAACGAATCCCTCATTATTTATTCTTAGTTCTTCTAGTGTAATTGGTTTTTATTTTTATGAACAGCTTTTAATTTCATAGGCATATCTATATTTTTTTAAATATTCATCAATTTTTTTACTAATTCTGTATCGTGAGAATATTCTTTTTTTCCAATCCTCTAGATCATACTTTTTCTCCAAAAAAATACAATACCACAAATGGCCTTCACAGGTGAGCTAATATACATATACGCATAATTGCAGTTGTCTGGAAATCTTCGTCTATATTCTAATAGCTTTGTTTGGTTACAAATTCTATCATATACATTTGGCCAAAAAAACTCATCAACGGAATATTTGTTACTTTCTTTTCCATTACATCCCCTTTAATAAATTCATATTGTTTTTAAGAACAATTATATAGTCATTTCCCTGTTTATTCAACTATTGACCTTGCTTTCTTAATTCATATATTTGAACTTTATCTTCATAAGTTAATTTCATAATAAAAACACCCCGAAAGTTAGATTTTTTTCTGTCTAACTTTTTGGGGTGCAGTTCGATATTTAATAGGGTGGTTTTATTTTTTTGAAAATGCCCTCTTTAATTCATTTATATCACTAAATCTTTGATTCAAATTTGGATTTGTTCCCTTATTAATAAATTCCTCTAAATTACTATATTCAAATTTTTGTAAAGTCTTTATATCTTCCAGTTAAGACAAAAGTACAATAATTTTGACAAAGCAAAACCTTCAAAATGAAAAATTATAATTACAAAACCCAACTCGTTGGAGTCCTGAATAATCATTAAATGCACCTCTTATTTCTGTATCTAGAGATGTTAACATGCTATTACTTAACTTTACATTCCCCAAATCAGCAATTTTAATAATTTTTTTACATCATCATACTCTTTAATCAAAATATTATTAGGTGATATATCTCTATGAAGTATATCTTTTTTTAGCTAGATACTCAAATCCTTTTTATTATTTGATAACCTAGGTTCATTCTCTCGGAAAAAAAGTCAATTTCTGATTATGAGTCTTTATATATTTAAAAAGTGAAGTGTCAGCATACTCCATAACATACTCATTTTTTCGTTTTATCAATAGAGTAAACTTCGAGTACATACGGAGAATGTAACTGCTTCATTATATCAAATTCTAAATAAAATCGCTCTAAATCTTTGAATAGAATAGTTTTTTTGCACGTTTTAATGCAAAAGTTTTGTTGTAATTTTCATCATAGAAACTAAATACAGTAGCATAAGAACCATCACCAACTGTTTTCAATTGGAACCGTTGTATAGTGTTATTCGGGAGCTCGAGAATATCCGATACTTCAAAAAAATTGGTAACTCATAGTATATTTCAACTTCCGACATATCATCTGGTACTGGGCTTCCACCAGATGACGATAGAAAAACTATTACATTTTTTTAATACTTTATCATAGTATTCAACAATTCTAACTTTCTCACCAGAATTCTTAAGGTTGTTGACAAATCTGTTTGATAGTGAAATTGATTTTATCAAATTTCTACTTGGTTCAGCCCAGAAATGTCTCCCACCATTTATACTATCATTTAATATTCTTAATCCCTTCACCAACTGATAGTGTATGCTAGAACATAACTTACTCAGTCTGTCATCAAAAATATCTTTGTAAAGATGTTCATAATCAATAGCAAACTCTTTACCAAAGTAATCCAAATAATCCCTTTCAATACCTACTATACTATTTAATAGTTTTACATTATTATTTACAGAAATCAATTTTTCTCTTCTCTCTATTTAAAAATAGACTTACAATATAAAATAAACTTAATCTATTTTAATTAATTGGGCATATGTTACCTAAATCGTTTTAGCGGCCGCTACTTTCTTATATTGTTATTCCTATAATCTTAGCAAGTAACTTAATCCCTTCGAATAAATCTGGTGTCAAGGCAACAGTTGTTGCGATAAATTTCATCGTATTAAAAGCTGAAGTCAAGATGGTCTGCTTTGGTTGTGGTTCTTGAATCTCATTTTTAATAATTTCCAAGTTCTGCTTGAGTACTGATTTAGATTCGCTATTTTCTAATGTTTCAATAGCATCTTCAACATTCTCCATAGCTTTAGAGAATTCCTCGCTATTAATAATATTTACCTGATCAGCGTTGACTGTACTTCCATGTTCAGCTATATTAACTTGTACCCCTGAACTATTAATCGTTATGTTATATGAGCTATCACTATCAAATCCCATATCTGTCGCAATATCCTTAATATACTCCTCAATTTCTAAAACAAATGGATAAATCAATCTGTCACCAAATGCTTTCGCCATATCTTGATATTTTTTACTATGTGCATAGTACCATCCAAAATTAATTGTAGACAACTTTTTAAGGGCAATATAGTCAAATGCTCTATATAGAAGATAAGTTCTTTTACGGCTATCAGTCCCCAAATTTAAAGTTTCATTTCCATATGAGGAATTAATCCTATCAAGTTCTGATTCTAACCCCTCTACATCATAAGATAAACTCTCAACATAATCAAATATCAAAGATGTCTTTTTTATATAATCCAGAAATTCTATTAATGCATCAGTCTGTTCCCCGAAATAAGCATTCATCACATTTGAAGCCAACGTTCTAAATCTTCTGCTAATTTTTCTAAGCTCTTTTTTATTAATCTCCATCTACTAACTCCCCACAAAATGGACAATAGCCACCCTCGAATTTTGATATAGTTCGTAATTTTACTACTTTATCACAACACAAATATCTTTTCTCTTCGAAGTCTCCAACTTTCCTTCCAATTGGCATTTCTGATTCCTTATCTATCTTTTTACCACCCTTAAATTGTATGTCCTTATTGTTTCTGAATGTCCTCTCCAGATCTTCTGAAAAATTATTTAATAAATCAGCAATATAGTTTTGAATTATATTTTCTGCCAAGTCATTTATATCATCATCTAAATAATTATCACTTTTGAGCCCACACTTAGGGACACCAAACATCTATCAAGCTATCATCATTTACATCTTGGATTTTAATCATAAATTTTTTTCACTACAAATTGGACATTTTAAAACAATAAATCCATCATTATCACTAGGAATAGATATTTCAAAAATTTTTCATCATTTGACATTGTATACCTCTTTTTTAACTAATCCTATTTATCTATCTTTAAACATATGAAGTATCTTCATAATATTATAAAAAGGCAACTAATAAAGAAATAGCCATAAGGAGCGATTCCCCAAAAAAACTGTTATATACTAAAATTCGGCGAAAAAGTTTGCCAATAAAAACTAGCTAAAATTAAAATAATAAATTAACGCTAAATGTTTTTATTACGTCTGCCATACGTATTTTTAAAAAGTTGTAATCTTCGCACTTCCAAAATTTAGGATTCCAAGTTAATAAGTAACCTTTTTTTCATTTATATTCAACTCCCCTATTGTTATGATGTTAATTATTTTATAAATATAATTATAATATAAGTTCTGTTTTATTTCTATACTCATTTTGAAAAAAAGCTTCTACAAAATAATCACAATACTGATTTAACTTTTGAAGAAATTCTTATCCATTAACTCTTTATTTTTTTATAAACTATTTTCTATATGTATTCATTTTATCTGATTGAACAATCTTATCTCTTTCATTGCATTAATAGTAATTGTAATTCTGCTTTCCTTCTTGCTTCTTGATCTGAGATTTTTTTGTACTATCCCACGCATATGCTACTGATTTTCCTTTGTTATAAATCAACCAAATTTTTAAATTATCAATACTTTCTCTTAATTCTTTCCAATTATTCTGGTCAATTAACTCTGGCAGTTCCTGACTTGAAACAAATCCCTGTTCAAAAATACGATTTTGGGTCTGAACCTTTAGAGAAGCACTATATTGATTGAACTCATCAATTAATTGTTGTTTTATTTCATGAAACAAACTACGTATTGAAGAATTATTCGTCTCCAGATAGTCATTAACAGCATGTTTAATTTTAACTTCCCCATTTGGAAAATACACTCGTAACAAATCTATCAAACGAAAGTACAGAGCTTGTTTGGAAACCTCCAAACTTTCTTGTACTTCCTGAAAACTATCGCAACTGTAATAGATTTTAGATAATAAGACAATATCTGGCATCAACACTAAAGCAGAAAAAATATTTGCCTCACGTTCTAGTAAACTTTCTTGATTTTCGACAGATTCTGTAAAACATGTACCGTTATGGTTTAGAACAAAATGGCCTAATTCATGACATAGGGTGAAATTCTGTTTAACTTTAGGGTTATCCTTCTCATAAGAAAAACTAATCCCATACTCATCCATTATGGTTAAACCTTCAATCTTGTGATTTGTAAAATGATGACTAATCACTTGAATTTTTATTCATCTTTACACAATGATAAAAAAATAAATTGAAATGATATTTTAGTAGAGGAATATTATTATCTTTCATGTACTGATATAATCGTTGTTTTGTAATGCTACTTATTCTTAAATACAATTCATCCAACGAACATTACCTCCTTTGAGTCTTAATGTAACAAACTAAACCAAATTGGTTGAATAAATTATACAAAAAGTGGACGGCTGTCCACTGAATAACTTTTTAAATTAAACTATTTTTAAAGTGTAGAAAAAAATAAGTTTATTTCTTTAGTTTCCCACCTATTTTTACTTCCGAGCACAGCACTTAACGGTACAATTGCTGCTGCTATATATTTTTCTAGTATTCTTATAAGTTCTTTCATGTTCACCACAAAACAGAGCCTGTGGGGTATAAACCTCCTTATCACAATTTAAGAACTTACAAATTTTAATTTTTTTGATTCCATCTTTCTTTTCCTCTATTAATAACTCCTCTGAATTATCAAGAAGTCTATCAACATTACTAGTTATACTCTGAGTTAATTTTTCAAATGAGCTTGTGTTCCCCTTTGAGAAATTATCAATCTTCCATGCTAAACTTTTTCCATCATATTTTGGCTCTAATAAAGTTTGTTCCATAAATCCTTGGTAATTACTTAATACAGCGATCACTGAATCTTGTTCTTCTAACAACGTATAAGCTATGACATTCAATTGCAATGTTGATGATAAATAACTAAATGATTGCTGAAGTAAATTACTAATCCTATCTGCATCTTTTGGTTTGAGCTTAGAATTCGTAAAATCAGTACTGTCAGTATAAATCGATAACATCAATTTTGAAATAGTAGTATTATTTTCTTTTATTGCTGAAACTAATAAATCTCTTTTCAATAGCTCATTTTTTGTAGCCAAAGCCTCTATAATTAATTGTCTTGAACTAAAAAATCCAGAGAATCTATCATTGTATTGACCTTGTTCGACTCTGATGACTAACTCATTCAACGATTCAATTTGTTCAGAAATAGAAGCTAGCTGACCTTGAATTGCAGAAAGTTCTGGGAGATTCCCAAGTTCTTGAACAGCTCTTTCTTCTAGTGTTACACTACTTTTAATCTTTCCAGACGCCGTATCTTTAATAACCGCATAAGTTTCACCCGTCTTTCTCCGAATCCCATAGCTCCACTCACCTGTTTTTAATTTTTCTTTTGCTACTTCTGATAATTTTGCAACATGTTCCACATCATTTTTATCTTCAATGAGTTTTTTTAATAACTCGATTTCAGAAACATGATCAAATAAGTAATTTTTGATTTTATCAGCAATCACTAAGGAAGCTTCTTTTTGCAACGGTAGTAAGGAGTATGATTGAAAGTCATAATTATATAATTCCTTTTTTTCTGACGTCAATTTCAAAATCCTCAATCTTAGGTAGTTCAATTTCAAAATTTTTCCATATTACAGTTCCTTTATTAATCAGTATCTTTCACAAACGCCTTTTTTTCCGCTCTTCCATAAACTCAATCAACTCTTTTTTGAAAACTTTCTTCTCATCATCTGTAAGTCCCGTTGAATTCATACGGAATAGTAATTCTATGTTATCTAAATCATCATCTTTATTTTCTGAATTGCCAACTAAGTAATCTACTGACACATTTAAAATCTGTGCAATTTTAACTAGATTTTCTTGTGTTGGTTTCTTTACTCCACGTTCCCATGCAGCGTATGCCTGTTGAGAAATATCAAGTTTTTCAGCAATTTGAGCTTGTGTTAGTTTTACTCGTTTCCTTAGTGTTTTCAAGCGTTCTGCGAATTCCATATGTGACCTCAAAAAATTTTTAAAAATTTTAGCAGAAAATCGTTGACATTTACAACTGCTGGTTGTATAATATAATCAACAACTAATAGTTGTATAGCGATTGAAAATAATAACCTTATCTTCAAGGCTAAATTACGATCTTTGAAAATTTAATAAAAAGTGCGTCTGACAACCAGAAGACTAATCATCAGAACTACACATAAACTTCGTACCTTTATTGTAAATGTTTTGGAAAGAAAAGTCAAGCTTCTTTATGGTTGAAGTGAAGATATAAAACATTTTTGTGGGCTTCCACGCATTTCGGACTTTCGCACTTTTCCGCATAGTAAAGTGAACTGGCTTCGCCAAAGGGCGTAAGAGAATCCATGAGGTATGATAGTGACTACCTTTTGCGATTGGCTGGGCAAGCGATGGTAATTTACGCAAAGCACCTTGCTAAACGTTGCCACCGTGGAAAGAGTAATCTTTCCAACCAAATAACTTTTCTTTACTGCTGTCTATCTTTATTAGATAGACCAACTCTCAAGCTACTAAGTCTTCAAAATTTCTTAGTAGCTTTTTACTTAAACAATAAAGGAGAAAACTATGACAAACTTTTTTCGCATCACAATGTAAAAGACTCTACAATAATTATATCTTCACTGATAGAATGTTTCGTTCATCTGAGAAACTACAAGCTCAACTTTATTCTCAAACTCTCAGTGATTTAAATACAATAGCTAAAAAAATCAATAGCTACTGGATTTCCTCAAAGTGAAGTACATTTTTTTATACTAGAATGTTTAAACGTAAACTTTCTATTCATTATTACTCAAGAGTGAAGCAATTAGCTTAGCTCTTTTTATTTTACAATCAGAAAGGAAAATACTTATGATCCCAGAAACACTAAAAATGAAACCAGAATTTATCGGCCCAGCTTACTATGAAAAATTAGGAAATGCCCCACGTTTTATCTTTGGAAAAGAAGGTAAATATCAACGTCATATTCTAAACAGTGAAACACATGGTTCCTTCCATGTTATCACTCCTGCTTCTACCACAGTCTTCCCAGAAGATGCTCTTGTAGAAGTTGTTAATCCCATCTTCCTATCAGATACTTCTCTGAATGGAAATTCCGTTGCACCTGCACTTAATGTTTTTGCTGAAAAACTAGTATTGAAAAAATAATTACATAAAGGAGAAAATTAAATGGCTAAAATTGGATTAAACTACGGAGAAAAACTACAAATTGCTGACAAAACTTATCGCGTCATCACTGATGGTTTAGACGTCCCGGCAATCCTTGGAAAATTGACTTTCAGGGGTATTGAAGGACCTGATATTATCTTTGAAGAGGATCGTTCACAAAGAAACCCTGACGGTTCATTTGCTCAAATTAATACCGGAGAAGTTCGTGGTATTGTTGTTGCGATTCATTCTTCTGTACAACATCAGACACTCTTTTTTACTATTGCAGATATGTCCGAATCTGAAATTGAAGAACTTGGCCTAAAATACCGTGAAGAAATTGAACTAGATGTTATTGTTATTACGCATACTCACGTAAATCGAAATGATATATTCAAATTATTTGCTTCTAAAATTAAGAAGAAAACAGGAGGCACACCATCCAAGGAAAATAAATCTGTAGAACATAAAAAGCAAGACTAGGAGGTAAAACATTATGAAACTCTTTACCTATCGAGGACAAAGAGTTCGAATCATTCACCGAAAAATTAAGGGAATCACTTGGTTAATTCTGTGGTTTCCTTTTTTATTATCTATTAGCCTTTATACTTACATTCATCTAGAAGAATTAAAAATTCATCCCCTACCACAAGCTTATTTTTATAGGCGCTGTATTCTTTAGTTCTTCTGTTCTTGCTTGGTTCATTAATCAGCTTTGTTACGAGAAGTTACTCTTCTTTCAAAAAAATGAATAGCTTACGTATTTTTATCTAGGTTTTTTTATTGGAGAATAATCTCTACCTATCAAAAATTAAACGAGAAAAATAAGATTAGTGAAAAGATTGAACTTCCCCAAGTATATCTAAAACAATCACCATATAGAATTGAAATTAGCTTCATCTTAGAAGGGAATAAATTTCAGGATCGTTTCTTAAACCTCGGTTCCACTCTTGAAGTAATGTTTAATGGAGATTTTCGAAATAAGACTTTCGATAAACGCTTTATCAAATATGAAATTGCCATCAATCGTATTGATAGTCGTATTTCTATTGATAATGTTATAGTCAAAGGTTCGAAACTACAACTCATGAAAGATGTGACTTGGGACTTTATTGAAGAGCCTCATCTTCTCATTGGCGGTGGAACCGGTGGAGGTAAAACTGTTGTCCTCATGACCATCATTTATGCACTCGCTAAAATTGGTTTTATTGATATTTGTGATCCCAAAAACTCTGACTTAGCTGGTTTAAAAAGATACCAGTCTTTCATAACCGAGTTTATACTAGTAAAGAGGATATCATTAACTGTTTTTAAAGAAAATGTAGAGTTTATGGAAAAAGCGCTATAAACTAATGTCTTCTTCCCATAAGTTTCAAGCTGGTAAGAACTTTACGCACTATGATATGAAACCAAAAATTCATTCTAGTCGACGAGTGGGCAGCTCTCATGGCAAAAAAATAGACCGTGATTATAGCCAACAAGCCGAACTCATGGAATACTTATCTCAACTCGTCCTAGAAGGCCGACAAGCTGGCATATTCATTATTTTTTTGCAATGCAACGACCTGATGGTGAATTTATCAAAACAGCTCTTAGAGACAACTTTATGAAGCGTCTCTCCGTCGGTCATTTAGAATCAACAGGATATGACATGATGTTTGGAGATGCAAATAAATCAAAAGAGTTTAAAAAACTTGATGAAATCAACGGAATCCGTATTAAAGGTCGAGGCTATATTGCTAACAACGGTGATTTAGCAGGCGAATTTTTCTCACCTTATATTCCACTTGATCAAGGTTTCTCCTTTTATGAAGCTTACTCACAAATACCAGTTATCGAATTTGAAGGAGAAGAGTTCTCTGTCTTTGAAGAATTCCAATCACAAACTAAAACTAAAATAGATACACAGGAGTCTGTTATGGAACTTAAATTTACTAATCGTACCCTTAAAGACTTTTCTGATGAGCAAAATTTAAAAATGACAACACTACGAAAAATAATCTATCTATTAGAGGAAGAAGGAATGACTTTTGAACGTTCCGACTCTGCTATTTTAGTAGAATCTTTCCAAGAAAAACTCCTTCTTGAAATACTCTCACAATTTGATGAGGACGGACGCAAATCTTATCCAAAAGCTGTTGAAGCGATTATTAATCATCATGGGCTAGGACAAGGGCAAGGGCAAGCCTGACCACAGGTCAGGCGCAGACCGTAGACCGACGTTCCTAGTCCATGATGAAACTTCAACCCCCGGTTTCTAACAGGGGGGTTACATTTGGCAAAAATGCCACGTCCACCCCTCTTCATTCCTTATGGGAGTTGAGTTTACAGATTTCAAGAAGTGTGTAACTTTCGTCAAAAAAGTGTGTCACTCTAAAAAAAGGAGGTATACTCATGAATGGATAAAATCAGCCCATTCAATCTTAAAAAATTTCGTCAGGAAACTGGGATGAGTCAAAAACAGTTTGCAGAAGCTATTGATCTTCCAACTAGAACCTACCGTTCATATGAATCCGGAGAACGAGGTTTAACAATCGAAAAGTTCCGAAATCTTAAAGAGAAATTGGGATTTCATAAAGATTATGAAGAAAATAGACTGCGTGCTAGAATTGACTATGTAAGAATTTCATTCCCATCCCTACGAGATCTAGAAAGCTTTTGTAAAAACTTTCTCTATTGTCATCTCACTGAATTCACAGAACAAGAAACACGGCTCATGAATTACACTCATCTCTGGCAACGAGGAAATATTTGGATCTTTGATTTCTTTGATAAAACCGAAACAAGGATTTTCAAGCTTGCCTTCAATTATCTGGTCAAGGTTGCCGTGAGATGGAAGTTCTTTTAGAACATAAAGGAGTAACCTGGCAAACATTCTTTCAAAATCTTCTTTATGCTTATGAGGATTGCCGCATTAAACGACTAGATATCGCCCTAGACGAGCTCTACAAGGGGTTCGGTAGAGAGGATGAACAAATACATCTCCCCGAGTTAATAAAACGTCTATACGCAAAAGAAATCATCCTAAAGTCACTTAAAAGATGGAATGTGACTGGTGGAGGTTCTTTTACAAATAATGAATACATGGAAGCAAATCACGGACTATCTATTTATTTTGGTTCCCGTCAAAGTCAACTCTACTTCAACTTCTATGAAAAACGCTACGAACTTGCTCAACAGGAAAACATCTCCTTGGAAGAATCCTTGGAGATTTTTGGTATCTGGAATCGCTATGAAATTCGCTTTTCTGATCAAAAAGCACAAGGTACAATCGAAGAATATGTCAATGGAGTGGATCTTGGAGAAATTGCCCGTGGTGTCGTTAATAAAGAAATTCAAGTCTATAATGGCACTAATCAATTCGGAGCTTATAAACCAGACGAAAAATGGCAAACACTTTTTGGAGGTGTTGAGCCCTTAAAACTATCAACAAGTCCACAACCTTACAGTTTTGAGCGTACTATTCGCTGGCTAACCCATCAGGTATCGAACTCCTTAGCACTCGTGAATGAAGCGGATAAAATCATGCAGACGGAATACATGAAAATGATTCAAAACAGCGGAGAAATCACAGACCGAGGGAATGCAATGCTAAATCTTATTAAAGCAAATAAACAATACGAAACATAGAAAGGAATTATCCATGGAATATAAAGTAGAATTAAGCTCACTTGAAGGCTTTAAAGCCTGGTCTGGTGCACTAAATACATTAAACACCGTTCGAGAACGAGGAGGAATGGATGACTTAACCACTATCTGTGAAGAAATTTTTCTGCGGAGACATACCAACCGAAGTACAAATTAATGACTGGCTCTGGTTTGACTCTGACTTTATCTACCAAGCATTAGGTTACGAAGACCTATTGGAAAAACTAATGTTTAAGAAAAATATATGAGAAGATTTTTTTCTATTACCTGATCAAGAATTTTTGGACATTCTATATTCTTTTACGAAAAGGAAAAAGATTATTACTATGAATGTGCCGCAAAATCTAGAGAAGAATCTCCTAACTCAAAAGGATTTTATACATACGACCATGCGCTATTCACAATAGATGGTGAGTTAATTAATTTCAACTTAAACATGCGCCCTTCTCTCATAACCTATATTCAAAAAACTATTAAAGTCAATCAAGAAACATTTAGAAAGGAAGTAATTATGGCTACAAAAACACAATTTGAAAAGAAAGTCTGTCAACTTTCCTATGAATTTGGGGAATTGCTCAAGAAAAAGGACCACAATCAGGCTTGGACAAAAGCTGGTGAGTTAAATGCTCTCCTCAAAAAAGAAGAAGTTAAAGAACTAAAACAAGGTCTAGTAGAGCAGCTACAAAATGAATTGCGAGGATACTACTTCATCAACGGGGAGATTGAAAAAAAGCCAATAAACGGCTTTTATGCAAAAGGTTCAAAAATTTATTGAATTAGCCAATATTTAAAAAGGAGTGTCTATGAATAAATCAAAGAACTACCTAATAAAAAAATTAGAGATTATCTCTCAAATTTTTGAAAAGAAAGAGAAGAAAGGAAAACCACCAAAATTAAAAAAATTGTAAATAAAAAGACTGTAAACATAGCCCTGATTGGAGGAATTCTTTTCCTCCTTTTTATTGGTCTAATGGGTTCTTTCCGATCTATTACTCTTTCAAATCAAGTTACTTCTCTACAAGAAAGTCTTAAAAGCATAGACACCACTTCAAATCAAACTAAAACGGAGTCCGAACAATACAACTATCAACTTCAATACTATCTGAATGACTATGTTTATGCTTATTTTACTCTCTCACAAGATACCAATAAGCAACAAGAGCAAGTTAAACGATTAGAAAACTTCTACAACTTTGTTCCTGATATCAAATCACAAGGTCAAACTCGAAATCCAAGTGAACTTGTCTCATCTCAATTACTGACTGTAGAGGATAATATTGCCAGATATAAGATTAAATACAAAGAAAAGATCAATAATGAGAATCCCAAAGAATACCAGATAGGTTTCAACATACCTTTTGGAAGAAAAGATGGAAAAATTCTTTATATCCGGACTACCTTGGTTCTCTGCTTTTAACATCTTATCAAGCTGGACAGTTTAACGAAGAAGAAAAAAACTAAAATTATCTGCGACAGATCAATTCTCTGACTCAGAACATAAGAAGGTAGAGAAATTTCTTACGATTTTCTTTACAAATTATACTAGCAATCAAGATAATTTGAATTTAATTGCACCAGATATCACTGTTGTGTCTAATACAAAATTTAAAACTATCGACTATATTTATCTTAAAAATGAAGGGGACTCCCTCATTGCTTATGTGCAAGCTACTTTTGAAGTTGGAGGAAGTACTCATTCAGAAAACTTTACTTTTACCCTCTCAGAAAAAGAACAGACATACTATGTCACAAAATTAGAACACACCATTCCATTAAATTATGCAAACGATAAAGAATAGGAGAAACATATGAATACTGGAAATCTACGAACATTTCTTCAAGGTGATGCCGTTTGGATCTTAGGAGCTATTGCTGTTCTATTAGCCATCAAAGCCTGGCGCAATAGTTCTTGGATTCAACTTCTTTCCGTGCTAGGATTTTATGCCGTCATCGTCTCCCTTACCAAAGGACAAGATATCTTGAAAGCTTTTGGTTGGTTCCTTAGACTTTTCGGAATTGAAACAGGTCTTTAATCATGAATGAAGAAAAACTATACGACTATAGTAAGGGGCTCAACGCCCCTTATTGGATTCAAGAAATAAAAACGAAGCAAGGTACGCGAATTTGGTATTTCGCAACACCAATGCAGTTATCTTTTTTTATTGTCTTCATTTTCATTTTTGTGATGATGTTGCTTTTTGGAGGATTTATTTTGATTCCAATCGCACAATTCACACACTCTATTTCACTACTACTCTATTGGTACATTCCTTATAAATTAGCTAAATTTTATACCGAATATGAACCTCACGGTAAGAAAATGCATGTCTTTATTGGAGACTATTTCATTTATCTTTTTGATTTTAAATTAAACAAAAAGGCAATCTACCACGAAGATCGAATAAATCCAATAGATGAAATAGTTTTTTTGAAAAAAACAAATTTATAGAAAAGGAGGATTTATGAGTATTATCTTAACTTACCCAATTAAGGCAACCAACAAAAAAATTTAGCACTCAAAAATGATCAATCTGTTGTTGCTTACTATCGCATTCCTAACACTCCCATCACCATTACGGATGAATATAAAAAAGAGAAACACAAGATAACAGTTTCTCAAATCATGAAGAAATTAAAGAAAAATAAACACTTTGAGATTTCATTAATCCCAAAAGATTACCTCTTAGAAGAGAAATTGCGAGACTTTTCTAAAGCTCTAGCGGATGATAGCCGGAAACTTGGAGAAGAACTTCTTCTCTATACCGTTGATAGACTAACTGATGAGATGGAAATCCCCTATCAGTACGATTGGGTTGTGGGAATCAAGTTACGTAAACAAAACAATGGTGCAACCCTAAAAGAATTAGCTCTTGAAAGCTTCACTGAATTCTCTGAGAAAATTGCTAACGGATTTGGATATGAATTCAAAACAAATTTGACTTGGTATGAAGAATATAAAAATGATGAAGAAACTGTCTTTCAAGCTTTATCTACTCTTCGTGCTAAACGTCTTACTGATGAAGAGCTCTTCTATTATCAACGCATGCAATATCTTCGCTATATCCCTCACTATAAGAAAGAAGTTCTTGCTAATCGTTCTCAATTCAATATTACAGACACTCTAATCAAAGTCCTAAAAGGTGGTTTCCTCAAGCTCGAAAGTCCTTATGGTTCATCCTTTGTTACTATTCTTCCAATTGGAAAATATCCTGTGCAATTCAATGGTTTTCATTTAGGAGAGTTTGTCCAACGATTGAACTTCCCTGTAGAACTTCGAATAAAGGCAGAATTCATTGATTCCAACAAAATAAAGGGAAAATGGGCCGCTCTAACACTCGCTTTAGAAACATCATGGAAGAGGCAGAAAACACTGATACTGTTCAACAAGACGAAATTATCATGGGTTCCATCTCCCTAAAGGATCTCATGAAAAAGGTGGGTAATAAGGAAGAGATCATTGAATACGGAGCTTACCTTGTTGTATCAGCCTCAAGTGTAAATCAACTTCGTCAAAGAAGACAAGTTATTCTAAATTACTTCGATGATATGGGTGTTGAAATTAGCGAAGCTTCACAGGATGCACCTTATCTTTTTCAAGCACTACTTTATGGAGAATCTCTCCAGAAAAAAACTCGGACATGGACACACATGGTCACATGTAGAGGCTTCTCAGAACTTATGCCCTTTACAAGTACTTCCTCAGGAAATCGTATTGGCTGGTATATTGGCCGTGTAGATAACTGGATTGGACGCTGGGATAATATCGAAAAGACTATCGATTCTTCAAAGAATATCGTCCTCTATAATGCCACTGTTGGAAACAAGGAAGATATCGCTGGTAAGATCACTAAAAACCCACACATCATCATTACAGGGGCAACAGGACAAGGAAAATCTTTCCTGGCTCAGATTATATTTTTGAGTGTTGCTCTACAAAATGTTAAAACACTCTATATCGATCCAAAACGTGAACTTAGAAATCATTATCATGAAGTAATTAATTCTCCTCATTTTTCCGAACTATACCCGGAACGAAAGAAACAGATTGAAAACTTCAATTTTGTGACTCTCGACAGCTCTCTCCCATCTAATCATGGAGTGTTAGATCCAATTATAGTTCTTGAGAAAGAACAATCCGTAGAAGTTTCTAAAAATATGCTCGAGTTTCTTTTACAAGCTGTTGATGATGTCTCAATGGATCAGAAGACAGCAATCACAGAAGCAATCAATGCAATCGCGGAACGTAGAGCAGCAGGTGAGAAAGTAGGATTCAAACATGTTTTAGAATCTCTAAGAAACTCCTCATCTTCTGAAATTGCTTCGGTAGGAAAATATCTAACGTCAATAGTAACAAATTCTATTTTAGAATTAGCTTTTTCTGACGGAACAACTCAAGGTCTTGACTATGAGTCACGAGTGACTATTTTAGAAGTCAACAATCTCAAACTACCTAAAGACGACTCCACAAAAATCTCCGACCACGAGCGTAACTCCATAGCTCTCATGTTTGCTCTTGGTGCTTTCTGTACTCATTTTGGAGAACGCAATGAAAATGAAGATACAATTGAGTTCTTCGATGAAGCTTGGATTCTAATGAAATCCGCAGAAGGAAAAGCTGTAATTAAAAATATGCGCCGTATTGGACGCTCTAAAAATAATACTTTAGCACTGATTACACAATCTGTTCATGATGCAGAAAACGATGATGATACAACTGGTTTCGGTACAATCTTTGCATTCTATGAAAAATCAGAGCGAGAGGATATTCTAAAACATGTAAATCTAGAAGTTACTGAAAACAATCTAGAGTGGATTGATAATATGATTTCTGGTCAATGTCTTTATTATGATGTCTACGGCAATCTTAATATGATTTCAATTCACAATCTATTTGAAGATATCGATATGCTTTTGAAACCAATGAAAGCTACTGTATCTTCAAGCCTCGAAAATAAATACGCTAGTTAGGAGGTGAATCTATGCAAGAGGCTTTTGACAAGCTCAAGGGAGTAGATATCTTCTCTCTTAAATCCTACATGGAACCAACAGGCTATGCTTCTTTTAATGGAGCTTGGGTTCTCATCAATGAACTTTTTGTCAATCTCTTCTTTTTCATCCTCAATGCTGTTGTTGGCTTTTTCTCTTTGTTCATACGAATCCTTGAAAGTATCGACCTTTACAGCTCATATAAAACTTATGTTTTTAACGGTGCAAAGAGTCTATGGAATGGTTTTACTGGTTCAACAAAAGGGAATGTCACTGATCAATCATTAGTTGCATTACTTCTTTTGATACTTGGTTTTTATCTCTTCTACCAGTACTTCTTTTTCTAAAGGCTCGTTTGCTAAAAACTCTTCTTCATGTTTGTCTAGTCATTCTGCTAGGATTTGGTTACTTTGGTACAATTGCTGGAACTTCCGGCGGACTTTTATCTTCTTGATACCATCAATAATGTCTCGAAAGATGTCAAACAAAAAATTGTGAGTATCAAGGTGGACTATGCAAAAGACAAATCTGTAAAAGTCGGTGAATCTATGGCCGATAGTTATATCGCTGAAACTTCATATAAAGCCTATCTTTTTGTAAATACTGGCCAAGAGAACGGAAAATACAAAAACAGTCAAAATGGAAAAGAAGAAGATTTTTGATGATAGCAAGGTGCTTGGAACTAGTGATAGTAAAGGAAATTTCACTGCTGTTAAAAACAAAAAGAACGTTCTCAATATCTGGACGAATTAGGGAATGGTGCTAATGAGGATGGCGAAAAGAATCGTTGGGTATCTGCAATGCCAGATTTTATCTTTATACGCACATTCTATGTCATCTTTAAAGTATTAGAAGCATTCGTCTTAGCACTACCAATCATTGTTATTCAAATACTAAATATAATCGCACAAATTCTAGTGCTAATAATGATTCTCATATTCCCAATCGTTCTTCTAATTTCTTTTTATACCTCGAATGCAAGATCTAATTTTTTTGGGGTTCTTAAAGTTATGTTGGGTGGTTTAGCCTTTTCCAATAATCTCTAGTTTATTAATCTTGTTAATTTTTCTACATCGAAAAAAATTGTAGAAAAATATGATTATCACTAGTTTTGATACTATTTTTGAAGAATCTGCCTTCCTTAGTTCTACTCGGTCTAGTCTTTAAATTATTAGTTTCAGTAGTCGCAAAAGGTGTCATCTACTTCCTAATCTGGAAATACAAAGCAGAATTAATTCAATTTATCCTTGGTTCTAAAGCTAGAATGGTAACATCTGATATTGGTAATAAAGTCGAGAATGGCATCACTAAAACAAAAGAAATTACGTCTCAGATTCCAACTCAAAGCTTGAAAACAGCTCAACACCTTGGAAACTTTACTCTAGCTGGTGCGGGGTTTGCTAGTGGTATGGTAATGAATAGCAAGAGCCACTTCCAAAACATTGGCTCCTATTTACACAAAGAGATTCAAATCAATCTATAGAGAATCCGCAGCCTGAAACAAGTGAAAACCCAATTACACCAACCCCTTCTGAAATAACTAATCCTCAAACAGAGACTGTTCAGAAAAATATTCAAAATCCAGTTGTTACTTCTACTATTCAACAAGAAACTACTCCAACAACCAATGATGAATTTCAAACTCTAAAGGAAGAACGTATTTCACCATTCAATCAACATCGAATTAATACGATTGAGCAACAACTAGAAAAATACAAAGATTCTCAATCAATGTATAAAGCACAAGGTTCAAATGCTTTCGCTCGTGCTTATCGTAAAACAATGACACCAGATAATAAATTGAAAGCGAATATCGAACGACGAACTCGATTAACTCAACGACTAAATCAACTGAGAGGAGAATTAAATGAACATTAAAATACGCTCAAGAACTGCCTTCCCAAAAATACTTGAAGAAACACTTTACCAAGCTTATAGAGAAGGAAAACGATCTATCGATTTCCTTCTTTTATTTCCTGTTTTAGAGGAAGAGCAAGAACAAATTATTGACCAAGTTAAATCTCATGCTGTAGTTTTGGATGCTAAATGGAGATTTGGAACTGTCTTATTTACTGCTTATATCAAACACTAAAATTAGAAAGGAGATTCTATGAAAAAACTAAAATGGTATCTATTGTCCCACCTCATTCCATTAATAATTCCAGTCTTTGTAATTATAATCTTCATGGGAGTAATTGGAGGAAGTGCAAATAGTTCTTCCACAACATCAAAAGATTTCAAATATGCTGAACACTGGTCAGACGGAGACCCATATACACATAACCTCCTTGTTCATCGTTACGGTATCAAGGCAGAACAATTAGATGGATTTTTAGATACATTAGGAATCTCCTTTGACCGAAACCGTATTAACGGAAGAAAACTTTTAGAATGGGAAGCTAAGTCTAACTTAGATGTTCGTGGCATTGTAGCAATCGCATTAAATGAAAGTTCACTAGGAACGGCTGGTGTAGCACGGAATCCTGGCGCTAATATGTTTGGCTTTGGTGCATTTGACTCCAATCCAGAAAACGCGAAAAACTTTAATGATGATATAGCAGTTGTTAGTTTAACGAAGCAAACAATTATTGGAAATAAAAACGAAACCTTTAAAATACAGGATGATAAAGCTATCAAATATGCGAACGGAACTCTTAATAGTTCTATAGATGGTGGAGTATATTTTACAGACACTAGCGGTTCTGGAAAACGGAGAGCAGAAACCATGCAAAAACTCGACCAGTATATAGATGAACATGGAGGAACTCCAACAGCTCCGAGGGCATCAAATGATACTGGAACCAGAGTCAGCTCAAGTGAAATTCCATCAGGATATAGCATCACACAAACTATTGATACAACTAATTATATAGCTAATAGCTATCCCTGGGGACAATGTACCTGGTTTGTTTATAATAGGGCAAAACAACTTGGAATTACATTCGATCCCACATGGGGAACGGCAATCAATGGATGGAAAAAAATCTGGGTATTCAACCACTAAAAACACCTACAGAACACGCTGCACTATCATTCTCATCAAGTCAAGCTGGTGCAGATCCAGTATATGGGCACGTAGCATTTGTAGAGCAAGTTAAATCTGATGGTTCTATACTTATATCCGAATCGAATTTTAAGGGACTCGGTATAGTCAGCTATCGCACATTCGATGCAGAATCAGCTAAACAATTTACATATGTCTTAGGACATTAGAAAGGAGAAAATATGTTAGTACAATTACCTGACGAACAAACACAAGAAATTCAACAAATGATTGCAACACTCTTAAAAAATGAAATTCATCATTTTAAAGAAGAAATTGGAGTAGATAGCCCTTTTCTTAATAAAAAGCAAACTTGTAATTATCTGGGTGTATCCAATAACACTTTAGATATTTGGATTGCTATGGGACTCCCTTATATTAAAATTGGAAAATCAATTCGTTTTAACAAAGAAAGTATCAATCAGTGGATGACTCGACTAGAGATAAGCGCATAAGGAGGCAAAAATGGGCATTTCAAAAACAAAAAATGGATCCTATAGGCTAAGAGTATACATACCCGATGACGTACAAGGAAAGTTAGGGATCGGTAAACGATTTGAAAAAAGATTCAAAACTCGCAGAGAAGCAAAGGAAGCAGAGATTAAGTTAGCTGTTGATATTGAAAATGCACGTTTAGGAAGGTCTTCTACTTTATCTCAAAGAAAAGGAGACATCCTATTCAAAGATTTTTACAAAGATATTTGGCTAGAACCCTATAAAGCAGGGCAAGCCACTACTACTATTAAACCACCTACAGCAGTAACCGTTTTTCAAACAGAAAATCTCTTTCGTTTGCAGATTCTTCCAGTCCTAGGTAATTATTCTATTGATCATCTCAATGAAAATAAACAACTAGTTTTGTCACTTCTTACTCCACTATCGAATTCTTATGCCAACTTTAAATCCATTAGAGGGTACGTCAATTCTGTCTTGGACTGGGCAGAAGAGCTTGAATATATTCAAGTCAATAAGGTAAAAAAGACAATCAGTAGAATTAAAGCTAATAAAAAAATTAGCTCTCAAAGAAAGTAAAAAGTTTGAAGACCTAGCATTAAATGAGGAAGAACTTAAACAATGGCTACAAGCATTTGATGAAGATCTAAAAAATGATCGAATGGAATTAAAAGATTATGCTTTGTTCTATACGACATTCTTTTTATCAGATAGAAAATCAGAAACCTATGCTCTCCAATGGAAACATATCAATTTTGAAAAAAATGAAATTCTCATTGAACAAGCATTAGACAAATTCGGGAATGTTAAATCAACCAAAGGAAATAAAAAAACTCTATTTAAAGCACCTAAAGAACTAATGAATATCCTGACTGATTGGAAAATAGAACAAAAAAAGCAACTAAAGCTGTTTGGAATCAGACAGAATGAAAAGCAATTCGTTTTCACATACAATAATAGAACAAACGGTATTAACGTTCCACTTCATATTGATTATCTTAATCATCGAATGAATTCTATTCGAAGAAGACATCCGGAACTTCCTCCAGCATCTCCTCACAAATTAAGACACACCGGAGCAACTCTGGCAAGACAGGCTGGAACATCATTAAATGCTATTTCAGAAGCACTTACTCATAGTGACATCCAAATAACGAAGACATATGTCAATACTACTGAAACAGTAAATCAAACAGCAGGAGAAATAGCCTTTAGAAGTCTCAAAAAAAGCAATAGGGTGAACTTGGGGTGAATTTTTGGGGTGAACTTTAGTTTTTTTGAACAAAAAAAGACATCCAAGATAAAATTCTTGAATGTCTGTAAACGTTGATATAATCGTGTTGATTAACGTTTTTGAGTGCAGTGGTTGCCATCCAATCAAACATCGCTTCGCTTGTTTTTCTTGGGGCAACTGTGCATAGCATATCTCTATGCGACTAAAGTCGCTAGAGCTATCCTAATTGCGCACCGCCAGTTCTCATAGAAAAAAACACCTTGCAAGATGCAAAGTGTTTTTCGTTTGTATTCTGCTGTCCAGCAACGAATTAACGTTTAGAGAACTGGCTAGCTTTTACGAGCCTTTTTTTCAAGCCTGTTTTCTAGTATTTTTTTATATCTACTGGCAGATTATCCTACTTATCCCCATCAATATCTGACTCTAACTCAACCTCTGAAGAAATCCAAATATTGCGTGCTTTGATATATTCGATATTATTGTTACCTACTAGATCCCCTTTTTTTAATAAATCTGGGATAACCGATAATTTAGAAATGATGGATGAATCCTTTAAAATCAAGATATTTCCATATCCATCTGTATTTTTCATCAAATAGTTTTTTTGTCTGCATAGTAATTAGATAGAAGAACTAAGACCTGAGTAGATTCACCTTCATAATTGCCATTTTCGCTTTCAAAAAGGTAATAATTGCTTATTCATAGCTTGGCGAATCAGTTGCACCAGCCAAATTAATTGTCTTGACCGACGAATAAAGCGACTTCTTTCAAGGATTCGACCATAAGGAAACAGTTGGCAGATTCTATAAAAGTGTCGTTGTGATTCGGCACGCTCATCAGACTCGCTACACAGAGCTGGTACATAATATCTGCTATAATTTTCTGGAAGATTTGGTCAAGCGGTCTTTTAGCCGTGTGACAGGCATACAGGAAAAACACTATTTATTTACTTTTTTTGCACGGGAGGCTTTAAGAATCTAATGGACATCTTTCTTGATAGTCACTCAGAGTCTCCAGAGTGTCTGGGCTGGGATATGGCAAAGATATACCGCTGCCTGAAACTGTTCTTTAACGCTGATAAACGCGACATATCAAATAAAATGTCGCACTAAAATGATTGAAAAGTAATTGAAACCGTGTTATAATGTGCGTGTATATTTAGAAAAGAGGTACTAACCATGGAAAACTTGGTAATTTCAATCTTTAACACTGAAAGCGAAGCTTATCAGTCCTTTGCGGATTTGAAGGCTTTCCGCCAAACTCCGACAACCAAGGTTGCTCAAATCGCTCTGGTCAAGAATGAAAACGGTCATATCGTTGAAAAAGAGCGCTATGATTTTGAAGACTCATCGACGAATGTAGCCTTAGAGGGTGGCTTGGTCGGTGCTGTTGTCGGCCTTTTAGGTGGTCCCATCGGTGTCTTGTTTGGCTATGGTTTTGGTAGCCTCTATGGTCTGGCTGTTGGTGACGCCGTTGACACGACAGAAGCTGGCTTGATTGACGTTGTGTCTCAAAGAAATTGATCGACGGCGAAACAGCCGTTGTCGCCTTGGTGCAAGAAAACAACGAAGCAGTCATCGATGCTTACTTCACCAAGTACGACACCCAAATCGTGCGTTGGGATGTGGCAACCGTCGTAGCTGAAGTTGAAGCAGCCCTGCAAGTCCAAGAAGACCTCTACAACCAAGCGCGTGCGCAAATGAAGGCTGAACGTAAAGCAGATCGCAAGGCCAAACTTGAAGAGTTCAAGGCAAACATCAAATCAAAATTTGATAAATTGAAAGCCTAACGTCTAAGCGTCTCATAAATTTAAATGTGACTGAGACACCATTTAAAATTTATGTGCGTCGGATTCTCACAGTTAAATAATTGCGTTGACAAATCCGTTACAGCCGTTCTTCCATTCTTTGAAAAGAATGTTTAATAGACAAGAAATCTGGACTAGTATTGGTCTGGATTTTTTTGTGAATATAGAGGTCATAGCTTTTTGACTATGCTTTGTTATAATTAGAAAGATTTTAAGTTTTATCAAGATGAAATCAGTCAGACGCAGGCACCCTGAACTAGCACCAGCTTCCCCACACAAACTAAGACATACTGGTGCGACACTCGCAAAAACAAGCTGGGGTTTCTCTTGAAGCCTTCTCAGAAGCTCTTACTCATAGTGATAAAGAGATTACAAAAACTTACGTTAATATCAAAGATAAAAGTCAATCAGACTGTAGGTGATATTGCTTTTCGTAGTTTAAAAAATTGATGGGGTGAATATGGGGTGAATTTTGGGGTGAACTTTGATTTTTTGAAACAAAAAAGACATCCAAGAAATAATTCTTGAATGTCTGTAAACGTTGATATAATCGTATTGATTAACGTTTTGAGAATTGTGATGCTTTACGAGCTTTCTTAAGACCTGGTTTCTTACGCTCAACTTTACGTGAGTCACGTGTAAGAAGGCCTGCGCGTTTCAATGAATCGCGAAGTCTGGGTCTACTTGAAGAAGGGCACGAGCGATACCGTGACGGATAGCTCCAGCTTGACCAGCGTATCCACCACCTACAACGTTAACGAAAACGTCGTATGAACCTACAGTTGAAGTAACTGCGAATGGTTGGTTGATGACAAGACGAAGGTCAGCGTGTGGGATGTACTCTTCAACATCTTTTTTGTTAACAGTGATTTTACCAGTTCCTGGAACAAGGCGAACGCGTGCAACAGCGTTTTTTTACGACGTCCAGTACCTGCATATTGTGCTTGTGACATACTTTATTGTTCCTTTCCTTAGATAAGTCCTGAAATATCAAGAACTTCTGGTTGTTGTGCAGCGTGAGTGTGCTCAGCTCCAACGAATACTTTCAATTTCATACCTTGAGCGCGGCCAAGAGTATTGTGTGAAGCATACCTTTAACTGATTTCTCGATCAAACGTACTGCATTTTTTTAGAACGAAGTTCACCAGCAGAGATTGATTTCAATCCACCTGGGTGGTTTGAGTGAGTGTAGTAGATCTTATCAGATGCTTTTTTTACCAGTCAATTTAACTTTTTCAGCATTGATAACGATTACGAAGTCACCTGTATCAGTGTGTGTGTGAATGTTGGTTTGTTTTTTTCCGCGAAGTACGCTAGCAACAACTGCTGAAAGGCGTCCAAGAGGTACATCAGTTGCGTCAACAACGTACCATTTGCGTTCTACTTGGCCTGGTTTAGCCATGAATGTAGTTTTGTTCATGATTTCTCCTATATGAATATCGTTTTTTTGTTTACAGGGCGGATGTTCCGGTCCGCAAGTTATTTGAAAAGGTTCCGGGGCCTTACAAATGGGGTAAACAATACCGTCTACTATTGTATCAAAATTCTCAGATAAAAGTCAAGAGATTGGGAAAATATTTTTTTATTTCTGCCAGATTCTCAACCTTTTTTCTTCCTGTTCCTGAAGGATTGTCTGAAAAATTTTAGAGACTAAATAAATAGCATAAGTCAGGAATAGCGTAACCACTAGATAATTGATCAAACGACCGTGGTCTCCAACCAATGGTGGTTTTGTCAAAAAGCCATAATCTCCACCAGTCATTAGATTAACCACAAAAATCACAGCATTAAGGGAAGATGTGATGATTAGGGTTCGTTTGAAGTCCAATAAGCTAGCATCGTAGTCCTTCAAAAGATAAATCAAGGAATTTCCAAGGAGGGCTAGGTGTCCGAAAATAAAGGACAGGATAGCGATGTGGGGGAAGGGATAGGGATCTGGCACTGGATAAACAAAGGCTGCCAAAGTCCCAAAGGTTCCAAGCACAGCAAAGTACTGTTTGACTCTAGAAACACCCGGGGTCAAAAGCACTACAAACATTGCCAGACGGCAATGATAAAGGGGTAGACTTTCAGTTAGAGGCATCTGATTTACTAAATACCATCCGTAGAGCAGGATTAGCTGTATCGCCTGTAAAATCTGGAAAAATCGCTGACAGGCCTTTTTCTCACCATAACGATAGGCAAGAAACACAGTCAATGCTAATAAGGTAAATAGACTTCCATACCAAAGAAGGTCAAACTGGGGTGGCTCCGTCGGCTGCGTACTAAATAAAGCTTCCCAAAAATTCATGTAACTTTCCTCATTTTCATATAAGCCAATCTCTTACTGATTTTTATAGAGCCTAGCTTACATTTATTTCTTATAATTTTGTGTAAAAGAAACTGTCGATCTTAATATAAAACAAAGCTTCTAATCGACATATTGTTCCTGCTCACCCTGATAGACCTGCCATAGAATTTCCATTTGTTCTTGGGTTATTCGTTTTTTTCAGATAGGGTGGGAGATTCTTGATATCAAAAATTCAAGTTCCGCAATTTCTTGATTTTTCTTGAAATTGTCCATCCAATAACTGACAGTCAAAGACGAACTTGGCATACTGTTTGTTCTGAAGTTGAAAGCGGTTGGTATCAAAAAAACCGCCAATAAAGAACCTACTTCTGCCGAAAAATCCTGTTTCTTCCTGAACTTCTTTTCGGATATTTTTCCTTGGGAGAATAGCCTACTTCACCAAAAGCCACCAGGTAATGCCCAAGTATCCTCTCCTTGCCCTCTAACCAGGCAAATCTTCTGATTTTTGAACAATCCATGCCCTTACATCCATCAAGGGCGTTGCATAGCTACCTGTTGGTTTTTAAAATTGCAGTCAATTCCTCTTGATCGAGCTCCGTTTGATCCTGCAAGACACTCCATAAAATCTGACGTAAATCCTCATAACGTTCACGGTCATAAGGATCCTTTGAATAGGTCAACCCAGTATCAGTGATAGCTAACATTCTCTGAATAGCTTTGGCAAAAATCAGTTGTGCTCATTTTCTAAACTTTCTACTAGCTTGGCTAGATTCATAGAGTTCGAACCTTTAAGCAGAATCTGGTCATGTGCGCCAAGACTTTCCTTGACCTGCTTAACCATAGCTTCAAACTGGTCTTCCTCAGCTGTTTTTCTTGAAGTAGTAAACATGACCAATTGGGAACATTTGACTAGCTAACTGAGCCAAGTCAGCAATGTCTTCACCGTAAAAAAAATAACAGTATCAAGGGCATCGGGTGTAATGCTCAAAATCATTTGATTGTGGAGTTGAACAGACTGGTCTCCAAGTTCTTTCATGTCCGCCAGAACTGCGAGTTTCTTGCCACCTTCATTGGCTGGGATGGCTGAGAAAGTCTCCAAAATCAACTTCATAGCTGTTGGATTGGCATTGTAGACATCTGACAAGATATCCGCACCGTTGGCTGCTTTTTTTCCATTCGGTACGATTGCGGGTCAATTCAAGATTTTTGGAAGGCTTGACGGATTTGCTCTTCAGTCACTCCTTCTTGAAGAGCAACATAAGATGCAATCATAGCATTAGTCGCATTGTACTTACCTGTTACTGGCAAGTCAAGAGCCTGCTCTAAGAAATTGGCCTTGAAGGTTAAGCTATCCTTTCGCTCAATCAATTCTGTAATTTCGAGTTCTGCACCTGGACCAAAACGAACTACTTTTTTTGATCAGTAGGTAGATAATCCTCAACAATGGGATCAGCTGGTGCTAAAAGCAAGGCACCCTGCTCCATCCCATCAGCGATTTGCAATTTCCCTTTGGCAATCTCAGAACGATCCTTGAAAAAGGCCAAATGTGCCTCTCCGACCAGAGTCACCATAGCTGTTTTTTTGGATGAGCCAATTCAGACAAAAGATGGATATCTCCTAGGTGATCCTGCCCCATTTCCAAGACCAGCTTTTTCGGTATCATCTGGCATATGGAGAACCGTGTAGGGAAGGCCAATCTCATTATTGTAGTTCCCTTGTGTTTTGTAGGTTTTGTAGCTTGTTGAAAGCAAGTGGGCCAACATATCCTTGGTCGTAGTCTTCCCATTTGAACCTGTAACAGCAAAGACATCGACACCAGTCTTTTGAAGGTAATAGGCCGCAAGAGCTTGAAAGGCAGTCAAGACATCTTCTACCAAGATATAAGGATGCCCTTCTACTTCTTTCTCTGATAAGGTTAGAGCAGCGCCATTTTTCCAAAAGCTGTCTCGATAAAGTCATGACCATCACGCGCCCCCTTGAGTGGCACAAATAAATCCCCAGCTCCAATCAAACGACTATCAAACTCAGCCTTGACTAGTGGGCTATCCACATAGCTAGTCACATCATTTTTTTGCACCGACGACACGCGCAACTTCGTGAATCGTAAGTTTCATATTTACTCCTTTAAAAAGGGGCAAGGAGTCCTTCCCCGCCCTTATAGCTATCTTTACAATAGGTGCGCTTCACGTTTATTAAAGCTTTCTTTAGCAAGGTCAACCAAACGCTCGATTAGTTCTGGATAGCTAATCCCCATATTGTCCCAAAGCAAGGGATACATAGACCATTGGGTAAATCCAGGCATGGTGTTGAGCTCATTTAGGAAAAACTTCTCCCTTATTTGTATAGAAGAAATCGCAACGTGATAAGCCAAGTCCACCAATAGCACGGAAGGCAGTTTCTGCATTTTTTTACGCATGACTGCTACCACATCATCACTAATCTTAGCTGGGATATCCATAGTAATCTTGTTATCGATATATTTGGCTTCATAGTCATAGAAGGCTACATCTTTGACAACTTCACCAGGTAGCGTGCTCTTGACATCATAGTTTCCTAAAAGACCAACCTCGATTTCACGCGCGTTTACTCCTTGTTCTACCAAGACACGACTATCGTACTTGAAGGCAAGCTCTAAAGCTTGATGGAGTTCTTCTTTATTTTCAGACTTAGAAATACCGACACTAGATCCCATATTGGATGGTTTAGTAAAGACTGGATAGGTTAATTTTTCTTCAACTTCAGCAATCTTAGAAGCCAAGTCATCCCCTTCAACAATCGCTACGTAAGGAACTTGGGCAATCCCAGCAGACTCCAAAACGCGCTTAGTTGTGATTTTATCCATGGCAAGGCTTGAAGATAGGATGTTACAACCGACATAAGGCATTTTCAAGACTTCTAAGAAACCTTGAACGGAACCATCTTCTCCCATAGGTCCATGAAGAACTGGAAAGACAACCGCTCCTTCTTCGTAGATAGCACTTGGAGCAATTTTCTTGTCCCAATCAATCGTTTCATTGGTCATGAGACGTTCATCTTGTCCAGGAGTTTGGGTAAATTCTTGGGTTTTGATGAAATCACCGGACTGGCTGATAAAGAAGGTTTTGACTGCGAAACGATCATAGTTGACCGCACGCATGACACTCTCAGCTGACAAGACAGACACTTCACGTTCTGCACTGCGTCCACCATATAATAGAATAATTGTTTGTTTCATATGATTTGTTCCAATTCTAATAGAATACTCGTCCTTTAGTATATCACATTTGTCCATTTTTTTAAACTTGTACAGCAAAAAACAAGAAAAGAGACCAAATCAAAATGGGATCAAAATGAGATTCAGGCTCTTTGTATAGTGTATTGAAATAAGATATGAACAAAGTGATTAGGAAAGTCAAATTAATTTCTAAAAACGTTTTATACTCAACGAAAATCAAAAAGCAAACTAGGAAGCTAGCCGCAGGTTGCTCAAAACACCGTTTTGAGGTTGTGGATAGAACTGACGAAGTCAGTAACACATATACGGCAAGGTGAAGCTGACGTGGTTTGAATTTTATTTTCGAAGAGTATTAGCTTTTCTTCAACCCACTACAGTTGATAAAGAACTGAAAAAGAATCACAAATGTGATCCTTCTTCTCTTTTATTTCGCTTTAATGAAAAGTAGTCTGGTACTGGATCTTTACCCGTTTCAGACCAAGGATGGCATCGTAATATCCTAGCCAAGCCCATCAAAACTCCCTTGAATCCATGTTTTTCAATTGCCTGAATCATATAGTTTGAACAACTAGGCTCAAATCTGCAGGACGGTGGAAAGGCTGGCGAGATAAAGCGTTGGTAAAAGCGCACTGGCGCAATTAAGATTTTTTTCATTATTTATTATTTGTTACAGCCATGGTGTGTAGTTGGCTGATTTCTTTTTTATTGAGACGGCGTGATTCTCCTGGACGAAGTCCTGTCAAGTCTAGATGACCAAAACGAGTTCGAGAGAGTTTATCTACTTGGAGACCAACCGCTTCAAACATTTTTTTGACTTGGTGATTGCGTCCCTCATGAATGGTCAACTGAACAACTGAACGGTTTTTAACTGGATCTACTTTAAGAATCTCATAAACTGCTGGCTTGGTCTTCTTGCCATCAATCTCTACTCCACGAGTCAAAGGACGAAGATTTTCTTTGTTGGCAATCCCTTTCACACGTGCAACATAGACCTTGTCAATCTCATTACGAGGGTGAATCATCTCATCTGTAAAGTCACCATCATTGGTCAAAATCAAAACTCCAGACGTATCCCAGTCCAAACGTCCCACAGGGTAAATACGTTCTTTGACATTGGGTAAGAGATCTACAACAGTCTTACGACCCTTGTCATCTGTCACACTTGAAATCACTCCACGTGGTTTATTGAGCAGATAGTAGACCTTTTCTTCATTATAGATGGGTTGACCTTCAACTTCGACCTTGTCGCCTGACTTGATAGTCGTTGCTAGTTCACGAACCACTTGTCCGTTAACAGTCACCAATCCTTGCTTGATCAACTCTTCTGCTTTTCTCCTACTGGCCACACCTGCGTGGGCAATATATTTATTGATTCTCATCTTCTTCTATCCTTTCACCAAATAATTGGCTTTCTTGTGCTTGAATATCAAGCTCATCTATCACTGGCAATTCTTCCAAATGGTTAATGCCCATGTAATCCAGAAAATAATCCGTCGTTACATAGAGATTAGGGCGTCCAAGAACTTCCTTTTTTTCCCGTCTTCTTTTATCAAGTCAAAGGCTTGCAACTTAGCTAGCGCTCCACTTGAATTAACCCCCCGAATAGCATCGATCTCTATCCGTGTGATAGGCTGCTTGTAAGCAATGATGGACAAGGTTTCAAGGGCAGCTCGAGATAGGCTCTGGTTAATGGGTGCCTTAGAGTATTCTTTCAAAATGGCTGCAAATTGAGGCTTGGTTACTAATCTGTAGGCACCACCTGTCTCAATCAGGGCTAGACTAGAATCCTGGTCTTTTTCATACTTTTGGGCTAATTTTTCTAGACTCTGCTGAATCCCAGTCGGTGGCAAAGAGAGGAGCTCAGCCAACTGGCGAATCCTTATCCCCTCTTCACCCGCTACAAACAAGAGCGCTTCTATTTCTGCTAAAGTACTCATATTTCCTCTCTATCAAGCTTGACTCTGCTCTACTTGATTTTCCTCATTCTTTTTCAGGAGATAGATATCTCCAAAACACTCTTTTTGAATCAAGAGAATTTCTTGGGTTTTAATCAACTCCAAGGTTGCTAAAAAGAGTGTGATGACCTCTTGTAAATCCTTGGGTTCTTTAAACAAATCCTGCAAGCATAATTGCTCACCTTCAACCAAGGCTTCTCGAACGATAACCATCATATCTTCAATCTTATACTCATCTCGTAAAATGGTTGTATGATTTTGCGAGAACTCTTCTTTTTTTCTTGGAAAGCAAGTTTGAAAAAGGCTAAGAAAAAGATCAATCGTCGTCTTATCATGCACAAGTTCTGCATCCTCATAGATCAACTCTGTGGGTGCTTTTTGAGTAATATTGAGCTCGTTCCTGGTGCTTCACTTCCAACTGCTCTCCCAAAAGTTTAAATTTACGGTATTCCTCAATCTGAGAAAGGAGATCCTGCTCTAGGTCATCCTCTAAATCCGTCACTTCTGCAACCTTCGGCAAGAGCTTGCGACTTTTGATCAGCATAAGTTGGCTAGCCATGACCATGTATTCGCCTGCCACTTCCAAACGCATAGCTTGTAATGTCGAGATATAGGCTAGATATTGCTCGATAACCTCTGTAATCGGCACATCATAGATATCCATCTGGTACTTTGAAACCAAGTGTAGGAGCAAGTCCAAAGGCCCTTCAAAATCTTTTAATTTAATATCCATTATCTATATTTTTTTCCAAGGTCATGACTGTCTTTAATCCTAATTTTTTAGCAATTTCGTACAAGTCAACCTTTTCTTCGATTTGTCTTAATATAAACTGTTCTCTCAATCCTTGGGCAGATAAATCTGAAAAACCTTTTTCCTTTAGAAAGGCTTCTAACTGACGAAAGGCCCATTGACGAGAGTATGGCTTCCCAGCTTTTTCAAAGAGGTAGGTCTGTCCCATCAAAGGTTCTAACTCCGCAAGCAGGTTTGTGGGAAGGCTCAAGATTCTTTGTTGAGAAGCTTTATTGACTCTCAACACTTGAAAATCTAGGTTCACATCACTTGTTTTTAAGGCTAGAATTTCACTCGGCAAGAGGCCCAATTCTACTATTAACAAGGCTAGCAAGCGTCCTTCTGGATAGGCACTTTCTTGCCAGAAAGAACTGAGGTCTAAAAGTTCTGACTGAACTTGCTTTTTCTCAGCCTGTTTCGGCAATTCTAAACGATAAAAGGTGTCAATTTTCCCCTTCTGGTATAAAAAGTAAAGAAATTGATTGCAAGCAGAAACCTTACGCTTTTGGGCACTGATTTTAAACTGAGATAGTTGAGCTTGGTAGATTTTTTTAAACTTGTCTCAGAGATTCGTTCTCCCACAAGATCTAAAAAAACTGCTCCAAGTCATACTTATAGGATTGCTTAGAATTTACAGACAAACCTTGTTTTTTTCTTCTAAAAAAATGCTGAAATTCCTTCTCTCATTTGCTTTGAATCTCATATTCCTTACTAAAATCATGCAAGAGAGCATTGACAGCCTTAAGGATTGATTTCCGTGTGATAATGCCTTGGAAGATACCATCCTTGTCAACGACTGGTAGGAAAGACTCATCCACTAACTTATGTAAAACATCCGTCAGTGTATAGTCTGGACTGACAACTGCCACGTCCTTCCTGGTCATATGTACGATATCCGTATCTGCCATGGCTTCCTGACTCAAGCCCTGCTCCATCTGGTAGGCCAGAATGTCTCTAAGTCCAATGGTTCCGACAAATTCTTTCTCATCAGTCACTACTGGCACTCTGGTATAGGTCATGTGGCTAAGGAGGAGAGTTGCATGATCTGCATTGTGGGTATCAATGAGTACAGCCAAATTTTCAGCAGGAGTTAAAAAGGTTTCCTCTTGCTCCAGTAAAAACTGTTCAAACTCTTTGGCAATCATCGAGCAAACTCCTTGGATAAGCCTGGATAGACCTCATGGTTCCGTGTCAAAAAGTCCACTTTAAAGTAGCTATCATCAATCTCCACACGGGCATAGAGACATTCTCTGATGGTCCCACGTGGTTGACTAATAGAACCAGGATTTAGGAAGAGGGTCTTCCCTTCCATCCAAGCTTTTTGGAACATGCAAGTGCCCATAAAGACAGATATCTGCATCTTCCTCTTGAGCCCAGAAATCAAGCTTTTGGAAATTGAAGTTAATATCAAACAAATGTCCATGAGTCTGGATAATCTTGGTAGGACCCAGTTGAGTCACCAAACGTTCTGGATAGTCTGAATAAAAGTCCATGTTTCCTCTAACTACTTGGATTCCTTCCCAGAGTGGTGAATCTGGGCGAAGTTCCGAGTCACCATCGTGAAAAATAGCATCGACTTTCCCAAGATAACGGTCCCGGATTTCTTCTACAATTAAGCTATCTCCGTGGGAGTCACTCATTACAATGATGGTTTGCTTTGCCATGATGGAAATACCTCCAAAAGTTTCTTAACGGCTAAGGCACGGTGGGATTGACTATTTTTTTCTTCGAGGGTTAATTCAGCTGATGATTTACCAGTTTCTCCTACTAGGAAAAGTGGATCATAACCAAAACCATTTTCACCCTTAGGTTCAAAGTTAATGTAGCCTGGCCAGTCAGCTTCGACAACCAAGCTTTCCTTACCTGGGCTAGCCACGACCAAGGTTGTATGGAATTGAGCTGAACGGTCCTTGAGTTCAAAAACCATGGCTAATTCGTGCAAAAGTTTAGCATTGTTTTCTTGATCAGTAGCTCCAACTCCTGCGAAGCGAGCTGACCAGACACCTGGTAGACCACCGAGGACATCTACTTTAAGACCTGAGTCATCTGCTAGAACCATCTTGCCTGTTAATTTAGAAATAGTTTCTGCCTTAAGGCGAGCATTTTTCTTCAAAAGGTCATACCTGTTTCAGCTACTTCAGGTAGGTCTGGATAATCATTTAGATTTTTCTACGTCAAAGCCCAGTTTGTCAAAGATAGCACGAAATTCCTTGGTTTTTCCCCTCGTTACGAGTTGCAATCAACAAGGTTTCTCTGACTTTATTTGTCTCGAAAAAGTCTTGAACATTGACTCCTTCTTTAGGCAATTCTACATGCAGAAGTTGTCCATTTTTCAACTAAGAGCAAGGCACCCTGACGTTGAATAACTTCCAAGTTTCGGTCCGCTTCTTGGTTGAGAATATCTACCACAAAAGAGAGTAAGCGGTAGGCTGAACCATATCGTAAAACAGTGACTGAAAGTGGAAAATCCTCGCTCCTCATCTCGAAAGATTTTTAGCCAAATCAAATAGCGGAAACTCTAACTCATCATCCGTCAAAGTCCGAATGCCACCAAAAAAACACTGTAGGATCCAACATACCAGTCTTGGTCATCCTTGTATTCATAAATTTTTGTTTGTCATAATGTTACATGCTCCACATGAATCTCTTTTTCCAGCCACTCTGCTCCTATCTGGGCAAAACTTTGGCTATTTGCAGTTGTATAAAAACGGTGTTGAAGGGGCGCCGCATCTCGGCTACGGTTAATCTCAAAGTAATTGAGCAAGACTGAAATATCACGCACACACTCAGCGCCACTATCGATCAGCTGAACCTTAGGCCCCCATGACATTTTGGATGATAGGTCTGAGGAGTGGATAATGAGTACAGCCCAAAATTAAGCTATCTACTTTTCCGACTAAGGGACGCAAGGTTTCATAAACGACTTTCTTGGTCACACTGGTCGATAGAGCACCTGACTCGACCAAGGGAGCAAACTTAGGGCAGGCCAAGCTTTCCACTTGTAAATCTGGGTCTAGATCATGAATCTTTTGTCGATAAATATCTGATTTTACCGTCATCGGGGTTCCAATCACACCGATTTTTCCCACCTTGACTCGCTTTGATAGCTGCTGATGCACCAGGCAAAAATCACACCCAGCACCGGAATATCCAACTTAGCTTTAATCTCTTCCCAGACGACTGCCGTTGCTGTATTACAAGCAATGACAATCATCTTAACATCCTTAGTCAAAAGAAAGTTGACCAGTTGCCAAGTATATTCACGAATCTGCTCAGCAGGACGGGGACCATAAGGAGCCCGTGCCGAATCTCCAATATAGACGATTTCTTCATGGGGAAGCTGGCGCATAAGTTCACGTACAACCGTCAAACCTCCAACGCCTGAATCCAAAAAACCAATCGGTCGATTATCCATACAGTCTTCTTTTCTAGTATTTTTTTCTGATTGATAGTTCATTATCATTACATTTCTTCCTGAAATTGCTGACAGACTGGGTAGCTCCCCACTGTCTCCCTCTTAATCATAATCAATTATCAATAGAATGCAAGGAAAAAGTCTTATCTCTAAATATCAGTCAAACATAGTGAGAAGTCTGGAACTTTCATCCCAGACTTTTCCTATTTATTTCTTTTTATTGTTAGCAAGGGCTGCTTTTTTTGTTGGCGAATGATTTGGTGGTAAACTTGTTGTACTTTAGCTTCGCTTGGCTTTTTGACCGTTTGCACTCAAGAGAGTACGAACTGCTTCTGCGTTCAAACGTGGGTTATCCGCAAATTCTTTTTCGATTTGCTTGCGCACCAAGTACATACCTCCAAGAGCTCCTCCTAGAAAAGCCAAAAGAATCAATACAATTGCTAAAATAAGGTTCATAACATTTCTCCTGTTTCTTTTTGAATCTTCTATATTATACCATAAAGTCCTACGCCTGACTAGTTTGAGTTACGCTTTCAAAAAAATGGATTCTAGTAAAAAAAGAGCCCTTCTATTCCTTAGAAGAAGGCTCTTTCTTGATTTTAATCTACATAAATCGCTAGAGTTTGATACGGTTTAAGAATTACTTTTTCAGCAAGTTCCACATTCTCATAGTTTGACAAGAGCACGCGCCCTGTTTGGTATTCTGCTGGAATCTCCACTTCAGCTTCACTTCCATAGAAATGATTGAGTACCAAGAGCTTTTTGACCGTCTAAGTGGCGTTCAAAGGCGTAGACTTGTTGACTATCTTCCAGTGCTGGCTGATAGCTGCCTTCTGAAATGATGGGCATTTCTTTACGCAAGCGAATCAATTCTTGATAGAATTTAAAGATTGGGCCGTTGATTTCATTTTTCAACGTTGATGTCTTTGTAAGATTTACCAACCTTCAACCATGGAGTACCTGTTGAAAAAAACCTGCATTTTCAGAAGCATCCCATTGCATTGGTGTACGAGAATTATCACGGGATTTGGCTTGGATAATCTTGAAGGCTTGCTGAGGTGACTTGCCTTGATCCAAAAGCATCTGGTAAGCATTGATGGATTCCACATCCACGTAGTCTTCCATAGAATCATAGTCTGGATCAATCATGCCGATTTCTTCACCCATGTAGATATAAGGGGTCCCACGTGACAAGTGAATGCTAGCAGCGAGCATGGTCGCTCCTTCATTGCGGAAGTTCTTGATATCTACAAAGCGATTAAGAGCACGAGGTTGGTCGTGGTTATTCCAGAAAAGGGCACTCCAACCACCACGTTCACTCATTTCCTTGCCCCATGTATGATAGAGACCTTTGAGCTCTTCAAAATCAAAGGGAGCAATGGTCCATTTTTGACCATCTTCATAGTCTACTTTAAGATGATGGAAGTTAAAGGTCATTGACAACTCGTGACGCTCTGGCGCTGAATAAAGAACACAGTTATCAATCGTTGTCGACGACATCTCTCCAACTGTCATAAAACTATTATCAGAACCGAAAGTCGCTTCATTCATCATGTGAAGATAGTCATGGACAATTGGTTTATCCGTATAAGCTGGTTTTCCTTCGTTCTCAGGGCAATCCACCAAGACTTCATCTTTGCCAATCAGGTTAATCACGTCAAAACGAAATCCTTTAACACCCTTGTCACGCCAGAAGTTGACCACCTGGAACAATTCCTTGCGGACATTGGGATTTCGCCAATTGAGATCCGCCTGCGTTACGTCAAAGAGGTGGAGATAGTATTTCCCCGTCTCTTCCAAAAGGTGACCAAGCAGAACCACCAAATTTAGACAACCAATCGGTTGGTTGGTCCTGGATAAAGAAGAAATCTTGGTAGTACTTATCCCCAGCCAATGCCTTTTGGAACCACTCATGCTCTGTTGAGCAATGGTTAAGTACCATGTCTAGCATGAAGTCAATCTTGTACTCTTTTCCGACACGGATCATTTCTTCAAAATCAGCCATATCCCCAAAGATAGGATTGACGGCTGTATAGTCTGAAATATCGTAGCCATTATCTCGCTGAGGGCTTGGATAGAAAGGATTGAGCCAAATCATATCCACGCCCAACTCTGCTAGATAAGGTATTTTTCGATGATGCCTCTGAAATCACCGATTCCATTTCCTGTCGTGTCCTTATATGATTTTGGATAAATTTGGTAAACAACCTTTGTTTTATCTAGTGCCATGTATTCTACCTCTTTTTTTAAAAAGGGAGGGAGCTATATCCCAACCCTATACATTTTAAAACTTATACTCTTCGAAAATCTCTTCAAACCACGTCAGCGTTGCCTTACCGTATATGTAGGATACTGACTACGTCAGTTCCATCCACAACCTCAAAACAGTGTTTTGAGCTAACTTCGTCAGTTCTATCCACAACCTCAAAACGGTGTTTTGAGCAACCTGCGGCTAGCTTCCTAGTTTGCTCTTTGATTTTCATTGAGTATTAGATTCGTTTAGCAACCATCAAGTCTTCCCCGTTTTTAATCACTCGAGGGTAAGTTCCTTCGATTGTCGCTGTGTACGCATCTTGGTTAGTGATGATGACTGGAGTTTCAGTCACAAGTCCTGCATCTTTGATAACATCCATGTCAAAGCTAATCAATTTTTGTCCCACTGTAACATGGTCTCCTTGAGATACATGACTTTCGAAACCTTTGCCGTCTAGACCAACAGTATCCATACCGATGTGCATCAATAACTCAACACCTTCATCAGATACAATACCGATGGCGTGCTTAGTTGGAAATAGGACTGTAACTGTACCATTTACTGGCGAAGTCAACTCACCTTGGCTTGGTTCAATCACTAGACCTTGTCCCATGACACCTGATGCAAAGACTGGGTCTGTTGCTTGACTTAGTTCTTTTACTTGTCCTTCCAGTGGACTGACAATTTTTGTTGAAGCAACAGGAGTTGATTCTTGATGATGGAATTCTGCTTCTTCCTGTGCTTGAAATTCTGCTTTTAATTCTGTGTCATCTTCTGTTTTTGTAAAGAGTCCTGCCTTACGGAAGAAGAAGGTCAATAGCATTGGCACGACGATTGCAACTAGCATGGTCCCTGCAAATGGAAGCATGTATTGTGGTTGGATGGAAAGAATCCCTGGTAATCCACCAATACCGATAGAAGCAGCAGTCACGTTAAATGTCACAGAAAGCATACCTGCAAGAGCTGAACCAATCATCCCAGCCACAAATGGATAGATGTATTTGACGTTAACCCCAAAGAGGGCAGGTTCTGTTACACCGAGATAGGCTGAAATAGTTGCTGGAAGTGATACCTGAGCTTCACGCTCATCACGACGGTGCATCAAATAATAGGCAAACACAGCTGAACCTTGGGCAATATTAGAAAGAGAAATCATAGGCCAGAGAGCAGTTCCACCAGCATCAGCAATCAACTGCGTATCAATAGCATTGGTCATGTGGTGAAGACCAGTGATAACAAATGGAGCATAGAGGGCACCAAAGATAGCACCAAAGAGCCATTTAACTGGACCAGTTAAACCAGCAAGGACTACTGCTGAGAGTCCTTGACCAATTGTCCATCCGATTGGTCCCAAAACAGTATGAGCCAAAATCAAGGCTGGAATCAATGATAAGAATGGTACAAAAATCATAGAAATGACTTCTGGGATATGCTTACGCCAGAAAATTTCAAGATAAGCCAAACTCAATCCTGCCAGTAAAGCTGGGATAACTTGGGCTTGGTAACCAATACGGTTAACCGTGAAGTAACCAAAGTTCCAAACCCAGTTAGCTGCAATTTCGGATGCAGGTGTTGAAGCAACCGCATAGGCATTGAGCAACTGAGGTGAAACCAAACAGATCCCGAGAACAATACCCAAGATTTGGCTGGTTCCCATCTTACGAGAAACAGACCAAGTAATCCCTACTGGCAAGAACTGGAAGATGGCCTCACCTGGCAACCAGAGGAAGTGATTGACTCCTGACCAAAACTGAGAGGATTCTGTGATGGTCTTGCCATCCAACATTGACCAATGTACGCCTTCAAGAACATTACGGAAACCAAGGATCAATCCTCCGACAATCAAGGCTGGAATAATCGGTGTAAAGATTTCAGCCAGAGTTGTCATCACACGTTGAACTGGATTTTGATTACTCTTAGCAGCTGACTTAGCCGCTTCTTTAGAAACTCCTTCGATACCAGAAACAGCTGTAAAATCATTATAAAAATGGGCACATCATTTCCGATGATTACCTGGAATTGACCAGCGTTTGTAAACGTCCCCCTTAACTGCTGAGATGGATTCGATAGCCTTGACATCAGCTTTCTTATCATCTCCTAGAACAAACCGCATTCGTGTTGCACAGTGGGTGACCGCTGTGATATTTTTCTTTGCCTCCGATTGCTTCTAGCAAGTCTTTAGCTTCTTGTTCAAATTTTTCCCATTTGAATCTCCTTATATTTGTCAAGATTTCCTTGACTTGATAATAAAATTGTAATCGATATCATACTTGTATGCAACTTGTTTGCTAAAAATAATGGTTTTTTCTTTATATTTTCGCTACTTGTATGTTAAAATAAATACATGTCACTCTAATAGAGCTCATCAATCGATTTTTTTAAAGGAAGAAATGTGAAAAAATATCAACAATTATACAAACAAATAGAAAAAAAGCAATTCATGAAGAAACCTATGCTGTTGGAGATTTTTCTCCTAGTGAACACGAACTCATGGACCAGTATCAGGTGAGTCGTGATACTGTACGAAAAAGCCTTAGCTCTTCTCCAAGAAGAGGATTGATTAAAAAAATCAGAGGGCAGGGTTCTCAGGTTATTAAAGAAGAAACTGTGAATTTCCCAGTGTCTAACCTAACTAGCTACCAAGAATTGGTCCAAGAGTTAGGACTTCGCTCAAAAAAACGAATGTCGTGAGTCTAGATAAAATTATCATCGATAAAAAAAACTTCCCTGTTAACTGGCTTTCCAGAATTTCGGATGGTTTTGGAAGGTGGTTCGTCAACGGGTGGTAGATGATCTGGTGTCCGTACTGGATATTGATTATCTAGATATGGAACTCATCCCTAAACTAACCAGAGAAATTGCCGAACAGTCTATCTACTCCTATATCGAAAATGATTTGAAATTAATCATCGACTATGCTCAAAAGGAAATCACCATTGACCATAGTAACGATAGAGATAAGATTCTCATGGATATTGGTAAAGATCCCTATGTTGTTTCCATTAAGTCAAAAGTCTATCTCCAAGACGGACGTCAGTTCCAGTTCACCGAAAGCCGACACAAACTTGAAAAAGTTTCGATTTGTAGATTTTGCTAAGCGAAAGTAAATAGGATAAGGCGCATAGTTATCAAGCTTTAAAATACTTGATAACATGCGTTTTTATATTTTATACTCTTCAAAAATCTCTTCAAACCACGTCAGCTTCGCCTTGCCGTACTCAAGTACAGTCTGTGGCTAGCTTCCTAGTTTACTTTTTTTGATTTTCAGTGAGTATTGACGGTTTTCCCCAGATGAGAACTTGCCCTTTTCAAAAACTTCCTTTAAAACGAGTCCCTATCGGATTTCAAATAGGACTTGTATTCTAGTAAAATTTGGTAAAAAAAGCCCATTTACCTTGTAAGCACTTGCAATAGTTTTTGTTTATTTGTTATATTAAGATTATCTGAAAAAATCACACATATTTCTGCAAGACTTATTTTTTTAAAAGAGAATGTATGCGCTTACAGATTTAAGAAAGGAGAATTTTGTGGATAAGAGATATTGGGAAAAATCCTGTAAGTATAGCATCCGCAAGCTAAGTGTCGGAGCTGCATCTGTCTTACTTGGAGCTGTGTTTTTTTAGCAGCACAGGGTGTGGCTGCTGATGGTGTCGAGATTACGGAAAGTGAGGCAACAATTACTGAAACCTCTGCTAAACCGGATACGAAGGTAGAGGAAGTTCTTGCTTCTAACACAGAGACTCAACCTATAGCTGAATCAGCTGAAAGCAAACAAACCCAGGGACAGAACTACCTCAAACTAGTAGTCAGTCAGAGACAAGTGCTACTACCGCCCCTGCTGACAATAAGGAGAGTGAGAAACCAGAACTTCCTGTGAACAAGCAAGAACATTACGAATTACATTACAACCAACCAACTGCTCCTTCCTATGATGGATGGGAAAAACAAGCCCTCCCAGTCGGAAATGGGGAAATGGGTGCCAAGGTTTTCGGACTCATCGGTGAAGAAAGAATCCAGTACAACGAAAAAACACTTTGGTCTGGAGGCCCACAGCCAGATAGTCAAGACTACAACGGAGGAAACTACAAGGACCGCTACAAAGTCTTAGCCGAAATCCGTAAGGCCTTAGAGGACGGTGACCGTCAAAAAGCCAAACAACTAGCAGAGAGAAATTTGGTTGGGCCAAACAATGCCCAATACGGCCGCTACCTAGCCTTCGGTGATATCTTCATGGTCTTTAATAACCAGAAGAAGGGCTTGGAAAATGTTACTGACTATCATCGTGGCTTAGATATTTCTGAAGCTATCACAACTACCTCTTATACCCAAGATGGGACAAGTTTCAAACGAGAAACCTTCTCTAGTTATCCAGATGACGTCACTGTTACCCATTTGACCAAAAAGGGAGATAAGACGCTTGATTTTACCCTTTGGAACAGCTTGACTGAAGATTTGATTGCTAATGGAGATTATTCTTGGGAGAATTCTAAATACAAACAAGGGACTGTTAGCGTTGATTCTAATGGTATTTTACTCAAGGGAACTGTCAAAGACAACGGTCTTAAATTTGCCTCTTATCTTGGTATCAAGACAGATGGACAAGTCACTGCTCAAGATGGTTATTTGACTGTTACAGGAGCAAGTTATGCAACACTGCTACTCAGTGCCAAGACTAATTTTGCTCAAAATCCGAAAACCAACTACCGCAAGGATATTGATGTAGAAAAGACTGTCAAATCTATCGTCGAAGCTGCTAAAGCCAAAGACTATGAGACTCTGAAAAATGACCACATCAAGGATTACCAGAGTCTTTTCAATCGTGTTCAATTAAACCTCGGCGGTAGCAAGTCTAATCAAACTACAAAAGAAGCTCTCCAAACCTATAATCCAACAAAAGGGCAAACTAGAAGAACTCTTCTTCCAATACGGACGTTACCTACTGATCAGTTCTTCTCGTAACCGAACAGATGCCCTCCCTGCCAACTTGCAAGGTGTCTGGAATGCTGTAGATAATCCACCTTGGAACTCAGACTACCACCTCAATGTCAACCTACAAATGAACTACTGGCCTGCCTACATGAGTAATCTCGCAGAAACAGCTAAGCCAATGATCAATTATATCGATGACATGCGTTACTATGGCCGTATCGCTGCTAAAGAATATGCGGGTATCGAATCCAAAGAAGGTCAAGAAAACGGTTGGTTGGTTCATACTCAGGCGACACCATTTGGCTGGACTACTCCTGGTTGGAACTACTATTGGGGCTGGTCTCCTGCTGCCAATGCTTGGATGATGCAAAACGTCTATGACTACTACAAATTCACCAAGGATGAAACTTATCTTAAGGAAAAGATTTATCCAATGCTCAAGGAAACTGCCAAGTTCTGGAATTCCTTCTTGCACTACGACAAGGCTAGTGACCGTTGGGTTTCTTCTCCATCTTACTCGCCAGAACATGGAACCATCACGATTGGGAATACCTTTGACCAATCTCTAGTTTGGCAGCTCTTCCACGACTATATGGAAGCAGCCAATCATCTGAAGGTCGACCAAGATTTGGTGACAGAAGTGAAGGCTAAATTTGACAAGCTCAAACCACTTCACATCAACCAAGACGGCCGTATCAAGGAATGGTACGAAGAAGACAGCCCGCAATTCACCAACGAAGGCATTGAAAACCATCACCGCCACGTTTCTCATCTGGTTGGACTCTTCCCAGGTACTCTATTTGGCAAGGATCAGCCTGAATATCTAGAAGCTGCACGTGCAACCCTAAACCACCGTGGAGATGGTGGAACTGGTTGGTCTAAAGCCAATAAAATCAACCTCTGGGCCCGTCTCCTAGATGGAAATCGTGCCCACCGTTTGTTGGCAGAACAGCTCAGATCTTCAACTCTAGAAAACCTCTGGGATACGCACGCGCCTTTCCAAATCGATGGGAACTTTGGTGCAACCAGCGGTATGGCAGAAATGCTCCTTCAGTCTCACACAGGCTACATTGCCCCATTACCAGCCCTTCCAGATGCATGGAAAGACGGGCAAGTCTCAGGCTTAGTCGCTCGTGGTAACTTTGAAGTCAGCATGAAATGGAAAGAGAAAAATCTTGAAACGCTGTCCTTCCTTTCTAATGTTGGTGGAGACTTAGTCGTAGACTATCCAAATATCGAATCTAGTATTATCAAGATTAATGGCAAGGAAGTTCAAGCTAGTCGCCTCAAAGATAACCGTATCCAACTTGCGACTCAAAAGGGTGATGTCATTACATTTGAAAACTTCCCTGGACGAGTGACTCGCTTATCAGCCCTTCGAAAAGATTCCGTCACAGCTGAACTCGACTTTAACACAGTTGAGGGAGCAACTCATTATGTCATCCGACGAGAAAGCAAGGATGAAAACAGCCAAACTCCTATCGTTCGTGAGTTCATCACCAACCAAACTCACTTTATCGATCGCTCAATTGATTCTAGTCATGCCTATACTTATAGCGTTAAGGCTATGCTAGGGGACCGTACAACACCAGTTTCAGATCCTGCTTCTATCGATGCCTTCAGTGAGTTGATGGATGACCGTGACAAACGCATCCAGTACGGCTCTGCTTATGGAAACTGGGCTGACTCAGAACTCTTTGGTGGAACAGAGAAATACGCCGATATCTCAAATGGAAATTACTCCGATAAGGATGCGACTGCAACTATTCCATTCAATGGACCAGGTATTGAAATTTACGGACTCAAGTCATCTCAATTGGGACTTGCTGACGTTAAAATCGATGGTAAATCTGTTGGAGAACTTGACTTCTATACAGCAGGAGCAACTGAAAAAGGTGTCCTAATCGGTCGTTACACAAATCTTTCTTCAGGTTCTCACCTCATGACCATCACTGTTAAGCGCGAGCACAAAGGACGTACAAACGAGCGTGCAAAAATTTCTCTCGACTACTTCAAAGTCTTCTCAGGCCAAGGAGCAAGTGTTGAGAAGATTGACGACCGTGACCCTCGTATCCAGTATGGTTCCATGTTTAAGGATTGGAGCGATGCAGAACTCTATGCTTCTACAGAAAAATACGCTGACATCAACGCTGATGATAGCCTTGCTTCTGAAGCCACTGCAACTATCCCATTCTCTGGAACGGGTATCCGAATTTATGGACTTAAAACAGCATCACTAGGCAAGGCACTTGTCACACTGGATGGGAAAGAGATGTCAGCCCTTGACTTCTACACTTCAGGAGCGACTGAAAAAGGAGCTTTGATTGGCGAATTCACCAATCTAGCTGATGGTGATCACGTCCTAACTTTGAAAGTAGACCCAGATTCTCCAGAAGGGCGAAAGAAAATCTCTCTCGATTCCTTTGATATCTTAAAGGCACCATCTGTGTCTCTCGATAGTCCAAGCCTTGATCCTATTAAGTCCAAAGATAAGACTGTTACCTTAACCCTACCAACTGGTAATTGGGATGGAGTCGCTGTCACCTTCCCTGGTATCAAAGATCCTCTTCTACTCAGAAAAGTCGATGATGACCATCTTGTCACATCAGGCGAGCAAATTGTTCTAACCATTAAGGATAACAAGGTCCAACTAGACATCCCTGAAACTACAGATCGTAAAGCTGGTAATCCGATAGAAGCTTATGCCATCCAAGGAAAAACAATAAGCAGCTCTGTTGTAACAGTATTTCCTAAGGATGAAACTAGTCCAGTGGAAGAAAAAATCCAAACAAGTAAAGGGGATGAGCCTGCTCCAGTAGTAACCATTCCTGAGTACACAGACCCTATTGGTACTGCTGGGGAGCAGGAGGCACCTACTGTGGAAAGACCTGAATACACTGGGCCTATCGGAACTGTTGGGGAGCAGGAGGCACCTACTGTGGAAAGACCTGAATACACTGGTCCTATTGGAACTGCTGGGGAGCAGGAAGCGCCTACTGTAGAAAGACCTGAATACACTGGCCCTATCGGAACTGCTGGGGATCAAGAAGCTCCTACTGCGGAAAGACCTGAATACACTGGTCCTATCGGAACTGCTGGGGAGCAGGAGGCACCTACTGTGGAAATTCCTGAATACACTGGTCCTATCGGAACTGCTGGGGAGCAAGAAGCTCCTACCGTGGAAAGACCTGAATACACTGGTCCTATCGGAACTGCTGGGGAGCAAGAAGCTCCTACCGTGGAAAGACCTGAATACACTGGTCCTATCGGAACAGTTGGGGACCAGAAAGCACCTACTGTAGAAAGACCTGAATACACTGGCCCTATCGGGACAGATAGTGGTCAAGCCGCGCCAAGTAACACAGTTCCTGAGTTTAAACTCAAAGTATTGAAAGACAAGACTACAAGAGTTCAAGTTATTAGTGGAACAACTGAACTAGGAGGCGCAAGCTACCTCGATAGTCAAAAAGTTGAAAATAAAGAACTCTTGGGCAAGAAATACGATGCTTACACTCTTCAACTCAAGGATAAAGATGGACAGCCAGTTCAACCAAAAGGTGCTGTACTCGTTCGACTACCAATTTCAGGTGATGTTCAAGAACTTTATCAATTAACTTCAACAAGTGAATTAAAACCACAAGAATTCACCCTTCGAGACGGTATGATTGAGTTTATTACTTTTGACGTGAGCACCTACGCTATTGTTTACAAGGCAGAAGGCTCAACTGTTAAACCTGTCCCAGCTCATACGGAAGAAAGAAACCTAGAAACCACAAAACCATTGGTTGAAAGTAATGAAGCCAATGATCAGATCTCTACGAATGACAAACAACTCCCAGCCACAGGTGAACAAGCTAGCCCTCTCCTCTTTATGGCAAGTCTCAGCCTAGTTTTATCGGCTACCTTCTTACTAAAAGGTAAAAAAGATTAAATATTGTCCCCCTAGGAATATAGATTTATTCCGCTATAAAAAAGGATGGAAAATCATTCCATCCTTTTTCTATTTCAATAATATACTACAAACCAAATCCTGTTCACATCTTTTGCAAATGATTTGATGGGGTAGATTATCGGTAGAACAAATCTTGATGTTCTATCGTTTTTTTACAATCACTACTTCCGTTTTCTTGCGATGAGATGGATTGGAGTTCCCTCAAATACAAAGGCCTTGCGGATTTGATTTTCGAAGAGTATAAATCAATGCCTTCCGCCTTTAGATTTCCCTAACTCCCGTCTCAAACGAAACATTTTTTTGAAGAAGATGTAGTCTAGCCAGTCACTGCCTAGAGATAGGACTATCAACAGCAACCAAACACCCCAAGCACTCATATCTGATACATGTTTGAGAACAAGAGGAAAAAGTAAGAATGAAAAAATTGTCAGATCCAGACTAAACAGAGCTAAAAGGGAAAAATAAATCCAGTAGAAATAGTAGATGATGGGGAAAAACTTACTGTTTCTATCAGCATTGTCTATCCAATAGAAAAAGCAAAAGCAAGGAAATAAGAGTATCAATTGATTAAACGACAGTTTCATTATCGACACCTCTTTTCGATAGCGTTTTCTTTAGCTTCATTCTATCAAAAAAATCTGGAAATGTCATTCCAGATTCTACTTTTTTATTTACGTTTTCTTGCGATGAGATGGATTGGTGTTCCTTCAAAGACAAAGGCCTTGCGAATTTGATTTTCCAAGAAACGTAGGTAAGAGAAGTGCATGAGTTCTTCTTCATTCACAAAGATAACAAAGGTTGGTGGTTTGGTTGCCACTTGAGTCGCATAGAAAATCTTGAGGCGTTTCCCTTTGTCTGTCGGCGTTGGATTGATGGCAATGGCATCCATAATCACATCGTTCAAGACAGCTGATGGAATACGTGTATTTTGACTTTCACTGATTTGCTTAATCATCTCAGGCAACTTGTGGAGACGTTGCTTGGTCAAAGCTGATACAAAGATAATCGGTGCGTAAGGCAGGTATTGGAACTGCTCACGGATATCTTCCTCCCAGTTTTTCATGGTGTGGTTATCTTTTTCAAGCGTATCCCACTTATTGACCACGATAATCATTCCTTTACCAGCTTCATGGGCAAATCCAGCGATACGCTTGTCATACTCACGAATACCTTCCTCAGCATTGAGGACCATCAAGACTACATCTGAACGGTCAATAGCACGCATGGCACGCATGACAGAGTATTTCTCAGTATTTTCATAGACTTTACCAGATTTACGCATACCAGCAGTATCAATCATGGTAAACTCTTGGCCGTCAGCATCTGTAAAATGGGTATCAATGGCATCACGAGTAGTACCAGCGACAGGGCTGGCAATGACACGGTCTTCTCCCAAGATAGCATTAATCAAGCTTGATTTTCCGACATTTGGACGTCCAATCAAGCTGAATTTAATGACATCTGGATTTCTTCTTCAACTTCATGTGGGAGATTTTCCACAATAGCATCCAGCACATCCCCTGTCCCGATACCATGAACAGATGAAATCGGTAGTGGTTCCCCCAAACCTAGAGCATAGAAATCATAGATATCATTTCGCATCTCTGGATTGTCAACCTTGTTAACGGCTAGGATAACTGGTTTATGAGTTTTATAAAGTTTACGGGCAACGTATTCGTCTGCATCTGTAATTCCTTCCTTACCAGACACGACAAAGACGATAACATCTGCTTCCTCCATGGCAATTTCTGCCTGGTGTTTGATTTGTTCCATAAACGGAGCATCAACATCATCGATCCCCCCAGTATCAATCATACTAAAAGAACGGTTAAGCCACTCACCTGTGGCATAGATACGATCTCGCGTTACACCTTCAACATCTTCTACGATTGAGATGCGCTCTCCCGCGATACGGTTAAATAGGGTTGATTTTCCAACATTGGGACGTCCCACAATGGCAACAGTTGGTAAGGCCATGTTTTCTCACTTTCTACAATAACTTCTTCTGCTCAAGATTATCTCGAGTCGAGCTTGGTTCTGGATTGCCGAATTGCTCTGCCAAACGTTGACTCCAAGTTGTAGTCGCACGCGCACCTGCATATTCAGTCTGTACACGGTCATAGGCTTCGATTGCCTCAATTGACTGTTCTTGGTATTCTTCCTCAAAAACAACATTCTCAAGTGGCAATCTTGGTTTTACATCATGCTTTTGATTTGGCACACCTAGTGCAATCCCAAAGACTGGATAGGTATAGTCAGGAAGTTTGAACAATTCTGCTAATTCAACAGACTTGTAACGCACCAAACCGATGATCACTCCACCGTAGCCTAGGCTTTCTGCCGCAAGCAAGGCATTTTGTCCAGCCAAAGCCGCATCTACCGAAGTGATAAGGAGTCCTTCCACCCCTTGAGGTTGGAAAATATCCGTATGGAGACGAGCCCCTTTTTCTGCACGGTTTAGGTCACCAACAAAGAGAAGAAAGGCTGCAGACTGGCGAATCGCTTCCTGAGGAACTAGCTCAAATAAGGCAGCCTTCTTTTCTTGACTTCTAACTACAATCACAGAATAGGATTGGAAATTTTTCCAAGAAGAAGCCATTTGGGCAGCTGTCAAGATCTCATTCAAGTCTGCTTGGGGAATCTCTTGCTCCTTAAATCTACGCACTGAAGTATGAGCCTTCATTACTTTGATTGTTTCTGTCATCGGCGGTTTTCTCCTTCAAGTCTGGTTTCCTCTGCTAAATAACGAATGCGTTCCATGACGCGTCTAGCTTCCCAGGTTTCGTCATTTCCATTTTTCCCTTTAGCAAAATGCTTCTCCAAATCTTCAAAATTGAAGTTGGAGGTGAAAAAGGTCGGTAAATCTTCCTGCATGCGATATTGGAGAATGACCTGCAGAATCTCGTCACGCACCCAAGCTGTTGATTGCTCGGCACCAATATCATCTAAAATCAAGACTTCAGCCAGCTTAATCTCATCTACCAAAGTCTTAACATTGCCATCACCGATGGCATTTTTGACATCGATGACAAAGCTAGGATAGTGGAGGAGAGTTGATGAAACGCCACGTTTTTCTGACAAATCATGGGCTAGGGCAGCCACCATGAAGCTTTTACCCACACCAAAGTCTCCATATAAGTACAGACCTTTTCGAATAGCTGGATATTGCTCCACAAAGTCTAAAAGCTTTTCAAAAACGGACAAGCGCCCCAAATCATCTAAATCTACTTGAGCTAGGCTAGCTTTTTTAAGACTAGCTGGAAGATTGATTAGCTTGAGACGGTTTTTAATCGCCGCTTCTTTTTCTGCCGCGATGAGCTCCGGAGTCTCTTCATACGAGACATCTGCATAGCCATGGTTCATGACTAGGATAGGCTTGTAGCCACGCGCGATATAGTCTGTATCTCCTCGGAGGAACTTATCTCTCTCAGTAATGTATTGGTTAAACTTGGAAATACTTCGGTTCAACTCCTCCTGACTGAGAGATTCTTCTGGATAAAGGCTGCAACATCAGGGTCCTTCACAATTTGCTGGACCAAATCCTGATACTGAAATCGGCTTGGTTGACGCTTGAGTACGTCTCCGACACTTTCCATCTAGTCTCCTCCTTTTTCTAATCGAGCTAACATTTCTTTTTTCTTACGTTCTAGTTCTAAGCGAGTTTCTTCGCTAGTTTCATTCTTATATTCAGGGTTGCTCCATTTAGGCACATTGGTTTTTGCTGGGGCAGTCTGATTCTGCTTTTGCGTTTTTGCTTTTTGGCCACGTTCACGAATACGGAGGACAGCCTCCTCGGCACTACGAATATTTTGATAGGCGTAGTCATTAGCCACCTTCATGGCGTATTTTTCATTGATATTGGCCGAATCAACCTTATTAAAGGTCAGGAGCAAGATAACATTAATCACTTCATCCAGCAAACCCAAGGCTGCCATCTGCTGGAGCAGGTCCCGTTCAGTCTGGGTAATACTTCCCTTGCGAGTCTGCTTTATTTCAGCAAGGAACTGCAAGGCTGTCTTTCTCTTAGCCTCTCGAATAATAGTTGCTTCCTTGGGACTAAAGTCAGAAGTCACAGGCTTTTGCGCTATCTTTTCACGGATGCGTTTGACAGAAATCACTTGCGACACTGCTGTCGCTTTGGCTACTTGATAAGTCTCAAACCAGGTCCACTTCTGCTCGTCTGCTATTGCAAACAAGGCCAAAACATCCGAAGTCTCATCTTGAAAACGAAGACCGTCACGAGCCATGAGCTGACGGAAATGCTCCAAATCAAAATCATCTGCTGCTGGCTGACTGCTAGAGGTTTCTTGACTCGCAGACTCGGATAACTGAGGGAAAATTTGACTTAAGGCCACCGAGATAGGTTCCCCTTCAACACTTTCCTGTCTCATGGCTGCAACCGCACTATCCCCAATCATTTTTTCTAATAAGGTCCGATAAACTGTATGTTGTAAAAATTCTTGAGTTGATAAGGGGGGATGGATTAACAAGTTATAGACCTCTCCCTGCTGATAGAGAGTCACCAATTTCATGGCTGTCAGAGTTTTAAAAGCCTTTAAAAGGGTATCCATCCCAAAATTCAGATGATTGAGCATGGCTGCAAAGAGATGTTCCTTTTGACCACCATCCCAAAAAGTCACAGCATAAAGATAGAGGCTCAGCGCCTCCTGACCGATAATCGGGAGGTAACACTGCACCATTGATGAGGTATCTTGCGACACCCGATTATTCTTTACAAAAGAAAAACGGTCATTTGGCTTCATTTATTTTTCCTTTTTCTTTTTAGAGGATTGTGTAATCTGCTGGAGTAGGCTTTCAAGCTCACTCACATCCTTAAAGCTACGGTAAACGCTGGCAAAACGGACATAAGTAATTTCATCTAACTCTGCCAACTCTTCCATAACCAAAGAGCCAATAACCTCACTCTGAATTTCATTTTCATTGCGACTACGGAGTTTTTGTTCGATGCGATTGACCACCATGCCAATTTCATCACTAGACACTGGACGTTTCTGGGCTGAACGAATAATCCCGTTAAAGATTTTATCTCTTGAAAATTGTTCCCGTGTACCATCTTTTTTGACCACAACTAGTGTTCTCTCTTCAACACGTTCATAGGTTGTAAAACGATGCTGACACTCTTCACACTCACGTCTTCTTCTGATTGTATTTCCTTCTTCAGCCTGGCGACTATCGATCACACTTGATTTTGTAGCGCCACATTTTGGACAACGCATGCCTTTCCCTCCTTGTCGTTTTCTTTTCATTATACCATTTTTTAAGAGATTCCCAAAATAATTCTCCTTTTGGCTTGACAAGTTTTTTGTTTTGTTGTATTATTGAATTAACACAAAGGTAAATAGAAAGGAGATCGTGATGTCTTGGACATTTGATAACAATAAACCCATTTATTTGCAGATTATGGAGAAAATCAAATTGCAGATTATTTCCCATAAACTCGAGCCCAATCAACAACTTCCAACCGTTAGAGAATTGGCTAGCGAGGCAGGGGTCAACCCCAACACCATCCAGCGTGCCCTATCGGACTTGGAGAGAGAAGGCTTTGTCTATACCAAGCGAACATCTGGACGCTTTGTCACAGAGGATTTGGATTTAATTCTCCAATCCCGTAAGCAACTGTCAGAAGAACAGTTACAACAGTTTGTAACAGGCATGGTAGAATTCGGCTATGAAAAAGAAGAACTACCGACTGTTTGAGAGATTATATTGAAGGAGTTTAAACTATGACCTTGTTAGCATTTGAAAATGTGTCAAAATCCTATGGAGCAAGTCCTGCTCTTAAAAATGTTTCCCTTGAAATTCCAGCTGGACAAATCGTTGGTCTCCTTGGCCCAAACGGTTCTGGAAAGACAACCTTGATTAAACTAATCAACGGCTTGCTACAGCCAGAGGAAGGGCGTATCCTTATCAACGGTATGGAACCAAGCCCTGCAACTAAGGCGATTGTTTCTTATCTCCCTGATACGACCTACCTCAACGAACAGATGAAGGTTAAGGAAGCTCTCACTTATTTCAAGACCTTCTACCAAGATTTCAATCTTGAACGTGCTCAAGGTCTCCTTCGTGACCTTGGCATCGATGAGAACAGCCGTTTCAAGAAACTCTCAAAAGGGAACAAAGAAAAGGTTCAGTTGATCCTTGTCATGAGTCGTGATGCTCGTCTATACGTTCTTGATGAACCAATCGGTGATGTCGACCCCGCAGCTCGTGACTATATCTTGAACACCATCATTAACAACTACTCTCCAACTTCGACTGTCTTGATTTCAACCCACTTGATTTCAGATATCGAACCAATCTTGGATGAGATTATCTTCCTAAAGGATGGAAAAGTCGTCCGTCAAGGAAATGTTGATGATATTCGCTATGAGTCTGGAGAGTCTATCGACCAACTCTTCCGCCACGAATTCAAAGCCTAGTTAAAGGAGATTATTATGTTTGGAATTTAGTTCGTTATGAATTTAAAAATGTTAACAAATGGTATTTAGCCCTCTATGGTGCTGTGTTGGCTCTTTCTGCCCTTATCGGGGTTCAAGCTAGTTCCCTAAAATCCATTGATACACCTGATCAACAAATGATTATGTTAGTTTTTCTGGCTCTAGTTTTTGGTGGTCTAATCATTACCTTAAGTATTTCAACCTTGATTTTGATCATCCGTCGCTTCAAGGGTAGTGTCTACGATCGTCAGGGATACCTAACTCTCACACTCCCCGTATCTGAGCACCAAATCATTCTATCCAAACTTTTGGGTGCTTTCATCTGGTCTCTGGCGAGCTCATTAGTCTTTATCTTGAGTATTTATATCATTTTAGTTCTGACTGGTGCAAACTTCCTTGATATCTTTTCTCTCGAATACCTCTTTAAATTTTACATGGATAGTTTCTGGCTTTCTGTGATTTCATTCATCCTTAGCACTGTAGCAAGCATCCTTTGCATCTACTTGGCAATCTCTATCGGACAACTTTTTAATGAATACCGTACAGCTCTTGCCGTTTTAGCCTATATTGTTATCCAAACCATTCTCGGCTTTGTTGGTCTCAACCTTCGCATAGATATCGACTACAATTGGATGATCTCCTTTGAAATCGTTAAAGACATCATCCTCAGCTTAGCATTCTATCTCGGAACCTACTATATCTTGAAAAATAAAGTTAATTTGCAATAAAAAATGCCCAGCTACTAGAGCTGGGTTTTTGCGTTAACTCAAGATCAAATTGGCTACGATAGGACTTACAAATACGTAGAGAATCCCTGTAACACCGATGGCTAATCCTCCCATAGCACCTGCAACTGGTCCATAGCGAAAGGCCGTTCCAGTTCCAACGGCGTGACCTGTTCCACCCAGGGCTAGTCCAGCAGCTACTGGATCGTCTATTTTTAGCCATTTTAGAAGTGTTGGTCCGATTACACTGGTTAAAATACCAGTTGCTACGACAACTACTAGAGTCACAGTTGTCAAGCCCTGCAACTTTTCTGTAATCCCTACTGCCATAGCGGTCGTTACTGACTTAGGAAAGAGGGAAATAGCTAGGAAAAAGTCCATGCCAAAGATTTTTGCGACTAGAGCGGTAAAAGTGGTATTGACGATGACAGCTAGAAAGCTACCCAGCAAAATACTCCTAACATGATGCTTCATCAAGTGGAAACTCTTATAGAGGGGAATTCCTAGAGCCACTGTTGAAGGAACAATCAAGTTATTAAGATAAACCCCACCTTGGTAGTAATCTTGGTAGGAAATGCCAGTTACCTTTAGAAAGATAATTATAAAAATAGCTGACAGCAACAAGGGAGTCGTTAAGGGATGAGGATAGCGTCTGAAAATCATCATTCCCCCAAGATAGGCTAAGATTGACAAAGCAATCCCAAATAGGGGATTGGATACAAATTCGCTCATTTGGCACCTCTTTCTTCGTAGTCACCTTCATAGCGTTTTTTGATAAATTGAACCACAAGCGCAATCAAGATGATATTGATTACTGCTGCAAAAAAGACAATCAAAACAATGGGCAGAAGATAGGGAGCAATCACATCAAATTTTTCCATAATTCCAACCGCAGGAGGTAGAAAGAGGATGGTCATGTTGGCTAGGAGAAAATTTCCAACCATGTTGACATGGCGAATGCGCAGCCACTTGAACTGCAAGGCAAGAAACAGAATAATCAAGCCGATGATACTTCCTGGTATGGGCAAATGAAAAAAACTGGAGATTCCTTCACCGATTAAAGAAATCACAAAGAGAATCATTAACTGAACATATAACTTCATTGTAAACTCCACAAATAGACTTTCTGCATACCAGTTTACTCTTTTTTCAGAAAATTTCAAGGAAATATATAAGAAACATCCTTCTTGCTATCCAAGCCAAAAAGGTGTATACTAATTGCGTGCGCAAGCATCATAGATACACTAGTATGATTACATTATTATAGAGGGAAAGGAGATGGACATGACTTACTTAGAAAAATGGTTTGACTTCAACCGTAGGCAAGTAGAGCTAGAAGCTATTTTAGAAGAGACCATCGCTGAGCAAAGTGAACAAACCTTGACACTCAAGGAATTTTACCTCTTGCACTTTCTAAATCAGGCTGAAGGCAAATCCCTACGACAAATCGACTTGCCAGACAAACTCCACCTGAGCCCTAGTGCTGTTTCACGGATGGTGGCTCGCTTAGAAGCAAAAAACTGCGGCTTACTTAGTCGGAGATGCTGCGACCAGGACAAGCGAGCTAGTTTTATCTGCCTGACAAGCGAAGGGCAGACTACCTTGGCTTATTTACAAACAGCTGTTGAAGAAAGCTTAGCAAGAAAATCAAACTGGTTAGCCTAACATATTTTTTAAAAAGCTTGCGTGCGCAATCATTTTTCTTGACATTCCTTTTTTCAAGGAGTAAAATGAAAACATGATTTAGCAAAGGAGAATCCTATGATTGAAATCACCTATCTTGATGCCAGCAAGCAAGAGAGAACCATGACCTTTGAGTCATACGAAGAATTTGAACGTTCTCAACAGGCCTGCCTGATTGGTGTCGCAGACTACTACCCTGTCCAAAGTAACCTATAAGGGACATGATTTGGACTACCATGGGACTTATGGAGATGTCTTCTTCTATCTCATGAAACAAGATTTAAGCCAATATAATTAAAAAGGAGAAATACTATGGCAAAAGCAATTACAGACGCAACATTCGAACAAGAAACAAAAGACGGATTGGTCTTGGTAGACTTCTGGGCAACTTGGTGTGGTCCATGTCGTATGCAAGGTCCAATCTTGGATAAATTGTCTGAAGAACTTTCAGAAGATGTCTTGAAAATCGTTAAAATGGACGTTGATGAAAATCCAAACACAGCTCGTTCATTTGGTATCATGTCTATCCCTACTCTTCTTTTCAAAAAAGATGGACAAGTGGTGAAACAAGTTGCTGGTGTTCATACAGCAGAACAAATCAAAGCTATCGTTGCTGAATTAAGCTAATCAAAGGAGAGACCAAGTGCATTCATTTGGTCTCTTTTTTCTTGCCCTTTGCCATTTTTCAAAAAATATGCTAGACTGTAACTAGAATATCACGATGTTTGGGACATGCCATCGCTAAAAAAAAACCTCTACTTGGTATTTTTTAGCTCCCTCTAGGGAGCTTTTTGCGTGCTCTGAACATTTCCCATTTTGGAAGGAGTACTATGAAACGTCAATCAGCCTTGGTCGTCTTTAGTGGCGGTCAAGATTCAACAACCTGTCTTTTCTGGGCCAAGCAACACTATGAAAAGGTCGAAGCCGTTACCTTTGCCTATGGCCAACGCCACCATCTCGAAATTCAAGTCGCCAAAGAAATCGCTGAGGAACAAGGAATTCGTCATCATATCCTAGATATGTCTCTGCTAGGACAAATTACTGAAAATGCCTTGACTTCAGATCTAGAAATTGAGCAAAAAGAAGGAGAGGTCCCTAATACCTTCGTTGACGGTCGCAATCACCTCTTTCTGTCCTTTGCTGCAGTCCTTGCCAAGCAGCGTGAAATTACGGATATCGTGACAGGAGTGTGCGAAACAGACTTCTCAGGCTATCCTGACTGCCGTGATGTCTTTGTCAAATCCCTCAATGTGACCCTCAACCTTGCTATGGATTACGACTTTGTGATCCAAACGCCTCTCATGTGGCTAGACAAGGCAGAAACTTGGGAATTAGCCGACCAACTCGGTGCCTTTGACTATGTTCGTGAAAAGACCTTGACCTGCTACAATGGGATTATCGGAAGTGGCTGTGGAGATTGTCCAGCCTGCTACCTACGTCAGCATGGACTAGAGGTGTATCTCTCACAGAAAGGAGAGAGCTAATGTTTTTTGCACCCAAAAGAAATCAAACAGGAAACTGGGGAGTCTCTTGTCTACAATCCTCACAGAACCTTGGTATCAAAAAGAATTCACCTTTGATGCTGCCCACCACCTCTTTCACTATGAGGGGAAATGCAAATCCCTGCACGGCCATACCTATCATCTGCAAATCGCTGTTAGTGGTTTTTTTAGATGACCGTGGCATGACCTACGATTTTGGGGATATCAAACAAATCTACAAGGACTACTTAGAGCCCCACTTGGATCATCGCTATCTCAATGAAACCCTGCCCTACATGAATACGACTGCTGAAAATATGGTTTACTGGATTTTCCAAACCATGAGCCAAGAATTGCCAGATGAACGAGGTCTTCGTTTGGAATACGTTCGCCTCTATGAAACTCCGACTGCCTTTGCAGAGTTTAGACGGGAGTGGTTAGATGACTAGGGAACGTGTCCTCAAACTACCAGTTCTGGAAATCTTTGGCCCAACCTTTCAAGGTGAAGGTCGTGCTATCGGCCAGAAAACCATGTTTGTCCGCACTGCTGGTTGCGACTACCACTGCGACTGGTGCGATTCTGCCTTTACTTGGGATGGTTCTGAGAAACCTACTCGCATGACAGCTGATGAAGTGATCGCTGAGTTAGACAAACTAGGAAGCTATGACTATGTCACCCTATCTGGTGGAAATCCTGCTATCCTAGCAGCCAACATGGCCGAGTTAGTCACCAAGCTCAAGCAACGTGGTGTTACTCTTGCCGTTGAAACCCAAGGCTCCCGCTGGCAACATTGGTTGAAAGACATCGACCAGGTCACCTTGAGTCCCAAGCCTCCTTCATCCAAGATGGAAGTCAACTTTGAGACCTTGGATTTCATTGTTTCTCAACTAGATCCAGACAAGGTCACCTTTAAAATCCCTGTCTTTGATGATGCAGACCTAGCCTTTGCCAAAGGAATTCAAGAACGCTACCAACCAGATGTCCTCTTCTTATCGGCTGGAAATCCTGAACCCAAGGCTACAGGCAATATTGTCCAAGACCAACTAGACCGCCTCAAAGAACTCTGGGAACGCATCGCTGCTGATGATAGCTGGGCCAATGTTCGCGTCCTTCCCCAACTCCATACCCTCCTCTACGATAACCAACGTGGTGTTTAAGATTAGAAAGAAAAAATCATGTCACAACAAGAAGAAATGAAAAACCTAAGCCTACTGGGCAATAAAGAAACCAACTACATTTTCGACTATCAACCAGAAGTCCTGGAATCCTTTGACAATCGTCATGTGGAAAATGACTATTTCATCAAATTCAACTGCCCTGAATTTACCTCACTGTGTCCAATTACCGCTCAGCCAGACTTTGCAACGATTTATATTTCCTACATTCCTGACAAGCTCTGTGTCGAGTCAAAATCCCTCAAACTCTACCTCTTTAGCTACCGAAATCATGGGGATTTTCACGAAAACTGTATCAACACTATCGGGAAAGACTTGGTAAACTTGCTAGATCCTCGCTACTTAGAGGTTTGGGGGAAATTTACACCTCGCGGTGGTATTTCAATTGACCCTTACTACAACTACGGTAGACCTGGAACCAAGTATGAAGGATTGGCAGAACAACGCCTCTTCCAACACGATCTCTATCCAGAGAAAATCGACAACCGATAATACTCTTCGAAAATCTCTTCAAACCGCGTCAACGTCGCCTTGCTGTAGGTATGGTTGAGGCTGGGCAAAAACTCAATTTCAGGAGAAAATGAAATAAATATACCCACAATCATAACCACCCGTCTAACGGGTGGTTTGCACCAGGGCTATAAGCCCAAATTACCAGCCAGCGCCTAAAGACGCTGGCTTTCACGTTGTTCAAGCCTCATTGCTCTTGATTCGTCACTTGCCTCTTAAAGAGGCTTTAGTATTAATTACCACTATCCCTAAAGGGATCCTCATATTCTTTTACACTCAATTTATCTAGTGCTATATCATGTTTTTCCTGCTCTTGAATATATTTCTTAATTGTGGCTTCATTAAGCCCTACTGTACTCACATAATAACCTTCCGCCCAGAAATGCCGATTTCCAAACTTATATTTCAAATTGGCGTGTTTGTCAAACATCATGAGGGCACTTTTGCCTTTTAAATATCCCATAAAACTTGAAACACTTATCCTCGGTGGAATACTTACTAACATATGTACATGATCTGGCATCAAGTGTCCTTCGATAATTTCAACACCTTTATAACTACACAAGCGATGAAATATTTCACCTAAACTACTCCGATATTGATTATAGATGACTTTTCGTCTATACTTAGGGATGAACACAATGTGATACTTACAGTGCCACTTTGTGTGTGATAAACTATGAGACTTTTGTACCATAGTTTTCTCCTTTCGCTTTACAATTGGCTTGAACACCTTTATTGTATCGCGTTTGGAGTTTTTTTGGTATAACCTTCGACGCGCACCCGCATAGCGGGTGGTTTATTTGTCTCGCACCTCACGGAGCGAGACGGACTAATAGTCACATAATAAAACGCATAGCATCAAGTTTTTTCAATACCTGATACTATGCGTTTTTCTGATTCCAAAGACTTTTTTCCCAGCCTCTTCATCTACAACCTCAAAACCATGTTTTGAGCTGACTTCGTCAGTTCTTTCTACAACCTCAAGCAGTGCTTTAAGCAACCTGCGGCTAGTTTGCTCTTTGATTTTCATTGAGTATCAACAGATATAAAAAAGCCCTGTTCCTCATCATGAGGAGCAAGGCTTTTTGAGTTTCAATTATTCTTCAGTTCCAAGGAAGTTTTTAGCAACAAGAGCTGCAAGAACTCCACCAACGATTGGTGCAAGGATGAAAATCCAAACTTGTTGAAGAGCTGCGCCACCTACCAAGACAGCAGGAGCCAAGCTACGAGCTGGGTTTACTGAAAGTCCAGTGATGTTCAAGCCAGCTAGAATCAAAGCTGTCAATGACAAACCAATGACCAAACCAGCGATTGCGCCATTACCTTTACTTGCTGAAGTGACAGTCATGATGACCAAAACAAACAAGAAAGTTGCGATTGTTTCAAACAAGAAACCACCAAAGACAGTTACACCGTTTGCCAAGGCATTTTCACCAAGACTTGCAGTTGACATACCTGAATTTGCCAAGAGGAACAATACAGATCCTGATGCAAGGAAAGCACCAACCACTTGACCAAGGATGTAGTTTACAAGCTCTGAAGATGACAAACGTTTGTTAACAAACATAGCGATAGAAACAGCTGGGTTCAAGTGAGCACCTGAAACAGTTCCGATTGAGAAGGCTGCGACTACGATTGCCAAACCAAAAGCAAGAGCAATCCCAAGGTGTCCAAGTCCTTCAACACCATTTCCAAAAACAACAGCTCCTGTTCCGATGAACACAAGCATAAAAGTACCGATTAATTCAGCAACAAATTTTTTCATGTTAAATCTCCTTTTTTCAAACTATGTATTAGTCTATCAGAAGAAGGAAAGGGTTTCAAGAAATGTGCTTGGAAATTTTGTGCAAGTTTTCACATTTGATAATCAAAATCTAATATTGGAAAGATTGAATAGCTTCTTTCAAGTCATCTTGTAAACTATTTCTCTGGTCAAGTTGAACATAAACTTCTAAGAGACAGGATCTGAAATTGGAAAATTTATAAAAAATCTTCCCTCTCTTCTATCGGGAAATCAAGTGATTTTTATCCAAGAAGCCAGTGTCGCTTGCTCCACCTTTCCTTGCAAAAATAGGTTCGTAAAGGACTCTGGCCAAGCGCCAGTCCTCATCATCTATAAACCGAATCGTAATTCTTTTTAAATAGTTGGCCAAGTATGTCAAATACTTCATGAACTCTGTTTTTAGGAAAGTCTGGATGACAAACAACTTCAGTCAAAAGATCCGCTCCATGAGCAAAAAGCATGCACCCAACCATACTGGCTTGAAAAAAACCTGTCGTATCCTCTTCTTTTTCAAGGTAATGCAACCCTTGATCGAGCAACGTATTTCTGATATCAGTTTTAAGCACTTGATAAAAAAGAGAGTGTTCATTGCCATCAGCAGATAAGAGATTGGCATAAATAAGTGCCCTAAAAGAACGTTCAAGCGTTGAAGCTCCTATCTTATCAATCTCTTTATCTAGGCCACCATCAGAGACAATCTCCGCAGCAATCAACTGAAATTGCTCCTTGGTAAATAACTCTTCTTGAATCCCTCTAGCCAGACTGGTGAAAACCAATTCATCGCGAATCTCCGGACTCGGATCGCCTATGTGCTCAAGCAACCACAGGATTTCTTCTTGACGATAACTCGGTTTTTCTTCTATTACTTTTCTTTTCAATTCTGGATACATCCCCATACCTCCAATCATACACATCTATTATACAACATTTTTTTCTAGCTATCTTCATTAAAAAAGATAAATATGTTAGTCTCAGATAGTTTTTTCACTCTTAGAGGGTTAATTTTTTCCAAAAACCAAGTATTTGTTTGACACAAATTTCACAAAGGTGTATACTGAAACGTGATAGGACTTCTTTTAGAAACCTATCACGACTCACTTATAAACCTTTTGCTGTTCTTTTATGAACGTTTGAATGGTATCACGGATACCAAGGAGGAATCATATGTCTAAAGTAGCTATCGTTACAGGTGCAGGTCAAGGGATCGGTTTTGCAATCGCAAAACGCTTGGTTCAAGATGGTTTTAAGGTTGGAGTTTTAGACTACAACGCTGAAACAGCTGAGAAAGCAGTTGCTGAATTGTCAGCAGATAAGGCTTTTGCTGTTGTAGCTGATGTGTCTAAACAAGCAGAAGTTGCTGCAGCTTTCCAAAAAGTTGTCGATCATTTCGGAGACTTGAACGTTGTTGTAAATAATGCTGGTGTCGCTCCTACTACACCTCTGGATACAATTACAGAGGAACAATTCGCTCGCACATTTGCTATTAACGTCGGTGGTGTGATTTGGGGAGCACAAGCTGCTCAAGCTCAGTTCAAAGCACTTGGTCACGGTGGTAAAATCATCAATGCTACTTCTCAAGCAGGTGTTGTCGGAAATCCAAACTTGACTGTTTACGGCGGTACAAAATTCGCTGTTCGTGGTATTACTCAAACATTGGCGCGTGATTTAGCAGAGTCAGGTATCACTGTCAACGCCTATGCTCCAGGTATCGTTAAAACACCAATGATGTATGATATCGCTCATGAAGTTGGAAAAAATGCAGGAAAAGATGACGAGTGGGGTATGCAAACATTCGCAAAAGATATTACATTGAAACGCCTATCTGAACCAGAAGATGTAGCTGCAGCAGTTAGCTTCCTTGCTGGACCAGATTCAAACTACATTACAGGTCAAACCATTATCGTTGATGGTGGTATGCAATTCCATTAAGATTAAAAAAGTGAGGTTGGAAAAAAATCCAACCTCTTTTTTCATCTCTACGATTCCAATTTTCGGAGTCGTTTTTTGTCATTTATAATAATCTTCCTGTCCTATTCATGCTTCAGAAATGAAAGGATTTCTTCAAGACTAGCGGAACTTCCTTGCTCTAAATAGCGTGATTTACTACCATTTTGATAGACTGAAAGATTCGGAACCGTTTGGATATCCATTTCTTTTGCAAAGACTGTAATCTCATCCTTTTCATCAGAAGCACTATCCAAATAATAGACCGTCTGGTGACTTTTTTGAATCGCTAGAGCCAAATTGGGCACAAACTTTTGACAGTAGGGACAGGATTCTCTTCCAATGTAGACGATAAACTCATCGCCATTTGCAAGTTTGGAGCGCATTTCTTTCATATTGATTGCTTTGGTATACTGAACAGCCTCCTGATAATTTTTAGGAAGAACAGGTTGACTGAATTTCCAAATCATAAACAAAATCGGCATAGCAATTCCAATGATAAGCAAGCTAAATTTTTTATTGACACGCACTAGCATCTCCGTCCTTTTCTAAGTATTTTTCCTAGTCTAATCGCCCACGACAAGATATAAAATCCAACCGATAGATCTATAATGATGCAGAGTCTGAAGACAAAGTCTTCAGCAAACTTTATGAAATAAATGTCATTCTAAAATCTCAACAACATAATTCTATTGTTGCACTTTTATGATTTTATTCTCCCAACTGGGCACTGTAGTTGATAATTTGGTCAACCGTGTCAGACAAGAATTGAATGGTATCACGGAGTGGTTTGTCTGTTGAGATATCGGCTCCGATAATCATTGCTGATTCAAGTGGTGTTTTGCTACCTCCTGACTTGAGGAGATTGAGCCAGTCTTCAGCTCCAGTTTCTGATTGTTTCAGATGGAGATAGCCAGCAGTTGAAATTACAAGACCGGCAGAGTAAGTGTAACTATACAAGCCCATGTAATAGTGAGCTTGGCGCATCCAAGTCAGTGCTGCATCATCATCAATCTCAATAGCATCTCCCCAGAAGTCTGTCAAAACTTCCTTCATAATGCTGTTGAGTTTGCTTGCTCCAAAGGTTTCCCCTTCTTCAATCAGTGTATAAACCTTACGCTGAAAGGCTGCTTCCAAGAGGTGGGTGATGAAATTATGGAAGTAGGTATCTGTCAAGCGGTGAGCAAGAGCGAAGCGTTTTTGACGAGGATCATCAGACTGATGCTCCAAATAATCACTGAGAAGCAATTCATTGAAGGTTGACGGCGCTTCGACATAGTAGGTCGACATGTGGGCATTAAAATAGCTTTGGTGATTGTCTGAAAAGATAAATTGACCAGAATGCCCGATTTCATGAATCAAGGTATAAACATCGCTCAAACGACCTGTCCAGCTCATGAGAACGTAAGGATGCACACGGTATGGATCAGCTGCATAGCCACCAGAATCCTTGCCACTATTGGCAGCAAAGTCCACCCAGCGTTCTTCTTGATAGCGAGCAACTTCCTGACAATATTCTTGTCCCAAAGGTTCTACCGACTTCATGACCAAATCATAGGCATCATCAATGGTCACTTCAGGATTAAGGGCGCTGTCCAAGTCCAATTTCCAGTCTGCAAAGGTCATCTTTTCAAGACCATTCACCTTGGCAACATGCTTGAGATATCGCTGAGCAACTGGCGCAAAGTCCTTCATGATGAGGTCAATCTGGCGGTCAAACATGGCACGGTCCACTTCTTGCTCAGCTAAAAGATAGTCAAATACTGAGTCGTATCCCTTCATATCTGCCAATAGTTTTTCAGATTTGACTTGGGCTAAATAGGCTGCCGCAGCCGTATTTTGGTGCTTACGAAGTCCTTCTGAGAAGGAACGGAAGGATTTCTCACGAACCTCAGCATCCTCGTGATTTTGATAGAAATTCTCATAAGTAACAAAGCTGTTTTTGTAGGTTTTGCCATGAGCTTCAAAATCGGCCATTTCAAAGTCCCCAGCTCTCATCTTAGTATAGATATCCTGTGGACTGTAGAAAACTTCACCCAAATTGGTCAAGGCCTTCTCCACATCAGCCCCAAGATAGTGGGCTTTTTTGATTTTGGCTTGACGAATGGCTGCAGTCAAATGTGGCAAGTCACCCAAACGATTCAAGACTTCTTCATCTGCTTCTACCAAGGAATCGTCAAAGAATGTCAAAGCTACACTGGCATCTGTCTCAAAGTCCATCCCAGCCTGGGCGATATTGGCAAAATCTTCATTACCATAGTCCGTCGTCTGAGGCATAAAGCTGTAATTGCCAATATGACTCATCTGAATGTAGATTTGTTCCAATTCCGCAAGGCCTTTTCGAAATCCTCAAAAGTGTGAAGATTTCCCTTGTAGTCACGGCTAAACTGGTTAATATCTTCACGCGCCTTCTCTATCGCACGCAAGAAATCCTCACGGTCTTGGTATAGGGCTGTTAAATCCCAAAGTTCCTTTTCAGGAAATTCTGAACGGTGTTTTTGTTCCATCTTCTTCCTCTTATTTCTCTAATTCTAGTAATACACTGATGGCTGATAAGGCATAAAGCGGCGCTGTTTCTGCTCGCAAGATCCGAGGGCCAAGTCCTGCCAAGACGGCTCCTTTAGCTTCAAAACTCTCAATTTCTGCAGGTGAGAGACCGCCTTCTGGGCCAAAGATAAAGAGCAGTTTGGCTCCTGTTTCAAGACCAGCGACTGCTTGTAAGAGCGCAGCGGCTTCTCCCTCTTTAGCTGATTCTTCATAGGCAACTATGATAGAGTCAAACTGGTCCAATTGTGCTAGAAAGTCTGCCTTTTTCTCAAACAGCTTGATACTTGGAACGAAGTTACGCTTGCTTTGTTCGGCTGCTCCGAGGGCGATTTTTTCTAACTTCTCGACCTTTTTGCCCAATTTTTTGCCGTCCCACTTGGCAACGGACCAGTCAGCAGGGAAGGCCCATATCTGGCTAGCACCTAGCTCTGTCACTTTTTGAGTGATAAATTCGAGTTTGTCTCCCTTGGGGGAAGCCTGATGCGATTGTCACTTGGACTGGCAGTTCCACATTGTCATCCAATTCCTCAACCAACTCAAATTGACGCGCCTCCACATTGACCACGCGCGCCAAACGCTTAATGCCATCATCAAAGACTAAAGTAACTTCGTCATCCTCCTTTAAGCGCATCACCTGAAACATGTGCTTACTGGTTTCCTTGTCCTCGATGGTGACTGGTGATGTGGCAAGACTTTTTACAAAATACTGTTGCATGCTAGCCTCCAATCACACCTGAAATATCCTTAGTTTTCTTAAAGACGCAGGCATTCCATTCCCCTTGTATCATGTGGGTTTCAAGGAAAAATCCAGCGGACTCAGCCGACTCACGCACCATGTCCCACTTATCCTTGATTATACCACTCATGATGAGGTAGCCTTCATCCTTGACCAAGCGATAAGCATCATCCGTCAGATGAATGAGGATATCCGCCAAGATATTAGCCACGATAACATCTGCTTCAATCTCCACACCCTTGAGCAAGTCACCTGCCGCTACATGGATGTTTTCTATACCAGGATTGAGCTCAATATTTTCCTGAGCGACGCGAACCGCTACATCATCCAAGTCATAGGCAAAGATTTCCTTAGCGCCAAGAAGAGAACTAGCAATGGAAAGGACCCCTGAACCTGTTCCCACGTCTAGCACTGTTTCTCCTCCACGAAGGACCTGCTCCAAGGCAAAAAGGCTCATCTTGGTCGTCGGGTGAGTTCCTGTCCCAAATGCCATCCCTGGATCCAGCTTGATAATCTTCTCGCCAGCAGTCGCTTCATAATCCGTCCATGACGGTACGATGGTCAGATCATGGGTGATGCGTGCCGGTTCATAGTATTTCTTCCAATTATCTGCCCAGTCTTCCTCAGCCAAGGCAGTCGTGCCAATCTTGACTTCGCCCAGATCCATAAAATCTGTCAATTCTGCAAGACGAGTTTGCAAGTCCGCTTCCACCACTGCTACATCAACTGTGTCAGGGTAGTAGGCAGTCACCACGATTTCTTCCTGTTGCTCGACTTCTGGGAAAATCTCACCGAAGCGGTCGACATTGCCCACATAGTCCATGCTATCTTCAATTGCAACCCCTTGGGCACCTAACTCGATCAAGAGATTGGAAACCAACTCCTCACCCTCACGCTTCACTGTAACTTTTAACTCTTGCCATGTTTCCATTATTAAGATACCAAGCCCTTAAAACACAAAGCCAAAATAGGAAACTCTCTGAAGACGCTTGTGTCTATGAGAAGTTTATCTTTTTAGCACCGTGTTTAGGGCGGGTTCAGTTTAGAAATTTAACCGAACCATCCTTTCTATTTCTCTATCAATTTTTTCATGTAGACCATATCCATGCCTTCTTTTTCAGGCTCGATATGAGTTTGATGGTAGCCATTCTTCTCGTAAAAGGCGACCATGCCTGCATCCTGTAACACCGTACACAAATCCCATTGTGTGATGGTTGACAATTCCTCTTCTAGCAATCTCAGTCCCTCAGAACCATACCCTTTTCCTTGATACTGGGGCAAATCGCTGCCGTTCCCAACCAAGCTTTCGTTAACTCGGCATTAGTCTGAACTCGTAAAAATCCGATGTTTTCTTCATCTTCTTTTACAAAGTAGTAATAGCTATTGGGACGTTCGACTAGTTTCCATTTGATTCGTTCACGGTCCTCGAGATAAGGGTCATATTCATCATGGTATTTTTCATAAACAGCCTTAAAGCTAGCTCTCTGAATTGCAATAATAGTTTCTAAATCCTCTGCTCCCGCTCGAACAAGTGTTATCATAAACCTTCCTCCAAATAATCCCTCAATCTCCCCTGTAGCTGAGGCACTGCCTGTTTAGACTTCAAAAATTCCTCAATAGGCATCAGTTTATAGGCCTGTCCTTCATTCCCAAAGGTAATATTGTCAAATTGTTCTTGTCTTAGCTGACCAACCATAAAGACCGATTGCTTGTCTTTAAAGATTACGCTAGGATAAATCTTGCTCCAAAGCAGACAGTCTTCATCTAAATGAATTCCCAATTCCTCATAAACTTCACGCGCTGCGCATTCAAAGGGACTTTCATCCCCTTCACGGCCACCACCTGGCAACTCCCACATGTTGGGACAAGGGATATCGTCCTTGTCATCACGTAAGATAGTCAAGACCTTATCCCCACAAATCAAGGCAATCTTGCAACCTTGGGAAATCCATTCTGCTATCTAATAATTCCATGATATTTACTCTTTTCTATGATAACAATTACTCTCTAGGAAAATACAAGCTAGCTTTCTTCGATTACTTTTTGGCACTCTGCATCCCAGTATGCTTGCCATCTGCCATGTTTTTTAGCAAAAAACACCGTAAACTCATCATTTACATAATCTGCAACATAGCGAAGATTAGGCGGGTTTTCCTCACCACTTAATATCCAAGGATGGAAGTAAAAGGTTTTCTCCCACCTCTTCTGAGTATAGCCGAGATCCTTGGCATACTGAGGCATGGGTTGTTGCATCTCACTTTCCAAATAGGACTGAATAGCATTATCAATACTATTTAAACGAGCTAATAGTTGCTGAAACTGCTCTTCCTCTTCCGTATTAAAACCAACTAGAAATTCAAATTCCGCAAAGTCTTCAGGAAATTCAAGTTCTGTGACTGTACCATCTTCTGCATAGCGCCCCTCCTCATCGACCAGGCGACGAGTTCCAGACTTCAATATTCGCTCGAAATCTAGATCCGCAAAGCGATTTCGGGGAAGGATCGACTCACGCTCTTGAGATTTTTGGGATTTTTTACTAAATAACCGCTTAAATTTCTGAAGCATCGGACAGCTCTCTTTCCTTTTCACAGCTCACCTGATTCTCTTCTTCCTGTATGGCTTGTTCCAACTCATCTAACCACTGCTGGTAGTAGGCTTTCTCATCCCGCAGCATTCGGCTGCTATTCATTTTCTGTCTAGCAATCTTCATAGCCTTGTGAGTTTGAACTACATCTTTCTTTACCTTAAATTGATACCAAGCTTGAATGACCTGCATATCTGCTGTTTTTAGAGATAAAAAGGATTTGACTCCTCGAATGCTTGCATATTCTTCCGCTTTCTTATTATCTCCTTCTAGCAAGGTTACTTGAAGAAGGTATAACTGAGAAATTGTTCTAATCATTGAGTTATCTGTATTTTCAAGTAAAGTTTGCAAGTGCTTTTTAGCTGACTCAAGCTTACCCTCCATGATAAAAACTAATCCCTGTAGTGCTGATACACTACCAACAAAGCTCCCTTTTGCATCCTCAGGAACTGGTTGAACAAAATCTTTCAAATCATATTCTTGAGGAGCCAGCAAAGTTTGAGCAGAATGCCTCAACATCACATAAGCATAAGTCACATTCTCAGGATGCCGCATCATTTCTACTATTTTTGCTCCATCGGTGATGCCGACTGGCAAAACATTGTTTAGAAAGAAAGACAAATTAAGAAAAATCCAAGTACCAGCAAAATACCAGCTTTTTGTCAAAAATCCAAACAATACCGCCAATAACATCAAGCTAAGATGGACAAGTAAGCCTCCTGAAAGCATCAGGATGATTCTTTGATCGTTTTCATCCTCTTTTAAACCAATGTATTGAGCACCAACATTTTTGAGAACGGCTGTTCTGCTAAGATAAAACCTGCCTGACTTTTTAGTCAAAAGAAAGTTTCCTAATCCAAAAGCCACCAGCCGATAGCCTGTCAAGTAGCCACAAAAAGCATGTCCCAGCTCATGAAGAATAAAGATTAAATACATGCTTAGAAAGGCGAAAGCATAACCAAAAGTAAAGACTAAAACTGCGGAATACCCCAACTCTGCAAATGCGATTGTTCCACAAGCAAAAGCTAGCATAATAAAGACAACAGCTAGCACATAAACCAAATAAATCCCAATTTTCTTCATAAAATCTCCAACCAACTCCTAGTATCTCGGATAAGGATAAAATTCTCCCTCTTCCAAGCCTACTTTTCCTTCTTCAAAGACTTCTTGGTTCCATTCCATGACAAATTCTTCTGCTTCTGGGTCTTCCAAAGTCCATGAGGGCATCTAGTCCAACCTCTGCAGTATCTTTGAGAAATAGTGCAAAATAAGCTAAGAATTCACGAGAAAAACCTTTTTTGGGCAGGTAAGGGATGACTGTCAAATAGTCTTCTGCATTAACTGTTGACTTGGCAGGGTTATAAAAAAGCACTGCTTCTTCAAAGAGGATATCGTCTGATGACACCTCTCCGTCTTCATCCACCATCTCAACTCCTGCAGGATTTTGCGCTTCTAGTAAAAAGCTCACTTCCACCGCATGATTGCGCTTGTCCCAGCTAATCTCATAATCAAAAGGAAAGTTCTTGTCCAACTCTTCCTGTAAAACATCTAAAAATCCGTATGTTGCCATTTTGTCCTCTTTCTATACGACTCTTCAATCGCCCCGAATACTCGGAAATATGCTAAAATAGATACTACCATCTTACCACATTCGTATCAGAAAATCCATGTTAGAAAGGGCTGCTATGCCAGACAATCTCGCGCTTCGTATGCGCCCCAAAACCATCGACCAGGTCATCGGTCAGGAGCATCTAGTTGGACCAGGCAAGATTATCCGCCGTATGGTGGAAGCCAATCGCCTATCCTCCATGATTCTCTATGGACCTCCGGGTATCGGAAAAACCAGTATTGCCTCAGCCATCGCTGGAACGACCAAGTATGCTTTTCGGACCTTCAATGCGACAGTTGATAGTAAAAAACGTCTCCAAGAAATCGCTGAAGAAGCTAAATTCTCAGGTGGCCTTGTACTACTACTAGACGAGATTCATCGTCTTGACAAGACCAAACAAGACTTCCTCCTGCCTCTCTTAGAAAGTGGTCTAGTCATCATGATCGGGGCGACAACTGAAAATCCTTTCTTTTCTGTCACTCCAGCCATTCGTAGCCGCGTTCAGATTTTTGAATTGGAACCTCTATCCAACCAAGATGTTAAAGAAGCCATTCAAATCGCCCTCACTGACCCTGAACGAGGTTTTGATTTCCCCGTTGAATTAGATGATGATGCCCTTGATTTTATCGCAACATCTACCAATGGAGATCTCCGTTCTGCCTTCAATTCGCTTGATTTGGCAGTTCTCTCCACCCCAGAAAATGATGACGGTGTCCGCCACATCACGCTCGACATCATGGAAAATAGTCTTCAGAGAAGCTACATCGCTATGGACAAGGATGGAGATGGACACTATGATGTTCTATCTGCCCTTCAAAAGTCCATCCGTGGCTCGGATGTGGATGCCAGTCTTCACTATGCTGCTCGCTTGATAGAGGCCGGTGACCTTCCTAGCCTAGCTCGTCGTTTGACTGTGATTGCTTATGAAGATATTGGCTTAGCCAATCCTGAAGCCCAGATTCATACTGTAACTGCTTTGGATGCAGCACAGAGGATTGGATTCCCCGAAGCCCGCATCCTCATTGCCAATGTTGTGATTGATTTGGCCCTTTCTCCAAAATCCAACTCAGCCTATGTGGCTATGGATAAGGCTCTGGCTGATCTTAAATCATCCGGTCACCTACCAATCCCACGTCACTTGCGTGATGGTCACTATAGTGGTAGCAAGGAACTAGGCAATGCCCAAAACTACCTCTATCCACACAACTACCCAGGTCACTGGGTCAAACAAGAGTACTTGCCAGAAAAAATCCGCAACCATAGCTACTTCTCACCAGAAGATAGTGGAAAATACGAACGTGCCCTGGCTCAACGCAAGGAAACCATTGATAAATTACGAAACTTATGAAATCCTTTTTCAAAATTTTTTTAATTTTTCCCTTGATTTTTTTGAAAAAAAGTGGTATCATATAATCATAGAAACGCTGTGGTGTACGACTTCACATTTAAGTGTTGACCGACTATTTTTTGTATTATTAGGGAAACAAAAGTCTTCTAACAGCATGTAGGCCGTCTCACACGGAAACAGCTTCAGTTAGAGCGAGTTGCCCACCTGCTTAATTGCGCGGGTTCAATACAAACCGTGAAGTTTCGGCACCAATACAGCTTTTTATTTGCCTCCTTAGCTCAGTTGGTAGAGCAGTAGACTCTTAATCTATGGGTCACAGGTTCGAGCCCTGTAGGGGGCATCTAAATCAACAGGAAAAAGCCTTGAGTTACAAGGCTTTTTTGCTTGTCTATAACTGATTTGCCCCACTTTTAAATCTATCTTTTCTTTTTGAATCAAATTACATCTTAACAAATAGTGTAAAGCCAGTTACTTTTGCTTTGATGCCATACAATATTTTTCATGTAGAGAAGACAAATTTTTATCTTCTCTTTTTATTTTTCAAAAATGATAAAAACTGATTTTCTTTTTCATGAATCAGACTGAAACTTCCAAATTGTTTATTTATTTTATTGACATTTTCTATAAAAATAAATATAATAGTTTTATTATCAGACTATACTATATAGGGGGGATTGAAATGAAATTTTCTAATCGTTTACTGCTATTCCTTGCAGGAGTTGTTTTTGTCCTTTTAGGACTTTTCCTATTTACAAACCCAGTAGCTAATCTTGTTGCTTACAGCTGGTGGATTGCATTTGATTTACTGGTTTCTTCTATAGCAGCTATTTTAGGCTATTTCTCTGCACCAAAAGAGCTTCGCTCACCTGTTTATCTTTTCCAAGGGTTTGTTAGTCTTCTCTTAGCTCTTTACCTCGTTGCTTATGGCTTTGTGACCCTGCCGGTCGTCATTCCGACCATTGTAGGAATTTGGTTAATTGTAGAAGCCATTATTGCTTTCTTTAAAGGCAAACGTCTAGGATTGATTTTCCCTATTATTGGTAGCAATATCACGTGGGTAGCCTTGCTTGTATTTTTACTAGGTCTAGTGATTCTGTTCAATCCAGTGGCTACAGGTGTCTTTGTCGTTTATGTCATTGCCTTTTCATTTTTAGTTACTGGCTTCACCTACATTATTGAGGCCTTTCGTAAATAGTCTAGTTGCTATTTCTATCGCATTCAAAAAAGCTGGGAAATCATATTCTCAGCTTTTTCGTCTCTTTAATTATCACTTTTTCGCATTCCATTCTACGTAGAATTGCTCTAAGTATTCTTCCAAAAAGTGATGGCATAGTGCTCTAGCATTCGATAAGTTGCAATAATAACCGGTCGAGAACGGGGCATCGACTCAATCATACCGAAAATAAAAGAGCGAATGTTATCTGCAAAAAGAAAGCTTAGATTCTTTGCGATTTCAACAAAAAAAAAGCACTGTTGGTACTTACCCCAAAAAGTTAGACAAGTAATTTAAGTGAAGGATTTAGTTCTGTACTTCACAGGACTAATGTAAGTGGCTCATTTGGACTATCCTCCTGTTTTGTTTTATCATTTACAGTATAGTCCTTTTTAGGCTTTTCTTGTATTTTTGAGTTTAACTAGCACCACGGGTATTATTTTTTTCCTTTTTACTTACCAGATAGAAGTTAAAACTTAATTGAAAAAGAACCATTTAATTTAACTAATGCATGTTCTTAAAATTTCCTAAGTCTACCAACAGCTCTATCTAAATCTTTCTTTTTTTAATCAAAAATTTTAAAATTGCCTAATTTATAGAATATAAGTTTTGTAATAAAACTTTAATCTTTTTATGTAATATATTGTATATTACATAAAAAGATTATTGTATCTTCTAATTCGCCTTGTATAGCAGTATTTTTGTACTATTATACAATATAGGAGATTTTTATTCTATCTCTATAAAGTAATAAAGGAGTGTAAGCCCATGGAAAATGTTGTTGTCTCAATTTTTCATATTGAAAGTGAAGCCTTTCAGGCCTTTTCAGAATTAAAACAGTTTGTTCAAACTGAAAATACAAAATTAGCTCAGGCTTCAATTGTAAAAGCTGAAAATGAGTGTTATTAACGTCAAAGATAGCTTTGACTTGATGAATTCCCTAGGAGATGATTATTTCGAAGGCGGATTAATTGGTAGTTTAATCGGAATTTTAGGTGGACCACTAGGTGTTCTCTTTGGTTTTGCTACTGGTGGAGCAATTGGCGCCTCCGTTGGTTCAGACAAAGAATTGATCAATTCGGCATTAATTACAACCGTTAGTAAAAAAAGTTGACTAATGGCGAAGTAGCTATTATTGCACTTGTACAAGAAAAATGATGAATCTGTTTTTAAATGCTATTTTTTTGAAAAGTATCAGGTTGACATTGCTAGATGGGATGTCGCTACTGTTGCGGCAGAGATAGAGTCAGCTCTCAAAAATTCAAGAAGATTTAGAGCATCAAGCTAAAAGCTCGCTTAATTGCGGATAAAAAAAGAAGCTCGTCGTGAAAAAAATTTGATAAATTGAAAGCTAATATTAAAGAGAAATTTTTCGAAAAAAAATTAACAGACTGAAGAGACTGAGGTAAAAAGATTTCGATTTTTTTGAAAATCTTTACTATTAAGCTATTTAAATAAATGGTTTAAATTAATAAAAAAAGCGACCAAACGGAGTTTTCTGGCACTTAAACTTCTGTTTGTTCGCTTTTTTTATGTTAGTCATGTAAATTTGTAGCTAATTTACATGACTTTTCTATATTCTCTAATAATAGGCACTGATGATTTATCATAGGTACACTGGTCTCCTGAATCAAAAGCTTATAGAGTTATGGTTCGTCTGGATACGAGGGTCAACATATATAGGTATTATAGGTTTTCTAACCAAATGTGAGTCATTCGTTTTTGCCCCACTTTTGCCCCATTTTGAAATAATTATATTTAAAAACGCTCCAAGTATCTTCTAAAAATAACTTATATTTCAACATTTTTGATTATTTTCAATATGAAAAAAATTCATACAAATTCATGCAGGGGGCATCTAAACAACAGGAAAAAAAGCCTTGAAATCAAGGCTTTTTTTGATGTCAAATAACTTTTTGTAGCAAATCATTATAAAGGTTTTCCAACCTTATCAAACTTATCATTTATTCTCAATCAATTGCTAGCAGTATTTGATAAGACCAACTGTTTTTTACAGTACAGAGCTAGTCTATAATTAACTAAACTATACTAAATTGTGCTCATATTACATGGCTAATCCGCATAGAAACTAAAATGGGCTATTATGAATTCATAAATTTTCGCAACATAACAAAAGCAATTCATTTAGAAATAAAAGAGAAGAGAATCTTTCACTCTCTTCTTAGTTTGTCTTATTAGATTCAGTCTTTCTCAATCTACCTGATTTTCCTTTGCAACGACAAATTCTTTAACCAATCGATAGATAACAGCAAATATGGGTGTAAAGAATATCATTCCAAGTAAGCCAAATAGATTTCCTCCAATACTAGCTGCTGCAAGTGTGAAGAGAGCTGGTAAGCCGATAGATTGACCCACAACTTTGGGATAGATAAGGTTTCCCTCAATCAGCTGTATAATTTGATAAAGAAGGATAGACAGTAAAGCTTGACTTGGACTGACTGTAAAGATAAAAATCGCTCCTAGAACACAAGCAATCATAGGACCAACATAAGGAATGAAAGACAGCACTCCTGCAAAGATACCTGTCATTACCCCATAGGGTAGTCCAAATAGGCTATAGCCAACCGCTACCATAACTCCTATGATGACTGCTTCAATTAGCTGACTCATCAAAAACTGATCATAAGTTTCTAGTCCTATTTGTCCGATGTAAGCCAACTTTGTCACTACCTTCTCTGGAAGTAAGACTTTCAGAAGTCGGCTCGTCATCGCTGCCAAATGTTCCTTACTGGATAAAAATGAAAAGGTAAAGACTATAACCAGGAAGGCATTCATCATACTTGAAAAAATATTGCTGATATTACTAGTTAGACCAGATAAGAAGCCTATCAAGGCTTGGCTAATAGAGCTAGACTGTCCCTGTATTCCTGATACAACAGTTGACAACCTGTCTTTGGTCACAAATTCCGAACTTTCAAGTAATTCCCCTAGTTGAGAGAGGACTGTTGAAAGTACTGTTCCCAGTTGACTAATAGTCTGAGCTAGGGTTGGTAACACCAAAACCAAAATACCAATCACGATTAAGATAAGAGCTAGGAAAACAAGTACCATGGCAATCGGACGACGCAACTCTGGCTTTACCTTCATTTTGACTAGCAATTGTTCAATTTTTTTCATGGGAACATTGAGCACAAAAGCAATAACAGCGCCATAAATCAAGGTTGAAGTCACGTCAAAGAAAGAGATTGCTCCTGATATAAAGCTCGACGCATTCAGAATCACAAGAGCAACCAGCCCTATAAAAAGGATTAACGGGGTGTATCTTCTAACTAACTTCATAAATTCTCCTTAATAAACATGTTTAGATACGACTATACTATTTGGTTTTTCAAACTCTCGGTCAAGGTAGGCTTGGTAAGTTCCTGGTGCGATAAATCCTTTTGGTGAGAGGATATCTGTTCCAGCTTGACCGACTATGGTATCAGCCAAGAGGACACAGTTTGTGGACAAGACAAAGTAGGATTTAAACTTAGATTTGATAAATTTATAAAGTTCCCCATCCGTCTCATGTCTGATTTTATAAGCGTAGGTGTAGTCTTCCTTACCATCTTCCGTTTTAATTTTATCTGCGCTTGGCTCCCAAGGAATCGTTAGTTGTTTTAATTCAGCTAATTTTTCCTGAACCGCTTCTTCCATTTCCGGTGTCAAATCTATTCCGTAACCAAATAGCGTTTTTTGACTCTCCCGTTTACATAAGTCAATGTACTTATCACGGTCGCAAAAATATAAAAACACCATCTCCAACCATACCAAATAAGGTCTCAGATGACGGATCATAGTTTCCATAAGAAATCACACGTCCTTGATAACAAAGGTCCACATGACCAATAGCTGAAAATAGAGAAGTCTCCGCTGTATGAACGAAAATTTCAAGATCTGCTGTCTTACCAAACTTCACCATTCCAAGATAGATTTCCTCTTCCTCATCAGCATTTTTCCTGCATGAATTTATTGATTTTTTGCTAAAAGTACTTGCAGGGATGAGAGCGGCTAGGGCAATAGGTAAGCTCATTCTGACACGACGTTTGAGATGGTTTTTTTCCCAATTTCCTTTTCAAATAAGAAACCGTCACGGATATTGGACACACCATAAAGGAAAAAATAAGCCCCTAAAACAAAGAGTTGAAAGACAGAATTTCCCGTAGAGGACAAAAGACTAGTCCCACCAAGAAAAACTAGTACGAGACCATCTAGTAAGAAACGAAAAACGAGGTCGAATTTTGTTTTTTGCGGTAGAGAACATAGGTGACAAGGTTGATACTAGCATGAAAAAAATCTGATAAATTCCAATCACAAGAGCCAAAAATATAAATTGGCACATCAGTAGCAAGATTCGAGCCTAGTAAATATCCCAGCACTAACAATTTAACCAGTGCAACTCCCAAGGTGTCCGTTGACTGACTTTTTTTGAAAATACGTAATACTAAATCTAAGACCGTTGCTATCCAAGCTAAAAAAACAGAACCAGTCGAATAACCGTCACTGGCAACCAAGTTCCCGTGACCATCAAGATAAGACCTAGCAGAACAAATAAGAAACCCTGAACAAGTAATTTCTTACCTGTCAGACCTAAATAAAGAATTTTTTTCCATAAAAGACCTTTCAAAAATAATAATTAAGCCCTTTGATCAAATTGACTGGTAAATATCTGACGGCACAAACAGCCTGTGCCAGCGAGGTACGGCGACTAGCAATGATTGTAGCAATGTTACCATCTTGTCTTTTTGCACTTCTGAAATTTGTTTTATTGAGTCGA